>Ga0208297_1000036_pt1 | contig 389413 bp, 352 predicted proteins | sample LMS_cellobiose_e_FD_187367 | JGI IMG/M metagenome (GOLD analysis project Ga0208297, IMG submission 187367) | Rumen-fistulated moose microbial communities from Alaska, USA - LMS_cellobiose_enrichment (SPAdes) (version 2) | ecosystem: Host-associated > Mammals > Digestive system > Stomach >...
TACTTCATTAGGGATTGCCTGTACGCCATGTCCTGTGTTATACTGCTGCTCATGAAGGATGTGGCCCCTTTCTCGGTAGTTGGTGTGTGGTAGCTCAACTATAACCGATGAGGCTTCATCCTTCATCCCTTTTATTCACTTGTCCAATATGTATTGTAGTCCTACATTTTTGCTTGGAGGGCTTTGGGTGCATCCGGAGTCTCTTTTGAGGCGCGCCGCTTTCAGATATAATCATGCGTCCCGCTCCATGTCCTCAGCGGCGCCGCCGACACGGCTGATACGGCCGTGCAGATGGAATTTTTTTATACTGTATTTGGAGCTTCGGCGCAAATATAATTATTATATGGAGGCGATAAGCATGAGGATGGAGATATTGAACAAAAATCAGCTAAAAATCGAGATTGACTGTGACGACATGTGCCTCTTGCGCCATGAATGCGGCGAGGATGACTGCGGTGAAAACAGCCCGTGCGAGATGCTCGGATATCTCCTCAGGCAGGCAAGGGATACGACCGGCTTCGATACCAGATGCGCTCACATAATCATCAAAGCGGAAAAGACCGACGGCATTACGACCGTTATTATGACAAGGCTCGACGATGAGGACGAAGACGGGCAGAGCTCATACATAAAAAGCGTTAGCGTCGGTTTTGACAGCTTCGACGACCTTGCAGACTGCTGCGCAGAGCTGCAAGGCTGCGGCTGCATACTTGCAAGCAGCCTTTACATATATCTTGACAGATACTATATAAGTCTTACCATCCCCACAATGACGGGCATGCACGGCGGATATATAAAGCTGATAAACACGCTCGGGGAATACGGCAGCTTAAAGGAGGACGCGCTCTTTGACGCAGTGCTTCGTGAGCACGGCAGTCTCATTGCGTCGATCGACGCGGTAGACAGGCTGTGCCGCTCATAAAACGGCGCGCAAGCCGCTGATACATACAAAGGAGCCGCAATACACAGACGGCGCGGGAGATTATCCCCCGCGCCGCCTTGAGCGATACGCTTACTTTGCCATTTCGAGTATGTCCATTATTTCTTTCTTTCCGAGCCTCATATATGAGCCGACGGTCCGCTTGCCGAAGAAGGTGCACTTCTCCGCCAGCTCGTCTATCTGCTGGGCCGTAAGAATACCGACGCCGAGATCGCGTATGCGTATCGGCATACCGAGGGACAGGAAGAATTCCTCAGTTTTACGGATGCCGGCGAGCGCCGTCTTCATCTGATCCCCATAGGGTCTGCAGCCCCATACGTTCACGGCATAGCGGGCAAAGGGCTCGGGACCGACCTTTTCGCACACGTAGCGCGCCCAGCTCCCCCACAGGGAGGCGAGGCCCGCGCCGTGGGAGACGTCGAACATGCCGGACAGCTCGTGCTCTATCTGGTGGGTAGCGAAATCCATCTCTTTGCCGAGGCCGGTCAGGTTGTTGTGGGAAAGAGAGCCTGCCCACATTATCTCGGCCTGAGCGTCGTAATTATCCGGCTCGTTGCAGGCGATTATCCCCTGCTCCGCAACGGTTTTGAGCACGCCCTCCGCTATGGCGTCGGTGAGACGGCAGTTGTCGCCGCCGGGGAAATACCTTTCAAGTGTGTGCATCATTATATCGACGATACCGCAGGCTCTTTGGTACTTGGGGAGAGTGAAGGTCAGCTCGGGATTCATTATTGCGAACCTGGGGCGCAGCAGCTCGCTGCGGCAGCTCCTCTTGAGGCCGCCTTCGTCGTTGGTTATGACGGCGGCGTTGCTGGTCTCGGAGCCCGCGGCGGAGATGGTCAGTATGGAGCCTATGGGCAGGCACTTTGTGGGGGCCACCTTGCCGGTGTATATATCCCACGCGTCGTCTACCCCGCAGCCGAGGGCAAGGGCAGTTGCCTTGGATGTGTCTATCGTAGAGCCTCCGCCGACTGCGAGTATGAAATCAACATTGTTTGCCTTGGCAAGGGCCACACCCTCGTTTACAAGCGCAAGACGGGGATTGGGCTGCACGCCGCCCTTTTCAACATATTTGATGCCGGCCTTTTCAACGGAGGCAAAGACGCGGTCAAGCAGCCCCGACCTCTTTGCGCTCTGCCCGCCGTAGTAGATAAGAACGCTGGTTGCGCCGAATTCCTTTAGGATGGCGCCGACGTTGTTCTCCTCCCCTTTTCCGAAGATTACCTTTGTAGGAATAAGATAATTGAAGTTTTCCATCTATGCTTCTCCCCTTCTTTGTATGTAATTATGCCGAAAACCGCCTTGGTACAGGTATGCTTATATTATAATACCATCGGCCGGCAATGGCAACTTTTTGATTTGACATACGCCGTTTATGGGTTATAATTTTACTTATAGCTTGAATTCGTATTCTTTTGAACAGGAGATGGATAATATGAGCGATTGCACACATGACTGCTCAACGTGTCAGGCCAACTGCGCCTCGCGCGATACCAATAAGGCCTCGGTGCAGGATTTCAGAGAGGCGCCCAACAAGCTCAGCAGCATAAGGAAGGTAATCGGCGTTGTAAGCGGCAAGGGCGGCGTCGGCAAGTCCCTTGTGACCTCCCTGCTTGCCGTCACCATGCAGCGCCTCGGATATAAGGCCGCCATTCTTGACGCGGATATTACCGGCCCGTCCATACCCAAGGCCTTCGGTCTTCGGAGCAAAGCCGAGGGCAGCGAATTCGGCATAATACCCGTAAGAACCAAGACGGGTATCGAGGTCATGTCCCTCAATCTTATACTTGCAAACGACACCGATCCCGTTATCTGGCGCGGCCCCGTCATTGCGGGCGCCGTAAAGCAGTTCTGGACCGACGTCATCTGGAAGGATATTGATTATATGTTTATCGACATGCCTCCCGGCACGGGCGACGTTCCCCTTACCGTCTTCCAGTCTATACCCCTCGACGGGGTCGTAATCGTGACCACCCCGCAGGAGTTGGTGTCAATGATAGTTGAAAAGGCGGTAAAAATGGCTTCCATGCTCAGCGTGCCGGTTGTCGGCATCGTTGAGAACATGAGCTATGTTGAGTGCCCCGACTGCGGCAGGAAGATAAACGTATTCGGCGAGAGCCATCTCGATTCCATCGCAAAGCAGCATGATATAAAGAATATTGCAAGGCTCCCCATCGATCCCGTTCTTTCGGCCGGCGTCGACCAGGGGCTGATAGAGCTGTTTGACGGACAATGGCTTGACTCGCTTGCAAAGGCGATAGAATAAATCAGACGAAAAGCATAAACGGGACGAACAAAAAGAGCAGGCATTGCCTGCTCTTTTTTATAACCGTAAACTATTTGAACTCCTCATCCGAGTATCTGGAGCTTATCGTGCGTTCGCCGGCGCAGTCGCCCTCAAGAAGATTCTGACGTATGAATTCTATTACAGCCTCCTGCTGCTCGCCGTCGAGGCGGCCTATCATACGGGTAACGAAAAAGTATGAGACGAAGGTGCACACCATCAGCAGCAGCGTTATCATTGGCACGCGGGCCATGTCGCCGCTGTAGAGCATACCGGCAAGGCCGACTATCCATATTACAGCCATGCTGCGTCTTATCTGCGGAACGGGAGAAAAGCCGCCCTTGATGTAGGTCATGCCGCCATCCTCGCTCACGGTCGCAACAAACGGGCACTGCCCTCTGATAACCCCCTTGGGTCCCGATTTAATCAGCTCAAAGCCGTCTTTTTTCAGCCTGCTCATCAGCAGATCGGGATGCCTTTTGTTACGGTATGTCATTACGGCCGTCTCTTCCATTATTCGCGTCATGACATCTTCTTTGGTTAAGGCGGTTCGAAATTCAATCATCTCTCAATCCTCCCTTACAAGCAGGGCTGCGCCTATTATGCCCGCTCTGTTGCCGAGGGCTGCCGGCCTTACACAGACCTTGGCCGCGCCTCTCGTATAGCTCTGCTTTTCAATCTTTTCGCGTATCGGGGCGCATATCGTTTCGCCCTCGTGGCTGACCCCGCCGCCGATGACTACCGTGTCGGGGTCGAAAATGTTGCACAGGCTGACAACGCCGTCCGAAAGCAGTTCGAGCCAGTCGTCGACGGCTTTTCGCGCCAGACGGTCGCCCGCGCGCAGTGCGTCGAACAGCTTCATGGCGCCTATCCTGCCCATTCCGTACCGTTCGGCTCTTTTGCAGAGAGCCGCGGCGGAAGCGCTCTTTTCAAAGCAGCCCCTTCTTCCGCAGGAACAGAGCTCGTCGCTTGAGCCTGTTGCGAAATGGCCTATTTCCCCTGCTGCGCCGTTGGCGCCGCGCAGAACACGGCCGCGGTATATTACGCAGCCGCCGACTCCTGTGCCCAGCGTCAGCATGATTCCGCATTGCGCGCCCTGCATGGCTCCGTAGTGATATTCGGCGATTGCAGCACAGTTGGCGTCGTTGTCAAGCCTTATGTTTTCGCAGGAGGCAACCCCGGCAAGCAAGCCCGCAATATCTGCCCCGTCGAGAAAGGAAAGATTCGATACGCGTATCGCCCTGCCGTCTTTGACCCAGCCCGGAACGCCGATTCCGATGCCGAGCGGCCTTTGACCTCCGGACACCTCGGCCACGCACGCGGCAAGCGCCTCTATGAAGCTGCCGCGGTCGCCGGTGGGAGTCGGCAGCTTGTAAAATGCTTCTATATTTCCGTTTTCGTCGACAAGGCCGGCCGCTATCTTGCTGCCGCCTATGTCGATGCCTATAAAAGACATTGCGATATACCTCCGCCGGGCGCTGGTTTTTAAATATATTATCACATACGGGCGTTCTTTGCAATGCCGACGGGCACGTGCAGGCAAAGCTGCGCCGCTGCGGCTTATCAAGCAACGCCGTGCGGCGGGAGTTTTTGAATAAAATGAATATTCTTAACTTTACGGTCAATAATACAGTAAGACAAAAACGGCGGGACAAAAGCCCCGCCGCCCTCTTTACACAGCAAAAAGCTTTAAGGACGATAGCCCATTGCCTCGAGCTGCTCGACCATAGCGTGTCGCCCGGCTATTCTGCTTGCGCCGAGCTGAATGAAGCTCCAGCCGTCGTCTATCGAGGCGACGCCGCCGCTGGCCTTTATTTTAATCTTATCGCCGAAGTTGTCGACCAGCAGGGATATGTCATGCATAGTGGCCCTCCCGGGACCGAAGCCGGTACAGGTCTTTATGAATTCGCAGCCTGCTTCAATGGCTATCCTGCCCGCATCCAGCTTCTGCGCATCGGTCAGAAAACCGGTCTCGATTATCAGCTTAACGCCGACGTTGTATCCCTTGGCCAGCTTTACCATCTCCGCCGTATCGTTGAGCACATAATTAAAATCGCCGTCGCAGAGCTTTGATATGTTCATTACCATATCTATTTCCCTGACGCCCATCTCAAGGCCGAGCTCAGCTTCCCTGAGCTTTACGGCGGTCAGATGGTTGCCGCTCGGGAATCCGGTTGCAAGCTCTGGGGCGATATCGGTGCCCTTAAGACGATCGCACACATACTGCATATTTACAGGAAATACCGCAACTGCGGCAAAGCCGTAGCGCAGTGCGTCATCGCAGGTGCTCTTCAACAGCTCGGAGGTGCAGTTTGGTACGAGCGCGTTGGAATAATCGAGCTTTGATATGGTTTGTTTTATAGCATCCTTATCCTGAGGGAATCTGAGAAGTGCCATAAATATCTCTCCTTCCGCAAATTCTTCCGCTGATTAGATTATATTGCCTGAAAAAGCGCAGAACAATCGGTAAATATACCTAAATAGAAAAACGGTTGATTGTATACAATATACACATGCGAACTATTGCAATAACACACTCTCCCCTTGTCCGATCCGGTATTTTTCGTGCAATTTCACGATTGCAAACAATTAACGGTTGAGTTATCATAATCATATCTGTGCCTGTTACGTAAAAATTACGCAAAAATTACATATATATTTCGATATGAAGGTTGTGATAACAATGAAGACAATTTATAAATTACGGCACATTCTTTCATCCCTTGCGGCGGCCCTTATGCTGTGCACAATTTGCGGGGCATCCTATGCAGCCGTGCCGATATACCGTATCGGCGTTCAGACAGACGAAGAAATACAGCCTGAAGCGCAGGCCGTTTCTGAGCCGGTCATTACAGATGCAGACGGCAGCGTCGTCACAGAACAGGTGCAGCAGGTAACAATAAATATAGACGGCCAGAGCTATTCCGCCGCCGAAGCTGTCGAAGCTTCGGCTGATGACGACGGATACGACGACGATGAAATCGAGGACGAAAGTGCATTTGCTCAGCTACCTGCGGAACAGGAGCAGACGCCGGACCTTATCGGTTTTCTTATTGACGACGTTACGTATGTCCCGGTGCGCGGGTTTTTCGAGATGATGGGCGACGTATCGGCGAGCTGGGATGCGGCAGACGAAACCGCGTATTTCAACACCGACGAGTTGTCGGTCGAGGTTTATGCCGATAAGCCTTATATGTGGGCCAACGGCCGCTACTTCTATACAGGCCTTCCCTACCTTGAGGATGGTTCGCTTCTCGTTCCTCTGCGCACTATGGCGGAGCTTTTCAGCCAATATATATATTGGGATGAAAACGAAGGCTACATTGACCTTTACGCCACCAGCGAGCATTTTCAGAGCGCCGACGAGAAATATACGCAGGACGAGGTTTACTGGCTGTCGCGCATAATCAGCAGCGAGAGCGGCAACCAGCCTCTTCTCGGCAAGATAGCGGTCGGCAATGTTGTGCTCAACAGAGTCAGGAGTTCTAAATTCCCTAATACGATATATGGCGTTATATTCGAGCGTAATCAGTTCACCCCTGCTATGAGCGGACGTGTGTACAACGAGCCCACAAAGGAGAGCGTAATTGCGGCAAAGATCTGTCTTGAGGGATATACCGTATCTGACAATATATTGTACTTTACATCGTCAAAAAGCAATTCTTCATGGATGGTAAGGACTAGAACGCTCGTGACGACCATCGGCGCTCACAGGTTTTTCGCATAATCCTGTGGTTCTGTCCGTCAATCGGTCGGGCGTGATGCTTTCCGAGCACAGATAAAAGTATAAGGATTAAAGAGGCCCGACGGCTCTGCGTTTCGCAGCCGTCGGGCCTCTGCCTTTGCTGTATATGTTTTATAAGAGCCCGCTGTTCCCTATTACACGGGACAGCTCTGTCATCTTTTCGGGAGGGAGCACCAGCGCCATCCTCACAAAGCCCTCGCCGAGCTCGCCGAAGCTTGTTCCCGGAACGCATATAACGCCGGTCTTTTCCACAAGCTCGAGAGCAAAGCGCTCGCTCGACTCAAATCCGTCGGGTATGCGGAACCATGTGAACATCGTCGCCTTGGAATCTTCTACGCTCCAGCCTGCGGCGCGCAGCCCGCCGCAAAGAGCGTCGCGTCTGAGGCGGTATCCGGCGCGGTTTGTGTCAAGTATATCCTGCGGGCCGTTCAGCGCGGCTATCGCGGCATATTGTATGGGAAGGAATATGCCGTAATCTATCTGGGAGCGCAGGTCGCGGAACTTCGATATTATTTCTCTGTTTCCCACCGCAAAAGAGATGCGGCACCCTGTCATATTGTACGATTTCGACAGCGAGTTGAATTCTATTCCCACATCCATTGCGCCGGGAGCCGAGAGAAACGAGCCGCCAGGCTCGCCGTCGTATACCAGCTCGGAATATGCGTTGTCATGCACGACTATAAGGTCGTGCTTTTTGGCAAAGGCCGCAAGCCTTTCATAAAACGCAGCGTCGGCCACAGCGGTGACGGGGTTGTTAGGATAAGACACGACGATCATCTTTGCCCTGTCGGCCACATCCTCATCTATCGAATCAAAGTCTATGAGAAAGCCGTTTTCTGCGAGCAGCGGCACCTTGTAAAGCTCGGCGCCCGCAAGCATCGGACCGAAGCTGAAAACGGGATATCCAGGGTCGGTGACTATAACAATGTCGCCGGGGTTGCATATCGGGAAAGCAACGTGGGCAAACCCCTCCTGAGAGCCGTAGACAGCCATTACCTGCTCACGCGCGAGCTCGACGCCGTATCTGCGTGAATACCATGCCCTGACCGCATCGGACAGCTCGGGGAGATCGGCCAGCGAGTATTTGAAATTATCGGGGTTGTCGCACGCGTTCTTCAGCGCCTCGACTACATGCGCGTCGGGCGGAAAATCGGGTGTTCCGACCGAAAGATTGAAGACGGGCAGACCGTCCTTTATACGTCTGTTTTTTATCTCGTTCAGCTTCATGAATATATTGGAAGTAAAAACATCCATTCTGTCGGCAAAGCGCATCTTTTGTACCTCCGGAGCCGCCGGACGCGGCGAAATGTCATGCGATTATTATAAACCAACTTAAACCCGAGAACAAGGATTTTATGCCGCTTTTTATTATCGTAACAGTTTTGTTGTAGAATTCTTGCGCCGTTGGTATTATAATACTTTCGATAAGCTTTCACAAACGTCCGACGGGGTATGAGAGTAATGAAAATCAACAAAGGCTCAAGACTGTTTGCAATAGCGGCATACGCGTTCGCCGTAATCTGCGCGTCGATACTGTTCTACATGTTTTTGTCGCATATCACCTATTTTCAGCAGCAGTTCTACCGTCTTATGGACCTGCTTTCGCCGTTTTTTGTGGCGATACTTATCGCCTATCTCCTCTCTCCTGTTATAAATTTTCTGGAAAAGCGCATGATTAAGCTCAAGCCCTTTGCTTCCGGGAAACGCAGGTCGCCGCTGCGCGCGATAACGCTGATAGTCACAGCGCTCGCCTTTCTGTCCCTCTGTGCCGGGTTTGTTTACATAGTGATACCACAGATAGCTTCGAGCCTTTACAGCCTTGTCGGCGTGCTCAGGACCTTTATATCCAACCTTTCGGCAAGCATGGATACGTCGCTTATGCAGTATCTTGACCAGCTGCCCCTTTCGAGCGCCCAGATAGAGGCGCTGATGGCCCCGACGGACAGCCTTATCACAATGCTGACCAATTTCTCACAAAGGGCGGTTCCTCTTTTGTACAGCTTTCTGCTGTCGTTTTCGATCAGTCTTAAAAATATCGTGCTCGGGTTCATTATGGCGATGTATCTGCTCTTTTCAAAGGAAAAATTCCTTGCGCAGGCCAAAAAAAGCACCTACGCCTTTTTCAGCCGTGAGCGCGGCGAGAAGATAATCGCCTTCTGCGAGTATATTAACCGTGCTTTCGGCGGCTTTGTCTTCGCGCGTCTGCTTGACTCCTTCATAATCGGCGTACTGTGTTTTATATTCATGAGGATTCTGCGTCTTGACTACGCCGTGCTTATCAGCGTTATAATCGGCGTGACCAATGTTATACCCTATTTCGGACCTGTCATCGGCGCAATACCGAGCGCGCTCATACTCCTTGTGGAATCGCCCGCCCAGGCCTTTGTTTTTATTGTTTTCATCATCCTCCTCCAGCAGTTCGACGGGAATATTCTCGGGCCGAGGCTGCTGGGCGCCTCTCTCGGTCTGCCCTCCTTCTGGATACTGTTTTCGGTCATACTCTGCTCGGGGCTGTTCGGCGTGCTCGGAATGTTCCTCGGCGTGCCGATTTTCTCGGTTATATACTCTGTTGTCAAATCATATATCGAGCTGAGGCTTGAGAGGCAGAACATGTCAGTGCGCACAGTCGATTATGAGAAATACTCCTCTGCGGACGAATAGCTGTGTATGCTCTGATATCAAAGGGTGTGCGGCTTTGAGCTGCACACCCTTTTTCGGCTTTTTTTCAATAAATGCACAGTTTGCACATAAATTCTTTAAAAACATGTTTTTATCAAAAATTTTTTATTTTCAGCCCTAAAAAGGCGATTTTACTTGACTTATTACTGCTTTTCTCATAAAATATAAAACATAGTCTGTATACCGAATATTGGGGGGAAAGATTATGTCAAAAATAATGGAGATCAACGGTATTATCAACAACTTTGTCTGGGGTCCTTATATGTTGATACTGCTCGTTGGTACCGGCGTGTTTTTCTCGATACGCACGAACTTCCTTCAGGTGAGAAGGTTCGGCTATGTGATGAGAAACACCGTTGCAACGCTGTTTTCAAAGGATAAGGTAAAAGCGAGCGAAGGAAACGTAACGCCTTTTCAGGCAGTTTCCACCGCGCTTGCCTCCACTGTCGGCACCGGCAATGTCGTGGGCGTTGCCACCGCGATAGTTTCGGGCGGCCCCGGCGCTGTTTTTTGGATGTGGGTTTCGGCCTTCTTCGGAATGATGACCAAGTATTCCGAGGTTGTGCTTGCCATAAAATACCGTGAGACCGACGAAAACGGCATCCACTACGGCGGACCTATGTATTACATAGAAAAGGGTCTTCACATGAAGTGGCTTGCGGTTTTGTTTGCAGCCTTCGGCGCCATTGCCACCTTCGGCATAGGCAATATAGCCCAGGGCAAATCCATCGCTGACGCCGTCAGTTCCACCATCGGCCTGCCTCCTTTCGTGACCGGCATAATAGTAATCGTATTTGTTGCCCTCGTTATAATCGGCGGTATAACCAGAATAGCCAAGGTTACCGAAAAGCTGGTTCCCTTTATGGCAACCTTCTATATCGTCGGCGGCGTCATTTTCCTGCTGCTGAACATAACCCATATACCCGCGGCTCTCGGTCTGATATTCAAAGAAGCCTTCTCTCTCAGGTCAGTCGGCGGCGGAATCCTCGGTACGGTGATGATGAGCGCCATGCGCTACGGCTTTGCCCGCGGCGTATTCTCCAATGAGGCTGGTCTCGGCTCGGCGCCTATCGCCCATGCCGCGGCGCATACCGACGACCCTGTAAAGCAGGGTCTGTGGGGCGTATTTGAGGTTTTCGTAGACACCATAATCATCTGCTCCATAACCGGACTTGTAATCATTATATCCGGTCTTTATGAGTCCGGCGCAAAGGGCGCCGAGCTCACCATCGCGGCCTTCTCGAGCGTATTCGGCAGTCTGGGCGGCTACTTCGTAACGATAGCGATTGCCCTGTTTGCCCTGTCCACCATGCTCGGCTGGTCCTATTACGGCGAGCGCTGCCTGTCTTACCTTGTCGGCAAGGAGAGCAAGACCGTAGTCATGGTATACAGGGTCCTCTTCCTTATCATCATAATCTTCGGCTGCCTCGGCGGTCTGACCTTCGTTTGGGACCTGTCCGACACGCTTAACGGCCTCATGGCGATACCCAACCTTATCGGTATCCTCGGCCTGTCCGGCGTTGTGGTTCAGCTCACCCGCGAGCACTTCAGCAACAATAAGCTCGATTAAGCTTTTACGATACAAAGCGAAAAAACAGGCAATCCTGTCGGATTGCCTGTTTTTTAATGCAGTACGGACAAAAAAGAGCGTTACCGTATACACATCTTGCCCCGTCGTTACAATCGGTTATTTCGTGTCATTTGCAGGCTGTTTATGCCTTACTATATCGACTACGATAGGCGGGCAGTTTGGGCGGTTGGCAAAATCGTGCCGCAGCACGGTGTAATTCAAATAGTCAATCTCCGTGATATAGCGGAGCAGCGCGTCCCTCTCCTCATATCCGGACCGTCCGCCGTAATAGATGCAAAGGCTGATAATTCCGCCATTTTTTATAAGACGCAGCCCTTTTTTTATCGCCTTTATACTGCTGTCCGCATGTGTGAAAAAGGAATGATCGCCGCCCGGCAGCCATCCGAAGTTGAAAACTATACAGTCGACCGTCTCCTCGCCCGCGTATTTATCCATATTCTCGTGGCTGTCGAGCACGACCTCGGCCATGCCGCCGTAACCCATTGCATCCAGCCGGGCTTTTGTCGAGTCGACCGCCTCTTTTTGCACGTCAAACGCGATTACATGACCGTCAGGCCCCGCAAGGGAGCAGAGAAAGGCCGTGTCTCTCCCCCGCCCTGCCGTGGCGTCTATACACAAATCGCCGTTTTTTACGTGATTTTTGATGAATTCGTGCGCTAACGCGAGCGAGTTGACATCCTCAATATCCATCGTCATTCTCCCATGTACTGAAAAGGGGCGGCATCGCCGCCCCTTTTTTGATACGATTACAGCTTACAGCTTTGATACGATGCTCTGTGTATCCCTTGCTATTACGAGCTCCTCATTGGTGGGGATAACAAGGATTCTGACCTTGGAATCCGCCGCGCTGACGTCGCGGTCGTCGCCGCGCTGGGCGTTCTTTTCCTTGTCTATTTTTATTCCCATAAATTCGAGACCTTCAACCATTTTGGCGCGGAATTCGCTGTTGTTCTCGCCTACGCCTGCGGTGAACACAACGGCGTCGAGCCCGCCCATGGCAGCGGCGAAGGAGCCGATGTACTTACGCACCTGATAGCAGAATATCTCAATGGCGAGGGCGGCGCGCTCGTTGCCCTCCTTTACGGCGGCGATAAGGTCCCTGAAATCGGAGGATATGCCGGATACGCCGAGAGCGCCCGACTTCTTGTTGAATATGGTGTCGGCCTCCTTGGGGGTGAGGTTTTCCTTCTCCATAAGGAAGGTGACTATCGCGGGGTCGAGCGAGCCGGTGCGGGTACCCATCAGCAGCCCGTCGAGGGGGGTAAAGCCCATCGTGGTATCCACCGATTTGCCGCCGTCCACCGCTGTGATAGACGAGCCGTTGCCGAGATGGCAGGTGACTATCTTGAGCTCCTTGGGGTCCTTTCCGAGGAGCTTTGCCGCCCGCGCCGATACATAGCGGTGCGAGGTGCCGTGGAAGCCGTAGCGGCGTATCTTGTACTTCTTGTAATACTCATAGGGTATGGGATAATAGAAGGCCTTTGGCGGCATGGTGGCGTGGAAGGCGGTGTCGAACACGACAACCTGGGGAACATCCTTGCCCATAACCTCCTGGCAGGCCCTGATACCCGAAATATGGGGGGGATTGTGCAGCGGCGCAAGGGGTATGCATGCCTCTATCCCCTTTATTACGTCCTCTGTCACGAGCACGCTCTCTGAAAAGAGGTCGGCCCCCTGCACTATCCTGTGGCCGATGGCCGATATCTCTGACAGGTCGGATATAACGCCGTGCTCCTTGGACAGAAGGGTCTTCATTACTATCTCTATCGCCTGGGTATGGTTTTTCATGGGGGTATCGATTTCATATTTTTCCTTGCCGGCGGCACGGTGCTCGAGACGTCCGTCGATGCCTATGCGTTCGCACAGGCCCTTTGCCATAACGGTCTCGTTATCCATGTCGAACAGCTGATATTTCAGAGAGGAGCTGCCGGCGTTGATAACCAATATCTTCATCTGCTGTAATTCCTTTCAGACTAAAATGAATGAATGAATATCGCTTACTGATTCTGCGCCTGAACGCTGGTTATGGCAACCACGCCCACTATGTCGTCGGACGAGCAGCCGCGGGACAGATCGTTTACCGGCCTCTTTATACCCTGCAGTATGGGACCGTAGGCCTGAGCCTTGCCGAGACGCTCAACGAGCTTATAGCCGATGTTTCCGGCGTTGAGGTCAGGGAACACGAGCACGTTCGCCTTGCCGGCTACGGGGCTGTCGGGGGCCTTGAGCTTTGCTACCTTGTCGATAAGGGCGGCGTCAAGCTGCAGCTCGCCGTCGAGCGCAAGCTCGGGAGCCTTTTCCTTGGCGATGCGGGTAGCCTCCTGCACCTTGGTAACGAGGTCGTCCTTGGCGGAGCCATAGGTCGAGAAGGACAGCATGGCAACCTTGGGCTCCTCGCCTATGAGGCTCTTGAAGGAACCGGCGGATGCTATCGCTATCTCGGAGAGATTGTCGGCGTCGGGATTGATGGTAAGGCCGATGTCTGCAAAGAGGAAGGTACCGTTCGCGCCGAGCTCACAGTCGGGCACAACGAGCACCATAAAGGACGATACATAGCGCACGCCGGGCGCCGTCTTGAGTATCTGCAGCGCGGGACGCAGGGTGTTGCCGGTGGAATTGATGGCGCCGGCCACCATGCCGTCGGCCGCTCCCTTTTCAACCATCATTACGCCGTAGTAGAGGTTGTTCTTCATCATTTCGCGGGCCTTCTCGGGGGTCATGCCCTTGGCCTTGCGCATTTCATAGAAGGTATTTACATACTCTTCAAACTCGGGACTGGTCTCGGGATCAACAAGCTTGGCGCCGTCGATATTAACCTGCTGCTTGGCCGCCTCAGCCTTAATCTCGTCTATCTTGCCGACCATTATCAGCTTGGCTATTCCCTCTTTGAGTATGGTCTCGGCCGCGCGTACGGTCCTCGGCTCGGAGCCCTCTGCCAAAACTATGGTCTTGACATCGGCCTTTGCCTGTTCCTTCATCTTGGTAAGAAAATCCATTTTCAGTCCCCCTATTGATTAAATAATAAATTGCAGTTAATATGTAAATATGGCAGCTTATGCCAATGCACATTATTAAATTAATTATAAATTAGATTTTCCCTTTTTACAACTGCATTTACGAATTTTGAGGTAATATTTATGAAGACCGCGGCCATTATCTGTGAATACAACCCTCTTCACAACGGGCATGTCTGGCATATTGAAAGGACCCGTGAGGAATTTGGCTGCGACGCCGTTATATGCATAATCAGCGGGCATTTTGTCCAGCGCGGCGAGCCGGCTTTTATTGATAAGTGGAGCCGCGCCAATACGGCGGTGCAGTGCGGAGCCGATCTCGCGATTGAGCTGCCCTCCCCCTACGCTTTGCTCAGCGCAGAGGGATTTGCACAGAGCGGCGCATATATCGCCGACGCCTGCGGAGTTGTCGACGTGCTGTCTTTCGGCAGCGAATCGGGCGATATAGATATAATCAAAAGCTGTGCCGCAGCCCTTGACGACGCCGGGCTGGCAGAGCGCATAAGGGCAATAATGAAAAGCGGCGTATCGTTTGCCGCCGCGCGGCAGAGCGCGCTTGCCGAAAAGAATCCTGCCTGCGCCTCCCTTCTCGATTCGCCGAACAATATACTCGCCGTCGAATACGTAAGGGCTCTCAACCGTCTTAATTCGCGTATTGTCCCCGTAACCGTAAAGCGTACTGCGGTCCGGCACGACTCTCACACTTCGGCCGGCGGATTTGCGTCGTCTTCCATGATAAGGCGGATGCTGTCAGACGGCAGGTACGGCGAGGCTGCGTCTCTTATGCCGCGCGCAGCCTGTGAGCTATGTCTTGATTCTTTAAAAAGATCCGCCTTTAATCCCATGATTTTTGAGCGCATAGCGCTCAACTCCCTCCGCGCGATGGACACGTCCGCGCAAGCTCTCCCGCCAGATATATCCGAGGGTATTGAAAACAGGATAATCAAAAACGCAGCCGTCTCCCGTTCGCTTGCGCAGTTTTACGAGCTTACACGCTCAAGGCGCTATCCCCTCTCGCGCATCAGGCGAATTGCGATGAATACAGTCCTCGGGTACAGGGCGTCGCTTACCTCCGCTCCGCCGCCCTATATAAGGATGCTCGCCATGAACGGCACAGGGCGACTTCTTATGCGTCAAATCAAAGAAAAGGCTTCGCTTCCGGTTATAGTGAAGCCTGCACACATAAATAAGGCCGGCTCAAGAGCGATTGATGTCTTTCGGGCTGAAAACCGCGCGTCCTCCCTTCTTTCCCTCTGCGGAGACGAGGCAGGCTGCGGCAGCCTCGATTATACGACCGACCCGGTTGTGCTTGAATAGTCGAAAGGAGAATACCATGGATACTTTTATTATGATAGTCGTGTTGCTTGCGGTTTTCTTTGCCGGTATGTTTATTTCGCGCACCGCAAGGACGCGCATCGAGGAGCGCAAAAGGGCGAAGGCTCAGGCTGAGCGCGACAGGATAAAGGCGGCAAAGCGCGCCGAGCGCCTTGCCAACAAGGAAAAGAGAAAGAAGGCCAAAAGCATATATGAAGATTAAGCTGCGTATAATCAGCCTTTTGATGCTGATTGCCGCCGTTATTTTTGTTTTAGTCGCCGTATATTCAATGGACTCGACTGTGACCCTTCCGTTTACCGTCAGGCAGCTGCATATATTCTATTACTCCTATCTCTGTTTGATGGTTTTGATATTTGCGGCCTCTTTTTTTGTAAAGGACAACAGGTGAAAACGGAGAATAAAAATACAGACCGCCAAAGTGCGGTCTGTATTTTTATATAAATCTTTTTGCTGCCGCGCCCGCGGAACCGCTCCTCATTCGTCCCCGCCTGCCGCAAGGGCGGCATATTCCGGCTCCTTTGCCGCTGCGTCTGATATATCGGTTATATCGGCGAAATTCGAAGGCTTGTCCGGATGATAGGTGACGACCATCCTTTCGACACGTTCTCTTATGTCAGGCTTATTACTGTATGAGGCCGCCATAAGCTCGTTGAGCTCCTTCAAAAACTCGTCGGTGTCGAACGGTATAGGGCAGCCTATGTGTATGAGGTCGTTTTCGGTCTTTTTAAGACCCTCCTCGGCCATCAGCTTTTCCTCGTACAGCTTTTCGCCCGGGCGCAGACCGGTATAGACAATCTTAATATCCTCATCCGGCTTGTAGCCGGACAGCTCTATAAGGTTCCTTGCGAGTGTGTCGATCTTGACCGGGCTGCCCATATCGAGCACGAATATCTCGCCGCCGTGGGCGTATGTGCCCGCAAGCATTACGAGCGATACCGCTTCGGGTATCGTCATAAAGTATCTTATTATATCGGGATGGGTGACGGTAACAGGTCCCCCCTTTTCTATCTGCTTTTTGAATATCGGTATTACCGAGCCGTTGCTGCCGAGGACATTCCCGAAGCGAACGGCCACAAACTCAGTTTTTATGTCCTCAAAGACCCTGCCCGTGCCATCCTTGTCGGCGTTCTCATCGCCGAAATGGGTGAACAGCTGCGGTATCTCATTTGCTCTTCCCGCCTTTATCTTAGCGTCGAAGGACTGGATTATCATCTCGCAAAGGCGCTTGCTGGCGCCCATAATATTGGTGGGATTTACCGCCTTATCGGTGCTTATGAGAACAAAACGCTCACAGCCGTGCACCATTGCCGCGTATGCGGTCTTATAGGTGCCTATGGCGTTGTTCTTTATGGCTTCGTTAGGGCTGTCCTCCATAAGAGGCACGTGCTTGTGGGCCGCGGCGTGATAAACTATCTGCGGCCTGAACTCGTCAAAGATTTCAAACATGCGGCGGCTGTCGCGGACAGAGCCGATAAGCACCTCAAGCTTAAGCCCGGGATGCTTTTCGCGCAGCTCCATCTGTATTTCATACGCGTTGTTCTCATAAACGTCGAGTATTATCAGCTGCTTGGGGGCATGCGCCGCAATCTGCCGGCACAGCTCGGAGCCGATGCTGCCGCCTCCGCCTGTGACCATGACCACCTTGCCGTTTATAAAGCTGAAGACCTCATGCATGTCCGCCTTGATGGGCTCGCGGCCGAGCAGGTCTTCAACCGACACGTTTACCATATCGCTTACCGTTACCCTGCCGAGCACAAGCTGGAACATGCCCGGAAGCTGCTTGAGCTCACAGCCGGCCTCGTTGCAGATATTGATAATATCCCGCTTATCGCTCGCCTTTGCCGCCGGTATGGCCAAAAATATCTTGGTTACATGGTATTTTTCCACATTTGCAAGGATAACATCCCTGCCGCCTACTATCGGAACACCCTCTATGTAACGGTCCCATTTATTCGGGTCGTCGTCTATGAAGCAAACCGCCTTGTCGTGCAGCTCCTTTGCGGTATTGAGGTCGCGCAGCAGCATCTGCCCCGCCTGCCCGGCGCCGATTATCATAACGCGGCCGGCGGTCACATCCGTCTGCTTGTATCTCGATTTAAAGAAAATTATCAGCCTGTACGAAAATCTCGGCACAATAAGGAATATGAACTGAAAAAGACTGCCCCATATATAGTACGCCATAGGCATGCGCTGTACCATAAAGCTGATAAAAAGCGCATACAGCACCGACGCCAGCACAGAGCCCAGAAATACCTTTATAAGCTCCGGATAGCTCGCGTATCGCCAGACGCTGCGGTACATGCGGAATATGGCGAAAATCAGAACGGCGCATACCGCGTATGCTGTTATGGATCTGATGTAAGTGTTGAAAAAGCCGCGAGGTATGGCGGTATAGATGCAGTCAAACCTGAACCAAAGAGCGAAAAAATAGGAAAGATGTATGCTGACAAAGTCGCATACCATCAGACACAAAGCCATCAGACGCCATTTTTCAAGCTTGAATCTATTCATTTTCAGGTGTTCTTTTGACATGTTACAGCACCAACCAATGAATTTTAAACTTATCCCGCCTTGCCGCAAAACGGCTGAAGGAAATCGGATTAAAAAATCGCTTATGAAAATATGCACACAATCAGTCGATTTATTATAGCATTGTGATGAGTTTTTGTCAATTTGCCGAGTCATTATTAAAGGCTTAAATTTAAGGGCTTTAAGGAATAATAAGTAAACAAAAAATCGGCTGCCCGTGTCCTCTGAGCTAAACGGAAAAACCGGGCGCCGACTTTATGCTTTTATGTTTTACATCTTGTCCTCTCTGTCTCGGCTAAAAATAAACATAATATTTGCCGTTCAAGCATCAATACAGCTTCGCACCTGCCGGAATGTGCGGATCGAGCATAAGAAGATTGAGCCTCTCTTCCCCGTTCTCCTCATGCACCGCGCTGAGCAGCATACCGCAGGATTCGATTCCCATCATGGCTCTCGGAGGCAGATTGGTTATTGCAACACAGGTCTTGCCGATGAGCTCCTCCGGCTCATAATAGGCGTGGATTCCGCTCAAAATCGTTCTGTTTTCTCCGCTGCCGTCGTCCAAAGTGAATTTCAACAGCTTCTTTGACTTTGGCACTGCCTCGCATTCCAGAACCTTGACTGCACGGAAATCGGACTTGGAGAAGGTCTCAAAATCTACGAAATCTGCAAACAGAGGCTCGACGACAACATTGGAGAAGTCGATCTTTTCATCCATTACAGCCTCAGGAACGGGGGCCGCCGTGAGCTTTGCCTCGGACTTGTTTTCTGATTTGGGCGCGTCAAGCGGCTTCATTGTCGGGAACAGTATTACATCCCTTATAGAGTCGGCGCCGGTCAGCAGCATGACGCACCTGTCTATGCCGATGCCGAGTCCGCCCGTGGGCGGCATGCCGTACTCAAGGGCGTTCAAAAAGTCCTCGTCCATCATGTCGGCTTCATCGTCGCCCTTTGCACGCAGCTCCATCTGCTTTACGAAACGGGCGCGCTGGTCTATCGGGTCGTTCAGCTCGGAAAAGGCGTTGCCCATTTCGCTGTGGCCGATAAAAAGCTCAAACCGCTCCGTAAGACGGCGATCCTTGCTGTATCTCTTGGCAAGGGGCGAAACGTCGACCGGATGCATGGTGATAAAGGTCGGCTGGATGAGCTTCTCCTCAACCTTCTGGTCGAAGCACTCGTAAAGAGCATGCCCCCATGTCTTTTCAACTCCGTCCATATCGACGCCGGCATTCACAGCCGCGCTTACAGCTTCGTCGTCGGAGGATATTGCCATAAAATCGATGCCGAGATGCTCTTTTACGGCGTCGGCCATCGTCATACGCTTAAAGCCCTTTTTAAGGCTGATATCGTATCCCTGCCAGGTCACGTCGGTCGTACCGAGTATTTCCTCAGCCGCGCCGCTCAGAAAATCCTCAAACAAATCCATCATGTCGTTGAAATCGGCATAGGCCTGATATAACTCGACGGTGGTGAATTCGGGGTTGTGCTTCGGGTCCATGCCCTCGTTTCTGAAAATCCTGCCCACCTCGTACACCCTGTCGAGACCGCCGACTATCAGGCGCTTGAGATTGAGCTCGGTCGCAATGCGCAGATACATATCCATATCGAGCGTATTGTGATGTGTAATGAACGGCCGCGCCGTAGCTCCGCCCGATATCAGATTAAGGACGGGCGTTTCGACCTCCATGTAGCCGCGGCTGTCGAGAAAATTTCTGAGATACTTGATAAACGCGCTGCGTATTTCAAAGTTCCTCCGTACCTCGGGATTGACTATAAGGTCCACATAGCGCTGACGGTAACGCGTCTCGATGTTTGTCAATCCATGATACTTTTCAGGCAGAGGAAGCAGCGATTTTGACAGAAGAACATACCTGTCCGCATGGACGGATATCTCGCCGCGTTTTGTGCGGAACACCGTGCCCGAAACGCCGATTATGTCGCCTATGTCCAGCTTTTTGAATTCCTTGTAGCTGTCTTCGCCGACAGCGTCGGTCTTAAAATAGCACTGGATTCTCCCTGCCTTGTCCTGCAGGTCGCAGAAGGACGCCTTGCCCATATCTCTTTTGAGCATCAGACGACCCGCAATGGAGACAGTTTTACCCTCCATGCTGTCAAAGTTATCCTTTATATCGGCGGAATAAGCGTCGACCGTGTAGCGCACCTGTTCAAAGGGATCTTTTCCCTCCTGCTGGAGATGTGCGAGCTTTTCTCTTCTTATTCTTAATATTTCAGCTGTGTCCTGCTCCTGTGCATCGCCGTTTCTTATAGTGTCGTCAGTCATTTTTTACTCCTTGGTGTTGTGCAAAGTATAGTTGCTTTACAGATGTTATTTGCCTATTTTAAGCACCTTGAACTTGAGCATGCCGGCAGGGGCCGCAACCTCGACTATATCGCCTGCCTTATGGCCCTTGAGGGCCATGCCGAGGGGCGAGGAGGAGGATATTTTTCCGTTCAGAGGGTCTGCCTCGGTGCTGCCGACTATCTCATAGTGACACTCCTCGTCGAACTCCATATCGAGCACAGTGACCTCGGAGCCGTCGTTCACCACGTCCGCGCGCAAATCTTCCTTGTCAATGACCTTGGCGTCCTTGATGATGTTTTCTATCTCAATTATTCTGGCCTCTACCTTGGCCTGTTCATTCTTGGCTTCGTCATATTCGCTGTTTTCCGAGAGGTCGCCGAAAGAAAGGGCCTGTTTTATAGTCTCAGACACCTCTTTACGTTTGGTAGCCTTCAGATAATCAAGCTCCTCCTTGAGTCTCGAAAGGCCTTCGCTTGTAAGCAGATTGTGTTCGATCATTCTTCGGTCTCTCCTTTGTCATATTTAAAGGCGGAAAATCCGTCAATTCCAATATTATATGGTACCCTGCGCATATTTGTCAATAGCGCATCCGCTGCAATATTGCGCTTCAGGATTGATAGTTGCCGCACGGCGATGGTCGCCTTATATAATAAAGTCAACCGGGTTGTTGAACAGCTCGGACACGACAAGCGCCGCCGCGCCCTTTAAAAAGCCCTCTCTTCCCAGCTTCGAGAATACTATTCTCACAGGATTGTGAGCATATTTAAGGCAGCGCCTTGCCACCTCCTCGCCGATAATCCCCATAACGCTGTTGCCCATGCGGCTGATTTTGCCGTTTATGACGACCATTGAAGGATTGAACAGGTTAATCAGGTTTGCAATCCCTATACCGATATAGTGGACTGCGTTTTCAATCTGCCGAACGGCATCGTCGTCGCCGGCAAGCGCAGCGTCTATTATATCGTCAATGTCTATATCGCTTTCGTCGGCTATGGACTTTGCCTGTTTGTAATTCTCCGCTATCACGCGCTCGGAAGCGAGCGCCTGCAGACAGCCGCGATTGCCGCAGCTGCACACGGGCCCCTCCGGCAGGACCGTGGTATGCCCTATCTCTCCTGCGGAGTCGGACACGCCGCGATAAACCTGATGATCTATAACTATGCTTCCTCCTATGCCTCGGCCTATATACATAAGCACAAAATTATCCACATCGCTTGCTATGCCGTTTATGCTTTCGCCGAGGCTCATGGCATGAACGTCGTTATCGACCAGAACGGGTACCTTGAACTCACCTTCCAGCTTATCCTTTATACGCACGTTTTCCCACCCGAGATTGGGGGAGAAAATGGCTATGCCCTCGCGGCTGCGCACCAGCCCATGCACGCCGACCCCGATACCTATGACTTTTTTGTCGCATTCCGCCGTCATCTCGTGTATTGTGCTCTCGACGCGGCGCAGCGCCTCGTCCTGCGTTATGCCCTTGTAGTTTTTAAGGCATTTGTAGCTGATGATATTTGTATTGAGGTCGGTCAGTACAATTTCAATAACGGCGGTGCCCATATATACCCCGACGACATAGCATCTGTCCGATACAATTCGAAGGAGCACGGGCTTGCGGCCGCCCTTTGAAACGCCCAGCTCCGATTCCGTAACTATACCCATCTTAATCAGCTCAGAGGTGATATTCGTCACCGTAGCCGGCGTCAGGCCGGACATTTTGGCAATATCCGCCCTTGATATAGCGTCATAGCTGCGTATTATACTCAGTATGAGAGCCGTGTTGGTATTCTTCATTTTTGCAAAGCTGCCGGCTTCAGTATACTGCACTTTCATCTCCTCCTGTAATTTATAACATGGCGTCAAACGGCAGTTTTGGCTGCCCGTTGACGCCATGACAAAAATTTTCACTATAATGTGTTAATCCGGCTGAGCCTCTTCGCTGCCGCTGAATACCGACATATCTATTCCCGTCTTGCCGGCAAGGACTCCGAGCGCAGCCTGAAGCTGCGTATCCTCGTCGTCGGTCAGTTCATAGATGGTTTTGTTTTCGGGTATTTCAAGCTCTGCAGCTATGTCCGGCGTTACGCCCCTAAGCTCCAGATTCTTTCCCGAAGGGGTATAGTAATATCTGTCGGAGAAGGATACGGCCGTTCCGTCATTGAGAGGAACTATGACGACCTCGGTACCCTTGCCGAAGGTCTGCGTGCCGACGACGTCAGCCTTGCCCGAATCCTGAAGCGCCGCCGCGAAAAGCTCGGCCGCGCTTACAGTGTTTTCGTTTACAAGGACCTCCATCGGTATATCTATCTCCTTTGCGTCGGAGCTGTAAACCGTCTCCTCGCCCGCCTTGTTCTTCATCGTGACTATGGTGCCTTCGCCCATCAGGTAATCGAGGGTCTTGACGATGGAATCCACCGAGCCGCCGGAATTGTTGCGCACATCAAAGATTATGCCCTTAATCCCGCTGTCGGCAGCAAGGGCGTCTACAGCCGTCTGAAATTGGGAAAAGGTCTTGGAGTTAAAGTCGGATATCTTGACATAACCGACGCAGCCACCTATTACATGGGAAGAAACGGGGTCGATCTGCACCACGGCGCGGGTAATTGAAAAATCAAGCTCTTCTTCGCCTCGCAGCACGGTCAGATTTACTTCTGTTCCCTCCTGCCCCAATATCCTGTCTACCGTCTCATAGTAGCCGAGCTCTGCCACATCCTGCCCCTCGACCCTGCATATATAGTCCCCGGTCATTATGCCGACGCCGGACGCGGGAGAATCCTTGAATACGTCGATTATCCTTATCATCTGCCGGTCAGCGTCAAAGACAGAGTTGATGCCGATGCCTATCAGCTCGCCCGACGCATCGCTCACAAAGCGCTTGTAGTCCTCGGCGTTTATGTATGTGGCATATCTGTCGCCGCTGCCGTAAACATATCCGTAAAGAGCGCCTTCCATCATCTGATCCCAATCGGCGTCGCCGACATACTGGCTGTCGAAGATATCGGCTATGAGGGAGAGCTTTGAATACAGCTTCTCCTTTTCGGGCACGGCCGAAAGCTTGCTGTCATAATATCTGAGGCTCCAGACAAGTGTTATATTGGCGGCAACGAGAGCTGCGGCTATCGCAAGAAATACCGCCGTTATAATACTGATTCTTCCCTTTTTCAAGGATTCGCCTCCTTTATTAATTGGACGACTTGGTGAACTGTGTCATCGGGTCAATGGTGGAGCCGTTTTTGATAATCTCAAAATGCAGGTGGTTGCCGGTGGAATATCCCGTCGAACCCACGTTGCCGATATGGTCGCCCTTAACCACCTTGGCCCCCTTGCTGACAACAATTTTGCTCATGTGGGCATAAAGCGTCGCATATCCGCCGCCGTGGTCGATAACTACATAGTTGCCGTATGCGTTGTTGAAGCCCGCAGTCACCACCGTGCCGGAGTTCGCCGCAAGTATGTGCACGCCGTAGCCTGCGCCGATATCCACGCCGGTATGCAGCTTGTATACGCCCGTTATCGGGTGGTTGCGCATGCCGTAAGGGCTCGTTATCTTGGTTATGCCGGGCGTGGGCCACATAAAGGTACCGCCGACATAGTTGCTTCTGTTAAGCTCCTCCATGAGCTTTTTAATCTGGGAGCGCATCTGCGCTTCCTCTTCGTCGAGCTTCTTGTATTGGCTCTCGACCTCGCTCTTGTCTTTTTTCAGCTTATCTATAAGAGCGTTGCTCTCGTCGATTTTTTCCTTGAGCTCATTTTGGCTCGACTGGAGATCGTTCTGAGAATCGACCTGAAGCTGCCTGTAATCCTCGATATCCTGCTTCTGCTGTGCTATGTCCTCTTTAAGCCCGATATATTTGTTGAGCACCTCGTTGTCATAGTCGACGATAGACGCCACTATATCCATATTTGTAAGGAACTCGGTATACGAGCCGGAGGAAAGCAGAAGATCGAGATAGCTCACCTCTACGCTGCCCGCCTCATAGGTTGCCTTTATACGCGCCCTCAGCAGCTGATCCTGGGCCTCGATGTCGAGCTGGGCCTCCTCAAGCTGAGCCTCTTTGAATTCTATATCCTCGTTGAGCTCACCGATAAGCTCGCTGAGCACGTCTATTTCATCCTGAAGGGCTTCCACCTGCTTGTCGAGATTGGCCTTTTGTGCGGAAGCCTGTGATATATCGTCGCCAATGCTCGCAATTTCGGCCTTCAAAGCTTTTTTCGTATCGTTAAGGCTGCTCAGCTGCCCCTGCAGACTGTTTATTTTGGTCTGGGTGCCGTTTGCCGCACCGGATATTATCACGGGCAGCAGAGCGCTCAAAACCAGCAGCAGGCAAAGAACTATGCATATCAGGGCTGCAATCCTGCGCTTAGATTCCATTCTGTGAGCCTCCTTAAAATTCCTTACAAGAGCTATTAAAGCACGTCAATGTTAAAATTCTGTGTATAATCGATGAATATTGCGGGATGCGTCCTCACGCGTTGAGATATTTTCTTATAGATGCCATTGAGCCGATTACAGATATGAATACCGATACTGCAAGGAAACCCACGCCGATATTGAACCCAAAGGCCCTGAAGGGCAGCAGCCTTATCAGGTTGATGCCGGAGAAGACCTTTTCTATCACATAGGTATAAATATACCATTGCACGCCGAAGGCAAGAGCTGCGCTTATCACACCGATAACTATACCTTCAACTATGAACGGCCAGCGAATGAACCAGTCGGTCGCGCCGACGTGCTTCATTATGCTTATCTCCTTTTTGCGCGCAAACATGGCGAGCTTTATGGTGTTGGATATGATAAATATCGATATCACGATAAGTATGCAGAAAAACCACAGAGCTACTACCGAAAACATATTCCTGAGCGTTATAAGGTTGTCAGATATATCCTCACGGCCGCGTACCTTTTCGATACCGTCCATTCTTTCCAGCTTTTCGATGGTCTGGCTCATCTTTGAGATATCGTCAAGGAAGATGCTGTACGAGTCGCTTATGGGACTCTCCATCCCCTCGAGCACATCCTCGAGATTTGCACTCTTTTTGTAGGCTTCGAACGCAGCGTCCTTGCTGGTATACTCCACATGGCGGACGTTGTCCATATTCCTGAGCCTTTCGCCCATCTCCTGCACCTGCTCCTCGGTCGCATAGTAGTCGAGAAAGACGACAATCTCGTTTTTGTTCTCAATGTCGGTCATTATATTGTTGATGTTTTCGGATACAATGATAAACGTGCCCATTATTATCAGGCAGGCCATGAGCACGCCCACCGACGCCATGCTCATCAGGCCGTTCTTGAAGGTGCTCGCGATGCCCTCGCGCACAAAATATGTAAAACCGCTACTTTTCATTGTTATAACCGCCTGTCTTGTCGCTGACTATTCTGCCCTCGTCGATTGTTATGACGCGTTTTTTCATCACGTCAACAAGATTTTTTGCGTGCGTCACGACCACGACCGTCGTGCCCCTGTTGTTTATCTCGGCCAGCAGGCTCATTATCTCATAGGCCATGCGGGGGTCGATGTTGCCCGTAGGCTCGTCGGCAATTATAAGCGACGGATTATTGACTATCGCCCTTGCAAGGGCCACGCGCTGCTGCTCGCCGCCCGACAGCTCGCCGGGATAGGCCTTGGCCTTATGCGCAAGCCCCACAAGGGAAAGCACAAAGGGCACGCGTTTTCTTATAAGCCTCATCGGAGAGCCTATCGCACGCATGGCAAAGGCCACGTTTTCATATACGTTCTTTGAGGGTATAAGGCGGAAATCCTGAAAAACTACCCCCATCGTGCGTCTCATATAGGGTATATCACGGTGCTTTATCTTTGAAAGATTATAGCCGTTTATCTCGACCGTGCCCTCGCTCGCCCTTTCCTCGGCCATCATTATTTTCAGCATTGTGGATTTGCCGGCGCCCGAGCGGCCGACAATAAAAACGAACTCGCCCGTGTCCACGCTGAAGCTGACGTCGTTCAGCGCTCTGGTGCCGTTATCGTAGACCTTGGATACGTCTGTAAAGCGAATCATTGAAATTCTCCCGTAAAATGAACGTCATTGCCCCTTCAGTATTTAGCGGGGTTAGCCGCAAGATACTTTCTTACCATAAGGGCAACCTTGAATATTATCGCGTGATCGAACTGACGCAGATCGAGCCCCGTAATCTTTCTTATCTTCTCAAGACGGTATACAAGGGTATTGCGGTGCACAAAGAGCTTTCTCGACGTCTCCGAGACGTTCAGGTTGTTCTCAAAAAACTTCTGTATCGTAAACAGCGTCTCATGGTCGAGGGATTCTATCGAGCCCTTTTTAAAGACCTCCTGCAGGAACATCGTGCACAGCGTGGTGGGCAGCTGATAAATAAGCCGGCCGATACCGAGACTCTCATAATTTATTATGAATTTTTCTGTGTCGAACACCTTGCCCACGTCGAGGGCGACCTGCGCCTCTTTAAAGGAGCGGGCCATATCCTTGACGGTGTTTACCACGGTGCCGATTCCCACGCTTGCCTTAACGAACGCCTCGGCGTAAAGGGTGTCGACTATGCTCTGTGCGAGCTTTTCAAGCTCCTTGCCGCCTATGTTTGGCTTAACCTCCTTGACAAGGATAATGTCGCTCTCGTTTATGCTTATGACAAAATCCTTGTTCCTGTCGGGAAACAGATTCTGCACCACATCGAAGGTGGAATAATCGGTCGCGTCAATAAGATGAATAAGAAAAACGACGCGGCTGACCTCGCTCGGAAAATGCAGTTCCTTCGACTTTACATATATGTCGCTCGAAAAAATGTTGTCGAGAACGACGTTCTTGACGAAATTCGTCTTATCGTGTTTTTCGTCATAAAACTGCTTTACGCTCGCGAGGGACACACACACAATCCCGCAGATATGCGCGGCCTCCTCGTCGTCGCCCGACACGAAAACGACATACTCCAGCCTGGACCTGCTTCCGACAGGCTTGTAGCTGACGCCGTCCACAACAGTACAGTCTGTGCCAAAGCCCAGCTCGCTCAAGACGTGCTCTCTCACCTCCCCGATCCGCGCGGGATCGGAGCACACAATAACGGCGCCGGTCTCATCCAGAACGCCGATTGTCCTGTCAACGACATCTTTCATCTGGAGAACAACACTTTGGAACAGTCTGTTTGACATAACTATTACTCCTTTTCTGTATCACAAGAATTAGGAACATTTTGAGCTCGGAAACAGATGCGGTTGTACTGTTATTATTTATTTTACTGTATTTCATTGGTTATTTCAACACATTTTTTGACATTCTGGGGCTATTCCCCCGCTTTTTTTATATAATTTGCATAAATCGATGGTTAATACTAACAAAAATAGAGAGCCGTTCTATGCATAAATGGTCAATAGACATGCAGAAACGCGAATATAAAGTCGAGTATCAGCCGTTTTCGCCGAAAATCAGCTCTGTCTCATCCTTGCTCAGCTCCCTGACCTCGCCCTCCTTCAGACCGCTAAGGCGCAGGCCGCCTATTTTGACCCGTCTGAGCTCAAGCACGCCGCTGCCCACAGCATGAAACATCTGCTTTATCTGATGAAACCTGCCCTCTCTAATGCTTACGAGAGCAGCAAACCGTCCGTCCTTCGTTTCAAGCGGTTCAACGACGGCGGGCTTTGTAATATATCCGCCCTCTATCCGCACCCCTTCGCCGAAGGCAGCCGTGTCCGCCGGGGTCACCGGCCTTTCAACGACGGCCTCATAGGTTTTGAACACATGCTTTTTCGGCGAGAGCATTCTGTGGGCAAAGTCCCCGTCGTCGGTCAGTATCAGCAGGCCGGTCGTGTCCTTGTCAAGCCGACCTGCCACAAACAGCTTCATTTTGGAGTACGGCTCGGGCAGAAGGTCCATGACGGTCGGCGCTTTTTTATCAAACGACGCGCTCAGATATCCCTTCGGCTTGTTCATCATAAGGTAAATGTGAGGCTTGAATTCAACGACAGCGGAGTTTACCGTGACCGTCTGTATTCCGGGCTCGATATAGAAAGACGGCTCCCTGACCGTCTCCCCGTCGACTCTGACCCTTCCGTATTTTATAGCCCGGCGCACCTCGTTCCTGCTGCCCATACCCATGTTTGAAAGGAACCTGTCGAGCCTCATTTTGTCGGACATTTTATCACTTCCCGTATCAACGCCGCTTTTGTTTAAAGCTTCAATAAGTATAGCACATCAAACCGGCCTTTTCCACTCAGACGGGCACAGCAGGCTGAAGCATAATATAAGAAAACAGAGCCGCGAGTAAGCCGCGGCTCTGCTGTGTTTTAAGATTGATTATTCGTCCTGGTCGTCGTTGGCGGACTCCTCCATGACCTTCTGGGCCACATTGGCAGGCGCCTCCTGATAGCGCTCGAAATTGAGATTGAAATATCCGCGGCCCCTCGTGATGGAACGCAGATCAATCGCATAGGACTGCATTTCGGCCATAGGCACCTCCGCCTCGACAAGGGACAGGCCGTTGCCTTCGCTGTTCATGCCGAGGACCTGACCGCGGCGCTTGTTGATATCGCCGATTATATCGCCCATGTTGTCCTCGGGGATATGCGCCTCGAGCTTGCCTATCGGCTCAAGCAGAACGGGGTTGGCCTGCGCAAGGCCCGCCTTGTAGGCAAGGGATGCGGCCACCTTAAAGGCCATTTCCGACGAGTCAACGGGGTGATACGAGCCGTCGACGAGGGTGGCCTTGAGATTTACCACGGGATAGCCGGCAAGAACGCCCTTCTTCACGCAGTCGCGCAGACCCTTTTCAACCGCGGGGAAGAAGTTTTTGGGCACCGAGCCGCCGAATACCTTCTCCTCGAATACCATATCCTCCTCGGAACCGGGCTCGAACTCTATCCATACGTGACCGTACTGACCGTGGCCGCCCGACTGCTTCTTGTGCTTGCCCTCAACCTTGACCTTCTTCTTGATGGTCTCGCGATAGGGCACCTTGGGTTCGACAAGGTCGACGCCTACGCCGAATTTGTTCTTGAGCTTGGATACGATAACATCTATGTGCATGTCGCCGAGGCCGGAGATTATCTGCTGCTTGGTCTCCTTGTTTGTCTCGACCGTGAAGGTGGGATCCTCCTCCATCAGACGGTTGAGACCGCTGCTTATCTTCTCCTCCTCGCCCTTGGCCTGCGCAAGCACCGCGCGGGACAGACAGGGCTTGGTGAACTCAATGGGAGAATAGGTCAGCTTGTTGGACGGGCTGCACAGCGTGTCGTTGGTGTTGGTGGCGACGAGCTTGGTGACAACCCCTATATCGCCTGCGCCGAGCACGTCGGCGTCTATCTGCTTCTTGCCGCGCATGATGAAAATTTTGCCCAGCTTCTCGTTCTGACCGGTGCGGGTATTGTAAAGCATTGTGTCGGGCTTTACGCTGCCGGTGATAACCTTGAAGAAGGACATCTTGCCGACGAACTGGTCGGCTACGGTCTTAAACACGAAAACGCTCGCGGGGTCCTTATCGTTTACGGTTACCTCTGTCTCGTCGCCGGCCTCGTTCACGGCCTTGATGGGAGCCGCCTCGTCGGGCGAGGGGAAATACTTAACTATATCGTGAAGTATGGTCTGAATGCCTATTCCGGTGAAGGAAGAGCCGCATACAACCGGCACTATGCTCCTGTCCTTGACGCCGCTGCGTATGGCGGCCTTAATTTCGTCGGTGGTGAACTCCTCGCCGGCAAAATACTTTTCCATCATCTCGTCGCTCGTCTCGGCGACCGACTCGAGCAGCATGTCGCGCACGGGGGAAATCTTGTCGTCCATATCGGTGGGCATCGGAGCGTCGGACACGGTGCCGTTTGCAAATTTCCTTGCGGTCATGGTTGCGGTGTTTACAAGGCCTATCACCTTCTCGCCGTCATACCACGGTATAGCGGTGGGGCAAATCGAGATGCCGAAGGAATCCCTGAGGCCCTCGAGGGTCTTGTAGAAATCGGCGTTATCCTCGTCCATCTTCGAAACGAAGAATATCGTCGGTATGCCGGCGTCCTGGCAGCGCTTCCACGCCTTTTCGGTGCCCACGCCGACGCCGCCCTTGGCGCTGACTGCGATTATTGCGGCATCCGCCACCTTTATGCCCTCTGCAACCTCGCCCTCAAAATCGAAGTAGCCGGGGGTGTCGATTATATTTATCTTGTACCCGTCGTATTCAACAGGAGCAATTGCGGTAGAAATCGAAATCTGTCTCTTGACCTCTTCGGGATCATAGTCGCAGGTGGTGTTGCCGTCCATCACCTTACCCATACGGTCAATGCTCTTGGTGAAATAGAGAAGAGCCTCGGCAAGAGACGTCTTTCCGTCCCCGCCGTGACCCAGCAGGGCAACATTACGCAGGTTGCTTATGGGATAAGATTTCATTACAACAATTTCTCCTTTCCGTTTTACGCAGCATTACAACATAAAGCCGGTTTGTGCATATCAGCATAAAAACATAAGCTGTGTTATTAAAACGCAACAAACTGTATAAATGTTTCAATTAATTATAGTATAAACACTATTGGAATTCAACAAAATATTTCATTTTGCTGAAAAAAGAAAGCGCTTTCCCTGCGCCTCTGCCCGTTCACGCCGGCACGGTCAGATTATGAAGGAATTAACGGCAAAAGGTATCAGCCATATTATCAGCATGATGAGAATATTCATCGGCGTAGCCTGCGCTATGCCGCCCATAAGAATAAGGGCGAATATATACAGCGGCGACGCCGCCATGGCCGCAGCGCATATAATGTTGTTCCGCTTGATTGAGCTGAACAGACCTCGGCATGCGGCGATGACCGACTCGAAGGCCCTGAGCGAATCGTTAAGGGTATAAAGGCCGCTCGGCGTGCACACCTTTTTCTCCGAAGCCGTAAGATCGTCATAGCATTTTCTTGATATCTGACGGAATTTCCCGTCGCCGACGGAGAATCTTTCGGTCAGGTCTTCCTCGTTTATATTCATGTCGGGGCTCAGAAGGAACATCGTTATATCGGAATCGGAAAAGGCGCGCACATGTATCCTCGTATCCTCGTCTATATCGTAATGCACCGCAAAGACGCAGGCAATCTCGCCGTCGCAGGCTGCGAACAGCGGATAGTTGCCGGCGCCGAAGGAGCCCTTGAGCGACTTGGGCAGAGCGACTCCGCACGCGGTTATAAAATCGTAGTTGCCGATATCGAACTGTTTTCCGCAGATAACCGATTTGATGCCGAGATTCTCATAGAAATCCCAGCTCTCAACCGGAACCAACAGCTTCTCGTCGCTCTGAACGGTATTTATAAAAACCTCTCCGAGGGCGCATTTCGTCTCGTTGAGCAGGCTTGCGGTATAGCTGAGCACATCCCCTATCGGGTAATCGTTGAAAATGCGTATTCCCTTCAGTATTATCGTCCCCTGCGGGAAAAGCTCCCCATCGCGCAGGACGACGCCGTCACAGCCGCGCACATCGTCGGCATTGTCGGGTGAGCTTATTATGCCGCCGTTTGACGAGGTTTTGGAGGAAGCGACGAGGAACGGCAGATAAGACAGCATGCCGACCGAAACCGGAACAGCCGATACCGCCAGCGCCGCAAAAATCGAAATGATATCCGACGTGTCTCTGAGTATCAGCAGCGCAATCGCCGTCAGCAGCAGCGTTCCGCCCACGGCGACAGGCGCCGCATAATTGAGGAAGTTTTCGGTCGTATACGACGAAAAGAGCCTGTCGTCATAGTTTGAAAGCCCTTGTTTGACGATGCGGTGCAGCACGGTATGGGCCTTTTCGCCATCCTGCGTGTTCTGTCTGAAAAGCTCCTGCGTAAGCTCCTCATCGTCGACAATCCCGACCGACATATACTCTTTCGCGGCATTCAGCTTCTTTGCATCGGACGCGGTTTTGGACACGGCTGCTGTTTTTGCCGCAAGGGCCGCTATTATCCCCGCGCCGGAGACCGTGCCGTAGAATACAAAGCCTGCCCCGTCGGACACCGCCTTGAGCTGAAGCAGCGAATGGACGAGGGTCACTGCGGCGGAAAAAACCAGCACGCTGTATTCGTTGGCCCGCATTGCCTTAAAGCACAGAACGCCGTCCCACAGCTCCTCCCAGGCACAGGCGCACAGAGCCGCAAACATGAGCGTCAGTATTAGGGCCGAATCGGCATATCCGAAAAACGACATATATATCATCGCACAGAACAGCAGCACAGCGCCCGCGGCGCGCAGCCTGAGCCTGCTGAGCCCGCTGTTGATTTTCTCCAGCACGGCCGAGCTATCCTCGGCAGGCTGCGCCTCCTGCCCGGGCAGACCGGCAGGCTCGGCTTCGTCCTGTTCTCTGCCCTCCTGACGCACTTCCTCTGACCCGGCCGCTTCCTGCAAGGCAGGGGCATCGACGGCCTGCGTCGGCGCGTTCTCATCTGTTTCGGCCTCGGTGACGTCCTGCTCACGCGGCTCATTTTCGGCTGCGGTCGGCCCGTCCACAAAAAGAGAAGCCACGGCGTACGACGTTTTTTTGACCGCCTGCGCATAGAGCTCCTCTTCCTCGGCGATAGCGGAGCCGTCGGTCTGCCGATTCTCGTCGGCCTGCACCGTCGGAATGCTGCGGGTCTGTGAAAGGTCGGCCTGCAAAGCCTGCTCGCTCTGCGCGGGGAATGTCTCCGGATCCGTTTGTTCCGGCTCATGCGGCGGCGCTTGTTCAGGCTGCGCCGCGTCCTTTTCCGGCGTCGCTTTGTCCGCCTTATTTGAGTCGTCGGCCTTCTTGCCGTGATGGAAAAGGGATGCGATGGCGGCGAACAGACCTCCCCTGTCATCCTCCGCGTCGTTTTCGCCGAAGTACTCATCCAGCTTGCCGCGGTCGATGCGCATGGTCTCGAACACTTCCTCGTCACCGCCGCCGTCGCTGTCCATGAAATAAGCGGTGCCGCTGACCGTGTCTATCCTCGCCTGTGCCGCGTCGATATCTATGTCAAAAGCCTTATTTTCGTTTTCGTTCTCCTGCGGCAGGGTTTCATCCGCCGCAGCGGCCTCCTTATACTCGTCGTTCATGCCGGAAATATCTTCGCCGAGCTTTTTTTCATCCTGTCCGGGCTCGATCACGGCAGTCTCCCGCCGTTCTTCCGATTCGCCGTACGTCGGCTCGGGCGGCGCCGAGCCGTCCGCCTGTGCGGCAGGCTCGCTGTCCTTCGCGTCCTGCGTCTCGTCGGTCTCCTGCCGCTCCTTTTGCTGCTCTCTGACCTCTTTAATAATATCCTCGACGGTAAGACCGTCGTCATGTCTCTCATAATCGTCAAAACCGTGCATACGCAGCGCGTCCTTAATCTCATTGAGATCCTCGGTCCTGTCGATTCGATCAGCCATTGTTTTTCCCTCCAATCAGAGTTTTGCGGCGCGCTGACGCACAGCCTCATAAATCAGTATCGCTCCGGCGACAGATGCGTTGAGAGAGTTTATCTGCCCGAACATCGGTATGCGCAGCAAAAAATCGCATTTCTCCTTTACAAGACGGCCTATTCCGGCCCCCTCGGAGCCTATCACCACCGCTGAAGCCCCCGTCATATCGGCGTTGAAGTAATCGGTACTGCCGGCCATATCGGCTCCTAATATCCAAAAGCCGTTTTTCTTCAGCTCGTCGATCGCCGAAGGCAGGTTGGCCACCCTCGCGACGAGGGTATGCTCGCTCGCACCGGCCGACGCCTTGACCGCGGCCGCGCTCAGCCCGGCGCTCCTGCGCTTTGGGATAATCACGCCCGCGGCGCCTGCGGCGTTGGCCGTCCTTATCACGGCGCCGAGGTTGTGCGGGTCGTTTATCTCGTCGCATATCACGATAAGCCCGGGCCGGTCCGATTCCCGCGCGGCTGAAAGAATATCCTCCACAGAGGCATACTCATGCATCGCACACATGGCAATTACGCCCTGATGGGCGCCGGTCGGGCTCATGGAATCAAGCTTTCTTCTGTCTGCCTCCTGCACGACCGCTCCCGCCTGCCTGGCCATAGCCGTCAGCTTGATAAGCGAGCCCTCCCTGTCGCCCTTGGCGACGAGCAGCTTGTCTATCGTCCGCCCGGCTTTCAGCGCCTCGAAGACGGCATTTCTTCCCTCAAGCATATCCTCGCGGACAGCGGCGTCGCTGTTGAAATTCATTCTCTTTTGTCCCATTTCAAGCCTCTGTATATGTAGTATAAAGGTCCTGTGTCATGAAAGCATGCGCAGGCCGTCTGCGTTCGGACGTCGCCGTCCCGTATTTCGGCACGGTTGAGATATAAACCGCAATATTATTTTAATTATAACATAGCTTCCGCTCACTTCCAACAGGATATTTCATTTTATTTGGCTGTAAATCTCTGCCGCCAAAAAAGAACGGGCCGGAAAAAACCGGCCCGCGGTCTGCTGCTGTTTTTCGTCAGCTGAGCATGAATTTGTCATGTATGGATACGACGGCCCTTTCGGCGTCCTTTACGTCTATGAGAACGGATACCTTTATCTCGCTGGTTGAGATCATCTTTACGTTCACGTTGGCGTCGTAAAGTGCCTCGAACATCTTTGCCGCAACGCCGGGGTTGTTGACCATGCCGGTGCCGACTATGGATACCTTGGCCACGTCGTCGTCGTGGCTGATGCTCTGGAAGCCGATCTTATCACGGTTGGCCTCAAGCACCGAGAGGGCGGAATCGAGCTGATTCTTCTCAACGGTGAAGCTGATATCCTTCGTGTCGTTCCTGCCTATGGACTGGAGTATGATATCGACGTTTATCTTGCTCTTTGCAAGGGTCGAAAAGATCCTGAACGCAACGCCCGGTTTATCTTCAACGCCTATAACGGCTATGCGCGAAACGTTATTGTCGCGGGTAACGCCCCTTACCAACATTTTCTCCACTTTACATACCTCCTTGACGATTGTTCCCCTGTCTCTGGTAAAGCTCGAGAGCACCTCAAGCTCGACGTCGTATTTCTTTGCCATTTCGACCGAGCGGTTGTGCAGCACGTTCGCGCCGAGGCTCGCAAGCTCAAGCATCTCGTCGTAAGTTATTTCGTCAAGCTTTATCGCATCCTTGACTATGCGCGGGTCGGCGGTATATACGCCGTCGACGTCGGTATATATCTGGCAAAGGTCGGCCTTGAGCGACGCTGCCAGCGCGACCGCGCTCGTGTCCGAGCCGCCGCGTCCCAGGGTCGTGATATCGCCGAAGCGGTTTATCCCCTGGAAGCCCGCAACTATCACAATACGCTTCTTGTCAAGCTCCTGATTGAGCCTTTCCGTGTTTACGGTCTTTATACGCGCTATGGAATAATCCGATGTCGTTTCGACTCCCGCCTGCCAGCCCGCGAGGCTGACAACCGGATAACCGAGCCGCTCTATAGTCATCGCAAGCAGCGACATGGATATCTGCTCGCCCGTCGACATGAGCACATCCATCTCACGCTTTGACGCGTTCGGATTTATTCTCTGGGCCTTTTCTATAAGGTCGTCCGTTGTGTCGCCCTGAGCCGAAACCACAACGACGACGTCGTTGCCGGCCTTGTAGGTGTCGGTCACAATGGAAGCTACGTTCAGCAGCCGCTCATCGTTTGCGACCGAGCTGCCTCCGAATTTCTGAACTACCAGCATAAACTATTTCCCCTTTTTATAAGTTTCAACCTCAAAGCAGCCTGATTCTGCTCTCTATGCTGCTGACTGCGCCGCATTTTTCAAGCTGTGCGAGCTTTTCCTGTATATCGCCCTCGCGCATCGTGCCTGTCATGAAGGCGGCCTCCTCTGCGGGCGCGTCGGCGAGCTTAATGTATTCGCAGCTGCCGAGAATATCGGATACGGCTTTTTCGGCCCCGGCCTTGTCGGAGCACCACATGCGGACATAGTAGGCAACGTCGAAATCGAGATAATCTATGACGCTGTTGTCGCGGCTCGCCGCCCAATCCATCCAGCGCCGGCGCTTGTCGTGCTTTACGCAGTCAATTATGTCGGCCGTAACGGCGCTGGCGGTCGGCAGCTTGCCTGCGCCGCGGCCGTAGAACATTACGTCGCCGACGGCGTCGCCGTGTATCATTATGGCGTTGAAAACGTCGTCGACGCTCGCCATCGGATCGCTCTTTTTGAGCATGTGCGGGCTGACTATTATATACTGCCTGCCGTTTCCGAGGTTTACCGAGCGGCCGATAAGCTTAACCACCCTGCCGGCGGCGTCGGCGTAGTCGACGTCGCGCAGCGACACGCCGCTGATACCCTCGGTATGCACGGAATCGGGATGAACATGATATCCGGTCGCCATGGAGGTAAGAATGGCTATCTTTCGGCAGGCGTCGATGCCCTCGATGTCGGCCGCGGGATTGGCCTCGGCGTAGCCGTTCTTCTGCGCGTCGGCCAGCGCATCCTTAAAGGACTTCTTCTGTTTTATCATCTGGTCGAGGATATAGTTGGTCGTACCGTTGAGTATTCCCCGTATCTCGTCTATCTCGTTTGCCGCAAGGCACTGGTTCATAGGCCTGATTATCGGTATGCCGCCGCCCACGCTCGCCTCGAACATATAGTTTACGTTGTTCTTTTCCGCAATGGCGAGCAGCTGGTCGCCGTAGGTCGCAACAAGCTCCTTGTTGGAGGTTACGACGTGCTTTTTGGCCTCGAGGCAGCGTCTTGTAAAATCGAGAGCGGGCTTTGTGCCGCCTATTACCTCAGCCACCACCGATACCTCTGGGTCGTTGACGATCTGCTCAAAATCATGCACGATGTACTTTGCAAACGGGCTGTCGGGAAAATCGCGTAGATCGAGTATATACTTTATTTCAACGGGCTCGCCGGCATTTTTGGCTATAATCTCCGGATGGTTGGTGAGCACCTCCGCCACGCCCGACCCCACTGTTCCGAAACCCATTATTGCAACCTTTTTCATCTTTTGTCCTCCTTGTTTGTATATGAAAAATAATAAATATCGGTGTCTGTTTAGCCCGAGATTATCTCGAGCCTTATTATGCCCTTCTGTTTTGCGGCCTTGTCGAGCAGAGTATCCAGCTTGAGCCTGAGGCTGCTTGTCTGCATTGTTATCGTAATATTGGCAATACTGTTTAACGGGATGTTCTGGTTGATCGTCAGTATATTCGCTCCGCTGCGCGCAAAAAGATTCAGAAGATTGGACAAAACGCCGGGCTCGTCGTTGAGCACGCCGTAGACCGTGATTATGTTCTCGTTTGTAAGGTCGTTCAGCGGGGTTATCGCATCCCTGTATTTGTAATAGGCGCTGCGGCTGATGCCGGTTATGGCGACCGCCTCGTTCACGGTGCGGACCCTGTTCTTCTGAAGCAGACTTTTGGTCTCGAGCACCTTTTTGAATATTTCCGGCAGCGCGGACGCTTCGATTATATAGCTTTTCGGCGTCTGTCTCATCTGATGTTCTCCCGTAAAATACATTTGTCTGTCAGATATGGCTATGAATATAACACCTTACGCACGATTTCGCAAATAATTCTTTAGCCGTTGTTTTGTTGTTTTTTTAAAATAAATCCTATTTTCTCTGTTTTACTGCAAAATACTCTGTATTACCACTTTGAAATTTGCACATACAGTATAGACATTTGTCTTTTTTGTTTAATGCAACCCGACGAAAATCTTATAATCATTTGATTTATCGCCCGCATGTGCGTATAATGATATCAATATATTATTTTTCTGTAAAGAAGGTGCATATATGAAAAAACTTAAATACGCGGTCATTCTCGGCGACGGCATGGCCGACAGGCCCATAGACTCTCTCAACGGGGCCACCCCCCTTAAATATGCCAAAACTCCCGTGTGGGACATGCTCGCGGAAAAGTCGGTTATAGGTCTTGCAAACACCACTCCCGATTCAATGGCGCCCGGCAGCGACGTCGCAAACCTCGCTGTCATGGGCTACGACCCGGAAAAATACCATACCGGCCGCTCCCCGCTTGAGGCGGCGTCAATCGGCGTGCCCATGCTCGACCATCAGACGACCTTCCGCTGCAACCTCGTCAACCTCTCCGACGAGCCCGAATATGACGACAAGACCATGATAGACTATTCCTCCGACGAGATACCCACGGAGGAGTCGTCCCAGCTGATTGAAACCCTGAACGAGCATTTCAAAAACGACGTGCGCTCGCTCTATACCGGCATGTCCTACCGCCACATACTGCTCTACGATCATATAGAGGACAATATCAGGCTCACCCCTCCCCACGATATATCGACACGCAAGATAAGGGACTATCTGCCCGGCAACTGCGAGATATACGACATGATGCGCCGCAGCTATGACATACTCATGGCCCATCCTGTCAACAAATCCCGTATCGAGCGGGGTCTTCGTCCCGCAAACTCCATGTGGATATGGGGTCAGGGCAAAAAGACCGTCCTCCCCTCTTTCTATGAAAAATACGGTCTCAAGTGCTCCATAATATCGGCGGTGGACCTCATCCGCGGCATCGGCCGCTGCGCCGGTATGGATATAATAAACGTCGAGGGCGCGACCGGCAATATACATACGAATTTCGAGGGCAAGGCGCAGGCCGCCGTCGACGCCCTTCTGGGCGGGTCCGATATGGTCTACGTTCACGTTGAGGCCCCCGATGAAAGCGGTCACCGCTTCGAGCTGGACAACAAGATTCTTTCAATAGAAAAGCTCGATATGATGACAGGCCACATATTTAATTCTCTGCAAAAGAACGGATACGATATGCGCATCATCGTCCTGCCGGACCATCCGACCCCTTTGGAGACGCGTACGCACGCCCGCGAGCCCATACCCTTCATGATCTACGACAGCAGGGATGAAAAGCACGTTCCCGGCGCCTCTTACGACGAATTCTACGCCGAAACGACCGGTGTTTTCATAAAGCACGGGTATAATATAATGGACTGCTTCCTTGAAAAAATGTCTCTTTAAAATGCCTCTTTAAACAGTCAAACAAATAATCAAAACGCAGCATTTACGCCACGCCGGAAAGGAGTGATACCATGAGCAGCCTGCCCGAAAACAAGCACATGCGAAATATTGTCATCGCCTTTTATATACTGATTTTCTCAGCCGCGGTATACTTTTTCGCACAGTATCTGCTCCCGTATCTTCTCCCCTTCCTGCTGGCGTATTTGGTTGCGGTGCTTGTCGAGCCGCTCGTCGCCTTTCTCAATAAAAAGGCGCATATACCGCGCGTGGTGTCCTCCGTTATATCTGTTTTCGGCTCGGTCGCCGTGATATCCACCCTGCTCATCGCCATCATAAACAGGATAATCGGTGAGCTGAAGGGCATTTCTGCCCTGCTGCCCGACATGGCGGAGAATATCGACCGCTTTTTTACAACGGCCAAAGACTCAATCGATATGATGCTGTCATATCTGCCCATAAGGGTTACGAATTATCTGGGCGATGTTTTGTCGGTCGACTTTTCCGACGGCTTCAGGGTTCCGACCTCGCTAACAAGCGGCATTATGGACGCCGTGACCTCCTTTGCGGCAAAAATACCGCACAGTGTCGTCTTTATAGTCATCTTTCTTGTCGCAGCGGTGTTTATAAGCATCGACCTGCGGAGAATAAACGGTTTTCTTCTTTCTCTCATGTCCCCCCACGCAAGGAGTATGGTCCTTGACGCAAAGCAGCACATGCTCAAGACCGTGGCGCAGTTTTTAAAGGCATATCTTATCCTGTTCTGTATAACTACGGTCGAGCTGCTGATAGGTCTAAGCCTCATCGGCGTAAAATACGCCCTTGTGCTCGCTATGCTCATAGCTCTCATAGACATTCTCCCCATACTCGGTACCGGCACCGTCCTTATACCGTGGGGGCTGTTTTGCCTCCTTCAGGGGGAATATGCAAGGGGGCTGTCCCTTTTGCTGCTCTATGCCGTCATACTGTTTATACGCCAGATACTCGAGCCGAAGATCGTCGGGCAGAATATCGGTCTGCACCCCGTTGCGACCCTCATGGCGATATATTTCGGCATAAACATCATTGGCTTTATGGGCATTTTCATCGGACCTTTTATTGTTATATTCGTAAAATTTCTGTTTGAAAAGGGATATCTGCACTGGTTCAGATGGAACGAGGACAAGTCGGTCGAAAAAAACGGTTCCCGGAGCGAACCGCCATGCGGCGCCGATTCTGACTGAGTGAGCGCACCTGCTCAAAGCCGTGCAAGGAGACGTCGATTTGAAAAACATTCTTCCGGCCGTTAAGGTTTATTTCAGCAAAAACGACATATTTCTTTTCTGCGTGTCCGTCTGTGCGTGCACGATGGGGCTTGTTTTCATTTCGAGCGCCACACGCAGCTACTATAATCCGCGCTATATGCAGGTGCAGATAGCGGCGAGCGTCATAGGCATAATCGGCATGCTGATTTTCTCAAGGATAAGCTACGAGCGCCTGTCAGAGCTCACGCCCGCCATATACATACTGTGTATACTGCTGCTTTTGTGGGTCATTTTCTTCGGCACCGGCGGCGAGGAGACGGGAAATAACAGCTGGATACGCTTCGGCGGCATAGGTCTTCAGCCGTCCGAGCTTGTTAAGATCGGCTTTTGCATAACCTTTGCAAGCCACCTTGTTATGGAAAAAAAGCGCATCAACTCCCCCCTTGCCATTGTGCGCCTTGCGCTCCACGCAGGGGTGCTGCTTGCTCTTATATTCGCCCAGGGCGACGTCGGCACCATGCTTGTATTCGTCGTCATGGCGATAGCGATGTGCTTTTCCGCCGGCCTTTCTGTCTGGTATTTTGTCGGCGGCGCCGCCCTTTTCGTCTGCGCCATGCCCTTTATATGGGAACACCTGCTCAAGGATTACCACAAGATGCGCATACTCGTCGTCATGTATCCGGAGCTTGACCCTGCAAAGTACGGCTATCAGGCAATCCAGTGTCAGACGGCCATCGGCTCCGGTCAAATATTCGGCAACGGCCTGTATAACGGCACTCTGACCCAATACGGCCTCATACCCGCAAAGCATACCGACTGTATCTTTGCCGTAATAGGCGAGGAAGGCGGTTTTTTGGCCTGCTCGCTGGTAATCGCGCTGCTCAGCGTCATTATAATCCGCTGTCTTCATATCTCGATAAAGGCGTCGGACGATATCGGGCAGATAATCTGCACCGGTGTTGCAGCCATGTTTCTTTTTCAGAGCTTTGAGAATATAGGCATGTGCCTCGGCTTTTTGCCCGTCATAGGCATAACCCTCCCCTTCTTCAGCTATGGCGGCACGTCGGTCATGACGATGTTCTGGGCGGTCGGCCTCGTCAGCAGCGTTTATTATCACCGAAAAAAGAATATGTTTGAAGCATAAAACGTCAGGAGGAATAAAAATGGAAATAATCAACGCGCCTTCCCTTGCCAACTGCAGCTGTCTCGAGCTCGGGCGTCAGGTCAGGGAGCTTGTCGACGGCGGAGCCGACTGGTTTCATATCGACATCATGGACGGGCACTACGTGCCCAATATCATCCTTCCCGTCAAGGTCATAGGCGAGCTGAAAAGAGCTTATCCGCAGGTCCAGCTCGACGCCCATCTGTGCGTCACCGACCCGATGGACTATTTTCAGGAGCTGAAGGACAACGGAGCAGACTGGGTCAGCTTTCATATTGACGCTACAAATTTCGTCCGCCGCGCTCTGTCAAAGATACACGCCCTCGGCATGAAGGCCGGCGTGATAATCAACCCCAGCCAGAGCGTTGAGCTTATAGAGCCGTACATACACGATGTGGACTATGTGGTGCTTATGACCGTGGAGCCCGGCTTTGCCGGCCAGAAATTCATGGTCGACAGTCTTCCCCGTCTCAAGAGGCTCGTCGATATGCGCAGCCGTTACGGCTGTTCCTTCCTTATATCCATCGACGGAGGCGTAGACTATCCCAATGCCATAGAGTGCGCCAAAATGGGCGCGGAGGTTTATATAACCGGCATATATACCGTCTTCAATCAGCCCGACGGAATAACCGCCGCCTGCCGCCGCTTCAAAAAGACCCTCTATGACGCCATAGCGGAGTAATTGTCATTGCGGGTTATACTCTTCATACTCAGTATAAAAGGGGCGCGGCCTTGGGCCGCTCCCCTTTTTGCTTTTATTCATAATAATTGCATATAACATTTGACAAACGTCCCGGCGTCTGTTATTATCATTACGGCCTGTATTTATGAATATGGGCATGCAGTTAAGAAGTACGGCAGCCGACCGAAGGCGATGGTATTCATCAAAACTGAACAGCGAAGGATGGGAGGACGGCAGAGATGTGCAGTGATATACTGTATCTCAGACCGGTGCGCGTTTTCGGGCAGAGGATTTCTGTCTCGGCGGGCGGTCTGATTTTTTATTGCCGAAAAAAGTAGGCGTATCAAAACAAAAAATCTGCAGCATGCTTTTTTCGGAGGGTAAAATGTTTATAAAAGTACTGTTTTTGATCTTGTTTTTCGGCATCATGGTGGGCGTCGGCTTCTATTCGCGCCGCCACGCGACCAACGTAAACAGCTTCGTGCTCGGCGGACGTCACGTCGGCCCCTGGCTGACGGCCTTCGCATACGGCACATCGTATTTCTCCGCCGTCGTGTTTGTCGGCTACGCCGGGCAGTTTGGCTGGAAATACGGCCTGGCGTCGACATGGATAGGTCTCGGCAACGCCTTCATAGGCTCGCTGCTCGCATGGGTGGTGCTCGGCCGCCGTACGCGAATAATGACCAACCACCTCAATGCCGCAACCATGCCCGAGTTTTTTGAAAGCAGATACGACTCCCATGCGCTCAAGACCGTTTCGTCGGCAATAATATTCATTTTCCTCGTTCCCTACACCGCATCGATTTATAACGGTCTTTCACGCCTGTTCGGCATGGCCTTCGACATACCCTATGTAGTATGCGTGCTTGTCATGGCGATACTTACGGGCGCTTACGTCGTGCTCGGCGGCTACATGGCGACCGCGATAAACGACTTTATACAGGGTATAATCATGCTCTTCGGCATAGTTGCGGTCATAGCCGGCGTGCTCAGCGGCCACGGCGGTTTTCTTGAGGCCGTGCGCCAGCTCGCCGAAATCCCGAGCGACACCGCCGTGACGATGGGCCAGCCCGGCGCCTTCACCTCATTCTTCGGGCCCGACCCGCTCAACCTGCTGGGCGTAATAATTCTGACGTCGCTCGGCACCTGGGGGCTCCCCCAGATGATTCACAAGTTCTATGCCATTAAGAGCGAAAAGGCCATAAACACCGGCACCGTCGTGTCCACCTTCTTCGCTATAATCGTCGCCGGCGGATGCTATTTTCTCGGCGGCTTCGGCAGGCTCTTTGACAGCGCCGATATAAAGAACGCCTCCGGCGCCGTCGTATACGACAGTATAATTCCTCACATGCTCTCCTCTCTGCCCGACATACTGATAGGCGTCGTGGTGGTGCTCGTGCTGTCCGCCTCCATGTCAACCCTGTCTTCCCTTGTTCTCGCCTCGAGCTCGACCCTGACCCTTGATTTCATAAAGGACAACATCGTAAAGAACATGTCGGAAAAGAGCCAGCTTTTTACGATGCGTGTGCTCGTCATCTTCTTTATAATACTGTCTGTTATTATGGCCCTCGATCCTCCCACCTTCATCGCCCAGCTCATGGGCGTATCGTGGGGCGCTCTGGCAGGCTCCTTCCTCGCGCCGTTCCTCTACGGTCTTTACATGCGCAGGGTCACAAAGGCCGCCGTATGGGCGAGCTTTGCAGCCGGCGTCGGCATAACGGTCGGCAACCTTTTCTTCAAGTTCATCGCATCCCCCATAAATGCAGGAGCGATAGCCATGATAGCCGGGCTCGTTGTAGTCCCCCTCGTCAGCTTCATCACCCCCGCGCCCGACCGGCAGCATGTTGACAGCGTCTTCTCGTGCTATGAGGAAACCGTTACCATTCAAAAGAAATTCTCCCTTGCCTACGAGAGCAGCGACGACAGCGAAAACTGACAAATATCGGCATTACGAAAGGCTCGCCTACCGTGCTAAACGGTAGGCGAGCCCTTTTCTTATAAATAATGCTCGACAGCTTACTTCGTGCCGAATATCCTGTCGCCCGCGTCACCCAGACCGGGCACTATGTAGTAGTGGTCGTTGAGGCCCTTGTCCTGGCAGGCTACGTAAATATCAACATCCGGATGGGCGTCTCTGAGCGCCTTTATCCCCTCGGGCGCCGCTATGATGCACATGAATTTTATATTTTTTACGCCGCGCTCCTTAATGAAGCCTATTGCAGCCGTGGCAGAGCCGCCGGTCGCAAGCATCGGATCGAGGACGATGACATCTCGTTCACTTATGTCAACGGGCAGCTTGCAGTAGTATTCCACCGGCTTTACGGTCTCGGGGTCGCGATAAACGCCTATGTGGCCAACCTTTACGTTCGGCATCAGCCTGAGCATGCCGTCAACCATGCCCAGGCCGGCGCGCAGAATAGGCACGACGGCGAGCTTTTTGCCCGCGATTATCTTGGTTTTGGCTACCGCTATCGGAGTCTCTATCTCAACCTCCTTGAGGGGCAGATCCCGCGTCGCCTCGTAGCACATAAGGCCGGCTATTTCTTCAATCATCTCGCGGAATTCCTTAACGCTCGTGTTCTTGTCCCTTATAAGCGAAACCTTGTGCTGAATCAGCGGATGATCCATTATGAAAACTTTCCCTTGCACTGCAACCAACCCTCCAGAACAAAATATTTATTTTTTTGCCATCACAGCCTTACTGCTCGTTCTCAATATCGCTTATAAGATCGATTCGCCTCTGATGACGTCCTCCCTCGAACTGTGCGCCGAGGTACGCGTCGACGATATCGAACGCGAGCTCGCGGCCGACTATCCTCGCGCCGAAGGCAAGTATGTTGGCGTTGTTGTGCATACGGCACAGCTTTGCGGACGTCGCATCGCTGCAGCAGGCAGCGCGTATGCCCTTGACCTTGTTGGCCGCTATCGATATACCGAGGCCTGTGCCGCAGATGAGTATTCCGCATTCACACTCGCCGTTTTTGACCGCGTAGGCGACGGCTCTGCCGAAAACCGGATAATCGCAGGATTCGGTCGAATTCGTGCCAAAATCTACCACCTCATGGCCGAGAGCCTTGAGATGCCCGATTACCGGCTCCTTGAGGTCAAAGCCGCCGTGATCGCAGCCGATTGCGATTTTCATATTACTATGCCCTCCCTTTCAAAAACATTTTTTATATTTACATGCGCCCCTGTTCTTCCTTGGCGCCCGCTTCCTTCAGTCTTGCCGCCCTCTCCCTCTCGGCCTGCGACGGCCGCAGATACAGCGGCCTGAGCTCGTCCGGCGAAACGGAGCGTCCGTCTAACAGCATGTAAAACGCCGCGCGTGCCGCAGACGATGCATGGCAAAGCCTTATATTGTCCGGAGCTATCTCAAAACCGCATTTACGTCCGAAATCATTATAGCACAGAAGCGCCCCGTCTCCAACAAGCATGACGGGTTTTTTGCGCTCACACAGGTCGTTTTCAAGCTCCCTGAGTCCAACGGCCCTGTCGGCGCACAGACGCCTGCCCCTGCCGTGCGACATTTCAAAAAGCGCGTTATAAACCTGCCTGCACCGCGCATCCATGACAGGGCAGACGATACCGTCGAAATCGTATATGTTCATCGCTATGGATTCAAGCGTCGGCACGCCGACGCAGGGCTTGTTTTCTGAAAAGGCCAATCCCTTTACAGTCGCCGCGCCTATTCTGATGCCGGTAAACGAGCCCGGCCCTATATTCACAGCGAAGGCGTCAATGTCGCACAGGGCGAGCGAAAGGCTCCCGAGCAGCGAGTCGATCATAGGCATAAGGGTCTGTGAGTGGGTAAAGCCGCTGTCGAGGAAAAACTCGCCGAGCAGGCGCTCGTCGTCTGAAACAGCGCATGAGGCCGATTTGGCCGAGCTGTCAATCGCAAGTATTTTCACCGCTGCCGTTCACCCTCTCAATAGTTATGCTTCGTTCAGCCTCCCCGCTGCCGGAGATCGTCACCCTCCAGCAGCTGTCGGGCAGAGCGGCTTCAATATTCTCGCTCCACTCGACAACGCAGATGCCGCCGTTGTCAACATAATCGTAAAAGCCGATGTCAAACAGGCTGTCTGCGTCTTTGATACGGTACATGTCAAAGTGATACAGCGGCAGGCTGCCGATGTATTCATTTACTATGGCGAAGGTCGGGCTCACGATATGGTCCCTTATACCCAGAGCCTCGGCGATGCCGCCGACAAAAACCGTCTTTCCCGAGCCGAGGTCGCCGAACATGGCCACAAAGTCGTTCTTTTTGAGCAGCCGGCCGAACTCAAGGCCTATACGTCTTGTCTCGGCGGCCGAAGAAGAAGTATATCTCACTTTTTTTCTCCCGATGCCCGGCTCAGCCGCTCCTCCCTGCCCTTGGGTATCCACCATTTCTGCTTGGACAGGGTCCGCATGTCGGCAGGCAGATGTTCAACGTCGTTTTGCGACACAACCTCGAATTTCCCCTTCTCAAAGCGCAGTACGGTAACCGACGTGTTATCGTACCACGCGACATCGTTGAAGCGCTCCAGCTCCCAGCCCAGCGCATAGGTCATAAAGGCTTTCATCGCCGTGCCGTGGGTAGCTATGCATATCGTCCTTCCGTCGTTCTGCCCTGCGATGTCGCTTATAGCCGCAGCCATGCGCTCGCGCACCTGCGCCATGCTCTCGCCCAACGGCATCTGATGTCGCCACGGCTCCTGCTCCCATGTGTAATAGCTCTCGGGGAATCTCTCTACCAGCTCGTCCCAGCCGACCCCCTCCCACAGGCCGCCCTTAATCTCCCGAAGGCGGCTGTCGAGGCGGATTTTCATATCCCTGACGCCGCGGACCGCCTCGGCGGTCTTCCTTGCGCGCTTTAGGTCGCTTGAATATATGGCGTCGAGATGTACATTTTCAAATCTCCTTTCAAGCAGCTTGAGCTGCGCTGCCCCGCCGGGGGTTATATCGCTGTCATGCTGGCCGTGGAACACACGCATTATGTTGCCCTCGGCCTCGGCGTGACGAACAAGGTATATGGTGGTCATTTGCCTTTTCTCCTTTAAAATCTTATCTTCAGGCCGATATCAGGCGAGCGAGGCCTCAGCCCGGCCGCCCGACCCAATGAGCCGATCGAGCCTGCGTATCTCCAGAACTATGGTTGTCCCCGTCACGATGCAGGCCAAAGCGTCGGCCGCCATGCCGGAGAACAGTATACCGTCAATGCCGAACAGCGCGCCGAAGGCGAACATTATCGGGATGAGGAATATAAACTGGCGGGAAAGGGTCAGAAAAATCGCTTTAACCGGATGACCCACCGCCTGGAAGTAATTTGCCGAAACTATCTGGAAGCCGGCCACGCACATCAGCCCGAGATATCTCCTGTAACACAGCACGCCGAATTCAACGAATAACGGCGTATTGTCGCCGAAAAGCAGTATCAGGTACCGCGGGAAAATCATAAACATAAGCCAGCAGGCGACCGAAAAGGTAATCCCTGCTTTTATTGATGTAAAGTATGTTTGTTTTACACGCTTATAGTTCCTCGCTCCGTAGTTGAAGCCGAGTATCGGCTGCGCACCCTGCGATATGCCGACCAGCACCGCTATCATTATTGCGCCGACCTTGAGCACGATGCCCATAGCCGATATCGGCACCTCCGAGCCGTATACCGACAGAGCTCCGTAATGTCTGAGCATATTGTTCATTATCAGGTTTACGAGGGATACGGCGGTCTGCGTCGCAAAGCCCGAGGCTCCGAGCATGGCGAGCCGGCCGAGCAGAGGGAAATCGGGCCAGAATATCCCCTTTTCGAATTTCACGTAATGCGACGCCTTGACAAAATACAGCACGCTGAGCACGAAGGCCACCGCCTGCGATATCACAGTAGCTATCGCGGCGCCCGCGACGCCCATATCAAGGGCAAATATGAATATCGGATCGAGGACGACGTTTATTCCTGCGCCGATGAGCATCCTGTTCATGATAAACGCAGGGCTGCCGTCGGCGCGGGTAACGTTGCCCATGCCAATCGTCAGTATAACAAGGGGCTGACCTATGAGAATTATATAGCCGTAATCCTTGCAATAACCCATTATGGCGTCGGTCGCGCCGAGCGCCGTCAGCACCGGCTCCATAAATATCGCGCACAAAACGGAGTAAAGCACACCGCAGACTGTCAGCGCCGTCAGCATGCTGCCGAAGGCCCTGTTGACATCCTGAGCCTCATCCGCGCCCAGCTTGAGACTTATATAGGCGGCGCAGCCCTGACCGAAAAGCAGCGCTACTGCGAGGCCGAAGTTGATAAGCGGAAAAATTATCGTGGTCGAGGCGTTGCCCAGATATCCGGCAGAGCTGTGACCGATAAATATCTGGTCGACTATGTTGTAGAGCGAATTTACAAGCATCGCTATTATCCCCGGTATCGCGTAGGACAAGAGCAGCTTGTTTATCGGCTCGTAAGCGAGCGGATTGGTCCTCTGCATGTCACTCAATGTATCTGTCTCCCGTTTTTTTCAAGCTTTTCCCAAGTAAATATAATAGCACACATACGCCCCCAAAACAACACCGGTTATAGCTTTCGGCAGCGCAAAAATTCAAAGGCGCCGCGCGCCGGCAATACATGAAAAACCGCTGCGGCGCCGCCCATAAAAAGCCCCCGATATATTCAATATCGGGGAACTCTCTACGGCAGGGCCGTGAATCTCGTTATCACATACAGCAGCGCGAATATCAGCGGCTGCTGCAGCACGTATACCGGAAGGGCGTGCCTCCCCACCCATTCGAGAAAGCCGCATCGAAAATCATAGAACCGCTGCGGCAGACGCCGCCCGACAACGAAATCGGCTGTCGCCCCGCCGAAAAGGAACATGAATATCCACGGTATAACGGGATAGTAATCGGCCGAATAGAAGCCCTTTCCCCAATATCCCAGCGCGAACAGATAGGGCACGTCGCACTGACCGCCCCAAAACAGCCTGAAAACCACAAAAAGCCCCGCCCAGACAAGAGGCGTCGCCCTGCCGAACAGCCTGTCGGTATATTTCCCCGCGAAGGCGTATATCAGCATACAGGTGCCGAGGCAGTGGAGCACGCCGAAAAGTATGAGCGAACCCTCGGCATGAAAATAATTCTCCGCTATATAGGTCACCGCCGTTATCGCAAGCGCGACCGCGAGGGTCTTTATCGAGCGGGCGAAATTGCTGCGGCTGAGGTGGGAGGATATGCCGGAGATGGTAAAGAACATACACACGAAAAAGACCGCAATGCCGAGAAACGGCGTGTAAAGGTCTATTCCGCCTCCGAAAAAAAATCGATAGGAATAGGCTGCATGGTGGAGCACCATCAGCACCACCGCAAGCCCGCGCATCGCGTCGAGCGCATGTATCCGCTCACGTTTCGCCGGAGCGGCCCCCCCCTGCGCCTTATACATTGAAGCGGAAAAGCACTATGTCGCCGTCCTTCATGACGTATTCCTTACCCTCCGAGCGGACAAGACCCTTTTCCTTCGCGGCAGCCATAGTGCCGCACGCCATAAGGTCGTCGTAGGATACCACCTCCGCGCGGATAAAGCCGCGCTCAAAGTCGCTGTGTATTTTGCCCGCGGCCTGCGGCGCCTTTGTGCCCTTCTCTATCGTCCACGCGCGCACCTCGGGCGCGCCCGCCGTAAGATAGCTTATAAGGCCCAGCAGCCTGTAGCACACGCTGACCAGCCGGTCGAGGCCCGACTGCTCAAGACCTATTTCAGACAGGAAAAGCTGCTTTTCATCCTCGTCAAGCTCGGTTATGTCCTGCTCGAGCTTGGCGCAGATGGGCAGCACCTCCGCGTGCTCGGCCTCGGCCTGCCGGCACAGCGCCTTGTAATACTCATTGTTCTCGATGTTGTTTCGAAATCCGTCCTCGTCCATGTTGGCCGCGTATACGACGGGCTTCATCGTAAGCAGCATCGCCTGATCCGCGACGGCCCTCTCGTCGTCGCTGAAATCCATGCTGCGGGCCGGCTTTCCCTCCTCGAGGGTCTTATAAATCCTTTCGAGCAGGTCAAGCTCACGGGCGAATTTCTTATCCCCCTTGAGCAGCTTTTTCGTCCGGTCTATTCTTCGCTCGAGCATCTCCATATCGGAAAAAATAAGCTCGTAGTTTATCGTTTCCATATCGCGCAGCGGGTCGATGCTGCCGTCCACATGGACTATGTTGGGGTCGTCAAAGCAGCGCACCACATGCACTATCGCGTTGACCTCGCGAATGTGGGACAGGAATTTGTTTCCCAGCCCCTCGCCCCTGCTCGCTCCCTTTACGAGACCGGCTATGTCGACAAACTCGATTACGGCAGGCGTCACCTTCAGAGGATTATACATTTCGGCAAGCTTGTCGAGCCTCCTGTCGGGCACGGCGACCACGCCGACGTTGGGATCTATCGTGCAGAAAGGATAATTCGCCGCCTCGGCTCCGGCGTTGGTTATTGCATTGAACAGCGTGCTTTTGCCGACATTCGGCAGACCGATTATGCCCAGCTTCATATTTTCAGGACCTCCGTCGTTGTTTCAAGTCGTTATTTCAATTCAATATTATAGATATCGGCGCACGCTTTTGCAAGTTTTTCATTATAGGGCGCCGAATTTACAAAATATTAACTAAAGCTCGGTGCGCCGCATTGTATAATTGAAAAAAACATCCAAAAGGGTTAATATGATATAAGTAATACGATATAGCTGCCCATACTGCTCTTCGTATTTCGTCATACGGATACCACAACTGTTTTCGGGAGGCATTGAATATGAATCCTATAAAAGTTTTAGTTGTCGACGACGATATAAACATCGCCGAGCTTCTGCGGCTCTACCTTGAAAAGGACGGGTATGAGGTCGAGGTTGCCCACGACGGGCAGAACGCCATAAAAACCTATGATTCCTTCTCCCCCGCCCTCGTGCTGCTCGATATAATGATGCCCGGTATGGACGGTTGGCAGGTCTGCCGCGAGCTGCGAAAGCGCGGCAACACCCCCGTGATAATGATTACGGCAAAGGGCGAGACATTCGATAAAATACTCGGCCTCGAGCTCGGCGCCGACGACTATATTGTCAAGCCCTTCGATACAAAGGAGGTGCTGGCGAGGGTAAAGGCCGTGCTGCGCCGTTATATCAAGGACGCCGATCGCCCCAAGGAGGTCGTGCTCGACAATCTCACCATCAATATGGAAAAGTACGAGATGCGCATAAAGGGCAAGAAGGTCGACGTGCCTCCCAAAGAAATAGAGCTTCTGTTCTTCCTCGCATCTAATCCCAACCGAGTTTTCACCCGCGACCAGATACTTGACTCGGTCTGGGGCTTTGAGTACTTCGGCGATTCGCGCACGGTCGACGTGCACATAAAGCGCATAAGGGAAAAAATCGACGGCATCAGCGACAAGTGGAGCCTCAACACCGTCTGGGGCGTAGGCTACAAGATAGAGGTCAACGAATAAGCCATGAAGATACGCAGTACCTTCGGCAAGGTTTTCTCCCTTGTCGTCATTATGACGCTGATAATGCTGCTGCTGTTTTCTACCGTCGTTATTTCTCTTGTCTACGAGTATTCCATATCGGAAAAAAGGGACGCCCTCACCCACGACGCAACGCGCATATCTAAATCCATGTCGCTGCTTTACGAGAACTATTCCGCAGAGCTGTACAACGTCGTCATGGCCAACGTCATAGCCTTTTTGCAGAATACTGATTCGTACCTTGCCATAACCGACGAGTCGGGCGAGGTGCTGTATTCCAACGCGGCGTCGCCGTCAAACGAAAACAATACGAGCGTTATCGTCCCCTCGCAGTATATCGAAAGCATAGTGCAAAACGGCAAGTATTCCGGCATAGGCACGCTCGGCAGGCTGTATCAGGACAGTGTTTACAGCGTCGGCATGCCGATAGCTTCAGACGGTAAAAATATCGGCTACGTCTTTCTCTCAAGCCCGACGCCGTATACGAAGGACATGCTGTTCGGCATTATCAGGATAATCTTCAACGCATCGGTTCTGGTATTCCTTGCGGCCCTCGGCACGAGTTATCTGCTCGCTTCATGGATTACCCGCCCCCTCAAGCTCATGAGCCATGCGGCGCGCGAATACGGCAAGGGCAACTTTGAGGTCCGCGTGCCTATCGACAGCGACGACGAGTTCGGCGAGCTCGCGATGGCCTTCAACAACATGGCCGCATCCCTCGAGCAGCTCGAAACCATGCGTTCGGGCTTTATCGCCAACGTATCGCACGACCTGCGCACCCCCATGACCACAATATCCGGCTTCATAGACGGTATCCTCGACGGGACCATCCCCCGCGAGAAGGAGGAATACTATCTCAAGCTCGTCGCCGACGAGGTGCGCCGTCTTTCCCGCATGGTAAAGGGTCTGCTCGACGTGGCGCGCTTTGAGAGCAAGCAGGCCGTCCCCAAGAGGACAAAATTCGATCTCTGCGCTATGGTCGGTACCATACTCGTCGGCTTTGAAAAGCGCATAAATGAAAAAAACGTGTATGTGGAGGTCCATTTTGAAAAGGACGACGAACCCATGAACGTCGACGCCGATTACGACATGATTTTTCAGGTCGTCTACAACCTGCTTGACAATGCGGTCAAATTCGTCAATAAGGACGGTATTCTGTCGGTCACCGTCGAAACGGAGCAGAAAAAGACCCGCTGCCGTATACGCAACACCGGCAGCGGCATAAGCGCCGAGGACATGAAGCATATTTTCGACCGCTTCTTTAAAAGCGATTCTTCCCGAAGCCTCGACCGCAACGGCGTCGGTCTGGGCCTTTACATCGTCCGTTCGATAATAATCGCCCATGAGGAAACGGTCAACGTCGACAGCGTCGAGGGGCAGTATACCGAATTTTCCTTCACACTTCCCTCCGCCTGACGCTAATTCAAAAAAACTTAAAAATGTTTGTTATTTAAATTCACAGATTATAAATATTTTTTTAAATTTGCGGTATTATCTTAAATACAGAGTTAAAAAAGTTCAGACGACGGAGGTGTTATTCGATGGAAAACATGAATAACAGCAACAACTTCAACAATAATGACGGCGGCTATAACTACGGCTCCGAAGGATACGGCTCCCAGCCCGGTCAGGAGGGCCGGAATTATCAGAATCAGAATACGCAGCAAAGCGGCTCCTATGACCAGTACGGGCAAAATCCCCAGTACAATCAGGGTTATTCCCAGCCTCGTTACAATTACAGCTGGAACAGCTCGCAGCAGTATCAGCAGCCTCAGAAGAAAAAGGGCGGCGCCATGAAGGTCCTCGCCGTATGTCTTTGCCTCGCGGTATTCGTATCGGCGGTCGGCCTTATCGGCTACGGCGGCTATTCGATATATCGCGACATCCTCAATCCCTCCTCGGCCGTCGTTCAGCAGGGCGGCGCTTCCGCCGCCGATACGGTAACGGCAGACGACAGCCTCCCCTCCCTTACCGTGACCTCGATCAAAAACTATTCCGCGGCAAACAACCCCGTTGTCCGCGAGGGAGAGCCGCTGACCGGCACGCAGATTATAAAAAAGGTAAAGCCCTCCGTGGTAGGCATTGTCAGCAGTGTTCCCTACGGTCAGATAGCGGGCTCGGCCATTATAATGACCGAGGACGGCTATATAATAACAAATCAGCACCTGGTCGACAGCGCCACGGCCGTCAAGGTCGTCTTTGAAGACGGCACCGAATACGACGCCGAGATTATCGGGCAGGATGCAAAGACCGACCTTGCCGTCGTCAAAATAGACGCGACCGGCCTTACCCCTGCCGAATTCGGCGACAGCACAGTCCTTGAGGAGGGCGAGCCCGTCATTGCAATCGGCAACCCTACCGGCCTCAAGCTCTTTGCCACCGCGACGAGCGGCATAGTCTCTGCAGTAAACCGTGAGATAACGGTGGATGACCGTGTATTCACTCTCATTCAGACCGACGCCGCCATAAACTCGGGCAACTCGGGCGGCCCGCTGATAAACCAGTACGGTCAGGTCATAGGTATAAATTCAATAAAGATTGCCACATCTTCAATCGAGGGACTCGGCTTTGCCATACCGATTTCCGAAGCGCAGGATGTCATCAACAGCCTGATAAAATACGGCTATGTGCGTGAGCGACCCGTTATCGGCATAACCGGCGCCAACATCAACGAGAGAGCAGCCATAATATACAACATGCCCAGAGGCGTCTATGTTGAAGAGGTTTCAAGCGGCAGCGGCGCAAGCGCGGCAGGCCTTCAGCCCGGGGATATAATAACCGGCATCAACGGCAAGACGGTAGCCACCATGAGCGAGCTCAATATAGAAAAGGGCAACTTCAAGGCAGGCGACACAGTGACCCTTACCGTCTACCGCGAGGGCAGGACCATCGATCTCAATATCGTTCTCAGCGAAGAAAAGCCCTAAACAGTCCTTTCACTTCTTCATATACTTTCAACACACCTCAGCAAAAAAACCGGTATGCGAATGCATACCGGTTTTTTTACCGCTCCTGCGGCAGAAATCAGTATCTGTTATCAAAAATTCTCGTCGATTTCTTTTCGCTCCTGGGCAGCTCGCCCATAGCGACCGCCTTCGGCGTACAGGTTATGCCGATGATTGATTTAACCTTGTCCCTTACCGCATTTTCTACTGCCTTGCGCTCCTCGAGCGGTGTCTCGAAAAATACCGTCATCATGTCCCTGCCGTTGAGGTGGTCAAGCATGACCTGATATTCCGAGCTGACCCCGTCAACCTGCCGCAGTATATCCTCTATCTGCGCGGGGAAAATATTTACACCCTTGACCTTTATCATGTCGTCGGTCCGGCCGATAATGGTGCCTATGCGCGGATATTTCGAGCCGCAGGGGCATTCGCCCGATATGAACCTTGTCAGATCGTGCGTGCGGTAGCGAATAAGCGGCGCGCCCTGCTTTTTCAGCGTAGTTATGACCAGCTCCCCTATTTCGCCGTCCTTTACGTGCTCGCCTGTGCGCGGGTCTATTATTTCGAAGAAAAGATAATCGTCCCAGCAGTGCATACCGCACTCATAATCGCAGCTTATGCCTATGCCCGGGCCGTATATCTCGGTCAGCCCGTAAATATCATAGAGCTGCACGCCCAGCTCGGTCGCAATCCGCTTTCTCATCTTTTCGCCCCAGCGCTCCGAGCCTATAAGCGCCTTTTTGAGGTGTATTTCGTCGCGTATGCCGCGTTTTTCTATCTCCTCGGCGAGCAGCAGCGCATATGAGGATGTTGCGCAGAGCACCGTGGTTTTAAGGTCGCGCATCATGCGAAGCTGCTTGTCGGTGTTCCCCGGGCCCATCGGCACCGCCATCGCGCCCAGCATCTCGGCCCCCTTCTGAAAGCCGATTCCTGCCGTCCACAGGCCGTAGCCCGGCGTTATATGTATCCTGTCGCGGTTGGTGACGCCGGCCATCTCATAGCAGCGGCGGAACATTATCCCCCAATCCTCCACATCCTGAGCGGTGTACGGGATTATGACCGGTGTGCCCGTCGTGCCCGACGACGAATGTATGCGCACTATCTCCTCCTCCGGCACAGCCGCGAGCCCGAGAGGATATACCTTCCTCAAGTCGTCCTTGTTTGAAAAGGGCAGGCTGTAAAAGGACTGCTCATCGTTTATGTCTCCGGCGTCAATACCGTCGAACATGAGGCGGTAAAACGGGCTGCGTTCCTTTATATCCGCCAGCTCCTTTTTTATCAGCCTGAATTGCTCTTCCTTCATTTTCATGGTCTTTCCTCCAAAAAATCAATTTTGTCGGACATTATGGGCAAGGCGGCTTGAAAACAAAAACGCCCGTCCCCGGGAAATCCCAAGGACAGGCGTCAATACCTGCGGTACCACCTTGATTGGCCTTTCGGCCCACTCTGCACGGTGCCGACACACCGCTCGCCAGATAACGCCGGCGCTGCGTCACATGCTACTTGTAAAGCGCTCCGCGCTAACTTTCGCTGTGCCCTCGAAAGCCCATTTGTCTGCGCCGTTCCCGTCGGCCTTTCACCATCGCCGGCTCGCTGTGCGGTCGAATCGCAGTTTTACCTCTTTCTCAACGGTTTGGACAGATTATATCATTGTTTTTTCGCTTTGTCAATCCCGTTTCAGCTTCAGCCCACGCAGTCGCAGCGCGTTTGTCACCACGCAAATCGAGGACATGCTCATGCAGGCCGCGGCTATCATCGGGGTCAGCCTTATTCCAAAGGGAATAAAAAGCACGCCCGCCGCTATCGGTATGCCGATTATATTATAGAAAAACGCCCAAAACAGGTTCTGCTTTATATTCCTCATAACGCCGCAGCTGAGCCTTATCGCCGCAGCAACGTCGCCTATGCCGCTGCTCATAAGAACAACGTCCGCAGAATCTATCGCAATGTCGCTGCCCGCGCCCACGGCGAAGCCCACGTCGGCCCGCGTGAGGGCGGGCGCGTCGTTTATGCCGTCGCCTACCATAGCGACCTTTTTACCTTTTTTCATAAAGGCGTCGACCGTTCCCTCCTTATCCTGCGGGAGCACCTGCGCTTCGACCTTGTCTATCCCCATAGCGGCAGCGGCCGCCTCGGCCGTCACTTTGTTGTCGCCGGTCAGCATGATTACATCGAGCCCCATATCCTTCAGCTCCGAAACAGATTCAGCGCTGTCCCGCCTCGGCACGTCGGCCACCGCGATTAATCCGATAAGGCTCTCTTCGAGTGCAAAGTACAGCACCGTCTTTCCTTCACGGGCAAGCCTGTCTGCGTCAGCCTTCGCAGATGCTGTGTTCACGCCGCCCTCCTCCATCATGGCGAGATTGCCCGCAAGCAGCCTTTTTCCGCGGTAAACGGCGCTCAGCCCCCGGCCGGCCACATTCTCAAAGCCGTCAACCTCCTCGGGCCTCTGTCCTGCAGCGTATTCGATCACAGCCTGTGCGAGGGGGTGGTCAGATTTATTTTCAACGGCGCACGCCGCCGCGAGCAGCTCCTCCCGACCGATGCCTCCGAAGGTCAGAACATCGGTCACTCTCGGCTTTCCTTCAGTAAGAGTGCCGGTTTTGTCAAATATTACCGTATCGACCTCGCTTGCGGTCTGGAGCGCGTCGGCAGAGCGTATGAGTATGCCGTTGGCCGCGCCCCTGCCCGTACCGACCATAATGGCGACAGGCGTTGCAAGGCCGAGGGCGCACGGGCAGGATATGACGAGCACCGTTATGCCCATTGAGAGCGAAAAGGCAAAATCGCCGGAGTAGAGCATCCAGAACACAAACGTCACAAGGGCTATGCACATAACAACCGGCACGAAAACCGAGCCGATTCTGTCGGCAAGTCGGGCTATCGGAGCCTTGTCCGACGCGGCCTCCTCCACCAGCCTCATTATCTGGGCAAGGGTCGTGTCGTTGCCGACGCGCACCGCGCGGCAGGAAAACGCGCCGCTGGTGTTTATCGTCGCGCCGGTCACCCTGTCGCCCTCGCCGCGCTCGACGGGGACGCTCTCGCCCGTTATGGCCGATTCGTCAACGACTCCGCGGCCGTTCAGTATTACCGCGTCAACCGGTATGCGCTGCCCCGCGCGTACCATAATAACGTCGCCCGGCACGACCTCCTCCACAGGTATCTCGGATTCAATCCCATCCCTTACGACAAAGGCCGTCTGAGGAGCGAGGTCCATCAGGCGGGTTATCGCCTGAGAGGTCTTTCTGCGCGAACGCCCCTCAAGATACTTGCCCACCGATATAAGGGTCAGTATCATGGCGCCCGATTCAAAATAGAGATCGGATACGTATTCGTGCACCAGCTCCGCGTCGCCGCGGCCCATGCCGTAGGCAATCATATATATCGCAAATACGCCGTAAACATACGCGGCGCCCGAGCCTACCGCTATCAGCGAATCCATATTGGGCGCGCGGTGCAGCAGCGACGAAAAGCCGCGTATATAGTATCCTCTGTTGAGATAAAGCACCGGTACAGCAAGTATGAATTCCGTCAGGGCGAGGACCATCACGTTCTCATGCCCTTCAAGAAATGCGGGTACGGGCCACATCCCCATGTGACCCATGGAGATATACATTATGGCCAGCATGAATACAACCGACAGTATAAGCGAGCGCAGAGCGGTTTTATCTTCCTCTTCGTCGCTTTTTTCCGCCTGCCGCGGCTTCTTCACCGCCGCGTTTTCCATCCGGGCGGCCCCGTAGCCCGCTTTTTCGACCGCTTTTATAATAATGTCATCGGCCACATCCCTGTCGAGACTTACCGTCATCGAATCGGTCAGCAGGCTGACGTTCACCCGTTCAACGCCGTCGACCTCGGTCACGCTCTTTTCAACGTGAGACGCGCAGACGGCACAGCTCATTCCCTTAACCGCAAACCTCTTGGTCATATTCACAGCCTCCTTCGCCCCTGATCGGCATTTTATACATCTGTCACAACACGAACCGTATCATGCCGTATCGCTTCAAGCTGCGGCCGCGCCGTCATACCTCCTCCATCTCGTCGAAGGAAAAAAGGTTGCTGCGCTGGTTCTCAAGCCCACGCTTCCAGTTGTTCATGCTGTTCTGCACGGCGTACTTCATCATAAAGACGTCGCGGCAGCGCAGCGAATCGACAAGTATACGGTGGTTGTCGATGGAAAGGGCGGCGCTCTGTCCGGTCCCCTCGGCATAGCCTATCTGGGTTACCGACTGGAGTATGTCCGACGTAAAGCGATACAGCATCTCGAGCATCCTGTTGTGACAGACCCTGCCGAGCGTATTGTGAAAATCGGCGTCAAGCTGCGCGAGCGCGGCGTCGTCATCTCTGTCGGCCTCGTATTTTTTCATCATGTGAGCATGGGCCTGCGCCACCCGCTCAATCTCGGCAGTCGAAGCGTGCTCTATGACGCTCTCGGCCACGGCGAACTCTATCCTCTCGCGGAATTCCACTATCTCGCTCCACGTCATGCGCATAAGCAGCATCTTGAACAGCAGCGGGCCGTAAAAGGAAATATCCTCGGGCGAGGAAATATACGTCCCGTCTCCCCTCTTTACCTTGATTACCGTCATGGCCTCCAGTGCCTTTATCGCCTCGCGCACCGACGTGCGGCTGACGTTGAGTATCTCGCACAGCTCGCCCTCGGCCGGTATACGGTCGCCCGAGCGCAGCTCCTGTCCGCGTATTTTGTCCTCGATATATTCAACAACCTGGTCCACGGTCGAATTGTCAGATTTGGCCATATCTGTCCCTCCGGATTAATTACTTATTACAGAATACTTTGTTTTTTAATTATCATACATCGACCCGATGTGTAATGTCAAGCGACATTTGAGCATTGATAATACCTTTTAAATAATAAAAACAATCAAAGTGCCTTGAATAAGTAAAAAACTATTCTTTATTTTGTAGAATATGCTAATATGCACCGAAAAATATTTATAATATAATGTTTTTGAAGTTTACAGACGTATTACTTGTTCGTGCTTTAAAATTCAATATCAGGAGGTTGTATAATGTCAAAGGAACTCTATCTTGACCCCAAGGTCCTGCGCAGTCCGTCGACCATCAAGCTGCATGACATCCCCGTCAACACCTATCAGAAAAGGCTCGCTGACGTAAAGGATGAATTTGATGAGAACGATCTGCGCAGCTTTTATGAGGACATGCGTCTTATCCGTGAGTTTGAGACCATGCTCACCGGTATCCGTACCGTTAAGCACTACAACGGTATAGACTACGCTTATACCGGTCCCGCTCATCTGTATATCGGCCAGGAGGCTATGGCGGTCGGCGAGGCATACGCTCTTGATATGAACGACTATACCTTCGGCACCCACCGCGCTCACGGCGAGGTTCTGGCCCGCGGCATGTCCGCCATCCGCCGCCTCGACGATGACAAGCTCCTCAAGATTATGGAGGACTTCAAGGGCGGCGCCCTGCTCAGGAACGTTGAGACCTTCACCAAGTCCAACGGCAACGTAAAGAAGCTCGCCGTCGACTTCTTCCTCTACGGCTTCATGACCGAGCTGTTCGGCCGCGCCATCGGCTTTACCGGCGGCCTGGGCAACTCGATGCACGTATTCTTCACCCCCTTCTCCATCTATCCCAACAACGCTATCGTCGGCGGCGCAGGCTGCATAGGCGACGGCGCCGCTCTCTACAAGAAGCTGCGCAAGGAGCCCGGCATAATCGTTGTAAACAGCGGCGACGGCTCGCTTTCCACCGGCGCTGCATGGGAGGCCATGAACTTCTCCACCATGAACCAGTTCAAGACCCTCTGGGAGGACGAGTACAAGGGCGGTCTGCCGATACTCTTCAACTGGGTCGACAACAACTACGCAATGAGCGGCCAGACCCAGGGCGAAACCATGGGCTACGACTTCCTCGCCCGTGTAGGCGCCGCCTTCAACCCCGAGCAGATGCACGTAGAGCGTGTTGACGGCTACAACATCTTCGCCGTTATAGACGCCTTTACGAGAAAGAAGAAGCTCATACTCGACAATCAGGGCCCCGCAATGCTCGACACCCTGACCTATCGTCATACCGGCCATTCGGTAACCGACCAGAACGCCTATCGCACCAAGGAAGAGATGGACGCCTGGATGGCGAACGACTCCATCGCAGACTATGCTCAGCAGATGATTGCAGCCGGCCTGCTCACCCAGAGCGATATCGAGAACACCGAGGCTGCTCTCAAGGACAAGATAACCGAGATCCTCACCCACACCGTGGACGACAATCTCTCGCCCCGCATGAATTTCTTCCAGGATCCCGACGCTATCGCCCGCTGCATGTTCTCCAACGAGCACAAGCTCAAGATGGCCGAGGGCACTCCCGAGGTTATCGGCGAGAAGAAGGACAATTCCCGCATGCAGAAGATCATGAAGAAGTCCCGCAAGGGTCTTGATGAGAACGGCAATCCCCTCTCCCCCATCAAGGTTTACTCCTATCGTGACGCTATATTCGAGGCTCTGCTCGACAAGTTCTATGAAGATCCTACCATGATAATGTTCGGCGAGGATATCCGTGAGCACGGCAACTCCTTCGGCGTTCTGCAGGGTCTGTACGAGTCCATTCCTCATCACCGTATGTTCAACGCGCCCATAGCAGAGGGCTCCATCGTTGCGGCCGGCGTAGGCTATGCTCTGATGGGCGGCCGCGCCGTTCCCGAGATCATGTGGTGCGACTTCCTCGGCCGCTGCGCCGACGAGCTGTTGAACCAGCTTGCCAAGTGGCAGGGCATGAGCGCGGGCATACTCAAGATGCCCTGCTGCGTTCGTGTTTCCATCGGCGCTTTCTACGGCGCTCAGCACTCTCAGGACTGGAGCTCCATGTGCGCTCAGGTTCCCGGCCTGAAGATTGTTTATCCCGCAACTCCTTACGATGCAAAGGGTCTGCTCAGCGCGGCTCTGTCGGTTACCGACCCCGTTATGTACTTCGAGAGCCAGAAGCTCTACGACAAGGGCGAGCTCTTTGCCAAGGACGGCGTGCCGGATACCTACTATGAGGTTGAGATCGGCAAGGCCGATATCAAGCGCCCCGGCAAGGACATCACCATTCTCACCATCGGTCCGTGCCTCTATCCCGCTCTCGACGCCGCCAAGGAGCTGTCCGAGAGATTCGGCCTCGAGGCTGAGATAGTCGACGCGCGCACCCTCGTGCCCTTCGATTACGATACCCTTATCGAGTCTGTAAAGAAGACCGGCAGGCTGCTCATCGTCAGCGACGCCTGCGAGCGCGGCTCTTACAGCAAGACCATCGCCAGCAACATGACCGAGCTCGCATTTGATTATCTCGACGCTCCGCCTGTTTGCCTCGGCTCTCACAACTGGGTATCCCCCTGCCCCGAGCTCGAGAAGTTCTTCTTCCCGCAGAAGGATTCCATACTCGACTCGATTCATTCCAAGATACTGCCTCTGCCCGGTTACACCCCCATCTTCAACTTCACCACCGGCGAGAAGCTGCGCTGCGAGCGCCTCGGTATCTGATTTACGTAATAAACGCATACGCATATCGCAAAAGGCGCCCCGATTCTCTCGGGGCGCCTTTTCATATACGCAATCAGTTTGTTTGTTATCACTTACCAGCCTTACCCGCCTATTCTCTCAAGCAGACAAACGGCCGAGGCGCTTATTCCGAGCCCCTCGCCCTCAAAGCCGAGCCCCTCGGTAGTCGTCGCCTTGACCGACACGCGGTCGATGTCTATCCCGAGCGCCGCGCTTATATTCTGCCTCATAGCATAAATATACGGTCTGAGCTTCGGCCTCTGCGCCGCAATCGTAATATCGAGATTGCACACCGCATATCCCTTTTCCGTCACCAGCTGCGATACTCGCTTGAGCAGCTCGATACTGCTTATGCCGCGGTATCTGTCGTCGCTGTCGGGAAAATGCAGCCCTATGTCGCCCAGCGCGCAGGCGCCGAGCATGGCGTCCATAAGGGCATGCAGCGCCACATCGGCGTCGGAATGGCCGAGCAGCCCCTTCTCGCAGGGAATATTCACGCCGCACAGGATAAGCCTGCGCTCGCTGACCAGCCGGTGTACGTCGTATCCGTGCCCTATGCGCATTTCGCTCTTCATCCGCGCTCACCCCTCAGGCTCAGTATAGCCTCGGCCACAGCGAGGTCGTCGGGCATCGTTATCTTTATGTTCTCACCGCTGCCCTCTATCATTTTGATTTTTATATTCAGTTTCTCGACCGCCATACACTCGTCGGTTACCGAAATCTCCTTTTTCGCCGCGTTGCCGTAGGCCGACCAGAGAATATGTGTCGCAAACACCTGAGGCGTCTGGACCTTCCACAGTCTCGAACGGTCGACGGTGCGCACTATCAGCTGATTTATGTCGCATTCCTTTATCGTATCGACAAGTCTCACTCCGAGCGCCGCAGCTCCTGTTTCGAAGGCTGCGAATACCGTCCTTTCAACGTCCTCGGCCAGCACAAAGGGGCGCGCCCCGTCGTGCACCGCAACGAATTGGTATTCCTTTTTGACGGCGGACAGGCCCGCCATTACCGACGCCTGGCGCGTCTCCCCTCCGCGGACAATCTGCTTTACCTTTGCTATACCGTATTTTTTAACGAGATCGGCCGCGTTGAACAGCTCCTCCTCGCGGGCGACGAGCACAATCTCCTCTATGCATGAGCAGGATTGCAGCGTTTCAAGGCAATATGCAAGGATAGGCTTGCCCGATACCTCAATGAACTGCTTGTTTATTGAGGAATTCATTCTCTCGCCTCTGCCGGCCGCCACAACCACGGCGCAGCAGCGCTTTTTTTCCTCCTTCGGGCCTATTGCCGAGCGTACCGCGTCGATTATCTTCATAGATAAAACGCCTCACTTAAACATAATAAAGCTATGCTGAATATTATACACGAAAGGCCCCCAAAAGTCAAAAAAGTTTCGGCACGGTGCACAATACTCCGGTGCCGAAACTCTTTTTCACGTATGCCGCTGAAATATCCGAAGATTTTTGCCGTGCTTATCTTCCCTCAGCGTCGCTCTTTCTTATTTCGCCGCGCTTAATCTTGCCGCTCGTGGTCTTGGGCAGCTCGTCCACAAACTCAATTATACGCGGATATTTGTAGGGCGCGGTCACGCGCTTTACATGGTTCTGGAGCTCCTTTATCAGCTCGGACGAGGGCCTGTATTTCTCATCCTTTACAAGCACAACCGTAGCCTTTACAATCTGCCCGCGAACGGGGTCGGGCACGGCCGTAATCGCCGCCTCAACGACTGCCGGATGCTCCAGCAGGGCGCTCTCTACCTCAAAAGGCCCGATACGGTATCCGGAGCTCTTTATAACATCGTCGCTGCGCCCCTCAAACCAGATGTAATTGTCCTCGTCGCGCCACGCCATATCGCCGGTGTGATAATACCCGTCGGCAAAGGAGGACGCGGTTTTTTCGTCGTCGCCCATATAGCCTATTGTAAGGCCCGCAGGTATGCCCTCCCTGACGTCGGCGCATATCTCGCCTACCTCGCCTATCTCGGCCTCCTCGCCGTTCTCGTTTATGATATGTATCTTGAAATGCGGATTGGGCAGGCCGGTCGAGCCGGTTTTCGGCTTTACCCACGTAAAGGTGCCTATGATAATACAGGTCTCTGTCTGACCGAAGCCCTCCTTTATCTCAAGGCCGGTTATTTCCTTCCAGCGCTTGAACACCTCGGGATTTAGCGGCTCGCCCGCCGTCGCGCAGTGGCGCAGGGACGAGAGGTCAAAGCCGGACAGATCCTCCTTTATCAGGAAGCGGAATACCGTCGGCGGCGCGCAGAAGACAGTAACTCTATATTTTTCGATCATACGCAGCAGGTCGAGGGGGTGGAATTTCTGGTCGTAGTCATACACGAACAGCGTCGCTTCGCACATCCACTGACCGTACATCTTGCCCCATGAGCACTTGGCCCAGCCCGTGTCGGCGACGGTCAAATGCAGATCGTCGTCGCGAAGCTGATGCCAGAATTTCGCCGTGACAATATGTCCCAGCGGATAGGTGTGGGTGTGCATGACCATCTTGGGCATGCCCGTCGTCCCCGAGGTAAAATAGATGAGCAGAAGATCGTCGTTCCTCGTGTCGTCCTCGCCGCAGGGCCGCTCGAAATGCTCGTCGGCATCCTCCACCCGGGCGTCAAAATCGATAAAGCCCTCGGGCGGCAGGCCGCAGGCGTTTGTCACCGCCTTGAGCTCTATTGCTCTTCCCATCTTGTGCTCGGCCTCGGCGATGTTTGATATCATAAACTCGTCGTCGGATGTAAGTATCATGCGCACATTAGCCATCTCGACCCTGTAAATGATATCCTTGACGGTGAGCATGTGTGTCGCCGGTATCGCTATGACCCCGATCTTGTGCAGCGCCATCATCGCCGTCCAGTACTGCCAGTTGCGCTTGAGGGTCAGCATGACCCTGTCGCCCTTGACAAGACCGAGCGACAGGAAAAGGTTTGCCGTTTTGTCCGAGATGCGCTTTATGTCGGCGAAGGTAAAGGTGCGCTCATCCCCCTTGTCGTTGCACCAGACGAGGGCCCTCTTGTCGGGCCTTGTCCGCGCGAGCTCGTCTATTACGTCGTAGGCGAAGTTGAAGTTTTCCGGTACCTTTATCTTGAAATTATCACGAAAATCCTCATAGGATGAAAAATCGGTCCTGCAATATTTGTCTAACAGACTCATAACAAATTAACTCCTTTGTATGCGCCCGTCGCTGCCAGCTTTAAATAACGACCACAAGCAATTTTGCGGGTTTTCCGTCGAGCGCCCACATGCCGTGCGCGTTTACGGAATCAAAATAGAGTGAATCGCCTTCCTCTACCACCAACTTGTGGTCGCCTATAATTATGCCGTAGCGGCCCTCCAGGCAATAGTGAAACTCATGCCCCTTATGCTTGTTAAGGGTCAGGTGGGTTTCATCCTTTGCAGGCCCAACATATACCAGCAGAGGCTCGACCTTTCTGTTAGCGTAGCTGTACGCGAGAGCTTTGTAGTTATAATCCTTGCTTCTTTCAACCTTTATGCCCTTATCCTTCTTGACCAGAGAATATAAGTTCAGCTTGGCTTTTTCTCCCGTCAGCAGCTCGGTCAGTGAAACGCCGAGGGTGGATGCCACGGCGCAGAGCACGCTTACGGGAATATCGACGACGCCGCTCTCGTAGGATTCATACTCAGCTGCGGTGATAGACAGCTTTTTTGCAAGCTCCTCTGTTGAAATGTCTGATATCTCACGAAGGACGCGGAGTCTTTCCGCAATCTCCATAATATGGTCAGGCATTTGCTTCGCTCCTCTCTTTAAATTTTTAAGGGATATAAAAAGGGGCGGAGATATCTCCGCCCCTCCGATAACCTCAGAAGTTGTATCCGATTTCCACAGCCTTAAGATTGGTCTCAAGCATAGCCTTTTTGGAGGCGGGTATGCTGTTCCTCAAAGAATCGCAGAATACATCGTAGGAAACGATATCCGCCTCTTTGAGCAGCTTGCCCATCATTATCATGTTGGCGAGCTTGGGAAAGCCGTTGTCATTGGCGAGCTGTGTTGCCGGAATAGCGGAGAACTTTATGTCGGCCCTCTCCGGTCCTCTCTCTATAAGGGTAGAGTCGACCAGCACAAGGCCGCCGGTGACGACAACCGGTTCGAACTTGTCGAGCGACGGAAGATTCATCGCCACAAGCACGTTCGGGTTGGACACTATCGGGCAGCCGACCGGCTCGTCCGAGACGACTATCGAGCAGTTGCACGTACCGCCGCGCATCTCGGGTCCGTAGGAGGGTATCCACGATACCTGCTCGCCCGCGTCCATTCCCGCGTGAGCTATGGCCTTGCCCGCAAACAGTATTCCCTGACCGCCGAAGCCGGCCAGCAGTATATCATAGGTCTTTGCCATTATTTTTCCTCCTTCGCGTCAATGTCCTTATAGACGCCCAACGGATAGTATGGCATCATGTTCTCACGCAGCCAGTCAAGCGCCTCTGCGGGTGATTTGCCCCAGTTGGTCGGGCAGCTCGACAGCACCTCGACAAGGGTGAAGCCCTTGCCCTCAAGCTGCATGGTAAAGGCTTTCTTTATGGCCTTCTTTGCCTCTCTGATATTCTTTACGGAATCGACCGCAACGCGGGCGATATACGCCGGTCCGTCGAGGGTCGCAAGCATCTCGCTGACCCTTATGGGGTTGCCCGCCACCTTCACGTCGCGGCCGTAGGGCGTGGTCTGGGTTACCTGCCCGGGCAGAGACGTGGGGGCCATCTGGCCGCCCGTCATGCCGTATATGGCGTTATTTACGAATATTACGGTTATGTTCTCGCCGCGGGTCGCCGCGTGAACGGTCTCGGCCGTGCCGATAGCCGCAAGGTCGCCGTCGCCCTGATAGGTGAATACGGCCTTGTCGGGATGCACGCGCTTTATGCCGGTCGCAACGGCCGGAGCGCGGCCGTGCGCGGCCTCGGCCATGTCGCACTTGAAATAATCATACGCGAAAACCGCGCAGCCTACGGGGGCTACGCCTATGGTAGAGCCCTCTATGCCGAGCTCGTCGATTGTCTCGGCGACGAGCCTGTGTATTATGCCGTGGGTGCAGCCGGGGCAGTAATGCAGGGGCACATCGCACAGCGACTTGGGCTTTTCAAATACTACCGCCATTACATTACACCTCCCATAAGACGCTCAATTTCGGCGAGCACGTCGTTCGGCGTGGGCACCATGCCGCCCGTCCTGCCGAAGAAGTGAACGGGACGGACGCACTCTGTCGCAAGCTTTACGTCCTCAATCATCTGGCCCATGTTCATCTCGACGCTCAAAAAGGCCTTGGCGGTCTTTGCCGCGTCGGCGAACGCCTTTTTGGGGAACGGCCAGAGAGTTATCGGTCTTATCATGCCGACCTTGAGCCCTTTTGCCCTCGCCGCGCGAACGGCGGTCTTTACAATCCTCGCCGTCATGCCGTATGCGGCGACGACGAGCTCGGCGCCGTCCACCATGTCGGCTTCGAAGCGGGCCTCGTTCTTCTCAATTATCTCATATCTCTTATACCTCTCGATTACCAGCCTTTCAAGGGTCTGGGGATCGATGTAGAGAGAGTTTACTATGTTGTGCTCCCTTTCGCAGTTCGTTCCGGTGAGGGCCCACGTCTTTTCGGGTATCTCCCTCTTCTCGACAGCCTCGAAGCTGACCGGCTCCATCATCTGACCGAGGGCGCCGTCGCCCATAATCATGGCGGGCATACGGTATGTATCGGCAAGATCGAACGCAAGGAAGGCAAGCGACACCATCTCCTGCACCGACGCCGGCGCAAGAACGAGAATGTGATAGTCGCCGTGGCCGCCGCCGCGGGTAGCCTGGAAATAGTCGCTCTGCGCGGGCTGGATTCCGCCGAGGCCCGGGCCCCCGCGGACTATGTTGACTATAAGACACGGCAGATCGCTGCCTGCAAGATAGGATATCCCCTCTGACTTAAGACTGATTCCGGGGCTCGACGAGGATGTCATTACCCTCGCGCCGGCCGCCGCCGCGCCGTAGACCATGTTTATCGCAGCGACCTCGCTCTCGGCCTGCAGAAACACGCCGCCGACCTTGGGCATGCGCTTTGACATGTGGGCCGCAACCTCGGTCTGCGGGGTTATGGGATAGCCGAAGAAATGCCGGCATCCTGCCATTATGGCGGCCTCGGCAAGGGCCTCGTTGCCCTTCATAAGAACTTTATCCATTTACGCCGCCTCCTTTACTTTTCTACTGTTATAGCACAGTCGGGACACATCGTAGCGCAGAACGCGCAGCCGATGCATTTCTCCTGCTCTGTTATCACTGCGGGACGAAATCCCTTCCTGTTCATCTTGTCCTTGGAAATCGCAACAATGCTTTTGGGACATACCGTGGTACACAGGCCGCAGCCCTTGCAGACCTCCTGATTTATCGTTACCTTAGGCATCCCCGTCACCTCCGTTAAAATTATCTGTATCAAGCCCGCTGAGCCAGGGGTGATATACCTTAATTCTGAGGGGCCATAGCCTCTCGACCCTTCCCTCGAGCTCGGGCGCGAACCGCGCTCTTGCCGTCGTCGCCGCAAGGGGCACGCCGCAGAGCCTCGCACATTCGAGGGCGTATTCGTTTGATCTGATTATCAGATCCGCCGTCGTCTCCGACGCAAGGTTGGTGTTGTTGATTATGCCGCTGACCGGTATTCGCGCCGCGTCGGATATCATCTTCACATATTCCGCCGCGCTCTGAGGCGTCGCCGTAAGCGGGCGGCTCTTGTTTATGACGCACAGCAGCTCACACTCGTCCGGCTTGATCCTGCCCGAGAAGGAGCCCAGCACCACCGCGCCGTCGTCGTCCCCCCCTATATCGAGCACGACGCTGAACATGTCGTTGTCGAACAGGGCGTGCACCTCTGGCGGAATAACCGGCAGGTCTACGTTGGTGTTTGCATAGGGCGGCACGACCACCCTGACGCCCGCCGACTCTAACGGTATCTGCGCGTCCTTTGTCCTGAAATAGGGATTGACGATGTCAAGGTCGGCTATGGCGACGTTTTCGCGCTCCTTTGCAAGCTGCAGGGCGAAATTGACCGCAATTTCGGTCTTGCCGCTTCCGTAATGGCCGACAAACGCCGTTATTCTCTTGCTCTTGTCAAAAAACACCGGCCAACCTCCGAAAATGCAGACTGTACATTGTATTAATTATAATATTATTGTGCTTAAAATACAAACCGTTTTTGGATTTTTATGCACTTTGGATAAAACGCAGGCAAACCTGCAACCATTATTACTGCACTTTTTCGGCCCTGCTCCGACGCACGGTGAAATCCGGCCGCAAAATCAGGCCTTGTTGGCGTTTATAAGCTGCTCCTTTATATCCCACAGCTTCTGCGAAAGGTCGACATAGTAGTTGTGCGGGTTCTCAAAGCGCAGCACCTCATCCCAGATGGTATTTATCTGGTCGGCGCAGTACTGTCTTATCTGCTTTAAGCCGGGCAGCTTATAGACGAGCTTTCCGCCCTTGTAAATCTGCTGCATGAGCTCCTTAGCTTCAAAATTATATACGTTCTTCTGCTTCCACGTATAATCGGGGTCAAAGATAAGATAACAGTTGCTGTCGTCAATAATCTCGTCATGCACCGTGATAACGTCGGCTATCGCCTTTCCCGTATCGCGGCCGTAGAGGCGCCATACCTTCTTGAAGTGCGGTGTCGTAATCTTGGTCACATTCTCCGATATTTTTATTTTCGGGATTATGCTTCCGTCCTTGTCCTCTATCGCGGTGAGCTTGTATACCCCGCCGAATACCGGCGAGCTCTTTGAGGTTATAAGCCTCTCTCCGACGCCGAAGGAATCTATTTTCGCCCCCTGTAGAATGGTATCCCTTATGATATACTCGTCGAGCGAGTTCGACGCGCATATCTTTACGTCGTCAAAGCCTGCCTCGTCGAGCATCCGGCGCGCCTTTTTGGAGAGATAGGTTATGTCGCCCGAGTCGATGCGTATCCCCGTCGGTCGGTATCCGCGCGGTAGCACCTCCTCATTGAAGGCTCTTATCGCGTTGGGCACGCCGGACTTAAGGACGTTGTAGGTGTCGACCAGCAGCATGCAGTTCTTGGGATAAAGACGGGCGTAGGCCTTGAAGGCCTCGAGCTCAGAGTCGAACATCTGCACCCACGAATGGGCCATCGTGCCCGAGCTGGGCACGCCGTAATATCTGTCGGCTATCGTGCAGGCCGAGCCTACGCACCCCGCGATATAGGATGCGCGGGCCCCGTTTATGGCGCCGTCCGCCCCCTGCGCCCTGCGCGAGCCGAATTCCATGACCGGCCGCCCCTCGGCGGCGCGTACTATCCTATTGGACTTTGTCGCAATCAGCGACTGATGATTGATTGTCAGCAGTATCATCGTCTCAAGCAGCTGGGCCTGCATGACGGGTCCGCGCACCGTTATCAACGGCTCTCCCGGGAAGACGGGCGTCCCCTCGGGTATCGCCCACACATCGCAGCTGAATTTGAAATTCGCCAGATAATCGAGGAATTCCTCACAGAATATCCCCATATTGCGCAGATAATCTATATCCTCTTTTTCAAACTTAAGAGAGTTTATGTATTCTATCACCTGCTCGAGGCCGCAGCAGATGGCAAAGCCGCCCCCGTCGGGCACCTTGCGGAAGAACATGTCGAAATAGGCTATCTGATCCTTAAAGCCGCAGCGGAGATAGCCGTTAGCCATCGTGAACTCATAAAAGTCGCAAAGCATGGTAAGATTGATGCGTGATACGGGTAAATTGCCGTTGATACTGCTTTCCATTTATGACAACCCCTTATATTTAGTTTGCTTGTCCGCCGCGCGGAGTCAGAATATGTATATCAATAATTAAACTCCGGTCTTTTGCCTCACCGTTTCGCGGGCTCCGAGAAAGGGCCTGTCGGCGACGCGCTTTTTTATCGTGCACATTTTTTCACTGCAGTTCATGCAGCGAAGGGATGCGTTGGAGCCCTCCCAAAACCGCTCGGGATATCTGTGATAGCAGTATTCCCAAACTATAAGTATCACAAGGCTGACCAAAAAGAGCGACGTTGTAAAAAAGCTCTTTATGAAAACGAACGGCGTGTAGAGCATGAAATAGCCCCAGTTGAACATCCGGCAGGTGACGCAGCACCGATTCCTCTGGAAAAAGGTCTGAAACGGGCACCAGAAAATGACGCATATAAGATCGCATACATAATAGAACATGCAAAGTAGCAGCATTTCGCGCCGTCCTATTATTCCGCGGGCGTACAGAATGCCGGCGGCGGCGTTTACGGCGAGCCAGACTGCGGCGGTCATTGACGCGCGTCTGTCGGCCTCTTTCGTATAGGCCCGCAGAGCCGCTCTGTCATAATTCTCCACGGGAGTATAATGCAGCTTGTAGCCCTTGCCGCAAGCGGTCTGAATATCGAGCCTCGGTATCAGCTGCACCGCCATCTCGCACAGCAGATAAAGCCAGAGAGCAAGCACCCACGGCCTTATGCTGAACGGTGAGAATTCAAACACGCTGTCGAGCAGCTGCGGCGCCGTGAGATACATCGCGCCGAACATAATGAAGACGGCCGTCCTGACCGCAAAGCGTATTAAATTTATCCTGTAGGTCACCGGCATCCCCTCCAAAAGCGGCAAAAGGCGCGTAAACTTCGATTAAATTATATTTTACAACTTATTTTCACAAAATGGAACACAAATCTGAAAAAGATGATAGAATAATGGATATCGGATTCTTGCGGCGGCGCAGCTCTGCTTTCGGTCTCCGCAAATGAACTATGAAAAGGGGTGACTTGCCTCATGCCGCAGCAGCCTGAGCCCAAAGAAATAGTCGAAACCTTCGTAAACGAGGGCATTTCCCTCGCCCAAGCCTATGGCAAGCAAATTGACTTTACAGAAAGCTCTGTCGACACCGTCAGCGAAATGGTGGAGATATACAGAAAATCCATGCCGATAACCGGCCTTGCGCGGGCTCTGAAAAAAATTTCAAGGAGGGATATTCTCCTCATGGCAAACCGCTGGGGCTGCATACTCGGCGAAATACTGCGCCGCGCCTACGGCGGTCAATGGCGCCTGACCGAGCGCGCCGGCACCGCCTGCCTCGCCCTCTATATCGGCTCGCTTGAGATAATACCGGTCATGGCGGCCTACGAAAGACTGAACCGCTCGTCAAAATACACCATGCGCGAATACTACGACGACATGGTCGAGGACATAAACAGGTCGACGGACCGTGGTTCGTCCTTGTGAGCCGGCGCTTAATATATCGAACGCACCGGAGCGGACAACAGCTCCGGTGCGTCTTTTTTTCATCTTTTGTGCGGTTGCGCTGTCAGCGCGGCTTTTTCTGCCTGAAATACTGATACAGGTCGCACTTTATCATGCCGTTGTACAGCTTGCGCTTCTTATCGGCCTTACGGCCGAAAAACCGCTCGAAGCTCTCGTCGGGCGTGATTACGCACGCCCCCCAGCCGCGCAGCCCGCTCCATACATGTCCGAGAACGGCGCACAGCTCCTGCGCCTCCTTTATATCGAGCAGCCTCTCGCCGTAGGGCGGGTTTGCGAACATAATCCCGCCCTCATCGTCGCTTTTTACGTCGGCGGCGTCGGCCGTGCTCACACACACGACGTCGTCAACGCCGGCAAGGAGGGCGTTCCGGCGCGTAAGCTCGGCCATCTGCGGGTCGATATCGGATGCGTAAACGGTAAATTTATCGTGTCTCTCCCCCGCTCTCGCCTCGTCGCGAAGCTCGGTGAACATGCCCTCTCTCACCCGCTCCCAGCCCTCCATCGCAAAGCCGCGGTTGACGCCGGGCGCACGCCTTTTGCCGTATAACGCGGCCTCAATAGCTATCGTGCCCGAGCCGCACATCGGGTCAAGAAAGGGCACCGAGCTGTTCCAGCGGGCAATATCTATCATGGCGGCAGCCAGCGTCTCCTTTATCGGCGCCCCGCCCGAGACCGCGCGATAACCCCTCTTGTGCAGGCCCGCGCCGGTCGTGTCAAGCATTATCGAAGCCCTGTCCTTCATAAGCGAAAACTGTATCTGATAGCGCACGCCGTTCTCGGGCATGCGGGTGCAGCCGTATTTTCCGCCCAGCCTGTCTGCCATCGCCTTTTTTATAATCGCCTGGCAGTCGCTGACGCTCATAAGCTGTGAGTTAAGGCAATAGCCCTTCACCGGAAACTGCCCGTCGAACGGGATTATTTCCTCCCACGGCGCAGCCTTTACCCCCTCGAACAACTCGTCAAAGGTTTTGGCTGTAAACTCCGCAAGGCACAGCAGCACACGCTCGCCGCACCTCATGTTTATATTGACCCGGGCGGCGTCCTCCAGCGTGCCCGAAAACAGCACCCGTCCGTTTTCCGCCCTCGGCTCGAGCGACAGCCTCCTGAGCTCATGCGAAATAATACCCTCGAGCCCGAGCAGGCAGGGCACGACAAAAACAAATTCTTCCATAAAAGCCCCTCAATTCAATATGTAAAGCAAAAGAGCGATTGCAAACAGCGCCACGACGGCGATTATCACAAAACGAAAGAGCTTGTCTCTCCCGCTCTGTTCCGGCTCGCTGTACGCCTGCGAAGCCGCCTGCTTTTTAAGCTCGCCGCCGTCCATCTGTTCCTCGCCCGAGGTGCAGCCCGCCAGAATATCCCGCGCCCGTTCAAGATCGCTTTTATCCACATAAACGTCGCTGCCATAGACGGAATAGCCCATGTAGACCTTCATAAACTCCCCATCCTCCCTGTCCTTGACAAGGTAGGGTATGGACGAGCCGTCAAGGGCCGCGGCAAGCAGCAGCATCTGCACACGCTCGACGGCCTCGGCAAGAAGGACCGGGTTTTCGATACTGTTCATCTGCGCCACAGAAAAGCACCTCCTGTCAGAGTTTCAGAGTCAAGCATATTATATATCATTTTACCCCCTATTGCAAAGATAATGGACAGGGGCGAAAAATCATGCTAAAATATCTCTGTAATTCTGAAAAGAAGGAGAAATACCGCATGTCAAAACCTATAATAAAAATCGAGATGGAAAACGGCAAAATCATCACCGCCGAGCTCTATCCCGACGTCGCCCCCATAAGCGTCGAGAACTTCGTAAAGCTGATTAAAGAGGGCTTTTACGACGGTCTTATCTTCCACCGCTGCATACCCGGCTTTATGATTCAGGGCGGCTGCCCCGACGGCACCGGCACCGGCGGCCCGGGATACTCCATAAAGGGCGAGTTCTCGTCAAACGGCGTTAAAAACGACCTGCTGCACCGTCGCGGCGTTATCTCCATGGCCCGCGCATCCCACCCCGATTCGGCGGGAAGTCAGTTCTTTATCATGGTGGCCGACGCACCCCATCTCGACGGCTCCTACGCCGCCTTCGGCATGGTGACCGACGGAATGGACGCGGTCGACGAGATAGTTTCCTCCCCCACCAATTTTATGGATAAGCCCATAAAGCCCCAGCGCATGAAGCGCGTCCGGGTCGAGCAGGAGTAACACAAAAGAAAAGTATTCAACAGCGGATCAGACAATTTGTCTGCTCCGCTGCTTTCATTTCATCTGCTTGTTTTTTTCACTTTTACCGCGGGCAGCTCGTCGTACATCGCTTCGGCAAGCCTCTTCAAAAAGACCGGGTCGTCAACGTTTTCGACAAGCAGCATCGGCTTTGCACCGTCGTACGGAGCTTCCAAAAGCGCGTCGGGCATCAGCTCCCGCGCCGAAGCCGTGGGTTTGACCAGCAGCCTGTCGTCGTATATGCCGCCGAGTATTTTCCCTCTGAAATAAATTATAAATTCGCCCATCATCGGCCTGTATGTTATGCCGTCCGTATCGGCGAACTGCCCAAGTATATAATCGAGATATCCGGCGCTCGAAGCCATAAACTCACCCCGTTTTTTTATTCAGCCCGTCAACCTATCTTTGGCGTCCTCAACGCCCAATAGAAATGAATATAAAAAACGCCTATTTAAAGCCATGACCCACCGCACAGGCTCGATACAGAGCCGCTGCAGGCGGGTCATGCCGTATTGATTCAGGTTTTCAAAATCGGAAATTCAGGCGGCTTTCATAAACCGAGGCTTTCTCTGAGCCACTCAGGCACGCTCGACTCGGACGACGAGCCGTCGTCAGGCTCGGGAGGCTGCTCCGGCTGCGAAGGCTCTGACGGCTGCGAGGCGCCGCCCGGATCCCCACCCGGGTCGCTCGGGGTGCTCGGCGTGCTCGGTGTCTGAGCTTCTCCCCCGAGCCACGGAGGCAGCGTGCTGTCGCCCCACTCCCATCCGCTCTGTCCGGGATCATCCGGATTGACGTCGGTATTCTCCGGACCGTTCTCCACGCTTTCGGCGGTGTGGATATCGCACACCTCTCCCTCAATGACGACATTTCCATTCTCATCTAGAGTCGTATTTATTACATACTGCGCATCGGCCGTCGTCACCTTCCCGGCAAGCTCGCTGCGCTCGGGCAGGTAAAGCATGGCGGTCGATTTATGGGCCTCCTCCGGACAGAACTCGGTCGCGAGCTTACCGCTCTCGGCACAGGTGTCGACCATCATGTGAACGCTGCACGCCTCGGTGGGCTGCGTGCCCTTTTTGAACCAGCCGGTGGCTATTCTGTTTCCGCGCGGATCGTTCCTGCACGCGTCCGTGGGAACACCGCCGCTGTCCATGCAGTATTGTGCGGTTATGACATCCGCCGGCGCGTCGGGGAAGCTCGCCGGCTCCTTGCCCTCATGTATCTCGTCCATGACAAGCTTCCACAATCTCAGGGCCGGATTAACGGACAGGCTGGGTATTGTCTTGGGCTCGCTGTATCCGAACCATACCACGCCCACATAATAAGGCGAATAACCCGCAAACCAGCGGTCGTAGTCGTCGTCGGTCGTACCGGTTTTACCTGCTATCGGGATGCCGGATTTCAGTCGCGCCGCCGTACCTGTGCCCGATGAAATAACATTTGTCAGCAGCTTATGGGTTATAAAGGCCGTCTGCTCGCTCATTGCGACGTGCTGCTCGGCCGGCGAGTCGAGAAGAACGTCGCCCTTGCTGTCAAGCACCTTTGTATAGGTATAGGGCTTGGAATAGATGCCCTCATTGTCAAACGTGCAATATGCCGCCGTCATCTCAAGCACCGACACGCCCTTTGTCAGACCGCCCAGCGCAAGGGGCGAAATATCTATATCGCTCTTTACGCTGTTGCCGTAAACTCTTCTCTCTATCAGGCTTGTAAAGCCGAGATTGTCGCGCATGTACTCAAAGGATTTCTGAGGCGTCAGCTCCGCCATTATCTTGACCGGCAGAGTGTTGAGCGACAGCTCGACCGCGCGGCTGACGGTCATCCTGCCTGCGTATTTACGGCTCTGGTTTTTCGGCCAAAGCCTGTTCATATCGTACGGCGTGTCGTCCATAACCGTCCCGTAGGTGATGATATTGTATTCAATCCCGGGGGAATATACCGACAGCGGCTTTATCGACGAGCCCGGCTGACGGTAGGTCATCGTGGCGTAATTAAGCGTGCGGTTGCCCATCTTCTTGCCCCTGCCGCCCGCGATGCCGAGCACTGCGCCGGTCTTGGGGTCCATTACCACCATCGAGGCCTGCGGCTGCTCGATGGTGTTTATCTTGGGATAGCTCTCCTCGTCCTGGAAGACCCTGTCAAGCGCATCCTGCACCTCGGTGTCGATGGCAATATATATCGAAAGGCCTCCGTTGTATATCGTGCGCTCGGCTATGTCCTTAGACATGCCCTTTTGCTCCATCAGAGCGGCACAGACGTCGTTGAATACCTGGTCGCCGTAGTAGGTATAAGCCGACTCAGTCTCCTCCTCCGCCTGCTGCTTTTTGAAAACGAGCTTCTCCGCCTTGGCCTTGGCGCACTCCTGCTCGCTTATCATGCCCAGCTCGAGCATCTTGTTGAGTATTACCTCCTGGCGGGTCTTGTTGTTCTCTGGATTTATTAGAGGATTATACTTGGTCGGATACTGCGTTATGCCTGCAATCGAGGCGCACTCGGCAAGCGTCAGCTCGCTTACATCCTTGCCGAAATAAGTATTTGCCGCCGTCTGCACGCCGTTAAGCCTCTGACCGAGGAAAATGGTGTTCAGATATGTTTCGAGTATCTCTTTTTTCGTGTACCTCTTTTCAAGCTCGAGGGCGCGCAGTATCTCCTTTATCTTTCGGTCGGGGCGCACCTCGTCGTCGCCGGTCAGGTTTTTTATCAGCTGCTGGGTTATGGTCGAGCCGCCGTAATTTCCGCTGCCGGGCAGAACGAAGTGGACGACTGCGCCCAGCGTGCGCTTCCAGTCGACTCCGCGATGGGTCTTGAAGCGCTCGTCCTCGATTGCGATAAAGGCGTTCTGCAGGTCCTCGGGTATGTCGTCTATCGAAACCCAGATACGGTTCTCGCTGTCAAAAAGGCGCTCATACTCGACATACTCGCCCGTCTGCTTATCCATGCAGTAGATTACGCTCGTCTGATTGAGCGTGAGATTCGACAGGTCGATATCCATGTCGGTGTCGATATATTGCGTCACGTACCACGCAAAAGCGCCCGTGCAGATAATGCCGGAGAATATGCCTATCAGTATTACAGATATGATGAATTTGATTATATATCCGACAATTTTGCCTGCTATTCCGTTTTTCAATTTCATGTCCTCCTGTTTGCGGATCGACGGCGCCTGCGGCGCCTGCGCTCCGGCGTAAAACAGCTCGGCCGCAGCCGGCGGATAAGGCCGCCCGGGATAAGCCCCGAACAAATTTGCAGCCGCATAAGATTTGCCTGCAAATCTTGCTGCCGCTATTATACCACGAAGCAAAAATGCTTGCTTGCAAGGGCATTTTTGCAAGGCCGTCAATACGGCAGCGCGAGCTAAGCGAGCGGCGGCACAGCCGCATAAGATTTGCCTGCAAATCTTGCTGCCGCTATTATACCACAAATGCAGCAGTTTTTACACAAAAACCTGACAATGAATATTTTTTGTAGCTTTGACCAAAATAGGACTATCATACCTTTAAGGGGGAGACAACATGGCAGAGCTTTCAAGGAAAATGACTGCGGCGATACTTTGCATCGGCTTTATCGCCGCCTGCATATACGCGCTGAGCTTTATTTCTACAGACGAAAAGGACAGCGGATTTGTTCCGCAGCCCCGTACCGAAAGCATGTCTGCCGTCTCGTCGACAGGCGCTTCGGCCCTCCCCCTTTCATCCGAACGCACACGCTATGGTATCGCCGACGAGACATCCGCTCTCGACAATATCTATTGGGCAGGGCTTTTTGACGGACGCATCGCCGTGTTCTCCTCGCAGTCTTCCGACACGCCCGAGCTGATGACCGACATATCCGTTTCAACCCTCACCGCGGATGACCGCAGGCTGCTCGAAAAGCGCATCGCTTTGTACGGCAGGCAGGGTCTTACCTCTTTTCTTGAAGATTTCGGGAGCTGACCACAAAAACGCACTCCGAAGCAGACGCGGCTGAAAAAAAACGCGTCTGCTTTTTATGTAATCAGAACGACTCGTATTTTTGCGTTTGTCCCGCCAAATGATTGACACTTTCCGAATTTGAACTTAATATTTTATTATGTTCAATCACACGTATACCCGCGTCTTAATACAAAGGAGGCATATCAATGAGACTCGAAAACAAGGTCGCTCTTTTCACCGGCGCCAACTCCGAGATAGCAATGGCGGCTGAAAAGCTGTTCCTGCAGGAGGGCTGCCGTCTTGTTCTCGCCGCTTCGCGCGAAAAAACCGCCGCACAGCTTAAAGAGACCTTCGCCTATGCCGGCGACAGCGTCGCCGTGACCGTCGGCGACGTGACCGATTACTCCCAAATGACAGCGGCTCTCGATTTTGCCCTGCAAAAATACGGCAAGGTGGATATTCTTGTCAACAGCGCAGGCATAGCCCGCCACAGCCCGATAGCCGACCTGCCCCTCGAGGACTGGCGCGACGTCATAAACGTCAATCTCACCGGTGTTTTTTATGCATGTAAAGCAGTTGCCCCTTACATGAAGAAAAACGGCTACGGCCGTATTGTCAACGTCACCTCGGTCGCCGGACGCACCGGCAGACCGAAAAACGGCGTCAACTACGCCGCGTCAAAGGGCGGCGTAATATCTCTGACCCAGACCCTCGCCCTTGAGCTCGCCCCCTTCGGCGTCACGGTCAACTGCGTAGCCCCCGGCCCGTGCGAGGGGCGTATGATAGACGCCTTTACCGACGAAATAAAAAACAGCATCCGAGCAGGCGTGCCGATAGGCCGCATCGGCCGCCACAGCGACATCGGCTACGGCATACTCTATCTCGCGACCGACGAGGCTGAATGGGTCACCGGCGAGGTGCTCGATATAAACGGCGGAATATATATCTGACAGCGGACGGCACCCGTACATACGCTCGCCTGAAAACAACCGAACGGAGACATTGCCATGCTGACCGAATACGGCCGCCCCGCCGACTGCGCGGAGCGGAGTGACACAGAAAGACTGGTCTACGACCTGCTCGACAGCCTGTCGATAGAATATTTCAGAGCCGACCACGACGCGGCCGAAACCATGGAGGCCTGCCGCGAGGTCGAAAAGGCCCTCGGCGCCCCCATTTGCAAGAACCTGTTTTTAACAAACAGGCAGATGACTAATTTCTATCTTCTCCTCATGCCGGGCGGAAAGCCCTTCAAGACAAAGGAGCTCTCTTCGCAGCTCGGCGTCTCCCGCCTTTCCTTCGGCACGGCGGAGAATATGGAGCGTCTGCTCGGTCTTCTGCCCGGCTCGGTCTCGGTCATGGGGCTGATGAACGATAAGGACTGCGAGGTCCGGCTGATAATCGACCGTGACCTGCTCGACGCCCCATACATCGGCTGCCACCCCTGCGTCAACACCTCCAGCCTGAAGATACGCGCCGACGATATAGTAAATGTCTTTCTCCCCGCAGTACGGCACGGTTATACCCCGGTCGTGCTTCGGGGCGAATAGCGGACGGCGGCTCTCGCCGCGGAGGACAACCGTGTGAACGAAACAATCTATTTGAAAGCTGAAGCAATAATTAAGCAATAATTAAAGAACGACCCTCTCAGAGCGCTCCTTCCGAGCCCCCGAGCGGGTCGTTTTTTATCTGAATCTTTGCCTGCTCACAACTTCTCTATCCGGCTGACGGTCAGCACGCTGCCGTCCACCGTAAAGCCTATCTCGAAGCCGGCAAACCGAAAACCGTATTCTCTCTCCGGCTCGTCGGCATACCCGGGACGCGGATCGTTCCCGAGCACCTCCATGAAGGCCTCCCTTTTAGCGGGCGGAACCTTAAGCAAAAGTCCCTCACTGCACTCCACCCTGAGCCTGTGTCCCTTCGTCTGCTCCGTGTATCCCTCTGTCGCGCCGGTCCTGCAATCGGTCACCGGCACATAAGGCTTTATATCCAATATCGGCGTGCCGCTCATAATGTCGACGCCCGAAACGAGCAGCGCGGGCCCGTCATCGGCAGCATAGTCGATTTTCTCAAGCTCCACGCAGGACAAGCCCAGTCTGTTCGGCCGGAACGGCGAACGCGAAGCAAATACGCCGACCCGTCTGTTCCCGCCCAGACGCGGCGGTCGAACCGTAAGATGCTCCTCATCCGCCCTTGTTTGAGAAAACAGCCATATCAGCCAGATATGTGAAAAGCCCTCGAGCTCGCGCAGCGCCTCCGCCTTTCTGTACCTCGGCTCAAGCACGACCCTCCCCTTCAGACCGCGCGCCATGCCGCTCTGCCTCGGTATGCCGAATTTATCGGAAAAATCCGTATATATGTAGGCCACAGGGCTGACGGAAAAGCTCTTGTCCTCCATGTTCACAGCCCTCATTATTCGTATATGGGGAATTCGAGCACTATCGCCTCATAAGGGCGCAGATCATAGGTTATCCTGTGGCCGTACCCGTCGCACATGCCGTCGGTTGCCACAATGGGCGGCAGATCGCCCACCTCCTGCGGGCTTCCTCCCCCGGGCAGGCTGTCGTAGGTGCTGAAAATACGCCTGTACATGCCCTCTATCGGCACTCCGCACGAATAACCGTTGTACTGCATGGGCGAAAAATTGCACACAACAAGCACCGCCCCGTTGTAGTCCCATGGGTTTCTGCGGATGTAGCACAGTATATTTCTGTCGCCGTCGTTTCTGTTGACCCACTCGAAGGTGCGGCTGTCCTTTGAATCGCTGTGAAGCGTGGGATATTTCCTGTAAATGTCAAGCAGATTCCGCACGCACTGCATTATATCGCGATGGCCGAAGTCGCCGGCAAACCACCAGTTGACAGAACGGTTCTCATCCCACTCCCTGTCCTCGGCAATGTCCTGCCCCATAAACAGCAGCTTCTTTCCGGGAAAGGTGAACTGGAAGGCATAGAGCGCCTTCAGCCCGCCGAATTTTTCCTCGAGCCCGCCGGGCAGCTTTTCAAGCATGGAGTGCTTCAGATGAACAACCTCGTCGTGCGAGAGCACAAGGATGAAATTCTCGGTAAAGGCGTAATCGGCCGTATGGGTCAGATCCCCGTGGTGCCATTTTCTGTATATCGGATCCTTTGACATGTATTTCAGCGTATCGTTCATCCAGCCCATGTTCCACTTGAACATAAAGCCGATGCCGCCGTCGTCGACGTCGGTCGTGATACCCTGCACGGCCGACGAATCCTCGGCTATCAGATATGAGTCGGTCATGCTGCGCAGGGCGCCGTTCAGCTGCTTGAGAAAGGCGATGCTGTCGAGATTGTCGGTTCCGCCGTACTTGTTCGGCCTCCACTCGGCCCTGCTGAAATTTGTATAGAGCATGGCCGCGACCGCGTCTACGCGCAGAGCGTCAATATGGAATTCCTTTACCCAGTAAAAGGCGCTTGATATCAGGAAGCTTCGCACCTCGGGCTTGCTGTGGTCAAAGGCCTTGGTGCCCCATTCCGGATACTCCGCAAGCAGCGGATCTGCCGATTCGTAGAGAGGCGAGCCGTCGAATTTCTCAAGACCGAACGAATCCTTGGGAAAATGAGCGGGCACCCAATCAAGAATGACCCCTATCCCCCTGCTGTGCATGGTGTCGACGAAATATCTGAAATCGTCGGGCTTGCCGTATCTGCTTGTCGGCGAAAAGAAGCCCGTCACCTGATAGCCCCACGAGCCGTCGAAGGGATGCTCGCATATACCTATAAGCTCGACATGCGTATAGCCCATGAACTCAACATATTCGACGAGCTGATCGGCGAGCTCGCGATAGTTGAGAAAGCCGTCGGCATTTCGGGAATAGTCCTTTTTCCACGAACCGAGATGCACCTCATATATCGCCATCGGCTCATCGAGCACGTTCTTCTTGCGCCGCGCTGCCATAAAATCAGCGTCGCGCCATTTGTAGCCGCCTATCGGGCAGACTATCGACGCGTTGGACGGCCTCAGCTCGGTATAAAAGGCGTAGGGATCGGATTTGAAGCGCTTTATCCCGTCAGCCCCCGTTATAACGTAGCGATACAGGTCGCCTGCTCCGACGCCGGGCAGAAAACGCTCCCATATACCGTCGCTGCGGCGCTGCATAACGCCCTCGCCCTCGTACCAGCCTTTTTTATCTGTTATAACACTTACCTGCGCGGCATTGGGCGCCCAGACGGCGAAATATGTCCCTCTCTGTCCGTCGATTATCCGCTGATGCGCGCCGAGCTTGCGGTAGGCCTCATAATTGGTCCCCTCATGGAACAGGTACCTGTCATAATCTGTAAAGCTATACCTCTTGTCAGATGTGTTTTTCATATACCGTCCCCCGTATCGTTTCATTTGCCCTGATTTCCGCTGTTTATCAGTATTACAGACGACTGCGGCGCGAGTATCATAGACAGCCTGCCGTCCTGGACCTGCCCTGCGGCCGCTTCGCGCGAGTCATAGCCCTCTGCGCCGGTCTTGAGTTTTACAGAGAAAACATCGCCATCGCGAGCCCCCGCGTCGCAGACCCTCATGCTGATGTTGGTGCCGGCCTTGGTGCTGTTGCAGGCGACGACCGCGCACTCGTCGTCGTCGAAGCGCGCATAGGCTATAATGCCGTATGCCGAATAGAGCGGCTTAATCGAGCCGTTTTTCAGCACCCCGTATTTTCTTCTCAGGGCGGTCAGCGCCTTGTGGAGGCCGATGAGCTCGTTGTCCTCCGCGCCCCACGGATATGTCCTGCGGCAGTCGGGATCGGTCCAGCCCACCTGCCCCGCTTCGTCGCCGTAATATATCGTCGGGTTGCCCGGCCATGTCATCTGTACGGTCACCGCCTGGCGCAGGACGGCCTTGCTTATCCCCTCGCCCGCGGCAACATGCCCTTTGGATGCGAGCCTTCCCACAGCCCTGTTGGTCCTTGTCAGGAACCTTGAATGGTCGTGGTTGGACAGCTCGTTCATCGCACAGGCGAGGGCCGGCGCTTCAAATCTCGCCATCTTTTTGAATATTGTATCGAAAAAGGCCGGACCGTTGAGGTAAAGCGAGTTATTCACAGAGTCGCTGTGCTTTTCCATGCCGGTCAGATAATAACTCAGCGGCTCCATGAAGGCGTCGTAATTCATCACGGTATCCCACTGGTCGCCGTGCAGCCAGTCAAACGGATCGCCGTAGTGCTCGGCCAATATCAGCAGATCAGGATTTACCGCCTTTACCCTGCGGCGGAACTCCCTCCAGAACTTGTGGTTGAATTCCTTGCTGTGGCCGAGATCGGGCGCAACATCAAGCCTCCAGCCGTCTATTGAATACGGCGGCGACGCCCACTTGCAGGCGATTGAAAAAATCTTCTCACACAGCTCGGGCGATTGCTCATAGTTGAGCTTGGGCAGCGTTTCGTAGCCCCACCAGCCCTCGTATTGCGAGTGAGCTTCGTCCGAGCTGAATTTGAAATAGCTTCGGTAGGGGCTGTTTTTATCCTGATAGGCGCCCGGCGCAAAGCCTTTTTTATTCAGATAAATGCCTTCGCGGTCCATCCACTTGTTGAACGAGCCGCAGTGGTTGAACACCCCGTCAAGTATTATCTTCATGCCGCGTCTGTGTATTTCACGGCACAGATGGGCGAAAAGCGCGTCGCTCTTTTCAAGATTGGTTATGGAGGTCACCCTTCGTATATACCTCGGCGCATAACCGTTATTTTTCTCCCAGTGCTGCATATCGTGGTCGATATCGTCCGCGATGACGGCAAGATGAGGGTCTATATGCTCATAGTCCTGCACGTCGTACTTGTGGGACGAGGGCGAGACGAAAAGCGGATTGAAATATATCGCCTCAACGCCGAGAGAGCTCAGATAGTCGAGCTTTTTCAGCACCCCCTGAAGATCGCCTCCGTAAAAGCGGCGGATGTCTCCCGTGCTGTCTATCTCCGACAGGCTCCAGTCGTCAACGTGCTCCGCGTGGCCGTTGACATAATAATACTCGTTGTCCGCGACGTCGTTTTTATCGTCGCCTCGGCAGAATCTGTCAACGAGTATCTGATACTGCACTGCTCCCTTTGACCATTCGGGCACGTGAAACCCGGGCGTAAAATGAAACGCGTAGTCGAAATAGGGCTCTTCGTCCGGCTCAAGCCGGCGCGCGCCCGTCTTGTCGCAGATTATCCTCATCTGCTCGCACTCTATAACAAAAACATACCGCACCGGTCCGTCGGGGCACAAAAACCGCGTGCTGTAATAATCGAACAGCTCGTCGCCGCCGCACCTGTCCATGGCTGTGATGCTCTGCTTCTCATCTCTGACGAGCATTGCGCGCAGCGCGCTGTCCTTGAGCGTCCTTACTCGCAGCTCTACCTGCCGGCCCGCGTCCGGCTCGCATGGTATACGGAATCTGCATGTTTCATCGCTGAATACAGCCGATATTATTTGCGCTGTCCGTGCCGTTTCAATTCTCATAAAAAAACTCTCCGTAGCGGCGCCGAATCATATAAAAACGCATCGGGCCGCCGTCGCTGCGCCCTGTCAGGCTCTGTCTGCGGCGATAACGAGTCTCATCGCCTCCACAGCCGTGCGGACCGAGGCCGACGTATCCTCGCACATCTGCTGGTCAAGCCCGGCCGCCTCCCTCTCCTGGTTCCATATAACATGGAAGCAGGCTCCGCAGCGGCATTTAAGCGCGCTCGCCACCACAAAAAGGGCGGCCGACTCCATCTCAGACGCCTTGACGCCCAGTCGCTTCCACGCCTCCCACTTTTGCAGCAGCTCATAGGAAACGGGCATCCTTTCGGGGCTGTGCTGACCGTAGAACGAATCCTTGCACTGCACCACCCCGACGTGGGTCCGAAGCCCCAGCGCCCGGGCCGCGCTGCGCAGCGCAAGGGTGATATCCACATCGGCCACCGCCGGAAATTCAATCGGCGCATACTCCGCCGAGGTGTGCTCAAAGCGCACCGCAGCGCTCGCCACCACAATATCTCCCGAGCGGACGTCTGTGTCTATACCGCCGCAGGTGCCCGTTCTGATGAAGGTGTCGGCCCCTATGTTATGGAGCTCCTCCATAGCTATCGCGGCCGAAGGGCCGCCGATTCCCGTCGAGCACACGCTGACCCTCTCACCGTCAAGGCAGCCGGTATAAATATTGAATTCGCGGTTCTGCGAGACATGCCCTGCGTCGTCCAGAAGAGCGGCAATCGACGGGCAGCGCCCGGGATCGCCCGTGAGTATCACATACCTTCCCACATCCCCTTCAACACAGTGTATGTGGAACTGCCTGTCAAGTTTTTGCATCATTTCCTCCGCAAAAGCATGGAGCGGCGGCGCACGCCGCGCCGGCGCCCTCGCCGTCGTTCCTTATTTACTGATGATAGCACAGACCGCGGCTTTTGTCCATGCCGCGACGCCTTTCCCGTGAGCTGCGCTCCCTTAATTTAAGGATATATTACTGTTCCCCATTTATCAATCGCTGTGGCATATTTTTGCAGCCGCCGACGAGATATTTATCTGTTTATCCAAAAAGAGCGCCGTCGTTTTATCGCTTTTGACGTCTCATTTCAGTATCTGCCGATTATAAGAGAACGCAGCCGGAAATAAATCCGGCCGCGTCCGTAATGATACCTATTATGAGCCTGCGTCCATGCCGCGGGCGTCTGGGCCCGGCAGTGCGTCAGGCGTTGTTCTGCCTTGCGACAAGCAGCTCGCCGCCGTATATCCTGCGGAGCTTGGGCTTTTCAATCTTCCCCGTCGGATTTCTCGGCACGTCGGCGAATATTATCCTGTGCGGGCGCTTGTATCTGGGCAGCTTGCGGCAGTATTCGTTTACCTGCTCCTCGGTCAGCCCGGCTCCGGGCACAAGCTGTATAATCGCGCAGGTTATCTCGCCCAGACGGTCGTCGGGCAGACCTATAACGGCGACGTCCTTGATCGCCGGATGCCCGTTGAGGAAGTCCTCAATCTGCACGGGATATATGTTCTCGCCGCCTGTAATTATTACATCCTTCTTGCGGTCGACCAGCCAGATAAAGCCATCCTCGTCCTTCTGCGCCATGTCGCCCGTGTACAGCCAGCCGTCCTTAAGCACGGCGGCCGTCGCCTCGGGGTTCTTGTAATAGCAGGTCATGACGCCGTCGCCCTTGACGCAAAGCTCGCCGACCGTCCCGTTTGCGACCGGCTCTCCCTTGTCGTCCACTATCTTAGCCTCCCAGCCGTAGCCAGGCAGACCTATCGCGCCCACCTTGTGCACGTTTTCAACGCCCAGATGAACGCAGCCCGGACCGATAGATTCGCTCAGTCCGTAATTTGTGTCATACTGATGCTTGGGGAAGTATTCGAGCCATCGTTTGATGAGCGATTTAGGCACCGGCTGAGCTCCGATGTGCATAAGTCGCCACTGGTCGAGCTCGTAGTTTTCGAGCTTTATCGCGCCGCTGTCGAGGGCTGTAAGAATATCCTGCGCCCACGGCACGAGCAGCCAGACTATCGTGCACTTTTCACTCGATACGGTCTGAAGAATCGCGTCGGGCTTGGTGCCCTTGAGCAGCACGGCCTTGCCTCCGACCAAAAAGCTGCCGAACCAGTGCATCTTCGCGCCCGTATGATAGAGCGGCGGTATGCACAGGAATATATCGTCCCTGGTCTGCCCGTGGTGGGCCTGCTCGGTCCTGCAGGCGTGCATGAGGCTTCTGTGGTCATGCAGTATCGCCTTGGGGAAGCCCGTCGTACCCGAGGAAAAATATATCGCCGCGTCGTCGACCTCGGTCAGCTGTATGCCGGGGTTCTGCGACGGGCAGTCGGCCGTGAGCTCCGTATAGCTGTCGGCAAAGCTCGGGGTCACGCCCGGGCCGACGTAGAGCAGCCTGCACTTGAGGTCCTCGGCTATCTCCTCTATGCGGCCTATGAATTCCGGGCCGAAGACCAGCACGTCGACGTCGGCGAGACCGGCGCAGTAGGCAATCTCCTCCGAAGTATAGCGGAAGTTCATCGGCACCGCAATCGCGCCCGATTTAAGCACGCCGAAGTATATGGGCAGCCACTCAAGGCAGTTCATCATCAGTATTGCGACCTTCTTGCCCTTTACGTCTCCTATATCCAGCAGAAGGTTGGCAAAGCGGTTCGCCTTTTCGTTGAATACGCGCCAGGTTATCTCCCTGCGGTAGGGCCTGTCCCCGCCCGACTCTATAAGGTCGTATTCCTTCCATGTGCGGCGCGATTCGCGCTGATCCGGGTTTATCTCCACCAGAGCGACGTCCTCCCCGTAAAGCTCGGCATTACGGTTGAGTATGTCCGGCAGTACCATGTTGTTCTCCTCCTCTTTGTAATGCCCCTGCGGGCAAGCATACTCTTTGCTTCATTCAAAGGCAATGCGCGCAAATAAAAACCGCCCTCTGACCGCATCGGTCAGAGGGCGGATATAAATATCTGCGTTACCACCTCTGTTCAACCAGCGCCTCACGGCGGAGGTCCTCATAGGGTAAGGCGCACAACGCCTTTACCCGGCGCTTTAACGGGCGCATCCGGCACAGCCTTGCGGAAATCCGCTCGACCTGCGGCTCACGGACTGTATTCGATCAGCCTGCGCATACCGCCTCGCACCGTCCGGCGGCTCTCTTGATGCGAAAAAAGCTGTCTACTTGCTTCCGGTCACAGCCTTTGAGATTGCAACAATGATAGCAAATTTACGGCGGAATGTCAATAGCAAAAAAGAGCGGTCATTCACGGCCGCAGCCCTGTCTGCTTCTTTTTTACGTTTTTCGACGGGAGCTTCGCCCCCTCCTCCGAGCAGGCCTGCCTTACCGCAATGGCGAGCTGGTCGGCGCAGGAGGTGTCCTTGCCTGCGCAGGTGTTGCCCTTGAGGTACTGCTCAATCCTGTCTACCGTCCAGCCGTCGACAAGCTTTGATATGGCCTTCAGATTCCCGTTGCAGCCGCCGTAAAAGCTGATGTTGCTGACGGTCTGTCCGTCTATGTCAAAATCGATTCTCATAGGGCATACGCCCTTGGGATAAAAGGTGTGTTTCATTCAGATGAGCTCCTTTATCTTTTCGTCCAGCTTCTGCGGCGTCACCGTCGACGCAAATCGGCCGACCACGTTGCCCTGCCTGTCAATGAGGAATTTTGTGAAGTTCCATTTTATATTTCGGCCGAACACCCCGCCCTTTTGCGCCTTGAGATAGGTATAGAGCGGCGCTTCGTTTTCGCCGTTTACGTCGATTTTGGAGAACTGTGTGAACGAAACGCCGAATTTCATTTTGCAGAAGGTCGTTATCTCTTCGTCTGTCCCCGGCGCCTGATTCAAAAACTGATTGCACGGGAAATCGAGTATCTCGAAGCCGCTGTCCCTGTATTTGGCATACAGCTCCTCAAGCCCGTCGTACTGCGGGGTAAAGCCGCAGCCGGTAGCCGTGTTCACAATAAGCAGCACCTTGCCTCTGAATTTTTCCAGCGGCACGTTCTCTCCCTTCGCATCCTTCATCGTAAAATCGTATATGCTCAAAATCAATCAGCTCCGAAAATATATTTTTCATACCTGCCATGCGTTTTTTACGCCGGCGGACCGCCGCTGCGGCGAATTTTATTTTTCTGCGGTCAACCGCCGTGCACACTCCGAGCGTCGCCGTTTTTCATCGCCTCGCGCTCGGCGGCCAGCTCGCTGTGAAGCCGCGCGGCCGACCAACCGAGATTCTGCTCGGTGACAACGGCCTTGAGGGCAACTTTAGCCCCCTGTCTCATCATGCCGTCGAGCAGCCCGTGAAACTGCGCCGCATCGAGCGAATCCATCACCAGCATTTCCTCGGAAAACGGTTCTGCTGTCTCCTCCTGCTCGTCAATAGAATCCTTACGGCCCGCAAGAGCCCCTATCGACCGCCCGAAATCCCCGGGCGGAACGTCGCACGCCGCAATACGGAGCTTGAGCAGCAAAAGCTTAATTTTTGTCCGTTTTTCACCCTCTATGTTGAACAAAAGCACCTTGGCCATAGGCCCGCCCCCCGGTATTTTTTCGCTATAATTATAATATATACGCCGCAAAGCGGCAATCTGATTTATAAAAAAAACAGCTCATATCGATGAAAAAAACAGGAACGCCGGTCCGTCTTCCGACGGACCGGCGCTCGGTATTCATGAAAAAGGATCAAACACAGTATCCGGTTGCATTCCGCTCAGTCGTCGAGCTCTTTTTCGTCCTTGAGCACCTTTCCCGTCAGCGCGTCGATATCATACTCATACTCATAGCCGCCGCTGACGAACTCTATCTCGTAGACCATGACGCCGTCCTCGCGGTCCAGCCTGCACTTAAGGCCGCTTACGTCGCCCTCGCGCAGCCCCGCATGTCCGAGCGCCGCAGCTTTCGCCGCAGCTTCGCCTATGAGCTTCTCGGGTTTTTCGGCGCTTGCGCCTGTCCGTACCGCCGCCTGCGCCGTCTGTGCGTCGTCGTCAAGCTCCTTATCGGATTTGAGCACCTTTCCCGTCAGCGCGTCGATGTCGTACTCGTACTCATAACCGCCGCTGACAAACTCCACCTCATAGACCATGACGTCATCCTCGCGGCCCAGCCTGCACTTAAGGCCGCTCACGTCGCCCTCGCGCAGCCCCGCATGTCCGAGCGCCGCAGCTTTCGCCGCAGCTTCGCCTATGAGCTTCTCGGGTTTTTCGGCGCTTGCGCCTGTCTGTACTGCCGCCTGCGCCGCCTGTGTGTCGTCGTCAAGCTCCTTATCGGATTTGAGCACCTTTCCCGTCAGCGCGTCGATGTCGTACTCGTACTCATAACCGCCGCTGACAAACTCCACCTCATAGACCATGACGCCGTCCTCAATGTCATATTCACATTTGATTATTTCCATTTCGGATGGCTTTAATCCCGCATGGTCGGCAGCGGCTTTTATCGCAGCCTCCTCGCCCACATATTTTTTGTCGCTTGCGCTGCCGGTGGCGGTTATCTCCTCCGGCTTCTGCGCGGCAGATGATGCAATAAGGTTGAGCTCATTGACCGTTAGCCCTGCCAGCTCGTCGAAGGCATACTTGTCATTTTTATCTATTATCCTGCTTATAAACTGGGCCTTGCCCTTCGTTATGCCGTATTCTTCCGCCAGAGCCGTCAGACTGTCGCTGTTCTCTATGGTCTGACCGAGCACCGAACCCGGCAACAGGTCGTCCCTCATTATCGTGTCTATCTCCCGCGTTATCCTCTCCTGCAGAGCGGCATTTCTGTCGGCGCTGCGCCCGTCGACGCTCACGAGGATAGAGTTTGCGGCGTCGCTCAGATACCCGTTTCGAAGCATGGAGCCGATAAGGGCGTTTACCGTGACGTCAAGGCTGCTGCCCTTGAAATCCATCTGCCCTGTCACCACGGCCGCGTCATCGTTCAGCGGCGTAACATCCAGCACCCGCTCCTTCTGATTTACCGTTATCTGTATGCTCGGATTTACATCGAGGGATATCATCGAATCCACGGCGTAATTTACTCTGTATGCCGCAGCGCCGAATATTCCGGCTGTCATAAATACGATAACAGCTGCGGCCGCCGCGAATCTTGCCCAACGCGCGGTTTTCGTTTTTTCCGTCATAACAATCACATTTCCTTTCTGCTCACTGCAGTCACGGAGAACGGAATCGAAATCGTCGGGAGCAGCGGCTGAAAACGCCCGCTCAAGTCTCTTTTCTATATCATTGCTTTTCACCGAAACCATCCTCCCCGTTAAAATACTCCCTGAGTTTTTTCAGCGCGCGGTGATACTTTGAAAGGACCGTTGCCAAGGGCAGCTCCGTAAAAGCCGCTATTTCCCTGTGCCTGAATCCGCAGACCGCGTGGAGCAGGACTATCTGGCGTTCCATGTCGGTCAGCCGCTTGAGGCAGCAGAGGATTGTCAGCCTGTCCTCTGTTGAGACGCCGTCGTTAGCCTTAAGATAGTCCTCAGTCTCCTCCCATGAGACCTGGTCTGTACGGCTTGCGTCACGCAGACGCTGCATACAAAGATTCCTTGCTATGGTTATTATCCACGCCATAGGCTTTCCCATGCTCCTGTACGAGGGCGCGGCCTGATACACGCTGACGAAGCAGTCGTGCAGCACATCCTCCGCGTCGTACGGATTCTTCAGAACAGACAGGGCATATCCGAACACAGGCGCCTTCGTCTGTCTGTAAAGGGAGGCCAGGGCCTGTTTGTCGCTCAACGCGATTTTAGCTATTAAACTGTCAAGCTGTGCATTGTTTTCGGCAGCTGCGCCGTCTGCCGATATCAAGCTTAGCATACTGCCTCACCGTGTCCTTTCACCATATCAACGCTCGGGCAGAGCGTTTTATTGCAGATCTTAAAAATCTTTTTTCGCCGCGCGCTGAAATCCGTGTCACAACCGAAAAACAGACCTGATTCTTCTATTGCTTCGCCGTTTTTTTTCGGCAATAATGATTACAATATACCTGATTAAAATAATAATTTCAATTTTTGATATTTAACAAAATTTTTCTCGGAATCCTGAATTGATTGTCGTCTAAGTGCATTTTTGTTCCGCATATCGGCAAAAAAATTGCTCCGACATATAGTTCAGAATGCTTTCGCATAAGTTTTTAAAAAACAAAAAAGCGCGTCCTGTATCTCCTTACGTCGCCGTAAAAAATCGGGGGGCATTCTCTCTTCTTTTCACGGTACCGGCGATACCTCTGCCGCTCTCATTCTTGTTTGTCGCAAAACAAAAGGACACCTCACGGTGTCCTTTTATTTGGAAAAAGAACTATATTTGGATAAAATTACGGCAAGGGGGTGCGAATGATACGTAGGGGGTGCAAAACGCAGGCAGGGTGTTCAAAGCAAACGTTTAATTTTGTCCAGGCGCGCCGACAAAGATCAACCGCTGCGATGACCGGGCTGCCGACTATTTATCTCCATTATATGCGCGGTAGAGGAACGTCACGATCTGGCAGCGGAGACAGTCGTCGTCCGGGCTGAAAGTATCCTCGCTCGTGCCGAGCGTGATGCCGTGTTCAGTCGCCCATGCTACCGCCGCAGCGTAGTAAGCGCTTCCCGGCACGTCGCTGAACGGGATGTCCGCCGCAGCCTTGCCGCCGAGTGCGCGGTACAGAAAGGTCACGCTTTGGCTGCGGCTGACCGTGCCGCCCGGGTCAAAGCACCCCTCTCCGACGCCCTCCGTGATGCCGTTCTCGGCGGCCCACAGCACCGCTTTGTAGTAATAGGCGCTCTCGTCCAGATCGCTGAACGGATTGCTTCCCGTGGTCGGCTCCGGCTTGCCTGCCGCCCGCCAGAGGAAGGTTATTATCTCGGCGCGTGTGCATGGGGCCTTGGGGTCGAAGTGGGTCGCGTCAACGCCGGTGGTGATGTCGTTCTCGATGGCCCAGAGCACCGGATCGTAGAAGTAGTCCTCCTCGCGGACGTCCACGAAGGGATTTTTCGGCTGAGTCTCTTCCGGCTTCGGAGAGGCGGGCGTTACGGTCTCCGGCTCGTAATCGCCGTCGTCATACGCAGGCGGTCTTATGAGAGTCACATTGCAGTTGTCTCCCAAATTGCTGTCATACGCGGCGTACACTCCCAAAGCAAGAGCTTCCATATCAGACGGAATGTCGGAGCTTACCGTGAGCAGCCCCCGCTCATGGTCGTAAGTCACCCAGTTTTCAATGGACTCATCATCTGACCATTCGCCGTTTTCATATTTAAACAATATGCAGGAAAAATATATGCCCTCGTAATCCGTCACGAAGTTCTCGTCCCAGTCCTTCCAGCCGGAAGCGAGGCTGACCGTCGTGCCGGCGGTTACGGTGACCTCTTTGCTTTCGAAGCTCGGATAGACAGTCTTGGCCGTTAAGGTCACGTCCTCCGCCGGAATGGTGTACCGGATCGATCCGACACGCGGGTCGGAATCGGGGTTCGGCGGCAGGTTTTCTCCGTTAACAGCCCATGTGTAAAACAGCCTTCGCCGGGCGGCGGCGGATACTCCCGCCGTCTCTCCGGGGAGGTAAAGCCCCGCCTGCCCCGTTATGGCGTGTATCCTCCCATCTCCCTCCAATGTAAGCTCCACGCAAACAGGCGCCGTTATTTCGGCTTCTGCCGTCGTGCCGTAGATGTCGCTTACCGTCACAGTCTCGGAATATGAGCCGGGCTCGACGGCATCGGAGGTCGAAACGGTAAACCCGGCGCTCTCCCCGGGCTGCAGATCGCCCAGGTCGGTTTCAGACAGCGTCAAAACACTGCCGTCAGAAAGGGACACCGTGACGCCTTCGGCGGTATCCGCACCGTGATTGGTAACGGTAAGAGCGATATCCGCCTGCCCCGCCTTGCCTCTCGGAAGCTCGGCGGAGGATACCACGGCCCCGTCGCCGTCCGTTATTACAAGAGCGTCATGGGGAACGACGACTTCGCACGAGTCGCTGTAGACCGTGCCGCGTATATCGGCGGAGGCTGTCACCGTGAGAAACGCGGCGGTCTCGTCTGATCCCATGGCAAGGGTGCCGTCGGCGCTTATGACGGTGTCGGCGCTGGTGTTTCCGGAGACCTCCCAGACTATCGGCTCATCCTTGAAAACGCCGCCCATGGCAGCCTCAACAGTCCGGCTCATGCCAGGGGCTATATTAAGCCCGTCGGAGGTTATATCCAGCTTGCCCGCCAGCATTTTGACGCAGGGCAGCAAGGTGTCCTCGTCAGTAGCGAGATGCTCCGGCGGGTCGGGGTTTACGAATTTGGAACGCCACTCGCCGTAAGAGCCGTCGTTGTTCTGTTCCCGCATGTAGGTGTATTCGCAGGTCTTGCCCTCATACTCAAAGGTCGGCGGCGTTCTGGCCTCGCCGTTATTAAAGCCGGGATACTGCAGATAGTCAACGAAGATATGGGGCTCCGGCGCTTCCTCAGTGGGTATGAGCTTTATGTAGACGCCGAGGAAATCCCCGTCGAAGAGGATGGGGGTTTCAAGCGGTATCGTAAAAAATCCGGGGGCCTCCGTCGTTATCCGCTCAACGAAGGTGAAGTCCGCCGTGTCGATCTCCGAAGGCTGCTTTGGCGAATAATCGGTATTGACGTAGAGGTCGAAGGTCGCGTTTGAATCAAGGGCTATGCGTACGGACTCTATGAGCTGGACGCCCTCCCCCTCCTTTGGATAGACGCTGTAGATCTCGCTGGGAGGGTTTTCAAGACATGCAATAGTTGTATAATTATCAGCCGGGCCGTTGACGCACTTCGCGTTGTCGTAAAACACGAGGTTTGGGTCAAAGGCCGTTACGCCGTCAATGCAGTAAGTGGTTTTCAGAAAATTGACGTCGTAAAACGAGACCCAGAAATAGCCCGTCCTCGTGCCGTCCCCGTTGGGTATGCCCCAACCGTCTCCCCAGGAGTTTTTGACGAGCCATGCGCCGTCTCCGGGGGGCGTCTGGGAAAAATTCTCTTTGGAATAATCATCGTCCCAGCCCACGATAAGTACGGAGTGGTTTCCGCTGCCACCGCTCGGGTAATAGTAAGCGCCCGTCTGAGCGTTGTAAAACTCCGGCGACTGATCCATGTACATGCAGGAAAGGACGGCTCCGGCGCTCATCAGGCCCCGCTTTATGGGCGTTACGTAGTGTTCCCAGACGCCGTCGTCCCATGCGTTTATATCCTTGGTGAGGAAGCGGAGGTTTTGCACGGAGCAGAAGCGCTTTTCCCCGAGCTTTTTCGTTATCGAAATATCCCGGTAGGGCTGATCCATGTATTCTAAATTTCCCAACGGGTCGTCCTCCTCCAGTACCATGCCGGAGAGGCCGGTCCCGCGCATGGCGTAACCTGCCCATGAATACGTGTAGGCCCCGTCAAACGTCGTCTCGATTACGCCCTCAAAGGGATTTGCCAGATCGTCCTCTGAAAGACCGCGCCAGCTTAAGGAATAGACCTCGTGCGTTTCCGAAAAATCTATGTCCGGGGAAACCGGCGCGCCGTCAAGGCCGTTTTTCAGCAGATACGCCTCCATCGCGCCGGTGGCCTGAAAGGCCCAGCATATGCCCACTTGCTGCTGGTTCTTTACAGAACTCTGATTTATGACGCTGAGCCTCATGTCCGCTCCCTCGCCGTCTACCGTGAAGCCGTAGGAGGCAGGCAGGGGAGAGCTGCGCAGGCGAAGCCCGGGCCGTTCCTCCCATGCAAAATGCAGGTCAAAGTCCCCGGAGGGGAGCAGGCCCGTGGCGTGCTCCGACTCCCGGGAAACAGGCTCAGGCTCCTCCGGCAGGTCTATTTGCGCCGCCAGAGCCGACTGACTCAGGCAGGGGGCCAACGACAGGGCCGCGCCGACATTGTCCTCGGGCTGGATGGCTTTTTCCGTGCCGGTCGCAAAGACCGCCGTCGGCAAAAGCGCCAGCAGCAGGCACAGGGCCAGCAGCATACTGAGGATCTTCTTCGTTTTCACAGTCTGCACCTCTGTTTCTTCACATCATTTGTAAAGAGGTCATTTTTCCTTTCCATAATACCACTGCTATGCAAGCCCTGGCAATAAGAAAAACTGCGGCAGGCTTGAAATATCAAGTCTGCTGCAGTATGATCATTTGCCGGACGCCGTTACCCACAAAGCAAACGAATACCCCAAAAAGCAAACCTTTACGCTTAAAACTCGTCCGCAGCGAGGGTTGAAAGCAGAAAAAGCCCACCCCGGAAACGGCTCCGGGACGGGCTGCTTTACGCCTTGAAACACGGAAACCCCTTGATTTCAAGGCATTTATGGCAAAGAAAAAGGTAGCAGACTTTCTATCAAAATCTGCTACCTTTTCTGGTGGAGACGGAGAGATTCGAACTCTTGACCTTACGGATGCGAACCGTACGCTCTACCAACTGAGCTACGCCCCCACATGCACGGATGATTATACCACGACACACTATGCAAAGTCAAGCACAATCACCCGTTTATTCCATTCATTTAGCGCCGTTTTTTGCAGCACAGTCTTCGATCAGCCTGTAAGCCTGAGCTATCGTTATGCCGGCCTGACCCGCTATTCTCTCGGCGTCGGCATACTCGACGCTGCGTTTTTCAATATCGCCGAAGGAGCACATTTTAACTCTTGCCTCGCCGTACGGCGTTGCTACCTTCTCGCTCCTCCTGTCCATCACAATACGCTCAACAGGGCGCACACGAAGACCTATCGAGCTTGTCTCTGCGAAAATTATCTCAGCCATTGCATTCCTGTCCTCCGCCCTGCACAGAACAGACAGAAGCACAGCGGGTCGGTTTTTTTTCATATATATCGGAGCGGTCCAAACATCGAGGGCCCCCGCTTCAAAGAGCCTGTTCTGAGCGTAGGCCGTCATTTCACCGGTGCAGTCGTCCATATTGGTTTCAAGCAGACACAGCTCCCCGTCCCTGCTCCCGCTCTCGCCGAGCATCAGGCGCAGCACGTTTGCATGTGAAAAGTCCTTCCTGCCCGAGCCGTAGCCTATTTTCTCCACAACCATCGCCGGCATGGAATCGACAAACTCATCGGCCATGACCGCAGCTATCGCGGCTCCGGTCGGGGTAATCATCTCGCCCTTGACATCCGTTATCTCAATAGGGATGGAATATTTTGCCGCGAGCCCCGCCGTCGCGGGCACCGGCACCGGCATAAGGCCGTGCTGGCACATCACATGCCCCTGCCCCTCTCTCAACGCAGAAAAAACCACCCTGTCGGGCTTTATATACTCAAAGCACACCGCGGCTCCCACAATATCTATTATGGAATCGACCGCGCCGACTTCGTGAAAATGCACTTCATCCGGCGTCGTGCCGTGTACCTGCGCCTCGACCTCGGCCAGTGCACGGAATATTTTGAGCGAAAGCTCCTTTACATAATCGGACAGGGCGCTTCGTGCGATAAGGTCCGCGATTTCCTTCATCGAATTATGGGAATGCTCATGGGAATGTTCGTGCCCGTGCGCATGCTCATGCCCGCAGTCGTTCGCATGATGATGTCCGCCTTCGTCATGATGATGGGTATGTGCGTCGTGCACGTTTACGTCAAACTGAGTCGCCGTTATTCCGAGCTTTTTTACATTCTCACAGCTAAGGGAGTACCCTTCGAGACCGAGCTTTTCAATTTCGCCTTTGATATACTCGGGAGAGACCCCCAAATCTATAAAGGCCCCCAGGGTCATGTCGCCGCTAATACCCGAATAGCACTCAAAATACAGCGTCTTCATTTTTCAGTCCCCCAGTCTGTTTATGCTTGCCGCAAGATAACCGGCGCCGAAGCCGTTGTCGATATTCACGACCCCTATGCCGGCCGCGCAGGAATTTATCATCGTCAACAGAGCCGAAAGGCCGTTGAAGCTCGCTCCGTAGCCGACGCTGGTCGGCACCGCGATAACCGGCTTGTCCACCAGACCTGCGACGACGCTGGCAAGAGCCCCCTCCATCCCGGCGACGCATACTATTACCCGCGCCGTTCGTATAAGCTCCAGCCTTGAGAGCAGGCGGTGCAGACCGGCTACCCCCACGTCGTATATACGCAGCACCTCGCAGCCCATGTTCTCGGCCGTGACAGCGGCCTCCTCGGCCACCCTTATATCGGCCGTACCCGCCGTCAGCACCGCCACCTTGCCCTTGCAGCGCGGCTTTTGCTCGGCGGGATTGATAATCGCTATCTGCGCATCCTCATGGTATACGGCGGTTTTGTCCACCGAACGGATAAGCTCGTATATTTCCCTGTCGGCCCTCGTAGCCATCACGTTTTTGACGTCTCTTTCGAGCATGGAACGTACTATGCTCTCAATGTGCGAGTATGCCTTGCCCTGGCAGTATATCACCTCCGGGCAGCCGACCCGCTTTTCGCGCGCAAAGTCGACCTTGGCAAAGCCGAGGTCCTCCATATTGAGCGACTGCGCGGCCTCCTGCGCCTCGTCGAGGGTCATTTCGCCGCTTTTATAGGCTTCGAGTATATCCCTTATCTCCATCTAAGTTAACCTCCGCATGACGGCGCCCGCAATTCGCCGCGCCCGCCATCAGAACTCGGCGTTGCCCACCGTTCTCGGATAGGGCAGCACATCGCGGATGTTGGATACGCCTGTCAGATACATAACCATTCTCTCAAAGCCGAGGCCGTAGCCCGCGTGCTTTGTCCCGCCGAAGCGGCGAAGGTCAACATACCACCAGTAGTCCTTCTCGTCAAGACCGCACTCGGCAAGCCTCGCAAGCAGAACGTCGAGACGCTCCTCACGCTGGCTGCCGCCGATTATCTCGCCCACGCCGGGCACCAGCAGGTCCATCGCGGCGACGGTCTTGCCGTCGTCGTTCAGGCGCATGTAAAACGCCTTTATCTCCTTGGGGTAGTCGGTCACGAACACCGGCTTTTTGAGTATCTTCTCGGTCAGGTATCTCTCGTGCTCGGTCTGCAGGTCGCAGCCCCAGAAAACGGGATACTCAAACTCGTCCTTGTGCTCCTCGAGGAGCTTTACGGCCTCGGTGTAGGTCATGTGGGCAAAATCCGCCTCGACAAGGGCCTTGAGCCTCTCAATTAGCCCCTTGTCCATAAAGCTGTTGAAAAACTCCATCTCCCTCGGGCAGGTCTCGAGCACATAGCGTATGACGTACTTTATCATGTCCTGGGCAAGCTGCATGTTGTCGTTGAGATCGGCAAAGGCGATCTCGGGCTCTATCATCCAGAACTCGGCCGCGTGGCGCGCCGTGTTGGAATTCTCCGCGCGGAAGGTCGGGCCGAAGGTGTATATATTCTTGAACGCGAGGGCGAAGGTCTCCCCCTCGAGCTGGCCGGACACGGTGAGGTTGGCGGGCTTTGCGAAAAAGTCCTGCGAATAATCTATCTCGCCCTCCTGCGTTCTCGGAGGATTGTTCATGTCGAGGGAGGTCACATGGAACATCTCCCCCGCCCCCTCGCAGTCGGAAGCCGTGATTATAGGCGTATGAACATATACAAATCCGCGCTCGTTGAAAAACTTGTGCAGCGCAAAGGCGCAGGCCGAGCGCACGCGGAACACCGCCGAAAAGGTGTTGGTCCTCGGGCGCAGGTGGGCTATCTGGCGCAGATATTCGAGCGAATGGCGCTTTTTCTGCAAGGGATAATCGGGTGTGGACTTACCCTCGACCTCAATCTCGTCGGCCTTGAGCTCAAAGGGCTGGCGCGCGTCGGGAGTCAGCTCGAGCACGCCCTTTATCCTCAGGGCGGCCCCCACGTTCTGCCTGACTATATCGCCGTAATTCGAAAGGCGCCCCGTCTCGATAACGACCTGAAGGTTCGATATCACCGAGCCGTCGTTAATCTCTATGAAGCCGAAATTTTTGGAATCGCGCAGCGTGCGTATCCACCCGCATATCTCTATCTGTTCCCCGGCGTAGGGCGCGCTGTCGCGGAACAGATCGCGTATACTGACTTTCATTCGTATTACCTCCGGATGCAGCTTTGGGATTATCTGTTATTAAAGATTATAACTAATCGCTGCAGTTAATACAACTTTTTTTGATAATTTGCCGGCAAGCGGCTCTCAGACGGGCCGCGCCCGATATCGCCGGCATCTATTTTGCCGCGGATATGCCGCAGGCCGCCCTTCGTATGCGCCGCAGCTCATGGCGTGTAAGGGCAGTCTCCCCCGACGTCCCGCCGGAATAAAACAGCCTGTCGAGCTCGTCGGCAAGGCGGCTCATGTCGGCTTTTGCTTCAGGCTCCATATATTGCGACAGGCGGGCAATATACGCCCTCTGGCTCTCTCCCGTGCGCCGGGCCCTGCCCTTTGAGCGTCCGCGGCGTTCAAGGGCCGCAAAAACGCCCTGCGGCGTATTCCTCATTATAACGGAGCGAATCAGGAACATGACCGCCTGCGCCTTTTGACGCAGCAGCTCGCCGAGCTTTTTAAGCGCGCTCTCACTTTTTATCACCGCAGCGGGCCGCCGATACGCCCTCGACGCAGTATGTCTTGAAAGCCTTATTTTTCTCAGCTTAAAGGCGGCGTATATCAAAAACAGCGCAAGAGCGGCCGCAATTACCGAAAAAATTATCGCGGCCACGGCGGGGTCGGCGTTTGCGTAGTATTCCTCTCCCGTGCCCGAATACGCCTCCTGCATGGGAGGCAGGTCCATCTGCCCCCTCTCGGGCTCGGGCAGCAGAGACACGATAAAGTCCAAAAAGCGCGTCAAAGCTCCGAACGCCGCGCCGCCTAAGTAAATTATGCGCGACAGCAGGCCCTGCATCAGATGCGCGATATCGGCGGATAAGAACAGCGCAAAGCCCGCCGCCGCGAGGGCCGCGACGGCCGCCCCGCCCGCAAGGAAGAAAATGCCGGCGCTCTTTGATACGGCGGTGCTCTCGCTGTCCGCGCTGACGCGCAGAACGACGAGGGCCGCAAAATCCAGCCCGAGCAGACCTATATCAAACGCGAGATAATAGGCGGGCAGCTCGAAGGGCGTTCCCGCCTCGACAAACATGAGAAATACCAGCCCGACGGCGCACAGCTCGCAGCAGAGGGTAAAAACACGCGGGCTCACCCCCACAATATTTATGTGCACCGCGCGAAAGACGGACAGCGCCATGAACAGCAGCGCAAACAGCCACGTCACCACCGTATCCGCCCTGATGAAAAATGCGCACATCACGGCGGCGATTATTCCGTATATGACAGCGCCGCAGGCAGCAAGCTGCTCCACCGTCCGCTCCTTTTTAACAAAAAAGCGCATATATACGAGCGCCGCTCCGCACATCGCAAGCCAGGGCCACATCACTATCGTCCGTCCGCCCTCGGTGTTCTTCAGATATGAAAAAAGAATGAAGCTGTTGCACATGGCCGATATTTCGGACATGTGCTCGGCAAAGCACAGAAACAGCGGCGTCTCGCGCTCTCTTACGCTCGTATCCATTTCAACCCTTCCTTATATCAGACAGCAGACGTACCTTCAGCCCCGTCGGGCGCGACGGCTCGTCGTACGACAGTATCTCGCCCGATAAGCCCGTGCGCTCGAAGAAGGCTTCACAGTCCCTCCCGTCGGGGCTGCGGCAGACATAGTATACGCTGCCGATTCTTGAGGCCCTGCGGGCAAGCTCGTCCTCGGCAAAAACGCCGTCGGGGTCGGAGCAGTCGGCCTGCGCCATAGCAAAGAGGCAGTCGTCCGCGGCGGATTCCCCGCCCGCCATTACGTTTACGGGCGGCCTGTCCCCGTCGGAGGTTACGGAAAGACCGCAGCCTACCCTGTCGGCGTCGAGCCTGAGGATCGCCGACGCTATGACGGACAGGGTTTCCTCAAAAGCCTCCTTATAGCCGCAGAACGAGGCGCAGTCGACCAGAAAATGGACCGATTTGGGCGATATCATGTCGTATATATTCACATACAGCTCGTCTGTTCTCGCCGCAAGACGCCAGTTTATACGCTTCAGCGCGTCTGTGTTCTGATAATCCCTCGTTCCGCGAAGGACCGTCACATCCTCGACGTAGCCCCTCGCTCCGGCGTTTTCGCTCCACATGCTTCTGTAAAAATACGATACGTCGACCTCCGTTTGTTTTGGGTACACCACAAAAACGGCCGGCGTATCCTGTTTTATATCAATACGCCTGACCGACAGGCCGAAGCCGTCCCCCGTGCGCAGCGCGACGCTGTCGATTGCGTAGACTCCCCTTCTCTTTGCCTCGAACACGGTGGTCCACTCCACCGTCTGATGCCACAGGAGCCATGAAAAGCTGCGCTCAAGCGCCTTTGTCGGAGGGTCCTTCGCTCCCTCTCCCGGCAGCTCGACCTCTCTGAAATCGCCGAGCGGCTCTGCGCAGCCCTTTTTCGGGTACGGCAGCAGCAGCTGCAGCCATATTACAGGCAGCAGCTTTTCGTTTTTTATGCTGAAGGCGACGTCCATCGTGCCGCCCGGCTCGGCCCTCAGCAGACCTGATTTGATTTCGGCCCTGAGCCCGCCTATGCACAGCTTGCCCCATATATATGCCAGCAGCCCTATAAGGGCAAGCATGGCAAGCAGCCCGCAAAGGAGCATGTATCCGCTGTATGCCGCCGCGAACGCCAGCGTCATCCACACGGCGGCCGCCGCCGGATGGGACAGATAGCTCGATTCCTTTATGTCTCTTCTGTCCATCTTTTTACAGTATATCGCGGGTCAGCGGCGGCACGGGCACGCTTTCGAGCACGTCGTAAACGATGTCGTGCGTCGTCTTTGACGACAATCTCGCCTCGTTCGAGAGTATAAGCCTGTGCGACAATACCGGCGCCGCACAGTACTGCACATCGTCGGGCGTGACGAAATCGCGGCCGAGGGCCGCCGCCCTCGCCTTTCCCATGCGGAACAGCGCCCTTGAGGCGCGGGGGCTCGCCCCTGCCTTTACGAGGGGCCACGACCTTGTCTTTTGCACGATTGACACTATATAATCTGTCACGTCATCCGAAATCGAGACGTTTTTTATATATTCCTGAGCCGCAGTTATCGTCCCGGGCGAAGCCGCAGCCCTTACGGAATCGAAGGGTATCCCGCCGCCGAGCAGCCCCAGCATCTGTTTTTCCTGCTCGTGGTCGGGATAGCCGAGCGACAGGCGGATAAGGAACCTGTCCATCTGGGCCGCCGGCAGGCGGAAGGTGCTCTCGCTCTCTATCGGGTTCTGCGTCGCCATTACTATAAACGGCTCCTTGAGGCTCTGCGTCTCCCCGTCTATTGTGACCTGCTTTTCCTCCATAGCTTCAAGCAGGGCGGACTGTGTGCGCGGTATGGCGCGGTTTATCTCGTCGGCGAGCAGTATGTTCGTCATAACGGGACCGTCTACCCGGCGGAACTCGCCCGTTCTGCGGTCGAAAATGCTCATGCCCACTATATCCGACGGCAGAAGGTCGGGAGTGAACTGTATCCTTCGAAAATCGCATCCCAGCGCGCGGGACAGGGTCTTTACCAGCGTCGTCTTGCCGACGCCGGGCATATCGTCGAGCAATATATGCCCTCCGGAAAGGATCGAGAGCACCATAAGCTCGATATTGTCCCTTTTGCCGACGATTATCCTCTCGCACTCGTCAAGCAGCTCCCCAACAAGCTTTTTTATATCCATGCGGTCCATAAATACAGCTCCTTTTGCCTCCGCCGTACACAAACGGCGAACAGATACGCACGATGCGGAAAAAACAGGCCGCCGCAAGCCATCAAAGTCTGCGGCGGCCGTGGTGCCGCTGGCCGGGGTCGAACCGGCACGGTATCGCTACCAACGGATTTTGAGTCCGTCACGTCTGCCAATTCCATCACAGCGGCGCAAAATTCCTTTATATTTTACTATAGCGGCTGTAAAAAATCAATACGACGGCCTCTATTTTTTGACCGGTCGGGGCACAATAGACGCGAAGTCAAAAACGAATATACAGCGAGCAAAACTCGCGGAGGTTAAAATGCACCGTCTTTTAACGCTGTTGACGGCGGTTGTTTTTATCGCTGTCACCTCAGCCGGCTACGCATATACCGACAAGGTCATGAAGTCCAATCATCCTTCAGTTTTTGTTCAGACACTGTTCAGAGCCGTCCCCTGCGGCGCGGGCTTTGATATAGTGCTTTTCGACCGGCGTATATGCACGCCGCCCTCCCCTGTCGGGGAGCTGACAGAGTGTGATTACGAGCGGCTGTAAGCCGCCGCTCGGCTCTGCCGCGGGCCGCCGCAGCGCAAAAATATATATCTTGTAAGAGCCCCGTCTTTTTTGCTATAATATATAGGTCAAAAAGCAGAGCTTTTGACCCTTTATCCGCATTTTCACGGGAGGAACAACATGGACAGGCTCGAACAGATCCGCAATTTCTGCATAATCGCCCATATAGACCACGGCAAGTCCACCCTTGCCGACCGTATACTCGAATCGACCAAATCGGTCGCAAAGCGGGATATGGAGGATCAGCTCCTCGACAATATGGACCTTGAGCGCGAGCGCGGCATAACCATAAAGGCCCGTGCCGTCAAGCTAAACTACACCGCAAAAGACGGCAGCGAATACGTTTTCAATCTTATCGACACCCCCGGTCACGTCGATTTCAATTATGAGGTCTCCCGGTCCCTTGCCGCCTGCGAGGGGGCTGTGCTCGTCGTTGACGCGGCTCAGGGCATCGAGGCGCAGACCCTCGCCAACACCTATCTCGCCCTCAACCACGACCTTGAGCTCCTCCCCGTGATAAACAAGATAGACCTGCCCTCGGCCAACGTCGATATGGTCAAAAAAGAGATAGAGGACGTTATCGGCCTCCCCGCCGACGACGCGCCCCTCGTTTCGGCCAAGCTCGGCATAGGCATAGACGACCTGCTCGAAAAGATAGTCGAGGTCATACCATCCCCCGCCGGCGATGAGAACGCACCCCTGCGCGCCCTTATTTTCGATTCCTATTACGACAGCTACAAGGGCGTCATAGTTTACGTCCGCGTCAAGGACGGGGCCCTGCGCCCCGGGCAGATTATACGCATGATGGCGACCGGAGCCGAATTTGAGGTCGTCGAGGTAGGGTTCCTGCGCGCGACCTCCTTTGAGCCCTGCGACGTTCTGCGCTGCGGCGAAGTCGGCTACATCTGCGCATCGATTAAGAATGTGCGCGACACCCGCGTGGGCGACACCGTCACCCTTGCCGATTCGCCCGCCGCCGAGCCCCTGCCCGGCTACAAAAAGGTCCTGCCCATGGTCTACTCCGGCGTATATCCCACCGATACGACCAAGTATCCCGACCTGCGCGACGCGCTTGAAAAGCTTCAGCTCAACGACGCCTCCCTCGTCTTTGAGCCAGAGAACTCTGCCGCCCTCGGCTTCGGCTTTCGCTGCGGCTTTCTCGGTCTGCTCCACATGGAGATAATTCAGGAACGTATCGAGCGAGAATTCGGCCTTGATCTCATCACTACCGCCCCCAGCGTTATATATCATATCGTCCGCACCGACGGCAGCGATTATTATCTCGACAACCCCATGAACTTTCCCAACCCATCCGAGATAGAGCTGATGGAGGAACCGATAGTCAAGGCCGATATCATCGTGCCGACCGACTATGTCGGCAACATCATGGAGCTCTGCCAGGACAGGCGCGGGGTCTTCCGCAATATGACCTATGTCGACACGGGCCGCGTCAATCTCCACTACGAGCTGCCCCTCAACGAGATAATATACGACTTTTTCGACGCGCTCAAATCGCGCTCGCGCGGCTACGCGTCGTTCGATTACGAGATGCTCGGCTATGTTAAAAGCGATCTTGTAAAGCTCGATATCCTGCTCAACGGCGAGATAGTCGACGCCCTCTCCTTTATCGTCCACGCCGACAAAGCCTACGCCCGCGCCCGCCGAATAGCCGAAAAGCTCAAGGAGAACATCCCCCGCCAGCTCTTCGAGATACCGATACAGGCCGCGGTAGGCTCCAAAATTATCGCGCGGGAGACCGTCAAGGCGCTGCGCAAGGACGTCCTTGCCAAGTGCTACGGCGGCGACATAACAAGAAAGAAGAAGCTGCTCGAAAAGCAGAAAGAGGGCAAAAAGCGTATGCGCACCGTCGGCAGCGTCGAGCTGTCGCAGGAGGCGTTCATGTCTGTGCTCCGTCTTGACCAGTAGGAGGATCGCTGATGAAAAGTCTCGGCATATATATACATATCCCCTTTTGCGAGCACAAGTGCCCTTACTGCGATTTTGTGTCCTATGACGGCAAAAGCGCCCTCATGGCCTCATATACGGAATGTCTTGTGCGCCAGATAATGGAATACGCCCCCTTCACCCGCGGATACAGCGTAAACACCGTCTATATCGGCGGCGGCACGCCGACCTGTCTTGACGGCAGGCTGCTGTCAAAGCTGCTTACGGCGATAAAAAAGGGCTTCACCCTTGCCGACGGCGTGGAATTCACCTGTGAAGCCAACCCCCACAGCGCCCTTGCCGACAAGCTGAAGATTCTGCGGCGCGGCGGCGTCAACCGCCTCTCTCTCGGCCTCCAGTCGGCCCAGAGCGAGGAGCTAAAGGTCCTCGGGCGCATACACACCTATGAGGATTTCGTATCCTCCTTTAAGGCGGCGCGTCAGGAGGGGTTCGACAATATCAACGTCGATCTTATGTTCGCTGTGCCCGGCCAGACGATGGCTTCCATGGAGGACACTCTCTCAAAGGTGATTTCCCTCTCTCCCGAGCATGTTTCGGCATACAGCCTGACAATAAACGAGAATACGCCCTATTACGCCATGCGCGACACCCTCCCCCTGTCGGACGAGGAGCTCGACCGCGACCTTTACAAGCTGACGATAGACACGCTCGAGGCACACGGCTACGAGCAATACGAGATATCCAATTTTGCAAAGCCGGGCCGACGCAGCCGGCACAATCTCCGCTATTGGAACTGCGAGGAGTATATCGGTCTCGGCTGCTCCGCCCACTCCTATTTCAGCGGCAAGCGCTTCGCCTTCCTGCCCGATATTGATAAGTATATCGACGCGGTGAAAAACGGCAGGGCCATCGTCTCCGAGGTTATGGATATCGCCCCCAACGAGATGGTGGGCGAATATATCATGCTCCGCTTCCGCCTGCGCGACGGTATCGACGTCGCCGATTTTGACCGTCTGTTCGGTTTTTCCTTCGAGACGGCCTTCGCCCCGCAGATAGAAAAATATATGAAAAGCGGTCACCTGAAAAAGTCCTGCGGCAGGTATTCTCTCACGCTGGAGGGCATGAACATATCAAACTACATCATCAGTGATTTTCTTGAGTATTGATCTCCGCCTGCATGCCCAAATATGCGCGCAAAATGATAAATACAACAGAATAAATAAAACAAAACGAGCCGCCCTGTGGGCGGCTCTTCTCTTTTGTTTCCGTTGTTTTTCAGACCTCGACCTCCGTCGTGCCGTCGCAGATAAAGGCCGCGGGTCCCCGCATGATTATATGTCCGTCGTTTCGCCATACTATGCTGAGCTCTCCGCCCTTCAGCACGACGCGGACCTCCCTTCCGCGCTCGGCCGCGCCGTGAAGGCACGCCGCAGCGACCGACGCGCAGGCTCCGGTGCCGCAGGCGAGCGTCTCTCCCGAGCCGCGCTCCCAGACGCGCATTTTAAGCACGCTTTTGCCCAAAACCTCGACAAACTCGGTGTTTACCCCCTCGGGAAAAGCCTCGGCCCTCTCAAAATCGGGTCCGATGCGTTCGAGGTCAAGCCTGCCTATATCCTTTGTGAATATGACGCAGTGCGGATTTCCCATGGATACAGCCGTCGCGGTGTAAGCCCTCCCGCCGACAACATAGTTTTTATCGATAAACTGCTCTTCGGAGCATCTCATCGGGATAAGGGCCGTGTCGAACACAGGCTCTCCCATATCTACCTCGACCGATTCCACCACGCCGTCCCTTACGTCGAGCCTGAGCGTCTTTATGCCGCCGAGTGTCTCGAGGGTTATCTCCCTCTTGTCGGTAAGCCCTCTCTCATAGACATATTTTGCGACGCAGCGCACGCCGTTGCCGCACATCTTACCCTCCGAGCCGTCGGCGTTGAACATCCGCATGCGAAAATCGCAGCTTTCGGAGGCGCATATAAGTATAAGCCCGTCGGCCCCTATGCCGAAATGCCTGTCGCTCACAGCGACAGCGACCTTCTCGGGGGACGGTATTTCGCCCGCCGTGCAGTCGACGTATATATAATCGTTTCCGCAGCCGTGCATCTTCGTAAAATCAATCTTCATTCTCCGAGCCTCCCCAATAATCCATCGCGCGCTTCTTCATTTTTTATTATACCGCGACCGCTTCCCGTCCGCAAGCGCCGCCCGAATATATGTTTATGCGGCCGCGCGGCCAATATTCGGATTGACTTTGCTTTAAGCCTTTTATATAATTTAATCAGACAGTATTTTCTCTCGTGCCTGACATATAAAATACGACAGGAGGAACAAATATGAAAATAACCAAGCTCAAGCTCTATACTGTAAAACCGCGTTGGCTCTTTTTGAAGATAGAGACCGATGAGGGTATCTGCGGCTGGGGCGAGCCTGTCATCGAGGGCCGCGCCGCTTCCGTGCGCGCCGCCGTTGAGGAGTGCGCCTGCTATCTCATAGGCAAAAACCCTCTCGACATCGAGGACCATTGGCAGGTGCTCTACCGCGCCGGCTTCTACCGCGGCGGTCCCGTTCTGATGAGCGCCATCGCCGGTATCGACCAGGCTCTGTGGGATATCAAGGGCAAATACCTCAACGCCCCCGTATATGAGCTGCTCGGCGGCAGATGCCGCGACAAGCTCAAGGTTTACTGCTGGATAGGCGGCGACCACCCCCGCGACGTCGTTCGTCAGGCCAAGGAAAAGGTTGCAAGCGGCATGTCCGCCGTCAAGATGAACGCGACCGACGAGCTTCATTATATCGACAGCTTCAAGAAGGTTGAAGCCGTCGTTGAGCGCGTAGCCTCGCTGCGCGACGAGTTCGGCTACGATCTCGACATCGCGGTTGACTTCCACGGACGTGTACATAAGCCTATGGCAAAGGTGCTCGCAAAGGAGCTTGACCCCTACAAGCTCATGTTCATCGAGGAGCCCGTGCTCCATGAGAATCTCGAGGCCCTCAGCGAGATAACCAAGTATACCTCCACCCCCATTGCGACCGGCGAGCGCGCCTTCTCCCGCTGGGATTTCAAGCACATCTTCGAAGCCGGATATGTCGACATCATCCAGCCCGACGTCTCCCACGCCGGCGGCATAACCGAGTGCAAGAAGATAGCCTCTATGGCCGAGGCGTATGACGTGGCGATAGCCCCCCACTGCCCGCTCGGCCCCGTCGACCTTGCCGCGGCTGCCCAGATTGACTTCTGCTGCCCCAACGCCTTCATTCAGGAGCAGAGCATCGGCATCCACTACAATGTGGGCGGCGAGGTGCAGGACTATATCAACAACCGCGAGTTCTTCGATTATAAGGACGGCTTCATCTCCCTGCCGCAGGGCCCCGGCCTCGGCGTGGACGTAAACGAGGAGAAGCTGATAGAGATGGACCGCGAGGGCCACGACTGGAAGAATCCCGTTTGGCGCAACTACGACGGCACCGTGGCCGAGTGGTAAGCGCACAAAAAACTATCGAAAAGGGCAGGCTTAAAAGCCTGCCCTTTTTATGTCTTTTTAACCTGTTTCCTGAACAAATAAACTGATGACATACATAAAATGCAGATTAAGCGATTACATATCAGCACAGATAGGCGCAGACAAATAATGCTGTTTATCCGACAACCCGAAAGCTGTATAATTACTCCTTATCGTCTGTATCGTCCTCATCAGTATATTTGTGTCCCAGCACAAGACCGAAACACATTCCCACGGACAGCCCAATCGGCAGCCACAAGCCTATGTTATTCGTCGCCGCGCCAATTGCCGTTCCTGCTGACAGCCCAATGCACATGCCAATCGGCAACCCATACGTGCTTTTTTGATTCTTTTTTTCATCTCTCATGAAGACACCTCAATAAATTCAGATTCGGCTCGCTCCGCAAAAAATTCTTCTCCAAATTAAGGCTCCGTTTCACCGGTCGTAATGCTCGGACACGGTCTTGAGCAGCTCTATTATCGGCAGATGCTGAGGGCATACCTCCTCGCACTGCCCGCACTCGAGGCAGTCTCCCGCGCGGCCGAAGCTCGCAGCAAGCCTGTCATAGGCCGAGAAGTTAGCCGTCCAGCCCTTTTCATCGAGCTTCTCCCTCATGTCCTCGTTGTAAAGGGAAAAATATTGAGGAATCGCTATATTTGACGGGCAGCCGCTCGTGCAGTAGGAGCAGCCGGTGCAGGGCACCGCTATCTGCATGTTGATTATATCGGCAACCCTGCGGGTGAGCTCGACCTCATCGGCTGTAAGGGGCCGGAAGTCTGCCATGTAGCTGAGATTGTCCTCCATCTGCTCTATACTGCTCATGCCTGAGAGCACCATCATCACATTATCGAGCGACGCCGCAAAGCGTATCGCCCACGACGAAACCGACATGTCGGGCTCTCTCGCCTTGAGCAGTCTTTCGGCCTCCTCGGGAACATCGGCCAGCGTGCCGCCCTTGACCGGCTCCATAACAATCACAGGCACGCCGTGCTTGGTCGCCGTTTCATAGCAGGCCCTCGACTGTATCCATTCGCTGTCCCAGTCGAGATAGTTTATCTGGAGCTGTACAAATTCGGTCTCGGGATGCGCTTTAAGTATTTTGTCCAGCAACGGAGCGTCGTCATGATATGAAAAGCCTATATGCTTTACAAGTCCTTTTGCCTTCTTGTCCGCAAGCCAGCTGAAGCAGTCAAATTTCTCGTATTTTTCAAGGCTTTGCGAATCTATGCCGTGCAGCAGATAATAGTCAAAGTAACCCGCACCCGTTTTTTTGAGCTGCTCATTGAATATCTCATCGCGCCCCTCAAGCGAGTCGAAAAAGCCGCTGTGCAGCTTGGTCGCCACCGTAAAGCTCCCGCGCGGATACCGGTCGACCACAGCCTCCTTCAGTATTCTTTCGCTGGCAAAGCCGTTGTACATCCACGCCGTGTCAAAATAAGTGCAGCCTTTTTCCATAAAGAGGTCTGCCATTTTCTTGACCTGCTCGATATCGACGTCGGCCGGGTTGCTGCTGTCGATAAGGGGCATTCGCATCATACCGAATCCAAATTTTTTCATTTTCTCACCTGTCTTAAAATATAGATTTAACCCTTGCTTTTTTCTTATCGATGTTATGTCGCATACGTCACGCGCAAAACACAGATAAGGGCGTATTTTGTGTAAAATACTTCAGCTTTACACCAAACGCCCTTATCCTTGCCGCTTTCAATGCTCCGCAGCATTAAAATACGTCCTGTGCAGGGGCGTATAGGTCAGCCTTCCGTCTATCCTCTGCGAATTCATCAGTGAAACGCGGTCCGCAGTGAAGAACAATTCGCCCGTTTCCGACAAAAGGGATGCTATGTCCGCCTGCGGCTTGAGCACAGCCTGCCTTACCAGCGTCAGATGCGGGCGAAACGCGCCTTTGTCAAGCATAAATCCGCGTTCCGCAAGGCCGTCGGCGAGCTGCCGGCGCAGTGCGCAAAGCATCTTTCCTCCGTCCGCAGCGCGCCATATTATGTCTCCGCCGTCCCTCTTGAACGAGCCGAACCCGCCTATCCTGATGCCGAACCGTCCGCACCGGCAGGCGTCCATTATCCTTTTTATCTCAGAGACGCGCCGCTGCTCGACCTCGCCCAAAAATGCGAGCGTGAGATGATAATTCTCCCTGTGTGAGAATCTGCCCGATTCGCACAAATCTCTGAGTCTGTCGGCCGAGGACGCAAGCGCATCCTTTATCTCCTCCGGCAGCTCAACCGCTATGAAAAGCCTCACCGCACCGCCTCCCGTCACTTGTCCTCCAATGCCCTTTTAAGATACATCCCCGTGTATGACCTCTCGTTTGCGGCCACCTCCTCGGGCGTGCCGCAGCAGACAACCTCTCCTCCGCCGTCTCCGCCCTCCGGTCCGAGATCGATAATGTAATCCGCCGTCTTTATGACGTCCAGATTGTGCTCTATTACCACCACTGTGTTCCCCTTGTCGACGAAACGGTGCAGCACCTGCACAAGCCTCGAGACGTCGTCGGTGTGCAGGCCGGTCGTCGGCTCGTCGAGTATATATATCGTCTTGCCGGTCGACTGGCGCGAAAGCTCGGTCGCGAGCTTTACCCTCTGCGCTTCGCCGCCCGAGAGGGTGGTAGACGGCTGACCTATCTTTATATATCCGAGCCCGACGTCGCACAGGGTCTGGAGCCTGCGGCATATCTTGGGCTGGCTTTCGAAGAACTCGACCCCCTCCTGCACCGTCATCTCGAGCACGTCGTTGATATTCTTGCCCTTGTAGCGCACTTCCAGGGTCTCCTTGTTGTACCTCTTGCCGCTGCAGACGTCGCAGTTGACGTATATATCGGGCAGAAAGTGCATCTCTATCTTGATTATACCGTCGCCGCAGCAGGCCTCGCACCGCCCGCCCTTTACGTTGAAGGAAAACCGTCCCGATTTATAGCCCTTCTCCTTTGCGTCCTGGGTCGATGCGAACAGCTCGCGTATATCGGTGAAAAGCCCCGTGTAGGTCGCCGGATTGGACCGCGGCGTGCGTCCTATGGGCGACTGGTCAATATTTATCACCTTGTCGAGGTAGCGCACGCCGAGTATTCCGTCGTGCTTTCCCGAGTGATCCCTCGCTCCGTTGAGCTTGTTTGCAAGGTGCTTATAAAGCACTTCGTTTATCAGCGACGACTTTCCCGAGCCCGACACTCCCGTTACCGCACAGAAGGTACCGAGGGGGATATCGACGTCTATGTTTTTAAGGTTGTTCTCCCTCGCGCCCTGAACGACAAGGTGCTTGCCGTTCCCCTTTCTCCTCTCGGAGGGCACGGGAATCCTCTTCTCTCCCGAAAGGTACTGCCCTGTTATCGAGTCCTTGCAGGCCATTATTTCCTGTACCGTGCCGGCGGCGACGATTTTTCCGCCGTTGACGCCGGCGCCCGGGCCGACGTCGACGATATAGTCGGCCGCCCGCATCGTGTCCTCGTCGTGCTCGACGACAATGAGGGTGTTTCCCATGTCGCGCAGCCTCTTGAGGGTGGCGAGCAGCTTGTCGTTGTCCCTCTGATGCAGACCGATGGACGGCTCGTCGAGAATATACACCACCCCGACAAGGGACGAGCCTATCTGGGTCGCAAGGCGAATCCTCTGGCTCTCTCCGCCCGACAGCGTCCCCGAGCTCCTGTAAAGGGTCAGATAGTCGAGCCCCACGCTGGACAAAAAGCCCAGCCTCGCCTTTATCTCCTTTATTATGCTTTTTGCTATCATCGAGTCCCTGTCGGACAGCTTCAGCCCGTCGAGGAATTCAAGCTCCTTCGTTATGGGCAGCTTGGTAAAATCGATAATGTTCATGCCGCCCACAGTGACCGCAAGAGTCTCCTTTTTCAGCCGGTCGCCGCCGCACACAGGGCACTGCACGGCGCTCATGCAGCTCTCAATCTCGGCCTTCATGGCGTCGCTTGTGCTCTCCCTGTATCTGCGCTCGAGGTTGTTCACTATACCCTCAAAGTCGTGAGAATAGCTGCCCGAGCCGTAGCCCCTGTTATAGTGCATGTTCAGCTTTTCGCCCTTCGTACCGTACAGAAGGGCGTCTATAAAGCCTTCGGGCGCCTCGCTGAGCGGTCGTGTAAGGTCAAAGCCGTATTTTTCGGCCAACGCGTCGAAGTACATCGACGCGACGGAGTTCCTGTCCCACGCCGACCAGCCCGAGGCCCGTATCGCCCCCTCCTTAATGGAGCGGGAGTAATCGGGGATTATCATGCCCGGGTCGATCTGCATTTTTATGCCGAGGCCGTCGCACTCCTTGCAAGCCCCGAAGGGGCTGTTGAAGGAGAAGGTCCTCGGCGTCAGCTCGTCTATCGACACGCCGCAGTCCTCGCAGGCGTAGTTCTGCGAGAAGGTGAGCTCCTCTCCTCCCACCACCTCGGCTATGACCGTGCCGCCCGAAAGGCCGGTCGCCGTCTCCACCGAGTCGGACAGGCGCGAGCGTATCTCCTTTTTTACCACCAGCCTGTCGATGACTATCTCAATCGAGTGTTTTTTGTTCTTCTCAAGCTCTATGCTCTCGCTCAGGTCATACATGCTGCCGTCGCAGCGCACCCTGACATAGCCGCTCTTCTTGGCGTCCTCAAACACGCTCAGATGCTGCCCCTTGCGCCCGCGGACCACGGGCGCGAGTATCTGTATCCGCGTCCCCTCGGGCAAGGCAAGTATCTGCTCGACAATCTGGTCAAGGGTCTGCTGGCGTATCTCCTTGCCGCAGACGGGGCAGTGCGGCACCCCTATCCTCGCATACATCAGACGCAGATAGTCGTATATCTCGGTCACGGTGCCGACGGTCGACCGAGGGTTCTTCGAGGTCGTCTTCTGGTCGATAGACACGGCGGGCGACAATCCGTCGATAAGGTCGACGTCGGGCTTTTCCATCTGCCCTAGGAACTGCCTTGCGTAGGATGAGAGCGACTCGACGTATCTCCTCTGCCCCTCGGCAAAAATCGTGTCAAACGCGAGCGAGGACTTGCCCGAGCCCGACAGCCCCGTCATTACGGTAATAGCGTCCCTCGGTATGTCGACGTCCACGTTTTTGAGATTGTGCTCTCTTGCGCCCCTTATGATTATCTTATTGCTTGCCATATATGTTTCCCTCTGAAATTCGTTGTCATTTCTGCTTTCTGCTCCTTGCAGCCGGCTTTACCGCGGGCTTTTCGCCCGACAGCTCCTTTATCCTGTCGCGCAGCATCGCGGCATACTCGAATTCGAGCAGCTGCGCCGCCTCCTTCATGTCGTGGGTCAGCTTTTCTATCATCTGCTCCTTCTCGCGCTTTGTCATGTGTTTGGAGCTCTTTTTAAGGTCCTCGCGCGAGCTTATCTCGATTACCGCCCGAACGTCCTTGACGATGGTCTTGGGAATGATGCCGTGCTCACTGTTGTACTTCATCTGTATCGCGCGGCGGCGGTTCGTCTCGTCTATCGTCGCCTTCATCGCCTGCGTCACCGTATCGGCGTACATTATGACCCGTCCCTCGGCGTTTCTCGCCGTACGTCCCACGGTCTGTATAAGAGAGGTCTGGGAGCGCAGAAAGCCCTCCTTGTCGGCGTCGAGTATCGCGACCAGCGCGCACTCCGGTATGTCGAGGCCCTCCCTGAGCAGGTTGATTCCTATAAGAACGTCGAATTCGCCCAGACGCAGGTCGCGTATTATCTCCATGCGCTCTATCGTATCGACGTCGGAATGGAGATAGCGCACCCTGACGCCGAGCTGTTCGAAGTAGTCGGTCAGATCCTCGGCCATCTTCTTTGTCAGTGTCGTCACGAGTATCCTGTAGCCCTGCTCCGTGACCTTTTTAATCTCGCCGTACAGGTCCTCCACCTGCCCCTCCACGGGACGGACCTCAATCGGCGGGTCGACGAGCCCGGTGGGCCTTATTATCTGCTCCGCTATGACCGACGCCCTCTCGCACTCATACTGGGCTGGGGTGGCGCTGATGCAGACCATCTGATTTATCTTTCCCTCGAATTCGCTGAAATTGAGCGGCCTGTTGTCATAGGCGGACGGCAGACGAAAGCCGTATTCCACCAGCGCGTCCTTGCGTGAGCGATCGCCCGCGTACATGCTTCGCACCTGCGGGAGCGTCACGTGGGATTCGTCCACAACCAGCAGAAAATCCTTCGGAAAATAGTCCATCAGCGTAAACGGGGGGCTGCCCGGCTCCCTGCCGGTCAGTATGCGTGAATAATTCTCTATCCCCGGGCAAAAGCCGGTCTCGCGCAGCATGTCCATGTCGTATCTCGTCCGCTGCTCTATTCGCTGTGCCTCTATATACTTGTCGTTGGCCTTGAAAAAGCGGACCCGCTCCTCCATCTCGCGCTCAATTTCCGCAAGGGAGCGCTCCATCGTGTCCTGCGGGACCACGTAGTGGCTCGCAGGGTATATCGCCGCGTGCGACAGGGTCGCCCGCACCTCGCCCGTGAGGGCGTTTATCTCGGATATCCTGTCTATCTCGTCGCCGAAGAATTCCACTCTTACCGCAAACTCCGACGAGCCCGAGGGGAATATCTCCACCACGTCGCCCCGCACGCGGAATTTCGTGCGCACGAAGTTGACGTCGTTGCGTTCGTACTGTATCTCGACCAGTTTTCGCGTCAGATAATCCCGCTCCATGTGCATGCCGGGACGCAGGGATATAAACAGATTCTTATACACCACCGGGTCGCCCAGCGAGTAGATGCACGACACGCTCGAAACGATTATAACGTCGTTTCTCTCAAAAAGCGCGTTGGTGGCCGAGTGGCGGAGCTTGTCGATCTCGTCGTTTATAGACGAGTCCTTCTCAATATACGTGTCGGTCGACGAAATATAAGCCTCCGGCTGATAATAGTCGTAGTAGGACACGAAATACTCCACCGCGCTGTTGGGAAAGTACTCCTTGAATTCGCTGCACAGCTGACCCGCGAGGGTTTTGTTGTGCGCAAGGACAAGGGTGGGTTTTTGTACCCGCTCTATCAGGTTTGCGATGGTAAAGGTCTTGCCCGAGCCGGTGACGCCCAGCAGCACCTGCTCTCTGTTGCCCGCGGCGATCGACCTTGCGAGCTTATCTATCGCCTCCGGCTGATCCCCCGTCGGCTTATAAGGCGAAACGACCTTGAACTCTCCCATAAGAAGTATCCCCTCCCGTCTGCGGGCAATGATATGGGCGACCGACAGGCCGCCCTGAACAGCAGTGCAGAATTATATGCCGTCTTTCCTTCGATACGGCGCCGGACTATAACGTCCGTGCTCGCATCTCGCTTATAAATCCGCTTTTTCGCAGGCTTTCAAATCTGTCGCCCGCAACGATTATGTGATCCACCAATCGGATATTCAAGGCGGACAGGCTCCTTTGGAGCTCCACCGTCGCCGCAAGATCGTCGGTCGACGGTATAGGCAGCCCGCCCGGGTGATTATGGGCGATTATTACGTTCGCCACATTATGCACAAGCGCCTTTTTTGCAAGCTCGCGGACCACGATGTCGGCGGTATTGACAGTTCCCTCAAAAATCTTTCCCTCTGTCAGGATTTTACCCTTTAGGTCCATCCCCAAAAAATAGACTATCTCGTTGTTTATGCCGATAAACTTGGGCAACAGATACTCGCCGGCCTTCTGCGACGAGTTGAGGAGCATCTCGGCGCTCGTCCTGCGGCTGTTGTAATATCGGCACAGCGACGGTATCAGCTTGATAAGGGTAGCCGTGCCCTCGCTCACGCCCTTGAGCTTTACAAGCTCTTCATACGGAGCATCGAGAACGCTTACAAAACTGCCGAATTTTTCAAGCAGCTCGTGCGCCAGCGGATTGGTATCCTTCTGCGGTATCGCGTAAAACAAAAGCAGCTCAAGGGCGTTGACCTCTTCGAAGCCGTCGATATCCTGCTCCCTGTACCTGTTTTTCAATCTACCCCTATGTCCGTCGTGTATAGACATAACGCGACCTCCAGACCGTTGATCCGACCGCCGGACAGCAATCAGCGCCACCGCCGCCTTGTCTATTATATTGTAATTCATTTTACCGCAAATTAAAAGAAGTTTTTTGATTACGCTTTATTTACCGCCCCAAAGCTGATATCATATCCTTATGACGGAATAATTGTTCTCTCCGGAGGGTATCTCCCAATGAAAAGTGTTGTCATAACAAAAAACGACGCCGACCAGCGTCTTGATAAGTTCCTGCTGAAATATCTGCGCTCCCTGCCGACGTCCCTGATGTACAAATATCTGCGTCTCAAGCGCATAAAGGTCAACGGCAGGCGCAGCGACGCATCGCACAGGCTCGTCGAGGGCGACACGGTGGAAATGTATATAAACGACGAATTCTTCGACGGGCGGACCGCTCCCGCAGACATATCGGCGCGCAGTGCCGAGCTCAATATCGTCTACGAGGATGAAAACCTGCTTCTTGTGGATAAGGAGCCCGGCCTTTTGGTCCATCCCGACGACGCGGGGAGCTCCGACACCCTTATCGCCCGTATACAGGCCTACCTCTTTCAAAAGGGCGAATACGATCCCGCAAGCGAGCTGTCCTTTGCCCCCGCACTGTGCAACAGGATTGACAGAAACACCGGCGGGATAGTCATAGCCGCAAAAAACGCCGAGGCCCTGCGCATGATAAACGACAAAATACGCCGTGACAAGCTGACGAAATTCTATCTGTGCATAGTGGACGGCATACTTGAAAAAAAGCAGGACACCCTCTGCGGCTACCTTATAAAAAACCGTTCTCTGAACCGTGTCTTCGTAAAAAAGGATCCGGAGCCGGGCGCCCGCAGAATAATAACAAAATATCGCGTCCTTAAAGAAAAGGAAGGCTTTTCCCTCGTCGAGGTCGAGCTCGTAACGGGCAGAACGCACCAGATACGCGCCCATTTCGCGTCGATAGGCCACCCTCTTCTCGGCGACGGGAAATACGGAAAAAACAGCGTCAACCGACCTATGGGCGTATACCGCCAGGCCCTTTATGCATACAAGCTCCGATTCGACCGCGACGCGCACGGTCCCCTGTCCTATCTCGACGGTCTGGAATTCACCGTTGAACATGTGGGCTTTGCCGAGAGCTTCTGACCCGGATATCGGCTCGCAGACGGCTTATATGAGCACATTTTTTACAAACAGGCAGCATGACCTCATGCTGCCTGTTGTTTTGTCCAAATTATATGCTTTTTTTCAGGCTGCACCGCAGCCGAAATCATACCGCTCTGCGGTATGCCCTTTTTGTATATATGGGCGTAATACGGCCGGCGGCAGCCCGTGCACAGGCCTCCGTCTGATATTCATGCCTCATTCGCGCCTGCCTGTCGATAACGGCGATGCGCCGCTCCAGAACCCAGCAGCCGAGCATTATAACATCCATTATCAGCACGAAGGCAAACAGCGTAATTATGAAGCTTGTCATTTTTTGGCACCCCCAAACAACGTTTTGTTGTTTTATGCCATTATATTACTATTTAATCCGTTGTTTGTCAAGCATTAAAAACAACATTTTGTAAATTTTTTTAAAATTTCACTTGCAATGACAACAAAACGTTGTATAATAATATATGTAATACCATATAAAAAACAGGAGGACTGTCTATGGCCTCTCTTTTTCGCAGCAGAATAAAGGCCCTGCGCGAGGAGCGCGGGCTTCTCCAGCAGGATATGGCTGATCTTTTGGGTATTTCAAAAAGCGCTTACGGCTTTTATGAGCAGGGCAAGCGCGAGCCCGATTTTGATACTCTCAGCGCGCTGGCGGATTTTTTCAAGGTCAGCGTCGATTTCCTCCTCGGGCGGCGCGAATCTCCGTCCGACGCGGGACCGGCCTACGTGCCCGTGCCCATACTCGGCTGCATACAGGCCGGACCCGACGGTTTTCTTCAGGAGGATTTCCGCGGCAATCTGATGACCGAAAAGCGCCTTGTCTCATCAGCTCCCAGCTTCTGGCTCGAGGTGCGCGGCGACTCCATGACCGGCCTGTCCATCAATGAGGGCGACCACGTGCTCGTCTCCCGCGAGCCCTGCACCGAGAGCGGCAAAATATGCGCCGTCATGATTGAAGGGACTGAGGCCACATTGAAGCGTGTCCGCTTCTGCGACGACGGCATGATGCTCGAAGCGGCAAATCCCGCCTACCCCGCCCGCTTCTTCTCCTCCCAGCAGCTTGAAGACGGCACCGTGCGCATTATCGGGGTTGCAAAGCAGATACGCCGCGTCATATCATAGCAGTCGGCCCGTCCTCTTTTGACGTCAACACAGCGCAGTATTGCACATAAAAAGGACCGTCCCAAAGGGACGGTCCTTTTTTGCTTTCAGTATTCTTTTATCTCTTGCTGAAGCATTCGCTGCAATAAACAGGACGATCTTCGCGGGGCTGGAAGGGAACCTTGCAGGGGTTGCCGCACTCGGCGCAAACCGCATCGTACATCTGGCGGGCGCCGCCGACACCGCGGGCAGCTTTACGTGCGTCTCTGCATGCCTTGCAGCGCTGAGGCTCGTTGGTAAAGCCCTTCTCGGCGAAGAATTCCTGCTCGCTGGCAGAGAATACGAATTCGCGTCCACATTCCTTACAGGTGAGAGTTTTGTCTTCGAACATTGAAATACCTCTTAAAAATAATAATAGATTGCGTGCTGCTTTCACAACACAATTAAAATAGTACACAATTCTTTTATGAAAGTCAATGGAAAATGGAAAAATTTATCAATTTTAAGCCATCCTCTGCCTCTTGATTTTGGAATATTTTACCTGCTGAGGATTACATGTGCCTCTCTCTCCCTTTAATCCCTTCCGTCTGCGGCGGACCCTTGAAAGCCGGCCGCACGATCGCGGCAAACGCGTTTGCCTTGCCGTATATATGCGGTCCTGCGGGAGCCGCGCCGTTGGTCTGCAATTTGTTTATATAAATTCGTTTTTTTCGTCCGCCGCTTGTGCGTTATTCACAAAAACGTACAACACACGTTCAAAACGCCTCATTTGCTCTTGCCGACAGCCCTGTTTTGGGGTATATTATATTATGTGAAGAATTAGAATTGTATGAGGTAAGGTACAATATGGAAAAGATATTGGGATTTTTCCTGCTGTTGGGCGGTATAGGCCTGTTTCTGTTCGGCATCAACTTCATGTCAAAGGGGCTTGAGAATCTTGCCGGCAGCAAGCTTCGCGTTTTTCTCGAAAAAATGACCAGCACCGGCTTTTGGGCCGTAATTGCCGGCACCGTGACCACCGTTCTGATACAGAGCTCGGGGGCCACGAGCGTTATGGCGATAAGCTTTGTCAATGCAAATCTGATGAACCTCTCGCAGGCTCTTTACGTGATGCTCGGCGCCAATATCGGCACGACCGTCACGGCTCAGATAATCGCGTTTAAAATCGAATCGATAGCGCCGCTTATACTTTTTATCGGCGCCGTCATGTATCTGTTCATGAAGGACGATCTCATGCGCCGCATCGGTGGTGTGGTGCTTGGCTTCGGCCTTCTTTTTGTAGGCATATACCTTATGGGCGACGCTGTCAACTCGCTCGGGCTCGAGGCCATGATAAAGGAATTCCTCGATACATTCTCCAACCCCGTCTTCTGCCTGCTGTTCGGTATAGTGATAACGGCAGTAATACAGTCGTCCTCGGCTTCGATAGGTATCCTGCAGGTGCTCGCCATGCAGTCCGCGGCGCAGATCGAGCTGGCGGCAGTATTCTATATCATTCTCGGCATGAACATCGGCGCCTGCTCTCCTGTAATACTGTCGTCGATGGGGGGCAACCGCTCGTGCCGCAAGTCGGCAATCTCATGCTTGATAGCAAAAGCCCTCGGCGCTGTCATATTTATAGTAATATTCCTGCTCTTTCGTCAGATGATCGGGTTTATAGAATCCCTCTCCCCCGGCGACGTATCGAGGCAGATAGCAAATCTCCATCTTATATTCAACCTCGTGTCGACCGTCTTCCTCTTCCCCTTCGTTCCGGCAATCACGAGCATGCTCAACCGTCTTATTCCCGACGACCCCGAGGCGGAAAAGACGGCGCAGAAGCTGCTCTATATCAATTCCGAAACAATGATAGCCCCCATCGCCGTTTCCATACTGCAGGTCAAGATGGAGATTATGCGAATGGCCGATCTTGCCAGCATGAACCTGCACAACGCGACAGAGGCCTTCATCAATCGGGACGAGCACCGGCGCGAATCGGTGCTCGAGAGTGAAAAAACGGTAGACTATCTATTCCATGAGCTGACAGGCGTTCTCGTCAGCCTCCACAACAGGAATCTCGACGGTAAAGAATATGAGCAGATAGGCATGATGTTCCGCGTAGTGTCGGATATCGAGCGCATAAGCGATCACGCCGAGAACATAGTCGAATATATGAGCTATTTCCCCTCCTCAAAGAGCGACGCGCTTCCCTTCAGCGCCGAGGCTTTTTCCGAGCTCAAGCAGATAATCGAGGGCACCCTCGCCACCCTTGACCTTGCGATACAGATTTATAACGACAACGCCTTTGACCTGCTCGATAAGGTCAGCGAGCTCGAGGAGCAGGTCGACGTCATGCAGGATCAGTTCATTCAGAACCATATAGATCGTCTCAAGGTTAAGCAGTGCGACCCGCGCTTCGGCGTCATCTTTACCGATATGGTGACCGACCTCGAGCGCTGCTCCGACCATGCCATCAACATCGCCTTTGCAATAAAGGGCGAAAAGACGAGCATGAAGATAAACTACGCCTACGGCCTCACCCGCACCAACTCCTGATTCCGTACGCCGTACGGCTTCAGCTCTGTGCACGAGCAATAAACTAAATACGGAACAAAGCCCTGCCGCAGCGCCATTTTCGGACATATCCGCGGCAGGGCTTTCATTTTCAGACGATAATCGGCAGTTCGTCGGGCAGTCGGAATAAAAAATTCTTCTCTGCAAAAAAACAGTATTGACTCTCCTCTTAGGGCAGGATTTATACTGTTTACAGATTCGAATCTGACTTCAGAAGGGTGAGATAACTTGCTGCAAATAGGAGATTTTTCAAAAATCTGTCAGGTAAGCGTAAAAACGCTCCGTCACTATGATAAGATCGGTCTGCTTGTGCCCGCCGAGGTGGATCGCTTTACCGGCTACCGCTATTACCGCATAGAGCAGATCGACACGATGAACTATATCAGGCGGCTGAAGCGATACGGCTTTTCTCTTGACGAAATCCAGCGTCTTCTCACCGTTTCCGACATTAAGGAGCTCTCGGGCGCGCTCCGGCGGCAGAAGGACAGGCTCATGCGCGTGCAGCGTGAGACCTCCCTGATAATAAGCGAGCTCGAGGCGCATATCCGCACATTTGAAAGGACGGGTAATATAATGACTTATCAGAAGGGCTACACGGTAGAAATAAAGGCTTCTCCCGCAATGAACGTCTTGTCGGTGCGCGCCGTGATGGGCGTCGACGAATTCGGCAAATACTACGGCAGGCTGTTCGAGCGGGTGCCGAAAGAGCGCGTCACCCCTACCGGTCTGAACGGTGCCAGATACTATGACAAAGAGTTTAACCACGATGCATCCGACATCGAGCTTTTTATAGGCATAAAGGAAAAGGACAAGGCCGATACCCTCATGCCGGCCTGCGAATGCGCCATGACCACTCACAACGGCCCCTATTCCACCTTGTCCGAGGCCTACGGCGCCATCGTCGCCTTCATTTCGGAAAACGGCCTCGAAATTGCAGGCGAGCCGTTCGACCTCTATATCAAAACCCAGTTTGACACCCTTTCCCCTGACGAATGGGTCACCGAGGTATACTTTCCCATCCGCAGACCCGGCCGACCTTGATAAACGACACGCACAAAAGCGGCGGAGCATCAGCTCCGCCGCTTTTAATATATTTTTTTACTTTTTCTCCGCTCAGTTCACGGACGTAGCGAGCCGCAGCGCCGCCGGATCGTCGCAATGAGCCGCCACGCTCGTCGCCTGCCTGGTGCCGCTCTGCGCCTCATAGAGATTGAGCAGACGCACGAACATGGCCATCACAGCCTCGCAGGTTATGTCCTCGGCGGGGCAAATCAAATTGTCTGACCCTTCAAAAATACCGCTGCCGTACATAACGCTCAGGCTTCCCCTTGCCCACGGGCTCACGGAGCCGACGTCGGAGAATACCGACAAATCGCTGCCGGTGGTCGCGATTCCGATACGGTCCGCCATGCGCTGTATAATAACAGCCGCCATCTCGCGGGATACCTTCTTGTCCGGCTCAAAGAGACTGTCGCTCGTTCCCTTCACAAAGCCCATCTGATAGGCCGCGATTACAAACTCGTCGTCGGTGTCTTCGAATTCGGGCTGATCGTATACGGCGAGCATACTGTTGCCGTTCGCCTCAAGCACCTGTATTGCAAGCTGACAGAATTCCTTTTTCGTGATAGACGACTGATACTCTCCCGAAAAGCTGATACCGTATTCCGCCGCCTTATCCACATATTCGACAGCCCAGCCGCTCGGCAGTGAGCTGTCTGCGGCAGTCGCCGTCTCCTTTACGGCGTTTACGCTTTCAACGGCGCCGGGTATGCTGCTGCGCAGGGTAAAGAACCTGTATATACCGGGGCAGGCGATCTTTCTCTCGTAGCCGGCCTTGCCGTTCCATTTCCAGTTCTGTTCGACAAGGGTAACGACCCCGTTGCCGTCGTAGGATTTAACCATAGCCCAGTGGGCATAGCCCACACCGCGGGCCGCCGTCGAGCCGTAGGCCACGTCGCCGGGCTTTGGATTGGTCGTCTCCTCAAACCAGTAGTTTTTGTTGTAGGAACGGGGGCCGCCCGTACCGGTCGACACCGAAATACCGTATAATTCTTTAAAATACCTCTGCACGAGCTCAACGCAATAGAGCTTTTTATGTGAATTATACCTCGCCTCAACCCCGTTTATGGAGTCGACGACGAAAATATCACCCGTTATCGGCACGTATGTACAGCTTATTGTCTCACCCGAAGCCAGTGCCTGCATGGGCAGCACGGTGAAAAGCATCACCGCGGCGAGCAGACATGCCGCAAATCTTCTCATGTAAACAACGCCCCTTACCAAATATTACAAAGATATTTTATCATATTTAAAAATAATGTCAACAGCTTAATAATATTGTAATAAGTTGGGGTTGTCAGTCCGCTGCAAAAATTCGCCCCACAGCGCGTCCTTGGGCGCTGCGGGGCGAAAAAACCGTTCAATTTGTATTTTTCATCCTTTGGCCTTGTTGCGCAGCACGTTAATCGTGCCGTCGCTCAGCTCGTTCATGTCGTCGAGGGCCTTGCCCGTGCCCCGCACGACGCACGACACAGCGTTTTCAGCCACTCTGGTCTCGATGCCGGTGCACTTTTCTATCAGCTTATCCATCCCGTATATCAGGCTTCCTCCGCCGGTGAGCACGATGCCGTTCGAGCTTATGTCCCCGACAAGCTCTGGCGGCGTCTTTTCGATAACCGAATGAACAGCCTCAGTTATGAGCACCGCCGTCTCCTCAAGAGCGTCGAGGGTATCATTGGAAGAAACGTTGAACACCTTGGGCAGCCCCGTCAGCAGGCAGCGGCCCTTGACCTCCATCGTCGTCTCCTCCTCGCGCGGAAAGACGCAGCCCACCGTCTGCTTTATATCCTCCGCCGTGCGCTCGCCGATAAGAATGTTGTGTCTTTTCCTGATGTATTTTATTATTGCCTCGTCGAACCTGTCTCCGGCAACCTTGATTGATTCGCTCTCAACTATCCCCTCGTAGGAGATTACCGCTATATCGGTCGTGCCGCCGCCTATATCGACCACCATGTTCCCTATCGGCTTTGATATGTCTATCCCCGCGCCGATGGCCGCGGCGATGGGCTCCTCGATGAGATATACCTTGCGGGCTCCGGCCGATATGGCCGCGTCGATGACGGCCCTCTCCTCAACCTCGGTGATACCGCTCGGTACGCAAATCATAACGCGGGGCTTTATGAGCATAAAGCCGCAGACCCGCCTGAAAAATTCTTTTATCATGCGCTTCGTCGTGTCGTAATCGGATATTACCCCGTCGCGCAGAGGACGTATCGCCATTATGTTTCCGGGCGTTCTGCCCAGCATTTGCCTTGCGCGCTCGCCGACCGCCTTGACCTCGCCCGTCATCTTGTCGATGACGACGACAGACGGCTCGTTGAGCACGATGCCCTTACCCTTTATATATATAAGCACCGAGGCGGTGCCAAGGTCCATCGCCATATCGTGTCCCCACATAATAACTCCTCCGTAAAATTGCGGTCTTCTGCTCCGCGCGCTGCGCCGGCGCCCGGCTGCAGGGATAGCGGACCGTCGCTCTGCCGCACGTTCCTTTGATTGTATTATACTATTGCAGCCGTTCAATAGCAAACACAAAATGCTATTTATATATCTATGCCCTCCGCACCGTATCCTCACCGTCCGCCTGCCGCAAGGTTTTTTCGGTCACCGCCGCGGTTACGGCCATCACACGCACCGCGCCGGCAGCCTTCAGCGCCGCGGCGCAGCCCCTGAGCGTTGCGCCGGTGGTTGTGATATCGTCCACCAAAAGCACCGATCTGCCCGCGGCAGACGGCGCGGCGCTGAACACGCCCTGCAGATTCTCCCGTCTTCTTCGGGCATCCAGAGCCGACTGAACGGCCGAACCGGCCACTCTCTTTACGAGCCTTGCGTCCATCGGGACGCCGAGGGAGCGCGCGACCTGCCGCGCAAGCAGCTCAGCCTGATTGAAGCCCCTCCTTCTGCCCGAGCGCAGGCCCACCGGCACCGGCGCCACGACGTCCGGGATATATTCCCATCTGCGCCTGACGGCCTCGGCCATAAGCATGCCCAGAGGCTTTGCAACCGACGTCCTCCCGCCGAATTTGAAGCCGAGGATCGCCCTTCTCACCCCGCCCTCGTAAAACAGCGCCGAGCAGACGCCGTCGAGGTTTTCGTCGGTGTTTTCGGGATAGTCGTTCGGCACCCGCCTCACCTTTGCGACGCATTCGCCGCAAAAGACGCGGCCCTCGTCGAGCAGCCTGCCGCAAAAGGGGCACTTGGGCGGAAAAAGCACGTCAAGCACAAGCTTTGCTATATCAATCATGCCTGTCCCTCCGCTCCTTTTCCCCCTGCAGCATCGGGCAAAGCGAGCTGTACCTCAGAAATTGGCGGTTGTTGTCCACCATCTCGTATACAATACGCTCGTCGCCTGTGATTATCAGCATATCCTTCGCCCTCGTGACCGCAGTATAGAGCAGGTTTCTCGTCATCAGCCCCGGTCCGGAGCGCGGCAGGGCAAGTATCACGATGGGGAATTCGCTCCCCTGGCTCTTGTGCACCGTCACGGCGTAGGCGAGCTCTATCTCGTCGAGATTGTCGGGCGTATAGGTCACCAGCCTGTCCTCATAATGCACGTCGACGACCGATATCCCCCTGTCGATTGCTATAATCTCGCCGACGTCGCCGTTGAAGGCCCCGCTGCCCTCGCTTCCGTCATCCCCCTTCCAGAGAATGTCGTAATCGTTCTTTATCTGCATCACCTTGTCGCCCACGCGGAAGGTCGTGTCGCGGAAGACCAGCTCCGTCTTCTTTTTCGACGGAGGGTTGAGGGTGTTCTGCAGCGCGCGGTTGAGGAATACCGTTCCCCCCTCGTTCTTGCGCGTCGGTGTTATGACCTGAACGCCGGATATGCCCGATATCCCGTAGGCCTTCGGCAGGCGGTCCCTGCAAAGGCTTATCAGCAACGGGGCTATATCCTCCTTACTGCGGCACGGGAGGAAGAAAAAGTCGCTGTCCTTAACGCCGAGCTCGGGATACGCCCCCTCGTTTATCCTGTGTGCGTTCATTACTATCAGGCTCTGCTGCGCCTGGCGGAATACCGTTTTGAGCTCTATCGCCTCGACGCAGCCGCTTGAAATAATGTCCCGCAGCACATTGCCCGGCCCTATCGACGGAAGCTGGTCGGCGTCGCCCGACAGCACCAGACGGCACCCGTAGGGCATAGCCCTGAGCACCGCCTCAAAGAGCAGCGTGTCTATCATGGAGCACTCGTCGAGTATTATATAGTCGGCCCTTAGAGGGTTTTTCTCGTTTCTTCCGAACCTCGGCACATTGTTGCGCGCGTATCCTATCTCAAGCAGACGATGGATGGTCTTGGCCTCGACTCCGCAAAGCTCCTGCATCCTTTTTGCCGCCCTGCCCGTCGGCGCGGCGAGCAGGACGGTCCTGCCCCTGTCCTTGAGTATGCGTATTATCGCCTTGAGTATCGTCGTCTTGCCGGTTCCCGGGCCTCCCGTGAGCACCAGCACGCCCCGCTCGAGCGCCATGCTTACCGCCTGGCGCTGCTCGGGCGCGTACCTTATGCCGAATTCCTTCTCCAGCGCGTCTATCTCGCCGGAAACGTCGTCCGGCCGTTCGGGCACGGTCTGCGCCAGCATCAGCCTGCTCGCAATATACGCCTCGGCCAGCAGCATGTGGGGCAGATACACGGCCTCGTACCCCCCTGCCGTATACTGCATAAGCTCTCCGCGCAAAAGCAGCTCGTCAAGGGCGGCCTCCACCTCGTCGGCCCCCTCGTCCAGCAGACCGCAGGTGACGCTGCGCAGCGTATCGCGCGGCAAAAAGGTATGCCCGTTTTTCAGGTTGTGGCGCAGCACATGCTTTATCGCCGCGCTGCGCCGCAGCGCATCTCTTCCCTCGTCGAGTATGTCGTCGGCTATCGCGTCGGCCGTCTCAAAGGGAATAAGTATCGGCTCGTCACAGAGTATGTAAGGGTCGCTCAGTATCCTCTCCCTCGCGTCGGGGCCGAGGACCTTGTATATCACCGGCGCCTGATGGGGTGAAATGCCGTACTGCATGAAGAACTCGCACAGCTCACGCACCACCCCCCATTTTACGTAGGCGTCGTGAAGGGCCGCCGCCTTCTTCTGATTCATGCCTCTGACGCCTGCCAGCAGCTCGGCCCTGTGCTCGATTACGTCGAGGGTCGCGTCGCCGAATTTTTCCACTATATTGCGGGCCGTGACCTCGCCCAGTCCCTTTACCATGCCGTCGGATAAAAAGCGCATCACGGCGCCCGTCGTCGCAGGCAGAGTGCTCTCGTATTTTTCGACCTCGAACTGCTCTCCGTATGTCTTGTGCACAGTCCATCGGCCCGACGCCTCAATCTCCTCGCCAGACATCACGCCGAACATCTCGCCCACCATGACGACCGGCTCGCCGGCAACGTCGACGGTGAGCACCGTATAGCTCCCGTCTACGCTCCTGTACACAATCTCCTCAACCGTGCCCCGCAGCACCTGTATATCCTTCTGCTCCTCCATAGCGCACCTCTGCCCGTTATTCTTTATTTATTGTACCACAGCACTCCAGCTTTTGCGACAGTGTTTTGACCGCATCCCACCTTTTGCACAGCTCCACCTGCTCGTGATCCTCGCAGAAGGCGGCGACGATGTCGAACGTCTCCTCATCCATGCCGGCGTCGACGACGAAAATCGAGGCGCCGCCCCGCTTTGTCGTTATCCCGTCGAGCTGGTCTATAAGCGAGCGGAGAATATATTCCGCCTTATCCTCCCTGCGCCTTATGGTGACATAGACGCTTATGTCCTCCAGCCTGTTCCTGCCGTAGACAAAAAAGCCGTTTGAAATCCTCTGCAGCAGCTCGATAAAGCCCATTATGGCAAACACCCAGAAAACAGACTCGGCAATTATGTAAAACCACATAAAAACGCCCCCTTTTTCCACATTTTATGAAAAAAGGAGGCGCTTTGTTAATCACTCACTCCGTCAGAACATCACAGAGCGGCTTTTCGGCGCAGCATATCGGCCATATCGGTCCTCTCCCACGGGATGTCGGGCAGGTCCTCGCGCCCCATGTGGCCGTAGGCCGCAAGCTGGCGGTATATCGGGCGGCGCAGGTCGAATTTCTTTATTATCGCCGCAGGGCGCAGGTCGAAGCATTCGCGCACGAGATGTTCGATTGCCTTTTCCTCTATCGTCCCGCTGCCGAAGGTATCTACCCTGACCGACAGCGGATTTGCCACCCCGATCGCGTAGGCGAGCTGTACCTCGCATCGCGAGGCGAGCCCCGCCGCAACTATGTTCTTTGCAACGTAGCGCGCGGCGTAGGCCGCCGAGCGGTCGACCTTGGTCGGGTCCTTTCCCGAAAAGGCGCCGCCGCCGTGGCGCGAATATCCGCCGTAGGTGTCGACTATTATCTTTCTGCCCGTAAGGCCCGTATCGCCCTGCGGACCGCCGACCACAAAGCGTCCGGTCGGGTTTACGTATATCTTCGTATCCCTGTCCAACAGCTCCGCCGGAACTACGGGCTTTATCACCTCGCGCACAATGTCCTCGTGTATGCGCGTCAGGGGCACGCTGTCGCTGTGCTGGGTCGATACGACTATCGTGTCTATTCTAACCGGCCTGTCGCCGTCATACTCGGCCGTGACCTGCGTCTTACCGTCGGGGCGAAGATAGCCGAGCACCCCCTCCTTGCGCACGCGGCTCAGTCGGCGCGCGAGGGCATGGGCAAGGCTTATCGGCAGTGGCATGAGCTCCTTTGTCTCGTCACAGGCGTAGCCGAACATCATGCCCTGGTCCCCCGCGCCTGTCGCTTCGATATCACCGTCGGACATCGAGCCCTCCTTTGCCTCAAAGGCCCTGTCGACGCCGAGGGCTATGTCGGCCGACTGCTCGTCTATCGAGGTGATTACGGCGCAGGTGTCGCAGTCAAATCCGTATTGGGCGTTGTCGTATCCGATATCGCGCACCGTCTCACGGGCAATTTTCGGTATGTCGACATAGCATGCCGTGCTTATCTCGCCCATGACCATCACAAGGCCGGTCGTAACCGCCGTTTCGCAGGCTACGCGGGCATTGGGGTCCTTGGCAAGTATAGCGTCGAGCACCGCGTCTGATATCTGGTCACATATCTTATCGGGATGCCCCTCGGTCACCGATTCGGAAGTGAACAGCTTTCTGTTTGCGTCTGTCATCATCAAAGCCTCCTTTGCAGCTTATTTGCGGGATAAAAAAGGCTCCGCGGATAACCGCGAAGCCGATTTATCGGGCGATTATCCTCATCTTGCGCTCTCACGCAGGAGTTTGCACCTTACATAACGCAGGTTGCCGGGCTTCACAGGGCCTTTTCCCTCCACCACTCTTGATAAGGTATCGTTTTTTGATTGTATTTATATTATAGACCGGCATATTTATGCTGTCAACAGCAGCGGCGCGCCGGACGCCGATTTTCTCTCCTGTCCGCAGCCGCGAGCCGGACCAGCCGTCACAGCAGAAAGCCGAGAAAGCTCCAAAAGCCGTACGCAATGCCCGACACGATGAGCCCCGCTGCAAAGACCCCTATAAAAATCACCGGTATAGCGTTTTTAAGCCTTATGTCGAGCAGCGTCGCGGCAAAGGCGCCGGTCCACGCCCCCGTCCCGGGCAGAGGAACGGCGACGAGCAGCAGCAGCCCCCACGTCGAGTATTTGGCTATCTTCCCCGCCTTTTTCATCGTGTGGTCCTCTATCCAGACGGTGACGTCACGCAAAAGCGGAATTCTCTCAAAGACCTTGAAGAGGCCACGGATAAAGAGCATTATAAAGGGCACGGGCACCATATTGCCGATAACGGATACGATAAGCGTTTCAATACACGGAAGGCCTAAATACGCCCCCCACGGTATCGAGCCGCGCAGCTCCACCACCGGCACCATCGACAGCAGGAAAACCTGAGCCCATTTTGCTATACCGAGACTCTCTATATATAAGGCAATACCTTCCATTGCACTATCTCCCGCGACTGACTTTTTCCGCCATAAAGTATAGCAGAAAAACATACGCCAATCAAGGGAATCTGTCCCCCTATCTGTCAGTTCCGTGCAGCACGGGCGACAGCTTTTTGTATATCAGGAAGGTTATGGCCACGCTGAACAGGCATTTGACGAAGGTAAAGGGCACGTTGAATTTAAGCAGCGCCTCGGGCAGGCTCCTTATGTTGGGATTTATCAGCCTGTACGCGTCCAGTATAGCCTCGAGCGGCATGAAATTCATATAGAACGGATAAGTTATAAAGTAGTTTGCGGGCAGGCTGACGAGGGCCGATATCGCGGCCCCCGCAAGGGCGCTGACGAGGGCCGTTGCTCGCGTCTTGGAGCGGGCGTAGATTATTCCCGCCGGCACGACGAAGGCGACCGAGAGTATCAGGTTGGCAAGCTCCCCCACCCCTCCGGTGGAGGTCCTCATGAGATGCAGCAGATTCTTTATCAGGCAGACCGTCGCCCCTCCTGCGGGACCTATCGAAAAGGCCGTAACCAGCGCCGGCATGTCGGACAGGTCCATCTTAATGAACGGCGGCATCAGCGGCACCGAAAAATCGAAAAACATCAGCAGGAACGACACCGCCCCCATCACCGCGCATACCGTCATGGACCTTAAGCCGAACTTTTTTTCCATTATCGCATTCCTCCTTATGAATGTGGATAATGAAAACAGCGTCAAAAAAGCCCGGGCATCAGCCCGGGCAATCAAAACATCACAGCGCGCAAAAGCGCCTGTTTCCGCCTCTCCCATCCGGACTTGCGGCGCCTTGCGCCGTTCACCGTCGGCTCCGGAATCACACCGGATCGGCAGAGCTTGCGCTCTGTTCGTGGGCTGTACCACCGGTAGGGATTTTCACCCTGCCCTGAAGCTGTCTTCATATCGTTTTTTTCATTATATGCCGCCGTATGTCATTTGTCAAATATATATCAAAATTTTTGTGCGTTTTTACCTTTAAAACACCCCAAAAATACACACCTTTACTATTGAATGTAAAAGATTTTTAATATATAATGTAGTTGAAGTTGTACTACAACTTTTGGAGGATGGAAACATGATTCATACAGGCGACAAATACACCGTAAGCGACAAGGTGTACCACCACCTGATATACAACATCCTCAGCGGCAGATGGAAGGTCGGCGATAAAATAACCTCCGAAAACGACCTTGCCGAGGCGCTCGGCGTCAGCCGCAACTCGGTCCGCACAGCCATCGGCCGCCTTATCGCCCTCGACGTGCTCGAGTCGCGCCGCGGCGGCGGCACCTTCGTGCGCAGCACCGACAGCGCCGGTATGTATCTGTCGTCCATAATGCCCGCGCTGCTTTTGAGCGAAAACGCCCTTCCCGAAATACTTGAATTTCGCCGCATAATTGAGGTCGAAACGGCCCGCCTTGCCGCAGTCAGGGCAGACGAGGCCGATATTGCGGCGCTTGAGGATAATCTCGCTCTTATGCGCTCTACCGAGTACGACCAGGAGACCTTCTCCCGCCTCGATATGCAGTTTCACGAGATAATAGCCGGCGCGGCGCGCAATGCGCTTCTTATACGCGTGTTCGGCATCGTGCGGGACGTGCTTATAGCAAGTCAGGTGTTCGTGCAGCGCACGGTCGGCCCGCAGTACACCTTTATATATCACCCGCGTATAATCGACGCGATAAAAAAACGGGATGCTGAGCTTGCAGCACAGATAATGACGGAGCATATCGACGTCACCGTCGAACAGGCTATGCTCCATATCGGCAGCGGTGCAGGCTTTCAGGATAACCAATCAAAATAAAATAGGAGGAATTATTATGGTTTCAGAACAAGACATCAGGCGAATCCGTAAAATGGCCGCACAGATCCGCAAGGACGTCGTGCTCATGATCGGCGGCGACGGCCATGTCGGCCATCTGGGCGGCTCCTGCTCCAGCGCCGATATTGTAGCCGCTCTCTATTTCCATGAGATGAAGCTCGACCCCAAGAACCCCAAGTGGGAGGACCGCGACCGCTTCATGTTCTCCAAAGGCCACGCCTGCATCGCGCAGTATGCGGCTCTGGCCGAGATAGGCTACTTCTCAACCGACATACTCCCCTCCCTCAAGAGCCTCGGCTCTATCCTCCAGGGTCATCCCGACCGCAACAAGACCCCCGGCGTTGAGGTCAACACCGGCTCGCTCGGTCAGGGTCTGTCCATAGCTCACGGTATGGCTCTCGCCATGAAGCTCAACAAGAAGGATAATTACGTTTACTGCATCATGGGCGACGGCGAGCAGTCCGAGGGCCAGATTTGGGAGGCCGCAATGGCAGCCGCCACCTTCAAGACCGACAATCTCATCGGCATACTTGATATGAACGGCCTTCAGGCGACCGGCCCCTGCGCCGAGCGCTTTGACATCCCCGATCTGCCTAAGAAGTGGGCCGCCTTCGGCTGGAATGTTATCGAGATCGACGGCCACGACATTGCCGCCATCATCGGCGCCTTCGAGCAGGCCAAGGCCACCAAGGGACGTCCTTCCATCGTCATCGCCAAGACCGTAAAGGGCAAGGGCATCTCCTTTGCCGAGAATGTTGTCGGCTTCCACAACGGCGCATTGACCAAGGAACAGTACAATCAGGCGCTCTCTGAGCTTGACGCCCAGATAGCTTCCCTGTCTTGAGAGAAGGAGGAACGACTGTTATGAGTAAGACCCAAAGCCAGAGACTTGCCTACGGCGAGGAGCTCGTCGCCCTCGGCAAGGAGAATAAAGATGTTGTAGCCCTCGAGGCCGACCTCGGCAAATCCACCATGTCCAACATGTTCCAAGTGGAGTTTCCGGAGCGTTATTTTGAGATGGGCATAGCCGAGCAGGATATGCTCTCCACCGCGGCGGGCCTTGCGGCCGGCGGCAAAATAGCCTTCGCCAGCTCCTTTGCGGTGTTCGTTTCGGGCCGCGCCTACGACCAGATACGTCAGACCATATCGATAGGCAAGCTGAACGTAAAGATCTGCGGTTCCTCCTCCGGTCTGTCCGACTTCGGCGACGGCTCCACCCATCAGGCCATTGAGGATGCCGCCATCATGAGCGCTATCCCCAACATGACCGTTCTGACCCCCTGCGATGCGACCGAGACCCGTCAGTGCGTCCGCGAGGCCGCCAAGATTGAGGGCCCCGTTTATATCCGCGTCGTTCGCAACGATGTTCCCGATATTATCTCCGAGGGCGATTCCTTCAAGAAGATTCGCGTTGTCAAAGAGGGCAAGGATGTTGTTATCTTCGCCCACGGCACCATGGTAGCCGAGTCCCTCAAGGCCGCCGAGCAGCTCGAGAAGGACGGAGTCAGCGTTAAGGTCGTTAACGTAGCCTGCCTCAAGCCCTTCGATTTCGAGGCGGCAGCCGAGCTGTGCCGCGGCGCCAAGGCCGTTATATCCGCCGAGGAGCACAACTACTACGGCGGTCTTGCCACCCTCGTAGGTCTCGCTCTTCGCAAGACCTGCATCCCCTTCGACTACGTTGCGGTTGAGGATGTATTCGGCCAGTCGGCCCACAGCGCCGCCGAGCTGATGAAGTACTACGGCCTGACCCCCGAGAACATCGTGGCGAAGGCCAAGGCCCTGCTGTGATTCAAGTCCGCGTTTCCCCTTTCAAAATCATTTATGTAAAGGAGTTTTAGATATGGAAAAGAAAATTGGTTTCATAGGTCTGGGCATCATGGGCCGTCCCATGTCCAAGAATCTGCTCAAGGCCGGCTATGAGCTGGTTGTTACCGACCTCAACAAGGAGGCCGTGGCCGACGTTGTTTCCTGCGGCGCCACCGCAGCTGCCAACGCCAAGGAAGTGGCCGAGCAGTGCCCCGTTATCATCACCATGCTCCCCAATTCCCCCCATGTTAAGACCGTAGTTTGCGGCGCAAACGGCGTTCTCGAGGGCGCAAAGCCCGGCTCCATACTCGTTGACATGAGCTCCATCGCTCCTCTCGCCTCCAAGGAGGTTTGCGAGGCCTGCGCGGCTAAGGGCATAAAGATGATAGACGCTCCCGTTTCCGGCGGCGAGCCTAAGGCTATCGACGGCACCCTCTCCATCATGGTAGGCGGCGACAAGGCCATATTCGACGAAGTATACGATATGCTCATGGTTATGGGCGGCAGCGCCGTTTGGTGCGGCGATATCGGCGCCGGCAACACCACCAAGCTCGCCAACCAGGTTATCGTTGCCGTTAATATCGCGGCCGTTTCCGAGGCGTTCCTGCTTGCCACCAAGGCCGGCGTTGATCCCGAGCTCGTTTTCCAGGCTATCCGCGGCGGTCTTGCCGGCTCCACCGTTATGGACGCCAAGGCTCCGATGATGATGGTCGGCAACTATAAGCCCGGCTTCAAGATCGACCTGCACATCAAGGATCTGAACAACGCTCTCGATACCGGCCACGGCGTAGGCTCTCCCCTGCCTCTGACCGCCCTCGTTATGGAGATGCTCCAGACCCTGAGAGCCGACGGCTGCGGCCAGGAGGACCACAGCGCCATAGCCAAGTACTATGAGAAGATCTGCGGCACCCAGATAAGGAAATACAATCAGTAATTTCGTTTTCGGCGCATGGGGGCTGTGTTCTACACAGCCCCTTTGAACAAAACATAATTTAAACCGAAAGGAAGTAACACAATGAAGGCTCTCGTATACGAAGGTCCGAATATCATAAATGTCAAGGACGTTCCGGACGTTTCCCCCGCCAAGGGCGAGGTCAAGCTCAAGATAATGGCCTGCGGCATCTGCGGCTCCGACGTTCACGGTTATCTGGGTCTTACCGGCCGCCGTTATCCTCCCATGACTATGGGCCATGAGTTTGTCGGTCAGGTAGCCGAGCTCGGCGAGGGCGTAACCACCCTCAAGGTCGGCGACCGCGTTTGCCCCTATCCCGTTGATTTCTGCGGTGAGTGCGATGTCTGCAAGAAGGGCGACACCCACCTCTGCGCTCAGAAGAAGCAGTACGGCTGCCTCGGCTTTGACGGCGCCTTCGCGGAATACCTCTGCCTGCCTGCAAAGCTCTGTTTCCCGCTCAAAGATACCACCTCGTTTGATGTAGCCAGCCTTATGGAGCCGCTTTCGGTTTCCTATCGCGGCGTATCCCACGCAGGCGACCTCACCGGCAAGACCGTCCTCATCGTCGGCGCCGGAACGATAGGCCTTCTCGCTCTCGCCGTAGTTCGCTCCAAGAACCCCGGCAGGATACTCGTCTCCGACCTCTCCGATTTCCGTCTCGGCGTAGCCAAGGAGATGGGGGCCGACGTCGTTATCAACCCCAAGACCGACAATTTCGACGAGGTTATTGCCGCCAATACCAACGGCAAGGGCGTTGACGTTTCCTTCGAGGCTGTCGGCGCAGGCCCGACCGTTCAGATGGCGGTGGCGGCCACCCGCTTCGCCGGCACCTCTATCTGGATAGGTAACAACAAGCCCATGATAGAGATAAACATGCAGCATATCGTTACCCATGAGCTGACCGTTCTGGGCTCCTTCCTTTACAGCTTTGAGGATTTCCGTACCGCTGTAAACCTCGTCAACGACGGCAAGGTTAAGGTTGATTCTCTTATCACCAACATCGGCACCCTCGCCGAGGCTCCCGATTACTTCTATAAGCTGGCCCATGAGCCCGGCAACATGCTCAAGGTCGTTATCCATCCCAACGACTGATTCGCCTCATAACGACTTTAAGGGTAAAAGGAGTAAACAAGATGAAGCTAAGCTGTCTGCCCGTTTCGCTGTTCGGCGATATATGCTCTGGGAAATATCCCCTCGCAAAGTGGGCGAAATATGCTCAGTCCCTCGGTCTTGACGGCTACGACGTCTCGACCATGTTCTTCCCCAACCATACTCCTGCCGCTCTTATCGAGCTCAAGGCCGAGCTGGCCGATATAGACATACCCATGCTCATGGCTACCGACTATCCGGATTTCACCAATCCCGATGCGAATGAGCGGCGCCGCCAGCTTGATTTCATCAAGCGCAACATCGCGCTCATATCCTGTTTCGGCGTGCGTTATATGCGCATCACGGCCGGTATGAACCATCCCGGCATGGATTTCGACGCCGCCGTAGAGCATGTCGTCGAGTGCTTTGCCGATATAGCTCCCACGGCCGAATCCTACGGCGTCGAGCTCGTGTTCGAGAATCACGCAAAGCCCGGCGCATGGCCGATAGTCGATTTCTCATTTGACCCCAGGGCCTTTTTCGCTGTATGCGAGCGTATGAAGGGCCTCCCCATCGGCGTCAATTTCGACACCGCCAATGCCTGCGCCTGCGGCGAAAAGCCTGACGAGATGCTAAAGCGCGCCATGCCCTATGTCAAGACGATACACATGAACGATACGAGCACCGTCGGATATCTGACGAGCGTGCTCATCGGCACGGGTCTCGTCAATTTCGACGATGTGTTCAGGCTCATCGACGCCAGCGGCTTTAACGGCTGGGTGTGCATCGAGGAGGCCGGTATGGGCCATGAGGAGAGCATAAGAAAGGCAGTCGAGTTCGCGAGGAAATACGTCCGCTGATTATGCTCCGAGATGCCCGTTCAGGCAAAAAACATAGCCTGCCATCCGAAATTCGGATGGCAGGCTGCTTTTTTCCGCTTTCTCTGACTTATCACCGTCAGCACGGCTCGTAAAAACCCGCCCCTTCAGCGGACCGGTCTCTCATGCGTCGCCATGTACCCGTCGAGTACGCGCGCCGCATCGTATACAAACCGTCCGCACGGGCGGTCGGCGTAGTATTGGGGCGTGCGCGGGCTGGGCGTCGGGTCGGACGGGCCCTGCGGCAGGTCGAGCAGCTCCCTGCATATATACGTGCCGTAAATATCCCTGAATTTGCCCGCCAGCTCCTGTATCTGGGCGTAGTGCGCCTTTTTTATCGTATCGTTGTTCGGCGTGCTGTAACCGTAGAGCAGGCCCGCCGCCATGAACATGCCGGTCACCGCCCCGCACACCTCGCGCAGGCGGCCCATGCCCCCTCCGAAGGAGGACGCGAGCCTCACCGCGTCGTCAAGCTCCATTCCGGTGACGTCGCAGAACGCACCGAATACCGACTGGGCGCAGTTATACCCGCTGTTGAACAGCTCCATGGCCTTTTGTGCATGATCCATTTTTCTCTTTCCCCCCGTAAGTATGTAAAGCAAATCAGCTTTCCGTTGTTCTGCCCCTTATCCGTCTCTTCGGGTAGAGCACACCCGAGAAGAAGGCCGTCAGCGGTATCGTCAGCAGCATGCCGAAGCTGCCCACAAGGGCCTGCAGCAGCTCGACAATAATCGTTTCCCTGTTGAACAGATAGTCGAGCGAGGCGCCGTTATAGGCGACTATGAGCAGCACCGAGCAGAGCGAGCTGCCTATATAGGCCAGCACCAGCGTGTTCGACATCGTGCCCATTATGTCCCTGCCTATCGTAAGGCCGGAGCGGAACAGCGATACGGGCGTAGACGACGGCACCTTGACGTATATTTCATGCAGCGACGCCGCTATGTTTACCGCAACATCCATTATCGCGCCGACTGCGCCTACGATTATAGCTCCGAATATTATCGCCCTGAGGTCTATGGGCCTGTCCTCGTTTAAATACATGAGATAGATGGAATGCTCGTCCATATAGCCCGTCAGCTTTATTATCGAGCCCATTACCGACGTCAGCAGGCCCGACAGCAGCACGCCCCCAAGGCAGCCCAGCCCGGCCGACAGGCTCATCTCGTTCGCCCCGTTCACCAGCAGCAGGGTCATCAATATTATAAATGCGCAGGTCATAATCGACCACAGATATATGTTGTGACCCGAGAGTATTGCAGGTATGAAAGCCGCAAAGACGGCGACGCAGGTAAAAACAAGCGACAGCACCGTCGACAGGCCTTTTTTTCTGCCGAAAATAATCAGGCAAATGAAGAACAGCACCCCGAGCAGTATTATCTTATCGATTCTTATATACTCGGCGAAATACCATTCGTGCTGCGCCTCACCCGTAAAGCCGTATATCTCGGTGTCGATAAGCAGCACCCTGTCGTTCTTTTCGACCTCTTTGTAGTCTATCGGTATAAGCGGGCTGAGATTCTGATAGGCCGTTACCGTCTCGCCCTTCCTCTGTCCGTCGGTGATTTTGGCCTCAAACTCAATATTTATCTCGGTGGAATTTTCAAGGCCCTCGATGCCGATATCGTTCTCGCTTCTCTCTGTTATCGATATCACTTTTGCCTTGAGGAACTGCGCCGCATCCTCGCCCGTCAGGTCGCCGAGATGGGCCACCGCGGTCCTGTGCGCCGCAAACAGATATATTACGGAAAAAATAACGGTCAGTATATAGACCGTGCGTTCCTTTGAGGAGCTCATCCGACTACCTCCTTACCTTGTACCTGATTATGGTAACAGAACGGAGTGTTTTTTTCAAGTAAACGGCGTATTATTAACAGAAATTTAAACAAAGCTCCCCCGGAGAGCGCAGTCTCGCCGGGGGAGCTTTATCTTTAATTACTTCAGCGAATCGGCTATCGTGCGTATCTGCTTGCCCTCGCCGTCCCAGAAGGCGCGCAGCTTTGCGAACTGGTCGCCCAGAGAGAAGCAGCGCACGCCCAGGTCGATGTAGTACTGGGCCTGGTCGGGGGTAACTATCTCGCATCTGGGCGTTACGCCGTGCTTGAGGGCCACCTCGATGCAGTGACGCTCAGCGGCTCTCGCCTCCTCCATGTGCTCGGAGCGGTTGAGCCCCTGGCTCATGCAGAAATCTGCGGGACCGAACTGTATCATGTCGACGCCGGGCACGGAGCATATCTCCTCTATGTTGTCGACCGCTTCCTTTTTCTCTATCATAAATGCGAGAACGACGTCGTTTACACGGTCGCTGTGCCCCGTCTGGGACAGCATCGCCTGCGTGCCTATGTAGCGGCGGTTCATATAGCCTATGCCGCCGCTCCACTCGGGGCTGTCTGCCTTGACCGTCTTTATCGTGTTTGCAACGTCCTCCGCCGTCCTGTGATCGGTGAACAGTATGCTCTGAAAGCCGCTCGCTATCGCCTTTTGAGCAACATAGGCGCGGTTCTGGTAATCGACCTTTATCATCGAGCCCATGTCGTGCAGCTCGGCCGCGCGGACCATATCCTCAAGGTCACGCTGCGAGAAGGGGGCATACTCGGCCACGAATTCAAAATAATCAAAATTTCCGGTGAAGCCGACATACTCAATGTAGAACGGCCATGTGCTCCACATGCGGGTCGAGGTCATCGGGGCCTTTTCGCTCAGCATACGGCGGATTTTGTTTTCCTTCATTTTTCATACCTCCTGAAGCTTTTGTTAAGGTAAGGGGAGTCGAACACCTGCCGCCTGAGAACGTTCCTCTTCGGTCCTTTTCGCCCCTTGTCGTTCGGCGGGACAAAAGCCCTCAAAAACTCCTCTGCCTTAATCTAATTATATCACCCGCTCCGCCAAAGTGAAGAGCCGACGGCCTTTTTCGGTAAATTTTCCGTCATTTTCCCCCTTATTCGTCGAATGCGGCGCGCAGCTTTTCTATCGCCCTTTTTTCGATGCGTGAAACATAGCTGCGGCTTATGCCGAGCGCCTGTGCCGCCTCGCGCTGGGTCACCTGCTTATTCATAAAAAGGCCATAGCGCATGACGATTATTCTGCGTTCGGTGTCGCTGAGCACGCTGGCGACAAGCCGATACAGCTTTGCCGTCTGCATCTTCAGGTCCACCCTGTCGTCTATGTCGTCGCTGCACGCAAGTATGTCTATTATCGACAGGGTGTTGCCCTCCTTGTCGGTATCTATCGGGTCGTACATGTGCACCTCGTTTGCAAGCTTTTTTGAGCTGCGGAAATACATCAGCACCTCGTTCTCGATACATCTCGCGGCGTAGGTCGCAAGGCGCGTCCCCTTGTCGGGATCAAAGGTCGACACAGCCTTTATCAGCCCCAGCGTGCCTATGGATATCAGATCGTCCTGTTCATCCTTACCCGTCCAGTATTTTTTGACGACATGCACCACAAGGCGCAGATTATGCTCGATAAGCTCTCCCCTTGCCGTCTCATCCCCCGCCTTTATTCGCCTGAAGCATTCCGCCTCCTCCTTTGCCGTCAGCGGGCGCGGAAAGTTGTTCGCGCTCGTCGTAAAGAGCATCATGTAGTAGCAGTCGAGGGCTATCATCGAAAGCCATGAAAGCAATACACACACCTCCGGAAGTTTTCGACATAAGAATATATGCCCTCGCTTGCCTTCAAGTGCATGTACCGCCGTTTTTCCATACAAAAAAGGCGGAGATTCCTCCGCCTTGCGTATTTATTCCTTTCGATTAAACCGGTGTCTTAATGCCGATACGCGTTATCTGTACCGCTTGAAGCATATATTCATATCGACGTCGCCCTCGATGCCGTCAACCTTGCCCTTTGACGTATACTGCCACATCTGAAAATCATAGTAAAAGCCCGGCGCATCGCTGTACTCGGCCAGCCAGAAGTCGTAGCTGTCGAGCGCCGTCAGATCATATTTCAGATAACCTATTTCCTGATAGAAATATACCATCGGACGATATCCGGCGCCCTCAATCATTGAGCAGAAGCTGTCTGCCGCAAGGGTCAGCGTGTCGCCCGACACGCCGGTCGTCCTCGCAGAGGCGGAATTTATGCTCTCCCAGTCGAAAACGACGGGGTATGTGATGTTGTAGCCCTCAATCGTATCGAGCACAAAGCGGGCTTCCTTTCGAGCCTCAGCCGCCGAAACAGCCTGTGAGAAATAGTAGACGCCGACCTTGAGCCCTGCGTCGAGCGCGCCCTTTATATTCTTTTCAAAATTGGCGTCGACGTTGATATTGCCGAGGCTGTATCCGGTGTAGCCCACCCTTATCATGGCAAAATCAACGCCGTCGGCCGCGACCTTGTTCCAATCTATATCACCCTGCCAGGATGACACGTCTATGCCGTATTTTACATTTTTTGCATCGTACTCAATACGCCCGTCCGAGCCCTTTATAAAGTCCTCTTTGCTGTATTCGTTTTTCTCAACGTCGAGGATGTCGAGCACATTGTCCCTGAAAAGTATCTGTTTATCCGGATCGTATTTTACGCTGCCGGACGTATCGCTGTCGGTCTTGTCCGCGCCGCTGTCCGAGGCGCCGCCGTCCTTGTTCTCCTGCTGCTCTGCCTTATATTCGGTCGTACCGGCGCTGCCGAGGGAAATCACCGAGCCGCTGACCCTGCTGTTTTTGAGAACGACAGGCTCCTTTACGCTCTTTGCTATGTACAGGTCGCCCGATATCACGGTGTCGGTCAGGGTTACGCCGTCGCTCGAAACGAGGGCGCTTCCGCCTACGTCGCCCCAATTATACTCTCCCTCTTTGCGCGCAAGCGCCTTTACTATATTGTCGAGCAGCGTCACCGCCTCGGCGCGCGAAATGCCGTCCTTTGGGCGGAACACCCCGTCGCCGCCCTTCATATATCCGCGGTTGCCGAGCTCGCCCACTGCGCCGACGGCCCAGGTCGCAATATCGTCCGCATCCTTATAGTCGGGCTTTTTGCCTATTGCCGGAAGGGCTATCTGAAAGGCGCGCACTATCATCACGGCCGCCTCCTGGCGCGTGACGTTGGCCTTGGGGCGCACCTGCGCATCGCCGCCGAGCATTACTCCGGCTGCATTGAGCTTTAAAATCGCATCCGTGTACCAGGCGTCGCTCTCAAGATCGATAAAGCTGTTTTCGGCCCTTTCGGAATACTGCATGATCCTGTCAAGCAGCACCGCAAGCTCGCCCCTCGTTATCTGGGCGTTGGGGCGAAATACGCCGTCGCCGCCCTGGACTATCCCCATCTCGCTCCACCTGATTATCTGCTCCCTTGCCCAGTGGCTCTCGATGTCGGAATAATCCGCCGCGAGCGCCGCCGCAGGTGAAAAGACTGCCAGAATCACGGCAAGCACCGAAGCAATCAGCCTATTCATTTTCATATTTTCTTCCTCCGTACGCCCTGCACGCGGGCATTGTAAAAATCCATTCGAGCGTATAGCTCTTATTGTCGATGCCGTATCAGGCCAAAGGCCGTAAATCGGCATTATATGCAGTCTCTACGTCTGACAAGCTGCGTTCCTTTACAGCAGCCTTCCCCGTCCTTGACACAAGCCTCGTCACCCTGTACCGCCGCCGAAAAACCGCCGCAGCCATTCTTCTTGTGTTTATTACACCACGAAGAAAAACGCTTGCTTACAAGGGTATTTTTGCAAGGCCGTCAATACGGCAGCGCGAGCTAAACGAGCGGCGGCAAAGCCGAATAAGATTTGTCCTGCAAATCTTGCTGCCGTTATTATACCATATTTCGGCACGATCAGACAACGGGTGCGGCAAAAAAATACCTTTTCCCATATATTCCCACAAAAAAAGGCCCCCGCCGGATAATTCCGGCGGGAGCCTTTTTCTTTACCTGTCATTTCGCCTCAAGCACCACGCATTTGAGATAGCAGCTCTCGTCGCTGTTGAGAATATACGGGTGGTCCCGGCTTTGTATCCGGTTTTCCAGCACACGGACATCCCTGCCGCTGTCGGCCGCGGCGTCGCGGAGCATGTCCATAAATATCTCCGGATACATATAATGCGAGCAGGAGCAGCTCATCAGTATTCCGCCGGGAGTGAGCAGACGCATGGCTCGCAGATTTATCTCCTTATACCCGCGATAAGCCCCCTCAAGGGCCGAGCGCGTCTTGCAGAAGGCCGGCGGGTCGAGAATTATCACATCGAATTTCTCCCCTGCCGCCGAGTATTCAACCAGCTTTTCAAACACGTCGCCCGTGACCGTCTTAATGTTTGAAAAACCGTTGAGCTCTGCATTTTTCCGTATGAAATCAGTCGCATGCCGCGACACATCCACCGCCGCAACCTCGCTCGCGCCGCCCCTTGCGGCGTTGAGGGCAAAGCCTCCGGTGTGCGAGAAGGTGTCAAGCACCCTCCTGCCGCGGCAGTAGCGGGCAAGGGCCGCCCTGTTCTCCTTCTGGTCGAGAAAATAGCCGGTCTTCTGCCCGTTTTCGACGTCCACGAGCATGTCGACCCCATTCTCCCTTATCCTTACCTCGCCGTGCAGCTCTCCGCGCAGGGGGCCTTTTTTCTCCTCAAGACCCTCCTTGCGCCGCACCGGCACGTCGTTGCGCTCATAGATGCAGCTCGGGTGGAAAATATCCTCCAGAATGCCGCATATATCGTCCTTCATGATATCTATGCCGAGGGCAAGAGTCTGTATCGACAGCACATCGGCATACTTGTCGACTATAAGGGCGGGTATCATATCAGCCTCGCCGAATACCACTCTGCATGAATTTTCAAATTCGGGCCCGAGCGAACGTCTGTATTCCCATGCCGCGGTAATCCTCTTTTGCAGCAGCGCGCGGTCGACCGCTTCATTCGCATCCCTCGTCATTAGCCTGACCAGTATCTTTGAGCGCGGGTTTATATATCCGCGGCCGAGGAAACGCCCTCTCGAGCTGACCACCTCCACCGTCTCGCCAGGTATAATATCATAGCTGTCTGTTTCGACGCTGTCAACCTCGTTGTCGTATACCCACAGATGACCGGCCAGAAGCCTGTCCTCCTCGCCTTTTTTCAGCTTTACCACCGTAGGTCTCACCGCAGCCATGTTCCCATCTCCTCCGCGCCTTTTACCGCCTCCGAAAAATCTCCATCCCCGTCGTCAAGGTGATTTGCGTACGCCTCGCAGACAATATCCGCTCTGAATTCGTCAAACAGCATCTTGAGCTGTTTTCTCACTGCCGTCAGGTCGCCGCGGCTGCTGTTGCCGGCAGTCAGTATAAGCACGCCCTTTTTTGTCTTCGCGCACGCGCTCTTATGTATAAAAAGCCTGTTGTAAAGGCACATGCATCTGTCCATAAGGGTCTTCATCGGCGCCGGAACGGAATTGTAGTATACCGGCGACGCTATGACTATAACATCTGCCCAATAAGCGAGCTCATAAACCCTTGCCATATCGTCGTTGATACGGCAAAGCCCGTCATGCTCGCGGCAGTAGCCGCAGTCGACACACGGCGCCGTTTTCATCTCGTATGGATATAATATGCGGCTCTCGCAGTCCCCCGCCCCGCGCATGAAGGCTTCGAGCAGCTGTGCGCAGTGCCCTTTTGGGTGGGGCGAAGCCATTATAGCAAGTATTTTCACCTTTTATCCCCCGTTTTTACCTCTTTCGGACTGATTCCCCGCCGCCGTGACGGCGCAGCTTCCGAAAAAAGCGAACGCTCCTATGAACTAAAAAAGTACAATAATCACAGGATTATTCTTACTGCGTATATTCTACCACAAACCCGTCCTTATTTAAACAGTCGCGGTTAAATCGGCTCCTCGGGTGCAAGCTCCACCCTTGACGCCGATACCTCGTAGGTCACCCGCTTTATCCTCTCCCCCTGCTCGTCGGTTTTTATGTATACGCGGCTCTGCAGCCTGCCCTTTACATATATGCGGCTGTTGTCCTCCAGCCTCGAGCACCACTGGGCGTTGCGCCCCCAAGCAATAACAGGCACACAGTCGCGTTTTTTATAGCTCCGCCTGACATTGAGCATCATGTCGGATATTTCGCGCCCAAGCGGCGTTTTGCGGCATACGGGGCTGTGCAGTATCTCGCCGCAGAGCTCCGCCCGGTTCTCGTGCGGCGCGTCGTAAACCACCCCGATCGACTTTGCGAAAACGGTCAGCACGAGGTGGCTGCGCCCATTTTCAAAGCTGCTGTATGAGCGTATCTGACCCTCTATCTCGACGCTGCTGTCAGCTTGCAGGCTGCCGGCATCCGTCAGTCTGTCGGAAACAGTGACGGGCAGCAGATCCACGGTTCCGCTGTCTCTTTTAACCCCGATAAGCATGGAGAAGAATCTCTCCCCGTACAGCTCGTGGTCGAAAACAGGCTCCCTCACAACCGTACCGATGAGATGTATGCAGTTTTTTTCAGGGTTCATTTTGTATCCTCCCGCCTGTCGTATTCAATGACAGTCTATGGACCTCACAAGGGATTTAGAACGCATATCCGGACATCTTTCAGCTGCTGCACAGTATAGCGCAGGCGTTCTAAACGGCGGGACGCGCCCATATACTTGTACTGATATTCCGTCATGGTTGGAGGTAAAAATATGGAAGGGAAAAGCATATACAGCGATATCGCAAAGCGCACCTCGGGCAGCATCTACATAGGGGTGGTCGGCCCTGTCCGCACGGGCAAATCGACCTTTATAAAGCGCTTCATGGAAACTCTCGTTATCCCGAATATAGACAATGAATATAAAAGGGAGCGGGCCCGCGACGAGCTCCCGCAGAGCGGCTCGGGCCGCACCATCATGACCACCGAGCCGAAATTCATACCGGATCAGCCCGTCGAGCTCAGCCTTGCCGGAAACGCCGCGTTCAGCGTGCGGCTGATAGACTGCGTGGGGTACATAGTCGACGGTTCTCTCGGATATATCGAGCAGGATGCGCCCCGCATGGTGTCGACCCCGTGGTTTGACGAGCCGATACCCTTTTCCGAGGCCGCCGAGATAGGGACAAAAAAGGTCATAACCGATCACTCCACCATAGGGCTCGTCGTAACAACAGACGGGTCGATATGCGACATTCCCCGGCAGGGCTACGAAGAGCCCGAGGCACGGGTGGTAAACGAGCTTCAGGCTATAAACAAACCCTTTGTGATACTTCTCAACTCCTCCCATCCGCAGAAGGAGGAAACACAGAAGCTCAAAGCAGAGCTGTCCAAAAAATACGACGTACCCGTGATAGCCGTCAACTGCATGACCCTCGGCCAGGAAGAAATACGCTCCGTTATTGAAACCGTGCTGTTTGAATTCCCCGTGCGAGAAATAAGCATAGACATGCCCGGCTGGCTTGAGCCTCTGCCGGGGGACCACTGGCTGAAAAGCTGCGTGTACTCCGGCGTCTGCGACGCACTGCGTGATATACATCACGTCAGGGATATACTCCCCGCCGCCGAGGCAATACAGGCGGACGAAAACATAGAGCATGCATCCGTCCGCTCCGTGGAGCTCGGAGACGGCACGGCAAACATCTCCGTCTCTCTCCCCTCCTCGTTTTATTATAAGGTATTGTCCGAGGTCTCCGGTGCGGATATCGCAGACGACAACGACCTTGTCTCGCTTATACGCTCGCTGCGCACCATGAAAAAGGACTATGACCGCATCTGCGGCGCGTTAAGCGATGTGCGCACAAACGGCTACGGCATTGTCATGCCCTCGATAGACGAGATGACCCTCGAAGAGCCCGAAATAGTCAAGCAGGGCGGCCGATTCGGCGTCCGCCTGCGGGCAAGCGCGCCGTCCATACATATGATAAGGGCCGATATACAGACCGAGGTGTCGCCCATAGTCGGCTCGGAGCGGCAGAGCGAGGAGCTGGTGGAGTTCCTTATGAAGGATTTTGAATCCGACCCCGCGTCGATCTGGCAGGCAAACTTCTTCGGCAAAACCCTGCATGAGATGGTAAACGAGGGCCTGCACAACAAGCTCTGGCACATGCCGCAGGACGCCCGCTTCAAGCTGCAGGAGACGCTGCAGAAAATCATCAACGAGGGCTCGGGCGGGCTGATATGCATAATACTCTGACACCGCGGTCGGGCGTCCCTCACCCGACAGCCGTGCAATACCGCATATAGACAGAAAAAGGGCTCCGGTAAGACCGGAGCCCTTTTAGTTTAACAATTATCCTTCAGCTTAGCCGGGATATTTGTCATAAACGTTCATCTTGATCTGAATGGTATCGTTGATGCCGTTGTAGGCAGTCAGATACTCTTTCTGATTATCATAAACTTCCTTGTAGTGAGCATCGTCCTTCATGTACTGCTGCATGATACCATAGGAAACTTCGAGGAAGTCCTTCTGGGTATCTTCGTCCAGAACGAATATCTCGGTGCCATAGTCGATGAAGTTCTGGAGGCCGATAGCGTCAACAGTTGCGAAGTAGTAGATGGAGCGGAAACCGCTGGCCTTGCAGCACTCATACAGCTGAGCCTGACGCTCGGGAGAGAAGCTGTCATAAACACCCTGGTTCATGTAGGCAAGGTTTACGCAGATAGGAGAATGGATACCGGGAACGCCGATATACTTGGCAACTTCCTGGAAGCCCATATCCCAGTCCATCTTAGGTCCGCAATACTCGAAAGCATCGATAAGGCCCTTCTCAGCAGCCTGATAGATGTCGCCGCCGGAGAGGTTAACAACGGAAGCGCCCAGGGCGGTCATAACGTCAGCCCAGAAGCCCATCGTACGATACTTAACGCCGGTGTACTTATCGGTAGCATCGAGAATGATGTTGGAGTGGCAGAATATCTCAGCGCCGGAGCAGTCAACCAGACCAAGGTTGAAGCAATCGGTAGAAGCCTTAACGTCGGCGCTTACGAACTCCTCGCCGCCGCCCTCATAGTACCAAGCAAAGAACTCGCCGGGGTTGAAGCCGCCGGGGGAACCGGAACCGCCGTACAGATAAGCGGTGTTGCCCATGGTACCAACCTGACCGGAAATGGAGATGGAGCTCATGTCCATAGCGCCGTCTCTAACGCCGGTAGCAGCCTCGTTGTAGCCGGTGATAGCGCCAACAGGCTGAACATCAACGGTGATCATACCGCCGGTAACCTTCTCAACATCTTCGGCAAACCTGTTGATGTTAACCTCATCAGGGGTACCGGTAGCGGTGCACAGCTGATATACAAGTCTTCTGGACTGCTCGTTGGAAGCAGGGGCAGCATTACCGCCGGTGGAACCGGCAGTGCTGTTTGCGGAACTGCTCGAGCATGCAACAAGGCTTGCAACCATCATGATGGCTACTAACAGTGCAATTGCCTTTTTCATGAAAATTTTTCCTCCTTTTGATTTGACTGTATCACAAACACCCCTTATGGATGTTCTGACCTTGGTATCGTCTGCCTCTTACCTTATGGTGAGGTTAGGCAGCCAGGTGATAATCTGCGGGAATATGATGCACAGAATGAGGCAAACAGCTATAAGAGCAAGATAAGGAACAATGCCCTTTACTATATCTATCGTCTCTATGCCCCACTCCGGCCTGCATATACCCTTGAGGAAGAATATCGCATAAGCGAAGGGAGGGGTGATGAAGGACAGCTGCAGGTTGATGATTATCATCATCGCGAACCATATAGCGTCGAAGCCCATCTCCGCAGCAAGAGGAGTAACTATCGGTATCAGTATAAGGATTATTCCCAGCCAGTCGATGAACATGCCGAGAATGAAAACGATCAGCATGATAACCGCAAAGCTGGCCCAGCGTCCGCCGGGAACCGCCATGATAACGTCGGAAACGACGTTGCCGCAGCCGAGACGCAGGAACAGGATAGTGAAAGCCTTTGCAGCCCATGCTATCATCTGAACCATCGCGTAGTTCTGAGCGGTGTCATACAGAGCCTTGTGGAAGTTCTGTAAGGTGAACTTGCGGTAGCATATAGCCATGATAACGGCAACCAGAGCGCCGACGGCGGCAGCTTCGGTGGGAGCCGCAATACCGAACATTATCGAACCCAGAACCGCGAGTATCAGCAGAACGGGAGGAAGCAGACCGGTAAGGGTTACCATCAGCTTTTTGCTTATCGGCAGAGAGGTCAGCTCGTCGTCGTGACCTGCTGCGGGCGCGAGCTTGGGATTAATAGCGCAGGCAACAAGGTTGTAGCCTGTGTACAGCGCGCCGAGCAGGAAGCCGGGTACGAAAGCGCCCATGAACAGCTTACCTACGGAAAGCGAAGCCGACGGGCCGTACATAACCAGCATTATCGACGGAGGTATCAGTATACCGAGCGAACCGGCCGAGCATATAGCGCCGGCCGAAAGCGACTTGTTGTAGCCGCGCTCCATCATCATGGGCAGGCCTATCAGGCCGAGCATTACGACGGACGCCGCAACAACGCCGACGCAGGCTGCGAGTATAACGCCGATGATTATTGTAACAACCAGAAGGCCGCCGCGTATCTTACCGATCCAAACGTACATGGCGTCGAACATACGTTTCGTGATACCCGTGACCTCAATCATGTTCCCCATGAATACGAACAGCGGAACGGCCAGCATATCGTAGTTGGTCGCCTGAACGTAAACGCCCGAGGTAAACATGTCGAAAACCTTTACGCCGAGGGTCATAACGCCGACGGTGGCGGCGCCGCCCATCAGAGCGAAGGCTATGGGGTTGCCTATGAGTATGTAGACAAGGGTTATGGCGAAGATAAGCAGGGTGCAAAGCTGAGCACTAGCATTAGCCAGCAGCATTTTCCTGCGCCCCCTTTCCCTTCTTGAACTCCTTCACGAGCTCGGCTATCCTCTTTACGGTGATCATGATGAACACCAGACAGAACATAACAAGACCCAGGCTGATGACAGCCTTGATGGGCCAAAGCAGTGGATACCACGTCGTTATCGTGGAGGTCTCATGCTTTACATAAGCTACGTAGCAGTTGTAGATTACCGACTTGGTGAGCAAGATGTAGGCGGGCAGGAATATCAGAATGCTGAACACAAGATCTATGATAAGCTGAACCTTTTTGGGGAACATGACATAGAACAGGTCAACACGGATATTGCCGCCGTTGATCATAAGCTGAGTGATGCTGAAGCAGGCCAGATAGCAGCCGATGATGTAGCTCATCTCATAGCCCCACTGTGTCTGGTTGTTCATGATATAGCGCATGAACACGTCATAGCAGATGACGAGTACCAGCACGAAAACCAGCCAGGCGCCGATCTCGGCCATGAACTTAGCGATTTTGCCCAATACGTTGTCGATTGAGTCAATAATCTTCATACCGTACCTCCTCTTTAAATTTTGCCGTAATGACTGTCTTATCAAACATACAACAACCATTACTTGAGTAAGTTTAACATAATAAGTGTCTGTTTGCAACCCATATTGTGTAATTTTTTTGAACGAAATTTCTTCACAATTCAAATTTTATTAAAAACTTTTGCCCCGAAAACAGTAGAAATTTCAATCTTCAAAACGGGCCGAAACCCTCATCGCATCCGCGTTTGTGCCACGTTTGAACAAAGTTGTGTCCAATTTTGACACAGCATCTGCCGGCATAAAAAATCGCTTCGCTCCCTTGTGCACAATGCGCAAAAAAGCGCCAAGCCGCGATTTGTTGCGCGGCAGGGCGCTTTTTTGAAGTTTTCAGCCCTTTTTCGCTCCCGACTGTTTAGCCCAGCTGTCCTTCAGGCCGACGATAAGGTTGTACGCCCTCCTGTTTCGGCTGTCGGCGCAGAAATAGCCCGTGCGCACGAACTGGAAGCGCTCGCCCGCCTGAACCTTCTCCATGCACGGCTCAAGGCGGCATCCGCTCAATACCTTGAGCGAATCTGGGTTGAGATAGTCCATATAACTCGCCCCGTCGGGTATGTCGAACACGTTTTCCTTCGTGAACAGCCTGTCGTACATGCGCACCTCGGCCTCGACGCAGTGACCTGCCGAGAGCCAATGTATGGTGCCCTTGACCTTTCGTCCGTCCGCGGGATTGCCGCAGCCGGTCTCAAGGTCGGCGGTGCAGCGCAGCTCGGCGATATTGCCCTGCCCGTCCTTTACGACCTCGTCGCATCTTATTATATAGGAACCCATAAGGCGGACCTCTCCGCCAGGCTTGAGACGGAAGAACTTGGGCGCCGCCTCCTCCATAAAGTCGCTCCTCTCTACGAAGAGCTCTCGCGAGAAGGGCACGGAGCGTTTTCCGGCGCTCTCAACCTGCGGATTGTTGGGAAGCTCGAAGTATTCCGTTTTTCCCTCCGGATAGTTGGTAATTACAACCTTAAGCGGGTCGAGCACCGCGATTCTGCGCGGCGCCGAGGCGTTGAGCTCCTCCCTTATGCAGTGCTCGAGCAGGCTTATGTCCACAATGCTGTACGCCTTGGCAACGCCTGCGCGGGTGACGAAATCGATTATTGAAGAGGGCGTGTAGCCCCTCCGGCGCAGCCCGCAGAGGGTCGGCATACGGGGGTCGTCCCAGCCGTCCACCCTTCCGGTCTCGACCAGCTCGCGCAGAAAGCGCTTGCTCATAACGGTATAGGTCAGGTTCAGCCTTGCAAACTCGTACTGATGCGGCTTTTTCTCAAAGCCGACATTGTCCACCACCCAGTCGTAGAGGGGACGGTGGTTTTCAAACTCTATCGAGCAAAGCGAATGGGTTATCCCCTCGAGGGCGTCCTGTATCGGATGGGCAAAATCGTAGAGCGGATAGATGCACCACTTGTCGCCCTGGCGATGATGCCTCGCGTGAACGATGCGGTATATCGCGGGGTCGCGCATATTCATATTGGGCGAGGCCATATCTATTTTGGCTCGCAGGGTATGGGTCCCGTCCTCGAACTCGCCGTTTTTCATTCTTTCGAACAGATCGAGATTCTCCTCGACGCTGCGATCCCGGTAAGGGCTGTTTTTCCCCGGCTCGGTGAGGCTTCCGCGGTATTGCTTCATCTCCTCGCCCGTCAGGTCGCAGACGTAAGCCTTGCCGTCCTTTATCAACTTTACGGCAAACTCGTAGCACCTGTCAAAATAGTCGGAGCCGTAGTATATGCCGCCGGTCGGCTCGGCGCCCAGCCAGCGCAGGTCCTCCTCGATGGACTGAACGTACTCGTCGTCCTCCTTGACGGGGTTTGTGTCGTCATAGCGCAGGTTGAACAGACCGCCGTACTTTTTGGCAGTGCCGGCGTTTATCCATATCGCCTTGGCGCTGCCTATATGCAGATAGCCGTTCGGCTCGGGCGGAAAACGTGTGTGCACCCTCTCTACCCTGCCCTCGGCAAGGTCGGCGTCTATGATGTCATGTATGAAATTGGAAGAATTGTTTGTCGTCTCTGCCATATTTTTTACACCTTCCTGTCGCTTTTGAGCCTGTCCGCTGCGGCTTTAAGGCGCCCCAGCACGCGCTCCCTGCCCAGAATGCCCATAACGGCGCACATGTCGGGGGAATTGGTCCTCCCCGTCACGGCGACGCGCAGCACCATCGACACGTCGCCCACGTGACCCTTCCACGCGTCGGGGTCCTGCTTGTAAAGCTTCGGGGCCGGCGCATAGCCCATGCTCTCGGCAAGCTGTTTTACTTTATCGAACCACGCCGTGTTGTCGTCCTTCTCGTCGTAGATATCGGCATACCTTGTCAGTATCGCCAGAATATCCTCCTTTGATACGTTTTCGGGATAATTGTCCGAGTATTCGGCGAGCTCGTCGAAGAAAAACGAAGTATAGCCGACAGCGTCGCTCCACAGCCCTATGTCCTTTCTCGGCTTGGGACCTCCCCTGCCGATGGCGAGTATATCGGTCGAATACTTCCCGTCGCGGGTAAAGATGCCGTAGAACTCGGGCGCGTTGTCCTTCGCCCAGCCGGCCACCCTCCCGTATACGGTGGGAGCATCCATAACGGCTACGGTGTTGCGGCTTATATCGTCCAGCTTTGCTATGTCGAACAGCGCGCCGGACACCCCCATCTTCTTCGTCTTAAACTGAAAGTCGGTCATCGGCGCCGTCGGATTCTTCAGCCGCCATTCCTCATAGTTGGAATTGAGCAGCGTCATCAGATATTCGAGCACCGACTCGACCGGATATCCTGCCCTGCTGTAAAAATCGAGGGCAAGCTCTGGATCTTTACGCTTGGACAGCTTGCGCTTCGAGCCGCCGTCCATCTTCATAAGCTGGGCCGTGTGCACATATTTCGGCTTTTGCCAGCCGAGCAGCTCGAAAAGCTGCAGATGTATCGGCAGCGTTGCCAGCCACTCCTCTCCGCGCACAACGTGGGTCGTCCTCATAAAGTGGTCGTCCACCACATGGGCGAAGTGATAGGTCGGTATCCCGTCGGATTTGAGCAGTACGACATCCTGGTCGTTCTCGGGCATCTCAATGCGTCCCTTGACCTCGTCTATGTGGACTATGCGCCTGTTCGGGTCGCCGGGCGAGCGAAGGCGCAGCACAAAGGGCTTACCGGCCGCAAGCTCCTTTTCTGTATCCTCCATACCCATATCGCGGTGGCGGGCCCACCTGCCGTAATAGCCCGGCGTGGCCTTCTGCTCCTCCTGCCGCCTGCGCATTTCGCCGAGCTCCTCCTCGGTGCAGAAGCAGGGGTATGCAAGGCCGCGTCTTATAAGGCTCTTCGCCACGGCCTGATATATTCTCGCCCTCTGGCGCTGGCGGTACGGGCCGTATTTCCCGTTCTCGCCGTCGAGGGTCGCCCCCTCGTCAAAATTGAGGTCAAAGCTCTCAAACGCCTTGAGTATCGTCTCCACGCCGCCCGGTACCTCGCGCTTTTGGTCGGTATCCTCGATGCGGAGGAAGAACACCCCGCCGCTCTGATGCGCAAGGCGCTCGTCGGTCAGCGCGCCGAAGAGATTACCCAGATGCATAAAGCCGGTGGGGCTCGGCGCCATCCTCGTCACCATCGCTCCCTGCGGAAGGCCCCTCGGCGGATACATTTTTTCCAGCTCCTCAAGGAGCAGGTCGTTGTCAGGATAGAGCATATCTGCCAAACGGTCAAAGTCCATAGCTGATTCCCGTCTTTCTGTAATTATATTGCAAATATCATAACTGCCGGATTTTAGGATAACATATTTCAAAAAACGTTTCAACCTGTACCGTGTGAGACGTTTAAATTTTTGAGCACGGCTGACAAAAACAGCCGCATCCGTCAGGCTGCGGCTGTTTTCGATCCTTATATTCTATGCGCTGTGCTTACTCGGCGTCGGCGGGAGCCTCCGCCTCCGCTTCGGGCTCGCTCTGGGCAGGGGCCTCGGCTTCAGCCTCGGCAGCAGCCTCAGCGGGAGCCTCGACAGGCGCCTCGGGGGATTCCTCGAGCAGACCGCGTATGGTGAGGTTGACCCTCTTTGCGTCAAAGTCGATGCCCATTATCTTGGCCTGAACATGCTGACCGACCGTCAGCTCGTCCTCGGGCTTTGCAACGCGGTGAGTCGCTATCTGGGATATATGGATAAGACCGTCGATGCCCGGTATAACCTCGGCAAAAGCGCCGAAGGACATCAGCTTTACGATCTTGCAGTCGATAACGTCGCCCACATTGTACTTTGCCTTGAGTATCTCCCAGGGGTTGTCCTCCGGCTTCTTGCAGCCGAGGGATATCTTCTTGGTCTCGGGGTTGGCCGAAAGAACGAATACGTCGAGGGTGTCGCCCACCTTTACGACGTCGCTCGGATGGCGTATGCGGCTCCATGAGAGCTCGGAAATGTGCACCATGCCGTCAACGCCGCCGATATCGACGAACACGCCGTAGGAGGTGATGGATTTAACAACGCCGGTATAGTGCTTGCCCTCCTCTATCTCGGCCCAGATCTTCTCGGAGTTGACCTTCTTCTCCTCCTCGAGAACGACCTTGATAGAGCCGGTCACACGGCGGCGCTGGCGGTTTATCTCGATTATGCGCATGCGCGCCTTGTTGCCCACCATGGTGGACAGGTCGGCGGTATAGCGCTCTGCCGCAAGGGATGCGGGAACAAATACGCGGATATCGTTTACTATTGCGATAACGCCGCCCTTTACGGCCTCAACTATCGTGCCCTCGACAACAGAGCCCTCCTCGCAGGAGCGCTCTATCTCCTTCCAGCCCTTTATCGAGTCAATCTTCTTCTTGGAGAGCATGATGGTGCCCTCCACATCGTTCACGCGTACTACGAAAACCTCGATCTCGTCGCCTATATGCAGAACATTCGCCGGATCAACCGACGGATCGTCGCTGAATTCGCTGATCGGAATATATCCGTCGGCCTTGGTACCGAGGTCGACATGTATCTCATTGGGGGCTATCCCAACAACAACGCCTGTTACGATGTCGCCCGAAGACAGGGTCTTGAAGGACTTTTCGAACTCCTCCGCGAAGCTCATTTCACCTTCGGTCATATTTCTTTCATCAATCATACTGTTTACTACCTCCTTTATTATGAAAGCGGGGGTGGAGGCCCCTGCCGTCACACCGATGCGATTTATCCCCTCGGTCACCCCTTTGGGGAGATCGGCCGCCGTCTCTATGTGAAGGACGCGGCTGCACTTTTCACGGCAGACCTCGGCGAGTTTGCGGGTGTTGGAGCTCTCGACGCTTCCTATCACCACCATCAGCTCGCTTTGGGCGGCGATTTCGGCCGCTTCAATCTGGCGCTCATTCGTAGCATTACATATTGTATCAAATATCTTCAGATTTGTACACTCTTTATTTAAAGTTGCCAGACATTTCTCCCATTTTTTTCGGTTGATGGTGGTCTGGGCCACGACGCAGATATCCTTTTTCGCAAACTGCGGATCGGCCTTCAGGAACTCCTCAAGCCTCTGTTCATCGTAAAAAACGCGCGCCCTGTCAGAGCACCAGCCGTTTATCCCGATGACCTCGGGGTGTTCCCCGTCGCCGATTATGATTATCTCATATCCGCGCTCCATGTGCTCGTGAACTATGGAGTGTATCTTCTTTACGTACGGGCAGGTGGCGTCGATATATTCATGTCCGAGGGCCTTCAGCTCGTCGTAGACCTGCTTTCCGGCGCCGTGGGCCCTTATTATTATCGGCCCGTCGCGCCCCGCCTGTGACGGCGAACCGATTATAACGGCGCCCTTTTTCTCAAGCTCGTCGATTATGGTGTTATTGTGTATTATCGGGCCGAGCATATAGGTATGGCCCGTCCCCTCGCCGACCGCCCTGTGGGCGATGTCGACCGCCCTCTTCACTCCGAAGCAGAAGCCGGCAGTCTTTGCAAGCGTTATCTCTATACCCATCAGTCAAGGCTCCTTATGTAGCTCATTAGATCATTCGACAGCCTCTTGTACTCCTCGTGCTCCAGCTTGCCGTACTCGCTGCGAGGGTATCGGCGCGGCTCGCCTATAACTATCACCGTCTTTTTGAACGGCCTCGGCGACGGAGATATGTAAACCGGCTGCACCGTCGCGCTCGTCTTAGCCGCTATCATGGCGACGCCCGCCTTGGCCTCGACAGACGGGTCGTTGCGCGGATTTCTCGTTCCCTCCGGAAAAATGGCGAGCGTCTCTCCCTTTTTTATGACCGACATCGCGGTTTTTATCGCCGTCAGATCGTGGGCCCCGCGATTGACCGGAAAGGCGTGCAGCTTTACAAGCAGCGGCCCCAGCACCGGTATTCTGAACAGCTCCTGCTTTGCCATAAAGAACAGCACCCGCGGATAAACCACGACCATTATCACCGGATCCCAGTTCGACGTGTGGTTGGCGCACATTATCGCGCCTCCATCCATATCTATCCTCTCGGGATAGCGGAGCTCGACGCGGAATATAAGCATAAGCAGCGGGCGAAATACCGCCCTTATAACCTTATAGAACATTTCTGACCTCATTTATTGCGGCGCATACCAGCTCGACCGCCTGCTCGAAGCCGACGCCGGTCGTATCTATCTCCCTTGCGTCGTCGGCTCTGCGAAGGGGCGCAATCCTTCTGTGTGAATCGTTGTAGTCGCGCAGCTTCATGTCGTTCAGCACATCCTCGAATACGACCCTTTCCCCTTTGGCCGTCAGCTCGTCGTAACGCCTCTTCGCCCTCGTCTCGACCGCCGCCGTAAGAAAAATCTTGACGTCGGCGTCGGGCAGGACGACGGTGCCGATATCTCTGCCGTCCATAATGACGTCGTATTTTTCCGCAAAGCTGCGCTGCATATCGAGCAGCGCCGCCCTGACCGCCGGCACGGCCGACACGTCGGATGCGTATTTCGACGCCTCGGGGGTGCGTATCTGCTCTGATACATCCTCGCCGCACAGCAGCATGTGCTGCACCCCGTCCTTATAAACGATATCGATCTTAACATCGGGCAGCAGCCTCTCTATCGCCTCTGCGTCGTCGGAGGCGCAGCCCGCCCTCATCACATAAAGCCCTATCGTGCGGTATATCGCGCCGGTGTCTACATATACGAAGCCCAGCCTTTGGGCCGCGGCGCGCGATACCGTGCTCTTGCCCGCGCCCGACGGACCGTCAATGGCAACCGATATTTTTTTCATCTTATGCTCAACCTCTCCCGTGCCGAAATGCTTCAAACGGCCCTGTGCCCGAGCCCCACCGCGATCTCGTTAAGATGCAGCAGACCTACGCCGAACAGCATCGCTACGCAGACGTGATCGCCGTGTCTTGCGATGCCTATCTTGCCGCCGACATTGAAGCCTATCGCCTTTGTTGCAATCTGTGTTATGGCCTCGTGGGCGGCACCGGCCACGGCGCCCTCCTCGTTGTGATGGTCGCCGATTATGCCCTCTCTCTTTGCCGCCACCACCGAGCGCTCTATCAGCTTGTTTATTGAGGTTACAAGGTCGCCGCCGAAATCGACCGCAGCCGCGTGTATCTCCCTTTTTGCGAGCTTTTGCTGCTCCTCCTTCTCCTCCGTCCTGTCGGCGGTGCAGGCCATCCTCAGCGAGGCTATTGCAACGTCTCTGCTCCCTATCTTATCCGCATTATGCTCGTATGCCATTTGCCTCCATCCTTCCGTACTGTGATTTATATGTCATACGCTTGTGCAAAGGGCGCCGGCCGCAGCCATTGCGGTCGAAAAAGCTATCTGAAGGTTGAATCCTCCCGTATACGCGTCGACGTCTATCACCTCGCCCGCAAAGTACAGCCCCGGCAGGAGCCTCGACTCCATCGTCCTGGGATTTATCTCCTTCGTGCATACCCCACCCGAGGTGATTATTGCCTCGTCTATCGGGCGGGGACCCGTGATCTCTATCTCAAAACACTTCAGCTGACGCACAAGCTCCAAGCGCTGTCCGCGTGTTATGCCGTTCACGCGCAGCGACGGGTCAATCCCGCTCCTGTCTATTATTACCGGTATGAGCTTTCTGGGCAGCAGCTTGTCGAGTGAGTTAGCAAACTCCCTGCGGGAGAACTCCGCAAAATCGCGCAGTAAACGCTCGTCAAGCTTCTGTTCGTCGAGAGCAGGCTTTAGATCTATTATAAACCTGTACCTTTCCCGGGAAAAATCCCTCATGTGGGCCGAGGCAGACAGCACCGTCGGCCCCGTTATGCCGAAATGCGTGAACATCAGCTCTCCGAAATCGCGGTATACCGCTTCATCCCCGCTGTTTTTCACCGTGACGGCGACGTTGCGCAGCGACAGGCCCTGAAGCCTGCGGCAATCCTCCCCCGCCGCGCACAGCGGCACAAGCGACGGCCGAAGCTCGGTCACGGTGTGCCCCGCCTGCCTCGCAAGACTGTACCCGTCGCCGGTAGAGCCCGTCGCGGGATATGACAGCCCGCCGCAGGCCACAACGACCGCAGGCGCCCAAACCTTGCGCCCGTCGTCAAGCGCCGCTCCGGCGAGCTCTCCGCCGTCGATGATGAGCGACGCGGCTCTTCCTCTTATTATGTCAACGCCGCCCTCCGCAGTATACCGGCGCAGAGCGGATACTATGTCTGCTGCCCTGTCGGACACGGGAAACACCCTGTTCCCCCTCTCGACCTTGAGGGGCACGCCGAGCGACTCGAAAAGCTCCATTGTGTCATGCGGCGTAAAGCGCGACGCTGAAGAGTACATAAATCCGCCGTTTTGCGGAATATTCTTTATAAACTCGTCAACCTCGCAGTTGTTCGTCACATTGCAGCGGCCCTTTCCGGTTATGCCGAGCTTTCTGCCGACCCGGTCATTGCGCTCGACAAGGGCAATCTTCAGCCCTCCGCGGGCCGCGGCTCCTGCCGCCGTCATACCGGCGGCACCGGCTCCGATAACCAAGACATCGTATTTTTTCAATCGGCCTCACCCTTCGCGTCGCTCTGGTCGTATCTCTCATACACGCCGTTTTCCACCCAGATGTTCTCCAGCGTCTGGAATTTGGCGTAGGTCTCGTCCTTGCGTCTCATGCCGACCGCCGCAATAAGGGCGTTTATGACGCTCAGCGGCGCGACAAGCGAGTCGACAAAGGAGGCCATATCGCTCCTTGCAATAAGCGAGTAATGGGCTATCTTTGTTATGGGGGAAATATTGCTGTCGGTTATAGCTATGACCTTCGCGCCCCGCTCCTTTGCGAAGCTCAGCCCGCGTATGGTTCTTTTTGAATACCGCGGAAAGCTGATGCCTATCACCACATCCTCTGGGGAAACCGACATCATCTGCTCGAATATCTCCGATACTCCCATTGAGCTGAGCAGACGCACGTTGTCAAGCATCATATTGAAATAAAAGCTGAGGAACACCGCAAGCGCCGACGCGCTGCGCACGCCGAGTATATAAATGCGCCGCGCCGAGAGGATCGCGTCGACTATCCTGTCAAAATCCTCCCTGTTAATCTCGCCGAGGGTTATACGCAGCTTCTCTATATCGGAATTTATGACGTTGCGCAGTATATCCTTGTCCCCTATGCGGTTGGTCGTGACCTCTATGCGCTGCACCGAGGTCAGCTTGGTGCGTATCAGCTCCTGCAGCGCCCTCTGGAGCTTGGGATACCCGTCAAAGCCCAGCTCGGTCGAAAAGCGGACGACGGTCGACTCGCTCACCCCGACGACGCCGCCGAGCTTTGAGGCCGTCATAAAGGCGGCCTTGTCATAGTTTTCTGTTATATATCTTGCTATCGCCAGCTGTCCCTTTGAAAATGTGGGAAGCATCGCATTTATATGCGCCAGCAGATCCTGGCTCTGCATATCGGTATCAACAGCCTTGTTCTTATCCATCCCAGTCTCCTCTGTTGCTCTGCATTTTCGGCCGAATAAATAAACGAAAACCCGCCCGATACAGCCGTCAAGCATATATCCTGTTCTATATTAACCTTTTTATCGGCAAAATGCAAGTAGCCGTTCACAAGCTCCGAACGGCGCGGATTTTGGCGCCGCATCTCATGTTTTGCGCGTATATATTAAATATGAAGAAACACGCCCCTCCGCTTCTCCGCCGCGCCGCATACATAGGTGACCTCGTGCATGAAAAAACGGCGTGACATACAGTCACGCCGTTTATGAGGACATATTGAAAATTTATTGAATAGTGAGGTGATTTTCAATATTTACTGTCTCGGCCTTGCCCTTGTTCCTCTGAGCTATGCGGTATTCAAAGAACTTGGTCGCAACCTGTCCGAACAGGGCGTAGGACAGAACATCCTCATCCTGCTCGATATAGTCCTTTATCTCCTCGCGGAGCTTGTCGAGCTCGGGCGGCAGCAGGTCGGCGGGGCGGCAGTCGATGGGCTCCGCGTCGCCGATAATCTTCTTTCTAAACTCGGGGTCTATCGGAACGGGAGTACGGCCGTACTCGCCGCGCACCATAGCCTTGAATTCCTTGGAGATCATCTTATAGCGCTGACCGAATATAACGTTCAGAACAGCCTGGGTGCCGACTATCTGAGAAGTGGGGGTAACCAGAGGCGGATAACCTGCCTCCTTGCGCACCAGCGGTATCTCGTCGAGAACCTCGTAGTACTTGTCCTCCTTTTTCTGCTGCTTGAGCTGGGAGATAAGGTTGGACAGCATTCCGCCCGGCACCTGATAGAGCAGACAGTTGGTGTCGACCGCAAGTGCCTTGGGGTCGAGCAGGCCGCTCTCGAGGTACTTCTCGCGCAGCGGGATAAAGTACTGACGCACCTCGTTGAGCGCCTTGAGGTCAAGACCGGTGTCATACTCGGTTCCGGCAAGCGCGGCTACGATAACCTCGGTCGCAGGCTGGGAAGTGCCCAGAGCTATCGGGGAAATGGCGCAGTCAACAACATCCACGCCGGCCTCAACGGCCTTAAGATAGGTCATCGAGCCTACGCCGGTGGTGTAGTGGGTATGGAGCTGTATCGGCACCTTTACGGCCGCCTTGAGCTTGGAAACAAGCTCGTAGCTGGTATAAGGGGTCAGAAGGCCGGCCATATCCTTTATGCATATCGAGTCGGCGCCGCAGTTCTCATACTCCTTGGCAAGCTCAACGAAGCTGTCAACCGTGTGAACGGGGCTTATGGTATAGCTCATAGCGGCCTGGACCTGTCCGCCTTCCTTCTTGGTGGCGTTGATGGCGGTCTGCAGGTTGCGCACGTCGTTGAGCGCGTCGAATATACGGATTATATCGATGCCGTTGGCTATCGACTTCTGCACGAAGTACTCAACCACATCGTCGCTGTAATGACGGTAGCCCAGTATGTTCTGGCCGCGGAAAAGCATCTGCAGGGGGGTCTTCTTGGCGCGCGCCTTTATCTGACGCAGCCTCTCCCACGGGTCCTCGTTGAGGAAGCGCAGGCAGGAATCGAAGGTAGCTCCGCCCCAGCACTCGAGGGACTGGTAGCCGATTTTGTCGAGCATCTCGACTATGGGGAGCATATCCTCGGTCGTCATTCTGGTCGCCACGAGGGACTGATGAGCGTCACGAAGGGCGGTTTCGGTGATTTTTACCTTTGCCATTTACATTTCCTCCTTTAACGGCTGTACATAGCAAGGAACACGCCGGCTGCAACGGCAGAGCCTATAACGCCGGCCACGTTCGGACCCATGGCGTGCATGAGCAGGAAGTTCCTCGGATTCTCCTTCTGGCCGACAACCTGCGAAACGCGCGCCGCCATAGGAACGGCGGAAACGCCTGCGGAGCCTATCAGAGGATTGATGGTTCCCTTGGAGAGCACGCACATCAGCTTGCCGAACAGAACGCCGCCCGCGGTGGAGAAGGAGAAAGCGCACAGACCGAGGAAGATTATGAACAGCGTCCTCGGGGTCAGGAAGTTATCCGCACCGGCGGTAGCACCGACGGTAACGCCGAGGAATATGGTAACGATATTGATAAGCTCGTTCTGAGCCGTCTTGGAAAGGCGCTCAGTTACGCCGGATTCCTTCATCAGGTTGCCGAGCATAAGCATACCTACGAGGGTGGCGGCGTCGGGCAGTATCAGCGAGATGATGATAGTAACCGCAATCGGGAATACTATTCTCTCTACCTTGTTGACCTCACGCAGCTGACCCATAACTATGAGGCGCTCCTTCTTGGTGGTAAGGGCCTTCATTATAGGGGGCTGAATGATGGGCACCAGCGCCATGTACGAGTAGGCCGCGACGGCTATCGCCGGCAGCAGCACAGGCGCGAGGGTCTTGGTGACAAATATCGCGGTAGGGCCGTCTGCGCCGCCGATTATACCGATGGAGCAGGCCTCGTTTACGTTGAAGCCGAGGCAGAGCGCGCCCAGGAAGGCCGCGAAAACGCCCAGCTGAGCGGCAGCGCCGAGCAGCAGGCTCTTGGGGTTGGCGATAAGCGGACCGAAGTCGGTCATGGCGCCTATGCCGAGGAATATCAGAGGCGGGTATATGCCGAGCTTTACGCCGAGATACAGCATATCGAGAAGTCCGCCGTCATGTACAACGTCCTGTATCACAAGGCCGTTCTCCGCAAGGAAGAGGTCCATGTGTATAAGGCCGGTGCCGGGCAGGTTGGCCAGCAGCATACCGAAGCCTATGGGCATGAGCAGCAGGGGCTCGAAGCCCTTGACTATTGCAAGATAGAGCAGCACAAGGGATACGCATATCATGATGACGTAGCGATAGTCAATCAGACTGAATCCCGTCTTTGCTATAAAGTTTATTATAGCTTCACCTATCAATTTGGTTCCCTCCTTCTACTTTATTCTCAAAACCAAGCCTTAACCGAGGACAACCAGAACGTCACCGGTATTGACGGCGTCACCCTGATTAACCTTGATGGCGACAACCTTGCCGGCCTGAGGCGCGGTGATGTCGTTCTCCATCTTCATGGCTTCGAGAATAAGCAGAGGCTGGTCGGCATTTACGGAATCTCCGACGTTTACGAGTATCTTCCAGATGTTGCCGGGCATGGGGCTCTCAACATTGCAGGAGCCTGCTGCGGGTGCGGCGGCGGGCGCTGCTGCGGGAGCGGGAGCGGCTGCGGGCGCTGCTGCGGGAGCGGCGGCGGGAGCGGTCACGATGGGAGTGCCGGCTGCAACTTCCTCAACGTCAACCTCATAAGCTTTTCCGTTTACGTTTATAACGAACTTTCTCATAACAAAATACCTCCTCTAAAAGTTACATTCATTCTCTTTGTACAGGGGGATTCAGACGCGGCGTATGCCCGTAACCTTGACGGTGTCGACGGGGATATCCGCATAGGTCGCAACGGCGGCGGTAGCCAGCGCCACGAATTCATCCGCATCGGTTATGGGATCGGGGATGGCAGCGGCCGCAGGAGCGGCTGCGGCAGGCGCCGCGGCAGCAGGAGCGGCGGGAGCGGCTGCGGCTTTCCTCTTGGGGATTTCGTAGAAAATTACGCGGAAGAGTTCAAGCACGCCCCAAAGAATAATAAGCACCGCAAAAACGGTACCCATGCCCACTACGGCCGTCGGCAGAGCGTATTGGCTCAGATTTTCCGCAATGGATGCAGCGTTCAGACCAGACATTTTTTTGTTTCACCTCACTATGTTCTTTTTAATAATAAAGTCTGAAATATGTATCATAAACAGCGTATAATGCGGATTTTCCGGTTTATGGCGAAATTTCCGCATAAGTAGCCTATTCTGAAATATTATACCATTTGATATTTGACATTTACAATATAAACCTGACCGAAAGTTTTTGGTACTATGAACAAATTTATTATTCATTTTGGTTTATTTTTCCGTAAAGTACCCCTCAAGGTCAAGAAAATACCGTTTTTTACCGTCAGATGTGCTCTCTTCTTTGAAGCCGAGCCCTGTAAGAAGGCGGTCGAGCCCCTCGTTGCTGCAGACCGCCCCCCTTATGCCGAACAGATCGGCGCTGTTGAGGACCGCGCGCAGCACGCCGTCCCCGAGCTCGACTACGACGCCGCCGTCACGCCCGACGAGCTCGTATATTGCCACAAGCCCGTCCTCTATGCCGTAGGTGCAGCTGCATAGGGGCTTTCCGTCCTGCCGCGCGGTATAGCAAAGGACAGGCCGGCTGACGTCGGCTCCGAAGGCCGCGGCCGCCGACGCATCTCTGTCCCTGAGTATTTCAATCATCGTCCTTATCCCCCTTTTTTGTCCCGCCGCGCAGAGCGTCTGTCTCCTTTCTTGTCAGATAACGCCACTCGCCCGGAGCGAGCTCTCCCAGCTCGAGCGTCCCCTCCGACACCCTCTTGAGCCTTCTTACCGTGAGGCCGACCTGCTCGCACATGCGCCGTATCTGGCGGTTTCTCCCCTCGCCTATCTCTATATACAGCACGACGGAGGTCCCCCGCTGCTCTATCACCCCCACGTTTGCGGGCGCGGTCGTATATCCGTCGAGCTCAAAGGGCTCGCCGAGCCTCCTGAGCTGTCTTTCGCTCACGGGTCCGGCGACCGTCGTCTCATACCCCTTTTTTATGTTGTGCGAAGGGTGGGCCACCGCGTTGGCAAGCTCGCCGTCGTCGGTCATTATCAGCAGCCCCTCCGAATTGTAATCGAGCCTCCCGACCGGGAATATGCGGCCGTCAACATCGTCGGTATAATCGGCCACGGTGCGCCGTCCCCTCTCGTCGCTCATGGCGGTCAGTACGCGGCGCGGCTTGTTGAGCATGATATACACGTGCCTTTTTTTGCCGCCGCCTATCCTTTTGCCGTCGAGCTCAATCCTGTCCCTTTGCGGGTCGGCCCTGTCCCCGATTTTTGCCCTTCGGCCGTTGACGGTCACGCGCCCGCTCTCTATCAGCTCCTCGCAGCGGCGGCGCGAGGCCACGCCGGCGTCGGCCATTATCTTCTGCAGCTTCAGAGATTTATTCTCCTCCATATCATCCCTCCGAAACAAGGTTTCCGATTGTGATTATATAGTAATCATGCGCCGATATCAACCGCACCGGCGCAAAAACAGGTTTTCTCCGTCATATACCGATATGCGTCGGGCCCGAAAAAGGCTGCCGCCTTTTCGGGCCCGCGAATACCGTGAATATACCGGTTGATACGGATTATTTCTTTTCGTCCTGCGCCACGCCCTTTACCGCTGCCACAAGGGAGCTGAGCGACTGGATCTCGGAGGGGACGATTATCTTCGTCGCCTTCCCGTCGGCCGCCTTTATAAAGGCCTCGTAGCTCTTGAGGGTCAGCACGTTGGCGGCGGGATTGGCGTCGTTGAGCATGCGTATACTCTGGGCCGTCGCCTCCTGCACCTTCAGTATCGCCTCGGATTCACCCTCGGCCCTGCGTATTGCGGCCTCCTTTTCGGCCTCGGCTCGCAGTATAGCAGCCGCCTTCTCGGCCTCGGCCTGGAGTATGGCCGATTCCTTCTGGCCCTCGGCCACCAGCACGGCGGAGCGCTTCTCGCCCTCGGCGCGCAGTATAGCCTCGCGCCGCTCGCGCTCTGCCTTCATCTGCTTTTCCATCGCGTCCTGTATCTCGCGGGGCGGCATGATGTTCTTGAGCTCAACGCGGTTGATTTTGATGCCCCACGCGTCGGTCGCCTCGTCGAGTATCGAGCGCATCTTGGTGTTTATCACATCCCTCGAGGTGAGGGTCTGGTCAAGCTCGAGCTCGCCGATGATGTTCCTCAGCGTCGTCGCCGTCAGATTCTCTATGGCCTTCATCGGGTTTTCAACGCCGTAGGTATATAGCTTGGGGTCGGTTATCTGCAAATAGATAACGGTGTCTATCTGCATCGTTACGTTATCCTTTGTGATAACGGGCTGGGGCAGGAAATCGGCGACCTGCTCCTTGAGGCTGACCCTCCTTGCAATGCGGTCGATAAAGGGCACCTTGAGGTGGAAGCCCACATCCCACGTCATCCTGTAGGTGCCGAGCCTCTCAATGACGTACGCCCTTGCCTGCGGAACTATCTGTATGCAGGACAAAAGCACGCCGGCAATGATCACAACTATAACTATAAGCGCAATAAACGGTCCCATAACGCACCTCCGTAAAACGATAGTTTAATATAACCTGTTATACAGCGCCGCCCTGCAAAGCGGCAGCTTTTACCTGTATCAGTCTTCGACAGGGGTAACTATGAGCTTGACGCCGTCTATGCAGTCGACGCCGACCTTCGCACCCTTCGGTATTACTTCGCCATCCTTGGAGCGGGCGGTCCACACCTTCCCGTCCACACGCACGGCGCCGCTCGGCCCGTCGTTGTCGATATCCTCGGTCACCACGGCTATCTGGCCGACCACCCTGTCGGCGTTGGTGCGCACGTTTTTCCTGTTTATCTTCTCACGGAGCACCGGTATCATGACGATCATCAGCACTATCGACACCACAAGGAAGGCCGCTATCTGAAATATTATCGGCACATTCAGCACCGCAAGCACCATCGCGACCAGAGCTCCCGCGCAAAACCATATCGAAACGAGCGCTACCGACATTATCTCAATTACAGCAAAAATAACAAGCAGCACAAGCCACACTATGAACATATTGATTTCAGAAAACATAATCACGCCCTCCCGTAAACAGTATTAGCTGGGTATGTTGTATATTATACACTATCGGGGCCCTTCAATCAATACAAAAGCCGCTTTTTGAGCCGTTTGCGCGGGCCCGTCCCCGCTCCCGCGCGCCCTCGGCGAAAGCGCAAATCGTCTGGGCTCCTTAAAAATGCGGCGCAGCCGTATCGGCTGCGCCGCATAAACTTTTTTCCTTTCGGGCAGGATTAATACATGCCCATGCCGCCGTCCATACCGGGAGCGGGAGCGGCAGCCGCCGCGGGCTCCTTCTTGTCGGCAACGAGGCTCTCGGTGGTCAGAACCATGCTGGCAACGGAGGCCGCGTTCTGAAGCGCGCTCCTTGTTACCTTGGTAGGATCGACTATACCGGCCTTTATCATATCGACGTACTCTTCCTTGTAGGCGTCGAAGCCGTATCCGAGCTTGCCGGAATTCCTGATGTGCTCTATGATAACCGAGCCCTCGAGGCCGGCGTTCTTGGCTATCTGGCGTACTGGCTCCTCGAGCGCGCGGAGAACTATGCGGATACCGGTCTTCTCGTCGCCCTCGGCCTTATCGGCGAGCTCTGCCACGCCGTCGATTGCGTTGATGAGCGCCGTGCCGCCGCCGGCTACGATGCCCTCCTCAACCGCCGCGCGGGTGGCGGACAGGGCGTCCTCAATCCTCATCTTCTGCTCCTTCATCTCGGTCTCGGTAGCAGCGCCGACCTTGATAACGGCAACGCCGCCTGCGAGCTTGGCCAGACGCTCCTGGAGCTTCTCGCGGTCAAAATCGGATGTGGTGGTCTCTATACCGTTGCGTATCTGGCCGACACGTGCCTTTATCTCGGCGGGATCGCCCGCGCCGTCGATGATGATGGTGTTCTCCTTCTGGACCTTTACCTGACGGGCGCGGCCCAGCTGGCTGAGCTTGGTCTCCTTGAGCTCGAGGCCGAGCTCCTCGGAAATAACCTCGCCGCCTGTCAGAACGGCGATATCCTTGAGCATCTCCTTGCGGCGGTCGCCGAAGCCGGGAGCCTTGACCGCAACGCAGGTAAAGGTGCCGCGCAGCTTGTTTACAACGAGAGTTGCAAGGGCCTCGCCCTCGAGATCCTCGGCGATTATTACGAGCTTCTTGCCGCCCTGAACTATCTGCTCAAGAACGGGCAGTATCTCCTGAATGTTGGATATCTTCTTGTCGGTGATAAGGATATAGGCGTCGTCTATAACGGCCTCCATCTTGTCGGTGTCGGTCACCATGTAGGGGGAAATATAGCCGCGGTCGAACTGCATGCCCTCGACCACCTCGGAATAGGTCTCTGCCGTCTTGGACTCCTCAACGGTGATAACGCCGTCGGAGGAAACCTTCTCCATAGCGTCGGCAATGAGGTTGCCCAGGTCGGCGTCGCCGGAGGATACGGTAGCTACCCTCGCTATATCGGCCGAGCCCTCGACCGCCTTGCTGTTGGCCTTTATTATCTCAACGGCCTTGGCAACGGCGCTGGCAATACCCTTTTTGACAATCATGGGATTGGCGCCCGCGGCCACGTTCTTCATGCCCTCACGGATGATGGCCTGAGCGAGCAGAGTGGCGGTGGTGGTGCCGTCGCCCGCGATATCGTTGGTCTTGGTGGCGACCTCCTTGACGAGCTGCGCGCCCATGTTCTCAAAAGCGTCGTCAAGCTCTATCTCCTTTGCAATGGTGACGCCGTCGTTGGTTATCAGGGGAGAACCGAACTTCTTGTCGAGAACAACGTTCCTGCCCTTGGGGCCCAGAGTTATCTTAACAGTGTCAGCGAGCTTGTCTACGCCGCGCTGAAGAGCTTTTCTCGCGTCTTCGCCGTACATTATTTCCTTGGACATACAAAAAACCTCCTAATATATATCAGTTGAAATGCAGATTCGCTCTTTTATCACTCAACGACAGCAAGTATATCGCTCTGACGGACAATGATATACTCCTGCCCGTCGAGCTTGACCTCGGTGCCGGAATATTTGGAAGTGATTACCCTGTCGCCCGGCTTTACGTACATCTTGACCTCCTTGTCGTCAACGATGCCGCCGGGGCCGACGGCGATTACCTCAGCGAACTGGGGCTTCTCCTTTGCGGCGCCGGTCAGGATGATACCGCTCTTGGTGGTCTCCTCCATCTCAACCATTTTTACAACTACTCTGTCCACAAGGGGTTTGATAGTCATGATGAATATCCTCCTTTATATTATATGCATTTTGCGAATCGAGAATTTCGGTTGTTAGCACTCGACGTCTACGAGTGCTAACCACAATGAATAATATAGTTATATCGCAGCCAAGTATCAATACCTGTTTTTCGGGATTATCTCTCCATATCTTGCAATTTCTGTGTATTTTTCAATTTTACGGAGATTTTCTTCCTTTTATGCTGTTCACAGACTTTTTACAAATTTCGGCCGAGCTGTTTTTCCGCCCTGCAAAGAGGGTTTATGCACTCTTCGTTTCCTCTCGGCGCACGGAAAACGCGGCACAGGCCGATGGCCCGTGCCGCGTAAAGAATCTCATTTCTTTTTAAGAGCCGCCGATTGAGCCTCAGATATCCTTTGCCAGCTCCTTGGCCTTGGCGCCGACGGTGCTCCAGTACTGCTGAAGTATAACATACTCGTCGCCCATTGCGAAATCGCGAACGCCCATGGCCTTGTACTTCTCCATCTCCTCGAGAGTGTTTATCTCACAGCGCGGACGTACGCCGTGCTTGAGGGCAACCTCGATTACGTGCTTCTCGGCCGCAGCAACCTCTTCCTTGTGGTCGGCCATGTTCCAGCCGTTGCTCATGCAGAAATCGGACGGTCCGAACTGAACTATGTCAACGCCGGGAACGGAGCATATCTCCTCTATGTTCTCAACGGCTTCCTTCTTCTCTATCATGAATGCAAGCACGGCGCTGGCGTTGACGGCCGCATGGTCCATCTGGCTCTTGAAGCCGCCGAAGCCTACCCAGCGGGTGCCGGGATAGCCGAAGCCGCCGCCGTACTGCGGAGCCTCGGGGGTCATCATTCTTACGGTCTCGCGTACCTCGTCGGCGTCGTGGTGGTCGGCGAACATTATCGCCTGGAAGCCGACCGCAAGGGCCTTCTGAGCTACATAATAGCGATTCTGGAGGTCAATCTTTATCATCGAGCCGCAGTCGTGCAGCTCGCAGGCACGTACGAAATTCTCCAGACCCTCAAGGCTGTATGCGGAATACTCGGCGAGGAACTCCAGATAGTCGAAATGACCGTAAAAAGCAGCGGCCTCGGCTCTGGTGGGCTGGATGGTCCACAGACGAGTCGACACTATGGCCTTGTTTTCGTCAAGCAGCTTTCTTATCTTGTTTTCCATGATTCTCCTCCTGATAACAGTTATTGTCGTATTCGGCCGTCTGCGGCAAGTGTACTAACGCAGACCACCGCTTAAAATTATATTTGATATATTTCCGGCTTTCAATTACAGTTTTAGATAATTTTGCGCCGTTTTTTTGTATGCTTTACTTTGAAGCGGTCCATAATGAACCGTTTTCACACGGAGAAGCTTTTTTCTAAATTCTCGGCGAACTCTTTTGCCTTTGCGCCGACGGTGCTCCAATAGCTCTGGAGTATCTCCATCTCGTCGCCCATGACGAAGTCGCGCACGCCGAGAGCGCTGTATTTCTCCATCTCCGCGAGGGTGTTTATCTCGCAGCGCGGGCGAACGCCGTGCTTGAGGGCAACCTCGATTACGTGCCTCTCGACGGCCTCAACCTCTTCTCTGTGGTCGGCTATGTTCCAGCCCCTGCTCATGCAGTAGTCCGACGGGCCGAACTGAACGATATCAACGCCGGGAACGGAGCATATCTCCTCTATGTTCTCAACCGCCTCTTTCTTCTCTATCATGAAGGCGAACACCGCGCTGGCGTTTATCTCGGCGTGGTCCAGCTGATTGGGAAAGCCGCCGAAGCCAAGCCAACGGTTGTCCGGATAGCCGAAGCCGCCGCCGTATTTCGGGGTCTCGGGGGTGACAAGCCTTATGGTCTCGCGGACCTCGTCGGCATTGTGGTGATCGGCGAACAATATCGCCTGGAAGCCCACCGCAAGGGCCTTCTGTGCTACGTAGAAGCGGTTCTGAAGGTCTATCTTTATCATCGAGCCGCAATCATGCAGCTCGCAGGCGCGAACGAAGTTTTCCAGATTCTCAAATGTAAAGGCGGAATACTCTGCAAGGAATTCCAGATAATCGAAATGGCCGAAGAATACGGCGGCCTCCGCTTTGATAGGCTGTACGCTCCAAAGTCGGGTCGACACTATGGCCTTATTTTCGTCAAGCAGCTTTCTTATCTTGTTTTCCATAATTTCCCTCCTGATAACAGTTATTGTCGTATTCGGCCGTCTGCGGCAAGTGTACTAACGCAAACCACCGCTTAAAATTATATTTGATATATTTCCGGCTTTCAATTACAGTTTTATATAATTTTACGCAGTATTTTTGTATCCTTTGCTTTTAAAAGCTCCATTATGACCCGTTTTTCTCAGGCGTTTGACCTTCCGACCTTTTAATGATAATCTTAATACGCCGTCGAGTATGCATATTCAAGCCTGATTGTGCCGGTACTCGCTCCGTGTCCTGTTCATTTCTCGCGCCGTGTGCTTTAATTCTGACAGGCAGGGCGCGCATCGCCCTTTAAATGCAAGGAGGTAAAAATGGATCAGATAAAAATCGGGGCCTTCATGGCCGCCGTCAGAAAGGAAAAGGATATGACTCAGGAGCAATTCGGCGAAAGGCTCGGCGTCAGCCAGCGCACCGTTTCCCGCTGGGAAACGGGCAGGAATATGCCCGACATATCCATGCTGCCCGTTATATGCGATGTCCTTGATATAAATATAGCCGAGCTCATGGCCGGCGAGCGCATCGAGGGCGACAGAATAACAAAGGGCGAAGCGACAAATCTCTTCTCCGCAACGGCTGAAATAGTACGCAAAAAGCACGGTCTGCGCAATGTTATGGCAGCCCTGCTGTCGGCCGTCATAACCCTCGTTCTCATGGTAAGTCTTTACAATTACGAATTCAGCGTCAGCGTCACCTCGACCGCCGACCTTGAAAGAGGCCTCAACGCCTACCGCTTCGGCACCGATATCACGGCCGACGTGCTCGAGAGCGTCTCGGTCGGCAAGACGCTTTTCGTCCTCTACCGGCAGGATGGACACCCGACCGCCGGCGGTCTTGCCCGGCTCGAGCGCGGCGTCTTCGGCAGATACCGCATTATCGGCGCCACCGATTTCAACTGGACCCTGTGTCAGGCATATCCCGAAAAAGCCGGCGGCAGAGAATACCTCGCTGTTTTCTGCATAAACGACCTGCCTGACGTCGACACCGTCGTCTTCTACGGCGACGACCGAAAAACCGAGCCTCTTTTTTCGGTTCCGATGCAAAAGACCCCGTTTCTCACGGTCACCGAGTCTGACAAGGACGCTCCGCGTTTTTCGCCCTTCTGGTCGCGGTATTTCGACGCCTCGGGCAGGGAGATAGAGCAGGAATCACTGCTTGAGCTCCTCCCGTCCGACCAGGGCGCGAGCAGAAGCGGAGCCGGCACCGCCGAGCTGTGGCTTATATACGCTTTTGAGATAATCCTGCTGCTGTTGGGCGTCGTCTTTGTACGTTATTTCCTCACCGGCGGCAGAAACGGCTGAACCCCTCGCACAGCGCATATTATCGGTATTTTCACCATAGAAAAGGCAGCTGAACAGTAAAACTACTGTTCAGCTGCCTGATTTTCGGCGCAATCGGCCGTCAAAGGCCGTATTCATGCCGCTTTGACGTCAACGCGTCACTCGGCGTCGGTCAGACCGAATCTCTTCTTGAATCTGTCAACGCGTCCGCCGGTATCTACCAGCTTCTGCTTGCCGGTAAAGAAAGGATGGCACTTCGAGCAAACCTCGACGCGGATATTCTCCTTGGTGGAACCGGTCTCTATAACGTTGCCGCAGGCGCACCTGATGGTGGTCTGTTTGTACTCGGGATGAATGCCCTGCTTCATGATTGTTTCACCTCGCTCCCTTGGAAATGCACTCACAATAAATGAATATTACCACAACTTTTTTTCAAATGCAACACTTTTATTGACAAATTGAAATTAAAATACCGCCGTCACTGCGGCTCCTCGATGCCCGCCTGCGAAAGCGCGGTGCGATACATCTCAAGCTCGTCCTCAAGCTCTGCTATGCGCTGCTCCCTCTGAAGTATAGTATCCTTGAGCTCCTTTATCTCCTCGAACACTCCCTCGTCGGTCATGTAGGCGTATCTCGGCTCAACCACCAGCTTTATCACCGCCATGTAGGACGCGCAGAAAAACGCCACGCACAGCACGGCCGCAAGTAAAATATATTTCCAGTTCTTTTTCATGTCTTTTCTCCCGTAAAAGCCGGCCTGACGCCGCTTCAAGCCGCTTACCTATTCTATAAGATATGCTTTGTCGTTTTCAAACAGATACAGATAGCTCTGTTCAACGTCAAAGCCGTAGACCTGTTTTATAGCCCGCCGATACAACTCGAGCTGATATGCGTAGCGTCTGCATATCGCTTCGGGGCCGCCCGCACCGATGCGGTCGGTCTTGAAATCGATCAGCACTACTTTTCCATCCCGTTCTTCAAAAAAGCCGTCGATCATCCCCTGGAGCAGGATTTTCCTCTCGCTGTGAGCGGCTCCGATCTCCTCGGACGGGACAAGGAGCGTAAACCGCTCCTCTCTCCACACGCGGCGCGCAGCGAGCATACGTCTGCCGAGCGGGCCGTCGAAGAATTCAAACAGCTTTTTCGCGGGGACCGCCTGTCTCTGTTCAGTTGTTATCATACGCCTTTTTTCCATAAAGTCAAGCTGGGCGTCTATGTGCTCGAGCGAATCGACCTTGGAAAGGTCCATATACTGCAGCGCGGCATGAAGTGCGGTGCCGCGCTGGGCCGGCGTAAGCCCCGCCTGCGGCGCGACGAATCTCGGCTCCTCAAGGGGCCGCGGGCTCTTTGAAACTATGCGGGCCGAGGCCTCGTCATCCCCCTCGTCGCTCAGCGGTATACGCCCCTTGAGCTCAGTTACGGAGATTTTTGCCGGTATGCGGCAGTCCGCCCTGAAGGGATATTCAAAGCTGTACCTCCGTTCAAGCTCCCCGGTCAGCGCGTCGCCGGAGCCGTACCCGTCGTCGGGCGCGGCTTGCCTCTGCACTTTCTCCTGCGCGTCCTCACTGACGGCCGTCCCGCCTCGCGGTATGCACCTTATATCAAGGCAGCCGGTCGATACGCTCTGCCCGTCGAGCAGCCTGTTCATCGCATCGCCGTCGTTCCACGACACAGCCGCAAGTATCCAGTCCAGATATCTGCGCCTGCCCATAAGGCCTAAGGCAAACGGGCGGTGCAGGCCTCCTGCTGTCAATGCCTGCGCAGCCGCCGCCGTCGTCTCCAGCTTGCCGCAGCTCGCCAGCATTATCAGCTTTTCGGATGCTCTCGTCATAGCGACATACAGTATTCGCTCCTCCTCCGAGAGCATTCTTTTCAGCCCGCGGACCGCAAGGGCCTCCTTTGCAATCGTCGGATAGCTTATCGAGCGGGCGACGTCCCTCATCTGGGGACCCAGCCCCAGCTCTGCGTCCACCAGCAGCGGCGCGCGCAGGTCCTTCAGGTTAAACTGCCTCGCCAGCCCTCCGAGTATGACCACGGGAAATTCCAGCCCTTTGGACTTATGTATGCTCATTATCCTTATGGCGTCATCCCCGTCCGATATTACGGAGGCAGGCGGCAGGTCTCCCTCGTTCTCTGTCAACCTCGTCAAATAATTTATAAAGCTGAACAGCCCCCTGTATCCCGTCTCCTCGTACCTTCGGGCAAGGTCGAACAGCCACCGCAGATTGGCCTGGCGCTGCCTGCCGTTTTTCATCGCGCCCGCCATCGCCCAGAGTCCCGTGTCCTCATAAAGGTACCATATAAGCTCGCCTATCGATTTTACCTCGGCCAGCGAACGGTAAACCTCCAGCCTGTCGAGAAAGTCCGCGCAGCGAGCGTCGCCTCGCCCGGCGCAGGACCTCACCGCGTCAAAATAGGATGCGTCTGCGGCCTCCACCCTGATTTTAAGCAGCTCGTCGGGCGTAAAGCCGAAAACAGGCCCGCACATTGTCCCAATAAGGGCGATATCCTGACGCGGATTGTCTATGCACTTCATCAGCGCCGTCATCACCATTATCTCTGTCGAGGAGAAAAATCCCTTCGACGTCTCGCCGCGCACCTCAAAGCCGTGCGCCGCAAATACCCGCTCATATATCTCGCCCGCGTTCTGCACCGTGCGCAGCAGCACCGCTATATCGCCCATGCGCAGCGGCCTGTACCGCCCCTCGGCGCGGTCGAAGACCTCATACCCGGCGGCGAACAGCTCCTCCACCCGGCAGGCGGCCGCCTCGGCCTCCGCCGTTACCGTGTCGGGCTCCTCACCGTCGCTTCCGCCCTGCTCCGGCTCCTGTTCCACCGCCTGCTCTCTCTGCTTCTCATCATGGATTATAAGGAGCTCGGCCCTGTTCTCGTCCTCGCGGCCCTGATAGTCGACGGCTCCGGTGTAAAGCATTTCATCTTCACCGTACTCGGTGTCCCCCAGCTGCGGCGACATTATCGCGTCAAAAACCATATTTACGCAGTCTATGACCTGCCTGCGGCTGCGGAAATTCATCGAAAAGACGATTTTTCTCGCGCCCTTTGCACCCTCGTCCTTGGAGTAGGCAAGATACTTTTCCATAAAAATGTCGGGGCGCGCCTGTCTGAACGAATAGATGCTCTGCTTTACATCCCCCACCATGAACAGATTGTCGCCCCTGGATACGGCGGAGAATATCATGTCCTGTATCTCGTTTGTGTCCTGATACTCGTCGACCAGAACGTAGTCGAACATGCGGCGTATTTCCGCAGCGGCGTCGGTCGGCCGGCCGGCCCCGTCTATGAGCAGGTCCAGCATACGGTGCTCGAGGTCGTTGAAATCGAGCATTCCGCGCCTCGTCTTTTCCCGGGAAAACAATTCGGAAAACCTGCTCACCATCGAGCAAAGCGCCCTCATCGCCGGCGCGCAGGCCGCGATATCATCCATAAAACCGTCGGGCTCCATGCAGAAAAACCTGTCTGACAGGTCCTTTACCGCCTCCGTAGCTTCTTTTCTCATGGATTTTACCAGCTCCGCCAGCGCCTTGTCCCCGCACCCTCTCGAGGATTTCAGCCTTTCGAAGCCGACGCTGCCGACAAGCGCGTACAGCTCGTCAAAATCCCCCTTCTCCGCCGCGCGGCAAACCTCACTCACAAGGGCGATATCGGACGAAAGGGCCGGACAGTATGCTCTGCTGAGCGTCTCGTCCTGCTCCGCGAGGTCGAGCGCCGTCTCCAGCGTCCGCTTTGCGTATTGGGCCGTATCGGCCGTGTGGGCGAGTATTATCCCGCCCCAGCGTGTGCCTCCGAGGGAAGCCTGCATGTCGGGCTCAAAGCTGTCCTTCACCCTGTCGAGCCACCTGTCGGGATACGGGTGGCTCTGCAGCTTGTCGAAAAGCGAAAGCATCAGCGCCGATATCGCGCTGTCGTTCCTCCCGCCGCTGAACATGTCGACGAAGGTCAGAAAATCCTCGTTGTCGGGCGCGTCGTAATATTCCTCGAGCACCTGCTCGGCAATTTCGTTTCTTGCCAGCCGCAGCTCGTTTTCATCCCCGATGCGGAATCGGGGCGGCACGTCGAGCAGATGGGCGTACTTTTTGACCATGCTGCTGCAAAAGGCGTGCACGGTCTGAATCGGCGCCTTGTGTATAAGGTCGCTCTGACGCTGAAGATTGACGTCGTCGGGATGGCTCTCCAGCTCGATCAGCAGGCGCGCCGTTATCTTCTGGCGCATCTCCCCCGCCGCGGCTCTGGTGAAGGTCACTATGAGCATCCTGTCGGCGTCGCAGGGTCGCTCCCTGTCGGTAAGCCTTTGTATCACCCTCTCGACGAGGGCCGCCGTCTTGCCCGAGCCGGCCGCGGCAGAGACGAGTATATCGCTCTTTTCCCACGAAATGGCGCGTTTCTGGTCGTCAGTCCAGCTTCTTGCCATCGGGCTCCACCTCCTGACCTATACGGCTCCAGAAATCGCCGACGCTCACGCCGCCGAGGCGGCGGTATCTGTCTCCCCGCGTCCTGTCAAACAGGCATGCCTCGCGGAACTCGCAGAAAGTGCAGGCGCCGGTGCCGTCGGGGCGCACATACGGGTCGGCCCTGACGTCGCCATCGGCTATGTCGGCCGCCATGCGCTTTAGCATCCTCTCGACATGCACTCTCATATAGCGGAACTGCGCCGCGCTCGCAACGTATGCGCCGCAGGGCTCGTCGTTTTTGACCTTGACCGGTATAAAACGTCCGACGTCTCCTATATCCCGCTCCATCGCCCTTATTACCTCCCTGTCGGAAAGAACGAGGCCGTTCATTTTAAGGGATTTTTCTATCTTTTTGCGTATCTCCTCGTCGTCGGTCGTCTTAGGCGCGCTGATTATCGGCTGATATACGTGCAGATAGAGCACTCCGGCAGGCTTTGTCCTCGCGCCGAAATGCTCCTCGCCTCCGCCGCAGACGGCAAAGAGGTATATCAGCATCTGCATCCCAAGGCCCGACATAACGTCGCCGAAGCTGAAAACACGGCCGCCCGTCTTATAGTCGACCACCCTGACGAACAGCTCTCCATCCTTTGTGTAGCCGTCTATCCTGTCCACCTTGCCGACAATGCGCACCCTGTTGCCCCGCTCGTCTGTAAGGTCAAGCGCCTTTACGCTGTTTTCCTCGCTCCCGCCCACATCCAGCTCAAATTCAAGCGGCTCGAAGTCGCAGTCTGCAAACTCCTCCGCCAGATGGTCAGTCACGGTATACAGCGTACGGCAAAGGCGGTTGAACAGGTATTTGAAGCGGTTGCTCCTGTCCGACATGTCGCCGAAGGTGTTTTCGATATAGCCCCTTACAATCCTGCGCACCATAAGGCGCGAATGCTTGCGGTCAAGCTCGTCCATTCTCCTGCCGCTCAGCTTTACTTCCTTCAGATATTCCTCGAGAACGGCGTGTATAAAGGCCCCTATCTCGGGCTCGGAGAATTTTACGCTCTCTCTGCGCCGCGCCCTCAGGCCGTACTGCATGAAATATGCAAACCGGCAGGAATAGAACTTTTCCACCCTCGAGGCCGTGCTGTACATAATGTCGCCGTAGCGGCGTTTTAAAAGCTCCCTGTCGGCCACCGAAAAGCTGCGGCCGGTACAGTTGTCCTTTATCCTCGCAAGCCTGTACCGGTATTTTTCGCTCTTTGAAAAATACCGGTACAGCGCCGTAAGCTCTTCGTCCCCGCCGCTCTGCGCGCCGAGATACCCAGCGGCGTTGTCAAAGCCTGTGTCGGGCAGCTCGCTGCGTTCGAAGGCCGTGCTTGTTCTGTCGTCGGTTATGAGCATACGGGGAAATAGCTTTTTTACCCTCGAAACGATATACGACGGATTGAGCGTATCCCCGTCGGCTCCGGTACGCGGGCAGCAGAAAACGACTCCGTCGGTCACGCAGGTCACGGAGGTGTATATGAAGAATTTTTCAAGCAGCCCCTGCCCCTGCGTCGTGGGCGAAAGTTTCAGGCCTATCTCGCCGAGGCGGCGCTTGTCGTCGTCGCTGAAAAAGCCGTCATCCCCCTGTGACATTGGCAGTATCCCGTCGTTCGCGCCGAGTATCAGCACATATCTCGCCTCATGCGGGCGCACCCTCTGCGCGCCGCCGAGCAGCACCTCGTCAAGGGACGTGGGGATAGTCCCTATGTCGTATCCCGACAGGGTCAGGCGCATCAGGGACGAAAATTCGCCGATATCCATCGTCTCGGTCCCGCAGACCGCCGTCATCTGGTCGAGCACCGAGCATATTATGCTCCACAGCTGCTCGTACTGCATGGCGAGGTCCTCATCCCCCTCGGCGATACTCCTGTCCCTCTTTTTGTCTATCTGACCGGCCAGCCCGGTTTCCCGCATGAAAGCATAAAGCGCCGCAATGAATTCGGCGGCCGTCTTTTCTCCGTCCGCGGCCTTTTTAAGCGCGGTCAGGGGCGAAATCAGTCTTTCCCGCATGACGTTTATCGCTTCGAGGCGCTCTTTCGCCCCATCGTCGAACTGCGTCGTCATGCCGTCGGGGTGCCATTTGAATTCCTTTTCCCATTTTCCGTCGCGCACCGACCAGAGGATAACATAGTTTTCAAGTATATCGCACTCGTCGCGCGTCAGCCCACACAGCCCGGTCTTGGCATAGCGGAACATGCTCTCATAGGAAAAGCCGCTCTGCACCGCATCCAGCGCGCCGAGCACCGCCGATATCTCGGGACGGGACATTATATCGTGCCGCCTGTCTATGTATACGGGCAGGCCGTGCCTCGAAAAGACGGCGTCGACCAGCGGCCCGTAAGTCGCCATATCCCTCGTTATAAGCAAAAAATCCCTGTACCTGAGTCCCTGCTCTCTGACCTTTTGAGCTATAAACGAGGCCGCGAACTCGACCTCGGTGAACACGCTGTCGGCATAGTGCAGGCGCACCCTGTCGGTCTGCCCTTCAAACGGCGCGGCCGACGGGCTGAAAAGCCCGCGCCCCAGCAGCTCAAGCTCGCCGCCGAGCCTCCATTGCCGGTCGAGCACGACGGTCTCTTTTTTCACTCCGCATCTGAAAGCCGCGGCCTCGACCGCCCTTTTAGTCTCCAGCGTCGCCGCGAATACGCCGTTTTCGTCGTCATATCGGTCGTCGGGCAGACAGAGTGTAACCGTAACCTCCCTGCAGGCGGCTATGAGACGTTCTATTACCCCCATCTCGGTCGGAGTAAAGCCCGAAAATCCGTCTATGAACACCGTTCTTCCTCTCATCGGGTCGTACTTGTCCATCACGGCGCACAGGCGCGTCATGTCGTCGCTCGGGTCCTTAAAGCCGGCGAGCAGTATCCTGTCGTAGCTCTCGAGCACCTTTCCCATATCGCGCAGCTTCTCCGACAGGCCGCCCTCGACCTCAAGGGCGGCGTCGTTCAGCTCGCCCGCCGTCAGGCCGTAGGTTTTAATCTCGTTTACCGCATTGAGCAGCTTTTCGAGATAGTCCGGCTTTTTCACCACCGCCGACAGGACCGACAGCTCCTCCCCGCGCTCGTGCAGCGCCCGCGACATGGCGAGCAGCGACGCGCCGTGGTCGGCGTACTGACCCGCCGCCCCCTCGCTCTGGGAGAATATGCGCTGCGCCAGCCGTCGCAGCGATACCACCTCGCACCATGCGCCGACCTTATTGCCGATAAGCTCGGCAAGGTCGCGCTCGCACTGCATAGACGCCTGCTCGGGCACGATGAGCACCGCCTTGTTTTCGGGCGCGGGAGCTCGCATCAGCTCCGCTATCCTGTCGAAAACGTACCGGCTCTTGCCCGTTCCCGCGCTGCCGAGAACTATTTTAAGCACCGCGCTCACCCCCCTGTCGAAGCTCCTGCCCGCCCTATCGTTCTATGGGCAGAATATGTCTTATGCTGTCGTAAAGGTCGGCCGCTTCGTGAACGACGTAATTGGCCCCGGCCTCGAGCAGCACGTCCTTTTTGAAAGAGTATTCAACGCAAAGGCATTTCAGGCCTGCGGCCTTGGCCGACCTTATGCCGTTTATCGCATCCTCTACGACAAGGCAATCCCCCTTCTCCCTGCCGCTGCGCTCCCATGCGGTGAGATAGATATCGGGGGCTGGCTTGCCGTTTGGAACTATGTCGCGGTATATAAGGTCGTCAAACTGCGCGAGGTCCACCCCCGCCGCCGCCATGTTGGCCTCCATTTTAGTCCTGTAAGTGCTTGTGCTTATGACCACATAGTAGCCGTCGGCCCTGAGCCTGCCTATCAGCTCGTGCACCCCGTCGAAGGCCCGCACGCGGCTCGGCGCAAGACGGGAGAATTCGTCGAATATCCACCTGCCTATGTCGTCGGTGTATTCTATGCCCGCCGTCTTTGCGAGCAGACGGAATATCACGGTCTCATCCATGCCTATGTACCTGTCGTAATCAATTTGGTACACGTCGGCGCCTCTGGGCAGAAAAAAGTTGTTTATAGCCTCCTTAAGGCAGGGCCTCGAATTTATCAGGGTCATGTCCATATCGAAAAACACGGCAGGCGTCATATATCGCTTCTCCAAATCTGTTTTTTTAATTATAATAGCATATAATCGCCCATAAAAAAAGGAGCTCGCGCTCCATTTTTTATGTCATCCGCCGAGTCCCTGTCCGTAAAGCAGCTCGAGCAGTCTGAAGCTGAATTTCACCTGCGCGCCGTCGCCCGTCATCAGCCGGATTCCGGCGGCGTTCACACCATCCTCCCTGCATAAGCCCTCAACTTCGGCGCGATCGCCGTCGGCGCCGCACAGGGGCGGGAACATCACGCACCACCAGTTTTTGCCCTCGGCCCTGCCAAGCTTTATCAGAACTGCGTCGTATTCGCCCGCAGGCAGTGAAAAACCGCCGTAATCCCTCGTCGGGAACACCGTCCTTTCGAGCTTCGCTTCGACTGCGTAATCGAAGCCGCGCACTTGTGCCGTCTCTCGCGCCGTCTGCTCCAGAACGGGCAGCACCCGGGAGGCAAGCTCCTTCGTCTCCCCTATGCTGTCGAGCCCCTGGGCGTACTCGTTCCACTTCTCAACAACGGCGTCGCGCACCTCTGCCTTGAGGGCCTGATCTGCTTCGCTGTCGCTGTTTGCCACCACGTGCAGGCGCAGAATGCTTCGGCTGAGCTCTCGCTGCGCGCTTACCGTGCAGAACACAGCGCCCGCCGCCATGAGAGCCGCCGCCAGAAGACAGAATATCCTAATCCTGTATTTTTTCGAAAATCTTCTTCTCATAAAAGCCCCCGACGATAATATTTATAAGAAAATTATCGTCGGGGGAGCGTCGTTTTATACCGTTTTCGAAAAAATCATCTTATGCAGCAGGCCCGCCGCTCGAGCAGATTCGCCCTTGACGGGCTGCATATAAACACATTGCTGTATGTGCTTAAAAAGCTCCTTGCCGCATTCTTTGCCGCCATAAGATCATCGTACAGCCCGAATACCGTCGGGCCGCTTCCGCTCATCTCGGCGCCGAGGGCGCCGAGGGCCCGCATCTCGCTTTTTATCTTCGATATCTCGTGACACATGGCGCTGGCCACCGGCTCGAGGACATTGCAGAGATTGGCCGCGAGCTGCTGGAGACTGTGGTTTTTTATGGCGTCTATAACGGCGGCCGTCTGCGGCCTTCGCGGTATTCCCTCCATCTCGTCGTATTTTGAGAATATCCTCGCCGTGGACAGGCCCGTCCCCGGCTTGACCAGAAGAATATGTACGTCGGGAATGTCGGGCAGGGGGGTTATCCTCTCGCCGATGCCCTCGACCAGCGCCGTTCCGCCTGTTATGCAAAAAGGCACGTCGGCTCCCACATTCACTCCGATATCGCACATCTGCTCGGGCGTCAGCGAGGTCCCGAACAGCCTGTCGAGCCCCATTATGACGGCTGCGGCGTCGGCGCTGCCCCCCGCCAGGCCGGCGCTGACCGGTATGCGCTTAAAAATACCTATATCCAGCCCTGTCGGCTCTATCCCCAGCTTTTCGAAAAACGCCTGGGCGGCGCGACATGCCACGTTCTTCGCATCGCTCGGAACAAACGGGGCGCTGCATTTGAGTCTGACGCAGCCGAGGTCGTTGGGCGTGATAGTCACCGTGTCCGACAGGTCGAGGGACTGCATGACCATCCTAAGGTCGTGATATCCGTTTTCCAGCCTGCCGATTATATCCAGAGTGAGATTGATTTTCGCATATCCGTTTACCTTGACGCCTTTCATACGTTGACCCCCCGGATGATTCATTTAAAACGCGCAATTACAATGGCCTTTTGAGGGCAGACCTCATGGCAGCAGTAGCACTTTATACAGTTCTTTCTGTCAATAACGGCCTTTGTCTCCCCGTTTATACGCTCGCATCTTATCGTGTGCACGGGGCAGTCCCTCGCGCACTCTCCGCAGCCGACACAGATTTTCGTATTAACGCGGGGCTTTGGAGCCGCAATATCGCAGAGAAGATTTCTCAGGCGCGGCGGCATATAGACCGTAAAGGTGAGAGCCTTGCTCGCCGGCGGTCTGAAGCCGTCGACCCTGAGAGCCTCGATATCGTCGCCCAGCAGCTCTATGCCGTCCATTGAATCAGGGCATATCCCCATCTCCACAGCCCTGCAAAGGGTAGGTACGTTTTTCCTGTCAAAGCGCACAAGGTCGCAGGCGGTAAAATCAAGCGCGTCGGGCGACTCGGACATCAGCATGAAGCCGGTATGTCTCGGCGTGCCCGCCGACGGGCCGTCGCCCTCCATAGACCATATCCCATCCATTATAGAAAGAACCGGCCTTACGGTGCGGCACAGGTCTACCAGCATCTGGGAAAACGCGTTGTAGTTCTGGCAGCGATAATGATATTCCGCCTTGAGCAGGCCCGGAATACAGCCGAACATGTTTTTGACCGCGCCGGAAAAGTACATCATTCCGTGCGTCTTGAGCTTGCAGACCGATATCACGGCGTCGGCCTTACCCACCGCGTCTATGATTTCAAAGGCCTTTATGCCGATGCTGCCGGCATTTCCCGCTATCGAGGAGGACAGGTCGTAATTGAGCTCGGCTCCGCACGACTCCGCCGCAGCCTCCATGCCGGCGGCCCCGTATATGCCTCTGAGCCTCTCTTTATTGAACAGCCCCGACGGGCTGTCGCAGATAACGGGCGTCGCCCCGCGGCTCTGAACAAAGCGGCACACCGCCTCCGCCACAGCCGGATGTGTGGTCGTGGCCTCGGGCGGGGTCCTCTTCATAAGCAGGTTCACCTTGACCGCCACCCTCATTCCCGGCTTTATCGCGTCAAAGCCGAGGCTGCGGGCCCCCTGCTCGATTATATCGGTCAGCCTGCCGACGTCATATTCGCCGCAGGCGCGCAGATAAACCTTCGGTCTCATAAGCTGCCCCCTAAAGCCTGATAAATTCGGGTTTTCTGTCTTTAAATACGGTAAAGTATTCAAATCCGGCCGCCTTTATCATCTCAAGGCCCTTGTCTACATCGCGGCCGACGTCCTGCGGCCTATGCGAATCCGAGCCGACGGTGATTATCTCGCCGCCGCACTCGCGGTAAAGGCGCACGAGATAAATCGGGGGCAGAAACTCCTCTATCTCCTGGCGCAGGCCGGAGGTGTTGACCTCTATCCCCCGTCCCTTCGATATCAGCTCGGAGAAGAGCTCGCGCCATCTGTCCTCGTATTTTTCTATATCTATCCTCTTTTGGGCCTGCGACCACATGTACCGCAGAGGGTATGTAAGGTGGGCCGCCACGTCGAAATCCCCGACTCGGGCCATATTCATCTCCTCGTCGAGATACTCCTCGAATACGGCCACATGATCTATCGTGTTGTAATCGAAAAAGAACAGGTCCCTGTCGCCTGACAGATTGTGTATCGAGCCGATAATAAAGTCAAAGCTGTTGTTTTTTATTATCTCCCTGACGCTCTCAATGTCGAACTGGGGCTGGCCTATCTCTATGCCGAGCCGCAGAGCAACGCCCCACGGGTTATCCATGCAGCGCTCCGCCTCCCCGACATAAGCGGGTATGTCGGTTTCACAGGCGAAGCACTCGTTCTGCACCGCTTCATAGTGATCGGTCACGGCTATCTGCGAGAGGCCCTTTTCGGCCGCGCTCTCCAATATCTCCTCTATCGTGCCCGCGCCGTCGGGCGAATTATGTGAGTGAAGATGAAAATCTACAAGCATTTTATTCTCCTATTGTCGCTTTAAACAGATATAAGTATTTTACCACACGCCTGCGACAAAATACACTCTTTTTTTCAACTTGTCCTCCCGTCGTGAAAAAACGCGTTTTTTGCGCGGCCATTCGCTCCGGCCGGCCTTGCTAAAGCAGGCGAATTGTTGTATCATAACTATTGCGTTTAATTATAAGAAAGAAGGAGTGCTTTTTGATATGAAAAAAGCCGTCGTCACCGTCATCGGGAAGGACACAACCGGTATTATCTACAACGTCAGCAAAATACTGTATTTTTCCGGCGTCAACATTCTCGACATCAGCCAGACCGTCATGCAGGACTATTTTACGATGGTCATGCTTGTCGATATAAGCGAGTGCACCGTCTCTTTCGACGCGCTGAGCGACTCGCTCGACAAGCTCGGAAACGAGCTCGCCCTGTCCATACGCACCCAGCATGAGGACATATTTACGTCTATGCACAGAATATAACGGGAGGACCCTTTTCCATGATAGACATATATGACATACTCGAGACCATCCACATGATTTCGGACGACTGTCTCGACATACGCACCATCACTATGGGCATCAGCCTGCTCGACTGCTGCGACGGCGATATAAGCCGCGCGGCCGAAAAAATATACGACAAGATAACGAAAAAGGCCGAGAGGCTCGTCAGGGTCGGCGAAACGATAGAGCATAAATACGGCATACCCATTATCAACAAGCGCATATCGGTCACCCCCATAGCGTTAATTGCCAACAGCTGCGAGGCGCAGGACTGCGCGCCCCTCGCTACGGCACTCGACATGGCGGCCAAGACCACCGGCGTCAATTTTATCGGCGGCTATTCCGCCCTTGTCCACAAGGGCTGTACCGAAGGCGACCGCAGGCTTATCGAATCAATACCCGAGGTTATGGCCTCGACAGAGCGCGTCTGCTCGTCGGTCAACGTCGCGACCACCCGCGCCGGCATCAATATGGACGCCGTCGCCGAAATGGGCCGCATAATAAAAAGGACCGCCTTCAACACCCGCTCAAGGGACTCGATCGGCTGCGCCAAGCTCGTCGTCTTTGCAAACGCACCGGAGGACAACCCCTTCATGGCGGGGGCCTTCCACGGCGTCGGCGAGGGCGAGAGCGCGATAAACGTCGGCGTATCGGGGCCGGGCGTCGTATACTCGGCAATAAAAAAGGCCGGTCCCTGCACATTTTCCGAGCTTGCAGATATAATTAAAAAGACCGCCTTCAAAATAACGAGAATGGGGCAGCTTGTCGCCTTTGAAGCGTCGCGCGAGCTTGAAACGCCCTTCGGCATAGTCGACCTCTCCCTTGCCCCCACCCCCGCCGTGGGCGACTCGGTAGCCCACATACTTGAGGCTATGGGCCTCGAATCCTGCGGAGGCCCCGGCACCACGGCAGCCCTCGCCATGCTCAACGACGCGGTCAAAAAGGGCGGCGTCATGGCGTCGTCCCACGTCGGCGGTCTGTCGGGCGCATTTATACCTGTCAGCGAGGATGCAGGCATGATAGACGCCGTAAAGTGCGGCTCTCTTTCGATAGAAAAGCTGGAGGCCATGACCGCCGTCTGCTCGGTCGGTCTCGATATGATAGCCGTACCCGGCGACACGAGCGAAAGCACCATCTCCGGCATAATAGCCGACGAGATAGCGATCGGCGTCGTCAACAACAAGACCACGGCTGTACGCATTATCCCCGCCTACGGGCGTCACGTCGGCGATTCGGTCGAGTTCGGCGGTCTGCTCGGCAGTGCCCCCGTTATGCCGGTAAGCCGTTTTTCCTGTGAGAATTTCATAGCAAGAACAGGCCGCATCCCCGCCCCCATACACAGCCTGCGCAACTGACAACCCGCGCCTCTCGGGCGCCGCGAGGCCGCTTCACGGCAGGGCGGCAAAACAACATATCATTTTTTCACAAAAGTTGTCGGATGTTTTATGCTATATTTGATAATATTTCGGGTTGTTTTAGCAAAACGGCGATACTATAATGAAAATACTGAAAACATTGATATAGTGTAGTTTTCCGGAGGCTGAAAAATGGAATTTCTCATAAAAAAGATAATCGAAATCGAACAGGCCGCAAAGGATGTCACCAAGGATGCGGTTGAGCAGCGCGAGCACCTCAACGACACCATAGACGCCGAGGTCTCCGAGATACGCGAAAAGCTCTATGCCCGCGCCGACAAACGCCTCGACGTCATACGCGCCAAGGAGCTTGAGGATAAGCAGAAGGCTCTCGAGGCCGCCCGCAATGAGCATATTCAGATGCTCGAAAAAATCGACGCTACCTATAAACAGAATCATGACCGCTGGGTAAACGAACTATACACCAGAACACTGGATATCTGACCCTCCTCTGAAAGGATCGTGACCCCATGATAACACAGCTTATCAAATACAGCGGTATTGCGACCAAGGCGCGGGCCATGTACGGCAAGCGCCTTCGTTTGCAGGATTATGAGCGCATGAGCACCATGACCTCCGTATCCGATATAATCGATTACCTGCGCACAAAGCCCGCCTACGGCAGGGCCCTGAGCGAGAACCCGACCCGCAGCGGCTTTTCCGGTGATTATGAAAGCGCCATTCGTTATATATATAAGGACGAGTTTCTTCGCCTTTACAGGTTCCTGTGTGACGAAAGCGGCGTGCTGCTTCGTCTGCTCATGGTCAGATACGAATCGGACGAGGTGCTGCACTTCATCAGGGTACTTATCTCGGGCCGCCAGAGCGAATACCGCCCCTATATGTCCGACAGTCTTAGGGAATTCTCCGACCTTCCGTACGACAGCTTCTCCAAATGCGGCGACTTTGCCTCGTTTGTCGAGCAGCTTTCGGGCACTCCCTACGCCCAGCTGCTTTCGCCCTTCCTGCGCGACGGGCAGGATATTCCCTACACCCGCATCGAGGTCTCGCTGCGAAATTACTATTTCAAGCGCACCTTCGACGAGCTGAAGGAGTATTCCGATAAAGGGACTGCCGATGAGATACGCGGCCTTGTCGGCACCGAGATAGATATGATGAATTTCAATCATATAATCAGGTGCAAAAAGTATTTCAGGCAGTCCGACGAGCATCTGTACTCGTTTTTGATACCGATATCCTACAATCTCGATAAAAAGGCGCTCAACCGCATGATAAACGCAAAGGACGCCGACGCCGCCTTTGACGAGATATACAATACCCCCTACCGGCGCTTTTTCACCGAGAACCGCTTTGACAATATCGACAGATACAACGATCAGCTGCTCTTTGACAGGGCGTCGAGGATAGTCAACGCGGGCTCGCCGTCGGTATGCGTCGCCTTTGCGGTGCTCTACTGCCGGCAGATTGAGATACGCAATATCATACACATCATCCAGGGCGTCCACTACGGCATTTCCCCCGACCAGATACTTTCATATATAGTCAGTCCCCATAAATAACCTCTCAGGCGGTGATGAAAGAAAAATGGCTGTACAGAAAATGAAGCTGGTAAATATCACCGGCCCGGTCGATAAGCTGGACTATCTGCTCTTCAACGCCTTCAAGGAGCATCCGTTCCAGCCGCAGAACGCGCTGAACGTAATACGCGGCATAAAGGGTCTTTTCCCGTTCGACGAAAAAAACCCTTATCAGGATACTCTCTCGAAGGTCTGCGCCCTGCTCGACCTTGCCGGCATAAAGTACGACTACCGTCCGTCTGACGACGAGCTTACGGCGGAACAGATAGACGCGGCGTGCGACGATATATCGGCCGAGCTGAAGCAGATGTATTCACAGCGCGACGCGCTCGATCGGGATATCGTAAAAAAGACCCAGAGCATACGTCAGATCGAGCCCTTCCGAAATATCGACATCGACCTTAAGACCCTGCTCAATTTCGAGCATATCAAGTTCCGCTTCGGCTCGATGCCCAAGGAGAGCTACGACCGATATACGATGTATATATCGGAATATCAGAACGTGATGTACTTCCCGTCCTTTACCGAGGGGAATCTCGTCTGGGGCATGTACTTTACCCCGCGCTCCAACGCCGAGGAGATAGATTCGGTCTTTGCCTCTCTGCACTTTGAGCGCCAGAGGATATCCGACGAGGTGGACGGCACCCCCGCCCACACCATAGAAACGATGCGCGCCAGGGTCGACGCACTGAAGTCCGAGGTCGACGGGCTGAACAAAAAGATAGACGCGTACATCGCTTCAAAGCGCGACACGCTCCTTACCTATTATTCAAAGCTGCGCTTTCTCAACGACAGCTTCGATATCAGGAAATACGCCGCCCATACCGAAAAGAGCTTCTACCTTGTGGGCTTCGTGCCCGAGGATGACGTCGAGAGCTTTATTTCACAGTTTTCCTCCGAGCCCGATATTGTGTGCGTCAGCGAGAGCCCAGACGAAAAGCAGTTCGCTGTGCCCACATCCCTCAAGAATCCGGGCATATTCCGCCCCTTTGAGCAGTTCGTCACCATGTACGGCGTGCCGTCCTACAACGAGTTTGATCCAACCCCGCTGTTTGCCGTGACCTACTGCCTGCTGTTCGGCATTATGTTCGGCGATATAGGTCAGGGCCTCGTGCTCGTCGTCGTCGGCCTGTTCATGGCAAAGAGCAGGGGCATAAACCTCGGCTATATAATAGCCTCAGTCGGCGTATGCTCCACGCTGATGGGCTTTGTATACGGCTCAATATTCGGCGTCGAGGACCTGCTCCCCGGCTTCAAGCCCCTTGAAAACAGCGATACCATAGGCACGGCAATATTCGTCTCCGTCGCCTTCGGCGCAATTCTGATAACGGTCGTTATGATCATCAACATCATCAACGGCATAAGGCAGAAGAACGTCGAGAAGGTGCTGCTTCACTTCAACGGCGCCGCCGGCCTTGTATTTTACTGGGGCGTAGTCATAGCGGTGCTCGGCTCCTTCGGCGTTATAAGGAACGTGCTCTCGCCCGTTTATATCCTCATCTTCATAGCCGTTCCTCTCATTGCCATTTATCTCAAAGAACCCCTTTCAAAGCTCATCGCAAAGCGAAAGGACTGGAAGCCGAAAAACCCCGGCGAATTCTTTGTCGAAAACTTTTTTGAGCTCTTTGAGGTTCTCCTGTCCTATATAACCAACACTATCTCCTTCGTCCGTGTCGGCGCCTTTGCGATAAACCACGCCGGAATGATGCTCGCCGTTTTTATCATAGCCGATATGATGGGCTCTGCGGGCAGCATAGCCGTCAAGGTCTTCGGCAATATCCTCGTCATCGGCCTCGAGGGCCTGATAGTCGGCATACAGGTTCTTCGTCTTGAGTTCTATGAGCTGTTCAGCAGGTTCTTCTCTGCAGAGGGGACCGCGTTCAACCCAATAAAGATACAATACAACAAAAATGTAAACGGAGGCATATAATTCCATGATGTACGTAATTCTTTTCGTTCTCGTCGCGGCTGCCCTTCTCCCCTTTGTTGCGATATATAAGAAGATTGTCACCGGCAAAAAGGTTAAATACGCCTTTATTCTCAACGCCGTATCCTTCTTCGCCCTGTGCGCGATGTGCGTAGCCATGCCCATGACAGCAATGGCAGCCCCCGAGGCCGCCGCTGCCGCCGCGTCCGCCTCTTCGAGCGGCGCCTTCATAGGCGCGGCCCTTGCGACCGGCCTTGCCTGCATAGGCGCAGGTATCGCCGTTGCATCCGCCGCTTCCGCCGCCCTCGGCGCCCTGTCCGAGGACCCCACAATCATGGGTAAGGCTCTTATATTCGTTGCCCTTGCAGAAGGCATCGCGCTGTACGGCCTTCTTATTTCCATACAGATACTCAACAAAATCTAAGAGCGAGGCGTCCGAAAATGCGTATGTTCGTGCTGAGCGACAATACCGATACCCTCATAGGCATGCGCCTGTGCGGCATTGACGGCAGGCTCGTCCATGACGAGGCCGAGATGTCCTCGGCTCTCGATGAGCTGCTTGAAAAGCCCGACCTCTACGGCACCGTGCTGATTGCCGAAAAGCTCAGCTCCATGTGCTCCGAGAAGGTCCTCGACATAAAGCTCAACCGCCGCACGCCTCTCATCGTCGTCATACCCGACAGGCACGGAGCCGGCCGCAGCGAGAACGCCATAATGTCCTATGTGCGCGATTCCATCGGCATAAAGCTCTGATTTCCCAATCTTTTCTCTGATTACAGGAGGCATTCATGGATAACATGGATAAAACCGTTGTTGACAACAAGCTGCGTCATTTCAGCTCCTCTGTCATGTCGCAGGCGCGTTTTGAGCGCGACGAGATTCTCAGGGATATCGAGAACACCAAGGCCAGCTCCCTCTCCAAGGCCGAGAGCGAGATACTCGACGAGGTGTACCACTATATCCAGAACGAGATGGTCAAGATCAGCAACGAGAACAAGCAGGAGATATCGTCAGAGGTCTTCAGCCTGCGCAGGCAGAGCATTCTCAAGCGCGACGCCATGGTCGACAATATCTTCAGCGAGGTAATAGACAAGATATCGGCCTTTACGCAGAGCGACGAGTACGGCGATTATCTCGTCAACTGCCTGAGGACCGGAATCCCCATGCTCGACGGTCACAAGATAACCGTCTACATGAGGGAGAGCGACAGCCGTTTTGTCGAAAAGCTCGAGACCTGCGTTGAAAACTGCATTCTCCAGCTCTTCTACACCGACGATATACAGTACGGCGGGCTCATCATCTCGAGCGACAGCACCCACCGTATAGTCGATATGTCCTTCGACCACCGCCTCGACGAGCTGCGCGAGGAGTTTATCAAAAAAAGCGGCCTGTGCATAGACTGAGCCGCTGATATAACGGCGCTCCCTATGCCCTGAAAGGAATGTTTTACTATGCCCACAATGAGTAAATCAAACATATACCCCACCATTTTCGGGATAAACGGCCCCGTTGTTACCTGTCTGAATTCCGCCTCGCTGCACATGCAGGAGATGGTCCACGTAGGCAATGAGCAGCTTATAGGCGAGATTATAGGCATCGGCGAGGAGCTGACCACGATTCAGGTCTACGAGAGCACGACTGGTCTTCGTGCCGGCGAGCCCATCGCCCCATCGGGCCATCCGATGTCGCTGACGCTCGGCCCCGGGATACTGACCAGCATCTTCGACGGTATCGAGCGCCCGCTGACCGTGCTCGAAGGCGCATCCGGCGCCTTCATCAGCCGCGGGCTCAATATACCCGCCCTCGACGGCGAAAAAAAGTGGGACGTCACCCTGACAGTAAAGGCGGGCGACGAGGTCAAGGGCGGCTCGATATTCGCCACCTGCCCCGAGACCCCCGCCATCGTCCACAGGGCGATGGTGCCGCCTCTCCAGTCCGGCACGATAGAATGGGCCGCGCCCGACGGGCAGTACACCGTAAACGACGTCATAGCAAAGCTGAAGGATAAAAAGGGCAACGTCATCGAGCTTACCCTGGCCCAGCAGTGGCCGATAAGAAACGCCCGCCCCTTCAAGCGCCGCATACCTATAAACCGTCCCCTCGTGACCGGCCAGCGTGTAATCGACACCCTGTTCCCCATCGCAAAGGGCGGCGCCGCAGCGGTGCCCGGCGGCTTCGGCACCGGCAAGACCATGACACAGCATCAGCTCGCAAAGTGGTGCGACGCCGACATAATCGTATACGTCGGCTGCGGCGAGCGCGGCAACGAGATGACGCAGGTGCTGACCGAGTTCGGCGAGCTGACCGACCCCCGCACGGGCCGCGCTCTCACCGACCGCACCGTGCTCATAGCAAACACCTCCAACATGCCGGTGGCGGCGCGCGAAGCGTCGATTTACACAGGCATCACCATAGCCGAATACTACCGCGACATGGGCTACCATGTAGCCATCATGGCGGATTCCACCTCCCGCTGGGCCGAGGCCCTGCGCGAGATATCGGGGCGTCTGGAGGAGATGCCCGCAGAGGAGGGCTTCCCCGCCTATCTCCCCTCCCGTCTGTCACAGTTCTATGAAAGAGCCGGCTATGTCGACGCCCTTTCGGGCGGCGAGGGCTCCGTTTCGATAATAGGAGCCGTATCCCCCGCCGGCGGCGACTTTTCCGAGCCCGTCACCCAGAATACCAAGCGTTTTATCCGCTGCTTCTGGGCCCTCGACCGGCAGCTCGCCTACGCGAGGCACTACCCCGCCATCAACTGGCTGACGAGCTACAGCGAATACTTCGACGATATAAGAAAGTGGTACGAGGACCTGCTCGGGCCGAAATTCACAAAGCTGCGCGCGAGCATAATCTCCCTGCTTGTTGAGGAAAGCCGCCTTATGGAGATAGTAAAGCTCATCGGCTCCGACGTTCTGCCCGACGAGCAGAAGCTGATAATCGAGGTCTCCCGCGTTATACGCGTGGGCTTCCTCCAGCAGAACGCCTTCCACGAAAATGATACCTATGTGCCCCTCGATCGACAGTATAAGATGATGGAGATAATCGTCTACGCATACGAACGCTTTAAGGAGCTTGTGGCGGTCAGCGTTCCCATGTCTGTCATCTCGTCAAGCGGAATTTTCGACGAGATAACAAGGCTCAAGTATGTACCGGACGATGAAAAGTCCTCCCCCTTCGCCGATCTGCATCAGAAGGTCGACAGCTTTGTCGGCAACTGCATGAGCGAATACAAAAACTAATCTGCGCCGTCTATCCCGCTAAGGAGTGAAAGATAATATGTATCTTGAATATTTGGGGCTCAAATCGGTCAACGGACCTCTGGTCGTGCTTGACAACGTCAAGGACGCGTCCTTCGACGAAATGGTGGACTTCTATCTCGACGACGGCACCCGCCGCGTCGGCCGCGTCGTGGCCCTGAGCGGCCAGACTGTGGTCGTGCAGGTCTTTGAGGGCACGAGCGGCCTTTCGCTGAACAATACCCGCGCCCGTCTTGTCGGCCATCCGCTCGAGATGTCTCTTTCAAAAGAGGTGCTCGGCCGCGTGTTCGACGGCGCCGGCCGTCCGATAGACGGTCTGGGCAGCATCTATCCCGACGAGCACCGCGACGTCAACGGCCAGCCGATAAACCCTGTTTCCCGAGTATATCCGAGGAACTTCATAGAGACCGGCATATCGTCCATAGACGCGCTGACCACCCTTATCCGCGGTCAGAAGCTGCCCATATTCTCCGGCTCGGGCATGAGTCACGACAAGCTCGCGGTGCAGATTGTAAAGCAGGCCAACATTTCCGATGAGGACGCCGACTTTGCCATAGTTTTCGCCGCGATGGGCGTAAAGAACGACGTTGCCGACTACTTCCGCCGCAGCTTCGAGGAGAGCGGCGTTCTTCAGAAGGTCGTCATGTTCCTCAACCTGTCCAACGACCCCGTTATCGAGCGAATAATAACCCCCCGCGTAGCCCTTACGACGGCGGAATACCTCGCCTTCAAGCACAACATGCATATACTCGTCGTCATGACCGATATCACCTCCTACGCCGAGGCCTGCCGCGAATTCTCCTCTTCCAAGGGTGAAATACCCGGCAGAAAGGGCTATCCCGGCTATATGTATTCCGATCTCGCCTCCCTCTATGAGCGCGCCGGCATGATAAACAGCTCGTCGGGCTCGGTGACCCAGATACCGATACTCACCATGCCCAACGACGATATTACCCACCCCATACCCGACCTTACGGGCTATATAACCGAGGGGCAGATAGTTTTCGACCGCACCCTCGAGCAGGCGGGCATATATCCAGCCGTGTCGGTCCTCCCCTCCCTTTCCCGTCTTATGAAGGACGGCATTGGCAAGGGCTATACGAGAGAGGACCATCCCGCGCTCGCCAATCAGCTCTTCGCGTCCTATGCCAAGGTGCAGGATGCGCGCGCCCTCGCCTCGGTAATAGGCGAGGAGGAGCTCTCCGATTCAGACAAGCTGCTGCTCAAGTTCGGCCGTCTGTTTGAAAACAGGTTCCTCAGGCAGGATATAAACGAGAGGCGCACCATAGACCAGACCCTCGATCTCGGCTGGGAGCTGCTCTCGATACTTCCCAAGGAGGAGCTCGACCGCGTCGACGCCGTGCTGCTTGAGAAGTATTATAAATCAGAGCTGCCCAAGGCGCTCCATGAAGAAATTAAGGACGCCTGATCTCACCGTTTTTTCAGCGGAGGCATATTATGGACAGTACCATGTTCCCCACCAAGGGCAATCTCATCGCCGCAAAGCATTCCCTTGCGCTCGCAAAGATGGGATACGACCTTATGGACAGAAAACGCAATATCCTCGTGCGCGAAATGATGTCCCTCATCGATAACGCCAACGAGGTGCAAAAGCAGATAGACCAGGCCTTCCTCAAGGCCTATCATTCGCTGCAGGAGGCCAACATGTCCCTCGGCAAGAGCAGCGACATATCCATGGCCGTGCCGATAGACGATTCGGTCCAGATCCGCTACCGCAGCGTCATGGGGGTCGAGATACCGATAGTGTCGTCTGCCGAGCCGGACCTTTCGATTTACTACGGCTTTAGCGAGTCGTCTTCGCTGCTTGACCAGGCGTATATAGATTTTGCCGAGGTCAAGCGCCTGCTCGTTGTCATGGCCGAGCTCGAAAACAGCGTCTACCGCCTCGCTCAGGCGATAGGCAAGGTGCAAAAACGCACCAACGCCCTGTCAAACATCATTATCCCGAGATTTACTCAGCTTATAGCCGATATCACCAACGCTCTCGAGGAAAAGGACAGGGAAGAATTTTCCAGAATGAAAGTGATTAAACAGACTAAAATGAGACATAATAGCGGCAGGGTATAAAACCTCGCCGCTGTTTTTTTATACGTATGAAAAAGGAGATGTTGTTATGGATAAAACCGCGCTGACCCTTGTGATAATCGGGGCCATAAATTGGGGCCTTATCGGCATATTCGGCTTTGACCTTGTGGGCTGGCTGTTCGGCGGTCAGGCCGCCGTCATCAGCCGTATAATATTCGCCGTCGTCGGCATCGCGGGCCTGTGGTGCATATCTGTCCTTTTCAAGGATATAACCGTACCGCGCGAGCACCGCGTCAACGGCTGACAGAGCAAAACCCAACAGAAAAAAGGACGGGCGCAGCCCGTCCTTTTCTTGTAAACAGGATCAGTCCTTTATCAGCTCCGCGAACTGCTCCTCCGTGATCACCGGCACGCCCAGCTCATTGGCCTTTGCGAGCTTGCTGCCCGCCTTTTCCCCCGCAAGAACATACGAGGTCCTTTTCGACACCGAGCCGGAGGTCTTCCCGCCGAACTTCTCTATTATGGCCGACGCCTCGTCGCGGGTATAGTTTTCAAGGGTCCCCGTCAGCACGAAGGTCATACCGGCAAAGCGGCTGTCAAGCGTCTCCCCTCTGTATTCAAAGTTGACCCCGTGCGAGCGGAGGCGCTCAACAAGCTCCCTGTTCTTTTCGTTTGAGAAATAGGCGGCTATGCTCTCTGCCACAGTCTCCCCCACGTCGCGTACCGAGCACAGCTCCTCCCTGCCTGCCTCCATAACCCCGTCGATGGAATGAAAGACCTCAAGTATGCTCCTTGCGGTCTTTTGACCGACATTCCTTATACCGAGGGCGAAAAGCAGCCTGTCGGCGTTGTTTGCGCGGCTTTTATTTATTGCGTCGACGAGCTTTTCGGCCGACTTTTTGCCCATTCTGTCGAGCTTTTCCAGCTTATCCGTCTCAAGCTCGTATATATCGGCGGCAGATTTTACAAGACCGTTTTCGGTCAGCAGCTCGACCGCCGCCGTTCCCATACCCTCTATATCCATAGCGTCGCGCGAGACGAAATGTATGATGTTGCGGTTGAGCTGGGCCGGGCAGTCGGCCCCCGTGCATCTGACCGCCGCCTCCTCGTCGACCGACACCGGCGCGCCGCATACGGGGCAGAACTGCGGCATGACGAATACCTTCTCGCTGCCGTCCCGTTCGTCGGGCAGGCTTTCGACTATCTCTGGTATTATGTCGCCCGCCTTTCTGACCATGACCATGTCGCCTATCCTTATATCCTTCTTTGCGATATAGTCGCGGTTGTGGAGCGTCGCCCGCGACACCGTCGTGCCGGCGAGGCGCACCGGCTCGAGCACGGCGTTGGGGGTCAGCACCCCCGTCCTGCCCACCTGTATCCTTATGTCGGTAAGGCGGGTCTTTTTCTGCTCCGCCGGATACTTATATGCCATAGCCCAGCGGGGATACTTCGCCGTGCTGCCGAGCACCTCCCTGTCGGCCAGCGAGTTGAGCTTGACCACGGCCCCGTCTATGTCGAAATCGAGCCTGTCCCTCATATCGCCCATGCGCTGTATTTCATCCCAAGCCCCGTCAATCGAGGAAAAGACGCTGTACCTCGGGCTGACCTTAAAGCCCAGGCTCTTTAAATAATCGAGGGACTGCGAATGGCTCTCAAGCTCCGGACCGCCCTCCATCCGCTGAATATTGAATACGAATATCGACAGGCCGCGCCCCGCAGTCACCTTTGGGTCGAGCTGACGCAGCGAGCCCGCCGCGGCGTTTCTGGGGTTGGCAAAGAGGCTCTCGCCCTCCTCCTCTCGTCGGGCGTTGAGCCTTTCAAAGGCGGCGCGGGGCATGTAGACCTCCCCCCTGACCTCTATAAAGGGCAGCGTCTCCCTCAGACGCAGAGGTATCGCCCTTACAGTCTTTAAGTTCTCCGTTATATTCTCGCCGACCGTGCCGTCGCCCCTCGTCGAGCCGCGCACGAACACGCCGTTTTCATATTCAAGGCTGACCGAAAGGCCGTCTATCTTCAGCTCTACCGCATACTGCCGTTCGCCCACCGCGTCGGCCACACGCAGGTCAAAATCCACGAGCTCCTCCCTCGAAAAGGCGTCGGCAAGGCTCTCCATAACGACCTGGTGGCGCACCTCCTCGAAGCCCTCGAGCACCGCCCCTCCCACGCGCCGGGTGGGGGAATCGGGTGTGGCGAGCTGAGGATACTCCTTCTCTATATTCTCCAGCTCCCTGAGCATGGCGTCGTAGGTCATGTCGTCAATCTGCGGCGCATCGAGCACATAGTAGAGATAGCTGTTGTGCTCGAGCTCCCCGCGCAGAAAGACCGCCCGTTTTTCAGCTTCGCCGTACGTCATATATAATTTCTCCCGTTCCTTCTGTTCTTCTGCTGTATGGATTAAGTATAGCACCAATGCCGCTGAAAATCCACACAGGCGTCAAATACAATCAGGCGCCGTAATCATTTATCAGACCGGGCGTCGAGCTGTCGTCCCCGTTGACGACGGTGTAGCTCTGCGGCACATTGCCGACGATAACGGTCTCAGCCGCGTTGAACTGGACGTTTATCGACGTCCCCGCCCTGCCGCCCGGCGTCAGCACCGATATGAAGGCGCAAACCTCCATAAGTATCTGATGGCGCGTCTGGTTTATCCCCGCGTCGGAGAATTCGTTGTGCATCTGAACGCTCACCTCGCTGACAGGCACAAGGCGCACCTCGACACACGGTCCGCGGCCCGACAGCAGGTCGCTTCCGAGCATGTTGCCTATCGGTATATCTATGCTCGTCGTGCTGATGCGGCTCAGCTTATCTATAACGGCGAGCGACACCTTGGATTTCAGGCTGTTGACGCCGGTTATGTCGGTCACAAGGGCGCTGATATGGCCGTCCTCGTCCTTCTCAAAGGTCACAAGGTCGGAGTATTTCACCTGTTCCCTGTCGAACACCTCGGCTATCGCGTCGTATATCGCGCGGTTTGCGAGCTGCTGTGCCCGCGCGACCCCCATCGTGCGCACAATGGGTGAAACGCCGTGACGCAGCGCCGCCGCAATGATTATCAAAAGCGCCGCCATAATGAGCGCCGCTATCGGTCTTGCGCGTCTTTCCCTCACGGCGCCGAGCCGCCCAAATCGCCGAAAAGCCATACCTTCACCCCTTTTTATGCCCCTTTATACCCATATTATGTAAAAACAGCCGCATTTGACATCGACCGGACACAAAAGCCGCCGCGCCGGAATATTATGTTTCAAAGGGGGTTATTGATATGCCTGTAAAAATATTCATCGATCAGGGCCATAATCCGATGGGGATAAACGCGGGAGCCGAGGGCAACGGCCTGCGCGAGCAGGACATTAATTACGAGGTGGGGGTGCTTCTCGCGCAGCTCTTTGAAACCGAGCCCGATTTTGAGGTGCGTCTCTCCCGCCCGACTGAAAACACCTACCTCGGCACCAGCACCAGCTCGAGCCTCGCCGCAAGGGTTGACGCCGCAAACGAGTGGGGCGCCGACTACTTCATCAGCATACACGCCAATGCCAGCACCAATCCGTCTGCCAACGGCACCGAGGTATACGTTTACAGCCAGGACAGCTCCTCATACGGCCTCGCCCACGACATTCTCGACGGCATCGTGACCGAAGCCGGAACGAGAAACAACGACGTTCGGGTCAACTCCTCCCTCTACGTCCTCAGAAACACAAAAATGCCCGCCGTGCTCGTCGAGCTCGGCTATATCACAAACGAGGGCGACGCCGAAAAGCTGCGCGACGAGCCCGACGCCTTCGCCCGCGGCATATTCGACGGCGTCATGCATTTCATCGAGCAATAAAAATCTCCCCTGTTGTTGAATTTTCCGCCGGTATTTGATATATTTAATTCAGCTTCGGCATTTTAATAACACAGGGGGTTCACAATGGATTACAGAAAAGAGTCGCTGCGCCTTCACGAGCAGTGGAAGGGCAAAATTGAGATAATCACCACCGTGCCGACCGTCAACAGCGACGACCTGTCGCTCGCCTACACGCCGGGCGTCGCCGAGCCGTGTCTCGAAATACAGAAGGATATCGAAAAATCCTACGACCTGACCCGCCGCTGGAACATGTGCCTTGTCATCTCGGACGGGACCGCCGTCCTCGGTCTGGGCGATATAGGCCCCGAGGCCTCCATGCCGGTTATGGAGGGAAAATGCGCCCTCTTCAAGGCCTTCGGCGACGTTGACGCGTTCCCCATGTGCATAAAATCCAAGGATGTCGACGAGATTGTCGATACCATATATCTCATCTCGGGCTCCTTCGGCGGGGTCAATCTTGAGGACATATCGGCTCCCCGCTGCTTTGAGATTGAGCGAAAGCTCAAGCAGAGGTGCGATATCCCCATCTTCCACGACGACCAGCACGGCACCGCCGTCATCACCCTCGCGGGGCTCACCAACGCGCTGAAGGTCGTCGGCAAAAAGAAGGAGGAGGTCAGGGTCGTGACCTCCGGCGCCGGCGCCGCCGCCGTTTCCATAACAAAGCTCCTTCTCTCCTCCGGCTTTAAGAACATAACCATGTGCGACCGAAAGGGCGCCATATACAGGGGCCGCGGCGACCTGAACTGGATAAAGACCGAGATGGCCGAGCTCACCAATCCCGACAATCTCACCGGCTCCCTTGCCGACGTGCTCAGGGGCGCCGACGTCTTTATCGGCGTGTCGGCTCCGGGCCTTGTAACAAAGGATATGGTAGCATCCATGAACCGCGGCGCCATTATCTTTGCCTGCGCCAATCCCACGCCCGAGATATTCCCCGACGAGGCCAAGGCCGGCGGCGCCGCCGTCGTTTCCACCGGCCGCAGCGATTTCCCCAACCAGATAAACAACGTCCTCGCCTTCCCGGGCATTTTCAGAGGCGCCTTTGACGCCCGCGCCCGCGATATAAACGAGGAGATGAAGATAGCCGCCGCAAACGCCCTCGCAGGCCTCATATCCGACGGCGAGCTCAGCGCCGACTATATCATCCCCGCGGCCTTCGACCCGCGGGTGGGTCCCGCCGTAGCTGAGGCCGTGAAAAAGGCCGCGATCGACAGCGGCGTGGCGAGGATATAACTTAACAGCATTACATTTAAGGCGAAGGATGCCAAGCGCGCATCCTTCGCCTTTTGCACATATATACGCATATAATAGGCGCACGAGGGTCACGCCTTCATCTGGAGCCTCATCTTGTCGGCAAGCATAGCTATAAACTCCGAATTTGTCGGCTTACCCTTGTTGTTCTGTATCGTGTAGCCGAATATGGAATTTATCACATCCACGTCGCCGCGCAGCCATGCGACCTCGATCGCGTGACGTATCGCTCTTTCGACGCGCGAGGCCGTCGTGTCATACATGTGTGCGACCGACGGGTACAGGCACTTTGTCACCGAGCTCATGCTTTCGACATCCTGCGTCACCATGATTATCGCCGAGCGCAGATACTGATATCCCTTTTTGTGCGCGGGCACGCCTATCTCGTGTATCAGCTTTGTCACCCGCTCCTCGATATCGTCGGCGCGCAGCCTCGACGTCTCGGCCGCGCGGCCGGAAAGAGCGCCGTCGTTCCGACAGAGCGAGCCTATGTGGTATATCCTGTCGGCCAGAACATCCATATCAAAGGGCTTTACCATGTAGTAGCTCGCCCCAAGGCTGAGGGCCTCTTTGGTTATGTTCTCGTTTCCGATGCAGGAAAATGCGATGAAAACCGGCTTTTTGAAGTCTTCGCCGTATTCTCTGCCGATTCTTTCGAGCACGCCGAAGCCGTCGAGCTGCGGCATTATCATGTCGAGCAGCACCACGTCCGGCTCGAGGCTGTGTATTTTTTCTATACACTCATATCCGTTTGCGGCGGTGCCCACGACGCTTATCCTGTCGTCGTTCAGCGCCTCGCTGCACAGGAATCTGAAGTCCTCGCCATCATCCGCTATAAGCACGCTTATTTTGTTTTCACTCATATTTTTTCCTCCTGTCCGGGTTTTTTGATGCGAGAACATGCTTATAGCTAAATGTTACCATAAATTCCCAATTTTTCAAGTGTTTTCGCAAAAAATGTCGCACAGATTCTTTGTTTTTTTATTATGAGCACGCACATAGCGGAAAACTCCGAACGCTCCGCCGGATGCAGACAGCGCGGCGGCATTGGCTGAGCATAAAAAAACGGCGCCGCACGTCGGCCAAGCCTCCGCACAGTACCGTTTGTTTATTAAAGCTCTTATTTTATGCTCTTTTTAAGGTCCTGACCGGCTCTGAAGGATACCGCCTTCGACTCCTTTATCTCAAAGCGCTCCTTTGTCCGGGGATTAATGCCGATGCGCGCGGCGCGGTTTTTCACCTCAAAAACGCCAAAGCCGACAAGCTTTACGTCCTCACCCCTCGCAAGGGCCTGTGTAATTTCGCTTGTAAGCTGCTTTATCATCGCTTCACAGCTCTTCTTCGTGGTTCCGGTCGACTTTGCCATTGCAGATGCCAATCCCGCTCTGTTCATTTTTCGTTCCTCCCTTACAAATAGATTTTTGATGCCTTCAGGTGCTCAATGTGCAAGCTCTGTTTTGCAAGCATTTATCGCTTATTAACTGAAAATATCCGCATATATGATACAGACATTACAATTTACTACATTATATTATTTTTTTGAATTTCAGTCAATAAAAATATGCTTTTATTGAGCTGGTTTATCTAAATTCTTTAAAAATCAACAAAAATTAAATAATTTTTCCTTGTTTCCATATCTATCTTGACTAAATCCTCACCCTGCTTACCCTTTGGCACGCAAAAGGCGGGGTGGATTCACCCCGCCGCGCATTGAAAAGCAGCGTGCGCCCCATGTGCGCACGCTGCTTTTGCGGTTTACTGTTCTCCGCTCTTTTTGTGGTCCTTGATTATTCCGTTTACCTTGTCGATCATGTCGGGCACGTTGTCGATTATCTTGTCTATCGACGTGGACGACTGGGATATCGGCAGCAGCTTTACAACCCCGTTGGATACGACAAGGAACGCTACCGGCGTTATAGCCGCGCCGGCGCCGTTTCCGCCGCCGAAAAGGTTGCTCGTCTCATCCTCGGCCGACGGCTTCTTTCCTCCCGGGAACTCGCTGCCGCCCGAGGCAAAGCCGAACGACACCTTGGATATCGGTATTATCGTCGTCCCGTCCGGCGTGGTTATCGGATTGCCGACGATGGTGTTCACGTCCACCATCTGCTTGATGCTCGACATCATTGTGGACATAAGACCGTTGATGGGATGCTCAGACATAAATGTCACCGCCTTTAGTTTTAATATTTGATAGCTTTATTTAACTGCCGCCTCTGCCTCGGGCACCCTGTCCCCTCGGCAAAAACGCTTTTTTAACCGATTCATCAGCACGCCGAAGCCGAATACCGCCCCCGCGCACACAAGATCGAATATTCTCAGGCGCACCGTCATGAAAAAATCGCACTCTATCCCGCCTCCGCTGAAAACCGGCCTCACTGCGACAGACGGCTCCCTGACCCGAACAAGGCTGCAAAAGCCGCCGAACAGCGGGAAAATGAAAGCGCATACCCGCCCGTAGTTCATAGCCGTCTCGGCCGGGTCGTCAAGAGCAAAATCAAGACGGAATCTGAGCTCGGGCACATACAGCCGCCTCCTGAGCAGGTTTGCCGCCCTGAGAGCCGGGCGCATGAGCATATCGAGCGTATCGAGCAGAGAATTCAGCTTCTCCGCTGCGGACCGGTCGTCCTTCGGCTTTTTTTCGGGCTTTTCGGGCTCGTCTTCTTTTTTTGCCGCCTTTTTGCCTTTTCCCTTCGATACAAGGCCGCCTATATCAAGCCTTATGAAAAGCACTCTTATCAGCGCCGATGCGCGGCCGATGCTCAACGACACGTCAAAATACCACGGTACAAACAGCACGAGCGCGATAACAGCTGCTGTTACTGTCAGCAAAACCTGCCACCAGACCATACCGCACCCCCAGACTGACAACAATGATATTCTACCCTTAATTCTCTATTTTAAGCTGCTCATTTGCCTCCGTCTGCATTTTTTCGCTCTGCGGCGGCTCGGGCAGGTCCTTTAACGACGATATGCCGAACACCCTCAGAAAATCGAGCGTCGTACCGAACAGCGTCGGCCTGCCCGGCGCGTCCAGCTTCCCCTTTTCCTCAACGAGCTCCTTGTCGACAAGGCCGGCCAGCACCGCCGACGAATCGACCCCGCGCACCTGGTCAATATAGCTGCGCGTAACCGGCTGATTGTAGGCTACAACGGCGAGGACCTCCATAGCCGCCTGCGAGAGCGGCATGCGGCGCCTGCTGTCGAGGGCGTGCCTTACGTATTCGGCGTATTCGGGATTGGTCGCAAGCTGATAGCAGCCGTCCAACGCAATAAGCTGGGTGCCGTCGTGCTTCTCGTTATAGCAGGCGGCGATATAGTCCATCACAGAGGAAAACTCCTCCTGCTCCATACCGAGCACGGCGCAGAGCCTCTCTGCGTCTATCGGCTCTCCGCAGGCGAACAGCACCGCCTCGACTATCCCCTCTATTTTATGTATATCAAGCTGATAATCCACCTTATTTCTCCTTTAAGCGCCTTTTCTGCTCATCTCTATCGTATAGCCGTCCGTGCCGTCTTCAATGTCGACGCGCTTTGATTTTGCCAGCTCGAGCACCGCAAGGAAGGTTGCGACTATCTCCGAGCGGCTCCTTACGCTGCGAAAAAGGGACAGGAACTTGAGCTTTCCACGGCTTGTCAGCATTTTGAGCACATAACTTACCCGTACCGACACAGGCACCCGCTCTCTGCCCACTATCCCGTGAAAGGCGTTGACAGGCGGCGGCATGCGCCGGTCGTTTCGGCTCAGCACCCGCTCCATCGCCCTTTTGAGCAGCTCGGGCGAATGGGTGCGCGAATACTCCTCCCTGCCCGCGGGCAGCGGAGCCGCCTCCCTCACAAAGGTCTGCCCCGCCCCGTCGTATACGACAGACAGCAGCTTTGCCCTCTCCTTGGTCTGGCGGTATATCTCAAGCGAACGGGCAAGCTCGGCGCGCGGGTCCTCCTGCTCCTCCGGCTCGTCCAGCATGGGCAGCAGCATACGCGACTTGAGATGTATAAGATAGGACGCCATCGACAGGAACTCTCCCGTTATCTCCATATCCATGCGCTGCATCCTGTCGAGATACTCCATATACTGCTCGAGTATCTGTGAAATATTGATATCCCAGATTTCGATTTTCTTCCTGCCCAAAAGGGAAAGCAGCAGGTCGAGGGGCCCCTCAAAGACCTCCAGCTTATACGTGGGCTCCAGCATTTCCATAAGCGAAAAAACCTCTTCTCAAAGCGCAAGCACGTGGTTTACAATGCTTGCCATGCCGTTCCACAGCAGGGTGCGAAGGACGGCCATCGGCCGCGAGAGCACCCCTAAATAGAGCAGCAGCATCAGTATTATCGCACCGTACGATTCATATTGCATAACCTTGAAATACAGCTCGTCCGGCATGATCGCGCCCAGCACCTTCGAGCCGTCAAGGGGCGGCACGGGTATAAGGTTGAATACGCCGAGGCCGAGGTTGAGCATAATCAGCATCTGGAGGAAATAGACGACAATATCGTTCCCCGCTCCTGCTTTAACCAGAATGCCCCATATAAACATCGACAGCAGCGCCGTCAGGAAATTCGCCGCAGGCCCCGCGAGGGCCACCAGCGCCATGCCGCGGCGCGGATTGTCAAAATATCTCGCGTCGACCATGACCGGCTTGGCCCAGCCGAAGCGGAAGAATATAAGGCAGAGCGTCCCTATCGGGTCGAGGTGGTGCAGCGGATTGAGGGAAAGGCGACCGGTGTTTGCCGGCGTCGGGTCGCCCAGCAGGTGGGCGACATAGCCGTGCGAAAACTCATGCACCGTCATCGCGATAAGCACCGCGGGAACAATATATAACAGCTCTTTCAAAAAATTTACAACCGTCTGAAGCATTCGCTCTCTCCCATGCGCCGTTTCGTATAAAGTCAGGCGTTTTCTATTATTGCCCTCAGCTCGTCGCAGCCGGTGCCGTCCTGAGCCGAAAAGGCCGTGATTTTCACTTCGCCGTCAAGACCGAGGGCCTCTCTTATCTCGTCGACCCGCGTCCGGACCCGCGTTTTTGACAGCTTGTCGGCCTTGGTGCAGACAAGCACGAACGCATGGCCGCTGTGCCTTATCCACTCTATCATGCTCCTGTCGTCGGCCGTAGGGTCGTGGCGTATGTCGAGCAGCTGTATTATCAGCCTTATTCTCTCCGGCCTTGCAAGGTAGGCCTCTATCAGCCTGCCCCACTTCTCCTTCTCGGCCTTCGAAACCCTCGCAAAGCCGTAGCCCGGCAGGTCGCAGAGTATGACCTTCCCGTCTATCTCATAGAAGTTTACGGTAGCCGTCTTGCCCGGCGTCGCGCTTGTTCGGGCAAAATTCCTCCTGCCCAGCAGCCTGTTTATCATGGACGATTTGCCCACGTTGGATTTTCCCGATACCACCACCTGCGCAGGCAGGTTCTTGGGCAGCTGATCGGGCCGTCCGGCCGATATAAGCAGCTTTACGTTGTTGAAATTCATCCGCGCCTCCGGTATCTACTGGCTTATTCGCATCATGCTCGACGGGATTTGGGCGTTTACGACGCTGACCATATCCTGCCCGTCGCCGCTCTGCTCCGCGCTCGTCTGCTCCTTGCGGATAAGGACGCTGTCGAGCACAGTGTCTATTTCCGACACGGGCACAAAGCGTATATTCTCCCTCACCGCTTCGTCGAGCTCTGCGATATCCCTCTCATTGTCGGCGGGTATCAGCACCGTCTTTATGCCGGCGCGCAGGGCCGCCATGCTCTTCTCCTTCAGGCCGCCTATCTCGAGCACCCGCCCGCGGATCGTTATCTCGCCCGTCATCGCCACGTCGTGACGTATCGGGCTTCCGGTCAGGGCCGAGACGATGGCGCTCGCCACCGTGATTCCCGCCGAGGGGCCATCCTTCGGCGTCGCCCCGTCGGGGAAATGGACGTGGATATCCTTCGTCTTGTAAAAATCGGGGTCGATGCCCAGCGCCTGAGCGCGGCTGCGTATACAGCTTATGGCCGCGTGGGCCGATTCCTTCATCACCTCGCCCAGCGAGCCGGTCAGCTCGATCTTGCCGCTGCCGGGCAGCACCGCAGCCTCGACGAACAGCATCTCGCCTCCGACGCTGGTCCACGCAAGGCCGGCCGCAACGCCGATTTCGTCGCGGCGCGCCGCCTTGTCGTACAGATACTTCTTTACGCCCAGATAGTCTGTCAGATTATCCGGCGTTATTTTTATTCTCTTTTCCCCGCGGTCCAGCATGTTCTTTACGCTGCGGCGGCAAATCCGTCCTATCTCGCGCTCAAGGGTGCGCACGCCCGCCTCTCGGGTGTAGTAGTTGATGATATCGAGCAGCGCCGCGTCTGATATAGTCAGCTCGCGTCGTCCGAGGCCGTGCTTTTTGAGCTGCTTCGGCACAAGATGCTCTTTTGCTATATGCAGCTTCTCCTGCGAGGTGTAGCTCGAAAGCTCTATTATCTCCATGCGGTCGAGCAGGGGCCTCGGTATGGTGTCGGTCGTGTTGGCCGTCGTTATGAACATCACGTCGGAAAGGTCGAAGGGCAGCTCTATATAGTGGTCGCGAAAGGCGTTGTTCTGCTCCGAATCGAGCACCTCGAGCAGCGCCGCCGTCGGGTCGCCGCGCAGGTCGCTCATCATCTTGTCGACCTCGTCGAGCAGCAGCACGGGATTAGAGCTCCCCGCCTTGGTTATCGCGGTGATTATACGCCCGGGCATAGAGCCTATGTAGGTCTTTCTGTGGCCCCGTATGTCGGCCTCGTCGCGCACCCCGCCGAGGGATACCCTTGCGAATTTCTTTTTGAGCGCGCGGGCTATCGAGCGGCCTATTGAGGTCTTGCCCACGCCGGGAGGGCCGACGAGACATATTATCTGCCCCTTGAGGCCCTTTGTGCGCAGCTCCACGGCGAGAAATTCAAGTATGCGCTCCTTGACCTTTTCAAGGCCATAGTGGTCTGCGTCGAGTATTCTTCTCGCCCGCTTAATATCGGCCGAATCCTTTGTCTTTTTGTTCCACGGAAGGGCGATGCAGGCGTCGAGATAGGAGCGGATAACCGTCCCCTCCGGCGAGCCCTGCCCCGTCCTCGACAGGCGCGATACCTCCTTCATCAGATGCTCGCGCACATCCTCGGTTATGTTCAGCTTGTCTATCTTGTCGGCATATTCGTCGCAGTCGGAGGCAATCCCGTCCCCCTCGCCGAGCTCGTTCTGTATCGTGTGCAGCTGCTCGCGCAGGTAATACTCTCGCTGGTTTTTGTCCATCTGCTCCTTGACCCTGTCGTGGATATCCTTTTCAAGGCTCAGTATGTCGATCTCCTTTGCGAGTATTGCTATCAGCTTCTCTATCCTGCGGTAGGGGTCCCGCTCGTCGAGTATGGACTGCTTGCTTGCGAGGTCCACCGCGAGGTTCGCCGCAAGAAAATCGGCCAGCTTGCCGGGGCTCTTTTCGTCTATAACCCTGAATATAATATCGCTCGAGACCTTGGGCAGTATCGACGCATACTCGTCAAACGCGGCCTGGCAGGAGCGCACGAGGGCGCAGGCCCTCGGCGAAGAGGGGTCCTCGCTGTCGGGCTCCATTACGCGTATATCGGCGCGCAGATAGGGCGCGTCGTCGGTTATGTCTATGAGCCTTGCGCGGAACAGCCCCTCGACGAGCACCCGCACGCTCTCGCCGCCCGGCAAACGGACTATCTGCTTGAGCTTTGCCACCGTGCCCATCTTATACAGGTCGGCCGGCTTGGGATCGTCGGTCTTAATCTCGCGCTGGGCGAGCAGAAAGACGAGCTGATCCTCGCCCATCGCGTGCTCGAGCGCCTTGACGGACTTTCCCCGTCCCGCGTCGAAGTGCAGCAGCATCGACGGAAAACCCACCAGCCCGCGCAGAGCTATGAGGGGCATATTCATAACGTTGTTCTTTTCAGCTCTCTGTGCCATTAAAATACCTCCGGATATATAAAGGTCCATGACCGTAAAGTTACATTCCCACGAATATTATTATAATATCAATTTGCAATATATGCAAGAAGCATCGCCGACGCTCCTGTATCCGCAGGATGTGCGGACCTGCTTCCGTTTTCGGGTTTTAGCGCCGCCGCGGAATATATTAGACAATTCTGTATAAAAGTGGTAAAATATTATCAATTCTCGTATTTAGGAGGTTTTTTCATGAGAGACGAAACAAAATGCCTGCACAGCGGCTATGAGCCCAAAAACGGCGACCCCGGCGTTATGCCGATAGTCCAGAGCACCACCTATGCTTTTGACAACACCGCCCGCATAGCCGAGCTTTTCGATATGCCCAACGCGCACATGTATTCCCGCTTCTCCAACCCCACCACCGATGCGGTCGAAAAAAAGATAGCCGACCTCGAGCACGGCATAGGGGCAATGTGCACCTCGTCCGGGCAGGCGGCGAGCCTTATATCCATCCTCAACCTGTGCCATGCGGGCGACAGCTTCATCTCCACCTCCACCATATACGGCGGCACCGTCAACCTCTTTGCCGTGACCCTCAAAAAGCTCGGCATCGAGTGCATTTTCGTTGACGACCGGATAGACGAGCAGTCCCTGCAGGCCGCCTTCAAGCCCAACACAAGGTGCGTCTTCGGCGAGACCCTCGCAAACCCCGCCCTGTCGGTATTCGATATAGAGAAGTTCGCCCGTGCGGCGCACAAAAACGGCGTTCCCCTTATTGTTGACAATACCTTTGCCACCCCGATACTGTGCAAGCCCATAGATTTCGGAGCCGATATCGTCGTCCACTCCACCACCAAGTATATGGACGGGCACGCCCTTCAGGTCGGCGGCGTCATAGTCGACAGCGGCAATTTCGACTGGGCAAACGGCAACTTCCCCGAGTTTACCGAGCCCGACGAGTCCTATCACGGCGTGGTCTATACCCGCGACATCGGCAAGGCCGCCTATATCACAAAGGCCCGCATGCAGCTCATGCGCGATTTCGGCTGCTATCCCGCGTCCCACTCATCCTTCCTGCTCAATCTCGGCCTCGAGACCCTGCCCATACGCATGGAGCGCTACTGCCAGAACGGCCTTGCCATGGCAAAGTTCTTCAAATCCTGCGATAAGATCGAATCTGTCCGCTACGCCGGCCTGCCCGACGACAAATATCACGCCCTCGCCCAAAAATATCTGCCCAAGGGCGCCTGCGGCGTCATATCCATCGTCTTCAAGGGCGGCAGCGCCCCCGCGATACGGTTTATGGATTCCCTCAAGCTCGCCCGCAAGGAGGTACACGTGGCCGACATACGCACCTGCGTGCTCCATCCCGCGAGCGCGACCCATCGCCAGCTGACCGACGAGCAGCTCGTCGCAGCCGGAGTAAATCCCGGCCTTGTGCGCTTTTCCTGCGGTCTTGAGCACATCGACGATATCCTCGACGATGTAAAGCAGGCACTTGAAAAGGTCTGATTGCTCCCCTGCCCGTCAAAAAAACGAAAAAAACGAAAGCCCCGCCTCCATATCGGCGCGCAGCCGATAAGGAGGCGGGGCTTTTTAAACCGAATACTCCGTTAAACGGTGTAAAGCGAATATACTTTATATCTTTACATGTCGTACAGATCGTCGCTCGCCGAGCAATCCTCGCAGGTCATGTATATACCGAGCTCGCGCATGACGATATCGTCCTCTGTGGGCACCATATAGCTCGCGTGGGCCTCGCAGCCCCGCAGCTGCGAAAGCTTGCTCAGGGCGAGGGCCGCCGTCGGATTGGTCGCGGCGCATATCGAAAGGGCGATAAGCACCTCCTTTGCCGACAGGGCCGTTTTTCTGCTGCCAAGATGCTTTTGCTTGAGCTCGCATATAGGCTCGAGTATTATGGGCGAGATGAGATGTATTTCGTCGCTTATATCGGCGAGCTGCTTTACGGCGTTCAGCAGCATGGTCGACAGCGGGGTCATCAGCGATGAGAGCTTGCCGGTGACGATAGTCCCGTCGGGCAGCTCAAGCGCGGCCGCGGGAACATTTGCATCCTTTGCCTTCTGCAGCGCGGGACCGACCACCGTCCTGTCCTCCTTCTCAAGGCCGAGCTGCTTCATGATAAGCTCGATGTGATGGGCCGTGTCCAAGTCCACCTTGCCGTTTTTATAGTCGCACCAGGCGCGGTAATAGCGGCGGATTATCTCCTGATTTGCGGCTCTGCGGACCACCTCGTCGTCGCAGATGCCGTAGCCCGCCATATTCACCCCCATGTCGGTCGGGGATTTGTATATGTCGTCCCTGCCGGTGATGCGCTCGAGTATGGTCCTGACTATCGGGAAGACCTCGACGTCGCGGTTGTAGTTGACCGTCGTCACCCCGTAGGCCTCGAGGTGGAAGGGGTCTATCATATTTACGTCCTTGAGGTCGGCTGTCGCCGCCTCGTAGGCGAGATTGACAGGGTGCTTGAGGGGCAGATTCCATATCGGGAAGGTCTCGAACTTGGCGTAGCCCGCCTTTACCCCCCTCTTGTTTTCGTGATACAGCTGGGAAAGACATGTCGCAAGCTTTCCGCTGCACGGCCCGGGCGCCGTCACGACCACAAGAGGGCGGGTGGTCTCGATATAGTCGTTCGCGCCGTAGCCCTTGTCGCTCACAATGAGGTCGATATTGTTCGGATAGCCCACTATCGGATAGTGCAGATAGGTCTTCATTCCCCGGCGCTCGAGCATGTTGCGGAATATCTCGGCCGACGGCTGCCCGCTGTACTGTGTGATGACGACGCTGTTTATCATCAGTCCCATGCCGCGCAGCGCGTCTATCAGGCGCAGCACATCCCTGTCGTAGGTGATGCCGAAATCGGCCCTTATCTTGTTTGCCTCAATGGAATTGGCGTTTATGCAGAAGACTATCTCGGCCTGATCCCTGAACTCCTGCAGGAGCCTTACCTTGCCGTTCACGTCAAAGCCCGGCAGCACGCGGGAGGCGTGGTAGTCGTCAAACAGCTTCCCGCCGAATTCAAGGTACAGCTTATTGTTGAACTGCTTCATACGCTCTTTGATATGGGCAGTCTGTTTTTCAATGTAAAGTTTGTTGTCGAAGCCGGTTTTTTTCATTTTGAACCCTTCCCCCGTCACTTAATTATATCAAGCAGCTCCCTGAAGCTGACCGCCGTATACGCCGGCGTTATGCCCGTGTCGTTCACGCGGCCTCTGAAATTGCACCAAACGCCGTCTATCCCGCATTTCTGCGCGCCGTATATGTCGGCGTACAGCAGATCCCCCACCATCACCGCATCCTTCGGGTCGCCGCAGCCGCAGCGGCGCAGCGCCTCTTTGAATATGGCGCTCTCCGGCTTTGCCGCCCCCACCTCCTCCGACGCCACCATGAATTTTACATAGGGGGCAATATCCGAATTTTCGACCCGCGAATACTGGTTTTTGTATATCCCGTTTGTCACTATGGTTATCGTCTTTCCCCTACGGCAAAGCGCGCGGCACATGTCCGCCGCGCCGTCGATGAGGGTCGTATCCCCCGCGAGGTGTTCGAGATAGGCTTCGCTGAACTCGGCGGGGGCGACGCTCTCTATCCCCTGCCTGTCAAAAAACTGCTCGAATCTCTCTACGCGCAGCCGCTCGGTCGTGGTCTCGCGTCTTTCGAATTTCTCCCACTGGAGCCTGTTTATCTCGCTGTATTGCGCGTACTGCGCTTCGCTCAGCTCAAGCCCGAATTGGGCGGCTGCAGCAAATATGCAGCTCCTCTCGGCCCGCTGGAAATCGAATACGGTATCGTCCATATCAAGCAGAACATGCCGGTACATAGCCGCCCGATCCCGCCCCTTTCCGGAAAAAATCATAAACAGGCATAAGTATAAGGCGTTTATTCCATAAACGCCTTACGATATCTCAGTCGTCGCTGAACAGACTGTCGTATTTTATTTCTTTTCCGATCGGCTCCGCTTCGTTTTTCGCGGTGCCCAAAGCTCCGTCGGCCGTATCGCCGACGGCGTCGTCAGTATGCTTTATGTCAGGCTGTTCGTCCGTCCTCCGAATACTATCCTCTTGTGAAAAAGCCTTGCTCTGCGGCCCGTTCACGTCAAGAGCCGAAAGCACGTCGTCGAGCTCTCTGCCCGTCATGTCGAGCCTGAGCATCATCTCGTCGATATTCCCGCCGATGCCGCCGATAGAGGCCTTGACGTCCTCGCTGTAACGGCGCACCCCGCTGTAAAAGATCGTGTATTCTTCCTTGGCGTTCTCGAGATATTGCTTCGCGTCTTTTTTCGACTGCTCCGCCTGCGTTTTTGCGCTGTCTATAATGGCGGAGGATATTCCCCTTGCATTGATTACGGTGTCGGCGATGAGCATCTTTTGCTCCATCGCCCTTGAAACCTCTTTTTCGAGATCCTCGACCCTGCGCTCGAGGCTGTCGTTTATCTCTTTTGCGTAGCTGAGCTCCTTTTCCGATACGCTCAGCGCATCCCTCAACCGTTCAAGCTCACGTTCAAGGGCCTCTTTATCCCTTATTGCTTCCTGGGTGTTGTCCAAAGAGGCCTCCAATTTTTTTGAAACGTCCTGCTGCGCTTCTCTGACCTCTTCTATCGTCTTTTCAAGCTCGTATATTCTCAACCGGGCCTGCTCCGCGTTTTTCTGCTGATAATCGGCGCTCTCCCTTGCGGCGGCGGTCTCTCTCATCGCGGATGCCGAGGCCGATTCGATATAATCGAGAACATCCTTTTTCTTATAGCCGAACAACGCAGTACGAAAAAGCGCTTTGCCCTCCATCAATACCGCTCCTCTCAAAAAAGCTGACGGAAATACGCCGATTGAACCGGCGCCGGCGGTTTTCCCGCCGCGGCGATATGCCGCCGCGCAGGTTATGCCGCAAATGGTCGACTTCGACAAACAAATACAGATAATATTATACCAATCGCGCGGCAAAAACACAATACAATAATTGACATGTATTTTTGTGCATAACGCGCCGCTCTTTTTCAAAGCCATCCCCAGTCATATCGGGGCGCCGCTTTTCCTCATGCAAGCCTCAGAGAAAGGTGTTGAGATACCTCTGCCTCTCCTCGAGCGGCACCATGCTGCCTCCCGTCGCCCAGACGATGCAGCAGCCTTCTTTCAGTCTTTCGGGCGAGATACCCTCAAGCGACATCACTTTTTTCATTCCCCGCAGCGCCGCCGCTCCGCGAAATGCAGCGCAGGCCGACGGCTCGGCGAATATACCCTCGCTTTCATACAGGCCGCGCAGATACTCGAACAGCCTGCAGTCGCTTACGGTCGCTATCGCGGACACAAGCTCCTCAACCGTCCGCCCGACGAATTTAGACGGCCGTCCCACGGCGAGTCCGTCCGCCGCAGTCCTTCCCGACAGTCCCGCCTCCTTTACTGATATGCCGTCGTGCAGGCCTGTCGCCATGCCGAGCAGCATGCAGGGCGCCTGCACCGGCTCGACAAATATGCACACAGCGCTGTCGCCGAACTCGTGCTTCAGCCCGAAGGTGATTCCGCCCGGCGCGCCGCCTACCCCGCAGGGTATGCAGACAAACAGCGGGTGCCCGGCGTCGACCTCGATTTCCATTTGCCCGAGCTGCTTTTTCAGCCTGCGCGCGGCGACCGCGCAGCCGAGGAAGAGCGACGTCGAATTCTCGTCGTCCACAAAATAACCGTAGGGGTCGTCCGCCGCCGCCCTGCGCCCCTCCTCGACCGCCCTGCCGTAATCGCCGGAGTATTCCCTGACGTCGACTCCGACCGAGCGTAAAAGCTCCTTCTTCCATTTTTTCGCGTCGGCCGACATGTGCACGGTCGTCCGGTAGCCTGTCGCTGCGGCCATTATGCCGATGCTGAGGCCGAGGTTTCCCGTCGAGCCCACATGTATAGAGTATCTTTTGAAAAAATCGCGCGCCGTCTGTGTGTCGAATACCGTATAATCCCCCGTCAGAAGCCCGTGCTCCAGCGCCAGCTCCTCGGTGTGCCTGAGCACCTCGTATATGCCGCCCCGCGCCTTGACCGAGCCCGCAACGGCGAGGTCGCAGTCCCTTTTCAGCAGCAGCCGCCCCTCGATACCTGCGCCGTATTTATTGTTGAGAAAGCTTCTCATGCTCGGTATCTCGTCCAGAGGCGACTCTATTATGCCGTGCAGGAGAGCAGTCTGAGGAAAACGTCTCTCTATAAACGGCGCAAAGCGTTCAAGCCTTGCCTGCGCTTCGTCGATATCCCGCGCAGTCAAGGGCAGCTTCGGCATAACCTCGGCAAAGGGACGTTTTTTCGTGTTTTCCCATACCGTCTCTCTCGCCGCAAGGATATCCGCGGCGGCAGGGATTTCAGATATCAGCTTCTTCTTATCCATAAACATGTCCCCCTTTGCGGGCGTCGTTCCTTTTTAAGTATAATGAAAACTCCGACCGTTTACAACGCCCTGTCGTGTGCAGATTTATACGGGACGGTCTTACCATGTAAGCCTTTACATTTTTTCCTTTTTCTGTTACAATATTTGAGCGGCCGCAGGGCCGCAATTATCGCGCGCCCGTAGCTCAGCTGGATAGAGCGTCAGACTCCGACTCTGAAGGCCGTGCGTTCGAGTCGCATCGGGCGTACCAAAAGCCCGCGGAACAGGGATACCGTTCCGCGGGCTTTTTCCGTCTTATTTGCCAAGCAGGCGCGTCAGCGATAGGCGCGTATTATGTTCTCTGCCGCCTCTTTTTTTGATATGCGCTGCTCCATTGCCTGCCTGACGATATAGCGGTGCGCGTCGGGCTCGGTCATGTTCAGGCATTCTATCAGCAGCCATTTAGCTCTGTTTATAAGGCGTATCTCGTCGATTTTTTCCTCTACCGTGGTCTGGTGGAGCCGCATGCCGCGCAGGCGCTCGCGCACGGCGCACAGCACCCGCAGATTCTGCGCTATCATCTGGAGGCTGGTCGGCTTTGACAGCGTTATGACTCCCGAGGGCAGCACATTGTAGTACGTCTCCTCATACAGCTCGCCCTTTATCAGCAGCAGAACTCCGGCGTCGCTCTGAGCGCAGACCTCGGTTGAAAAGTCTATCCCCATGTCGTCCGGCAGCGGCGAATTGACGATTACTATATCATAGCTCGAATTTATCAGCCTTCGTCTCGCCTCGCCCACGCTCCCTACAATGCTCACGGGCGAATAGTCGGTCATCGGCAGCAGAGGAAGAGCCGCGGCGTTGAATTTTTCCGACGATGAGACCAGAATAACGCTGTATGTGTTGCTTTGAAAAACCGTAGCTCTCCCCTCCTTTTCCTGCAAAATATGCGCTCGCCGCTTTTCGCGCCTCGGCGGCGTCAGCCGACGGTATAGCCGTCGATTATCCGCCTCGGTATACAGGCTTCGATAAATCCGCTTCCGCTTGCGGCGGCCGACGCCTCCGCGAGCGTGCCGGGCAGCCTTTCAAAGCGCGACAGGGTCTGCGCGTCGGCCGTAAACGCGTCGAAATTCGCCGGCTCGGGCAGTTCAGCGCCCCTCTCGATTCCGTCGAGGCATGCGTTGATTATAAGGGCGAAGGCAAGGTAGGGATTTGCCGTACCGTCCGGCGAGCGGAGCTCCAGCCTGCGGTATTCCCCCAGCGCCGCGGGTACCCGCACAAGCTGGGAGCGGTTCTCCTCCGACCATGTTATATAGGCCGGGGCCTTGTCCCTCCCCAGCCGCTCATACGATTTTTCGCTCGGGTTTAGGAACAGCGTCATATCGCGGATTCTCTCAAGCAGGCCCGGCACGAGCAGTGTCGGAGGCACATCCGACCCCCCGCGCCTTGCCGAAAGGTTTATATGCATGCCGTTTCCGTCCCTGTCGGCCAGCGGACGGGGCGAAAAATCCGCCCACAGGCCGTTCTGTGCTGCCACCGTTTTTACCACGCTGCGGAAATGTACCGCATTGTCCGCCGCCGAAACAGGATCGGCGTATCTGAAATCGATCTCGTTCTGCCCGGGGCCGCTTTCGTGATGCGAGCTCTCGGGGTATATTCCCATTCTTTCGAGCATCAGGCAGATGTCGCGCCGCACGTTTTCTCCCCTGTCCTCGGGCGCCACATCCATGTACCCCGCATTGTCGAACGGCTCGCTTGTCGGCTCGCCCCGCTCGTCAAGCCTGAAAAGATAAAACTCCATCTCGGTGCCGAAGCTGAAATCATAGCCGCGCCCGGCGGCGCGCTCGCACGCCCGCCTCAGTATAAAGCGGGTGTCGGCCTCAAAGGGCCTTCCGTCGGGATAAACTATATCGCAGAACATGTGCGCGACTCGGCCGTGCTGAGGTCTCCATGGCAGCTCGGTCAGGGTCGACGCGTCGGGACGAAGAAAGAGATCGGAGCGCACGCCCGGATTGAAGCCTCTCACGGCCGAGGCGTCGAAGGCTATGCCGTGCTCGAAGGCCCTCGGCAGCTCTGCCGACATTATGGCGACATTGCGCTGCCTTCCGTATATATCGCAAAAGGCCATGCGCACAAATTTCACGTCCTCCTCCAGAACGTACTGAATCACCTCTTGAGGGGTATATTTCATTTACGGATCGCTCCTTTCCCCGACAGCTGCACTGCTGTTGTCCATGCTGTTATTTTATATCCCACGGTCTGCATGTACAAGATATTTTTAATCAACTCTCTGTCCTAGATAAAAGGTGATGTGCATGTTCATGCAAAAACCAGACATTTATGCAGGAATTAGTGAATAAAATGCAAATGCAAAAAAGAGGGCTTTTCGCCCTCTTTTTGTTGTCATATTAAGAAAAACAAAAGGGCAAGGCGATAAACCTTGCCCAAAAATTTATACACTCAAATCCAAGGGTAAATCAGAAATATCTTTTAATCTCTTGCCCTCTACCAAGTTTTCTAATGTTTCAATTATATCCTCACGACCATTAGCACCATATTCTTTAACAGCGTCAAGAAGTTCATACAAGGCAAAATGATAAACACAATCTAAATCGCCTGTACCCAATGCCAAAGATGCTAGGCGAGAAGGCAACGGCTCACCCGTAACAACTACGATATGTGGCAAATGTCCTTTTCTGTTCCGAATGAGGTTAAGAGCTTCAGTTCTGCTATTCTGTGCCCTATCACTTCGCATAGTCCACTTCGCAGAAATTGATGCATGGAGAATAGGTTTACCACCATTAGTTTTTCTCAAATCTGCCATTCTGCAAATATCTTCATTGATAAATACTTGACCTTGATTTATCTGTTCGTCTTCGTACAAATCACGATAAACCACCACGTCAGGAGCAACCATATAATCATTACCTAACATTGTAGATAGTTGCTTATTATCGGCTACAAGTTGAGTTAAATAAGCAAGGTGTTCATACTGTGAGAAATCCCAAGTCTTTATAGCACTTTGATTACCCAAGTTTAATACCGTCCATTTTCCTGGACGAAGGTGCTGTAAATGCGGAAATGTATCTGATATGAATTGCATTGTGATTTGTTCAAATAGTGTTCCCGCCGTTTGACCTTTTACCTTTACCCCTATCGGCGCACCTAATCTCTCTGCAATAATCCGTGCTATTGCTTTGGAAGGAGCATTACTACTATCGGCATTTGATGCAACGCCATCCGCAGATACAGACAACACACCCTTTTCCGTCAATGCTTTATGATATTTTTCCCTTGCATTAGCAATCAAAGCATTATCCATTTTCCAAACACTTCCTTATCTCTTTACCCACCGCACAAGCAACAGGTGGAGGAAAAGCATTACCAATCATACGACAAGCAGAGGTTTTCTTGTTCCCAAAAGTCCATTCAGGTGGAAATCCTTGAATTAAAGCAATCATTTCCTTTGTCAACTTCGGACTACCCTCAAAGTCAGCAGAAGGGGCGGTATTAGCAACACCGTTGCCGTCAACACCTAATTCAGCCCAAGCCTTCCTTGCACGAACTGGACCTAAATCTGGACCGCCGTGCTTTTTACTACCGCCTACGATTGTAGGAGCAATTTTATCCGCTTGCATTACCCAATCATTAAGCCCTTGCCAACCATTAGCACCCATTAAATGCTTTAATGTTTCTCCGACTGTTTTAGGCTCAACCAACCGCTCTTCAGGATATTCAAACTCTGATTTAATATCATTCCTTATTCCTACAATTACAACTCTTGGTCTTAATTGTGGTACACCGTAATCACTTGCATTAAGCAGTTTAATCTTGACCTTATATCCCAAATCCGCTATGGATTTCAAAATCTGTTCTCTATAATCCAAAAATTTAGGGTCTAAAAATCCCCTTACATTCTCCAACATTACCGCCTTTGGCTTTATCTCTCCGACAAGCCGAATAGCGTCAGGAAACAAATCTCTTTCGTCATCCTTGCCTAATTGTTTACTTGCAACAGAAAATGGAGGACAAGGCACACCGCCTGCAAGTAAGTCTACTCCCTTGTAGGGAATACCGCTAAACTCGTGAACATCGCCACAAATCACATTCCATTGAGGTCTGTTTGCTCTTAACACATTACAATATTCTTCTTCATACTCAATCAAGGCGATATGTTCAAAGCCCGCCATTTCAAGCCCAAGAGCCTGACCGCCAGCACCCGCACAGATTTCAAGGCAAGTCATCGGTACACCCCCTTTCTGCATATACAGAGCCAGTATAACACACTCGTCAAGCCCTTGCAAATAAGGGAAAGGCACGGATTTCTCCGTGCCGAATACAATTCATTATTTTAGATATGTAAAGTTTTTCAAATCAATTATTTCACCTTCAGAAATAATCTTCTTACCACCTTTCCAAATAATTGAGCTCGTAACAGGTATTCTTGTAATTCTACTATTCTTGTCGATTTCAACCTCCGACTTTATAAACACATTTTTACCCAATGCAACATGAAATCCATCTCTTTTTTCCTCGTTTGATATATTGCTTTCAACTGTCCAACTTGGTTGCTTTTGTTTAGTAATATGCACTATGCAACACCAAAGCGCAGACTTGATTAAAAATGGTACATCAAATTCACACCGACTTCTATTATCTCTTTGATTTCCTTCCAAACCAGAAAAAATATAAATATGTTCAATATTTTCAGGGAAATGTTTGAGAATAGTATCCCCATTTACAAGAAAATAGCAATCGTCAACAAGTTCCAATGATTTATTTACAAACTCATCCAATAAACTAAACGGCAAATTACCGACTACCGTTTTTATATTACTTGGTAAGTCATTTTTGCTAAATGTCAAATAATCTTGTTTTCTCACATTTTTAGCCATCGGCAAAATATCCATTGACAAACCTTTATCCCCTAACCACCGTCCATCACAAGCACAAGGGTCAAGACATTCATTTCTATTTAATCCTGATAACTCAAAGAAACTCTCAATCACATCTTTCGGTGTTAGCCATAAATCTGTAAACTCAATTTTCTTTGAGCAAAAACTATCACGGATTTCCTTAGTTCCACAACTTCTATAACCGTTATCATTTATCCTTTGATTTTCTTCTAAAGTTATCAAATCATAAGACTGTTGGTTAAGTATATCTCGATACTGTTCAACGCTAGCATAAGGATTGCTCTCACATAAATCAAACATTTCTTCCAAAACGACCTTATTAGGCACATTATGGTCTGCTGTCAAATATTGCCCCACTTTATGAGCCGATTCTATTGATTTTTCGTTTGAAGAAAAGAAATGACCATATTTTTTCCTTAATTGTTGAGGAGTTAATATAAAGTATTCAAAAGGTGCAACATTTTTTTCCAAACAAATATTCAAAGCATCTTCTGATATTCTTAAATTTGAAATAGGACGTGGCATTAACAATCTAGTCATTATTCCACCACTTCCCCCTCCACCCCTCAATATTTCTTTTTTCGCAGAAGGGTCATTGTATGCTACTGTAATGCACTCCCTACAAGCTTCAGCTAATCCTTTTGTAATTCTGTCAATATTATTATTCACGGATAAACCCCCTTGTTTCTATTTCTGTTCCAAAATAGAAACAGCAGAGGTCTATTCGGCGTTTATGTCCTTATTTTTGAATAACAGTCAAAAATTTTTGCAAACAGTAATCCGATAGCCATTTATGCCATCTGCGGTTTATCCAACATACCCTTCATATCAATAGCGATAGGAATATCCTTAAACCTACCCAATGTTATCTTGTTTGCTTGCATTGATAGCAGATTGATAATCTCATAGGCTTGTTCTTGTAAAGTCATATTCTTATGCTTTTCCTTCCACAATTCCAACACGATATAAAGCGGTAAATACTTCGTTGATACTCCATAAAATCCCCTCAAGAAATCACTTATGTTATGGTGATAACCGTTTATGTGACCAAGATGATAACCACCGCTTGTATGCTTACCACTCGGTATTTGATTTATCGGTATTTTGTGCTTGTTTGCTACTGTCTTATAAGCACTATGACTATCAGATACAAGGTGAGTATCACTTGTTAAATGAGGTAATAATGCCTTCTCAATATGTGTAGGACTAATCCTACCTACACAAACAGGTTGAGCGAAAATATTGCCATTGGTATCAATACAAGTCAAAACACAAACTTGCTGATTGCTGATACCTACTTTTCTCTTTGGCTGTCCTTTAAGGGTATTCAACACATCAAAAATTTTAGGCTGTTCCATATCGTTTACTGCACGAGAAAACTTGACTTGTGATTTCAAGTCAGCGACTTCAACGTGATATAGCAACTCTTTCTTACAGATTTCTTCGTGGTCAAATATTGTATCTACAAAAACAGGCGAATACCCTAATCTCTCTACATAAGCATATCTATCCATTTGTGACATATGGGTAAACGGCAATCTACCCAATGTTTCAAGGAAGAATAACGGATTTTTCTTATCCTTGAATGACAACGGATAATAATATTCGTCAACCTCTGCAATACTTGAAAAATCGTCCTTGTTATAATCCAACTGTCTTAAAACCGTAGCAATCCTATGACGGTTATATAAAACGGTTGTCTTATTGATATGCAAATTACGAGCGATAAATCGACAACTCTCGCCCTGCAAAATATACTTGATTAACTCTATCCAAGTTTCAGCAGACAATTTAGACCTAAATGCAACTGTGCCATTTGTATCGCTGAATTGCCTACCACAATCTTTGCATTTATATTTCTGCCTACCATTATTTGAGCCATTCTTAACAGTATGGACAGACCCACAATGAGGACAAACCCTAACAGAAGTGTCTTCTGAATTGCTATAATTTCTATTATCCTGACAGCACTTCAAAAAGACCGTTTCCTCTTTTGACCTCTTTTTAGAATGAACAGCCTTATCTAATCCATTATTCTTTGCTCTCTTATCTACAAGTGTTTTTATCAACTCTGAAATATCGCTATCGGATAAATCGGAGAATACAACTTGCCTTTGTAAATCAACCAAATTAGACATAGTAAAACCCCCACGAAAAATCTGTTTATGTTACAAACTAGATTTTTCTGTAGGGGTTCTGATTATTTATGCACTAATTTTTTTATCACCTTTTATCTAGGACAGAGACTTAATCAAAAGATGTCTTTTTGATTGACTTTTTCCCCTTTGAGGCGTAAACTGAATGAGTTGAGAGACAACGGCGTCTCGGATATATCCCGATGCCGTTGTCTCTTTTTTTATTCAGCAGAACGCACAGGAGGGCTTGCTATGACAAAATATATCTTTGTGACGGGCGGCGTTGTCTCCGGTCTCGGCAAGGGAATAACGGCGGCCTCGCTCGGGCGTCTTCTCAAGGCGAGGGGGCTGAAGGTTGCCGCCCAGAAGCTCGACCCGTATATCAACGTCGACCCGGGCACCATGAGCCCCTACCAGCACGGCGAGGTCTATGTCACCGAGGACGGCGCCGAGACCGACCTCGACCTGGGCCACTACGAGCGCTTTATAGACGAGGACCTCAACAAATACTCCAACCTCACCACCGGCAAGGTCTATTGGAATGTGCTCAGCAAGGAGCGCCGAGGCGAATACCTCGGCCAGACCGTGCAGGTTATCCCCCACATAACCAACGAGATAAAGGAATTTATCTACGCCGTCGGCAAAAAGACCGACGCCGACGTTGTCATAACCGAGATAGGCGGCACCACCGGCGATATAGAGAGCCAGCCCTTTATCGAGGCGATACGTCAGGTAGGTCTCGAGCAGGGGCGCTCGAACAGTCTCTTTATCCACGTCACCCTCGTGCCATATCTGCACGGCAGCGGCGAGCACAAATCAAAGCCCACCCAGCACTCGGTAAAGGAGCTGCAGGGCATGGGCATACATCCAGATATAATCGTGCTTCGCTGTAACGAGCACCTCGAACAGTCCATACTCGATAAAATCGCCATGTTCTGCAACGTCCGCGCCGACTGCGTCATTGAGAACATAACCCTCCCCATTCTGTATGAAGCGCCTCTTATGCTCGAAAAGCAGAATTTCTCCGGCGTCGTCTGCCGCGAGCTCGGTATCGACGCCCCCTCCCCCGAGCTCGGCGATTGGGAAAAAATGGTCGAAAGCGTCCGCGCCGCAAAGCGCCGCGTGACAATCGGCCTTGTCGGCAAATACACCCAGCTGCACGACGCCTATCTGTCGGTCGCCGAGGCGCTCCGCCACGCGGGATACGCCGCCGGAGCCGAGGTCGACATCCGCTGGATAGACAGCGAGAGCATCACGGACGGCACGGCGTCCCGTATCCTGTCTGCCTGCGGCGGCATAATTGTGCCCGGCGGCTTCGGCGACAGGGGGATAGAGGGCATGATAGCGGCCGCCCGATATGCGAGGGAGAACAGGATACCCTACCTCGGACTGTGCCTCGGCATGCAGATTGCCGTCATCGAGTTTGCGCGCCATGTATGCGGCCTTGCCGACGCCAACTCCGGCGAATTCGATCCCTCGTCAAGGCACAGGGTCATAGACTTTCTTCCCGATCAGAGCGACGAGACGGCAAAGGGCGGCACTCTGCGCCTCGGCTCATATCCCTGCCTCATCGCGCCCGATACGGTCATGGCGCGCAGCTACGGGAGCGGGCTCATACACGAGCGTCACCGTCACCGCTACGAGTTCAACAACGAGTTTAAAGAGGTGCTCTCCGGCGCGGGGCTCGTGCTGAGCGGCACCAGCCCCGACGGCAGGATAGTGGAGACGGTCGAGCTCAGGGACAATCCGTTTTTCGTCGGCGTGCAGTTCCATCCGGAGTTCAAGAGCCGACCCAACAGGCCCCATCCTCTCTTTTGCGGCTTTATCCGCGCCGCGCTCGGCTAATATTCCGCTTGACCCGTGTATATCAGCCTCGTGTCGCCCGTCAGCGTCACGCCATCCTTGCTGTAATGCACCGTCAGCTCGCCGCCCTTGCAGCGCACCGATATATCGCATTCGACGTCGCACAGGCCGTTTGCCGCCGCCGCGGCGACTGCGGCGCAGGCTCCAGTGCCGCAGGCCATCGTCTCACCGCTGCCGCGCTCCCACACCCTCATTTTTATGGTCCTCGGGTTTACCACTCTCACAAATTCCGTGTTTATCCTCTCCGGGAAAAGCGCGGAGTTTTCAAATTGCGGCCCCACCCTTTCGATATCGACCGCATCCACCCTTGAACGAAAGACCACGCAGTGGGGATTTCCCATGTCGACGCAGGTTATCCTCTCCTCGTTCCCGCCGATGACGACAGGGTAGTCGACAATGACGCTGTCAGGCAGGGTGAAACGGTGGCGCGACATGTCTAACGACGCCCTGCCCATATCCACGCTGGCGGAAGTCACAAGGCCGTCGGTCGTATAAACCCGCACCCGCTTTACCCCGTCCGGCGTTTCAATCGGTATCTCGTCGCCGCGGGCAAAGCCGTTGTCGTGCAGATATTTTGCCATGCAGCGCAGCGCGTTGCCCGCCATCGCCCCTTCGCTGCCGTCGGAGTTGAACATTCTCATCCTCGCCGCGGCACAGGCGGATTTTTCCATCAGTATCAGCCCGTCGGCGCCGATGCCCGTGTGCCTGTCGCAGAAAGTGACGCAGAGCGACTCCGGGCAGGTTATCGAGCAGTCGAAATTCTCAATGAATATATAGTCGTTGCCGCAGGTCTCCATTTTTGAAAAGCGAAGCTTATGCCTGCTGTCACGCAGGCTGCATATATCTATCAGCTCGGTGTTGAGCGGCGTGTATCTCGAGGCGAGAATATCCGCGAGGGCCCGCGCGGTGTCAAGGCTCGTCAGGCAGGGTATGCCAAGCTGCACGCAGCGGCGGTTAAGGCGTATAAAATCCTTTATATACGCAGGCTCCGCCGAGCCGGTGAGGATGACGTAATCTATCCTCCCCGTCTCGAGCAGCCGCATGACGCGGCCGTCCTTCCCGAGCTTTCCGACCACCTCGACGTCGGTCCCGAGCCTGCTTATCTCCCTTGCCGTACCGTCGGTGGCGTAGAGCTTGAAGCCCAGCTCGTCGAGGCGGCGGGCAATGTCCACTATCTCGGGCTGGTCACGGCGGTTGACCGATATCAGAGCCCCTCCTCTTGTGTGCTTCTCCACATGGTATCCCGCGGAAATAAGCCCCTTGAACAGCGCTTCATGCAGGTTTTTACCGACGCCGAGCACCTCTCCCGTCGATTTCATTTCGGGGCTTAGCGCGGCGTTCGCGTCGGCTATCTTTTCAAACGAGAACACCGGCACCTTCACCGCAACATAAGGCGGACGACGATACAGCCCCGTCCCGTAGCCGAGCGATGCCAGCGGTCTGCCGACCATCACCCTGGTCGCAAGATCCACCATAGGCACCCCCGTAACCTTTGATATGTAGGGCACCGTGCGCGATGCGCGCGGGTTGAGCTCGATTACGTACAGCTCGCCATGATATATCAGATACTGTATGTTTACAAGGCCCCTCGTGCCCAGAGCGAGGGTCAGCCTGCGGGAGCAGTCGACGATTTTTCCGAGCATCTTGTCCCCTATGGAAAAGGGCGGGTAAACCGCGATCGAATCCCCGCTGTGCACGCCCGAGCGCTCGATGTGCTGCATGACTCCCGGTATAAGCACATCGCGCCCGTCTGAGATGACGTCCACCTCCAGCTCCTTGCCCATAAGATATTGGTCAACCAGCACGGGGTTTTCAATCCTGCCGCGCAGTATCACGTTCATATAGGTCCGCACCTCGTCGTCGGTGTGGGCAATCACCATGTTCTGCCCGCCGATTACATAGCTCGGCCGCAGCAGCACCGGATAGCCGAGCTCACGCGCCGCCGACAGGGCCTCCTCCAGACCGGTCACGGCCCTCCCCTGCGGCCTTTTTATATCAAACCGCTCGAGCAGGGCGTCAAACTGCTCCCTGTCCTCCGCCATATCTATCGACGCGGCGGATGTGCCGAGTATCGGCACGCCCTGCCCGTCGAGGAACTTCGCAAGGCGGATCGCCGTCTGCCCTCCGAAGGCCACGACAACGCCTACGGGTTTTTCCGCCGCGACGATGTGCATCACATCCTCCGGCGTCAGCGGCTCGAAATAGAGGCGGTCGGCCGTGTCGTAGTCGGTCGAAACCGTCTCGGGGTTGTTGTTGACTATCACAACCTCATAGCCCAGCTCCTTGAGTGTGCGCACGCAGTGCACGGAGGAGTAGTCAAACTCAATCCCCTGCCCTATGCGTATCGGACCCGAGCCGAGCACCATGATAACCGGCCTGCCCGAGCGGGGAAAGGCCCGCGCCTCGCAGAAGCTGTCGAAGGCGGAATAGAAATACGGCGTGCGGGCGTCAAACTCGGCGGCGCAGGTGTCTACCATCTTGTATGCCGCCTCCCTCGCCTCGCAGGGGAGCTTTTTTTCGCAGCTCAGCCGCATAAGGGCGGCGTCCGTATAGCCGAGCCTCTTTCCCGTCACATATTTTTCAGCCGAAAGCCCGCTTTCGAGTGTACGCTCAAAATCGGCCAGCCTTTTCAGCCTGCTCAGGAAAAACCGGTCGATGCGGGTGATACCGTGTATCTCTTCTGCATCCGTTCCCGCCTTCAGCGCCTCGAACACCGTGAACAGCCTGCGGTCGTCCACCCTGCGCAGACGCTCGCCGAGCGGCGCGTCGTCGTGCGGGGCATTGAGCGTGTCAAGACCGATCTCTGCCCCCCGCACCGCCTTTAAAAGCGCCGCTTCAAAGCTCGGCGCGATCGCCATGACCTCGCCCGTCGCCTTCATCTGCGTACCGAGCGTACGCGAGGCGTCGGCAAATTTGTCAAAGGGCCACTTCGGGAATTTTACCACGACATAGTCGAGCGCCGGCTCAAAGCAGGCGCAGGTCTTTCCCGTGATGTCGTTTTTTATCTCGTCGAGAGTATAGCCGAGCGCGATTTCGGTCGTGATCTTGGCTATCGGATAGCCCGTAGCCTTGCTCGCGAGGGCGGACGAGCGCGAAACGCGCGGGTTTACCTCTATCACCGCGTATTCAAAGCTGTCCGGATTCAGGGCGAGCTGGACGTTGCAGCCGCCGACGATGCCGAGATGGGCGATTATTTCGAGCGAGGCCGAGCGCAGCATCTGGAACTCCCTGTCGCTGAGGGTCAGCGTCGGAGCGACGACCACGCTGTCTCCGGTGTGTACGCCGACGGGGTCGACGTTCTCCATCGAGCAGACGGCTATCGCGTTGCCGGCGCCGTCGCGCATGGTCTCAAACTCTATCTCCTTCCAGCCGGCTATCGACCTCTCTATAAGTATCTGTGTTATCGGCGAGGCCTCGAGGCCGGTGTGGGCAATAAGGCGCAGCTCATCCGGGCCGTGCGCCGTGCCGCCGCCCCCTCCGCCGAGGGTGAAGGCCGGGCGCACTATTACCGGATAGCCTATTCTTTCGGCCACGGCCAGCGCCTCGTCCTCCGTCACCGCTATATCGGAGTCGACCACGGGCTGACCTATCTGCTGCATCGCCTCCTTGAACAGCTTGCGGTCCTCGGCGCGGGATATGGCGCCGGCGTCGGTCCCGAGCAGACGAACGCCGTATTTTTCGAGTATTCCAGCCTTTGCAAGCTGCATTGCAAGGGTAAGACCGGTCTGCCCGCCGAGCCCGGCGAGGATGCTGTCCGGTCGCTCCATGCGGATTATCCTCTCCACGGTCTCGACCGTGAGCGGCTCGAGATAAACCGCGTCGGCCATGTCCCTGTCGGTCATTATCGTCGCCGGATTGGAGTTGCAGAGCACCACCCTCCTGCCCGCCTCTTTAAGCACGCGGCAGGCCTGCGTTCCTGCATAGTCGAACTCCGCCGCCTGACCTATCACAATAGGGCCGGAGCCGATAACAAGGACCTTTTTTATGCTTTCGTCGAGCGGCATATCGGCTCTCCCCCTTCCATAAGCGAAATAAAGCGGTCAAAGAGAAAGGACGTGTCCTTCGGCCCGGCGCACGCCTCCGGGTGGAACTGCACCGTAAAGGCCGAAAGCCCGGGATAGTCCATCCCCTCGCAGGTGCCGTCGTTCGCGTTGACAAAGGATATTTTTCCGCCGGGCACGCTGTCGCCGACCGCGTAGCCGTGGTTCTGGCTCGTTATATAGGTACGCGGCCCGTTCATATCACGCACGGGCTGATTTACCCCTCTGTGACCGAATTTCAGCTTGTATGTGCTCCCTCCCGCGGCGAGGGCCGTGAGCTGATGGCCGAGGCATATCCCGAACAGGGGGATTTTTCCGAGCATTTTTTCTATCTGCCCGATCTGATAGACGGCCTGCTGCGGATCGCCCGGCCCATTTGAGAGCATGACGCCGTCGAACCCGCCGCCGAGTATCCCGTCGGCGGCGGCGCCTGCCGGAAACACCGTCACCTCGCAGCCGCGCCTGCACAGCTCCCTTGCTATGTTCCGCTTCATTCCGTAATCCATGAGCGCCACACGGAATCTCGCCGCGCCATCCGCTTTGAGCAGTCTCGGCGCGGCGCAGGTGACACCTTCGACGGCGCCCGTCACCCTGTATGAAGCAATTTCGTTCAGCTCCGCCGGCGGCGCGGAGCACAGGGCGGCGTTCATGACCCCTTTTTCCCTGATTATTCGCGTCAGCCGGCGCGTGTCGACCCCGCAGATGCCGGGGACGCCGTTTTCTTTCAAAAACCCGTCGATATCTCCCCCGCTGCGGAAGTTGGACGGGGCGTCGCACCAGTCGCGCACCACATACCCTCTGACATGACATCCCCCCTCGAAATCCTCGGGGATAACGCCGTAATTGCCTATTATCGGAAAGGTCTGCATCACTATCTGCCCCGCGTAGCTCGGATCGGTCAGCGTCTCGTTGTAGCCGCACATGCCGGTAGTAAAGACCAGCTCGCCCACCGCGTCGGTCTCGGCGCCGAAGAGCAGCCCCTCAAATATCTGCCCGTCCTGCAAAACCAGATATCCCTTTTTCATACGGACCTCCTGCCTTACTCAAATTCCACCGTCGAGGGCGGCTTTGACGTCACGTCGTACAGCACGCGGTTGACGCCCGCCACCTCATTGACTATGCGCGTCGACACCCTGTCTATCAGCTCGCAGGGAAGACGCGCCCAGTCCGCCGTCATAAAATCCTCGGTTTTGACCGCCCTCAGGACCACGGCATATTCATAGCTGCGCCCGTCGCCCATGACCCCGACCGAACGCATGTTGGTCAGCGCCGCAAAATACTGGTCGGCGGCGCCTGCAGGTCCTGCCTTGGCCATCTCCTCTCTGAATATCGCATCGGCCTCTCTTACGATTCTAAGCTTTTCTTTGGTAACGCTTCCCGTTATCCTGATTGCAAGCCCCGGCCCGGGAAAGGGCTGTCGGCATATTATCTCCTCCGGCAGGCCGAGCTCACGGCCGAGCCGCCTCACCTCATCCTTGAAAAGCGGACGCAGCGGCTCGACAATCCGGCGGAACTTCACGTCGTCGGGCAGCCCGCCGACGTTGTGGTGGCTCTTTATAACGGCGGCGCTGCCCGCGCCCGACTCTATAACGTCGGGATATATCGTTCCCTGCGCAAGGAACTCAACCTCGCCGAGCCTCGAGCTCTCCTCCTCAAAAACACGTATGAACTCCTCGCCAATTATCCTGCGCTTCTTCTCGGGGCTTCTCACCCCCGCAAGGCGGTCAAGGAAACGTTCGGCCGCATCGACCCTTATAAAATTAAGCTCGCGGCCCTTGAAAGCCGCTTCAACCATGTCGCCCTCGTCCTTTCGCATAAGGCCGTGGTCGACAAACACGCATGTCAGCCTCCGCCCGACGGCCTCGGCCAGCAGAGCCGCGCACACGGCCGAATCCACCCCTCCCGACAGGGCGAGCAGCACCCTGCCCCGGCCGAGCTGACGGCGCAGCTCGCCGACCGCGCGGGTCCTGTAATCCTGCATTGTCCAGTCGCCCCGCGCGCCGCACACGTCGCGCAGAAAGCTCCTGAGCATATCCTGCCCGCGCTCTGTATGGCGCACCTCGGGGTGGAACTGCACGCCGTAAAAGCGGCGTCTGTCGTCGCATATCGCGGCATTGGGGCAGGCCGGGCTCTTCGCCGTCACCCGAAAGCCCGGGGGGATTTCGGCCATGTAGTCGCCGTGGCTCATCCATGTGACGCTTTTTTCCGGCAGACCCGCGAACAGAGCGCACGAGCTGTCGAGCTGCGTCTCGGTTTTGCCGTACTCCCGCGCGGCGTCGCTCTGCGCGGGAACAACCCTTCCCCCGAGGCTGTGTGCCATGAGCTGGCAGCCGTAGCAGATACCGAGTATCGGTATGCCGAGGCTGAATATCCCATCATCCGCCGACGGCGCGCCATTTTCGTACACGCTGTGCGGCCCGCCTGTGAATATTATTCCTATCGGGGCGTATATTTTTATCTCGTCGGCAGTCATGGTGCAGGGATGCACCTCGCAGTATACGCCGCACTCGCGCACCCGCCTTGCTATCAGCTGATTGTACTGCCCGCCGAAGTCGAGTATCAGCACGCGTTGATTTTTTTCCATATCGTCACTCTCAATTCGCAACATACATCTGCTTGTAGGGATTTGCGCTGTCCGGCGTCACGACGGTAAAGTATGCGTCTGTTATCCTGTCGTAATCAAGCCCGAAAAAACCGCAGTATTCCTTCAGATAGCCTGCTACCGCATCCATGTCGTCATCCGTCGCGGCTCTTGCCGTCACCTGGCGGGGAAAAAGCACATCCTCGCAGCGCGAGCGCAGGAACAGCCTCCCTCCGTGCATCCCTGTGCAGGGGAAGTTCGAGACTATCGGCCTGCCGTCGGTGTGCAGGCCGAGCACGGCTATGATTCCGCCCGCCTGGTATTCCCCGAGGAAGGTCCCCGCCCTGCCCCCGATGATAATCACCGGCAGGTGCTCCCTGTATTCCTTCATGTGTATTCCCGTGCGGTAGCCGGCGCTGCCGCCGACATATATCCTGCCGCCGCGCATCGCGTAGCCCGCCGTATCGCCTATGCTTCCGCGGACAAGTATCGTCCCCTCGTTCATCGTGTCGCCGACGGCGTCCTGCGCGTTGCCGAACACCTCAATATGCGCTCCGTTGAGATATGCCCCCAGCGCGTTGCCGGGAACGCCGTGTATCTCTATCTTTCTTTTTCCCATTCCCGCCCCGATAAAGCGCTGACCGAGGCAGCCGTTTATCTTGACGTCCCCCTCCGTCTTGCGCAGCAGCTCGTTCAGTTCGGTAAAATCCATCCCGCCTGCGTCAATGTTCCGCAAAGCGCATCGCCTCCCGTATGTAATCTCTCAGCCGCGCGAAGCGCGGCCGGAGCTTGATTTATCGCTGCAGTTTTCGCCTATTCTCCCGCGTGGGATATGCCGAGTATCCTCAGCTCGGTCTCGTTCAGGCCGACGCCCCTGAGCATAAGCCTGTTGCCGCGCAGAGCCTCGATAGAGTTAATTCCCATGCCGCCCATGAGCTCCTTTATCTCGTGCTTCCACGCCGTCATCAGATTTATGAGCCTCTGCGCGCCGACGTCGGGGTCGAGCCTCTGCACAAGCTCGGGCTGCTGTGTCGCAATGCCCCAGTTGCACCTGCCCGTCTGGCAGGTGCGGCACAGATGGCAGCCCAGAGCCAGCACCGCGGCCGTAGCTATGTATACGGCGTCGGCGCCGAGGGCTATCGCCTTTACCACATCGGCCGACGAACGGATTGACCCGCCCGCAATCAGGCTCACGCTGTTGCGTATGCCCTCGTCGCGCAGGCGCTGATCGACCGCGGCAAGCGCCAGCTCGACGGGGATGCCGACGTTGTCGCGTATGCGCGTAGGCGCCGCCCCCGTCCCGCCGCGAAAGCCGTCGATTGCGATTATATCGGCGCCGGAGCGGGCGATTCCGCTCGCGATGGCCGCTATGTTGTGAACGGCCGCGACCTTGACGATAACGGGCTTTTTATGCTCCGTCGCCTCCTTGAGCGACCAGACGAGCTGACGCAGATCCTCTATCGAGTAAATATCGTGGTGAGGCGCGGGGGATATGGCGTCGCTTCCCTCGGGTATCATGCGCGTGCGCGACACGTCCGGCCCGACCTTCGTGCCGGGCAGATGCCCGCCTATGCCGGGCTTTGCGCCCTGACCCATCTTTATCTCTATCGCGGCGCCCGCCTCGAGATAATCCTCATGCACGCCGAAGCGGCCCGAGGCGACCTGAACTATCGTGTTGGGTCCGTAGCGGTAAAAATCCTCGTGCAGACCCCCCTCGCCCGTGTTGTAGCAGATGCCGAGTTCGGTCGCGGCTCGCGCGAGTGCCGCGTGGGCGTTGTAGCTTATAGACCCGTAGCTCATGGCCGAGAACATTATCGGTATCGACAGCTCGAGCTGCGGCGAAAGCTCGCATACGAGCCTGCCCTTTTCATCCCTTTTCACCCTCTGCGGCTTTTTACCGAGGAACACCCGCGTCTCCATCGGCTCTCGCAGCGGGTCTATCGACGGGTTTGTAACCTGGGAAGCGTTTATGAGTATCCTGTCCCAGTAGACCGGCAGAGGCTTGGGGTTGCCCATGCTGCTGAGCAGCACGCCGCCGCTGCCCGCCTGCTTGTATATCTCCTTGACCGTGTCCCCGTCCCAGTTGGCGTTCTCTCTGAGGCGGCAGTCGGAGCTGACTATCTTTATCGCCCTTGCCGGGCAGCAGGCGACGCACCTCTGGCAGTTGACGCACCTTGTCTCGTCGCTGAGAATAACGCCGCGTTTCTTGTCGTAAATATGCACCCCGTTTGAGCACTGCTTTACGCAAATCCCGCAGCGCGTGCAGCGGTCGTCGTTCCTTATGACCTCAAACTCGGGATATATGCAGTCTATTGCGCTCATCAAAAGCACCCCTCTCTGACACGGACTATGAACGGCTCCCCTCCGGCCGGGGCGTAGAAATCCTCCGCCGCAGGCTCCATTGCGCGTATAGCCGCCTCCTCGGAGGCGACATATACCCTGTCGCCCTTTTTCGCCGTCACCATGCTGCGCAGCTTGAGCCTGTCGTTGAGGGCCATAAGCCCGCCGTCGAAGCCGAGAACTATCGAAAAGGGTCCCGTTATCAGCAGCCCCGGGAAAACAGTGCGCAGATAGCGCAGCCTCTCCCTCTCCTCCTCCGGCTTTGCGGCAATGGTGTCCCAGAACGGCGCCGCAATGACCGAGGCCGTCTCCTCCAGCGTCAGCCCCTGCTTTCTGAGCAGATAATCGGCTATGTAGGTTATTACCTCGGTGTCGGTCATGAGGGTGCATTTGTATCCGTACATCTCTATCGTGCGGCGGTTCGCGTCGTAGGAAGATATTTCGCCGTTGTGCACGACCGTCCTGTCAAGCAGGGCGAAGGGGTGGGCCCCGCCCCACCAGCCCGGCGTGTTTGTGGGATATCGTCCGTGCGCCGTCCAGCAGTAGGCGCCGTATTCCTCCAGACGGTAGAAAACACCGACGTCCTCGGGGAAGCCGACCGCCTTGAATACCCCCATGTTTTTCCCGCTCGAAAAAACATAGGCTCCGTCTATTACGGTGTTGATATGCATAACGACCCTTGCGATATATTCATTTTCGTCCACCTGCATGCTTGCAAGCACAGAGCGGAAGGGCGTCACAAAATACCGCCATATAAGAGGCTCGTCCGTGATTGCGGGTATCGTGCGCGTAGGTATGACCTCGCCCCTTACTATTTCCGCCGCGCCGCGCAGATATGCCTCGCACTCGTTTCTTGCGGCCTTGCTGTCGAAAAACATGTGCAGCGCGAACATATCCTTATACTCCGGATATATGCCGTAGGCGGCAAAGCCTCCGCCGAGGCCGTTTGAGCGCTCGTGCATCGGCTTCATGCTGTCGATTATCTTCTCACCGCTCATCAGCTCCCCGCTTGTCGATATCACGGCCGAAATGGCGCATCCCGACGGGTTGCGGAACTGACCCTCCAACAGGCGCATGAAATTCATCTCCTTTTGAACACAAAAAAAGCAAAGGCCGCCGCGGAAAACTTATGGTTTTCCGGTGAGCGCCTTTGCTCTTGTATATAAGGATACTCCCATGCGGGTTTTGTTGTCAATCAGGGCGGCGACGAAATTTCCGGGGAAATAGCAGCCGTTTTTTTGCAATTTGACGGTTGACATCCTGCATTTTTTATAGTAACATGCGAACATCGAGAGACAACGACGTCTTGCGGATTTCCCCGCATACACGTCGTTGCCTCTCTTTTTTCTTTTACGGCGGCGGCTTCCGCCGATTCAAAAATGAAGGAGAGATTGCAATGTCTGCTGTACCTGAATTCTTCGCGTCAAAGGTTTTCGACGATAAGGTCATGCGCGCAAAGCTGCCCGAAAAGGCGTACAGGTCCCTGCGCCGGACCATAGATAACGGGTCCGAGCTCGACCTCCAGCTCGCCAATACCGTAGCCTCCGCCATGTGCGAATGGGCCGTCGAGAACGGCGCCACCCACTTTACACATTGGTTCCAGCCACTGACCGGCATCACCGCAGAGAAGCACGACAGCTTCATCAATCCCTCTCCCGACGGCCGCGTCATAATGGAGTTTTCCGGCAAGGAGCTTATAAAGGGCGAGCCCGACGCATCCAGCTTCCCCTCGGGCGGTCTGCGCGCCACGTTCGAAGCGAGGGGCTACACCGCATGGGACCCCTCGAGCTACGCCTTCATAAAGGATAACACGCTGTGCATTCCCACGGCCTTCTGCTCCTTCGGCGGCGAGGCTCTGGATAAAAAGACCCCCCTTCTGCGATCCATGGAGGCTCTCAACAGGCAGGCCATGAGGATACTCAGGCTCTTCGGCAGCACGGACGTAAAGCGCGTTGTGACCAACGTCGGCCCCGAGCAGGAATATTTCCTTGTCGACCGTGAGATGTACCTCAAGAGAAAGGACCTTATATATACCGGCCGTACCCTCTTCGGCGCAAAGCCGCCCAAGGGGCAGGAGCTGGAGGACCATTATTTCGGCGCAATCAAGCCCCGCGTGCAGGCCTATATGGAGGACCTGAATGAGGAGCTGTGGAAGCTGGGCATCCTCGCAAAGACCGAGCACAACGAGGTAGCGCCCGCCCAGCACGAGCTCGCCCCGATATATACTACGACCAACGTCGCGACCGACCACAACCAGCTCACAATGGAGATAATGAAAAAGGTCGCCCGCAGACACGGACTTGTCTGCCTGCTGCATGAAAAGCCCTTCGCCGGCGTAAACGGCTCGGGCAAGCACAACAACTGGTCCGTTTCGACCGATACCGGCGAGAACCTTCTCTCCCCCGGCGATACGCCGTATGAGAACGCCCGTTTCCTGCTGTTTCTGGTCGCAGTGATCAAGGCGGTGGATGAATATCAGGATCTGCTGCGTCTTGCCGTCGCCACGGCCGGCAACGATCATCGTCTTGGCGCGAACGAGGCGCCTCCCGCCGTTATATCCATCTTCCTCGGCGACGAGCTCTCCGCCGTGCTCGACGCCATCGAGACCGACAGCCCCTATGCCGGCGCCGAGAAGAAGAAGCTCAAGCTCGGCGTCGATATCCTGCCGCGCTTCACACGCGACACGACCGACCGCAACCGCACCAGCCCCTTCGCCTTCACCGGCAATAAATTCGAGTTCCGCATGGTGGGCTCAAACGACTCCATCGCCTGCGCCAACGTCATGATAAACTCCTCGGTCGCCGAGGCCCTGCGTCAGTTCGCCGACGAGCTCGAAACGGCCGAAAACTTCGACGAGCGCCTGCACGCCCTGATAAAGGAGCAGATAATCGCCCACAAGCGCATCATCTTCAACGGCAACGGCTACGACGATTCGTGGATAGCCGAGGCCACCGAAAAGCGCGGTCTTCTCAACCTGCGCACCACAACCGACGCGCTGCCCATGCTCCTTGAACAGAAGAACGTCGATATGCTCACCATGCACCGCATATTCTCTGTCAGCGAGCTGCGCTCCCGCTACGAGATACAGCTTGAGAACTACGTCAGAACCGTGCGCATCGAGGCCCTCACAATGGCCGATATGGCAAGAAAGGAGATAATCCCCGCCGTCATGAGCTATTCCTCCGCCGTGGCAGAGGGCGTAGCCGAAAAGCGTACTGCCGACAGCTCCCTCGCCTGCGCCTATGAGACCAGGCTCGTCAAAAAGCTGACCGCCCTTGTCGACGGCGCCGACGCCGCGGCCGAGGCTCTTGAAAAGGCCGTGACCGCCCTCGATGAAATCAGCGACGTCACAAAGCAGGCGCATCATGTGCGCGACGTCGTCCTGCCGAGGATGACCGAGCTGCGCGCAGTCTGCGACGAGGCCGAGACAATGACCGCCGCGAGCTTCTGGCCCTTCCCGACCTACGGTGACCTTCTGTTCGGCGTTTAAGGCAAGTCTGAAGAACATAAAAAGGCAGCCGCCTCCCCGCAAAGAGCCGCGGCTGCCTCAAAAGAGCAACGGAGGGCATAAGCCCTGCCATCACCGCCCTCCACTTTATCAAACGGCAGGCAAAAAGTCAAGGAGGGCAGGAAAATGACAATAGAATTCTGGTTTTTGATAGGCGCGGCGCTTGTGTTCTGGATGCAGGCCGGCTTTGCAATGGTTGAAACAGGCTTTACAAGGGCCAAAAACGCAGGAAATATCATAATGAAAAACCTTATGGATTTCTGCATCGGCGCGGTGACCTTCTCGCTTCTGGGCTATACCCTCATGATGGGCGAGGATATGCTCTTTGGCCTCATCGGCAGACCGAATTTCGATCTTTTCACCCACTTCGGGGCGTTTATCGCCTCGCCCGCAGAGGGTTTTACCGACGCGAGCTATTTCGTATTCAATCTCGTCTTCTGCGCCACCACCTCGACCATCGTCTCCGGCGCTATGGCCGAGAGGACGAAATTTTCATCCTACTGCGTCTATTCCGCCGTGATAAGCCTGCTTATCTATCCAATTGAAGCCCATTGGATATGGGGCGGCGGCTGGCTGAGCAGGCTCGGCTTTCACGACTATGCCGGCTCCTGCGCGATTCACATGGTCGGCGGCATTGCGGCACTGACGGGCGCGGCGATACTCGGTCCGCGCATAGGTAAATACGTGACCGACAAAAGCGGCAGGGTTGTAAAGGTCAACGCCATACCCGGCCATTCCATACCCCTCGGCGCGCTCGGCGTTTTCATACTGTGGCTCGGCTGGTACGGCTTCAACGGCGCCGCGGCCGCCACCCCCTCCGAGCTGTCCTCCATATTTCTTACAACAACGCTCGCCCCTGCCGTCGCCACCTGCACCACGATGCTCTGCACATGGGCCAAAAACGGCAAGCCCGACGTTTCCATGTGCCTCAACGCATCCCTTGCCGGTCTTGTCGGCGTGACCGCCGGCTGCGACGCCCTTGACGCTCTGGGCGCGAGCGTAGTCGGCATAGTATCCGGTATACTTGTTGTCGCCGTCGTTGAAGCTCTCGACATCAAGCTCCATGTCGACGACCCCGTGGGCGCAGTCGGCGTCCACTGTGCAAACGGCGTCTGGGGTACCGTCGCGGTGGGCCTGCTGGCAAACCCCGAAGCCCCCGCCGGTCTGCGCGGCCTGATATACACGGGCGATTTTACCCTGCTCGGCGTGCAGCTTCTGGGCGTCGTCAGCGTCGGGGCGTGGGCCGCCGTTACAATGCTCGTCTTCTTCTCGTTCATGAAAAAAATCGGTTTTCTTCGGGCGGACCCCGCCGACGAGCTGTCCGGCCTTGATCAAAGCGAGCACGGCCTGCCCAGTGCCTATGCCGATTTCATGCCCGCCGTTGACAACTATACAGGCCTCGGCGGCGACGAAGGCGTCGTCGCCGTCACCGGCACAGCTCCTCCGGCCGAGGCTGTTCCCGTCAGGCGCGAGCCCGTCTTCAATTCGGACGGTCATAAGTTTACAAAGATCGAGATAGTCTTCAGAGAGGAAAAGCTCTACGCCCTCAAGGAGGCCATGAGCCGCCTCGGCATCACCGGCATGACCGTATCCCATGTCATGGGCTACGGCATGCAGAAGGGACACACCGAGTTTTATCGCGGCGTCGCCGTCGAGACCGATCTGCGCCCCAAGGTACAGGTAGACGTCGTCGTCAGCGCCATACCCGTGCGGGATGTGATAGAAACAGCCAAAAAGGTCCTCTACACCGGCCATATCGGCGACGGCAAGATATTCGTCTACGACGTCGAAAACGTCGTAAAGGTGCGCACGGGCGAGGAGGGCTACGACGCCCTTCAGGATGTGGAATAGTCCTGTCTGCGTAAACAATCGGGCACTCCGCAAAACAGGAGCGCCCGGGATATACAGGAGGTACGCGCAATGCAAAAGTCAGCCCAGCTCTATGAGGGAAAGGCCAAAAAGGTCTTTGCGACCGACGATCCGTCGCTGCTTATAGTCGAATATAAGGACGACGCCACGGCCTTCAACGGCAAAAAGAAGGGGACGATATCCGGCAAGGGCGTCATAAACAACCTTATGAGCAACCGCCTCATGCTCCGTCTCGAAAGGGCCGGTATAGCCACCCATTACGTAAAGGAGCTGTCGGAGCGGGAGACCCTCGTAAAAAAGGTGAGCATCGTCCCGCTGGAGGTCATAGTGCGCAACATATCGGCAGGCTCCTTCTGCAGGCGTTACGGCTTCAGCGAGGGCGTCCGCTTCGACGAGCCCACCGTTGAATATTCCTATAAGAACGACGAGCTGAACGACCCGCTTATCTGCGTGCCCCATATTCTCGCAATGAAGCTGGCCTCCCGCTCCGAGATGCGGCTCATAGAAGAAAACGTCCTGCGCGTCAACGAGGTCCTCAGCGATTTCTGGAGCAGCTGCGGTGTGACCCTTGTCGATTTCAAGCTGGAATTCGGCCGTCTGCCCGACGGCGGCATTATCCTCGCCGATGAAATCAGCCCCGACACCTGCCGCCTCTGGGATGCCGAGACCGGCGAAAAGCTCGACAAGGACCGTTTCCGCCTCGATCTCGGCGGCGTCGAGAACGCCTACAACGAAATAATGAACAGACTCAAAAGCCATGACGAATGAAAAATCCTTATCCCCGCTCTCCCCTCACATCAGGGAGGAATGCGGCGTCTTCGGCATTTTTTCGCCTCAGGCGGGCGATCTTGCCCACCTTGTCTACTACGGGCTGTACGCCCTTCAGCACCGCGGGCAGGAGAGCGCCGGAATAGTCCTCAACGACGACGGCGTCTTTCGCTCCTGCCGGGACATAGGCCTTGTCAGCGAGGTCTTTTTGGGCGGTCGGCTTGAGGCCCTCGGCAGGGGCAATATAGCGGTCGGGCATGTGCGCTACGCGACGACCGGCTCCGACAGCCGCAGGAACGTCCAGCCCCTGCTTGTCAACCACCGCAAGGGCCGCATGGCCCTCGCGCACAACGGAAATCTTACGAACTCCTCCGAGCTGCGCGGCATGCTGGAGGAAAACGGCTCTATCTTCCACACGACGGCCGATTCCGAGGTAATCGCCTACATGACCGTGCGCGAGCGTCTGACCCACAGCTGTATAGAGGATGCCGTAATCTCGGCAATGGATACCCTCGAGGGGGCCTACTCCCTCGTTGTCGCCTCCCCCTCAAAGCTGATTGCGGCAAGGGACCCCCACGGCTTTCGTCCGCTCTGCATGGGCCGCCGCGACGACGGCTCTGTCGTCTTTGCCTCCGAGAGCTGCGCCCTTGACGCGGTCGGCGCAGCTTTTGAACGCGATATCGAGCCGGGCGAAGTCGTGACTGTCGGCTCTGACGGCGTCCGCTCCGACAGAAGTCACTGCGGCGCGGTCCCGAGGAGCCTGTGCGTATTTGAATATATCTATTTTGCCCGCCCCGACTCGGTCGTCGACGGGGCGAGCGTCTGCCTCGCCCGCCAGCGCGCAGGGGCCTTCCTCGCGCAGGAGCACGGCGTCGACGCCGACGTCGTCGTCGGCGTGCCCGATTCCGGTCTCGACGCCGCCATCGGCTATGCGAAGGCGTCGGGCATACCGTATGAGATCGGCTTTACAAAAAACAAGTATATAGGCCGTACCTTTATCGCGCCGACGCAGGGCGAGCGCGAAGCCGGCGTAAACATAAAGCTCAATCCCATCCGCTCGGTCGTCGAGGGCAAGCGCGTAGTTATTATAGACGATTCCATCGTCAGAGGCACGACCTGCCGACGCACGATAAGGCGGCTTCGCGAAGCCGGAGCCCGCGAGATACACATGCGGGTCAGCGCGCCTCCCTTCATCGCCCCCTGCTGCTACGGCACCGATATCGACAGCGCCGACAAGCTCATAGCCAACAGCCACACAGTGGAGGAGATAGCCGATATCATCGGCGTCGACTCGCTCGGCTACCTCAGCCTTGAGCATGCGTCCATGCTGACAGGCAGGGATACCGGCTTCTGCACGGCCTGCTTCAGCGGCGTCTATCCGACCGGCATACCGTCCGACTGCTGCAAGGACAGATTCGAAAAAAAGATTCACGCCCGCTGAGGGGCATAAGATAAGGGGGTGTCGATTCCCCTTGCCTCCCCTTACCTTACCCATCCCCGCCGCACCGGCGGCCAAACGATTAAAGACTGGAGTGTGAGCAGTATGTGTTCCATCATGGGCATTACAGATTCGACCGTCGGCTCCGACGAGCTGTGGGAGTTTTTCAACCGCACCGTCTCGCGCGGTCCCGACATGTCGCGTATAGAAAAGGCCGGGAAAGGCCGTCTCTGCTTTCACCGCCTCGCAATAATGGACCTTGACGAGACGGGTATGCAGCCCTTTTGTCTTGACGGGGATATGTGCGTCTGCAACGGCGAGCTGTATCTTTTCCGCCCAATAAAAAAGGAGCTCGAGGGCCGCGGCTACAAATTCGCCGGCGAGTCGGACTGTGAGATAATCCTCCCCCTCTACCATGAATACGGCCTTGAAATGTTCTCCATGCTCGACGCGGAGTTTGCCATGATAATCTACGACGGCAAAAAGGACAGCTTCATCGCCGCACGCGACCCTATCGGCATCAGGCCGCTCTTTTACGGCTATGACAGCAAGGGCGGCATTGTCTTTGCGAGCGAGGCCAAAAACCTCGTCGGCCTCTGCGATGAGATAAAGCCGTTCCCTCCCGGCTGCTACTATGCCGACGGAGCCTTTACCCGCTATGCCGACATAACTAGCGTCTCCTCCTATATTAAAGACGATATCGACGCCGTTTGCGCCAATATAAGGGAAAAGCTCATCCTCGCAATAGACAAGCGCCTCGACGCCGACGCGCCGCTGGGCTTTCTCCTCTCCGGCGGGCTTGACAGCAGTCTCGTCTGCGCCATATCGGCCCGTGTGCTCGGCAAGCATGTGCGCACCTTCGCCATCGGCATGGATACCGACGCCATCGACCTGAAATACGCCCGCATGGTCGCCGATTATATCGGCGCCGAGCACACCGAGATATACATGACGCGCGATGATGTCCTCTCTTCGCTCGAGGAGGTCGTCGCTCTGCTCGGCACATGGGATATTACGACCATAAGGGCCAGCATGGGCATGTACCTTTGCTGCAAGGCCATCCATGAGAGGACCGATATACGCGTGCTGCTCACCGGCGAGATAAGCGACGAGCTGTTCGGCTATAAATACACCGATTTCGCCCCCTCCGCCGGTGAATTCCAGAAGGAGGCGAAAAAGCGGGTGGACGAGCTCTATATGTACGACGTCCTGCGCGCCGACCGCTGCATATCGGTAAACTCGCTTGAAGCGCGCGTCCCCTTCGGCGACCTCGATTTTGTCAGATATGTAATGTCTGTCGACCCGGAGCTGAAGCTGAACAAATACAATATGGGAAAATACCTCTTGCGCCGCGCCTTCGAAAAAGATAAAATATTGCCGTATGAAATACTTTGGCGTCAGAAGGCCGCATTTTCCGACGCCGTGGGCCATTCTATGGTGGACGATCTGAAGCAGTACGCGCAGAACCTCTATACCGACGCGGAATTTGAGGAAAAGCGCCGCAGGTACGACTTTGCGCCTCCCTTTACCAAAGAGAGTCTGCTCTATCGCGAGCTTTTCGAAAAATACTATCCCGGCCAGGCCCGCATGATAAAGGCATATTGGATGCCAAACAGGATCTGGCCCGGCTGCGATGTGGACGACCCCTCGGCCCGCGTGCTGTCAAACTACGGCGAAAGCGGTAAATAAACAGCAGAGCCCGACCGGTCTTAAAAGCGCCGTTCGGGCCGCGCCGTTTTTTATCTTCGCCGCTCTGAAGCTTCTGTACGCTGTATTGGAGGATGTCTGAATGAAAAACTGTGTTATTGTCGGTATCAACTGGGGCGACGAGGGCAAGGGCAGGATGGTCGACCTTCTGACCGAGTCCTACGACGTCGTCGTACGCTATCAGGGCGGCGGCAACGCCGGCCATACCGTGATAAACGAAAAGGGCAAATTCGCCCTGCACCTGCTGCCCTCCGGCGTTTTCAGACCCAATGTCATAAACGTCCTCGGCAACGGCGTCGCCCTCGACCCCGAGAACCTGTGGAACGAGATAAATCAGCTCGCCTCAAACGGGGTCCCGATAACGCCCGATAATCTTAAAATCAGCAACCGCGCCTCGCTGCTCCTCCCCTGGCACAGGGAGCTTGACGAGCTTGAGGAAAAGCGCCTCGCCGACAAGAAATACGGCTCGACCAAGCAGGGCATAGCCCCCTTCTATTCCGACAAATACCAGAAAAAGACCGTCCTTGTCGGCGAGCTTTTTTACCCCGACGAGCTGAGGGCTCATCTTCGCGATCTTCTTCAATGGAAAAATCTCACCCTGACCGGCGTATACGGCGCTCCGCCCTATACTGTCGATATGCTTGAAAAATGGATAGAGGATTACTGCGAAAAGATAAAGCCCTTTGTCTGCGACGCCGGCGCAATCCTGAACAAGGCGCAGGCCGACGGCAAAAGCATCCTCTTTGAGGCCCAGCTCGGCGCCCTGCGCGATCTCGACTACGGCATATATCCCTATACCACCTCGTCAAATACGACCGCGGCCTACGCCCCAATCGGCTCCGGCCTGCCGTCGCTGCGCGTGACCGACGTCATCGGCGTTGTAAAGGCCTACTCCACCTGTGTCGGCGAGGGTCCGTTTGTATGCGAAATGTTCGGCAGCGAGGCCGAAAGGCTGCGAAAGGAGGGGGCCGAGTACGGCGCCAAGACCGGAAGGCCGCGCCGCGTCGGCCCGATAGATATCGTCGCCACCCGCTACGGCGTCGGGGTGCAGGGGGCAAGCGAGCTCGCTCTGACAAAGCTGGATGTTCTCAGCTATATGGAAAAAATACCCGTGTGCACACAATATGTCTCAGGCGGCGTCAAAACAGACAGCTTCCCCTTCCCCACCGAGCTTGAAAAGGCCGCGCCCGTCATAGAATATCTCGACGGGTGGGGGTGCGACATCTCCTCTGTCCGCCGCTGGGAGGAGCTTCCCGCCGCTGCGCGCAAATATGTCGAATATATCGAAAGGGCCGTCGGCTGCCCGATAAAATACGTCTCGGTAGGCCCCGAGCGCGACAGTATAATAATCAGATAGCCCAAGGAGGAAGAAATGACAAACAGATACGATTCCCCCCTGTCCTCCCGCTACGCATCCGAATATATGCTCGGTCTCTTCTCAGCCGATACAAGATACCGCACGTGGCGCAGACTGTGGACCGCCCTCGCCCGGGAGGAGATGGCCCTCGGTCTGCCGATAACCGCCGCGCAGGTTGACCAGCTTGCGGCGCACATCGACGACATCGATTACGAGTGCGTAAGCCGCCGCGAAAAAGAGGTGCGCCATGACGTCATGGCCCACGTCTACGCCTACGGAAAGGCCGCCCCCCTCGCCGCCGGCATAATACATCTGGGCGCCACAAGCTGCTATGTGACCGACAACGCCGATCTCATCATTTACAGGGATGCGCTCGCCTTTATCAGAAAAGAGCTGCTGCTCGTCCTTTCAAACCTCGCCGGTTTCGCGGAAAAATACAAGGCTCTGCCCACCCTCGGCTATACCCACTACCAGCCGGCGCAGCTCGTCACGGTCGGCAAGCGGGCAACCCTCTGGATGCAGGATTTCCTGTCCGATTTGATGGAAATCGACTTTGCTGCGGCCAACATAAAATTCCTCGGCTGCCGCGGCACCACCGGGACCGAAGCGAGCTTTGCCGAGCTCTTCGACGGCGACTGCGGCAAAATCGACGTGATGAACGAAAGGCTCGCCGCCGCCTTCAGCTTTGACGGGTGCTTCGACGTCTGCGGACAGACCTATCCCCGCAAGGTCGACAGCCGGATACTCAACGTCCTTTCGTCGATAGCGCAGAGCTGTTACCGCATGGCGAACGACATACGCCTGCTCCAGCACGACCGCCAGATAGAGGAGCCCTTTGAGAAAAACCAGATAGGCTCGTCCGCAATGGCCTACAAGCGCAATCCCATGCGCTGCGAGCGTATATGCTCTCTTTCGCGCTATCTCATGGCGGATGCGGCAAACGCCCCCATGACGGCGTCGGTCCAGTGGCTCGAGCGCACCCTTGACGACTCGGCAAACAGGCGTATATCCATGCCCGAGGGCTTCCTTTGCGCCGACGCCATACTGCGCCTCGCCCAGAATGTGACCGACGGCATACATGTAAATGAAAAAATCATAGAAAAAACGGTCGGCGAATACCTCCCCTTTATCGCAACCGAGAATCTGCTTATGGAGGCCGTCAAGCGCGGCGGCGACAGGCAGGCCCTCCATGAGATTATACGCACCTGCTCTATGGAGGCGACGGCGAAAATGAAGAACGGCGAAAAATGCGATCTTCTCTCCCGCCTCGCAGCTCAAAAGGAATTCAGCCTCACCGAGGATGAGATGCGGGCGATCCTTGACCCGAGCCTTTATATCGGCAGATGCCCCGAGCAGGTCACGGCTTTTCTCGATAAGGTAAAGCCCTATATCGAGGGCGTCAGCGGCGAATCGGCCGAAATCGAGCTGTGACCTGTAAGCGGCGGAAAAGGAAAAGCAGCGCCGCCCGATATGTCAGTCCGCCCCTGAAAACGCGGCTTCAGGGGCGGATTTCTTATTCTCCCGCAGCGGGAGGGATTTATACCGTCTTGTCTCCCGACTTGCTTGACTGAAATGCAGCCGTTCCTGTATAATGGCAGTGTAAGGCGGCCTTTTTCCGCGCCGCCGTACCGTCTATCCGCAATCGACAGGAGATGATACGCAATGTTCCGACCAATGCAGAGAATAAAGCAGCAGCTCAGCGACGATGAGTGCATCGAGCTGCTGAAAAACGAGCCGCGCGGCGTTTTGAGCGTTCTCGGCGACGACGGCTACCCATACGGGGTGCCGATAAACCACTTCTACTGCGAAGAGGACGGCAGAATCTATTTTCACAGCGGCAGGCGCGGCCACAAGATAGACGCCATACAGCAGCACGACAAGGTCTCCCTGTGCGTATATGATTCCGGCTTTCGCAGGGAGGGCGAATGGGCCCTTAATATTAAGAGCGTGATTGTTTTCGGCCGTGTTGAAATTATAGACGACAGACAAAGGATATATGATATATGCCGCCGCCTGTCCTATAAATTCACCGACGACGAGCAGTACATACAGCGCGAGATAGAAAAGAGCGGCCCTGCGACCTTCATGTTCGCCCTCGTTCCCGAGCATATAACCGGCAAGCTGGTCAACGAGGCGTAGAGCCGCAGCCGTTATTTACCCAGACCTGCAGAACGAACGCGTCCCCGCGCTTAATAAGAATTTACGGGAGGTTGCTCAAATGGATAAAAACACTTTCTACTCACTCCAAAACGGAAGCGATATTCGCGGCGTCTCCATCGGCGGCGTCGAGGGGGAGGACGTCAATCTCACCCCGTTCGAAGCCTCCCTCCTCGCCTGCGTATTTGTCGCCTATCTCAAAAAGAAATACAATCTTACGTCGGTCAGGGTCGGCGTCGGGCGCGATTCGCGCATATCCGGCCCCTCCCTCATGGAGGGCGTTTTCGACGGGCTGTATCATGCGGGAGCCGAGCCCTTTGACTGCGGGCTTACCTCCACCCCGTCGATGTTTATGTCGACCGTGCTCGACGGCTTCAAATACGACGGCGCTATAATGCTCACCGCCTCCCACCTGCCCTATAACCGCAACGGAATGAAGTTCTTCACCCCCGACGGCGGGCTAGAAAAGGCCGATATAAAGGAGCTGCTCGACCTCGGCTGGGCAAAGAGCGGCGATGAAATCCCCCGCAGCGGCAAAACGCCCGAAAAGGCCCCCCTTGTCGACGCTTACAGCGCCTTTCTGCGTCAGAAGATAATCGACGGCGTCAACGCCCCCGACCGCGGGCATCCCCTGCGAGGGCTTCACGCCGTGGTGGACGCCGGCAACGGCGCCGGCGGCTTTTTCGCCGAGAAGGTCCTCATACCCCTCGGATGCGACGTTTCGGGCAGTCAGTTCCTCGAGCCCGACGGCGCCTTCCCCAATCACATCCCGAATCCCGAGAATAAGGACGCCATGCGCTCGATATGCAGGTGCGTCATCGACAACAAGGCGGACCTCGGCATTATCTTCGATACCGACGTCGACCGTGCCAGCGCCGTCGACAAAAACGGCCATGAAATAAATCAGAACGCCATCGTCGCCCTCAGCGCCGCCATCGTGGCGCAGGAGCATCCCCACACCGCCGTCGTGACCGACTCGGTCACCTCCGACAAGCTGACCGAGTTCATCGAGGGCAGCCTCGGCATGAAGCATCACCGCTTCCGCCGCGGCTACAAGAACGTCATCAACGAGGCCATAAGGCTGAATAACGACGGCGTTGAATGCCACCTCGCCATCGAGACCTCCGGCCACTGCGCCTTCAAAGAAAACTATTTCCTCGACGACGGCGCGTATCTCACCGTAAAAATACTTATCAAGGCCGCCGAGCTTATGTCAAAGGGCGAAACAATCGACAGCATGCTCAGCGCCCTCGAGGAGGCCCGCGAGAAAAAGGAGCTGCGCATACGCATCCTCTGCGACGACTTCAAGAGCTACGGCGCCCGTATACTTGAGGACTACGAAAAATACTGTGCAGAGCATGGCATGAGCGTCGCCCCCAACTCCTACGAGGGGGTGCGCGTGTCCTACGGTGACGACGGGGCAAAGGGCTGGTCGCTGCTGCGCATGTCGCTCCACGACCCGATACTGCCCCTCAATATCGAGGCCGACAACGAGGGCGGCGCTGCCGTAATCGCAGAGCGTATCCGCTCCTTCCTTGCCTCCTACGACAAGCTCGATTTAAGCGTTTTCGGCGCATAACCCGTCCGTTTTTCACGGCCTCCGCATATCCCTCACACGGAAAAAACAAAAATATAAAAAACGACCTGCCCATGAGGGCAGGTCGTTTTTTTACTTAAACCAATCTCAATTACTTGAGCTCTACCTTTGCGCCGACCTCTTCGAGCTTGGCCTTGATGGTCTCGGCCTCGTCCTTGCCTACGCCGGTCTTTATGGGCTTGGGAGCGTTGTCAACCAGCTCCTTGGCCTCCTTCAGGCCAAGACCGGTCAGCTCGCGAACAGCCTTGATAACGGCAATCTTGTTGGCGCCTATCTCAGCGAGAACGGCGTCGAACTCGGTCTTCTCCTCAGCGGCGGCAGCGCCTGCGGCAGCGCCGGGAGCTGCAACCATAGCAACGGGAGCGGCGGCGGAAACGCCGAACTCCTCCTCGATAGCCTTAACGAGCTCGTTGAGCTCAAGAACGGTAAGGGACTTTATATCCTCGACAAACTTAAGTATTTTTTCACTTGCCATTTTTATTTACCTCCGTTTCAAATAAAAAATCAGATAATGAACAGTTACGTTACCGCCCTTTTCGGGACGGATGCCTGTTATTCGGCGGGAGCGGCCTCGGGAGCGGCCTCTGCGGCAACCTCGGGAGCGGCCTCGCCCTCCTTCTCTGCGATGGCGTTGAGAGCAACGGCCAGACCGCGGAGATTTCCGGTCAGTGCGGAAAGCAGCATGGACAGCAGGCCCTCGCGCCCGGGCAGGCTCGCGAGCTGCTTTACCTCGTCGACGTCTATAACCCTTCCGTCAACGAAGCCGGCCTTGATTTTTATGGCCTTGTTGGTCTCGGCGAACTTGCTGAGCACCTTGGCGGCGGCAACCTGGTCTTCATGGCTTATGGCCATTGCGGTCGTCCCGTTGAGCACGGGAGACAGGGCCTCAAAGCCCGCCTCCTTGGCGGCGAAGTTGAGCAGCGTGTTCTTCACTACCGCATACTCTACGCCGGCTCCGCGAAGCTCGCGGCGCAGCTTGGTGTCGTCTTCAACGGTGATACCCTTGTACTCGACCAGAACGCCTGCGCTTGCGTTTTTTATCTTCTCGCTGAGCTCCTGAACTATCTGCTTCTTTTCGGATAAAACCTTTTCGCTTGGCATTTTCTGATTCACCTCCAATACGCTTTTATGCGCCCGGCCCTGCGGCCCTGCGCCTTTGCGGTTGGCATCGAAAGAAAAAATCCTTCCGCGGCCAAAGCAGCGGAAGGATAGATAAACATCGTGATGCTTAAATGTTCTTCCTCGGCAGGGAGGCCTTGCGGCCAATTACTGTGACCTGCTGTCTTTGGATGCCAAATCAGCTTATATATTATATCAAACGATATAATATTTGTCAACTATCAGCTTCAGCCCAGCTTTACGGGGTTGATTCTGATGCCGGGGCCCATCGTGGTGGCTATTACGCAGCTCTTTACGTACTGGCCCTTTGCAGCGGCTGGCTTTGCCTTGATGATGGCGCCCACCAGGGTGTTGAAGTTCTCGGTAAGCTTCTCGGGACCGAAGGAAACCTTGCCTATGGGGCAGTGGATGATGTTGGTCTTGTCAAGACGATACTCGATCTTACCGGCCTTGATATCGGCAATGGCGCGGGCAACATCCATAGTTACGGTGCCTGCCTTGGGGTTGGGCATGAGGCCCTTGGGGCCCAGCACCTTACCGAGACGGCCGACGAGACCCATCATGTTGGGGGTAGCGACTACAACGTCGAAATCGAACCAGTTCTCGCCCTGGATCTTGGCTACCATGTCCTCGGCGCCGACATAGTCGGCTCCGGCGGCGAGCGCCTCCTTCTCCTGCTCGCCCTTGCAGAATACGAGCACGCGGACGGTCTTGCCGGTTCCGTGAGGCAGCACAACGGCGCCTCTGACCTGCTGATCGGCATGACGGGAGTCAACGCCCAGCTTCATATGCAGCTCAACGGTCTCGTCGAACTTGGCCTTTGAGGTCTGGCCCACGAGCTCGAGAGCCTCTGCGGGATCATACGCCTTGCTCCTGTCGACGAGCTTTGCGCTCTCTTTATAATTCTTACCTCTAAACACGTAAATCCTCCTTCATTGTGGTTATTCGGAAATTTTCCTCCCACGCGGTCGCCGGATTACTCCTTTACGACGATACCCATGCTTCTTGCGGTGCCTGCGATCATGCTGGTCGCAGTCTCGATGGAAGCGGCGTTGAGATCGGGCATTTTCAGCTCGGCGATCTTCCTGCAATCCTCCATTGAAACGGTGGCAACCTTGGTCTTGTTGGGAACGCCCGACCCGCTCTCGATGTTGGCTGCCTTCTTCAGAAGGACGGCTGCGGGCGGAGTCTTGGTGACGAAGGAGAACGAACGGTCGGCATATACCGTAATAACTACGGGGATAAGCATACCCGCTTCGTTCTTGGTTCTCTCATTGAACTCCTTTGTAAAGGCCATGATGTTTACGCCATGCTGGCCCAGCGCGGGACCCACAGGCGGCGCCGGAGTGGCCTTTCCGGCAGGGATCTGCAGCTTGATGAAACCTACTACCTTTTGTGCCATTTAATGGTGCACCTCCTAAAAATGTGGTTTATGGCGGCCGGACTCAAAAAAGCCGTCCGGCCTCCCACTCGCCCGCGCCGCAGCGCGGACAATAAAAGGCGGAAAAACCGCCGATTATCCTCTTTCAGCCCCTTGTGACGGGCTCAACCTGATCGAGCTCGAGCTCGACCGGTATCTCTCGTCCGAACATAAGAACGGTGACCTTGACCATGTTGTTCTCTATGGACAGCTCGTCCACCGTACCGATGGAGTGCTCGAGAGGGCCTCCCGTTATACGCACCTCGTCGCCGACGGCGTAATTGACCTCGACCGAGTGCTTCTCAACTCCGAGGCTCTCAACCTCCTCGGGCGTCAGGGGAACAGGCTTTGAGCCCGGGCCCACAAAACCGGTGCAGCCGCGCGTGTTGCGCACGACGTACCAGCTCTCGTCGGTCATGACCATCTTTACAAGGACGTAGCTCGGAAAAACCTTGCGCTCGACCTCTTTTTTGCAGTTGTCCTTGATTTCAACGACCGTTTCCATAGGGATGCTTACGGCCTCTATAAGATCGTGCAGCTTGCGGTTTTCCACCGTCTTCATTATGTTGTCGGCGACCTTGTTCTCATAACCGGAATAGGTATGCACAACATACCACTTTGCGCCTTCAGCCATATAAGCCTCCTATCCGTCGCTCAGAGAATGACTCCGACGATGAGTGACAGCAGCGCATCAAGTATCCATATAAATGCGCCGACGACAAGCACGCAGGCGATAACTATGGCGGTGTTGTTGAGGACCTGCTTGTAGGTCGGCCATACGATTTTCTTGGCTTCGCCCCTGAGGTCCTTGAAAAACTTGGTTACTCTTGCAAAGATCCCGGGCTTTGCGGCAGCTTCAGCCATGATGCGTTTCCTCCAAATTCACAAATTCAACAGATTACTTGCTCTCCTTGTGCAGGGTATGCTTCTTGCAGAAGGGGCAGTACTTGTTCATCTCAAGTCTGTCGGGATCGTTCTTCTTGTTCTTCATGGTGTTGTAGTTCCTCTGCTTGCACTCGGAGCACGCCAGAGTTATCTTTACTCTCATTTTATACCCTCCAATATATCAAAAAATGCATACATTAAAAAAAGCCTACAAGAAAGGCATTAATACTATACCACACAACCTTGCGCAGGTCAACAGCTTTTTGTTTTTTTCACCAATATATTATAGAGGAAAAACCCGGCCCCGCGCACGGCGCTTTTTGTGTATTCTGCCGACCGCGCGGCGAAAAGCCGCCTCCTCTGTTCCCTTTTCCCGCCGTCCTCCGTTCTTGTTGAAACCGCGCGCCTTTTGTTCTATAATGAATTATATCTTTTTTCCGGAGGAATACAATGGAACGACGAATTCTGATGCTCACCATGTCGCTCGGCATCGGCGGGGCCGAGACGCACATAGTCGAGCTGTGCCGCGTCCTTGCAGGCAGCGGCATACACGTCTGCGCGGCGTCGAACGGCGGCGTCTATGCCGACCGCCTCAGGGAATACGGCATAACCCACCATGATATTCCTCTGCACAGCAGAAGGCTCGCGGATATGTTTTCGTGCCTCAGGGCGATCTGCCGCATAATCAGGGAGGAAAGAATAGACGTCGTTCACGCCCACGCCCGCATACCGGCCTTTATCGCGGGTATTGCCTGCCGCCTTACAGGCACCCCCCTCGTCACCACCGTCCACGGCGCCTATTCGACCGCCGGCATGCTCAGATATCTCACCAACTGGGGCAAACGCAGCCTCGTCGTTTCAAACGACCTCACAGCCTATCTCACCGACGAATACGGCGTCCCGCCCGCCCGCATAAAGGTCACGGTAAACGGGATAGACACCTCCCGCTTCGTGCCCTCCGCGCCCGATGTGCGTCTCGCTTCACAGCTCGGCATCGATATGAACGTCCCCAGAGTTATGCATCTCGGCCGGCTCGACAGCGACTCGGGTCAGTACGCCTTTGAGCTGCTCTCCCATTTCAGCGAGCTCGACGAGGCCGTGCCCGGCGTGCAGCTTATCATTGTCGGCGCAGGTCCGCTTCTGCCCGAGGCCGAGGCTCTGGCCGACGGAATAAACGCCGGATACGGCGCCCGGCGCGTCGTCATGACGGGGGGCAGGACCGATATAAACGAGCTTATCCCCCTCTGCTCCTGCCTCGTCGCCCTCTCTCGCGCCGCCCTCGAGGGCATGTCGTGCGGGGTGCCTGTCGTGCTCGCCGGCTTTTACGGCTATGCCGGTCTGTTCGACGGCACAAAGCTCTCCGAGTGCATCAACAATAACTTCACCGCCCGCGGCTTCGGCCATGTGAAGGCCGACGTGCTGATACGGGATGTCGCGCAGGCTGTCGGCATGTCCTTTGATATGCGCGATCGCCTCGCCGTCTTCGAGCGCGGCGTCGTTGTTGACAATTATTCTCTCGAGCGCATGGCCCGCGACGCGACGGAGGTATACCGTCTCTTTCCGACAAAGCGGCGCGGCAGAAAAATATACGATTTCTGCCTGCTCGGCTACTACGGCTACTCCAACAGCGGCGACGACGCGCTGCTTGCCTCCATACTCGGCAACCTTCGCGCGCAATGCGACGACCTGTCCTTCTGCGTGCTGTCAAACCAGGTGAAAAGGTGCTCCGACGAATTCTGCTGCCGCTCGATGCACCGCTTCAATGTGTTCTCGGTGTTTCGGGCTCTTCGGCGCTCAAAGGTGTTTGTCTTCGGCGGCGGCAACCTCATGCAGGATATAACGAGCGCCCAGTCCCTCGTATATTATTCCTGCGTGCTGCGCATGGCGCAGCTTCTCGGGCTCTCCACCATGCTTTACGCCAACGGCATAGGCCCTCTCATGCGGCCGTCCAGCATACGGCTTGCAAAAAGCGCCCTCGAGCGTACCGATATCATCACCCTGCGCGAGAAAGACAGCCTCGACCTTCTGACCTCGCTGGGCGGCGATTATCGCCGCCTCGAGCTTACGGCCGACGAGGCCCTCACCCTCTCCCCCTCCGACGGGGCGGAGGTCGCCCGTCTGCTCGAAAAAATCGGACTGCCATCCTCCCGCTCATATTTCTGCATATCCCTCCGCCCGTGGAAGGACGCGGACGATTCCTTCTACGCCGAGGTGGCGGCCGCAGTGGACGAGATATGCGACGTCTACGACCTTTCCCCCGTCTTTGTCGCCCTCAGCCGAGGCACGGACGAGGATATCTCCCGCCGCACGGCGTCCCTGCTCGCCAATAAAGCCTATGTGCTTGACGGCGCATCCGATGCCCGCGATATAATCGGCCTTTTCGCGTCGGCCCGCATGGTTATCGGCATGCGCCTGCATTCCCTTATTTATTCGGTCGCGGGCGGCACCCCCTGCATAGGGCTTGTATATGACGAAAAGGTCCGCTCATTTCTTGACAGTGCCGAGGTCGGCTATATGCTTCCACTTGACAAAACCGAGCATACCGCCCTCGTAGCTATGGCCGACGATATAATGAACAACGAATCGGATGTACGCGCGGCGATAGAAAAGCGCCGCAGTCTGCTCTGCGGGCTTGCCAACAGGAACAGCTCCCTCGCCCTCGGTCTGCTGCGCGAATATGAAAAAAAGCACGGAGGCGTAAAATGAGAATACTTGCCATCGACCTCGGCGATACCCGCACCGGCTTTGCCGTCAGCGATCCGACGGGTCTGATAGCCACCCCCCTGTCCACCTTCGTCAGCCATGACAAGCAAAAGGTGGCCGAGCGCGCGGCCGAGCTCGCCGGGCAGTACTCGGCCGAAAGGATAGTCATCGGCCTGCCTGTGAACATGAACAACACGCAGGGTCCGCGCGCCGAAAAAAGCAGCGTCTTTGCCGCCCTGCTTCAGACCCTGCTGCCCGATACCGAGATAATCCTGAGGGACGAGCGCAACACCACCGTCACTGCAGCAGGCGTCCTCAACGAGACCAATACCCGCGGAAAAAAACGCCGCGCGGTTATAGACACCGTGGCCGCCGCCGTCATTCTTCAGAATTATCTCGATTATCTCCGTCTGAACCCCTGACGCCGGAGAACAGCTCATACAGCCCGAGCGCCGTCAGCAGAGCGCCGAACAGGCGGCGCAGCAGCGCCTCATCCACGGCAAGGGCCGCGCAGCTGCCGATAACGGCTCCGGCCGCGCCCAAAAGGGCGCACCATACGGCGGCTCTTTTGTCCACAAGTCCGTTTTTTAAGTGCAGTACGAGCCCGCAAAGAGCCGTAGGTATAAAATAGAGCAGGTTTATCGCCTGCGCCTGTTTCTGGGCGATTCCCGCTGTCACGGTCAGGAATATCATCATCAGCGCGCCTCCCCCGAGGCCCATCGAGCTGATTATCCCCGTTATAACCGCTCCGGCTGCGGCAAGTGCGGTATTCAAAGCCCCATCACCGCCCTTATTCCGGCCCATATAATAAGCAGCCCGAACAGGCGGCGCAGAGCCCCCGCCCTGACCCTTTTCATCATCACCCCGCCGATTATCCCGCCCGCGGCGCCGCCCGCGCAGTATGGCAGGGCCGCCCCGAGGTCAACCGGCGCCCCCCGCTGATATATCACGGCCGATACGCATGACATGGCGAGCACCGCCGCCACCGTCGTCGCAAAGGCCTTCTTCTGCTCAAGGCCCGCCCATTTGGTCAGCAGTATCACCAAAAGCGCGCCCCCCGCCGAGCCGAACAGTCCGTTCGCCGCTCCGCACAACAGGCCGCATACCGCAAGGCGAAGGAAAGAGGTTCTGTCCTTATCGCGTTTCGGGCAATTCATTTTCAATCCCTCCCGGCTTATTTTGGCCGGTTTTTGCCCGCAATACACCTCGGTGACAAAAGGGCCCCGATATATCCGCGGCGGGTCCCAAACTTTACTTGACAACGCCTTTTTATATCGTCTAATATTATGTTGAGGGTTTTTCTGTTTTTGACCCTTCGATCTCAGTCACGCACCTTAATTTATAACGTTTATAAATCACAAGGAGGCCGAGTAAAATGAAAAAGATAATGAACAGACCCGAGGATTATACCGACGATATGCTGCGCGGCATATACGCGGCCCACGGCGACATGGTGAAATATGTCAGCGACGATCTTCGCTGCTACTGCACCGCCAAAAAGAAGGATGGCAAGGTTGCCATCGTTACCGGCGGCGGTACGGGCCATCTGCCCCTCTTCCTCGGTTACGTGGGCGAAGGCATGCTCGACGGATGCGCCGTCGGCAGCGTTTTCCAGTCCCCCTCGGCCGAATGTATTTTTGAAATCAGCAAGGAGGTAAACGCCGGCGCCGGCGTGCTGTACCTCTTCGGCAACTACACCGGCGACACCATGAACTTCGAGATGGCCTCCGAGTTCTGCGAGATGGAGGATATTCCCACCCGCATCATCAAGGGCACCGACGACGTCTACTCCGCCGGCCCCGAGCTGAGCGAGAGCCGCCGCGGCGTTGCGGGCATATTCTTCATGTATAAGGCTGCCGGCGCAAAGGCCGCCCTTATGGGCACCCTCGACGAGGTCCTCGCCGCCGCACAGAAGGCGAAGGACAATACAAGGACCGTCGGCTTCGCCCTCGCCCCCTGCATCATACCCGAGGTCGGCACCCCCAACTTCACCCTCGCCGAGGATGAGATGGCTATGGGAATGGGCATCCACGGCGAGCCCGGCGTGTGGAACGGCCCCCTGAAGACCTCCGACGAGCTTGCAAAGGATGTAATCGACACCATACTTAAAGATATGCCCGTCTCCTCCGGAGAGGAGGTTGCCCTTCTCATCAACGGTCTTGGCTCCACCTCACTTGAGGAGCTGTATCTTCTCAGCGGATCGGTGCGCAGATACCTCGATGAGAAGAACATAAAGGTTTACCGCACCTTCGTCGGCGAGTTTGCTACCTCTATGGAAATGGCGGGCGCCTCTGTCTCCATCTGCCGCGTGGATGACGAGCTCAAATCCCTGTTTGACGCCCCCGTCCACACCCCCTTCTACACCCAGGTATGACTTAAAGGAGGTCTATGATTTATGGAAAAGATTAACCTTGAAGGTCTGATAAAAATATTTGAGGCCGTGAGCGATATCATGACCGAGCAGTGCGAGCACCTGTGCCAGATGGACGCACTCCTCGGCGACGGCGACCTCGGCCTTACCATGAAGCGCGGCTTCAACGCCCTGCCCTCTCTCATCGCCGAGCAGGATGAGCCCGACATGGGCAAGCGGCTGATGAAGGCCGGCATGAAAATGTCCTCCATCGCCCCCTCCACTATGGGGACGCTGATGTCGTCGGGCATCATGGCGGGCGGCCGGGCCATATCGGGCAAGGGCGATATCGACGCCGCAGGCTTCGCAGTGTTTATCCGCGCCTTTGCCGACGGGCTTATAAAGCGCGGCAAATGCGCCCCGGGCGACTGCACCATACTTGACGCTATAGCGACCGCAGCCGACAGGGTCGAGGCCCTGCTCGCCGGCGACGCCGGAGCCTCTCTCGCCGCAGCGGCGCAGGCCGCCTATGACGGCGCCGTGGCCGGAGTCGAGGCCACAAAGGATATGACTCCAAAATTCGGCAAGGCCCTTGTCCAGCGCGCAAAGGCCGGCGGCGTGCCCGACCAGGGCGCGACCTGCGGCATGTATCTGCTGCAGGGCTTCCGCGACGTAATCTGCGCGTAAAAAGGGGCTGCCTTTTTACCGAAAAAGCTGTCAAAAAATCCACCCGACGCGTCGGGTGGATTTTTTATCGTCACTTTCCGTTATTCAGTTCTTCCTTTTGCCGTCCCTCTGCGTCCAGCGAGCTTGTGCACTGCCCATGCTAGCAGCAGGGCCGCCGCGCATATCGCGGCGTATATCACAAGCACAAGGGCTATAAAGCCCGACAGGTCTATGAACCCTCCTCCGCCCGTGCGGGAGAACAGGGTGTGCGCCGCCAAACAAAGCAAAAAGACAACATACAGCAGCGGCAGCAACTTTATCCATCGTCTCCGCGCTTTTTTCAGCAGCAGATATTCCAGCGCGAACAGCGCAATGAACGACGCCGCGGCTATTACCGGCAGCGTATATTCAACCCCGTTGTAATTCAATTATCCCCCCTCCTCTTAGCCGTTCTAAAACCTGTTGCATATCAATTCCTGCTGCCGTTATTGTATCATAGTCTCAATTTGGAATCAATCGCCTGCCTGCCCGCCCTCGCAGCCCGTCAAATCGAGCACGCACCGCCCCGCAAGCATCATACCGGCGACGGGCGGCACCCACGAAACGCTGCCCGGAAGGCTTTTCTGCCTCCTGTCGCCATCGGGCGGCGTTATCGGCTTTATCGGCGTCTCCTTCGAGTATATGACCCTGTGGCCCTTTATCCCCCTCGCGCCGAGCTCGCGGCGCATGATCCTGCACAGCGGGCAGACGCTCGTCTTCTCCAGCTTCTCAAACTCAAGGCGCGTCGGGTCCAGCTTGTTTCCCGTGCCCATCGCGCTCAGTATCGGCACGCCGCGGCTGCGGGCCGTCACTATGAGGTCAATCTTCGCCGTCACCATGTCTATCGCGTCTATTATGTAGTCAGGCCCGAGCGAGAACAGCTCCTCTCTCGTCTTCTCGCCGTAGCTCATGCAAAGCGTTCTTACATTGCAGTCGGGATTTATATCTCTGCACCGTTCGGCCATTACCTCGGCCTTGCTTCGGCCTATCGTCGAGCGCAGCGCGCACAGCTGGCGGTTGCAGTTGCTTTGCGACACGACGTCGCGGTCGCAGAGTATCAGCTCGCCCACCCCAGCGCGGCACAGCGCCTCGACCGCGGCGCTGCCGACGCCGCCGATGCCCACCACCGCAACGCGGGATGAGTGCAGCCTGTCGACAGCCGGTTTTCCCAGCAGCATCGTCTCTCTTGTGAGAAAGTCCTCCATAGCCCCTCCGTATTTTACAAAATGCCGGACCGCAGCAAGATCATTCGCTGCAGATCCGGCATCAGCCTTCAAGTATCCCCACCAGGGCCGTGTTACGGCATATTCCTGACCCTGCCTGAGCAGGTGGGTAACCTCCTCGTGACTTCGCGCTCCCTTCGTCCGCACAGGCGGGAGGTCTGCAATCCGTCACGAGAGACGGAATCCCTTATCATTGAACTGTAGGTTCAGAATAAAACCAATAATCACGCACTCGGTAGGGGTCTTTTCGTTCGTCGGCGGGCAGGTCCCGCCCGAGCCAATCTCTCTGTAACAGTATAATATCACAAAAAAGCCGCGGTTTCAATCGTCTTGAATCAAAAAACCGCCGTCAGGCCGAAAAACGATACATCCCCTCAGCTCTGTATCTCGTAGTAATCCTCGAGACGGCCCATGAATATTTTTGCCACCTCGTCGTACTCTTCCTCATCGTCTATCGACGAGAGTATCTCCTCGCCCGTCTTGTCGTCTGCAACCGCCTTGAGTATCACAAGCTCCCCGTCGGAGTCGACCAGCTCCTGCGGCTCGTCATAGGTGGGGATAAGGGCAAAATAAACCTCGCCGTCCAGCTCAACGCTGTCTATAAGCTCAAATTCATGCTCAACGCCGCTCTCGTCGACCAGCGTGTAATAGTCATTGGATATCCCGTCAAAGCCGTTTTCTCTGTCGTCTGTCATATTGTATGCCCTCCGTGCAGATATTATTCCGCAAATCTCCTGTGTTTATCCTATTCTATAATAAAGGGGTATTCAAGTCAATGCGGCTGATATAAAAATAGTGTTAAATTTCCTGCGGAAATATGGTAGAATAATTGCATCGGAACCTGTATGTCCATCCCGCGCATCCTGTTCAGGAAAGGATGCTTTATTTTTGAAGAAGGTGTTTTTTTGGAACTGATTACCCTGTCTGAGGGCGTTCATATCGTCCCCTGTCCGTCCAACGTCGGAGTTATAGAATGCGGCGGCGGCTCGGTCGTGCTTGTCGACAGCGGCCTTGACGACAGGCAGATAAAAAGCGCGCTTACCGTGCTTCGGGAGCACTCGATGACCCCCGTCGCCGTTATAATCACCCACGCCCATTCCGATCATTTCGGCGGAGGCAGTTATCTCAAGGCCTCCTTCCCGTCATTGAGGATATACTCGTTTGAAGGCGAGGCGGGACTTCTGTCCAACCCGTACAATCAGGCGATGCTGATGTTCGGCGGCGCGGCGCCCGCAAGATGTCTCAACAACCGCCTTTTTATGCCAAAGCCGTGCCGCGCCGATATCGTGCTTGAATATAAGGAGCAGACCCTGCGCATAGGCGAGGCAGAGATAAAAACGCTCCCGCTGCCCGGCCATACCATGTTCCACTGCGGCGTGTCCGCGGGCGGCATCCTTTTTTGCGCCGACAGCCTTATGTCCCCCGAGGAGACTGAAAAGCTCGGTCTCCCCCTCGTTGTGGACTACGGCGCGCAGGAAAATACCCTCTCCCGCCTGCGCGCCTGTGACTACCGTGTGTATGTCACGGCCCACTGCCCGCCCATGAGCGATCCCGGGCCCTCAATAGACGCGATGGAAAAATCCATGCAGCGAGCCCTCAACGGGCTCGAGGCGCTGATAGAGGACGGACCCCGCCCGATTTACATGCTCCAAAGCCTGCTTATGGATAAGCTGTCGGTCCGCTTCGACGGCATCAACGACTTTTTTCTGCACACCCACTCGGTCTACGCCGCGGCGGACCGCCTGTGCCGCCTCGGCCGCGCCGAGCTTGTTTTCAACGGCAAGGAGCCGCAGCTCCGCAGGCGTTGATTTCATCACATCGCAAAAGGGCCGCCGGATTTTTATCCGGCGGCCCTTTTTATTTATGCTTTACTGCGAAACGATGAGGCTCACGCGATAGAGCTCGGGGGCTATGGTTTTTCTCATCGCAAGACCCTCGACTATGTCTATGTCATACACATGAGAATTCTTTATACCGACTATCCTGTTGCCGATGCCCTCTTTTACCAGCTCAAGGGCGTGTATGCCCATCATGGTGGCGTTCACCCTGTCTCTCACGGTGGGCGAGCCGCCCCTCTGTATATGTCCGAGTATGGTAAGGCGCGTCTCTATCTCGGGCATGCCGTCCTTAAGCTGATTTGCTATCTGTGCGCCGCCGCCCTTTACGCCCTCGGCGACTATAACGATGTGATGCGTCTTGCCGGTGGCCGAGGCCGCCCTGATGCGCCTTATGACCTCATCGGCACCGAGGTCTTTTTCGGGCACAACGACAGCTATCGCTCCGGTGGCCACGCCGACAGTCAGCGCAATATGGCCCGCGTGGGCGCCCATCACCTCGACTACGCTGCAGCGATGGTGGCTCTGGGTAGTGTCGCGCAGGCGGTCAACCGCCTCCATAGCTATATTGCAGGCGGTGTCGAAGCCTATGGTGTAATCCGTGCAGACAATATCGTTGTCTATCGTCCCGGGTATGCCTATGCAGGGCAGACCGCGGACCGAAAGATCGCGCGCGCCGCGGAAGGAGCCGTCGCCGCCGATTACAATAAGGCCGTCTATACCGAACCTGCGGCATACCTCTATGCCCTTCTGCATACCGGCCTCCTCCTTGAATTCGGGACAGCGGGCAGTATAAAGCATCGTGCCTCCATGCTGTATCCTGTCGGATACCGAGCGCATGTTCAGCTCGACCATATCGCCCTCCATAAGACCGTTATAGCCCTTTCTTATACCGAAGACACGCACGCCGTAATATACGGCGCTGCGGACAATGGAACGTATGGCCGCATTCATTCCCGGCGCATCTCCGCCGCTCGTGAGCACACCTATCGTCTTTATCTCAGCCATTATGTCTTCCTCCTGAAAATCCATGCTATTGCGATAAATTTCACAAACATTAATTAAATAAATTAATAAACTTTGATATATATCTTACACCATAATTCCCAAAAAAGCAATACCCTAATTCATAAAGCGTCAAATTATTGATTATTTCGACAGCACCTTCACGTTTTCATCGCCTAAAATCCTGTTCAGCTCGTCTATGACCGCCCTTTCCGGATTTATCCAGTACATGCGGTCCATTACCCCCTTTTGCTGCGTCTCGGGGAAAAACACATTCACCTGAACCGGTCCCCCGAAGTAGGATAAAAGCCCTTTTATGCGCTTCATGAGGCCCTTTTTATCCTCCGGTATGCGCAGCCATACCCTGTACGGCTCTGCGTTCTGCCCGCCTCGGGCGGTCCCGTTCTCCGAGAAGTCGGAGCGTCCTGTGCGTTCGCTCCTGTGCGGCGCGGCGGCGCCCTTCGATATCTCGGCCGCGTCCGGTGCGTCGCTGAGCCTCCACGCCTGCTCGCAGACTATCTTGGGCTCCTCATCCTCCTTGAGCGACAGGCGCCCCCTCACGGCGACAGCGTTGTCATCCTCAAGCACGGCGCCGAACTGCTCGAGCACGCGCGGGAACACTATAACCTCTATTTTGCCGTACAGGTCCTCAACATTAACAAAGGCCATAAGCGAGTTGGACTTCGTCGTCTTCTGCTTCCTCCCCGCGACGATACCGCAGAAGGTCACATTTTCCCCGTCCCTGACGGACGGCGCGTCAAAGCCCCGCTCCTCCTCGGTAAGGGCCGCCAGCTCCTTCGACGACACGCCGCCGACCCGTTTTACCTGCTCCTCAAACTCGCTCATCGGATGCCCGGAAATATAAAAGCCCGTGGTCTGCTTTTCCATATTCAGAAGCTCGCGCCTAGAAAACTCTTCTATCTCGGGCAGCACAAGCTGCGGCCTTGCCGGACTCTCGCCTTCGTCGGCGCTGCCGCCGAAAAGGCTCATCTGCCCCTCTACGTTTTTCTTTTTATCCGTCGCTATCCGGTCGAGTACATCGGACAGGACCGCCAGCAGCTGTGAGCGCCTGTGGCCGAACCTGTCGAACGCGCCGCACCTTATCAGGCTTTCAATCATGCGCCGGTTGAGCTCAAAGTCGGACATTCGCTCGCAGAAATCCATAAAATCACTAAAAGCCCCGTTCTTCTCCCTCTCAGAGATGAGGTCCTTTATAAATCCCCTTCCCACGTTCTTGACCGCGACGAGACCGAAGCGCACCGCCCCGCCGGAAACGGTGAAGACGTCGCCGCTCTCGTTTATATCGGGCGGCAGTACCTTGACGCCGAGGTGTTGACATTCCACTATATATGCCGCGACCTTCTCGGTCCAGTCGAGGACCGAGGTCAGCAAGGCCGCCATGAATTCGCACGGGTAGTGGCATTTGAGATAGGCCGTGCGGTAGGCCACAACAGCATATGCCGCGGCGTGCGATTTGTTGAAGGCGTAGCTCGCGAAATTCATCATCTCGTCGAATATCGAGCCCGCCGTCTGCCGGTCGATTCCGCGCCTTACCGCCCCCTCGACTATGACGTTTCCGTCGTCGTCCACAATACCGTTGATAAAATTGCTGCGCTCCTTTACCATGACGTCGGCCTTTTTCTTGCTCATGGCGCGGCGCACAAGGTCGGCGCGGCCGAGAGAATAACCGCCCAGCTCGCGTACTATTTGCATTACCTGCTCCTGATAGACTATGCAGCCGTAGGTCATATCGAGTATCGGGCGCAGGCGCTCGGTCTTGTAGGTCACCTTCGACGGGTCGCTCTTAAACTGTATATAGCGCGGTATAGACTCCATCGGTCCGGGCCGGTAGAGGGATATGACGGCTATCACATCCTCCAGGTTTTTCGGGCGCATGGACATAAGCACCTGCTTCATGCCGGCGCTCTCAAGCTGGAATATTCCGTCGGTCTGTCCCGACGAGATGAGCTCGTAGGTCGCAGGGTCGTCGTCGCCTGCAGCCGCAAGGGAAAAATCCGGTATCCTCTTTTGTACCATCTTCTCCGCATCGGAGATAACGGTCAGCGTGCGAAGCCCCAGAAAATCCATCTTCAGCAGGCCGAGCTCCTCGAGGGTCGTCATCGTGAACTGGGTCACGACGGCGTCGTCGTTGCGCGACAGGGGGACATGGCAGTAAACCGGCTGCTTTGTTATAACCACCCCCGCCGCATGGGTCGAGGCGTGGCGCGGCATGCCCTCGGCCGCCCGCGCAGTGTCTATCAGCCTTTTTATGCGCGAGTCGGTCTTATAGAGCTCGCTGAGCTCGTTCGATACGCTCAGCGCCTTGTCGAGCGTCATGTGCAGCTCGGCCGGCACCATTTTTGCAATCCTGTCGGTCTCGTCGTAGGGTATGGCCAGCGCCCTCCCTACATCCCTTATTGCGGCCCTCGCCGCGAGGGTACCGAAGGTGACTATCTGGGCGACGTGGTCGTCGCCGTATTTCTCCTTGACATATTCTATGACCTCTCCGCGCCGCTCGTAGCAGAAATCTATGTCGATATCGGGCATGGATACCCTCTCGGGGTTCAGGAAACGCTCAAATATCAGATTGTAGCGCACCGGGTCGACGTCGGTTATCCCCAAGCAGTAGGCGACTATGCTTCCCGCAGCCGAGCCTCTGCCCGGCCCGACGGGTATTCCCTTTTCATGTGCAAAGCGGATAAAATCGTGAACTATCAGAAAATAGTCCACATACCCCATTTTCTCTATGACCGACAGCTCGTAGTCCATCTTTTTGCGCAGCTCGCCGCTGTCGCCGTATCTTCTTTTGAAGCCCGCCTCGCAGATGCTCCTCAAATACTCGAACGGATCCCTTGAATCGGGCACGTCGAAGCGGGGCAGATGCAGATGACCGAATTCAAACTCCACATTGCAGCGTTCGGCAATCCTTACCGTGTTGGAAAGAGCTCCCTCAATGCCGCCGAACAGTGCCTCCATCTCGTCGGTGGTCTTAACGTAGAATTCGTCGGTATCAAAGCCGAGACGGTCGTCGTCCTCGATGGTTTTTCTCATCTGTATGCACATCAGCACGTCGTGCAGTCCGGAGTCCTCACGGCGCAGATAGTGCGCATCGTTGGTGGCTACAAGGGGTATCCCCGTCTCACGCGAGAGCCTGATTATAGCGGAATTTACCGTCTTCTGCCTTGCGATTCCGTGATCCTGAAGCTCGAGGAAGAAATTGCCTTCACCGAAAATATCGAGAAATTCGAGGGCCTTTGCCTTCGCCGCGTCGTAATCCCCGCGCAGTATGGCCTTGGGAATGTCGCCCGACAGGCAGGCCGACAGGGCGATTATCCCCCCGTGATGCGCGCGCAGCAGCTCGCAGTCCACCCTCGGCTTGCCGTAAAAGCCGTCCACAAAGGCGGTGGACACTATATTTATGAGGTTTTGGTACCCCTCGTTGTTCTCGCACAGCAGCACCAGGTGGCCGGGCTCCGAATCTATGCCGTGGGTCTTGTCGTGCAGGGTGCGGGGCGCCGTATACACCTCGCAGCCGATTATCGGCTTTATTCCCGCCGCCTTTGCCGCTCTGTAAAAATCGACCACGCCGTACATGACGCCGTGATCGGTTATCGCAACGCTGTCCTGACCGCACTCCCTGACGCGCTCCATAAGCTCCTCGATGCGGCAGGCTCCGTCAAGCAGGCTGTATTCCGTATGAAGGTGAAGGTGAACGAAATCCCCCATTTGCCGCATCTCCTCTCAAAGTCCCGGCCCCGCGCAGCCTGTCCGCAATACTGCGGCGCAGAGCCGCAGACGGCGCGCATGGGCGCAGAGGGTCTTCATTTGTTCTGCAAGCATGTAAAACATTTTATCTTTACACCGCACGGCGTTCTTTTCGGTCATGCTTTTTAGAAAATCACTGCTTTTGCCGCTTCCTTATCCCGTCCGATATTGCCACCAGACGGGCGAGACGGTGATGAAGGCCGCTGCGGCTCACGGGCGGCGTTATCTGCTGCAGCAGCTCGGCCAGCGACGCATCCGGATTTTCCAGCCGCGCCCTTGCGACGCCGCGCAGGCTCTCGGGCAGATTATCAAGCCCCACCGCCGCCTCTATCGTCTCTATCGCCTCGCGCTGCCTTACAGCGGCGGAGGCGGTCTTTCCGATGTTTGCCGTCTCGAAATTCACCCTGCGGTTTACGGTGTTGCGCACATCGCGCTCCACCTTTATCTCCATAAATGACAGCACCGACAGGGTCGCCCCCATATAGTTGAGGGAATCCTCAATCCCTTCCGATTCTTTTATGTATATCACCGTTGCGGCTTTTCTTCTCGTCGTCCTCGGCGACAGACCGTCCTCCCTCATCAGAGCGCAGATACCCTCCGCCAAAGCGGCGTTAGGGGTCGATATCTCAAAATGATATCCCTTCTGCGGGTCGCTCATCGTGCCCGCCGTCAAAAAAGCTCCACGCAGGAAGGCCCTGCGGCAGCACGGTTTTTTTACGAACTGCGCGTCGAGCTGCGCGCCTTCGCCATCTGCGACGCCGTCCGGCATGCGTGAGAGTATCCTGCGCACAGAGTCGCCGTCGTTTATAAAGAGCGTGCTCACGACGCCCGTGCGCGTCTCCTTCTTTGTCGCCGAGCCGTAAACGTCGCAGCCGCAGAGCTTTTTTATCAGAAAGCAGCACCGTTCGATAAAGGGCTCCGATTCCGACACGATTTTAATCGTGTCCCGTGTGCAGACGACGCACATCAGCAGCACCGCATACAGCTCCGAGAGCATGCAGCAGTATTTGCGGCTCTTCTTTTTTGAACAAAGGTCGGCTTTGACCGAGGCTGAAAAGGACATCCCGCTACCTCTGCTGTGCTGCGCTGTCCTTATATATATCCCTGTGGGACAGCGTCACGTAATAGCTGCTGCTTTTCAGCTCCTCGGCTATCGCCTTTGCTATGCTGACCGAGCGATGGCGTCCGCCGGTACAGCCGATCGATATGACGAGGCTGGATTTGCCCTCCTCGATATAATAGGGTATCAGAAAGGCGAGCATATCGGTCAGCTTATCCTTAAAGCTCCTTGTCTGCTCCCATTTCATAACGTAATCGTATACCTCAGCGTCCAGACCCGTGTGCTCTCTCAGCCCGTCTATGTAAAAGGGATTGGGCAGGAACCTGACGTCGAAAACGAGGTCGCTCTCTATCGGCAGACCATATTTGAAGCCGAACGAGAGCACGTTTATTATAAAGCCGGTGCGCTTGCCCGCCCCTCCGAACATCTCGGTTATCTTCTCCTTGAGCTGGTTCGAGTTGAGCGTGGTCGTGTCTATGACATAGTCCGCCCTGTCGCGGACCTTTTTAAGTATCTGCCTCTCCTTGGTTATGGCGTCGATTATGCCGATATCGGGCGACGAACAGAGCGGATGCTTTCTTCGCGTCTCCTTGTATCTCTTGACGAGGGCGGCGTCGGATGCGTCGAGGAACAGTATCTTGTACTCCCAGCCCGAGGAGGTCAGCGCAGCGAGGTTTTCGGTCAGCGAGTCGAACAGGTCGCCCCCACGCACATCGGTAACTATGGCGACCTTATCCATCTTGCTTCCCGTTCCGAAGCACAACTCGGCAAACTTGGCTATCATGGCGGGCGGCACGTTGTCCACACAGTAGAAGCCTATATCCTCCATGACCTCTATCGCACGCGATTTGCCCGCGCCCGAAAGCCCCGTTACTATGATAAACTCCATCGTTCTCCCCCTCGTACCTCAGGGCCGTCCGCCGTCAGAAGCGCCCGACCGTCTTTATCTCACACTTGAGCCTTACGCCGCTGTCCTCGTAAACCTTTTTCTTTATCAGCTCAATGAGGCTCATGACGTCCCTCGCCGTTGCCCCGCCGGTGTTCACTATGAAGCCGGCGTGCTTGGGCGATACCATCGCACCGCCGACGGAGCGCCCCTTCAGGCCGCTTTTTTCTATCAGCTGTCCCGCAAAGTATCCCTCCGGCCGGCGGAAAACGCTGCCGGCCGACGGCTGCGACAGCGGCTGCTTATCCCTCCGGCGCTTTGCAAAGTCGTCCATTTTCTCATATATTTCGTCCTTCGGGGCGCGTCGCAGGCGAAGGGTGGTCAGAAGTATTATCCCATTCCCCTCGCTGAAAGCGCTGTGCCTGTACGAAAACCTGTGCTCCGCGCTGCCGATAACCGCCCTCTCGCCGCTGTTGTCAAGATATTCGGTCGATTCGACTATATCCTTCATCTCTCCGCCGTAGGCTCCGGCATTCATGTATACCGCGCCGCCTATGCTGCCCGGTATACCGTGGGCGAACTCCATGCCCGTCAGCCCCGCGCCCGCCGCCTGCGCCGCCACCTTCGACAGGGATGCGCCGCTCTGTGCCGTCACCGTTTCGCCGTCAATAATAATCCCGTCGAAGCCGCCGAAGGTGCGCAGCACCACTCCCTCGACCCCATCGTCGCTGACAAGCAGATTTGAGCCGTTGCCCATAACGAACAGCGGCAGCTCCTCCCGTCTGCAAAAGCCGGCGACGGCGGCGATATCCCGCGCGTCGGCGACCGAAACCATGCAGTCGGCCGGGCCGCCGATGTTGAAGGTAGTGTGGGCCGACATCGGCTCGTCTTTCAGCACCGCGGCCCCGGGCGACAGTATCCTTTCAAGCCCTTTTGTATCAATATCTCTTTTCAAGGGCAACCCTCCGATTATCAGTTGTCTGCCTTGTCGGCGGAAAATGCTCTCGTCTGCCGGTCGGACAGCTCCTGCGCCGCATTGTAGCCCATGCGCTTTTGCCTGTTGTTCATCGACGCCACCTCTATTATGACCGCAAGGTTGCGCCCCGGGCGCACCGGCACGAGCATCGACGGCACGTCGACGCCCAGTATGCTGGTGAATTTATCGTCAAGGCCGAGGCGCTCGTAGTTTTTGGCGTCATCCCATATTTCCATATTGACGACGAAATCTATCGTCGTCGAATCCTTTACGGCTCCGAGGCCGAATATATTTTTTACGTCGACTATGCCGACGCCTCGCAGCTCGATAAAATGCCTTATTATCTCGGGCGCGGTGCCGACAAGGGTCCTGTCGTCGAGCCTCTTTATCTCGACCGCGTCGTCGGCCACAAGCCTGTGACCTCTCTTTACCAGCTCGATTGCCGTTTCGCTCTTGCCGACGCCGCTCTCTCCCGTCAGCAGCACGCCCTCTCCGTAGACCTCGACCAGCACGCCGTGACAGGTCATCCTCTCGGCCAGCTCGGCGTTGAGAAAGAGCACAAGACCCGCAATAAAGCGGGAGGTATGCTCTTTTGTCCGCAACAGGGCAACATCGTATTTTCGGGCAAGCTCAAGCAGGCCGGGCCAAACCGTCAGTTCGTCGCTCCTCGTGCAGATAAGGGCAGGCATACGCTTTGAGAGCAGCTTTTCCATCTGCGCGTATCTCTGCTCCGGCGTCAGGGTGGAGAGATATGTCCATTCCACCTTGCCGAGCACCTGAATACGCCTGTTGTCAAAATATTCAAAAAAACCGGTAAGGGGCAGCCCCGGACGGTTGACGTCGCTCTCCGTTATTTTAATTTTCCCATGCTCATCGGTATAATTCAGCTTTTCGAGCTGGAATATGTCGACTATTCTGCCAAGCTCAACCGTATAGTGCATCATAAGGGCACTTCCCCTTTACATTTTATAGGAATAATATTATTATATACTTCAGCACTGCTCCCTTCAATCGTTTTATAAAAATTCCAACTATTTTAAAAAATCGCTTGCATTCTTGCAAACAAGTATATATAATTATTATGTTTTATGCTATGCCCTGTGGTAAGGAGGTGTTTGTTTTGGCAAAGTGTGATATTTGCGGTAAGGGCGTCAGCTTCGGTATAACTGTCTCCCATTCCCACAGAAGGAGCAACAGGACCTGGAAGCCCAACGTAAGAAAGGTTAAGGCTATTGTGAACGGCACGCCTAAGTCCATCTATGTATGCACCAGATGCCTCCGTTCCAATAAGGTTCAGCGTGCGGTTTAAAGCACAAAAGACATCGCTTGCACGGCAGAGCACGTTTTGTGCCCTGCCTTTTGTCTGCCCGTTTATGAGGTGAGCCTATGCGATTAAAGCGTATCTACGCCGAGATAACGAACGTCTGCAACCTGCGGTGCAGCTTCTGTCCCCCCGTGCGCCGTCCGCCGCGCTTTATGAGTACATCTGAATTTGAGCATATTGCGCGCGAGGTCTCGTCGGTCAGCTCATACATATATCTTCACGTCAAGGGCGAGCCCCTCTTTCATCCGCAGCTCGGCGAAATACTGTCTCTTTGCGGAAAATACGGTCTTCTTGCGAATCTGACGACAAACGGCACTCTTCTGCCCGAAAGGGGCGAGCTTCTGCTCTCCTCGCCGTCGCTTCGGCAGGTCAACATCTCCCTGCACAGCATGGAGGGCCGCATGGAAGAACAGGAAAAATACCTTGCGGGCGTCGCAGCCTTCGCCCTCGACGCGTCAAAGCGCGGCGCTCCGTATGTCAGCCTGCGCATGTGGAACGGCGAAAAGGGCGAAGATATGTCGGATTCCGCCGCCCGTATGCTCGAATTTATATCGGCGCGCTTCGGCTGCGACGTCGGCGCCGGTCTCCGCCGCGGGCGGGACGCCGCCGTTTTTGCCCCAAACGTTTCGGTCAGCTTTATGGACAGGTTTGTCTGGCCCGACCTCGCCCTGCCCGTCGTATCCGTGCGCGGGCGGTGCCTCGGCGGGACCCGGATGCTCGCCATCCTCTGCGACGGCACCGTCACCCCCTGCTGCCTTGACAGCGAGGGGATTATCGACCTCGGCAATATCTTCAAAAGCCCGCTTGCCGATATTATGTCGGGCGAGCGCTGCGTCTCTCTCTGCCGCGGCTTTAAGGGCGGACCGATAACGGAGGAGCTCTGCCGCCGCTGCCATTACCGCCTCCGCTTCGACAAAACGCCGGACGAATAACCGATCTGCGTCTGCGCAGCGTTATTATTAACATAAAAGCGACCGCTTTATTTTATCAAATAAAGCGGTCTTATTTTTTATATTCAGCTATTTCTTCCAGCGAGCAATCCAAAATCTCACACAGACGGTTTAAAGTATATGCGTTTATATTTTCATTCTTGCGCAGCCTGTCCAGCTGACCGCTGCTGAATCCGTATTCTTTTATGAGCTTATATTGAGAAATACCGCGGTCCTTCATCTTCTTCCAGAGCCGATCATATACTATCATAATGACCACCTAACCTTTTAATGCAGATTAGGATGCGTAAATCATATTCAACCGAACAAAGGCGTCGAAAAATACCTCTCCGCCGTATCGGGCAGCACGGTGACAACCGTCTTCCCCTTGCCGAGGACCTTTGCCAGCTTCATCGCGGCGGCGACGTTGGTCCCGCTGCTGATGCCGCACATTATGCCCTCCTTCGACGCGAGCTCCTTCGATACCCTTATCGCCTCGTCGTCCTTTATGATGCAGATGTCGTCGTATATGTTCTGATTGAGTATCGGCGGTATCAGCCCGTCGCCGATACCCATCTGTATATGCGTGCCTATCGAGCCGCCCGAGAGAATAGCGGCGTTTTCCGGCTCGACCGCCCATATCTTCATATCGGGATTGCGCTCCTTGAGCACCTCGCCGATTCCGGTTATGGTGCCGCCGGTGCCTATCCCGGAGCAGAAGCCGTGTATCGGCCCGCCGACCTGGTCGAGTATCTCCCTTGCGGTGCACAGTCTCTGCGCTTCGGTGTTGGCGGGGTTTTCAAACTGTTGAGGCACAAATACGTTAGCGTTCTCGTCCCTCATCTCAAGGGCCATGCGCAGGCATTCGTCTATGCACTCGCCTATATTCCCGTCGTCGTGGACAAGAATGACCTCCGCGCCGTAGTGCCGCACTAACTTTCTGCGCTCCTCGCTGACCGAGTCTGGCATTATTATCTTGGTCCTGTATCCGCGCACGGCCCCGACCAGCGCGAGGCCTATGCCCTGATTGCCGCTCGTCGGCTCGACGATTACGGTATCGGGTCCGATGAGCCCGCGCTCCTCGGCGTCTCTTATCATATTGTAGGCGGTCCTCGTTTTTATCGAGCCTCCAATGTTCAGCCCCTCGAATTTGACGAGTATCTGCGCCCCGTCGGGGTCTGCCATCCGATGCAGACGGATAATCGGTGTGTTTCCGAGCGCGTCGAGAATATTGTCGCAAATCATCAAAAAGCTACCTCACTAAACGCACCGCGTCTTGATACCGGCGCGGGCGCCGTCATTTTTTAAGCCGCCGGCCGTATCGAAAAAGCGGGCCGGACGGCCGAAAAAGCCGCACACTGGTATATTATACTTTATATATCTGTTGTGTGCAAGAAAAAAAACCTCGCCTCCCCCGCCGATTCAGCAAAACCGACAAAAGAGCGCAGCCCATGATATGAGCTGCGCTCTCCCGAGCCGATATTTTCCGCAGTACGCGCCGCCTCACGGCTTTTTCCGCGCGCCCTTCAGATTCTTTTCGATAAACTCCCTGCAGATTCCGTACCAGCCGCAGTCGCGGCAAACCTCGTTAAGCCGACCGGCGTCGATTATATCGGATCTTACAAGCTTCGCCGCATCCGACCAGTTGAGCCTTACGCCCTCGTTAAGGCCGGTCAGGCGCAGCACCGCAGCGTCAAAGCGCGCCACCTTCTCCTCGCTGTCGCACAGCCCCTCGCTGTTATGCGGGCAAAAGCGGCATATAACGTCAGTCGAGCTCTTGAGTGTGATAACGGGGTTTTCCCCGTTCAGGCTCTCGGCCACGCGTTCCATATTCTCGACGAATTCCGCGCTGTATCCCTTGCCGCGGAAAAAGGATACGCACAGCAGATGATGCGGCCTAATCCTATATACGTACATGTCTTTTGAGCCTTGCGGCCAAAAACCACGCCAAAGCGAGCTTGGCAAGGTCGGGTATTATAAAGGGCACCACGCACCACATAAGCGCGGTGGCAAGACCTACCGCCTCGGTGCTGCGGGCATATACCACCATAAACCAGCCCGTGCCGAACAGATAGCATACCGCAAGTCCGAGCGCCAGCGCGGCGATTTTGAGATAATTATTATCCTTTATGCTGCTTTCGAGCACCCAATACAGCAGCGCCGTGAACAAAAAGCCTATTATGTACCCGCCGGTCGTTCCGAAGAGAATGCCGACGCCGCCGGTGAACTGTGCGAATACCGGCAGACCTATGGCTCCGAGCAGAATATATATGAGGATCGACAAAAAACCGCGCCTTCCCCCAAGCAGCAGCAGCACGAGGAACACCGCAAAGGTCTGGAGGGTAAACGGCGCAAGCGGCGCCGGCGCGGGTATTGATATCCACGAGCAGACAGCCATCAGCGCAGCGCATATAGCGATATAGACGATTTCCGCGGTCGACAGACCCTTTTTTGACACAGCCGTTTCCTGCATGACGTATTCCTCCTGTTATATGCACTGTGTAAATGCTTTTTCGGACCGTATAACTTATACTATTTTTCCGGCCTGTTGTCAACCTCCGTTTTAGCGCACAGAGCCGGAGCGCCTGCGCCCGCTGCTCTCTCAGTCTTGCCGTACATCCTTCTTTCACCGTTTATTCACCGCTTTGCCCGCGATTGACTAACCGATGCCGAAAAGCTATAATTAAAATAATAATCAAACCATCAAAGCGGTGAAAAACAATGTCTGCAACCGATGAGGCGCTGCGATATATGGGCGCGCCGGGCGACGACTCTTTAAGAGAAAAAACGCAGGCCGTTCTCGACGGTCTGCGCTCCTGCTGCACGCCCGGGCAGGCTGTGAGGATTTATCCCATAGCGCGTACCGACCGGGGGTTTGTTCTGCGCGGCTCCGGCATAACGCTGGCAGGCTCAAGCGCCGATCTCATGCTCGAGGGCTGCAGCGACGCCGCCGTGTTTATCTGCACGCTGGGCTTCGGCTTTGAAAGCATGCTGCGCACCTGTCAGGCCCGCAGCATGGCAGACGCCTTCATGCTCGACGCCTGCGGCAGCGCCCTCGTCGAGGAACTCTGCGACGAAACCGAGGCGAAGATTTCATCTCTTGTAAAGGGAAAATACCTTACAGACCGCTTCAGCCCCGGCTACGGCGACCTCCCTCTCGGCGTGCAGGCCGATATATCCCGCGCCCTGAACGCCCGTAAGCTCCTCGGGGTGCATCTGAATGAATCGATGCTGTTCTATCCTTCGAAAACGGTCTCGGCCGTCGTCGGTATTTCCGACACGCCCCGCCCCGCAAGGATCAGGGGCTGCGACTTCTGTGCGCTCAATAACCGATGCGAACTGCGAAAAGGGGGCTCTCGCTGTGGCAAATAGCTTTCTCAACAACGGCTTTGTTCTTCTCGACGGGGCGATGGGCACCGTTTTGCAGCGGCTCGGCGTCAAAGCCGGCAGCATACCGGAGCTGCTCAACGTCACCTCTCCCGATACCATAATAGCCATACATAAAAGCTACGTCGATGCCGGCAGCAGGGTCGTCTACGCCAACACCTTCAGCGCCAACCGCTTCAAGCTCGGCGGGTGCGGCCATAATGTCGGCGATATCGTGCGCGCGGGGATAAAAAACGCGCGCGCCGCGGCAGGCACCGCCGCTCTCATCGCGCTCGACGTCGGCCCCCTGGGCCGACTGCTCGAGCCACTTGGCACTCTGAAATTTGAAGATGCATACGCCGCCTTCGCCGAAATAATGGACTGCGCCGAAGGCGCCGACCTTATAGTCATCGAAACCATGTCCGATCTCTACGAGGCAAAGGCCGCCCTGCTCGCCGCAAAGGAGCGCTCCTCCCTGCCTGTCATGGTCACGATGTCCTTTGAAAGCAATCAGCGCACCTATACCGGCTGCACCGCACAGAGCGCCGCGCGCACCCTGACCGCACTCGGGGCCGACGCCGTCGGCGTCAACTGCTCCCTCGGGCCGGAGGCCCTCGTGCCCGTTATAAGGACCATCGCCGAAAACACCTGTCTTCCGGTCGTCGCAAAGCCAAACGCCGGCCTGCCCGACCCCGTCACAGGGGCATACGACCTGTGCCCCTCGGCCTTTGCCGAGGCCATGAAAAAATGCATACAGGCCGGCGCCACCATAGTCGGCGGATGCTGCGGCACCTCGGTCGAATATATAAGAGCCCTGCGTCAGGCTTTGGATAATCTTCCTCTGCCCGCGAGAACTTACAGAAGGGAATTTTTCCTCTGCACCCCCACCAATCCGGTTTTCGTCGACGGCGTCAGGATAATAGGCGAGCGCATCAACCCCACCGGCAAAAAGCGCTTCCAGCAGGCTCTTTTGGAAAACGACCTCGATTACATCCTCCGCGTCGGCATCGAGCAGCTCGACGCCGGCGCTCAGATACTCGACGTAAACGTAGGCTTTCCCGGTGTAGACGAAAAAACCATGCTCCCCGCCGTGGTCAAAAAGCTGCAGAGCGCCGTCGACCTTCCCCTTCAGCTCGATTCATCCGATCCCGAGGCGCTCGAAGCGGGCCTGCGCGTCTATAACGGCATAGCCTCGGTCAACTCCGTCAACGGAGAAAAGGAGAAGCGCGGCAAAATTCTTCCGATAGTGAAAAAATACGGCGCATGCGTCGTGGGGCTGACGCTGAACGCCGGCGGTATGCCCAAAACCGCCGAGGAACGCGTCGAAATCGCCCGCGATATCCTCAATGCCGCCCAAAACACAGGTATTCCAAGAGAAAATGTCTGCATAGACCCGCTCACCCTCACCGTATCGGCCCAGCCGGAGCAGGCGCGCCAGACCCTGCGCGCCCTCGAGGTTATAAAAAACGAGCTCGGACTGAGGACCGTCCTCGGCGTGTCCAACATCTCCTTCGGCATGCCCGGACGGCCGCTCATCAACCGCACCTTTCTTGCCCAGGCGCTCGCTATGGGGCTCGATATGCCCATAATGAACCCGAACGTAAAAGAGATGGTCGATGTCATAGCGGCCCACCGCGTGCTCTGCTGTGAGGACGAGGGCAGCAGGGACTATATCTCACGCATCGCGGGAGCTCCGGCCGAGGCCCCCGACGCAAGCGGCAGCGGCATGACCCTCGAGAGCGCGGTCATGCGCGGCCTTGATTCGGCCGCGGCCTCCCTCGCAAGAGAGGCCCTTGCTGCTCAGTCCGAGCTCAGTATAGTCGAAGAGCGGCTCATTCCCGCCCTCGACGCCGTCGGCGAGCAGTACGAAAAGGGCACAATGTTCCTGCCCCAGCTCCTCAGCGCCGCACAAGCGGCGCAGGCAGTGTTCGAGGTGCTGCGCGCCTCCATGCTCAAAAGCGGCGCCGCCCCGATTAAAAAGGGCCGCCTCGCTCTTGCGACCGTTCAGGGCGACATTCACGACATAGGCAAGAACATAGTCAAAACCGTGCTCGAAAACTACGGCTACGAATGCATCGACCTCGGGCGGGACGTCCCGCCCGAGGATATCTGCCGCGCCGTGACGGAAAACGGACTTCGGCTCGTCGGCCTGTCAGCTCTGATGACCACCACCCTCCCCGCTATGGAGGAAACGATAAGGCAGCTCCACCGCCTGCCCGAGCCGCCGAAGGTAATGGTTGGCGGCGCCGTCGTCACACCGGAATATGCCGAAAAAATCGGGGCCGACGTCTATTCAAAGGATGCGCGCGAGGCTGTGGAGGCTGTAAGGAGGCTTCTTAAATCATGAATTCAGGGCTTGACATAAGAGAGGCCCTCAAATCGGGCTATCCGCTTCTTTTCGACGGCGCAATGGGCACCGCCTACGCCGCCCTGCCCGGCTGCGCCGACAAGCGCTGCGAGCAGGCAAACATAACCGAGCCCGAAAAGATATCCGCCATACACAAGGCCTATCTGGAGGCGGGCTGCAAAGCTGTAAAGACAAATACCTTTTCAGTCGGTCCTGATATCGCTTACGGCGATATAGATACTGCGCGTGAGCTCATAGCCGCAGGATGCCGCATAGCCAAAGCCGCCGCCGCGCCATACGGCGCGTTCGTCTTTGCCGATATAGGTCCCGCGCCGACCGGAATGGATATGTCCCCCGCCGAGAACTATATTCGGCAGGCCGAAATCTTCCTTGAACAGGGAATCGGCTGTTTTCTGGCTGAGACCATGACCTCCTTTGAGGGTATAGCCGAGTTTGCCCGTCAGCTCAAGGAACGAAAAAGGGACGCCTATCTCATCGTCTCCTTCGCCGTCGGGCCCGACGGCTATACGAACCAGGGCAATTCCGGCCGTGAGCTGTTTGACAGCGCCGCGGCCGAGCCCTGTATAGACGCAGCGGGCTTCAACTGCGGCTGCGGCCCCTATCACATGGCAAAGCTCATCTCCTCGCTCGATCTGCGCGGAAAAACGGTATCGGCCATGCCCAACGCGGGCTATCCCACCGTGCTCGGCCGCCGCACCGCCTACAAGGGCACGGCCGACTACTTCGCACAGACGATGGAAGGTATAATAGACGCCGGCGCCGCGATAGTCGGCGGCTGCTGCGGCACCACCCCCGAGCATATCGCCCGTCTCAGGGCCGTCCTTGACGGCAAGAGCGCTTCCCATCAGAGCGAAGGGCCTGTCTCATCGCAGATTCAATCTCGCGCAGGCAGCCCTAACCGGTTTTGGGACAAGCTCGAAAGCGGGCGCTACGTCATCTCTGTCGAATACGACCCGCCCGCAAGCGACGACCTGTCCCGCTATCTCGACGGGGTAAGGCAGCTCAAATCGGCAGGCGTCGACGCCGTCACCATACCGGACTGTCCCGTCGGCACCCCCCGCGTCGACAGCAGCCTGCTCGCCTGCCGGATAAGGCGTGAGCTCGGCGTAGACCCGCTTCCCCATATGACCTGCCGCGACCGCAATCTGAACGCGACAAAGGCCCTGCTTTTCGGCCTTTCCGCCGACGGGATACACAACGTGCTTATCGTCACCGGCGATCCCATGCCGTCGCAGAGCCGCGACGAGGTCAAGAGCGTCTTCAACTGCAACTCCAGAAAGCTCGCAAAATACGTCACGTCAATAAGCCATGACGTGATGAGCCCGTTTCGCGTCTTCGGCGCGCTGAACGTCAACGCCCGCAACTTTGAAAAGCAGCTCGAGCTTGCGCGGGACAAGGAGCAAAACGGCGTATGCTGCTTCCTTACCCAGCCCGTCCTCTCCGACGAAGCGCTTGAAAATCTGCAAACGGCAAGGCGCAGCCTTTCTGCCAAGATACTCGGCGGCATATACCCCGTTGTCAGCTACAAAAACGCCTGCTTTATGAATAACGAGATTTCCGGCATACATGTCAGCGACGAAATCTGCGAAATGTACCTCGGCCTCGACCGTGCCGAGGCAGAGGAGCTCGCTCTCTCCCTCAGCGTCAGGATTGCGGCCGACATGCGCCCCTTTACCGACGGGATCTATATAATGACCCCCTTCAACCGCGTTTCCCTCGTGTGCCGTATTATCGACGGGATAAAAAAGAGCGGCCTTGTGTGACGCAGCCCTCTCTATTCAGGCATAAAAAAGGAGCCCTTATCGGGCCCCTTTTTTATGCCTGAATAAATCTTACCGGCGCGTGCCTTCTCCCGTGTGCCGCGTCTGTCAGCCCTGCAGTCCTCTCGACTGCCTGTCCATATCCTCCACCACAATATCGTATATCTCGCCGAGCGAAGCGCAGTATTTGAGCACCTCCCACGGCTCGTCGGTGTGAAAATGAATCTTTATCAGCTCATCGTCGCCCACCACGAGCAGCGAATCCCCGTTGAAATTAGCGGTGAAATAATCGTTTATCTTATCCTCGTCAAGGCCGGTGCCCTCTATGAGCAGCTGCGTATCGTATTTGTTTTCCATCGTCCCAACACCTCCGTTGTTCAGCGTACTGCGGTATTTGCCCGCCCCTTGCGGTAAATCCCCGCCTTTCGGTAAGCCATTGCAAACTACACCGCAGTTTGATTTTAAACTTCAAAACGGATTTTGTCAATCGCACTTATCGGTGTTCCCATCACGCGATACCCTATGGAACTCTGTCCGAAGCCTGTCCTGCGTTCAAAAACGGAGGTCCCTAAGGACCTCCGCTCCTTTTGTTGTTCCAATCTTGCTTTTTTCCTGTTCCTGCGCTCTATTTGCAGCAGTCCTTTATAATCTGTGCCGCTTCAACGAGCTTCTCCATCGGGATATTCAGCGCCGGCAGCAGACGCACCCTATCCTTTGCGGTCAGGCACAGCACGCCCTTTTCCATGCAGGCCGCCACGACCTCACCCGCCGGCTTTGCGGTTTTGATGCCTATCATAAGCCCCCTGCCGCTGACGCTCTCTATGCCCTCCGCTCCTTCAAATTCAGAGAATAAATATTCGCTCTTTTTGCGCACGTCGGCCAAAAGCGCGTCGTCTATGCGGCTGAGTATGCTTATCGCCGCAGCTGCGCAGACGGGATTGCCTCCGAAGGTCGAGCCGTGGTCGCCGTAGCCGAGCACGTTCTGCACCTTTTCGCTCATAAGGGTAGCCCCGAGCGGAAGGCCGCCCGCAAGTCCCTTTGCGGTGGATACAAGGTCGGGCGAAATGCCGCAGCCCATATAGGCGTAGAGCTCGCCGGTGCGGCCGTTGCCGGTCTGCACCTCGTCGGCGATGAGAATAATGTCCCTCTCTTTTGCGTACCTTTCAACCGCCTTGAGATAGTCTGCATCAAGGGGCACAACGCCGCCCTCGCCCTGTATGCACTCGAACATTACGGCGGCGACCTTGTTTTCGTCGATGAGCTTTTTCATCTCGTCGAAATTATTTGCCTCGGCGTACAAAAAGCCCTCGGGCAACGGCCGGAACAGCTCGTGGTAATGCTCCTGCCCCGTCGCGGCGAGGGTCGCGAGGGTCCTGCCGTGGAAGCTGTTTTTGAGGGTTATTATGTTATAAAACTCCGGCCCGTGCTTGTCGGCCGCATACTTTCTTGCGACCTTAATGGCGCATTCGTTGGCCTCGGCTCCCGAGTTGGAGAAGAATACCTTTTTCATCCCCGTCCTCTCGCAGAGCATCCGGGCGAGCTTTGCGCAGGGCTCGGTATAATAGAGGTTCGACATGTGCTGGACCTTGTTCATCTGCTCGGTTACGGCTTTTTTCCACTCGTCGTCGCCTATGCCGAAGCTGGTCACGGCAAGCCCCGCGCCCATATCAATGTACTTTTTCCCCTTGTCATCCTCGACGACCGAGCCCCTGCCCGCAACTATCGTGATGGGGAACCTCTTGTAGGTGCCCGCGACATAGGTCCTGTCAATTTCCTGTATATTCATCGTCTCACTCCTTGTTTCCGACTACCATAGTACCGGCGCCCTCGTCCGTCAGCAGCTCCATGAGTATCGAATGGGGCACGCGGCCGTCCATGATTATTGCCTTTTTTACGCCCTCTTTTATCGCCCTTACGCAGCAGTCCACCTTGGGTATCATGCCGCCCGATATGACGCCGTCGTCATACAGCCGCGCGGCCTCGTCCACCGTCAGCTCGGGGATAAGGGTCGAGGGGTCCTTTGGATCCTTCAGTATGCCCGCGATATCGGTCATCAGTATCAGGCGCTCTGCGTTGAGGGCGCCCGCTATGCAGGCCGCAGCGGTATCGCCGTTGATGTTGTATATCTCGCCGTCGTCGCCGCAGCCGACGGTGGAGATCACCGGTATATAGCCCCTGTCGAGCAGGTCGGTCACGGGCGCCGTGTTTATTTTGGTCACCTCGCCCACAAAGCCGAGCCTCTCGTCCTTGCATCTGGCCCTTATCAGCCTGTCGTCAATGCCCGAAAGACCGAGCGCGCGGCCGCCCTTGGCGCCGAGCAGCCCCACGAGGGACTTGTTGACCTTTCCTGCGAGTATCATCGTCGCGATGTCCACCGTCTCCCTGTCGGTCACCCGCAGGCCGTCGACGAACTCGCTCTTTTTACCGAGCCTTGCCATCAGCTCGCTTATCTCGGGGCCGCCGCCGTGCACGAGCACCACCTTAACCCCGATCAGCCACAGCAGAACGACGTCCTCCATGACCTGGAGCTTGAGGCTCTCGGTCGTCATTGCGTTGCCGCCGTACTTCACGACGACGATCTTGCCCGTGTATTTCTGTATGTAGGGCAGGGCCTGAACGAGCACCTGCGCCCTTTCGGCGTTGGAAAAGCTCTGCATCGTCTTACCTCTTTTCGCTTTAAGTGCGGTAATCCCCGTTTATCTTCACATAATCGTACGTAAGATCGCAGCCCCACGCCTTGGACGAGGCGCTGCCGCTCTTCAAATCGATGAGTATGTCTATCTCCTTTTCGAGAAGTATCTCCTTTGCCTTCTCCTCGGAAAAATCGACGCCCGAGCCGTTTTCGCACACGAGTATCTCGCCCGCCCGGCTCTTGAAGGATACGTCTATCCTCTCTACGTCGACGTCTGCCCCGCTGTAGCCTATCGCGCACAGCACGCGCCCCCAGTTGGCGTCGGCGCCGAACATGGCCGCCTTGAGCAGGCTCGAGCAGATGACGCTCTTTGCCACCGTCTTTGCGGTCATTTCGTCGGCGGCTCCGCTCACACTGCATTCGAGCAGCTTTGTCGCCCCCTCGCCGTCGCCGGCGAGCATGCGGCACAGCTGCATATTGACCGTGTTGAGGGCCTTCATGAAGGTCTGCATGTCCTCCCCGTCGGAAACTATCTCGGCGTTGCCCGCAAGGCCGTTGGCGAGCACCGTCACCATATCGTTGGTCGACGTGTCCCCGTCGACGCTGACCATGTTGAAGGTCGAGCTTATATCGGTCGACAGGGCCTTTTGCAGCATCTTTTGAGATATCGCGGCGTCGGTCGTGATAAACACCAGCATGGTCGCCATATTGGGGTGTATCATGCCGCTGCCCTTGGCAATTCCGCCCATGCGGCAGATTTTTCCGCCGAGCTCAAACTCCACGGCGACCGATTTTCTTACGGTATCGGTCGTCATTATGCCCTCGGCCGCGGCGTCGGAGCCGTCGTACGACAGGCCCTTGACCAGACCGGGCAGACCGGATGTGATAATATCGACATTGAGGGGCTGCCCGATTACGCCGGTTGAGGCGACGACGATATCATAGGGCGATATGCCGAGCTCCTTTGCCGCAGCGCCGCACATCCTCTCGGCTATCTCGATGCCGTCGGCGTTGCAGGTGTTGGCGTTTCCGCTGTTGCAGACGATGGCCTGCGCCCTCCCGTCGGCCAAATGCTTTTTTGTAACCTTAAGCGGCGCCCCCTTGACAAGATTTGTCGTATATACCGCAGCGGCCGTCGCCGGCACCTCGCTGTATATGAGCGACAGATCGTTCTTTGTCACGTTCCTGCGTATGCCGCAGTGCACGCCCGACGCCTTGTATCCCTTTGCGGCGCAGACGCCGCCTTCGATTATCTTCATACGTTACCTCCAATATTCAAGCCTTCCGTCTCGTCAGCGCCGAGCAGCAGGTTCATGTTCTGTATCGCGGCCCCCGAGGCCCCCTTGCCGAGATTGTCAAAGCGGGATATAAGAAGAATTCTCTCCCCGTTTCCGCAGACCGTTATCTGCATATCGTCCCTCCCTGCAAAGGCGGCGGCCGATAAAAAGCCCTTTTCGTCACAATTCGGAACAAATCGGACAAGCCCGTTTTTATAGTATTCGCCGTAGACCTGCGCTATGTCCTCGGCGCCGCCGCGTATATCGGCGCGAAAGAGGGGCACCGTGACCTCCATCCCCGCATAATAGGGCGCGACAACGGGGCAGAATACAGGGGACATGTCGAGGCCGCACTCCTTTTTCATCTCGGGCAGATGCTTGTGGGTCTGCGCAAGGCCGTACTGTCTCGGCGCGTCGAGCAGCCCGTCGCGGCCCTGCGCCTCATAATCGGCTATCATGCTCTTCCCCCCGCCGGAATACCCCGTCAGCGAGAAGCAGGAAAGCCGCGTGTCGTTCGGTATTATTCCGTTTTCGACAAGCGGTGCGACAAGGGCTGTAAAGCCGCTCGCATGGCAGCCGGGATTAGCTATCCTCTTTGAAGCGCCTATCGCCTCGCGCCGCCCCGTCAGCTCGGCAAAGCCGTACACCCAGCCGGGCGCCGTCCTGTGGGCAGTAGAGGTGTCGATAACGGCCGTGCTTTCGTTTTCTATAAATGCGGCCGCCTCGCTTGCCGCGGCGTCGGGCAGGCAGAAGAATACGACGTCGGCCTCGTTCATTATTTCTCTTCGGGCCCGCTCGTCCTTTCTCAGCTCCTCGGGGAGGGTTAGCAACTTTATGTCTCTTCGGCTCTCGAGCCGCTCGCGTATGCGAAGACCGGTCGTCCCCGCGCTTCCGTCTATGAAAATCCTTGCCATCGACCTGACCCTTTCCGATATATTGACGCCGTTTTAATTATAATTCAGTGATTATTCATAATTATACATACGCCTCCGATAACAGTCAAGCATTTTTCGGCAGATATCTCATATTCGTCTATATCAATAAACAGCCCCGTGCGTACGCCGCTTCAATTCATGCAAATTTGCGCAAAAACGGGGCCGTGCCGCCCGTTTTTGCCGCCTGCGCCGTCGCCCGCCGCGCCCCTTTTCGCGGCGAGGCGCTGCCAGCCGCGCAGCTGTCCGCGCCCGCAGCCGGTCAAATAAAAAACAGCGCCGGAATTCCCCGGCGCACAAATCGGCGCTCCGCCCGGCCCGCGATTTGCCGCGCGGGCCGGGCAGTCCTCTTATTCATGTAAGATTATGCACATCTATACATTTTTCTCAGGCTCATGTCGGATGCTTGTCATGACAAAACCGCCCTCAGCCCGCAGCGTAGACGCTCTGCCCGATGGGAGAATCTCCCATAAGAAAATCGAGAGCATTGACTGTGAGTATCCCATCCTTCGTTGTACCCGATTCGTCGTCAAAGGAAATCAGCATCTTCGGATAGTTGTCCCTTATCCTTCTGAGCGGCGTGAGAAGCGCGCTCTGATTCTTCGTGTCGAGCGAGCCCGCTACCTGTATATATATCCGGCTGCGGCCGTTTACGGCGATGAAATCCACCTCGTCGCTGCCTATTTTGCCGTTGAACACCTGATAGCCGCGGCGTATCAGCTCAAAATAAACCTTGTTTTCGAGGGTCGCCGCACGGGCGTCTCTTCTCGCTCCGGTCACATAATTCTGCAGGCCGACGTCGACCACATAAAACTTCGACAGCGTCTTGAGCCTCTGCCCGGCGCGTATGTCAAAGCGCTCGGCCATATAGAAAAGGTGGGCGTTTATAAGCGTGCGCATATAGTGCTCCACAGTCTTAACCGCGACCTTCTTGGGCATCTCATCCGATACCGTCTTCGCTATGCCGGTGGCCGAGAGATTGTCGCCGGTGCTTCGCGCGAGTATCCTGATTATATCCCTCAGCAGCGCAGGGTCGGATACGCTGCCGCTGTCTGCCTCGAGCACGTCTTTTACCACTATCGAGGAGTAAGAGCCGTCCCACACCAGCCGCACCCGCTCGGTATCCAGATACTCGGGCGTGATAACGGGCAGACCGCCGTATTTAGTATACAGATCATAGACCTCCTGCAGCGAAAGCTCCGCTCCGTCGCTGGCGATATAACGGCGCCTGTGCGGCCTCTCGGCCTTGCCCGTCATGTCTGTAAAGCTGTGTGCATTTACAAACTCGCCGAGCGACAGGGGCAGCACGTCTATAACGCCGTAATCCCCGCTTCTGACGGCGTCGACTTTGTCGGATATGACCGAGCGCACCGACGAAACGATTATAAGCCGGTTGTTGCTTCGGCGATATTCAAGGTTGACGGATTTTTCCCAATCCGCCACATGAGAGACCTCGTCGAGAATAAAAACAGTCGGTCCGCCGAGCGCATATTTACTCAAAAAAATCTCGTCAATTTCTTTTTTCGTATAGCGCTCCGTGCTGATCTTCTCAAAATCCACCCGAACGATATTCTCCTCCTCGCCGAGCGTGTCTCTGAGCAGCTTTTCAAACTGTAAGGCGATGCAGCTTTTGCCCGAACGGCGCACGCCGGTCACGAATATTACCCTTTTGCTGTCCAGCAGCCTGAGCAGCTTTTTATTGTAGAGAGGTCTTTCCACAGCCTGAAAATCCTTCATACGCTTTTGTACCATCCTTCCGAAAGCCATGTGCTCCGCCGCGTTGGTAGTGCGTTATATTCCAATAAAAGTATACTATAACTTTATTTTTATTTACAATACCAAACTCCATGTTTTTTTTGCAAGATTATCTGTCTGTCGATTGCTTCAAAGCGATTTTTCAGCATTTTACATGGGTTATTTAATTAAGATATCTAAAAGCTCGGCATATCTTTGTGTTGTTTCAACAATTACTCTGTTGATTTTTCGGCGTTTTGCCTCCTTCACATCCGTTCACATGCAAAAGCCGTGCCAACCGTCGATATCACGGCGGTCGACACGGCTGCAGGCTCCGGCGCGGCAATGCGCGCAGCGGTCATCGTCGCAAGCCTCCTTTGGACTAACCGTCACTATCGTCCTGCTGATGCTCAAGGGAAACACTGAGCACAAAACGGTCCAGCAGTGCGCTCAGCCTGTCGCCCATCTCCGGCCCGCTCATGCCTTCCCCGCTCCAAAGCGCCTCGCACAGCAGACCGATAAAGGTATAGCGGCAGAGCTCCGCCAGCTCGTCCAGCAGCTCCTGCGGCACGTTTCTGTCGGCCGCAAGCGCACGCACATGCTCGCCGAACAGTCCCCGCGTAAGTGAAAACAGATATCTGTCGAGCATTTCGCAGGGCATTTTGCGATATATATTGCGTATGGAATCGGCCTTTTCCAAAAACAATCGAAAGAGCCTCCCGACGCTCCTGTCGGCGGGCGCGACGCAGCCGCCGGCCGCGCAGTCCTTCATCCGCTCTCCCAGCCAATGGCCGAGCAGCTGATATATGTCCTGATAATGGTAGTAAAACGTATTGTGGCTCAACCTGCACCGTTTGACAAGCTCTTTTACCGTTATTTTTTCAAACGGCATCTCCTCGAGCATATCGCTGAATGTGGAAATTATCGCCATCTGCGTATATTTTTTCATAGAGCGCCCTCCCCGGCGTCGCCGCCCGAGCCGTCGATCCGCCCACGCTGAATGACAACGGCGTGAACCCTTCCCCGTCCCACCCTTGCGGATGGGGCTAAAAAACCGCAGAAATCAGCTTATAATGCAAAAGTTGACAATAAATTTATAACATTTAATTAAAAAAATATAACAGTATTACAGTTTCTTTCTTATAATTATTATCTCACAATCGTGCTTTCAAATCAATGCTTCGTGCCCGTCCAACCGGCAAAAGATTATACGGCAGGACGGGAGGCCGCTGCGGTGCTTGCCGCAGCATATTTATTGCAGCTTGCTTTATAACGTGGACAAATCAAAGCGCATGTAATATAATGTTTATCTATAACAATCGGCCGAGAGGAGCTGACCGGCATGCTCAAAAGCGTATATGCAAACATAGCCATGCAGTCGCAGCCGGCCGCGGTCATAGCCTCTATCGCCGCCGTTCTATTCGTCGGCTACCTTGCCGCGCGTCTTACCAAACCGGTGCGGCTGCCCAATGTGACCGCCTATATTCTGGCCGGCATACTAATCGGTCCTTTTTGCCTCGATATGATACCGGAGAGCTTTGTCGCAGGCACGGAGTTCCTGCCTGACGTGGCTCTGGCCTTCATAGCCTTCAGCACCGGCGAATTCTTCCGTTTCTCCACTCTGAAGAAAAACGGCGTAAAAGTTGTTGTCATAACGATTTTTGAGGCCTGCCTCGCCTCTGTTCTGGTTTTTGTCGTCTGCTCCTTTATTTTGAGGCTGAGCACGGCCTTCAGCGTTGTGCTCGCCGCCCTCGCTTCGGCCACGGCTCCGGCGTCGACCATAATGACCATACGTCAGACCAAATCCAAGGGCGACTTTGTAGACACCCTCCTTCAGGTCGTCGCTCTGGACGATATAGCGGGGCTGGTGCTTTACAGTGTAGCCATATCGATAGCCCTTGCATCCGCCTCGGGCAGGCCGGTGAGCCCCTCCGATATCACGGGGCCTGTATTTGTCAACCTCGGCGTTCTGCTCCTGGGCGGTCTTTTCGGCCTGCTTATGAGGCTCTTTATGGCAAAAAAGCACTCGACCGACAACCGTCTTATCGTCTCAGTCGCGCTTTTGCTGTCGTTTTGCGGTATATGCGCCGTGCTGAATATCTCCCCGCTTCTGGGCTGCATGTCTATGGGCACCGTCTACATCAATCTAACCGACGACGACAAGCTCTTCAAGCAGCTCAACTATTTCAGCCCGCCGATACTGCTCATGTTCTTCGTGCGCTCCGGCCTCTCCTTCAGGCTGGATATACTGTTCAGCGGCTCGCAGGACGTCGGCGGCTCCCCGCTGCTCGCCGTAGGCGTCCTCTACTTCTTCACCCGAATCATCGGCAAATACTTAGGCGCTCTCGCCGGCTGCGCGCTGACCGGTAAATCGCCTCTTGTCAGCCGTTATCTCGGCCTTGCGCTGATACCGCAGGCCGGTATTGCAATCGGCCTTGCCGCCCTCGGAGCGAGGGTTCTCGGCGGCGATGCGGGCGCGGCCCTGAATACCATAATCCTCGCCTCGAGCGTGCTCTATGAGCTCATCGGCCCCTCCTGCGCAAAGCTTGCGCTCTATCTTTCAAAATCCTATTGCGATAATCTTGAGGATATCGTTCAGGTCAGCGAGGTCGACGAAAACAATGTCAAAAAGACCGAGCTTGAGCTGCTTATTGAGCGTATCGGAAAAATCCAGCAGGAGCTTCCTCCCCACAACGTCGGCGCAAGCGAGGAGGAGGCGGCCTTCAACGAGGCGGCGCAGGAGTTCAGCGAGCCGTCGGACTATATTATCCGCAGACCGTTCATGAGAAACAACAGGAGGTAGAATATATGAACATAACCGATCCCATCGGCGCATTATTAGGTCCGTGGGCAATGGAACCATGCACCGCGTCAGCCCTTCTCCGGCTCGCCTTGTCCTTCGTCTTCGGCGCCCTCCTCGGGTGGGAGCGCGCCTCCAAGCGCCACGCCGCCGGTCTGCGCACCTTCATTCTCGTTCCCCTCTCATGCGCGATGGCCATGCTGCTCGACGCCTCCGTCGGCTCGGGGATTCCATGCATATCCGCCGCGGTGATGGTAGGCATAGCCATCATTTCAAGCAATACGATTCTCTTTACCGCAAAAAGTCAGATAAAGGGGCTGACCACCGCCGTCGGGCTCTGGGCGAGCGGCGTCATGGGCCTCGCATTCGGCTCCGGACTTTACACCGTCGCCGTCGTGGGCTTTTTCGCCCTGCTGTGCTGCCTTTATCTCTTCCCAGTGCTCGAGAGGACCCTCAAGGACCGCTCCAATCATTTCGAGGTGCATCTCGAGCTGAAGAGCAAATACAATCTTCAGGATTTTGTCACCACCATACGCCGTCTGGGCCTTCGGATAGACGATATAGAGGCCAACCCCGCATACGCCAACTCGGGCCTGAGCGTCTATTCGGTCTCGGTGACCATTGTGAGCGCCGAGCTTAAGAAGTATAAGACTCACCACGAGATAATCGAGGCTCTTCGTTCGCTCGATTACGTATACCACATAGATGAGATTTAACGGTTTTTTATCCGGACATATAAAAACGGGGCAGGCGCCGCCTGCTCCGTTTTTATATTGTCAGGCGCCCGTCAGCGGAATACCTCTCCATCCTCAGGCCACAGTCTCCCCTGCGGCGCCGTGGATTCCCCCGCTGAAAAAACGAGCGTATCCCCCCGCCTGTCGAGCGCGAATACATACGCCTCGTCCATCGTCCGGAGCGTCAGTCTGCCATCCTTCTCGGTATAATATCCACAGCCTAAATAGCTGCTCACCGGTGAAAAGGTGAATACGAACTCCCCGCTGTCGTAGAGCGATATCGAACGCTTGCCCAGACTGTCGCTGTTTTCCGACACATAAGTCCTTATCAAGCTTCCGTTGGGAAATGTCCTTTCCGGATAGGAAACCGAGCTTATTTGGGCCTCAACGGGCATGTCGTCGGCAGTCTGCCCCTCCCGCAGGGCTATCGTTACTAACCACGTCTCCCGCTGCCCGTCGCCGCCGTCATACTCGTTTATATTCAGACCTATCGTTATAACCCCGCCGTCTGTTCTGACGTAATCGGGCATTACGCGGTCCTGCGAGGAGCGCGTATCGGCGCAGACGAGGACAAGCTCGTTCCCACCGTCGAAAAAGCCGTCGTCGTAAACCGCTGCCGCCTGCGAAAAAGAAGGGACGCCGTCGTATGTTTTTTCCTTAATCTCCCCGCTCACCGCGCGAACAAACGCATCCAGCTCCGCGCGGTTTTTCACCCTCACCGCCGGCAGATATCTGACGCTGCTGAGAACCATTTTGTCATTGCCGCCGCCAAGGCGTATCATCTCGGAAAAAATCGCATCGGAGTCGCCCACGGGGCTCGCCTGCCAGCTGTAACCCAGCTCCTTCACCACGGGATTATCCTTGTGGAATTCAATAAATTCGCCGACCCCCTCGGTGCGTATGTCGATCATCTCGTCATAACCGTCGCTCGCCTTAAGGTATATATACATGGGCGGATTTTCATCGGGAACGCCCCCAATTAAAAGCGAGAACATCTCGTCTATCTCATATATGCGGATATAGAGCCCCGAGCCCCCCTCGCGGTATTGATAATCCTCGAAATCGGCCCAGCCGAGCTCATCCCCCTTCAGAGAAAGGGCGGACACCTCCTCCAGCGTCAGCCGCCTTAGTCCGTCGGGCACGGTCGGCGCGGCGGCAGGTCCGCTCCCGCCCTCAATAAAGCTGTTCTCGTATATATCGAGAAACCGCGTCACAAAATTCGCCTGCGCCCGCTCGCGCTCGGTCCCCTCCGTCACCTGCCAGCCGTACGTCTTATACATTTCATATCGGCTCTCGCTGAGCGGCTCCAGAGCGAATTGGCGGCGTATGAGCTCAATCCCGTCCTTATATTTCTCCCGCAGCGTCTTAAAGGCCTTTTGGGGATTCTTGAAAACGGCCCTGCCGTACCTGTCGGCACCTATCTCAAAGTCGGGGCTTTCCGCGGTGAACAGCCCGACGTCCACATTCCCCACGGCGTTCCCCTGCCCGGGCACGTATTCGCTTACCCACGGATTCTTTACGTCCGCATCCTTCGGGCTCGTCAGAAAGCATACCGCGCTTACGGCGCAAACGACCACGGCCGCCGCGATTATCCACAGCGCCGGCTTTTTATAGCTGAGCACGCTCTTTATCCTGCCCTTTACCCCCACCTCGCCGAACGCCAGAGGGCAGGCGCCGGCCGGACCTGCGTGCGTTCCCAGCGACAGCAGGGCCTGTGAATAATCGGCCCGCTGCTTTTCGTCCATGTCCTTTATCACCGCTTCGTCGCAGGCGAGCTCAATATCCCTGCTCAACAGCATATAGGCGAGCCATATCAGCGGGTTGTACCAATAGAGCGACAGCAGGAGAAACCCCAACGGCTTTATCAGATGATCTCTTCTTTTTATGTGCATCTGTTCATGGGCCGTTACCGCCGCTTCGTCCTTTGGACCAAGAGAGAAGGGCATATATATTCTCGGGCGCAGAACGCCGAGCACAAAAGGCGAAGCGACTCTCTCGCTCTGATATATGTTCTGATGAAGGCGCACCGCAGTCCTTACCCTCAGCCTCAGCCTCACATAGCTTGCCGCCGCATATATCAGCATAACGGCCATACCTGCAAGCCATATCAGGGACAAAACGAAGCCCCATATCTGTAAAGGATTTGCGCTTGCCGCCGGTTCGGGGGCAAAGGTCCGTATCATATACGGATTTACGCTGCTGTTCAGCGCCGGGATGCCGCTGTGAATCGTCGGCTCCGCGGCGTAGATTATATCGGGGCTGACCGTCTCGGCGCTTGGAATAAGGCTCAGCCTGCTCTCAATCGGAATCGGCATAACGAGCCTAAGAGCTACTATCGCCCACAGCACAGGTATTATCCGTTTGGGCGCCCTTTTGAGCGCCAGCCGCAGGAATACGACCGCAATGACGACCCACCCTGCCGTTATGCTCATGTTCAGCATTCTCAAAAAAAGCTCAGTCACCCTTCTTCCCCCCTCGGTACCTGTCTATCAGTCTCTGCATTTCGTCAACAACCTCGTCGGTCAGCCTTCTGTCCTTGGTAAAGGCCGCGACGAAGGCGGGCAGCGAGCCGTCAAACTTCTTTTCCACCAACTCGTCTATCTCGGCCCGCTGCACCTCGTCCCTGCTGACGAGCGAGCTGACAAGGGTATTCTCATTTTTCAGCACCCCGCGTTCCGACAGACGCTTTATGACGGTATAGGTGGTCGTCGGCCTCCAGCCCAGCCTTTGCCTGCACAGCTCGACGAGCTCGCCGCTCTTTATCGGCTCGTTCTCCCATAAAATAAGGCAAAAACGATATTCGCTCTCAAAAACCTTCGGCGTGTTCAAATCCTCTTATCTCCTCTCTAATGCAGTAGAGTGATTATAGTCTAATGCATTAGAGCTGACTTGTCAACACCATCCTCCCTAACTGCAAAAACGGCGGCGGGATTCTCCCGCCGCTGTTTTTTTTATTCCCGCGCGGGATCAGCCTTCCCGCGCCGCCTCCTCGTATCTTTTTTCGAGCAGGCGGCTGTACCGCTCCGCCCTTTCGCGCAGCGTCATGCTCTCGGCGGAAATCCTCTCTGCTTCAAGCTCATCCGTCATCCACAAGAGCTCCTCCGTATAGCTGATTTTCTCGCCTGCCGTACAGATAAGGGGATAGCGCCCTATCGGATAATAATAATCCTCTCCTGCATATCGGGCCGCCGAAGCCACCTCGCGGTCGGTCGAAAACAGTATGCGGCTGCTTTTCCAAAGCTCGTTTGCCCTATCGACGAAGCCGACCAGAGCGTCGACGTCTATCGCCGGAGCCGGCCGCGGCATCGCGTAGAACTCCACAAGGCTGTTCTCCGCCGCTGTAAGGCCGTCCGTTCCGAGCTCCCACAGAACATAGCCGTATTGCGCAATCCCCGTCGACCTGTATGGCATGTACTGCATAAGATATGTCCTGCCGCCGAGCTCGCACAGAGCGTAGGTCTGCCAGCCGGCGTGCGCGTCGGATACGCCGTCAAGCTCGCACAGCCTCGTCCCATCCGCCGCCTCTATCCACGGCGTCGTATAGTGCTTTTCGTTGAATTCCTCCATGTCGAGAGCTATTCTCTCCGGGGCGCCGTCGCCGTTAAGATCGGCCTGCCAGTATACATGCCGGTCGGCAGACTCGCCGCCGCCTGCGAAAAGGTCTGCATACAGCTCCCTGACCCCTTCGCCCGATTCTTCGGGCAGGCTTGCGCGCAGCTCCAGCCCGGTCAGATACCCCTGTGTAAAGCGGTAGGTCTTTCCAGCCATCCAGCTTCGCCCGTCGTTCTCCTCGGCGAAAAAGCGGATCGGCCGGTAATTCCCATATTGGTCGAGGGTTACTCCGCTCAGGTCGATATCCCAGTTTTTGGCCGGCCTGTAATCCTTCGGCAGGGTAAACGCCCCCTCGCCCGTCGATGCATCCCATACAATGCTCTTCTCCAATTCGTCGAGCGCCTCCTGCGCCGTGATGCTTCCTGCGGCATTGAAGGCAAAGACCGCCGCAACCGCAGCGCACACCAGCGCCGCAATGACCGTCACCTGCAGCGTCGGCCTTTTGTACCTCATCACATTTACCACCCTCGATTTCGTATCCCCCTCGCCGAAGGCAAGCGGCGCGCCGACCGGCATGCCGCCCGTGACCGTGAAGCGCAGCAGCGTCTGGGAATAATCGGCCCTTACCTCCCTGCCGAGCTCTTTTATCACAGCCTCGTCGCACGCCATCTCCATATCCCTGCGGGACAGTATGAAGGCCGCCCACACAAACGGATTGAACCAATGCAGGCACAGCGCCGCGAAAGCGAGCAGCCGCCACAGCGGGTCGCCGCGTCTGATATGCCGCCTCTCGTGCGCCAAAACGTAATCGCGCTCCTGCGGGGTCAGCCGCGGCGGAAGATATATTGCGGGACGGAAAATCCCCATCACAAACGGCGTGTCTATACGGTCGGCGCGAAAAACTCCGCCGCCCTCAGGCACAGCCTCCGCCAGCGCCCGCCGCAGCCGAATGTACTGTACGGCGGACAGGACAGAAAGCGCCGCCGCGCCGAAAAGCCACACATACTTGACTTTCTTTGCCGCGTTGAAGTCTGCCGCTTTGCTTTCAGCTTCGTCTGCCGGCGCCGCCGCAGCTATTCTCATTTCAGCCGACCCTGCGGCGAAGCCTTCCTCGTCAGTTCTCCCCTCCTGCGCCGCGTCGATTGACTGCCGGGTCTCCACGCCCATGAGGGAACCGGCTGTCGCCGGTATTATTCCTGTCGGCGCTTCAACCGAAAACGGGAGCAAAAGCCGCAGCAGCACCACCGCCCACAGCGCATGGGAGAATACCCGCGGCGCCCTTTTGAGAAGCAGCCTCGCCGCGAGCACCGCGACTGTGACAACAGAGCCCGTAACGCTCATGCGCACAATCGCCGCAAATATCATATCAAGCGTCAAAGCGTCTCACCCCCTGTTTTCGTCGATAAATCTCTGTATCTGCTCTACCTCCTGCGCCGTCAGCTTCTTTCTCGTGGCAAAGGCCGCGAGGAACAGCGGCAGCGAGCCCGAAAAGGTCTCGTCGACAAATTTTTCGCTCCTTGCCGCCGCGAACTCATCCCGCGACAGAACGGATTTTACCATGCCGTTCTCGTTTTTGAATATTCCCTTGTCCGTCAGCCTGCGCAGTACTGTGTATGTCGTCGATTTTTTCCACGACAGCGCATTTTCGGCCAGTCTTACCAGCTCGGTCGACGAAACGGGCTCGTTATCCCAGATAAGCTCGGCAAAGCGGGTCTCGATCTCTCCCAGATGATATTCCACGGCGGTTCCCCTCCATTTTTGGTCTACACGATATAAACCTCTTTTGATATTAGTCTACAACATGTAAACCCGATTGTCAACAGCCGTGCGGAATTTTAAGAGTCAATTTCTTCGTTATGCATTACGCTACAAATCCCCTATGGCAAAGCCATAGGGGATTTGTAGCGTAATGTAATATAAACCTGTCTCAATTCTACAATAAGCGAATTCTTCGACGTTTTGTTTTTATTTCTTCCGCCGTAATGAAAAACAGCATAATAATTATATATGACAATTTATCCGTATAAGCAATTGTTCCGATTTGCATAAAGATTTTAACAACCAACATTGTCATCACCAAACATGCTATACTGTCGCGTTCTTTTTTTGACCTAATCCAAAGTCTTCTCAGAGGAAATATATACCATGTATAATAAATTATCGTTCCGAACAGCCCTAACGAAGCCAACATCTCCACATAATTATTATGAAGGTAATATAGTTTTCCAACTGCAGCTTGAGCGATATAAATCCCATTTCCTATGCCAACTCCCGTAAATGGTCTCTCAAAAAAAGCATTCAGTCCCGCTTTAATCAATTCCAGTCTGGCGACTGTAGAAGAATCAGTTTCTCCATAGTTAATGAAAAGCATCATCAAGTAATCCATTCTGTGCCTTATAAGGTCAAAAGCCGGTAATCTCATCAGATTATACAGTAACGTTATCAATAAGATTGCCTGTACTACACTTTTAATCTTCTTAATCCCCTCAGCTTTTAACGCAAAGAACGTAAATATACCAATTAACAGCGATAATATAACCGTCTTACTTCCGGTTCCGAAAGAAACCAAAACACAAATTATTATAGTAAACCATGCTGCTTTTCTTTTTTCGTAATAAACATACCAAACGCCGATTAGAGCCGTAATTGACAGAATCATCCCTATTTTATTCACATTTGTAATATCTCTTCCCATTCTGAGCCCATGCGTTATTCCGTATATATATGCTGAAAGCCCATAATAATGCACTATGTAAATCGCAAACAGCGTTCCGGTAACACACAACGTCCAAATAACATATCTGACCTTGTTGTTTTTCTTAACATAATTATAAAGTAAAATAAACATAATCATGAGTTGAACAAGTGTAAAGCATTTTATTAAAGCGGCCGATTTATCATACGACCATATAACTGATATTAAACAGAATGATGTAAAAGCTGCAAATATTTTTGCGAAACATGTCAATACAAATTTCTTCTGTCGTAAAGCATAAAAAAGCAGCAACAGCATCAAAACCAAAGCTATGCACTTGGAGACTATGTCTCCCGTAGTAAAAGAAAAAATATATATGCTTTCAATATAACAAAAAATAACAAAATCAATTGCCTTTGTAACCGATAGTCTAATTCTTAACATACTATAACCCCGATGTTTTGACAAAACCCTATATTTGGGCATGAATAGTAATACATGAATATTATAGTATGCATTTTGCATTTTATCAATGCGTTTTGCAATTTTTATGAGATTTTGTGTATTCACTTCTTTACTATTAAGTATGAGGTGAGCAAAATGAGTTTCGGTGATAGGCTCCGTTCTTTGCTTGAAGAACGCGGGATTACGCAGAAGGAATTAGCGAGCAGAATCAATATTGCTGCTTCTACTATGGGTTGTTATGTTCAGAACATCCGCGAACCAGATTTCGCTACTCTCAAGCTGCTGGCGGATTATTTTGATGTTTCAACCGATTTTTTACTTGAGCATCCGTCAAAACACAGCGAATCCAAATTGGACGACGATCTTCTACGTATTTTTCACAGTCTTTCTGAAGATCATAAGGCATTGTTTCTTGAGCAAGGTAGGGCTTTTATACGTTTGAATTTAAAATAGCTGACTTTTGTCTGATTTTTGCATAATCTCCCGGTAAACTTCAGTTCGACGGAGCATTTGCTCCGTCGAACTTTTTTCTGTCCGGCGCTCCCCCCTCCCCGCCGACGAACGGAAAATTTAATTTTTTATTTCTTTTACTGCACTTCCTGCCCGCCCGTTATACCGGCGTTATATCAGATTGTTTATAATATAACAAAGGTATCCCCGGCATACTTAAAACGCTCTTTCCGCGAGCTGGAATAATACTTGGAAAACAAGGCAGTATAAGTATAAACATAAGAAATAAGGTCCGCATCGTCAGCAAGACGTGCAGAAGGAGGCCGTTTCCCATGAAGACAGCATTTTTCGACACCAAGCCGTACGACAGACAGTATTTTGAGCTCTACGGCGGGCAGCGCGGTATGGAATTCAAATTCCTCGAAGCCAAATTGAATGAGGATACGGCCGAGCTCGCAAACGGATGCGACGCCGTCTGCGTCTTTGTAAACGACACGGTCAACGCCGCCGTCATAGACAGGCTCTATGCCATCGGAATAAGAATCCTTGCCCTGCGTTCGGCCGGCTACAACAACGTCGACCTCGCCCACGCCTTCGGCAGGATACATGTCGTGCACGTTCCCGCCTATTCTCCGTTTTCCGTGGCCGAGCATGCAATGGCGCTGCTTCTTACCTGCGCAAGGCGCATACACAAGGCCTACAACCGCACGAGGGACTTCAATTTCTCCTTAAACGGCCTTACCGGTCTCGACCTGCACGGCAGGACCGTCGGCATCATCGGCACAGGCCGCATAGGCAGGGTGTTTGCCGGTATATGCCGCGGCTTTGATATGGATGTCATCGCCTTTGACAAGTATCCGGACGAGAACAGCGGTATTAAATACGTCCCGCTCGACGAGCTTTTTGAAAAAAGCGACGTCATCTCCCTTCACTGCCCACTTACGGATGAGACGCGCCACATTATAAACTCCGATGCCATTGAAAAAATGAAAAAGGGCGTCACAATCGTCAACACCTCGAGGGGCGCCCTTATCGACGCCTCCGCCCTGCTCGACGGCATAAAGGGCCGGAAAATCGGCGCCGCCTGTCTTGACGTCTACGAGGAGGAGGCCGACGTTTTCTTTGAGGATATGTCGGGCCATATAATGAACGACGACCTGCTCGTAAGGCTGATATCCATGCCCAATGTCATCGTCACATCCCATCAGGCCTTTCTGACGCAGGAGGCCCTTGAAAACATCGCAAAGACCACCGTATCCAATATCCTGTCCTTTTTCAACAACGACGGTATATGCGACAACGAGCTGTGCTTTCGCGGCGGCAGCATCGAGCTGTGCAAAAACGGCCGAAGCAGGCGCTGCTTTTAAATATGTCCGGTATGATTGGAATTATTGTCAGGTTTTTTTGTATTCTGTGTTTGTTAAAGTATTGACATTCTACTTTTGTTAAAGTATAATCAATCCAGCGATTATATGTCACCGGCGGCAAAAAACCGCTCCATGCGCCGCCTTGCAGCAGCACGATCTCAAATAAATCATATAAAATTTTCAGGAGGCAATGTCAAAATGAAGAACTATTTCGATCTCAAGGGAAACGTAGCCATCGTTACCGGCTGTTCGACCGGTCTGGGCGTTCAGATGGCAAAGGCCCTCGCAAGTCAGGGCGCTAACATAGCCGTAGTCGCCCGCCGTCAGAATCTTATCGAGCAGGTGGCCGCCGACATCGCAAAGGAGTACGGCGTCGAGACCCTCGCCGTGCGCTGCGACATCACCGATACCGATGCGGTAAACGCTATGGTTGACGCGGTCCTCGCCAAATTCGGCCGCATTGATATACTTATAAACAACGCCGGCACCGGCGCTGTGGCTCCCGCCGAGGATATAACCGATGAGCAGTTCGGCAACGAGATGAATATAGACCTCTTCGGCTCCTTCCGCGTAGCGCGCTCGGTTGCGAAGAAAGCCATGATACCCGCAAAGTACGGCCGCATAATCAACATCGCTTCCATGTACGGCCTTGTGGGCAACAAGATAGCGGGCTCGGCTCCCTATCATGCGGCAAAAGGCGGCGTTGTAAACATGACCCGCGCTCTCGCTGCCGAGTGGGGCAAATACTGCATCACCGTCAATTCAATATGCCCCGGCTACTTCTATACCGACCTTACCCGCGACACGCTCAATTCCGATTTCTTCCAGCAGAATGCCAAGACCATGATCCCCGAGGAGCGTTACGGGGAAGAGGGCGAACTTGATACCGCCGCGCTCTTCTTCGCCTCCCCCGCCTCCTCCTACGTAACCGGCGTAAACCTTCCCGTGGACGGCGGCTATACCGCAATGTAACGGTTTCCGGCAGAATCGCCGTATACGCCGTGCGCCGCGGCGGCATAATTCAGCGCGCAAAAGCGGCTCCCTGACGGGGCCGCTTTTATTTTCCTCAGTATACGCTTTTACGCTTTTACGCTTTGGGCGTCTTTTCCGTCTTATACCTATAATTTTTAACGGAACGAAAGGAGTGACATCGTATGAAAAACACCATTATCGAGAAGGTCCACGCAAGGCAGATAATCGACTCGCGCGGCAATCCGACCGTTGAGGCCGAGATAACCCTCGCAGACGGCACGACCGGTCTCGGCGCCGCCCCGAGCGGAGCCTCCACCGGCGAATTTGAAGCGCTTGAGCTGCGCGACGGCAACAAAAGCCGATACTGCGGCAAGGGCGTTTCAAAAGCGGTTGAAAACGTAAACACCTTCATAGCCGATGCCGTCGCCGGTCTCGACGCATCCGACGTCTGCTCCGTTGACGCCGCAATGCTGAGGGTCGACGGCACCGTGGACAAATCACATCTCGGCGCAAACGCTATACTCGCCGTGTCGATTGCCTCGGCAAGGGCTGCGGCAGACTCTCTCGGCCTTCCTCTCTACCGTTTTCTCGGCGGTGTGAACGCAAACCGCCTGCCCGTTCCCATGATGAATATCCTCAACGGCGGCGCCCACGCGAGCAACTCGGTCGACACGCAGGAATTCATGATAATGCCGGTCGGCGCCCCCTCCTTCAGCGAAGGGCTGCGATGGTGCACCGAGGTGTTCCACTCCCTTCAAAGGCTGCTCAGGGACGAGGGGCAGACCACCGCGGTAGGCGACGAGGGCGGCTTTGCTCCCGACCTCGGCTGCGACGAGGATGCAATAGAATATATTCTCGCCGCCATCCGCGCCGCGGGCTGCGAGCCCGGTCGGGATTTCGTCCTCGCTGTCGACGCCGCCTCCTCCGAATGGAAGAGCGAAAAAGGAACGGGCTTCTACCTCCAGCCCAAGTCCGGCAGGGAGTTCACCTCGGACGGGCTTATCGACCACTGGGCTTCGCTCATAGACAAATACCCCATCGCCTCCATAGAGGATCCCCTCGATGAGGAGGATTGGGATGGCTGGCGGGAATTGACCGCAAAAGCAGGCTCGACAGTCCAGCTTGTAGGCGACGACCTGTTCGTTACCAACACCGAACGGCTGAAAAAGGGCATAAAAAACCGATGCGCCAACTCGATACTGATTAAGCTCAATCAGATAGGCAGCGTATCCGAGACGCTCGAGGCCATAAAAACCGCCCATAAGGCTGGCTATACCGCCATCGTATCCCACCGCTCGGGCGAAACGGAGGACACCACAATCGCCGACCTCGCCGTTGCCCTCAACACCTGCCAGATAAAAACAGGAGCCCCCTCTAGGAGCGAGCGCGTCGCAAAGTACAACCGCCTCCTTCGCATCGAGGAGGAGCTCGGCGACTTGAGCGTCTATCCGGGCAAAAACGCATTTTAAGCGATTTTTCCGCACAAAAAGCGGACGGCCCTGCGCCCGTCCGCTTTTAATTATGCTTATACTGATTTTATTCCCCGAACATCTTATGCACCATCTCGACCGCCCTCGCAACGCCGAGGGGTATGCTCGTCAGCACGGGGGTCTTTACGTGCTCGACCTCGGGCATAATTGCTATCATGCTGCCCTGTGCGAGCACGATGACGTCATACTTGCCGTCGAGGTCCTCTATCTGCTTTTTGAGCTGGTCGTTGTGCGATTTTACGTCGCCCCTGAACAGGGCCTCCATCGCGTGTGCAAGGACGAAATCGGTCACCTTTACCTCCTTGCCCGCGGCCCTTGCCGCCGACTCGATCAGCCTGTGGGAGGGGCCGACGGTGGTGGTGTTGGTGGTAATCATGGCGATATTGCTCCCCAGCTCGACCGCCTTTTCGGCCATAGCCTGGTCGACCTTCAGAACCGGAATATCAATCAGCTTGCCGTAAATATCCGACACCTCGGATACGGTCGAGCACTGGTTGACGATAAGACAGGCCCCCATCTCCTGGGCCATCTGGGCGTAATTGCAGAGCCTTTTTATCGTGCTCGGCGTCGGTCCCTGATTTGCCAGCAGGTCCTCAATGAGGGAATCGTCTGCTATGTAGCTGATGCGTATCGACGGGTCAAGCTCCTTGAACATACGCTTGAAATCGGCATAGTTTGACATGCTGGTGCCTATGACGCAAATCTGTTTGTTCGGCATTGTTTTCCTCCTTTTTTCTCTTGCGAGCAGAACCCGCTTTTTCTGTATCTGGGGATATTATAACCCCTCTGCTCCGTACAAAGCAATATCGGGGAAAATAAAAAGCGGCCCCGCGGATTTGGGCGGCACAATACAGGGAAACGGCAGCCGCAAGAATTATTGCGGCTTTGCGCCGTATGTTGTATAATTTATATATCCGCAATCATTTTATAAGAAACAGAGGCGAAAAACATGGAACAAATCGGCGCATTCCTTCACCGTGCCGCCCGTAAGTATTCAGATACAAGTCTGATTGTGCGTATTCTGGTCGGGATGCTCATCGGAGCGATTGCCGGCGTTGCAATCCCCAGGGCCGGCGTAATCACCGTTTTGGGCACAATGTTTGTCAGCGCGCTGAAGGCCATAGCCCCGCTGCTGGTCTTCGTGCTGGTGACAGCTTCGCTTGCAAACGGATACGCGGCGCTTGACAGGCGCTTCGGCTTTATCATTTTCGAGTATCTGTTTTCCACCTTCGTCGCAGCTTTGGTTGCCGTCGTTTTCAGCTTTCTCTTTCCGGTAACCATGACCCTGACCGGAGTCTCTGCGCAGGCGGAATCGGTCCCCTCCGGGGTCGGAGAGGTCCTGCACAATCTGCTTGTCGGCATGTTTACCAACCCTGTCAGCGCCATAGCTTCGGGGAACTACATCTCAATCCTGTTCTGGGCCGCCGTCTTCGGAATCCTTGCAAAAAGGCTGGCGTCCGAGGCTACGATATCCGTGTTCCGTGATTTTTCCGAAATCCTGTCAATGGCCGTAAGAGGGATAATCAACCTTGCCCCCTTCGGCATAATGGGTCTGGTCTTTCAAAGCGTTTCCGAAAGCGGTCTTTCCATCTATACCGACTACGGAAGGCTTATCCTTCTGCTTGTCGGCACAATGGCGACGGTGGCGTTCATCGTCAACCCTTTTATAGTTTTTCTTATCCTCCGCCGCAACCCCTACCCGCTTGTTTTCAGATGCATAAGAGAAAGCGGAGTCACCGCCTTTTTCACACGTTCCTCCGCTGCGAATATTCCCGTCAATATGCGTCTTTGCGAGAGGCTCGGCCTCGACCCCGACGTATATTCGGTATCCATCCCTCTGGGGGCAACGATAAACATGGACGGCGCCGCAGTGGTTATTACGATAATGGCTCTGGCTGCCGCCCGTACGCTGGGTATTGCCGTTGATTTTCCGTCGGCTGTGATTCTTTCGCTGCTCAGTACGCTGGCCGCCTGCGGAGCCTCCGGCGTCGCCGGCGGCTCGCTGCTGCTGATACCTATGGCCTGTTCCCTTTTCGGCATATCAGCCGATATTTCAATGCAGGTGGTGGGGGTAGGCTTTATCATCAGCGTCATTCAGGATTCGATGGAGACGGCCCTCAATTCCTCTGCCGACGCGATCTTCACCGCCACGGCCGAATACAGGCATTGGAAGAAGAACGGAAAGAGCCTTCCCACCTTTCTCGGCGGCGAAACCGAGCTCGACATCTGAATTGTTTTTTGCCCCTTAGGGCTTTTCATTACAAACACACACAAGCCTGCCCCGATTTTGCTGGGCAGGCCTTATATCATTATAAAACCACCGGCTGAACCGGTGGTTTTATAATGATATATACGTGTTCCAGCAAAATGCTCTTTTCCTCAAAAGGGCAAATTGTACTTTCCTCGCTCGAATGGCTCAAATACTACAATTCACACACTTACACAAACAAAATGCAGGCCTTCAAGCGTTGCTTGAAGGCCTGCAAAAGGTTGAAAATAGGCTTATTTGGGTTATTTAGTTGCTATTTTGGGATGATGTCCGAAAAGGTCAAGTGGTCTGAATCGTCCAAGGTGGTCAGGAAAATTCAGTTTGCCCTTTTCAGGAAAATAGGGTTTCCCAAAAACATAGAGCCTTCAAGCATTGCCATTATAGCCCGAAAGCCCTCAGATATCAAGTGTTAAGCGGGTAGGCAGATATGGTTTTGTATTGCTTGTTCTACTTCTCTTGATTCTACATTCAGATACTTCGAGGTTACTTGTAAACTGCTATGTTGTAATAGCCTTTGAACTACCAAAAGAGAACCTGTATTGTTATAGATTGAAGTTGCATAGAACTTTCTAAAACTGTGGCTTGATACATTCCCCTCTATCCCAAGATACTCACAGGTTAATGCCAAATGGTTCTGTATCGTTCTTGAAGTTAGTTCACATAGCCTTTGGTTGGGCTTGATTTCATTTTTATAAGCATACTCATATATGTAAGCATATATTTCAGTAGGAACAGTAAATGTTCTCCTCTTTTTTGTTTTCTGCTCTATGTAGTCAAGCCTATACTTTCCATTTTCTTTGACGAAATTGGACATCCGCAGATATAGGCAGTCTGATATTCGTACTCCTAAATTTGCCTCAAGTGTGAGGGCGAAAGCAACCTTTTCATTAGGTCTAACCCTCTGCCCTGAAGGAAGGACAAATCCTGTGCGGATGGTTGTAATTATATTCTTGTATTCATCCTCTGTAATCGCTCTGGTCGTTTTGTTGGCCATGTACATCATCTCCTATCGTTCTTTTCGTTAAACTCTCTCCTATACTTCCTATTCTGCAGAGGTCGGTTTTTACCTCTGCATTATTCTTATACTTTTCGCACTCCTATACTTTTACGAAATCAGTCTTTTTCGATGTCTACATAGCAGAGTATCCGCTTTTCAGTTTTCAGTATCCTACCACACAGGAAATCGCCATTGTCCAAGTTGTAAAAGCAGTTTATACCCTCTCTGCTTGTCAACTCTGCCTGCATATTCTTTTCTTTGAAAAAGCCCTCTGCACTCTTTGTAAAGCCCTCATTATCTGTTCCTCTGAAAATCTCCTTGTCCTTTTTTGTGTCGAAGAAGATATAGAGAGTCGATGCAGGAACAAACTCCTCTTTTTTCTTATCGAATTTGGTCTTTATAGCACGTACAACCGCTATGCCGTGGTCTTCAAAGAGCATATAGTCAGGTTCAGCCCAAATCTGATATTTCTTTTCTTCTTCCTTGTATAGGATTTTTGGTTTTGCCTTGGTTAATTCTCTCATTTTCTTAAAGAGTTCTTGACCGCCATGTACTAAATTGAAAGTCATGCTCAACACCTCACATAATCACTTATTGTTCTTTAATGCTTTGTATAATGTAGTTCTACTGACCTTTGTAAGCAGCTCTATTTGAGCCACTGAAAGTTCGGTTGTCTCATATAGGTGTACCGCTTTTTCTATTGCCTTGGTCTTTTTTGGTCTTCCTATTCGCCCTTCTTCAAGGGCTCTCTTATAATTGGTCTTCCGCTTTTGTTCTGCAAATTCAAAAATCATATTCCGCACTCCAAGTACGATTTCATAAGATTTTTTCCCATTGAGATATGGTTCCTCACAGGAGTAGAGCTCAGCACCGACGTCTTTTAGTTGAAGTAATAATTCAAGAACGCCATCAACACTATCTGCGACATCCATTATTGACCTTATAACAAGCATATCCTCGGTCTTCAACCTACTCATAACCTTGTTAAGTTCTGTGCGATTGTTTACATCAATATCTGAGAAAACTTGTTCCTCTGGGGTGTTTAGTTCTCTTATCAGTTGGAAAACCGCCTTGTTACTGTGCTTAGCGTCTGCACCTACCTCAATAAAATAGAAATATTCCATAATAACTACACCCTTCAAATATTCTCTATGGATTTCTTGACAATCAAAAAATCCCTACAGAAATCTATTACAGTATTTTGGTTCAGAAAAAAGTTTCATTTTTTCTGCTTCAAAATCCTCAGCCAACTTTTCACTTCTATTTTCAATGCTCTTTTCTTCTCTCTCACCTGTATAGTTTCAAATCCAAGGGAAAAGTTTTAATGAGTGGAACAGGTTAAATCCCTTGAGAAAAGTTGACTATAAGAAAATCTTTAGAGATAAAAGCACAGTTCAGAAATCCATAGAGTTTTTATTCCATATCAAGTTTCAGCACCCGAAGACCAAGCCCACGTTTCTTGATTTCGCTTACAAAGCCCCTATACTCCATCGGTGTGCTGCAAACGTTTTTAGGAGAGTAGAGTAGAACACAATCAAAATCCTTGCGGTCTTTCAGCCTACTTATTTCTGAGATAACACTTTTTGTTCCACCAAAGGAGATTAGGCAGTCGATGATTTTGATATTGTCTTTGGTACATTGAGTAGTAAGCATAGCAACCTGAAAAGCCATAGTGCGAATTGCCTCTTTGTCTGACCTCATTCTGAATACCATTATGCCCCTTTCTAAATCATCACTCATTCTTACTCAACCCCTCGCCTGTACAGTTCTTCATCTATCTCTCTAACATCTTCAAAGCCATCCCAACAGGGGCATTCCTCACAACAAGGGGGTGCATCGGTAATAGTGCCAAATAGACAGAGAACACCGTCGAAGTCATCAATATCAAATTCCAACACCCTACTATGCTCTCTAACTGCTTGGAGAATAGTCATAACACTATCGGAAATAGGGATATTAACAATTACATCTGTACTCATAACAAATACCTCCTCTTTGTATTTCTACTTCAAAATAGGTTTTTCTGTCTCAAAAAAGTTGTTTATGCTTGCTCTTTGCTTATAACTGTCCAATAGATTTCTATAATGATTTCACTTTGAAGACGACAATCAAAAGAACAATAAATGGGCATGTGGTACGATAATAAAAGGGAGAACAGCCTTCGCTATTCTCCCTTGAAATTGATTTTCAACTGAAAACTATGAAAAATCAGTCAGACGAATCTGCCTGTTAATTGAGAAAAGGTCTTTAATGGTTTTATGAGAGTATCCCTTGTCCTTATAGCATTCTACTAAACGAATCATATTATCTACACTCATTCCAGAACCATTGACCCCTGTATCTCTAACGATTGCTTGAAGTTGTATATCAAATGTTGAACCAAATCCCCCTGCAATATATGAGAAAAAGGCAAGTGGAGCAGGAGAATTGCTGTAATTACCTAAACCGTTGATGTAGTTCGTAATCATACGGTTTCTGTGGTCGTTGCTTATAGTGTATTTGCTATATGCTTTGTTATCAATTATTGCTTGGTATCCCTCGGTGTCACTTATCAAAAGAACATCGGGTGTTAATCCGATAGGGCCAACATGCCTACTATCAAAACCAAAGACATCTCTAAACAGCAGGCAAGTAGCCTTTTCAAATTCAGTAGCATCTTCTCTACCCTTGAAGGCCATTTCTCGGTATTCCGTCATAAACGAACCCACAGAGCCGTGGGGATAAAGCCGTTGCAGGGTTTCTTCTATGAGTTCTTCTTTAATCCCTGTTTTTGCTGCAATGGTGTCTATTAGTTCAGAAGTGATTTTTGTGATTGGTTGACGTAGGCTTTCAGCAATATAGGCTTGCCTTATTTTGTTCTCCGCAATGATTTTCGCTGTAATAGTATGTGTGTTTGTTAAATTGCGAGTATCCTTATTATGCTTAGGGTCAACACCGTATTTTCTTTGGAAATATTCTTGCTGATTAGGTCTGTCAATAAAAGGAGGTATTATAGATAGTATTTCCTCTACCTCGGCTCGCTTATCCTCACCAATGACTAATCTTCCTTGTTCAGCCCTATCAATCAGTTGCGTGTATTCGAGCCAATTAACAATGGTGTTGGCAAGGTCGTTAAGATTGCCCTCGGTCGTTCCATACACATCGGGGTATCCCTCTGATAAGGCACTAATACCCTCATGGCGATACTGTAATACTCTGTTTAGCACCCTTTCATAGCAAGCATCCGTCTCATTTTCAGCCTCAACAACTATGATTTTTGCTATTTCATCTTGGGTAAGATATAAGAGTCTGTCATCCATAAGCAGTTTAAGAAGGAACCTAAAAGGTCTTATCTTAAATCTACTTGCTACATCAATATTTCTTTTAAGACTAAAAGCAGAGGGAAATTGATACTTGATGACTTGGTTTTTCAATACTGCCACAGGAGAGTCGCCAGCCATAATTGCCTCACCCGCAAGAGTAAGCAGTATTTTATTAGTAGACTCTTGAACAAATATTAGACCCAAACTTTCAAGCCATGCTCTATATGTTCTTGCCCCACCGCCTGTCTGGTCTCTCCGCTCACCTGTTCTTTTAAGGCCAGCATGCTCAAGAGCATCTTCAAGGGTTAAGTGGGTATCTCTCTGTCCTTCCCACTCTTGGTTTAAGGAGATTTCAGAGAATGTCGCAAGCACTTCGGGGATTGAATTTAGTTTTCTCTTGGGTCTTGTCATCCACCAATAGTTCATCATATCAATCACCCTTATTCTTTCAAACTGCAAGGAATACTCTCATACTCAATCCCTGCAAAGGTTTTAAGAACCGCCTCAAAAATAATCTTTGCTCCTGCAACAGGAACGGCCATCCCTATTTGCTTTCTCACACTCTCTTTACTGCCTTGGAAATAATATGTGTCAGGGAATGTTTGTAATCTTGCTCTCTCTCTATTTGTAAGAGCACGGGGTTCAGACCAATGGTAGATATGAGTGCCACCGCCACCTGAACCCGTTACAGTATAGGCGGGCTTAGAGGGGTCAAGTCTTTTATATATCTGACTGATTTTTGCCCCTTGAACCTTTAATCTCAGTTCTTCAGGAAGGTCTGCCGTAAATGCATTCTGTCCTGGCTTAATGTATTTAAGCCTTTCTACAACTGCTTTACTCTGCTTTGTCAGTTCATTATTATATGCATCCGCAGGAATTGGTGGTTCTTCTATGGCTTTTCTACAAGACACATCCAAACCTTTGTATGGAACAGGAGAAGGCACCTTAAACTCATAGGGCAAGTCTTCTCTAATACCAATTATTATTACTCTATGCCTTGCTTGGGGAACACCATATTCCTCAAACTTATATAGGTTTGGATAGATACGATAACCAGCAGCCTTCAAATCTTCTTGTATTTTGGTAAAGGCATTTCCTTCATTTGCACTTCTAAGGCCACCGACATTCTCAGCAAGGAACCATTGAGGGTGATATAGATTAAGAACCTTGACACCATAAGTATAGAGGGGGCCAAATGTACCATCGAACCCTTTTTGTTCTCCCACCACAGAAAAATCATTACAAGGAAAACCAAATGCAAGTGCATCAATGGGGCCAAGTTTAGATAAGTCAAGTTTACGGACATCCCCACAGATTACGGAAGTCGGGTCATTAGGGCATTGATTATAAATATACGTGTTGCAAGTGTCTTGGTCGTAATCATTTGCCCATGCGTGAACGATACCATAATCAGATAACCCTATATCAGCTTGTCTTGCACCCTCAGCCAAACCGCCAGGACCGCAAAACAATTCTCCTAATTTGAAAATCATATTACTCCCTCAAATCCTTTCAGAATCGTTAATAACAAAGTATCGCTCAAATGTTGTTCCCGTTGCATCCGCGATACTCTCTAATTCATCAATAGTAAAACTCTCTCGTTTAAGCTTAGCATTGAAGTTTTGAGGTGACTTGCCCATCCTACGTGCGAGTTCAGCAACCGAGATGTTGAATCTACCACAAAGCATCCTTATTTGTTCGGAAATAGTCATAGCAGTAATAACCCCCTGTGTCGCCAGTATAAAACAATAATTTGATACTGTCAATTATTAGATTTAGCATATCCTTCTTCTTTGACGCTTTTTGTCATTTTGCCTACTATGCCCAAGCCTTGTTTTGTGATATCTTAGCAGTTGGTGATGTAGGAATGGCAAAGTATAAGACTGTAACCCTCACAAAAGAGGAAATGCAGAGGTGTATAGATTTTTCAAATAGGTCTGCACAATCCCAACAAGCCATTGAGTTTGGGCAATCAACCACCGCAGAGCGAAAAGTCAAAGAGATTGCAAGAGATAATCTGATAGGTAAAATGGCCGAAGTTGCAGTAGCAAAGATGTTGCTACAAGACTTTGGTATTGACATTCCTCTGGATTTTGGCGTCTATGACCGAGGAATATGGGACGACAATGATATTGTTATAAATGGTTGGAATATTGATATAAAGTCAACGCGAATTGGACATTGGCTACTTATTGAGTGGAGCAAACTTAATTTCAGACAGAAACAAGGTGAACTTCCCCATACCTTCTTTATGTGTAAAACCGCTTGGGATATGGAGAAGGATGAGCCATTAGGTGATGTATTATTAGTAGGTAGCATTAGTTGTGGCAGGCTGAAAAAAGGTTATCCAAATGTTTTATCTTTGAAAAAAGGAGAATACATACCTCATACAAAGACAAAACTGCAAGCAGACAATTTTGCCGTTGAATTTGATAATCTTAATCATGATTGGAACACCGTAATAAACTATATGCTGCATAACCCACCACCCGATTTATCAAATTATCCAAACCCATATACGGGTGAGACCTTTCCTCAGTACAAAAATGCATCATCCAAAGACGCCAATAACAATTCTATTTCTTCAACTAAACCAACAGATACTATCATAAAGAGAATAATTGCATTATTCAAAAGGAACAGTAAGTGATAACCACCTACTGTTCCTTTTTAGATTATTTTCAACTATACAGACTACCCCACAAGTCCTTAACTACCTCATAAGCATCTCCATCCAACCTTGAAGTACCACCCTCAGAGGGGGTAGGCATATCAGCAAAGAACTTCATTTTAGCCTTGAAGTCACTCCATTTCAGCCCTACACACCCATACTGACTACACCACTCATGGTATCTGAAGAACAAGTCCTTGTCATCACAGTCGGGGTATAATTTGTAATTTGGCCGTACATTCTCCACGAACCATGCCCAAGACCTACTGAAATAGTCATCTCGAAGGCTCTCGTAGGGTAGATTTCTCGGGCTATCGAGCAACAATCTTTTCTGTTCTGCAAACTTCCTTGGGCCCCACTCCTTAGCCTTACTATATAGAACCCCAAGTTCAGAATACTTCACTTGAATAAAACAATATTCGCCAGATTTTACACACTTAATGTTCTTTGCTAACTCCTCAAAGAACTTAGATTTCATACTCTTATTATAATGATTATCTTCACACCAACCCTGATAGGTGTCAAAAAGGCGAGCCCTAATAATCCTATCTGCTGGCGATTCAGTAATTATTAAACAATCCTCAACGAACTGCTCAACAGTATCAACCTCATGCTTATAACCATCCTTAAACTCTTTCATTTCTTCGGTCTCAAAGATTTCACCCTCAGCCAAAACCAAATCAAGACCTTCAAGCAACCAATTAAAAATGCCTGGTCGTTCTATTTGTAGTTTCTTTTTCAGAGAAGGGTCCTTCTTTGTTACAGGACAAATAAACGGAAATATTCTCAACCTATCCCAAGTGGCCGTATCTCTCGGTGGTATGTAGGGTTTGAAATTTGAATCTATAAATAGGCCACAAATCGCCTTGAACTGAATGACCTTATTAGAAAAGTTATATCTAAAAGAGATGGTGGTATCTCCTGTAAGAGCCTTGACCTTTGCCGTATCAAGTTTATCTGATTCATTGCTTTCTGATGAACAAACCATAAGAGTATCTTTGAATGCTGCCATCTCTGGCCCACGGGTTTTATCAGCCTTGGATTGCATTAAAAGGCTATTATCTACTGTTACCCCATACTGTCCTTCTTGTAAAACTCCAAGGATGGTGTTAAGAACCGTTGTTTTTCCCGTGTCCTTGGGGCCAACCAACAAATTCAAGACCTTCTTTGCGGGGAGTTGTTCCTTGGCAAGGCATAATCCAAAAGCCTTTTGTAACTCTCTGCGTGTATCCGCATTAGGCAACAACCTCTCCATCATAGCCTTAAACACAGGACAGTCAGCACCCTCTAAATATGCCGTTCCGCTTATCTTTGTTTGCTTATACTCAGGGCTATGTGGTAACAACTCTCTCGTTTCCAAATTCAATACACCATTATTCATGTTTATGTATGGAGAGCCGTAATACTCGGGTAGGTCATTCCTCTTCCACATACCCAAATATTCAATCAAGATTTCCTTTGCCATACTCACAGTAGCAAACTGTTTTGCCCTACTAATAATGCCACTTAAAGCCTTCTCATAGTCTTTAATATCTTTATCGCTTATTCTTTGAGCCTGCATTTCAATAGCCTTTTTTCTTCCATCTGTAAGTACATACTGACAAGCAGAGTGTTCTACTATTACCATAGTTGCGGTAATATCATGTATTAGAACCTCTCGATTTTCATACCTACGGTAAACCCCCTCATCCTTTTCCCAAAGAAAAAAACTATCTGATTTTTCACTATACCTCAGATTATCCCCAAGAACTTTTCTCAATATCTCTGCACCATACAAGCCTGTTGCGTCGAACCTAAAGTAAGGGTCAAGCAACCTAATACTCTCTGTCAACCTACATTTTAAGCAATAATTCACCAAAGCAGATTTAAGAGGTGTATGAGTAAAAACACTATTCTTACTCTCCAATTCCTCATAAGCCTTTTTCAAATTCAAACTACCATCTTCATTGAGAAAACCATTATCAGCGGGAGCTGGAGCACCGCTATCAGTTTTCGCTACTGCGGTTGTACCCGCAGTAGCAGTTTCATCTTCCTGTACATCAACTGTGGTTGTGTCCGCAGTCTCAGTTATTTCTTCTGTCATATCTTCAACTAAATAATCTTCTAAACCCATACCTATTAACTCCTTTACTCTATATTTTCATTGTGTTCAGAATATCTTGTAGCCCCTCTGCATCTCTAACCCTCTTGGGTGGAGTATAGACAGCCCTACAACTCTTACTTGCCTTTTCCGCATCATTTAGAATATCCTTCTCATACTTCGACCACTTACCATTTTGTCCATAAGCCTTATAACAAGGGGACTGATGGAAAAGCCTTATAGCCTGTTCCTTATTGTTTCCTGTGTAATAAATCAGAAAACCCATTAAGGCGAAGTCGGCAAAGTGTTGCGTTGAATAATGCTGACCATTCGACCTAATTACTTCTTCCCATCTGTTGTTCCAAAGAAGATTGAACCTTTGATTTTTCAGAGCCACCTTTATAACTTCCTCGTCTGAGAGCAGTAAAGTAGTCCTTTGTGGTACCAAAGGACGGTTCCCTTGCTCTAGATCCGTTTGAATGTTTTTTTCAAAATAGGCTCTTTGCAGATTTTGTATGCCACCTATAGTTCTTTCCTCTGCGGAAATATCATAATCATTGATGCGGTTTCCTGTAATAATTGCGAACTTATCTTTGGAGTACAACTCAATCGGCATAAGGTTTGATTTTCCTTGCCTTACTGAACTATCAAGACTACCTCTCGCATAAAAGTGATAGCCATAACCTGACACGCTCAATTCACCATAGGTCTCAAACCTTTCAGCGACACTTGCCATAGACCGAAATTTCATCTGCAATAACTCTTTTTCTTTTTCCTCGACACCATCTATATGGCAATCAATATCGAGGAAGATTAAGAATAAATCTTCCGTTATTGCAAAGCCCAAGCCTAGAACTGTATTTCCATTACAATCTTCATAGTCCTTATGAGCATTGTAATAGGCTAAAGCCTTTTCAAAAGTAGTCCAAGTAGAAGGATTATCTATTGCTGCAATTTTATCCTCTAACAACAACTCATTGGCATCAAAAGGTAATTTCCCGCCCTCTGGAGGTCTTTTATACACTACCCAATGAGCCACATTCTTCAATTCCTGCGGTATTCCTTCTACATTTAGAGAAACCGTCTTTCTTGCTCCCATAGGAGCATTTTCATCACTCACGTGTAAGCACCACCTTATAAATAACTCAAAACTATATTTATCTACTACTGACCTCTAACCGCTTTTTCTGAAAAATGCCCTATGCCCAACTTTTGCCCTATGAAAACCCCCTCTATTGCTACTCAAAATATCCCTTGGGCATTTGGGCATTATACTTTTATTAATTAAAAAATGAAAATAAAAGGAATTAAAATATATAGAGAGAGTAGAAAACTCATTTGCCCATTTACCCGACACATAGAATAAGTAGCATTAGCAAAAGAATGTGCAGGGCAAAACCGAGGGCACGGGCAAAATTATCAAAAGTCTGTCGTAGCGCAAAGTCAGCAACCTTAATCCGCTACCTATGTAGCAGAGCCACCACCAGCCAAAAATAAACACTAATTGTTCTTTTTCTTCTATATCACCACCTTAAAAATTGTTCTTCAAATACTCATTCAAAAGGTCTTTTACTATTAAAACCCTCTTACGAATATCAGAGGGGAGTGTCTTAGTACCTTTTACATATAGGTGTAGGCAGTCATAAGGCTGTCCTTATGCTTGGTGTAGAAGAACTTGTTTAACGCCCACCGAATATTCTTTTCATCCGCAGTCAGTTTCTTTTCTCTTACCTCATAAGGAGCCAATACAGACATATTCTGAAAAGCGAGGTACAGGCATAGGTAATTTCTAATCGTAGGCTTGCTGACATTGAACTGCTCTGCAACTCTGTTTATAGCCCTACTTCGTTCTCCACTATCTGACACGAAGGGAAGAACGCCCGCAATAAGGGTATAATGTTCTCTCATCGTTCTTTGAATAGGCTGAGGTGCATTTTCAAAATCATAGATTTTGATATTGGCTTTGTCCTGTAATACCTCAATAGTTGTAGGCTGACCTTCTGAAATACTCTCGCTCTCAACCCACTTAGGCATAGACCTATTAATACAGTCCAGAACAAGAGCCTTGTCATCGGTGAGGTCTAATACTCTGAAAATGGTATCGTGAAGTTCTATAAGGTCATTTTTCTGCATCAACAATCACTCCTATCAAGGCTCTATGATTTCTCCATTACAAACACGGACAAACTTAATGGCTCTTATATCGTCTTCCAAAAGGCTCATAGAGATATTGTCCATTATTGCTTGCCAATCCGTATCTTTAGGGAAGAAATCTGTTTTTTCGAGTTCTTCTGCTCTGTGATAGATTTCCATGAGAATATCATTTAGCATCTACAACCAACCCCCAATCTGTTACACCGTGCTTTAACCAATAATCCCTACTCACATCCAACAATTTAGCGGTAGTAGGTCTTAAAAGGTTTTTTCTGAACACACATTCACGAACCATAAGGTCACCATCGGCTTTGGTACATACAAAATCAGTCGTGTACTCACCCTCAGCAAGTCCATCCATAAAGACATTACAACGAAAACTGACTACCTCATTATCGTTTTGGAGTAGTCGAGCATAGGCAAGTTGGATGGAATTATAAGTTCTACAAACTTCTTTGCACTTGCTAAGACTGACCTTCTCGCACCTTCTCTTATAGTCTTTCTTCTTCATTGAACCACTCCTATCAAATCCCTACTTTTTTCCTACTAACTTCGATTTTTCCCTACTTTTATCTCCACCAATGAAAAAGTAGGGAAATAGAGGTCTGAAAACCCTTGAAAACACTGCCTTCCTACTTTTCAATCCCTACTTTCTTATAAAGCACTGTGTTCCAGCAAAATGCTCTTTTCCTCAAAAGGGCAAATTGTACTTTCCTCGCTCGAATGGCTCAAATACTACAATTCACACACTTACACAAACAAAATGCAGGCCTTCAAGCGTTGCTTGAAGGCCTGCAAAAGGTTGAAAATAGGCTTATTTGGGTTATTTAGTTGCTATTTTGGGATGATGTCCGAAAAGGTCAAGTGGTCTGAATCGTCCAAGGTGGTCAGGAAAATTCAGTTTGCCCTTTTCAGGAAAATAGGGTTTCCCAAAAACAATACGATTATTCCCACTCTATGGTCCCGCTGGGCTTGGGGGTAATATCCCACAGGACTCTGTTTACGCCCTCGACCTCGCTCGTGATGCGCTCAACTATGTGTGCCATCATCTTAAAGTCGAGCTCGGCCACGCTCGCCGTCACCGCGTCGACGGTGTTGACGGCACGGATAACGACCGGCCAGTTGTAGGTACGCTTGCCGTCGGTTATACCGGTGGATTTGAAATCGGGCACGATGGTAAAATACTGCCATACCTTGCCGGCAAGACCGTTCTTTTCGAACTCCTCACGCAGTATCGCGTCGGATTCGCGCACAGCCTCGAGCCTGTCCCTCGTTATCGCGCCGACGCAGCGCACGCCCAGACCGGGACCGGGGAACGGCTGGCGGTAAACCATGCCGTCGGGCAGGCCGAGAGCCTTGCCCACTACGCGCACCTCATCCTTATAGAGGAATTTAATCGGCTCCACCAGCTCGAAATTCATCTCGCTGGGCAGTCCGCCGACGTTGTGGTGGCTCTTGACGGGACCGGACTCGAGTATATCAGGGTAAATCGTTCCCTGAGCGAGGAACTTTATTCCGTCCAGCTTTTTCGCCTCCTCGGCGAAAACGTCGATGAATTCCTTGCCGATTATCTTGCGCTTTGTCTCAGGCTCGGATACTCCGGCCAGCTTGTCGAGAAAGCGATCGACTGCGTCTACATATATAAGGTTGGCGTCCATCTCGTCGCGGAACACCTTTATAACCTGCTCGGGCTCACCCTTTCTCAGCAGGCCGTGGTTGACGTGCACGCAGGCAAACTGGCTGCCCACCGCCTTTATAAGCAGGGCCGCAACCACCGACGAGTCCACCCCGCCCGAGAGGGCGAGAAGCACCTTGTCTTTTCCGATTACTCTGCGGGCCTCCGCTATCTGCTCCTCAATAAAGGCGTTCGCCAGCGCCTTTGTGGTTATTCTTTCCATGTTTTCGGGACGAACATTGCTCATTTCAGTTTCCTCCGAATATCAGTGTTAATATGCGCTCAGTTTGTATAGTTGTCGAAATAGCCCTGCACCAATATAACCGGAGTGCCCTTGTCGCCCGAGCCGCTGGTCAGGTCGCAGAGTGAGCCTATAAGGTCGGTCAGGCGTCTCGGCGTTGTGCCTTGGGAAGCCATATCACCAACAAGGTTGGACTGCTTGCTGCGTATACGGCCTTCTATTGCCTCTTTAAGCTTCTCGCCCGAAAGATCGGCAAAATCATTGTCAGCCAGATACTTGAGCTTGAGCTCGTTGGGGGTGCCTATGAGCCCCGCCGTGTTGGCAACCGAAACGCTTGGGTCGGCAAGCTCCCAGATCTTGCCCACGGGGTCCTTGAAGGCGCCGTCGCCGTAAACCATTACCTCAACATGCTTTCCCGTTCTGCTCAGAACTTCCTTCTGGATAAACTCGACGAGGTCCTCGCAGTCGCGGGGGAAGAGCTTGATCCTGTCCTCTGTGGACTTGTTGGAGCCCAGCAGGCCGAACTTCTTGTTGTAACCGCTGCCGTCGACAGGCTCGGTGAGTATCTCATCGAGGCCGAATACCCTTTCGGCTCCGGCTTCACGCAGCAGACGCTTTGTCCTCTGCCTTGTATGTATGTCGCATGTCAGCACATCCTTTGTGTAGTTGAGTATGACCCTGGGGTCGTTGGCAAAAACGAACTCGATCTCGGCGCCTGCCTCCTTGACAAGCTCGCCGTAATACTCAACATAGTCGACGCCGGTGAAGGGATGCTTGTTGACGCCGAACAGGCTGCGGTATTTTTCGAGGGACAGCACGTCGCTGTAAGGATTTACCTTCGCTTCGTCGAGCTGGTCGAGGGTGACAAGCTCGTTGCCCACCTCATCACTGGGATAGCTGAGCATAAGCACTATCTTCCTCGCTCCTCTGGCTATGCCGCGCAGGCATATTGCAAAGCGGTTGCGGGAAAGTATCGGGAACACCACGCCTATCGTGCCGCCGCCAAGCTTTTTTTCAACATCCTTGGCTATGGCGTCAACATCGGCATAATTGCCCTGGGAACGCGCCACGACCGACTCGGTCACGGCTATCACATCGCGGTCACGCAGCGAAAAGCCCTCGGCCTCGGCCGCTTCGAGCACGCTGTCTACCACTATCCTGCCGAGATCGTCGCCCTCGCGGATTATAGGGCAGCGGATACCGCGCGAAACGGTGCCAACTCTTCTTTCCATACAGAACCCCTTTTCTTGCGCCTGCGTCTTTATTATAAACGATGCGCAGTATTATTTTTTAACGGATTTATTATACAATACGGGACCCCTGTTTTCAATACTCGGCGGGGCTTCAAAATGCACAGTATTGCACACTTGCGGAGGCTGAAATTTTATCACTGTGCAACAGCAAAGCCTGTTTGCTGCCCGCTGGCGAAACTCTGCCGTTTCGTCCGAAAAAACCCGTTCCGCCCGTCAGTATCCCATCTGGATTGAAAGCTCGTTCGCCGCGGCCAGCAGCTCCTCGAGTATCTGCCCGACCTTTGGCTCGACCATACGCAGCGTCGGTCCCGAGACGCTGATACTCGCGATAACGCTGCCCGAGAAATCCTTTATCGGCACGGCTATGCACCTGGCGCCGAGCTCGCACTCCTCGTCGTCGAAAGCATATCCGTTCTCCCTTACCTTGTCCACCTCTTCTATCAGCCTGTCTATCGAGCGGATGGTCCTCGGCGTGAAGGGGACGAAATCCTTGCCCTCAAACCGGCTCCTAAGCTGTTCGTCCGAATAGTTGGTAAGAAGGTTTTTTCCAACGCCCGTGCAGTACATCGGCGCCCTCTTTCCTATTTTCTGGAGGGTCTGAAGCATCTTTCGCGGTCCGTCCACCGTATCAATATATACAACGCTCTCGTTTTCCTCTATCGCAAGGCAGGCCGATTCCTGACACTTTTGAGAGAGGTCTATCAGCTTTGGATGCACTATCTCAAACAGTGTAAAATTCGACTGGACCTTAAGCCCTATCCTTGCGATTTTGAAGGTCAGCGAGTATTTCTGCGAATCGGCGCTCTGCGTCACATAGCCGTTGTCAAGCAGGGAGGCGAGCATGCGCAGCGTCGTGCTCTCGGGCATGCCGACCTCCCTTGCAAGGTCCTTGAGCCTCACCGGCTGCCCTATTGAAGCCATGGTCTCTATTATCTTAAGGATTTTTACGACCGACTGATTTGCCTTCGTGCTTTTTTCCAAAGCTGCCATTCTTTCACCTCTAATCCGAGAAATACGTTTTTTTGGCATATTGCATTTGTACAAGTATAATTTAACATATACAAAGGAGCTTTTCAATTAGATTTTAATTAATAAAATTCGTGCTCCTTTTTTCCCTCGGTCTGTTGACATCTCATCCTTAAAATGTTATCCTTAATTTGTAATATAAAAATTGAAATTTGATTTTAATAAACAAAATTCAAATTCAAAATAATATACAGGCACTATACTTTATTGAACGGAGGAAGAAGTATGAATTTATCTCAGGCAATCGTCAAAATTCTCATCAAAGAGGGAATAACCGATATCTTCGGCATCCCCGGCGCCGGCATAAACGGTCTTTATCAGGCCATTGACGAGCAGAAAGACAGCTTCCGTCACCTGACAATGCGCCATGAGGAGTGCTGCGTTCACGCGGCCGGCGGATATTTCCGCGCCAGCGGCAGAATGGCCGCCGCCATCTGCACCTCCGGACCCGGCGCCACCAACTTCGTCACCGGCCTCTACACCGAAAATATCGACTCGATACCTCTGGTGGCCTTTACCGGTCAGGCTGTGCGCAGCCAGCTCGGCAAGGACCCGTTCCAGTGCGTTGATATAGTGAGCATCGCCTCCCCTGTCTGCAAGCGCGCAATATGCGTTACAAATCCCAAGACCGCGGTCGACGAGATAATATCGGCCATCGCCTGCGCCCGCTCCGGCAAGCCGGGGCCGGTCGTTATAGACCTCCCCCTCGACATGCAGAAGGTCGAGGTCGACTTTGACGCCGACGCCTACAAGCCCGCCGAGCGCGAGATTGTCCGCGCCCCCAGGGCCGCGATAGCCTCGGCGATGGAGATACTGCGCTCGGCCAAATCCCCCGTTATCCTCATGGGCGGCGGCGTTGTCCTTGCCGATGCGTGCGAAAAGCTCGTAGAATTCGCCGAGATAATGAATATACCGGTTATCACCACCTACATGGCAAAGGGCGGCATACCGTCCGGTCATCCCCTCAACGCCGGCCACGTCGGCATACAGGTCGGCCAGCCTATCGGCAACGCCGTATTCAGCCGGTCCGACGTCGTGCTCGCCATAGGCAATCGCTTTACCGACCGTCACACCGGCGCCATAGCCGCCTATATCAAGGATAAGACCTTTATCCACATCAACATCGAGCCCCACGAAATAGGGAAGATTTTCGCGCCCGACCTCGGCATCGCGGCCGACGCGGGCGACGCCATAGCCCAACTGCTGGAGCTTGCCCGCCAGCTTCCCAAGAGCGAGCCGAGCGAGAGGGTAAAGGAGCTGCCCGAGCTTCGCAAAAAGCTGGCCCGCAGGGTCGATCAGGACTGTGTGCCCATCAATCCCCACCGCGTGTTCGGCGAGCTGAACAAGGCCTTTGACGCCGATACCATCTTCACCACCGGCTGCGGCATAACCCAGATATGGTCCGGCCAGCTGCAGGAGACCGACAAGCCCCGCAGATATCTCCCCTCCGGCGGCAGCGGCACCCTCGGCTACGACATACCCGCCGCCATAGGCGCAATGGTGGCCGACGGGGGCAAAAACAAGGCCGTCTGCGTCATGGGCGACTTTGGCTTTACCTTCCATGTGCAGGAGCTCGCCACGGCCGCAGTCAACAACATACCCCTTATCGTCTGCATCGTAAACAACGCCTATCTCGGCCTTATCCGTCAGAATCAGAAGTTCGCCTACGGCTACGAATACGGCGTTGCCATGCCCGAGAATCAGGGCACGATAGACTTTGTCAAGGTGGCCGAGGGCTTCGGCTGCGAAGCCGAGCGGGTATTCAAGCCCGACGATATCGCCGCCGCCTTCGCCCGCGCAAAGGCCAGCAAAAAGCCCTATGTCATCGACATCGTCTGCGAGCCGCAGGCTCACTGCTCGATGGGCGGCGACATAGAGCATATAAAGGAATTCAACACCTGACGACAACCTCTGCAGTGCAATTCTTTTACCGTATATCTTTTCCTGAAGAACTGCCGCGGCCAGAATTTGGCCGCGGCAGTTCTTTTATGTATATTCGCTTTTGGGATTGCCGTCGGGAATACCGCCCTTCAGATAATGCCCTCCTGCTGAAGAATCTCGATTACCCATTCTGCCGATCGGCCGACTACGCCGGTGCACTTGTCGTCGTGCCCGCCCGCGTCCAGGAAACGCTGCCTGTCGGCGTCGTCGTACATGCGATAGCTCGCCCCCATTATGTTGAACTGGATATCACGGCAGTTGCAGCTGCCGTATTCCTTCATAAAGCGGTCGACGAGCTTCTTACAGACAAGCACGCACCTGACATTGGTCTGCATATCGTCCATTTTGTCCTTCGTGCGGCCGATAAGGCCGGATATGGCCATCACGCCGCCAGTCAGCGCGCCGCATGCGTTTCCGCTGCGCGCGATGCCCGCCGCAAGGCCCGTCGCCGCCCTGACAACGGCCGGGTCGATGTCGAGCCCGCAGTCGGCCAGCGAGCAGAGCACACACTGCGCGCAGCCGCCGAATTTCCCCTCATACTCAAACCCGAGGTCATGCGCCTTTTGAGCTAAACTCTTATTGTCGCTCATTTAGTTCACCCTCCCGAATATTAAAAGCTGTCTGACGGCAAAGCACGCCGCTTTTTATTTGATTTTAGCATACGCTCATATCCTGCGCAACGGATTTTTATTTTTATTCGGGCAATTTGCGCTTACATTTTTAAGTTTTTGATGTTAAAATATAATATGTAAGGATTTTGACGACGCAGATTCGGGCAGGTATGCAAAAAATGTATGAAAAGGGCGAGCTTGTGATTTACGGCAGTGTGGGTGTGTGCCGCATTGAGGACATAACCACGCCGGATTTCTGCGCCCAAAGCGGAAAAGACGACCTCTATTATGTTCTCTCCCCCCTTTTTCAGAGCGGCATGATTTATGCGCCGGTTGAAAGCAAAAAGATATTCATGCGCCCCGTCATCTCCCGCAAGGAGGCCGACGAGCTTATCGACATGATACCACGAATCAGGGTCGAGGCCTATCACAACCGCAGCACCCAGCTGCTTGTCGCCCACTATGAAAAGGCGTTCGAGTCGCACAGCTGCGCGGATCTTGTCGAGCTGATCATGTCCATATACAGCAAAAAGCAGTCCCTCGCCCAACAGCGCCGCAAATTCGGCAATATAGACAGCCGCTTTATGAAGCGCGCAGAGGATATGCTCTACGGCGAGCTTTCGGTGGTCTACGGCATAGAGCCCGAGCAGGTGCAGTCCTTCATAGCCTCAAGGGTGGCCGACGCGGAAAGCGCCGCCGTCTTCGCCTCGCAGGAGGAGGAATAGTCCTGTATATTTTCCGTTAAAGGCGGGAAAAACATACAAAAAGCAAAAACCTCGCAATTATTTGAAAAACGATATTGACAATATCGACCGATTGCATTAAAATATGGTTTGTTCGCTGTATAGCGGGATTGTGTAAAGGTAGCACGACAGACTCTGACTCTGTTTGTGAGGGTTCGAATCCTTCTCCCGCTGCCAAAATAAAAAGGCAGCCTTTTGGGCTGTCTTTTTGTTTTGGTTTTTTCAGAGGATTCGAAGGGGAGCGGGAGTGAATGACGTGCCGGCGGCACGTCAGAGCTGCGACCCGGCCCGCCCGCAGGCGGGCGAATCCTTCTCCCGCTGCCAAAATAAAAAGGCAGCCTTTTGGGCTGTCTTTTTGTTTTGGTTTTTTCAGAGGATTCGAAGGGGAGCGGGAGTGAATGACGTGCCGGCGGCACGTCAGAGCCGCGACCCGGCCCGCCCGCAGGTGGGCGAATCCTTCTCCCGCTGCCAAAATAAAAAGGCAGCCGCTTTGGCTGTCTTTTTGTTTTGGTTTTTTCAGAGGATTCGAAGGGGAGCGGGAGTGAATGACGTGCCGGCGGCACGTCAGAGCCGCGACCCGGCCCGCCCGCAGGTGGGCGAATCCTTCTCCCGCTGCCAAAATAAAAAGGCAGCCGCTTTGGCTGTCTTTTTGTTTTGGTTTTTTCAGAGGATTCGAAGGGGAGCGGGAGTGAATGACGTGCCGGCGGCACGTCAGAGCCGCGACCCGGCCCGCCCGCAGGCGGGCGAATCCTTCTCACGCTACCAACCTTTTACGATTGCATATACATTGTTATTATCATTTCTGCCGGAATAAAAAAGAACGGCTTAATGCCGTTCTTTTTTTGTTCATCATGAATTATATTTAAAACCTGTGCCCCGTATCTTTTCAGATACGGGGCATTCTTAAATTCTATCCCTTCCTCAGCCTCTCGGCCAGCGCCTCGTTCGGGTCGACATAGGCCGTACGGTTTTTCTCGTATATCACCATGCCCGGCCGCGCGCCCGACGGCTTTTTTACGTTGCGCACCTGTGTAAAATCCACCGGCACGTTTTTCGAGTCCCTCGCCTTTGAGTAGGTCGCGGCCAGGGTCGCCGCCTGCGTCATCGCAAGCTCGCTCGGCTCTGCCCCGTCGGTAAAAAGTATCGTGTGCGAGCCCGGTATGTTCTTTACGTGGAACCATATATCAAACCGCCCCGCGGTCTTCAGGGTCAGACGGTCGTTCTGTATATTGTTCTTGCCGACCATAATCGTAAACCCGTCGTCCGATTCAAACCTCATCGGGGACGACGGCGGCGTCTTTTTTTGCCCCTTCTGCCCCTTTGCGGGCGAAATATACCCGCCCGATATAAGCTCGTCGCGCAGCTCGGTCAGCTCGTTTTCGGTCTCGGCCTTTGAGAGATTGTCAAAGACCGACTCCAGATACTCAAGCTCGGCGACAGACGCCTCAAGCTGCTGCGACAGGTGGCTCTCCTTTACCTTGGCTCTCGCGTACTCCTTATAATAGCGCTGAGCGTTGTCGGTCGGGGATGTAAAAGGGTCCAGCTTTACAGTTATTTGCGGGCTGCCCTCCTCAAAATAGTTTTCCACCGTGACCGAATCCATTCCCTCCTCTATCCTGTACAGGTTGGACATTATAAGGTCCGCGCACAGCCTCAGCCTGTCCCTGTCGGCGACGCTGTCGAGCTCGGCCCTCTGTATGGATATCTTCCGGCTCACCCTCTCGACGGCGTTGACAACGACGCGCAGTATGTCGTGCGAACGGCGTCTTATCCTCTCCATCCTGTCGCGCTTCTGATAAAAGGCGTCAAGCAGCTCGCCGAAGCCGGCGCAGCTGCTCTCGCTCATCTCCATGCCGTATTGATGCACCGAGGTAAACGTAAACTCCTTCGGCCTGCCGCTGGCAGGGTCGCTCAGCAGCGTCGGTGTAAAGTCGTATAGCTTTATCAGTTCAACCATTCTGACGAACTGAAATATCAGCTTATCCCTCGTCCCGCCGTCCAGCTCGCTCATCATTTTGTCCGATGCCGCAGCTCTGAAGGCTATCTCGCGGCATATTAACGGTGACAGTCCCTCGAAGGTGTCAAGCAGGAACTTATCGCACCTCCTGTCGCAGCGGGACGACAGCAGCTCCTCCGCCTCCGCCCTTTCGGCCGTCAGCGGATTGACCTTCCCCTGCGCGGGCGGCCTTTCATACTTAAGGCCCGGCAGCACCTGCCTCTGGCGGCTCATCGTCAGATCGACGTGGCGCACCGCGTCTATTATCCGACCGCCCTCCTCGTAAAGCACGAGGTTGGAATATCTGCCCATTATCTCCACCGCGAGATGCTTTTTCGTCAGCTCGCCGAATTCGTTATATACCTCAAAGCTTATATCGCACACCCGCTCAAAGCCGGGCTGGTCGATTCCGACCAGCTTTCCGCCCGTCAGATGCTTGCGCATGAGCATGCAGAACATCGGCGCGACCTTGGGGTTCTCCCTGCGGTCGTTGGTCAGATGCACCCGCGCCCCCGACGCATCGGCCGAAATAAGTATTCTTTTTGCGCCTCCTGCGCCGCGAAGCGTGATTATAACGCAGTCGCTCTCGGGCTGCTGTATCTTATCCACCTTAAGGCCGATGACGTTTTTGTTCAGCTCGAGCACACAGGCCCGCAGAAACGCGGCGTCAAACGCCATTCAAATCACTTCCCAATCCTTCAGACATAAAACCTGACCGCGTCGCAGTGGACCTCGGATATCCTCACCTCGACGTCGTCGTAGGCCGCTCTGAGCAGCTCGGCCATGCGTTCTGTTATCATATTCTCCGTCGGGAAATGCCCCGCGTCTATCACAGCCCGGCCCTGCTGCGAAAAATCCAGAAAATCGTGATACTTCAGGTCTGCCGTGACAAACACGTCGGCCCCCGCGGCGAATGCGTCGGCGCATATCGACGCGCAGGCTCCTCCGGCCACCGCCATTTTCTTCACCCCGTCCCTGCCCGAGCAGTAGCGCAGAGCCTCGGCTCCGAGGCAGAGCTTTACGTGGGCGAGCACGTCCTCCCACTCCATCTCGTAGGGAAGCTCGCCTATCCTGCCGAGGTATACCGTTCCATCCGGCCCTCTGTCGTCGAAAACGTCATAGGCGGGCTCCTCGTAGGGGTGGGCCCATTTCATGCGCTCTATGACCTCGTCAAGCGCTCTGTCGGCGACTATCATCTCTATGCGCGCCTCGTCGACCCTGCTCTCCTCTCCGGCCGTGCCTGTAAAGGGCTTTGCCCCCTCCTCCGGGGTAAAGCAGCCCCTTCCCTCGGTTACAAAGGCGCAGCCCTCATATTTGCCGTATTTTCCGCCGCCCGCCTCTATCATGGCGCATTTTACCCTCTCGGCGTACTGCGGGGGAACGAAGGTCACGACCTTGGAATACCCCTCCTTCCTGTAAGGGGAAAAGCCCGCGACATTTCTCAGCTCCAGCTTCTTTGCCAGCATGTCGCCCACGCCGCCGTCGGCCACATCCATGTTTGTATGGAGGCTGATAACCGCGATGCCGGAGCCTATGAGGCGCATTATCCTCCGTCCGGTCAGCGTCGATGCATCGATTCTGCTCAGGGGCTTTAAAAACAGCGGATGATGTGAAATGATGAGCTCCGCCCCCATCTGCTCAGCCTCTTCGATGACGTCGTCGGTCACGTCGAGGGCTATGAGCGCCCGCTTGACCGTCTTTTTTTCGTCGCCGACGAGCAGCCCCACATTATCCCACTGCTCACACAGCGAAAGGGGGCAGCAGGTGCTGTCGAAGAATTCCAGCAGATTTCCCACGTTCGACATCAGTATCCCTCCCTTAAATCTTATTAACGTCCGGCGCCGGCATCAAGCGAGGCCGCCAACCTGTCCGCCCGGGCGAGCATGCGCTCTATTGCGGCGCAGCGCTTGCAGTCCGGCTCTCGCGCCCGCCGCAGACCGTTGAGCTCCTTTTCGAGCTCCGCCCTGCGCGCGGCCAGATATTCGCCGGCCAGCGGCTCGGGGCCGTCAAACAGCCGCTCGCCGAAAAAGCAGCGAGCATCATCCCATACCTGCGTTTTCCCCGCCCTTGCCGACAGGACGAGATAAAGCCTGCGTCCCTCGCGGCAAAGCCTTTCCGTGTCGATCACATAGCCGTGCCCGTTAAGATATCCGCGCAGCTCCTCATGCTTTGTCATCGGCTGGAGAAGCAGGCGCACCCCGTCTTTTTTGCATATTTCAGAGCGCTCTATTATCCCCGCCATGACCTCGCCGCCCATTCCGGCCATTATGACCGTGTCGGCTCCGCAGTCCTCGGCGGGTCGGGTCCCGTCGCCGAGGCTTATTTTTATCCTGTCGGAAAGTCCGGCCCGCGCAGCGTTTCGCCGCGCCGCCGCGACAGGACCTTCGTTTATGTCGCTTGCCGCAGCCCCGCGGCATATACCGCGGCCGACAAGATATATCGGCAGATAACCGTGGTCGGTGCCCACATCAAGAACGAAAGAGCCCCTGTCCACCATCGACGCTATCAGGGCAAGACGCGGCGTCAGGCGCGGCAGACCGGCAAAGCCGAGGTCAGTCTCCATTTTTCACCTCAAAAAGCGAAAGGGCCGGAAAGCTGCCCGCCCTCCGGCCCTTAGCGATAGCTTATTTGCCGCCCAGATAGGCGTTTATCTTTGCCACCAGCTCGTCGGCGTCGGTGCCGTGGACCGCGCAGGCCTGCTCAATGCTCTCGCCGCGCGAGGCGGGGCAGCCGAGGCAATGCATGCCAATCTCCAAAAAGAACTTTGCGGTTCCCTCGTCCTTATCGAGTATATCGCCTATTATGCTCTGCTTTGTTACCATCTGCAGTATTCCTCCCATAAAAATATTTACATATATATTGTATAACAAACGGCGCAGATATTCAACTCTTAATTCCAAAATACAAAGCCCGCGTAAGCTTATGTCGCGGCCCCAGCTTTTTTGTCAGCTTCTGTCAAAAAACAGGCCGATAAGCTCCTGCGCGGCGTCAGGCGGCAGGAACATCATATTATTGTTCGACGCCGCTATCCTCTCGCCCGAGGCGTATTCTATGCGCAGCTCGGCGCCGAAGTTCTCGGGCAGGCCGTGGGTCACCACGTCAAGCCCGTTGAACTGCGCAAGGTCGTATTTTCTGACGATTTTCTGCAACTCTTCCAAAAATGCGGCTCCGGCAGAAAAGGTGATATCCTGCGCGCCTTTCAATGCCCGCCCCCGAACGCTGTCGCCGTCCCTCTCTGCGCTGAGCTCGCAGAAGGGTCGTTCAAAAAGCGAAGCGTCGTCCATATCAAAAGAAAGAAGCGATATATAACAGTAAAAGGACTCTATCTCGTTCGACTCCGTCGTCTTCGGCGCGTTCTCATTGCTGTAATCGCTCGTTCCGCCGGGCGGTATCGGCTCCCTGTCCTCCTGCTTTCTGAAAATGATTGTTGCGGGATTTACGTCGGTGACGGGTATATATGTTCTGATAATCCCGTTCTCGTATACCATGCCGCCCAGCATACCGACCCCCTCGACCGACGGGTCGGCGTCCGCGATACGGATTTCGCCGGTGCTGTTGTTCTTCAGCGCGATGATTTCGACCGTTTCCGTCATCTCGCCGTTCAGGCCGCAGCGCATGACCGAGCCCTCGAACGACAAGCACGCCCCGTCTCCGTCGGTCCACAGCCCCTCGAGCTGCGGCAAAAGCTCGTCGTCGACGACGGTAAAATTGCCGTAACGGCTGTTGTCGGTGAGATAGAGCGTATCCGTGCTCTCGCCCGTAATGGGGAAGTCGTCGACGAATATCAGCGCCCCGTCTTCATACCTGCACTCCTTGACGGAGGCGTAGGCGCGGCTCTCACCGGAGTATTTCAGCTCGCTGTCCTTCAGCATGAGCAAGGTGCGTCCGTTTTCCCGCGATACGGTGAAGGTCGTATCGAGCACAGGCGAAGCCCTCCATAGGCGCACGAGCCGGTTTCCCTCTATCTCGGCCCTCGGACCGATGTACCCTCTCGGCTCCCATGCACCCTCAAGCTCCTTCATGATTTCAGCCTCCCCTGTTTTTGTATCTGCCTCGGCGGGGCCGACCGCCGCCGGCCGCGATGCCGACGGTTTAACCTCCTCCGGCTTCTGCGCCTGCTCCTGCGCCGTATCCCGAACGGTCGACACGGCAGACTCCGCTCCGCTCTTTTCATCGGTCGGCGTCGGCTGTGACGGCGGCGCGGCCGATCGGCCCGCCGCCTCTTCTCCCGACGTCTGTATTTCGACCGCTGCATCCAGTGCCTCCGACGCTTTATTTCCGTCGCAGCCCGTCATGGCTGCGCCCAGAAGCACCGTCAGGCTCAAAAGCAGCGCCGCGTATCTGTTCTGCATCCGATACCCCCCTTGTTTGAACGGCGATCGGGCGGACGGCCCGACGCCGCCCCCGAAAACCCCGCCAATATACGGTTTTATTATACCACAAAGAAAAAATGCTCTCCTGCAAGGGCCTTTTGGCGAGGCCGTCAATAAGACGGCGCGAGCCAAACGTGCGGCGGCACAGGCGCAAAAGATTTGCGGCAGCAAAGCTTGCTGCCATTATTATATTCTCTCCCGCGCGGCGGGTCAATATGGCGTAACAACCGGAAAAATCGCGTTGCGCATCCTTGATCCGCCATAAAAAAACAGAGCAGATAAAAACTGCTCTGTTTTAAGCTTGATTTATGCCCGCTTGACTGTGCCGCTTCCGGCAGCTTCGATTACTCGTTGTCAGCCTGCTCGGGCGCGCCCTGTGCCTCCTGCTCCTTCATCTTTGCAAAGCACTCGCTGCAATAGATGGGGCGGTCGTTTCTCGGCTGGAAGGGTACCTTGGCCTCTTTGCCGCAGGCAGCGCAGGTAGCGGTGAAGTATTCTCTGGGGGGCTTATCGCCGTTTTTTCTCTTCTGGCGGCATTCCTTGCAGCGCTGGGGCTCGTTCATAAAGCCCTTCTGTGCGTAGAACTCCTGCTCGCCGGCGGTAAAAACGAACTCATTACCGCAGTCCTTGCAAATAAGTGTCTTGTCTTCGTACATTTTATAAATCCCTCGCTTTGAATAATGTGGCCCCCGGCCGGACCTGCGTCCGGCATCTCTGAAACCTCAGCGCTCTGTTTAAGCTACGCGGGCGCTTTTGAAATTATATAAAGGCGGCTAAGCCGCCGTATGCACCTCAGTCCCCTGTTTCGTGCAGCCTCATCAGGCGCCTGAACAGCTTTTTTCTTATCCTCTGTATCGCATTGTCCACCGATTTCACGCTTTTTGACAGCTTTGCGGCTATCGCCCCGTAGGAATCCCCGCAGCAGTAGAGGTCGAACACCTCCCTCTCAAGCGGGGACAGCTCCCTGACTATCACGCTGCGGAGCATGCGATAGTCCTCCCTGCCGATAAAGAGCTTTTCGGGGTCGGAGCTCTCGTCGGGCCCCCAGATATCCATTATTTCACGCTCGTCATCCCCGTCGCCGGCCGGTCCGTTCAGAGAAACATAGCTGTTCAGCGGAACATGCTTGAAGCGGGTCGCGGTCTTCACCGCGGTCAGTATCTGGCGCGTTATGCACACATCGGCAAACGAGCGGAAGCTCACTCCCCTGTCGGCGTTGAAATCGCGCACCGCCTTATAGAGGCCTATCATGCCCTCCTGAATAATATCCTCCCTCTCGCCGCCGGCGAGAAAATAGGATTTTGAACGGGCGCGCACCATCCACTCGCAGTCGGAAAACACCCTCTCCAGCGCCGAAGCGTCGCCGTTCTGCGCAAGAAGCACGAGCTGTTCCTCGGTCAGATTGCCCGCCTTAGTGTCGGCGTTATGAGTGTTTTGCATCGGCAATCCTCCGCGCAACGCAATTCCAAAATATACAATCAAAGAATTGTATTTATTATACTGATGTATAACATTTTTGTCAAGTCATATAAAATTTTTCAAATTAAAATACATTTTCTGTCAATTTTTTACAAATAATGTAAATTTTCGACCCTGCCGCCGTATCTGCTCAAGCCGATATTGTGAGCCGTGATTTTTTGTGGTATCATTTTGTATATTGAGCCATGCTGAAATTCGGATTTTTTGATTTGCCCGTCTGGTTTCGGGCGGCGCGGGAGGTGTTCAGATGATACAGCCGGGCGGCGTCAAGGATATAACCGACCTTAAGTTCCTTATTCTGTATGTCCTGTCATACTGCGAGGCTCCCGTCTCCTATTCCGTCCTGAGCGAGATAATAATGGCCGACGGTCTGGCGGATTTCTTCGGCTTTTCCGAGGCCCTGTCCCAGCTGACACAAAGTGGGCACGTGCTCAGCGTCCCCGTTAAGGACGGCGAGAGCGAGCTGTCCTGCACCAACAGCGGATATGAGGCCATATCCCTTTTTCAGAAAAAGCTCCCCTATTCCGTAAGGCGGCAGGCCGTGAGCTCCGCGCGCGCCGTTCTTCAAAGGCAGTACACGGATACGATAGTGCGGGCCGATTACTTCAAGCAGTCCGACACGTCCTATCCCGTGACCCTCGCCGTGCGCGAGACGGGCTCAAGCGAAAACCTGCATGTCACCATCGACGCCCCGTCGGAGGAGAGCGCCAAGCTTATATGCGACAATTTTAAAAAGCACACCGGCAGGATATACTCCGCAATAGCCGATTTACTCACCCGCCGGTGGGACAGTGAGGAGAACAGCAATGGATAAAGAGAAAATAATGCGCGCCGTGCGCGACATACTCGAGGCCGTCGGCGATGATCCCGACAGGCCCGGCCTTGTAGAAACGCCGCTTCGCGTCGCAAACATGTGCGAGGAGATTTTTGCCGGCATCGGCGCCGACCTTACTTCAGTCGCCAAGGTCTTTGACGAGGGCGCCGGCGAAGAGATGGTGCTCGTCAAGGATATCCCCATGTATTCGGTCTGCGAGCATCACCTGCTGCCCTTTGTCGGGGCAGCGCACGTGGTTTACGTCCCCAGAGGGGGCAGGATACTCGGCCTGTCCAAAATCGCCCGCATAGTCGATCTTGCGGCAAAGCGCCCGCAGATACAGGAGCGGCTCACCTCTCAGATTGCCGACGCCGTAATGGAAACGGTCGACCCCCACGGCGTCGCCGTCGTGGTCGAGGCGGAGCATCTGTGCATGACCATGCGCGGGATAAAGAAGCCCCGCTCAAAGACCGTGACCTCCGCTCTGCGCGGCACCATGCGCTCCGACGCCCGCACGCGGGCCGAGGCCCTTTCTCTCATACACAGCAAATAGCCCATTAAGGAGGCGACGGCGCATGAATACCGAAAATCATGTGTTCCGTTTTCGCGGGGGCTCTCTCCCGCTGGGAGCAAAAACATATACGGCCGGCATACTGAACCTCACCCCCGACTCGTTTTATGACGGCGGGTGGTACAATGACATTGATTCCGCCCTGCGCCGCTGCGAGCAGCTTATATCCGACGGAGCCGACATCATCGACGTCGGCGGGGAATCCACCCGCCCCGGCCACAGCCCGATATCCCCCGGGGAGGAGCTCGACCGAGTAATGCCGGCGCTCGAAAAAATACGTTCCGTGTGCTCCGTCCCAATCTCGCTCGATACAACAAGGGCCGCTGTCGCCCTCGAAGGTATAAAGCAGGGCGTTTCTATAATAAACGACGTCAGCGGTTTGAGCGATCCTCGCATGGCCGATGTCTGCGCCGATACGGGCTGCGGGCTTATACTGTGCGCCGCAGCACCAGGGGCGGAGGATGTCACGCTCAGAACGGAGAGCTTTTTCGACAGCGCCCTCAAAAAATGCGCCGCCCTCGGTATGGAGCGGAGCCATATATGCCTCGACCCCGACATCGGCTTTTTTAAGACCTACGAGGAGAATTTAAGGTCGATACGCGAGCTCGGCAGGCTGAAAAAATACGGCCTTGCGGTCATGCTCGGCGTGTCGCGCAAATCGGTCATAGGGCTCACCCTCGGCCTTGAGGTGAACGAGAGGCTCGAGGGCTCCATAGCCCTCGCCGTGCTCGGCGCCCAAATGGGAGCCGATATAATCCGCGCCCACGACGTAAAGCAGACAGTGCGCGCGCTGCGGATGACCGACGCCGTAATCAGGGAGGGATAACGCAGAATGTATGAAATAGAGCTTTACGGCATAAGCTTCTTCGCCTATCACGGCGTAAATGCCGACGAAAAGGAAAACGGCCAGGCTTTTTCGGCCGACGTGGTCCTTGAGATATCCTCCGACCCGTCCGGGCTGAACGACGACATATCCCGCGCCGTCAGCTACAGCGAGGTCAACGACCTTGTTATCGGCATAGCTACGGGCAGACGATACAACCTTATCGAGAGCCTCGCCGACGCCGTCGGGAGGGAGATCCTGTCCCGTTTTCCCGCCGTGTCGTCGGCCGCGGTCACAATCCACAAGCCCAACGCGCCTATAAAGGGGGTCTTCGACGATGTCGCCATCCGCTGCCGCCTGTCAAGATAAGCACACGGCATATCTCAGCCTCGGCTCCAACATCGGCGACCGGATAGCCTTTTTGAGCCGCGCCGTCGAGATGATAAACATGAGCTTTTTTACCGACGTTGAGGCCGTCTCGCCTGTATATGAGACCGAGCCGTGGGGCTATGCCGACCAGAACAGCTTTCTTAACCTTTGCCTTAAGGTATGCACCACCCTCGCCCCAGCCGAGCTTCTCGACTCGCTGCAGGCGATTGAAAACCGCCTCGGACGGGTGAGAGGCCATGTCCGCTACGGTCCGCGCACGATAGATATAGACATGCTTCTTTACGACGACGTCGCACTCAGCGGCGAACGTCTGACCCTGCCCCATCCCCGCATGTTCGAGCGGGCTTTCGTGCTCGTGCCCCTCAGCGATATATGCGGCGACGGACGCGTTAAAGCCGCCCTTGAAAGGGTCGGCCGCAGCGGCGTCGTCCGCTATCCGGCGGGGCTCGCCGGCGATGTGTAAGGCTTTTCCTCCGTATGCTCCGCCCAACCCCTGTCAATATGCCGCAAGGCGCCCCGACCGAAGCGGTCGGGGCGCCTTTTTTACTGATTTCGCCGCACTCTCCCTCCCGTTTTTACTTTAAGATATCCTTCATTATACCGATGCCGAGGGCCCCCTCCCCCGTATGGCAGGCCACGCTCACCGAAAGATGATCGAGTCCTATTTCAATATCGGGGAATGCCTCCTGCACCCTTTGACGCCACCTTTCGCCCTGCTCGTCGCTGCCCGAGTGCACGGGGCGGATAGTGACCCTTTGACCGGCAAATCTTTTTTCGCGGTCGGCCTTTACGGCGTTTATCATTATGTCCATCGCGGCGTTCATCCCCCACGCCCTGTCGAAGGCGTCGAGCTTGTCGCCCTGTATCTGCAGCACCGGCTTTATATGGAGCACGGCGCTTATTGCGGCCGCGGCGTTTGTCACCCTCCCGCTCCTTCTGAGCAGCTCGAGGGTGTTCACGGTGACGTATATGCTGGCGTTGAGGGCGTCCGATTCCAGATATTGCGCTATCTCGTCCGCGGTCAGGCCGTCGTCGGCCAGCTTTTTCGCCTCAAGAGCCGACTGACGCAGCGACATGGAAATCCGCCTGTTGTCGACCACATGCACCCTGCCGCCGTAATCCCCGCTGAGCACACGCGCCGTCCGCACCGAGCCCGACAGTCCGCCCGACATCGGTATATACAGCACCTCGTCAAAGGAAAGCAGCAGCGAATCCCACGCTGCGGTCAGCTCTCCCGGCGCAGGCTGCGAGGTGCTGACCTGCGCGCCTTCGCCGAGCCTTTTGAAAAACTCCTCACGGCTGACGGTCCTTCCCTCGAAAAAGACCTGTCCGTCAATTATGACCGGCATAGGCATAACGAAAACGCCGAACTCACGGCACGTCTTTTCGGTTATGCCGCTGTTCGTGTCGGTCAGCACGGCGATTTTGGCCTTCATCTCTACACCTCGCTGAGCCGCTGATGCTCCACTATCTTCACCGCGAACAGGGCTGCGCTCATATTGAGCATCCCCTGCGCCAGCAGTGCGACGCCCACCAGCAGCGTCGCGACCTGCGCCGCCCCCGTCGGCTGGAACATCAGCGCGCAGCCCACCGCTCCCGCAAACAGCGCGAGCAGGAATATCACCCACCAGCGTTCGATGCCGAAGGCGCGCGAATCGAGAGACATCTGCAGCTTGAACAGCCCGTCGGCCAGAATCACTATGCCGAGTATTATATAGAAGAAATCGACGGCCCCCTCGGGATGCAAAATGGCAAACAGGCCGAGAGGCACCATCAGTATGCCGAACGCGAGATCATACTGGAAGGCGAGCCTGTACAAATCCCTTGACAGGTAGCCGATTATTTTGACAGCCCCGAAAACTATCAGCAAAACGCCCATCATCGTTCCCGCAAGCCTGATGGAAAAGTCGGGGAGCATTATCATAATCAGCCCCAGCGCACAAATCGCGGACGATATTATAATATAGCCGGTCTTAGCTATTCTTATCGGGGCCGTGCTTCTCATTTTCCGGTCCACTTACCTTCGCCTCCGTTCAAACAGAATCGTGTTGCGTCACACAGCCTCGCCGCCCGTATCGCCGGTCTGCTCTCTCTCCCGCCAGAGCCTTTCGGCCACCGGCTTCCAGCGCTCGGCGTAGAGATCGCATTTCGAGCACAGGTGCCCGACCGATTCGGGCGATTGCAGGTCGGTCGACCTTGCGCCGGTGCTCTCGACTATTCTGCGCAGCAGATCGGGGTTTTCCAGCATCGGGCACGGCCGCAGCATATTCTCGTTGAAGGGCTGGCCGTCGTGGTAGGCCGTCATTATCGGCCCGCGCAGCGCGTCAAGCAGGCTGACATTGCGTATATTGCTGTCGGAATAGTGTATGAACACGCAGGGGTCTACGTCGCCGTTGGCGTTTATGTGAAGATACCTGCGCCCGCCCGCTATACAACCGCCGACATACTCGGCGTCGTTCTGGAAGTCCATCGCAAACAGCGGCTTTTCCCCGCGGTATCTGCGTATGCGGCGATAGGTCTCGGTGCGCTGCTCGGGCGTGGGCAGCAGCTCGACGCTGGCGTCGTTCCCCACCGGCATATAGTGGAAATACCAGATAAAGTACGCCCCCTTGTCTATCAGGCTGTCATAAAACTCCTCCGACGTGATGGATTCGAAGTTCTCGCTCGTGTAGCAGGCCGAAATGCCGTATATCAGCTTTCTTGCGCGCAATATCTCCATCGCGCGCATCACCCCGTCGTACACGCCGTCGCCTCTGCGGCCGTCGGTCGCCTCTCTGAAGCCCTCGAGGGATATCGCGGGGACAAAATTCTTCACCCTCAGCATCTCGTCGGCAAAATCCTCGTCGATAAGGGTGCCGTTGGTAAAGCTGAGAAAGGCGCAGTCGTCATGCTTTTCGCACAGGGCGATAATATCCTTTTTCCTCACAAGGGGCTCGCCGCCCGTGTAGATATACATATACACGCCCAGCTCCTTGCCCTGTCTGATGATGTCGTCTATCTCGTCGAAGGTAAGATTGAGGCTGTGGCCGTACTCCGCCGCCCAGCAGCCCCTGCAGTGCAGGTTGCAGGCGCTCGTAGGGTCGAGCAGTATTGCCCACGGTATGTTGCAGTTGTACTTCTGCCTCAGCTTCTCCTGCTTCGGGCCGCCAATAAGGGCGGAGTTGACAAAGAAATTGACCGCAACGGTCTTCATCACATCGGGGTCGATCTCTCTGAACATGCGCCGAATATAGCTGTAATACGGATGCTTCGGGTCCTCCACCGCCTCGCGTATCGCGCGGCGCTGGCTCTCGAAGCTTCCGTCGTCGAACCTGTCGGCCCAATCCATGAGCTTTACCAGATTCCTGTCGGGGTCCTTGCAGACATAGTCGAATACAGCTTCAATCCCAAGTCTTTTCAATGTTTCAGAAACGCTCATCTTCAAACCTCCCCTTTGTTATTCTTTAAGTTGATTGTACCCTCCGCGGCCGCCATAAGATATGGACAAAAAAGCGCCGTGTACCAAAATACAGGCACACGGCGCATTTTGTCTGTTTTTTTATTCTGATGTGCGATCGGCCCTCTGTCGCTCCAAAAAGGCGTCTCTGAGGCTCCCTCGCAGCTCAATTATTCGCTTGAACTGCCCTTTGTCGTAGCTCATATCGCTCTCCAGCCAGACGAGGACCTGACCTATCAGCTCGCACTGATAAAAGCGTATCATCACATCGCGGTCCTCATCGCTTATGGGGAGATTTTTCCATACCGAATCGATATATGAGCTGACGAAATAGCCGCATATTTTAATAAGGTGCTTTTCATACACATCCTTGCTCGACGAGCGATATATATTCATCACCGCTCTTTTGTTCTCACGGGCGAATCTCGTCACCTCGCCGAGGCAGGCCTCAAGCGAATCGGTCCTGGCTTTCCGGCTGATTATCTGGTCGGCAAGGTCGGTCACGATTTCGTTCAAAAGCGCGGGGATGTCGCTGAAGTGATAATAGAAGGTGTTGCGGTTTACGCCGCAGTCCTCCACTATCGCTTTGACGGTTATCCTGTCCATCGGGCCGCGGTTGAGCAGCTTCAGATATGACTTTTTTATCGCTTCGCGCGTCAGCATGTACATATACGGCCCTCCCCCATAGCGTTTGGGCATATTTTATATCATCATCCCTTTTTAATCAAGGGCGGCCCTTCCCGAAAAAGCATACATTTGCCCGCCCATATCCGGTTTTTGGGCAAAAAGAAAAAAATGTCCGTTTCCCGCCTGCCTGCCTTATGTATAGAATGATTATGACGTCATTTCCGCCGCGTCGCAAAATACATCTTGCCGAGCGGCTTTTCTCTCACGCGCCCTTCCTCCCGCCGACCGTTTTTTGGCTTTTTATACAATCCTGTTTTTTACATATTGTGCATCATGGCAACAGACAATCCGTCAAGAGTGAAAAAATTGTCATTCTTTTCCTTATTGTATTGCTTCACAAAAAAAATCGTGATATAGTTTAAATAACATAAATAAGCATGTAAAAGTCATATAAAATTGTAGATTTTGCCCTATCTTTTCCCCAAGGAGGTGTTTGCAATGTCCCTTGAAGCGATTAAGAGCATCAACGCCGCGGAGGAGGAGGCCCGCCGTTCCGTCGCCGAGGCGCAGAGCGCGGCCAGGAAAGCTATCGAGGATGCTCGTAAATCCGGCCTCGATATCGTCGCAAAGGCCCGCACGCGCGCGCAGTCCGAATCCGCCTCCCTTATGAAGGATGCGCAATCCCGCGCCGAGAGCCGCGCCGATGAAATTCGCCGCAATACGGACGAAGAGTGCGCTTCTATGAGCTCAGAGGCGCAGGCAAAGCTCGACCGGGCCGCCCGTCTGATTGCAAGGAGGGTCGTTGAAGGCTGATGGCAATCGTTAAAATGAAAAAGCTGAGGCTGCTCGGGCTGCTCAGCGAGCGCGACGATTTTCTCAACGCACTGCTGCCCCTCGGCTGCGTGGAGGTAACAAACTCCCACGGCAGGCTTGACGATCTGCAGTATGCCGAGCTGCTCCACCCAGAGCCCACGCGGCTTTCGGAATTCCGAACGATAAATTCGCGTCTTGCCGGCGCTCTCGACAAGCTAAAAAAATACGCTCCTGCAAAGGAAGGGCTTTTCATAAAGCGCCGCGATATATCACCGGCTGAATTTTTCTCCTCTTCTCTGTGGAGCGATTCACTGAGTGCAGCGGCCGATATAAACTCTGCGGAGGATGATATCAACAGGCTTTACTCCGAAAAAAGCCGCCTTGATTCGTCAAAAAAGGCCCTCGCCCCGTGGCTGGGCCTCGATGTTCCGCTTGAAACGACGGGCACCGCACAGACCTCGGTCCTCTTGGGCACAATACCCGCCGCCCGCTCCTTTAACGAGCTTGAGCAGGCGCTTGCCGCCGAGGCTGAGCTCTCGTCCGTTTTCCTGTGCAGCGCCGACAAGGAGCTCCAGTATTTTATGCTGATCTGCCACAACTCGCAGGCAGAAAAGGCTCTTGACGTGCTTCGCTCCTTCGGCTATGCGTCGCCCGCCTTCAAGAACATTACCGGCACGGCGGCCGAGGCGAGCGGGCACATTGCCGCCCAGATGGAAAAGATCGACGCAAGGATACAGGACCGCGTCGAGCAAATAAGGCAGTACGCGTCAAAGCGCGGCGACCTGCGTGTTTGTCTCGACCGCAGCGTCCAGGAGATAACGAGGGAGAACGCAAAGGAGCGTCTGCTTTCGACCGACCTCATATATTCTCTTGAGGGCTGGGTTTCGCAGACCGGCCTTGAGCAGTTCGAGCAGCTCGCAGCCGATTACTGCTGTGCGTACGAGCTTGAGGATCCCGCCCCCGAGGAGGAGGCTCCGATTCTGCTTAAAAACTCGTGGCTGGTGTCGACCATGCACATGGTGGTCGAGATGTATTCCCTGCCGTCCTATCACGGCATCGATCCGTGTCCCCTCATCTTCCCCTTCTTCGTGTTCTATTACGGTCTGATGTTCGCCGATATCGGCTACGGGCTGATAATGCTCGCAGCCGGCCTGTGGCTTATCAAGGCCTACAAGCCCAAGGGCGCCTTCGGCCAGATAGCCGACCTTGCCGTCGTTCTCGGCGCGTCGTCGGCGATATGCGGCGTGCTCACCGGCTCACTCTTCGGCGACGCCGTGACCGTAATAGCCGACAGCTTCCTTGGCAGGAACATAGTCCTCTGGTCGATAATCAATCCTCTCAGCGAGCCGATGACGGTGCTGATATTCGCTATTGTCATGGGTGCGATACACATGTGCTTCGGCCAGATAATCCACATCTATATGGGCTTTCGCGACAACAAGGGCATAGACGGTCTGCTCGACGTCGTCCCGTGGTGGACGTTGTTCGCAGGCATCGCCCTCGCCGCTTTAAAGGGCAATTACGTGCTGCTGTGGATAGGCGTGCTGTTTTTGGTTGCAACGCAGGGCCGCCATAAGGATGGCTTCTTCGGCAAGCTGTTCGGCGGCATCACGTCGCTGTACGACGTGACATCCTGGCTGGGCGACATACTCTCCTATTCGCGTATCATGGCCCTCATGCTGGCGACGACCGTTATAGCGAGCGTCGTCAACATCCTCGGCACCCTGCCCGGCTCGGTGTTTGCATTCATACCGATTTTCCTGTTCGGGCACATATTCAATCTCGGTATCAACATAATCGGCACCTACGTTCACGCCGCCCGTCTGCAGTATCTCGAGTTCTTCGGCAAATTCTACGTCGACGGCGGAACGGCCTTCTCGCCCCTAGCGTACAACACCAAGTATGTTGACATCGTGACTCCTCGCCTTCAGGAGGTGAAATGATGACTGATTCCTTTGTCTCCCTTCTGAGCTCCTTCGACTGGAACACGCTCGGCGTGCCCATCGGCCTTGTAGGGGCGGCCCTCGCGGTCGGTCTTCCCTGCTCCGGCTCGGCAAAGGGCGTGGGGCGCGTCGGCGAAGCGGGCGCCGGCCTGCTGACGGTGGAGCCCGCAAAATTTTCCCGCGCCCTCATATTTCAGATACTTCCCGGCACGCAGGGGCTGTACGGCCTTGTCGTCTGGTTCCTCGCGCTGATGAAGCTGGGCTTCTTTTCGGGCAGCCTCGTCAGTCTGAGCTTCATGGAGGGGCTTAAATTCTTCGCCGCCTGCATGCCCATCGCCGTCGGCGGCTTCATATTCGGCTCGGTTCAGGGCAGGATATGCTCCAACGGTCTTGCGATAGTCGCAAAGAGGCAGGGTGATCTTTCAAAGAGCATAATCATGGCGATAATGATGGAATTTTATTCCATACTCACCTTCCTTGCCACCTTCCTGATGCTCAACGACTTCTGAGCGTCGGCAGAGCCAAATAATCAAAACAGAAACAATATTTTATCCATTCAGAGGAGGAATTCAACATGTATACAGGTCTTGGATTGGCGTTTCTCGGCTCGGCTATAGCTGTCGGGCTTGCCTGCTCGGGCTCCGCAAAGGGCGTCGGCATCGTCGGCGAGGTCGGCTCCAATCTGCTCTCCGAGCAGCCCGAGAGGTTCTCCAGCGTGCTTATATATCAGATAATCCCCGGCACGCAGGGTCTGTACGGTCTGGTTGCATGGTTCTTCGCCCTTATGAAGCTGGGCTTTTTCTCCGGCCAGCTTGTGCAGCTTGACTTCGGTCAGGGTCTGATGTTCTTTGCGGCCTGTCTGCCGATAGGGATATGCGGCTTTATATCGGCATTTGCACAGGGCAAATGCACCGCCGCCTCGATCCACATGATAGCAAAGCGCCCCGACCAGCTCTCCAAAGGTATCATAATGGCTATTATGGTCGAGTTCTACGCCATACTGAGCCTGCTTGCCACCTTCCTTATGCTCAACAGCCTCGATACCCTTCTCGGCCTCTGATCCCCTTCCGACTTCCTATTGAAAGGATAGAGATTACACGATGAACGGCATTGAAAAGATAACCTCCCGCATCAGCGAGGACATGTCGGCCGAGATTGAAAAAATCAAGGCCGACGCCAAAGCGCAGTGCGACGAGATAATACAAAAGAGCGAAAAGCAGGCCGGTGAGGAATACGAAAGGCTCGTAAAGCAGGGCGGGCTCGACGCCGAGACGCGGCGCCAGCGCCTTATCAGCGTCGCCGAGCTCGAGGCGAAGAAATCCGTGCTTGCCAAAAAGCAGGAGCTCATATCAGCGGCCTTTGACCGCGCCGTCAATATGCTCTGCGAGCTGCCGAGGGATGAATATGTCTCTCTTCTTGCCACCCTTGCGGCCAGAGCCTCGAGCGAGGGCAAGACTCCCTATCCCGACGGGGGCGACGGTGCCGGCGGCAAGGCAATATACCACAAGGCCGTCGCCTTTGTTTCCCGCGTCGCGGGCGACGTTTCCAACTACGGCACCGAGCAGATAATCCTATCGGCAAAGGACCGCGCCGACGTCGGCCAGCAGGTCTGCCAGCGGGCCAACGAGCTCCTCGCTGCCGAGGGCATGCCCGCCGTTCTCGCCCTAAGCGACGAAACGCGCGATATGCGCGGCGGCATAGTTCTCGTCAAGGGCAGCGTTGAGACAAACTGCAGCTTCGACGTGCTTGTTTCCTCTTATAAAAATGAGCTGTCCGGCGAGGTGGCCAAAATTCTTTTTGACTGAGTCCCGGCCGTCTTTCGACGGCCGCAGCACAGGACGCGGTCCGTGACAAGGAGGTCAAATCTTGTCAAAGGTAATTAACGACACAGATTATCTTTATATATCGGCCTTTATCTGGGGGCACGAGCCGCAGCTTCTCAACAGGGAGCGTGTCGAACGCATGCTCGAATCGTCCAACTTCGACGATGTAACCAAGGTCCTCGAGGAGTGCGGCTACGGCGATATGTCCGATCTTACTCCGGATGTTTTGGAGGAGAGGCTCGCACAGCACAGGGCGCAGGTCATGGATGACCTCGTCAAGTTCGCCCCCGACAGTGATATAGTCAACGTCTTTCGCATAAAGTACGACTATCACAACGCCAAGGTGCTTATAAAGGCGCAGGCCTCGGGGCAGAACGGTGAAAAGCTGATGAGCGAGGCGGGCAGGGTGTCTCCCCGGGAGCTCACCCTTGCCTTCACGCATGACGACTATATATCCATACCCAAGGTCCTTGCCTCCGCCATGCAGGAGGCGAAGGATACCCTCGCGAGGACTGCCGACCCCCAGCTTTCCGATTTTATTCTCGACAAGGCCTATTACAGTGAGTTTATCGAGCTCGCCGTCAACTCGGGCAGCAGCTTTCTGACCGAATACGGCAGGCTGAGCGTCGACAGCGCGAATCTGCGCGCCGCCGTCCGCTCAATGAGGATGAATAAGGACTCGGCCTTCCTCCAGCAGGTGCTGGTCGAGGGCGGCAATATCGGCACGGGACGTCTGATAAACGCAATAATCCAGAAGTCCCCCCTTGCCAACCTCTATATCGGCTCGCCGCTGTACGACGCCGCGGTCGAAGGGGCCGCAGTCGCCCAGGGCGGCAGGCTGACCAATTTCGAGAGGCTGTGCGACAGCGCCGTGGCCGAGTTCACGTCGCAGTCCCTGATTGCAAACATCAGCGAGAAAAAGCTCGTCGGCTACATCTGCTCGGTGGAAAACGACCTGTCTGCCGTGCGGATTATTATGGCGGGCCGCTTTGCGGGGCTCCCCGCCTCCGCAATACGTGAAAGGCTGCGTGAGAATTATGTTTAAAATTGCGGTAATGGGCGAAAAGGACGCCATTATAGGCTTTTCCGCCTTAGGCCTCGATATCTTTCCCGTATCAAGCGACGAGCAGGCCCGCTCCGTCCTCGCGGAGCTGACCGGCCAGTCGAGCAATTACGCCATAATCTATCTGACAGAAAGCTGCGCGCAGAATCTCACGGCAGAGATAGCAAAGCACAAAAACAGCGTCACTCCGGCCATCATTCTCATCCCCGGCCCCGAAGGGTCCCTCGGTCTGGGGCAGGCCGCGCTTGACGAATCTGTCGAAAAGGCGATAGGCGCGAACATCCTCTGATAATTCTCCAACCGTTTTATCCTACGTATCCAGAGATGAAAGAAGGTAAGTTTTATGAGCGGTAAAATAGTCAAGGTTTCCGGTCCTCTTGTCGTAGCGCAGGGCCTTGCCGACGCCAATATGGCGGACGTTGTGCGCGTCGGCAAAAACAGGCTTATCGGCGAGATACTGACGATGACCGGCGATTCCGCTTCCATCCAGGTCTATGAGGAGACCTCGGGCCTCGGCCCCGGCGCCGATGTCGAGACGACCCACATGCCCCTTTCGGTCGAGCTCGGTCCCGGCCTGCTTGAGAATATATACGACGGTATCCAGCGCCCGCTGGAGGTCATGCGCGAGATAAGCGGCGAGACCATATCGAGGGGCGTTGAGGTATCCGCCCTCGACCGTCAGAAAAAATGGGATTTCACCGCGACAGCCTCGGCGGGCGACAAGGTGGGTCCCGGATATATACTCGGCACCGTGCAGGAGACGAGCGCCGTCGTGCACAAAATCATGGTGCCCCCCCGCGTAAGCGGCACAGTGAGCGAAATCAAGAGCGGCAGCTTTACCGTGACCGACATAATCTGCACCCTGACCGACGATAAGGGCAATAAAATCGAGCTGCCCATGATGCAGCGGTGGCCGGTGCGCGTCAACCGCCCATACGTAAAAAAGTTCACCCCCGTCGCTCCGCTGAGCTCCGGCCAGCGCGTCATCGATACCCTCTTTCCTCTCGCAAAGGGCGGCACGGCAGCAGTCCCCGGCCCCTTCGGCTCGGGCAAGACGGTCGTGCAGCACCAGCTCGCCAAGTGGTCCGACGTCGATATAGTCGTCTACATCGGCTGCGGCGAGCGCGGCAACGAGATGACCGACGTTCTTATGGAGTTCCCCGAGCTGAAGGATCCCCGCTCGGGCGAGCCCCTTATGAAGAGGACCGTGCTCATCGCCAACACCTCCGACATGCCCGTTGCGGCACGCGAGGCGTCGATATACACCGGCATCACCATCGCCGAATACTTCCGCGACATGGGCTATGACGTTGCCGTCATAGCCGACTCGACCTCCCGCTGGGCCGAGGCCCTGCGCGAGATGTCGGGCCGACTGGAGGAGATGCCCGGCGAGGAGGGCTACCCCGCATATCTCTCGTCCCGTCTCGCCCAGTTCTATGAGCGCGCCGGATGCGTCGAGTGTCTCGGCGGCGACGGCCGCCGCGGCAGCCTGACCGCCATCGGAGCCGTATCCCCTCCCGGCGGCGACATTTCCGAGCCGGTATCTCAGGCGACGATGCGTATAGTCAAGGTTTTCTGGGGGCTCGATTCCTCCCTTGCCTACGCCCGTCACTTCCCCGCCATAAATTGGCTCAACTCCTACTCGCTCTACATGGATAACCTCCGCTCATGGTACGATGAGAACTTCGGCCCCGAGTTCATGAAGAACCGCGACAGGGCGATGTCCATCCTCCAGTCCGAGGCCGAGCTGCAGGAGATTGTAAAGCTCGTCGGCCAGGACGCTCTTTCGGCCGGCGACCGTCTCACGCTCGAGACCGCCAAAATGATAAGAGAGGATTTTCTCCAGCAGAACGCCTTTGTCGACGCCGACAGCTATACCTCTTACGACAAACAGGCAAGGCTGCTGAACATTATCGTCCAATATGACGCCTGCGCCCGCGAGGCGCTCGCAAAGGGCGCTGAGGCGGACAGCGTGTTCGGCATACCGGCCAGAGCCCAGATAGGCCGCGCAAAGATGATACCGATCGGCGAATACGAGGCGGCATACGATCAGCTTCTCAAGGACATGGTTTCACAGCTTGAAGCACTCGGGGGAGGTGACGTTCAGTGATAAAAGAATACCGTACTATTAACGAAATATCCGGTCCCCTTATGATGGTCAAGGACGTCGAGGGCGTAACCTACGACGAGTTGGCCGAGCTCGAGCTCCCCAACGGCGACATACGTCACTGCAAGGTGCTCGAGGTGTCGGGCAACAACGCCGTGGTGCAGCTTTTTGAATCCTCCTCCGGCATCAACCTCGCCGAGAGCAAGATTCGCTTCCTCGCCCACCCGCAGGAGCTCGCCGTATCTATCGACATGCTCGGCCGCGTATTCAGCGGCATGGGCAAGCCCATCGACGGCGGCCCCGATATCCTCCCCGACGAGATGAAGGATATAAACGGCCTGCCGATGAATCCGGCCGCCCGCGACTATCCCAATGAGTTCATTCAGACAGGCATATCCACCATTGACGGGCTAAACACTCTGGTGCGCGGGCAGAAACTGCCCATATTCTCCTGCTCCGGCCTGCCTCACGCCCCCCTCGCCGCACAGATTGCGCGTCAGGCGAAGGTTCTCGGCGACGAGGGAGCCAACTTCGCCGTTGTGTTCGCCGCCATAGGCATCACCTTCGAAGAGTCGGAATACTTCGTGCAGGAGTTCAGGCGCACCGGCGCTATCGACCGCACGGTCCTCTTCACCAACCTTGCAAACGACCCCGCCGTCGAGCGTATCGCAACACCCCGCATGGCGCTGACCGCGGCCGAGTATCTCGCCTTCGAGAAGAATATGCACGTCCTTGTTATACTGACCGATATAACCAACTACGCCGAGGCGCTGCGCGAGGTTTCTGCCGCGCGCAAGGAGGTCCCCGGCCGCCGCGGCTATCCCGGCTATCTGTATACCGACCTTGCGACCATTTACGAGCGCGCCGGCCGCCGTATCGGCAAGCCGGGCTCAATAACCATGATACCGATTCTGACCATGCCGGAGGACGACAAGACCCACCCCATACCCGACCTTACGGGTTACATCACCGAGGGGCAGATAATCCTCTCGCGCGACCTCTTCCGCAAGGGCGTAAATCCGCCGGTCGACGTTCTCCCCTCCCTGTCCCGTCTGAAGGATAAGGGCATCGGCGAGGGCAAGACCCGCGCCGACCACTCCGGCACGATGAACCAGCTGTTCGCCGCCTACTCGTCGGGCAAGGAGGCAAAGGAGCTTGCAACCATATTGGGCGACAGCGCCCTTTCCCCCACCGATTTGCTCTACGCCAAGTTTGCCGACGAGTTTGAAAAGCGCTATGTAAGCCAGGGTCAGGAGGAGAACCGCTCCATCGAAGAGACCCTCACCCTCGGCTGGGAGCTGCTGTCCATCCTGCCCGAGACCGAGCTTAAACGCATCAAGCCCGAGTTTATCGAAAAATATCTCCCCAAAAAGGCGTAAGGGGGTGCTCTTATGGCTTCCAAAACAATCAACCCGACCCGTATGGAGCTCACCCGCTTCAAGGGCCGTCTGAGGACCGCGCTGCGCGGCCATAAGCTCCTCAAGGACAAGCGCGACGAGCTGATGCGGCAGTTCCTCGATATCGTGCGCCGCAACCGCGAGCTGCGTAAAAAGGTTGAAGAGGGGCTCTCTCAGGCCTCGGCCGCGCTGACCGTGGCGTCGGCCGTCATGTCGCCCGATATGCTCGAGCAGGCCCTTCTTTATCCCAAGCAGAGCGTCGAGCTCGACATGAGCTTTAAGAACATCATGTCGGTCAACGTTCCCGTTTACAGCTTCAAGACCAAGAGCAGCGAGGCGGCAGAGATTTACCCCTATGGCTTTGCCCAGACCTCCGGCGAGCTTGACGACGCGCTCAGCGCCCTGTCAAGCGTCTTTCAGGATATGCTCGAGCTCGCGCATATCGAAAAGACAACCCAGCTCCTCGCAGACGAGATAGAGCGCACAAGACGCCGTGTCAACGCCCTTGAATATGTCATGATACCCGAGGCGCAGACAAACATAAAATACATCACCATGAAGCTCGAGGAGAACGACCGTTCCACCAAGGTCCGCCTTATGAAGGTAAAGGATATGATCCTTCAGCAGGCGCACGGTTACAGCGAATGATCCGTCTTTTCAAGCATAAAAAGGGGGGCTGCAATGCAGCCCCCCTTTTTATGCTTCGGTCTTCGCATACAAAAGCTCCGCCCGCAACTCGTACGGGCGGAGCTTTTCACTTATCCTCAGTCTCAGATTACGGCGAAGAACTTGATAAGGAACAGTACCGAGATAATGTAGGTCAGCACCGATACATCCTTGGCCTTGCCGGTAAATATCTTCATTACAGTATAGGTTATCATACCGAGGCCTATGGCGTGGCCTATGGAGCCGGATATCGGCATTGCTATCAGCATTACCGCTACGGGCACGAGCTGGAAGCTGTCGTCGAAATCCACCCTTCTGAGGCCGCTTATCATTATAACTCCGACATAGATAAGAGCGGCAGAGGTAGCCGCCGGAGGAATGAGCGCGGCTATGGGCGCGATGAACATGCACAGCAGGAAAACGACGCCGGTCACTATGGCGGTAAGGCCGGTGCGTCCGCCCGCCTCAACACCGGAGGCAGACTCGATGAAGGTTGTGACGGTGGAGGTGCCGGTGGAGGCGCCTACGATAGTGCCGACAGCGTCGGATATCATAGCCTGCTTCATCTGGGGCATGTTGCCCTCGTCGTCTATCATGCCGGCACGGGAGGCGGTGCCCACCAGCGTGCCTATGGTATCAAACATATCTATGATACAGAAGGTCATTATCAGCATGATAACGGTGAAGAAATCAATGCTGAACAGGGTCGAAAAATCGAATTTGAACAGCGTGACGTTCGCCATGTCGCCGAAGGCAGGGAGCCAAGACGCGCCGGCGAGGGATTCAAACGGATTAGTATGCAGGAACGCGGCCTCGGCCGCCCAGTAAATGCAGGAGGCGGCCAGCATGCCCACAAGCACCGCGCCCTTTACCTTATGGTGCGCAAGTATAACAATGATGAAAAATCCTACGAACATCGTAACGACCGACAGCACCATTGCGGAATAGCCCGAGCCCATAGCGTCCGACGCCGTCTTTGCAGTCAGCGCGCCGAAGAAATCGCGCATAGCGTAGAACGGGCCGCCGGTTTCGGAATATATGCCGGCGTTGGAGCCGAAGCCTATATTCATCAGCATGACGCCGATAGCGGGAGCCGTGCCGATGCGTATCGGCAGCGGGATAGCCTTGACGAGCTCCTCGCGCACGTTGAAAACGGAGAGCACGAGGAAAACTATACCCTCGATAAGTATTATCGCAAGGCCCGCCTGGAAGCCCTTGACGTAGGACACGCCCGCGATACCGGCTATCTGCGCCACAACTATCGCGAAGAAGGAGTTGAGGCCCATGCCGGGCGCCATGGCGAACGGCTTATTGGCCAAAAAGCCCATAAGTATCGTGCCCACGCCGGAGGCGAGGCAGGTCGCCATGAATACGGCGTTCCACAGGTCCTGCCCCTCTGCGCCGAAGCCCGTGAGCAGATTCGGGTTCAGGGCGATGATGTAAGCCATCGTCATGAAGGTAGTCAGGCCGGCTAAAATCTCGGTTGAAGCCGTGGTCCTGTTCTCTTGGAGATGAAACATTTTTGATTTGCCCCTTTCTCTCATTTTTATAAAGCGCGCCGGACCGGACAACTGCGGCGGCGCCGCCGGCTGCGCGGCTTCAAGCCGCGGCCCGCGAGCCCTTCCGTCTTTTCCCTCCCCATCCTGTCCGACGCGGGGTGCCCTGTTTTATTTGCCCTCGTAGGCTATGACGCTCGCGACGTCGTACCCCTTGAGCTTGTCTCTTCCGTTGAGGCCCTTGAGCTCCATCAGAAAAACGAGCTTTACCACCTTGCAGCCGAGCTGCTCGACAAGCTCCGCCGCCGCCTTGACCGTGCCGCCGGTCGCTATCAGATCGTCGATTATAACCACCCTCTGCCCGGGCTTCAGGTCTTCCTCATGCACCTCGATAACGGCGCTGCCGTACTCGAGGGCATATTCCTTCGAGATGGTGCGGCGGGGCAGCTTGCCCTTCTTTCTGACAAGGATAAACGGCTTGTGCATATTGTAGGCGATCGGCATGCCAAACAGGAAGCCTCTCGACTCAAGGCCGATTATCGCGTCGAAATCGACCCCGTTCAGCTTTTCCTGCATGGCGTCTATCGCAAGGTGCAGCCCCTCGGGATCTACCAGCACGGAGGTCACGTCCCTGAACATTATCCCCGGCTCGGGAAAATCGGGTATCGTCGTAACATAGTCCCTCACATCTTTTTTCATTGTGAACCTTGCCACCTTCCGGTTGAGTTTACCAACAGATATATTATAAACGATTCGTTTTTACAATTAAAGTGCAAAATCCCGTTTTTCTACAAAAATGAAGAGTATTTTGACAAAAAGCCGACGACTCGTCATCTTTTTTGTCCGCCTTTGGGAACCTTCACCCTCTGCGCTGCGTCTAACAGGACAAAAGCTGAGCAAAGCCCTTTTTTTCAGGAGGAAAATATTATGAAAAAGCTCATTGCCGCAATTTTATGTATAGCAATAGTGTTCGGCGGCTGCGCGGTGTCGGCCGGGCCGACGGTATCGCAGCCGTCGGAGAGCAAGCCGACAGGGAGCGAGCTTCCCTCGTCCCGGCCCGCCGAGCCTGCCGCGCCCGATACAGCCCTTCCCGAATACGCCCTCGCGCTGGCGCAATACCCTCAGCTGCCCGTATATCCCGATGAGAACGCCGTGTGGGACGCCGTGAACAAGCTCGACTATGAGGCCCTCGGCGAGGAGAGGTACCGGCAGGAGACCGAAAGGCTCTGGGAAGAATTCGACAAAAAGCAGAACGAATATATTACCGCCCTCCACGCCTTCAGAGGCGAGCGGATACCCGAATCGCTTGCCCCCGCCTTTAAAAACTACACCGGCAGGACGCTGTCGGCCCTGCTCAGTGAGAATACAGGCAAAAATGTCGTCTATTCCCCGGCAAACCTGTATCTCGCCCTGTGCATGCTGACCGAAACGGTCGACGGCGACAGCCGCGCCCAGCTTCTCGACCTGCTCGGTCTGAAAAGCACGGAGGAGGCGAGGGCGGCGGCAAGCTCCCTTTGGCGCAACCTCTACCGCAATACGACCCAGTCAAAGACCCTGCTTGCCAACTCGGTCTGGCTCAACGAGCAGATAGACTGCAGAGACGATACCGTAAAAAACCTTGCCGATTATTATTTCGCCTCCGCCTTCCGCGCCCCGATGGGCAATTCCGATACCGACAAGGCCATAGCGAGCTGGATAAATGAGAACACCAACAACCTGCTCAAGGACGCGGCGGACTCCTTCCAAACCGATCCTCTGACTGTAATGGCCCTCATCTCGACCCTCTATTTCAAGGGCACATGGACCGACGAATTCAATTCCGTCAATACCCATGACGATACCTTTACCAATTCCGACGGGACCGACGAGACCATCGCCTTCATGCACCGCACTGACGACAGGGCGAATTATATCAAAGGCGACGGATGGAAATCGGCCTCCCTTCCCATGCACGACGGCGCCGTTATGCGCTTTCTTCTGCCCGACGAGGGCGTTTCCCTCGAAACCGTGCTCGAAAACAGCGAGGCGCTCGAGCTCTTCCTGTCCGGCAATTACGGAGAAGGCGAAATAAAGGGCGGCGAGCTTAAAACGGCCAAAATCGACTGGAGCGTGCCCAAGTTCGACGTCTCCTCCGACCTTGAGCTGACCGACACACTCAAAAAGCTCGGCGTGACCGACGTCTTCGACGATACCAGGGCCGACTTTACCCCCCTGACCGAAATACCCGCCTATGTTTCCACCGTGCAGCATGCCGCCCGCGTAAAGGCCGACGAACAGGGCTGTGAGGGCGCGGCCTTCACGGCGATATCGGTCGAGGCCGCCGGATATATTGTCGACGAGCTTCCCACGATAGAGATGAACCTCAACCGCCCCTTCCTGCTGCTCATCACCGGCGCCGACGGTCTGCCCCTCTTTGTTTCGGCCGTCAATACAACCGCAGCCAAATAATTGTCATTACACCTCATTTTTCATACCTCACAGCAAAGGGCCGCGGGCTGTAAAGCCCGCGGCCTTTTCATATCTTCGGATATCTCCTGTGCCGCAGCCTCAAAGTCTGAGCCGCGGCGAAAGCGCGCCGTCGCTTATATCCTCAATCATTCGGCTGTAAATATAGTACGACACTATGACATTCAGCAAATCGGCCGTCACCTGCGTCCATACGATGCCGCTCATACCGAACAGCCGATTCAAAAGCAGCAGTATCGGGATATTAAGAAAAAGCTGCCTCACCACCGCCAGCACAAACGAGGCCCTTCCCCTGTCCACCGCCTGCATAAAGTACACCATGTGGAAGCTCAGGAACATAAAGGGCGTCGCAAAGCACCGCGCCCTGAGGAACTCCGTTCCGTAGGCGACGGTGTCGGGCTCGTCTATAAATGCCCGTATTATATCGGCGGCAAATACGCGGTAGAGCACCACGCTCGCCGCCGCCGCGATTATACCGGCCGTGCGCGCCGCCGTGAAAAATGCCCTCATCCTCTCAAAATTCTTCGACGCGTAGTTGTACGCGACAAGGGGTGCCATACCGAGACATATACCGATGCCTATGTTAAGCGGCAGCCGCTCGACCTTGAGCACTATGCCTATCGCCGCAAGCTCTATATCGCCGTGCCCCGACGACAGCCTGTTTATCAGCATGTTTGTCAGATCGAACAGGAAGACCGAAAGGGCCGCCGGCACACCGACTGAGAAAAAGGATCTCGCAGAATCGGGCGACATGCTCTCTATCCTCCTCGGGAGGGAGAGCACCGTCTTTCCCCTTATTTTACGGTACACATAAAGGAAGTATATGAATCCCGCCACGTTTGACAGCATCGTGGCAATCGCCGCGCCCATAACCTGATACCCGTCGGGCAGGATTACGAACATAAAAATAGGGTCGAGCAGAATATTGAGCACCCCGCCGAAGCCCATGCCGAAGGCCGCTTCCCTTGAGTAGCCGACGTTGCGCAGCAGCATGCCCATCGTCATCGACATCGTCGTCGGAAAGCCGCCGATAATAACCACAAACAGCAGGTATTGCCTTGCGTACTCCATCGTGTTGCCGCTCGCCCCCAAAAGGCGCAGCAGCGGGTCGGCGAATATGAAGCACAGCAGCGAAAACGCCGCCGACGCTGCCGCCGCGAGCGACAGGCTCAGCGACGCCACCCTTTTTGCCTCATCCTCCTGCCTGCGCCCGAGCAGACGTACAACAAGGCTGCCGCCTCCCACGCCGAACAGGTTTGACAGAGCCGTCGCTATCAGGAACACCGTCAGCACCAGCGACGACGCTCCGACCATGTAAGGGTTTTTCGTCCTGCCGATAAACCATGTGTCGGCTATGTTGTATAAGAGTATGATGAGCTGGCTCACTATTGTCGGTATCGCCATTACGGCAAGGGCGTAGGGTATCGGAACCGTCTCGAAAATTTCGGTTTTTGAATTTACTTTGCCCAAAATGTATTTATGCCTTCTTTCGTTTGTGCCGGGCTGTCGTCGAAAAAACTCCTCGTATCTGAGAGCGAGGATTTTTCGAGGGATTTCTTCCCGCAGAGTGCAGGCGGGCTGATGCCCGCCAAATTAAAGGGGTTAAATATGCAAAAAACCGTCCTCGGGCGGCAGTTGTCCGACTCCCCTAATTACGCGTCGGCCTTCCCCGCGGCAAGAGATCCCACCTTTTTTACCGAATCTATAATGCTCTCGTGCACGACCTTCCGCGCGTCAAATCTGAAGAAATTGAACACGCCCTGCAATATGAAGCTGACGCCGAACACCGCTATCACCGTGCCGAGGCCGATTTTTGCCCCGAGCAGCCAGCCGAGCAGCAGCACCGTGCACTCTATCATGCCGCGCACGCCGCCGATGGGCACCTTGGGCAGCCTTTTGAACAGGGCTATCATCAGCGCGTCGCGAGGCCCCGCGCCGAAGCCCGAGCTTATGTAGATATAGCTGCCCGTGCACTGCACCACGAGGGCGCACAGCAGCATAATCACGCCCAAAACGAAATTCTCCGGCTGGGGCACTATGTCGAGGGATTGTTCAAAATCTATAACAAGCCCCACGCCGAGCGCGTTGAGTATGGTGCCGACCCCTATCTTTTCCTTCAAAATCACGTCTATTATAAGTATCGCGGCCCCTATGCCCACCGTCGCCCTGCCGTAGGTCAGGCCGAATGTGTTGGATATGCCCAGCGCAAAGGATTCCCACGCGGCGACCCCGACGTTCGCCTGTATGGCGAGGAACATCCCCGTCGCAAATACAAACAGACCTAGTATCAGACGCAAAAAGCGCAGCAGGTATTGCTTCATTTCTTCCTCCCGGGGCGATAAACGGGGGCTCGCGCTGCCGCAAGCCCCCTCGCCGTAAGTATTTTATCTCAGAACCGTATCACGTCCAGCGGCCGGTCTGCCTGTCCGAGCCGTAGGTTTCGAGCATGGCCCAGCCGGTCTCTGTGAACTGCGAGAGCAGCTTCTGCGTCACACCGTATGCTATGAACTCGTCGGGCTTAAGTCCGTCGGGCTCATAGCACTTTCTGAACTCGGGCATGGTCATAAGGCGGTCGATGACATCCTTTTCGACCGGGATGTCTATCCGCTCCTCGCATTTGAGGTCCTGCTCGAGGACCATTTTCTGCACCCTCGGGTGTATGGAGAAGGTCATCTTCGCGCCCGCAAGCTCGGTTATGTGATAGGTCCCGCGCAGACCCGCCGGCATTATAACAGAGTGATAGCCGCGCTCCTTGAATATGCCGTAGGTGCGCTTTGTCATGGCGATGCCGGCCTGAATTATGTCGCCCTCCCTCGCAGGGGACTTGCTGTCGTGCGCTATATCGCGCAGATAGTCGTCCACGCGCCCGACCTGCTGGACGACGAGGCAGAGCGCGGGCTTGACGCCCCGTTCGATCGCCTTTTTGCGGGCGGCCTCATACGCCTCGGCCACGGCCAGCGCCTGCGAAACCGATACGTTTATCGTCGCGCACACGGGGATACCCTCTGCCGCGATGACCGATATGCACTCGATGCCCGAGCGGGTCGCGGGCAGCTTTATCGCTATGTTGGGGGCCCAGCTGTGTATCCGGCGTGACTGGTCTATCATCCTGTCGGCGTCGCCCGCCCACGACGGGTTGAGCTGGCCGAGGGCGAGCCCCTGCTCGCCGCCCGTCGCCTCAAAAACGTCGGTGAACTGCGCCGCGGCATAGGTCGCGACCATTTTGAGGTAGGTCTCGGCCCTGTCTATAAAATCGATGTCCTTGGGGACGGCCGCCACCTGCTCACGCCAGAAATCGGGGCTCTCGTTGAAGGTCTTGAAGGTGAGCACGGGATTGGTCGTCACGCCCACCGCGCCGAGCTCCTTTGCGGCAAGTATCTCGCCCGGATTTGCCGAATCGTTCCACCAGCGCGTCGGCGTAGACTCGCTCAGCCAGCGGAAATATTCTTTGCTCAATTTCCTCTCCTCCTCAGAATAAGCGAGAGCTTTCAAATCAGTCTATCTTATAGTTGAGCAGTATGTTCCAGCCGCTCTCGGCGAACATGGTCGCCGTGCGGTTTACGGCGCCGTAGGCGATAAATTCCTTCTCGGTCATTCCGTCCTCGTTGTAGGCCTTTACGAATTCCGGCAGGGCGAGCAGCTTATCCATTACAGCCTTGTCGACCGGCACGTCTATCCTCGACTCATGCGCGGGATTCTTCTCGGCCAGCATCTGCTGCACCCTCGCCGATATGGTCATGGCCATGCCCTTAGCTCCCGCAAGCTCGGTCACGTGATGGGGCATGCGGCCGCCTGCGGGCATGAGCACGGTCTTGTAGCCGCGCTGCTGATATATCTGATATGCCTTCTTCATAACGGCAACGCCCGACATGGAAACCTCCTCGTCGGTTATATTGAGGCCGCTCTCCATGGCGGCGTCGCGGATATAGTCGTCAAGACGGCCGAGCATAACGACGGCAACGCCGTTGCCGGGCTTCTTTCCGGCGGCCTTCGCGCGGGCCTCGCCGCGCTTTTGGGCCTCGGCCGCGGCGATGACCTGCGGAACGGAGAAGGAAACGGTGGAAACCACATTGTAACCGTTGGCTATGCCCTCCTCGAAGGCCACCATGCCCGACCATGTCGCAGGCAGTTTAACGAATACGTTGGGCGCAAAGGAAGCGATCGTGTTCATCTGCTCTGTCAACAGCTTGGCGTTGCCTATATTGCAGGGGGAAACCTGCGCGCATACGCCGCCCTTTCTGGGGTCCTTGCCGCCGTCCCAGATGCCGGTCAGCTGAGCGGTGTAATGCTGTGCTACGACCCTCTCGAGGTCGAGAGCCTTGGCGTCGCCCGTCAGGCTTCTGTCGACGTTCTTGAGGACCTCGGTCCATGTGTCCTTCTCGGCGGTGAGAGCGGCCGCCATCAAAAAGGGGTTTGTGGTCATGCCGACACAGCCGTTTTCAAAGGCGCTCGCCGCTTCGCCCTGCTTGGCCGAGTCATGCCACCAGGGGGTAACATCCGCCATCCAGCGCAGATACTCGTTCTTCATCTTATCCACTCCTTAAAATAAAGTATTATGATTATGTAACCGAAGCTGTATAACCCTTTTGCCTGTACGGTACAAAACGTACCTATACAATATAATTTTATTGTCTTGCGAGCATTATGTCAACCTCGATGTGCAATTTAGGCGCCGTATTCGGCACCCTACGGGGCGGGCACAAAGCATGTCCGAAAACACATCAGACATACTCTCTCCTCATCCGCCGCAGCGCCGCATACGCAGGACAAAACGCGAGGTTGAGGCCCTTAACGCCGCGCTCGACAACGCCGACGCCGCAACGCGGCCGGCGCTGGAAAGCGATTATGCGCAGAAGGCTCTTGCTTTACAAAAGCAGAATTCTGAGTATAATAGATTTTGTGAGGAGCACAATCTGACCCCGCTGCGTGACCGGCTGAATATAGCCGGCTGGGACAGGAGCCAGGCGGCAAAAGCGACGGGGGCTGCCGAGAGGGTTTTATCGCTCGATGACGAATCCCAAAGGCTGCTTCGCCTTGACGTTTCAAGGAGGGCGCGTTTCACAAAACACCCGGAACTAGCTTTGCCGAACGCGTCATCAGCAATAGCCGACAGCAAAAAATTTACAGGTTATCTGTTTAATCCCGATAACCCGAAGGGCTTCGCTAAAGGCCGAGCTTTTACGAAACGATTAGGTTACGACGCAAGCAACTGGGAGGATTTAAGAGCCGAGATACTTAACAATGCTGGTATGTATCCGGCGTTAAAAAAAGAGCTCACACTATACGGACAAAAGTATGAGCAAAAGCAAATTCTACGGGGTCTGAAAGGGCGTCCCGCAAACGTGGTAGTCGGATGGCTTTTAGAAAATGAGGACCCAAAAATGACCACGGCTTACATAAAGGAGGTGTAGATCCATGGATGTAGAAATGTTCACTGGGGTCCGTTTGAAAGACGGCAGAGAGGGCTGTGTAGTACACGAAGATAGCCCGACAACATATCTGGTAGATATAGGCGACTCTCCTAAGGACTGGGAAACTGTTTCCGTTCCACGTACAGACATAGTCGAAATTCTATACACGCCTTCTAAAAACCCGCTTCTACCCGATGATGAGCAATAAAACCACGGCGTATACTGCGCCGTGGTTTTATTGTGCCCGGGCAAATAACGAGCATCGGTGGTCATTAAACGCCGAAAACGGGCATTTTCGACAGGTTAGCAACCATAAAACGGAGATTTTGGTTTTTAATCACGTAAGCTTACCATGAGCAAAAGGAGGGATGCGGCATGTTCGAGCTGTATCTCAAAGTAAAAATCATCAGCACCATCCTTGCTTGGGCCGTTTTCATTGTTGCAGTGGCAGTGAAAATAATCGCTATAATCAAAGACGGTATATTCTGAGGGCCCTCGGCCCTCATACATGACCGCTTCGGCCGCATGAGGCCAGAGCGGTATTTTTATGCCCGGCGGGGCGGCGCATCCCCCGCTCCATTCCGACAGAGGGGGTGGACCTCTTGAAACATCACGCGGAAAGGAAGGTTAAAATATGCAGAACATTATCGAAATCCTTAAAGGCATCGGCGTCGAGGTCCCGGCAGACAAGACCGAGGAGCTCAACAAGCAGCTCGCCGCCAATTACAAAACGGTGGCCGAGCACCAGCAGAAGATCGGCAGGCTCGAGCAGGAGCGCGACGGCTATAAGGCTCCCTTTTTATGTACCGCCCCCCGCTCAGCCGAGGGCGACGTCTATTGCCATCATCAGCGTAAAGCCGATTGAAAATATCACCGTTCCCATCACGCCGCAGTCGCCGTCCGACATCTCGGGTATCATCTCGCGTATGACGACATACATCATCGCCCCCGCCGCAAAGCTCAGAAAGCAGGGCATCACCGGCACTATCAGGCACGACAGCAGCACCGTCAGCGCCCCGCCTATCGGCTCGACCGCGCCCGACAGCACGCCGCAGATAAAGGCAGGCCGCTTCTTCATCCCCTCGGCGCACAGGGGCATGGATATTATCGCCCCCTCGGGAAAATTCTGTATCGCCACCCCGACCGACAGGGCGAACGCCCCCGCGAGGGATATTCCGGCGTTTCCGCTCAGCCAGCCGGCATAGACCGCGCCGACCGCCATCCCCTCGGGGATGTTGTGTATCACCACGGCGAGCACCAGCATCGCCGTCCGCCGCAGGCTTTTCCCATCCGCGCGGCCGGTCCCAACGGCAGCGCCGTCGGCACAGCTTTTTGAGATCATCCTGTCGGCCGCCGTAAGGAACAGTATCCCGAGCCAGAAGCCGACAACTGCCGGCACGAAGGGCAGCATCCCCATCTGCGCCGCCTGCTCGAGCGCCGGTATCAGCAGGCTCCATACCGACGCCGCCACCATCACCCCGCCGGCAAAGCCGATAAGCAGCCTGCGCACACCGTCGCCTATCCCGTCCTTCATAAAAAACACGCATGCCGAGCCGATCGCCGTGCCGAAAAACGGTATCGCCAGCCCCGCCGCAAGATTCAAATCCATATATGCTCCTCCAATGTCCGGCCGCTCCGCACGCCGGATTAAACTGCCGCGGGCAAAGTAATAAAAGTAATACCCGCTCTTCCCCGCATTCACATCTTACGCGAAAAAATCCCGCGGCGTTACATGCGACGCAGTCTCCTCCGTTTCGGCGAAAAGCCAAAACGCCGCAGCAGCCGCCGGCTGTCGGTCCCGAAAGGCACGTTTTGACAGTATCTGTATTTTCTGCCTTGAAAAACGTATCTTTCTGACGCGACGGGCAATAATAATAGCACCTTATCAATAAAGGAGGGCTATCCATGTTCAAGCACGAAAAAAGGCTTTTCCATCCCGTCGAAATCGAAAGGCCCAACCGCCAGTACGCCGTTCTGCTGCAGGAGCAGCTCGGCGGCGCCAACGGAGAGCTGAAGGCGGCGCTCCAGTATATGTCGCAGAGCTTTCGCGTCAAGGACCCCGAGATAAAGGACCTCTTCCTTGACATTGCCGCAGAGGAGCTCGGCCACATGGAGATGGTGGCGACCACCATAAACCTGCTCAACGGGCACGACGTCGACCAAAGGCCGCTTCCCGCAGGCGAGGTGCAGGCCCATGTTCTTCTCGGCCTCAGCCCCGGGCTTATAAACTCATCCGGCTACTCGTGGACAGGCGACTACGTCAGCGTCACAGGCGATCTGTGCGCCGACCTGCTGTCGAATATCGCATCCGAGCAGCGGGCAAAGGTTGTCTACGAGTATCTCTACCGTCAGATAGACGACAAGAAGGTAAGGGCTACCATAGATTTTCTGCTCAACCGCGAGGAGGCCCACAACGCCATGTTCCGCGAGGCCTTCAACAAGGTGCAGAACACCGGCTCCAACAGGGATTTCGGCACCGTCAAGGCGTCGAAGATGTATTTCAGCCTCTCCGAGCCATCCCCGCAGGACAGCCGCTTTACCCACGTCCAGGGCACACCGCCCTCCTTCAACTGACACTTTTACCCGAAACAGGCGCAAAAAAGCGGACAGCTTATGCTGCCCGCTTTTTTGCTCTGCCGCCTAACCTTCTTCCGTTCGCTTCCTGTCGGTGTTCAGGCAGCATGCCCCTTTGTCCGAAAACAACAATAATCTTTTACTTATTCGGTTTTTTATGATATTATAGACACAGTCGATGTTTTTTCGCCTCCGTTCCGGCAGGCGATTTATTTGCCGGCCTTTTTCAACCTTATGCCTATACTGCCTATACGGATATTATCAGACTGTAAGGAGATGTTTACATGCCCTCAGTAAGCGATTATAAATGCCCGTCATGCGGCGCTCCCCTTTCGTACACGCCGGGCGAAAACAAGCTGACCTGTTCGAACTGCCAGAGCACCTTTGCCTTGGATTATCTTAAAACCCTCAATGATGAAAGCGGCGAAGGCGAAAAGGACGAGGGCGTTTCCTTTGACTGGGGCTCGGGAAAAGACGGCATCGCCCGCGACACGCTCGAGGGCACGGTCGTCTATCAGTGCGAATCCTGCGGCGCCGAGATTGAGGTCGACGTCAACACCGTCGCCACCAAATGCCCCTATTGCGACAACAACGTCGTTATTGACGACAGGGTAAAGGGCGGCCTCAAGCCCAACGCCATTATCCCCTTCAAAATAACCAAAAAGGACCTGCCCAATACGATAAGGTCGTTTTATAAAAACAAGCGGCTGCTTCCCGGCGGCTTCTTCTCGGATAACAGGATAGGCAAGGCCCAGGGGGTATACGTCCCCTTCTGGCTGTTTGACTGCGACGTGGACGGGCGCATGGTCTTCAACGCGCAGGTGTTCAGAACCTACGTCGTCGGCGACTATTCCTACAACGAGACCTCCTTCTTCCGCCTTGAGCGTGACGGCAGCATGTCCTTTGCCAACGTGCCGGTGGATGCCAGCGTCAAAATGGACAACGATCTTATGGATTCGCTTGAGCCCTACGATTTCTCCGAGCTGGTGGATTTTGACAGCGCCTATCTCGCAGGCTACGTCGCCGACCGCTTCGACAGCGACCCCGACCAAGAGAAGACCCGGGCCGAAAGCCGTATGACAAACAGCGCCGTCAGCCGGATAAAGAGCACGGCGACCTATCCCGTCGTGCAGCTCCAATCGAGCAGCATGTCGGTCAAAAATTCCAATATCCGCTATGTGCTGCTGCCCGTGTACCTGCTCAACTGCGAGTACGGCGGCAAGCAGTACCGCTATGCGATAAACGGGCAGACCGGCAAGGTCATAGGCGATCTTCCGATAAGCCGCGAGAAGTGCCTCGCATGGTTCGGCGGCGCGTTTGCGGCGGTCTTTGCCATTGTCAATCTCGTCAGCATGCTGTTGGCGTAAGGAGGGAAGAACGATGCTGAAAAGAATTTCCGCTTTCTGCTGCGCCCTCTTGCTGCTCACGTCGCTTTTCGCCTATCCGTCGGCCGCCGCCGGCAGCTATAACGAAAAGCTGTACCGCGTGTGCGATTTTTACGAGATTCTCGACGACGATGCAGTAAACAGGCTCGATAAGGCGTACACCGAGGCGGTCGAAGAATACTCCTTCGGCTTTGACGTGTGCATACTCGACTCGCTCTCCGACAGGAACGACGACGAGGAGGAGTATTCGAGCTGGTATTACGAGCACAACGAGCTCGGTTACATAAACGACGATTCCCGCGAGCCTGACGGCATACTGCTCCTCATAGACGGCGAAACGGGCTCGCTCTACATCCATCCCAGCGGCAGCGGCAATGAGATATTCACCCCCGCCGTGCGCAATGAGCTGCTTGATAATTTCATCGAATATTACAGCGATACCCACAGCATGGAGGATTCTCTTCTCGGCTTCCTCAAGGATGCGACCGTGCGTCTTTCCTCCTACTCGCCCTCAGCTTCTTCCTCCTCCGCTTCTGCCCCTGTCTCCGCTTCTTCCGACATGCAGAGCATGCCCGGCATGCCGACGTGGTATCCCGCGGACCCGCAGAGCTTTAAGGATTTTCACGCCCCCGACGCCCCGAGGGTGGTAGACAGCGCCGACATATTCACTCCCGCCGAGGAATCGGCCATGCTTTCGAAGATAGCGGCGATACAGAACGATTACGGCGCCGACCTCGTCGTCTATACCGACGTCAGTTCCTACGGTCTCGACCACGGCCTCTTTGCCGCCGATTTTTATCAGTTCAACGGCTACGGTCTGGGCGACGACTACAACGGCTCCGTCCTCTTTATCTGCATGGAGGAGGGCAACCGCGGCTGGTGGACCGCCGCGACCGGCAGGTGCGAGAGCCTTTATGACGGCGCCATGATAAACTATCTCGACGACGCCCTTGAGCCCTATATGATAGACGGCGATTACGGCGAGGGCGTCCTCGACTATCTCGACAACGTATACAACTACTGTAAGATGCCCGATTGGTACCCAAGCGACGCCTCTTCCTTCAAGCGCTTTCAGGATTTGAGCGCCCCGAGAGTCGTCGACAACGCGGGCCTTTTCACCGCAGAGCAGCGCAGCGAGCTTGAGCGCAGGATAGCCGACATCAGGTCGGCTTACGGCAGCGACGTGCTGATACTTACAACCGAGAACACCGTGCGCAACTGCGGTATCGGCGAATATACCGACGCCTATTACTATTACAACGGCTACGGCATGGGGGATGACTTCCGCGGCGTGGCTCTCGGCATACGCGAGCGCAGCGGCTACTACCCGAGCTGGTGCGATTTCACCTACGGCAGTGCCGGATGGAGCGGCGAAAAGAGCGAAGAAAAGCTCGCAGCCCGTATCGAAAAGGACATCGAGGACCGGGAGGACTTTTACGCCGCCTCCGTCAAGCTGCTCGACGCGGTGGAAAAGATGTACAAGAGCGGCAAGCCCCCGAAAAACTACAACTTCGGCTTTTCGATACCGGCCGGCATCATCCTCGGCCTTATTTCCGGCCTTATAACCCTCGGCTTGCTGAAAAGCGAGATGAAGGTGATAAAAACAGCGACCGGAGCGGGCAATTATCTTGTCGACGGCAGCTTCAATCTCACCCGTAACAAGGATATCTATCTCTACTCTCACGTCAGCCGCACCAAGATAAAAAAAGACAGCGGCTCCGGCGGAGGCGGGGGAGGCCGCTCCTCCACCCGCAGCTACTCGTCCTCCGGCGGGCGCAGCTTCAGCGGCGGAGGAAGAAGATTCTGACCCACCGTAAGCGCGCAGTGTAGCAGTATATATAAAAAGCGGCGGCGCCGAAGAATCGGCGCCCCGCTTTTTTCGCCATATCGCGTTTATATCCCTCCCAAGCACTTTTTTTGAACCTCGGTATTGACATCCGAAAAAAAGTGTAGTAGAATTATTCTCAATTCGGAAATATAACGGCCGCAGCCCTTCCGGGCGCAGCGGCATTTACGGAGCTGTAATATTATGAAGAAGTTTTCCGGCATGGCTCATTATTGGTTTAACTTTTGCTTTTACTTTACTGTGAGTGCATAGTAAGGGCAATTTGTGATGCAATAATGAGTGTTTAAACACATCAATTAATGCGGCACAGGTTAGCCTGTGCCGCATTTTTTATTCGTCATCGGCATTCGGAGGTATTCAAAATGATTGTTGTTCTCAAAGCAAACGTAAATAACGACAGGCAGACCCAGCTTATTGACTGGTTCAAGAGCATGGGGTTGGGCATTCACGTCTCGACCGGCGAATATCAGACGGTCCTCGGCCTTATAGGCGACACCAGCAAAATAGACACCGACCTTATCGAGAGCCTCGACATTGTCGACTCGGTAAAGCGCGTGACCGAGACCTTTAAATGCTGCAACCGCAAATTCCACCCCGAGGATACCGTGGTCGAAGCAGGCGGCGTGAAGATAGGCGGCGGCAATTTCTGTATGATAGCCGGTCCCTGCTCGGTGGAATCGGAGGAACAGATAGTCGCGGTCGCAAAGGCCGTCAAGGCCGCCGGAGCCAATCTGCTGCGCGGCGGCGCCTTCAAGCCGAGAACCTCTCCGTACGATTTTCAGGGTCTCAAGAGCGTCGGTATAGACCTGCTCAGGATTGCCAGGGCCGAAACCGGCCTTCCCATCGTGACCGAGATAATGAGCGTCTCCGACCTTCCACTCTTTGAGGACGTGGATGTTCTTCAGGTCGGCGCCCGCAACATGCAGAACTTCGACCTGCTCAAGGAGCTCGGCCACACCGGCAAGCCCATTCTGCTCAAGCGCGGCCTCGCCAACACCCTCAAGGAGCTGCTCATGAGCGCCGAATATATCATGGCAAGCGGCAACGAGGACGTTATCCTCTGCGAGCGCGGCATACGCACCTTCAGCGACTATATGCGCAACACCCTCGACCTTGCGGCGGTGCCCATGCTTCACGAGCTGACCCACCTGCCCGTTATCGTCGACCCGAGCCACGCCACCGGCATAGCCCGCATGGTGCCCCCTATGGCGATGTCGGCCGCAGCCTGCGGAGCCGACGGACTCATAATAGAGGTCCACAACGACCCCATCAACGCCCTGTGCGACGGCGCGCAGTCCCTCCGTCCCGAGGAATACGCCGAGCTCGCCGCCAAGGTCAAGGCCATACGGGGTATCGTATCATGACGGTCGGTATAGTGGGGCTCGGCCTTATCGGCGGCTCGTTTGCCAAGGCGTACAGCGCGGCGGGCCACGAGGTGCTCGCCCTTGACGCCGACGCCTCCACAAGGGATTTTGCCATTCTTTACGGCGCGGTAAAAGCCGAGCTTACGCATGAAAACGTCTCCTCCTGCGACCTCGTTCTTATATGTGTTTATCCTCAGGCCGCCATAGACTTTATGCGCGATTACGGCCCTTATATCGGCAAAAAGCCCGTCGTTATCGACTGCTGCGGTACAAAGCGCGTAGTCGTGGACGAGGGCATGGAGCTTGCAAAGCTGCACGGCTTTACCTACCTCGGCGGCCATCCAATGGCGGGCACGCAGTATTCGGGCTTCAAATACTCCACCCCCACCCTGTTCCACAGGGCTCCCATGGTAATAGTGCCGCCCGATTTCAACAGCATCGAGCTGCTCGAGCGGGTAAAGGAGCTGCTCTCGCCCGCCGGCTTTGCCAGCATAAACGTAACGACGGCCGGCAAGCACGACGAGCTCATAGCCTTTACCTCTCAGCTCGCGCACGTCGTATCCAACGCATATATCAAAAGCCCCACCGCCCTTACCCACCGCGGCTTTTCGGCCGGCAGCTACAAGGACATGACGAGGGTCGCGTGGCTCAATCCCGAGATGTGGGCCGAGCTATTCCTCGACAACGGCGACAACCTCATAAAAGAGATAGACATACTGATAAGCAGTCTTAACGAATATAAAACCGCCCTTGAAAACGCAGACAGGCAGACCCTTGTACGCCTGCTTGACGAGGGCAGGCGGCGCAAAGAGGAGATTGACGGCAGATGAATACCATACACATCGAGGCCTCCCGAAAATACGACGTTCTCATAGGGTCGGGGCTTATGGCCGAGGCCGGGCGGCACATTTGCGGTGCGACCGGCTCAAAGCGCGCCCTTATCGTGTCGGACGACGCCGTCTTTCCCATTTACGGCGAAAAGCTGCGCCGCAGCCTGACCGACGCCGGCCTTGACGTGAGCGAGTTCATTTTCCCCCACGGCGAGAGAAGCAAAACCCTCGATACCTATATCGCTCTGCTCAACCGCCTCTCGTCGGAGCGTCTCACCAGGAGCGACGCCGTCGTCGCCCTCGGCGGAGGCGTGGTCGGCGACCTCGCCGGCTTTGCCGCCTCCACCTACAAACGCGGAATGAGCTTCGTTCAGGTGCCGACCACCCTGCTCGCCGCGGTGGATTCCTCCGTCGGCGGCAAAACGGCGGTCGATCTCGGCAGCGCCAAGAATCAGGTCGGCAGCTTCTACCAGCCCTCGGCCGTCGTCTGCGACACCGACGTCTTTTCCACCCTGCCCCGCGAGCAGTATCTCTGCGGCTGCGCCGAGGTGATAAAATACGGCGTCATCGGCAGCGAGGCCTTCTTCGACGAGCTGATCGATACCCCCGTTTCCGCTCAGACGGAGCACGTCGTCTCCACCTGCGTCGCCATGAAGCGCGACTACGTCGTCGATGACGAATACGACACGGGCAGCAGGATAATGCTCAACTTCGGCCACACCCTCGGCCACGCCGCCGAGGCCTGCAGCGATTTTTCCATCCTGCACGGGCAGGGCGTCGCCATGGGCATGGCCGCGATAACGCGCGCCGCATGCAAAAGAGGCGTCTGCTCCGAAAAAACCCTTGACAGGCTTTTGACTATACTCGAAAAATACGGCTTTGAAACGGGCATCCCGTACAGCGCGGACGATATGCTGTCCGCCCTCATGTCCGACAAAAAGCGGGCGGGCGATAAAATAAAGCTCGTCGTGCCCGAGCGCATAGGAAAGACGAGGGTCGAAACGGTGCCGATAGAGGCCATGCGCCTCTGGCTTGCAGACGGAGGCATAGAATGATTATCACCGTGGAAAAGGGTCCGCGGCACGGGACTGTCACGGCGCCATCCTCCAAATCCGCAGCCCACCGCATGCTTATATGCGCGGCTCTTTCCGACGCTGAAAGCCGCCTCGTCTGCCGCGGGATTTCAAAGGATATACTTGCCACCGTCAGCTGTCTCACCGCCCTCGGCGCCTCGATAGACGCAACAAACGACGGATTTATCTCCGTCCGGCCGATAAAAGCAGAGGCGTCCGGTCCGGCCGAGCTCCTCTGCGGGGAGAGCGGCTCGACGCTGCGGTTTTTGCTGCCCGTCGCGGGAGCTCTCGGCCGAAACGCCGTCTTTCACATGGCGGGCAGGCTGCCCGAGCGGCCTGTGGAGCCCCTTATCGACGTCCTTTGCGGCCACGGCCTTGAAATAAGCCGTTCCGGCGCGCTCATCAGCACCTCCGGCCGTCTGAAAGGCGGCGTCTTTCGCATAGCCGCCGACGTATCGTCACAGTTTATATCGGGTCTGCTCATGGCCCTCGCGCGGCTTGATGAGGGGGGCTCGGTCGAGCTCGTCGGCCCCGAGGTTTCGCAGGGCTATACGGCGATGACCGTCGCCGCCCTGGCAGAGGCGGGCATAAGCGTCAAGCGCTTCGACGGAGGATACTCCGTCCCCGGCGGTCAGCGATACCGCCTGCGCGGTCCCGTATCGGTAGAGGCCGACTGGTCGGCCGCAGCTTTTTTCCTGTGTATGGGCGCCCTGTCCGACAGGGGCGTCACCGTAACCGACCTGTCCCTCTCCTCCGTTCAGGGCGACAGGGCGATATTGGATATACTGAGGGGCTTCGGCGCCGACGTCCGCGCTGAAAGGAACGCGGTCACCGTCTGCCGCGGCAGGCTCTGCGCACAGACCGTCGATGCTTCCCAGATACCCGACCTCGTTCCGGTCATCAGCGCCGTCGCCGCTGTCTGCGAGGGAACAACAAGGATAACAAACGCCGGAAGGCTCCGCCTCAAGGAATCCGACCGGCTGCAGAGCACGGCCGGGATGCTCTCGGCCCTCGGCGCCGACGTCGTCCAGAGGGACGACGGGCTCGTTATAAAGGGCCGTCCAATGCTTTACGGAGGGCGCGCCCCCTCCTTCGGCGACCACCGCATCGCCATGTCGGCGGCGGTCGCGGCGGGCGCGTGCATAAACAACGTAATCGTAGAGGATGCCCAGTGCGCCGAAAAATCGTATCCCGGCTTCTGGGAAGACGCAGAACGGCTGGAGGTGAAAAAATGAGCAGCAGCTACGGCGAGAATATACGCCTTACAATATTCGGCCAGTCCCACTCAAGCCGCATAGGGATGACCCTCGAGGGTCTCCCCTCCGGCGAGATAATCGATTTTGACGCGCTCGCCGCCTTTATGCGCAGGCGCGCCCCGGGCAGAAACGAGTATTCCACCCCGCGGAGGGAATCGGACGAGCCCGAGTTTATAAGCGGCCTTGTCGGCAGCGTCACCTGCGGCGCGCCGATAACGGCCGTAATCCGCAATTCCGACGTCCGTTCTGGCGACTATGAGCTTATCAGAACGGTCCCCCGCCCCGGCCACGCCGACTATACCGCCTTTGTAAAATACGGTCCGTCGCGCGATTATGCCGGCGGCGGCCACTTCTCGGGCAGGCTGACGGCTCCGCTGTGCATAGCGGGCGGGATATGCCTTCAGCTTCTCGAAAAGGAGGGTATAAGCGTCCTTTCTCGCATACTTTCGATAGGCAGCGTCAGCGATAAAGGGGCTCTCACCGCCCCCACCTCCGGCAAGGACTTCCCCGTCGTCGACGATGGGCAGGGCCGCGCCATGAGGGAGCTGATTGCGGAAAAAAGGTCGCAGGGCGACTCTGTCGGCGGCATAGTCGAATGTATGGTTGCCGGCCTGCCCGCAGGCCTCGGCGATCCGATGTTCGACGGCATGGAAAACAGAATATCCGCCGCAGTCTTCGGCATACCTGCGGTCAAGGGGATAGAATTCGGCGCCGGCTTTGCCTCGGCCGCCATGACGGGCAGCGAGAACAACGACGGGTTTGCCGTTATCAACGGCAGGATAGAAACCGTCTCCAACAACTGCGGCGGTATCCTCGGCGGAATCACCGACGGTATGCCTCTGGTGTTCCGCGCGGCCTTCAAGCCAACCCCGTCGATAGCAAGGCCGCAGAAAAGCGTCGATCTCGAGACGCTGGAGGAGAAAACCGTCACCGTGCCCGGCCGCCACGACCCGTGCATAGTGCCGCGCGCAGTCCCCTGTGTGGAGGCGGCGGCGGCGATAGCGGTATACGACGCGCTTTTAAGCTCAAAAAGAGGGAGAAAGTAAAAAATGGATTTAACCGAAAACAGAACAAGGATAGATAAAATAGATTCGCAGCTTATAAAGCTGTTTCAAGAGCGTATGACGGTCTCGGCCGACATTGCCGCCTACAAAAAGGAGCACGGCCTGCCCGTATATGATCCCAGGCGCGAGCGCGAAAAGCAGGTCGCCGTCGCCGAGCAGACGCCCGAGGAGCTCAGGGAGTACGTCACCCCGCTCTATTCGCTGCTGTTTGATCTCAGCCGCAGCTATCAGCGGCGCCTCATCGGCGGCGACAGCGTCCTGACCGAAAAAATCAAGGCGGCGATAGAGAATACCCCCAAGCTGTTTCCCGAATATGCGAGCGTCGCCTGTCAGGGCGTCGAGGGTGCAAATTCCCAGCTCGCCTGCGACAGGCTCTTTCGCAATGCCAATATAATGTTCTTCTCCAGCTTTGACGCAATCTTCACCGCAATAGAAAAGGGCCTGTGCAGATACGGCATAATACCCATCGAGAACACCACGGCCGGCACCGTCAACACCGTCTATGATCTGATGATGAATCACCATTTCAGCATCGTGCGCAGCCTGTGGCTCAAAATAGACCACGACCTGCTCGCAAAGCCGGGCGCAAGGCTCAGCGATATAAAGGAGGTATACTCCCACGAGCAGGCGATAAATCAGTGTGCGGGCTTCCTGCGCAAGCTCGCCGGCGTCAAGGTAATACCTGTCGAAAACACAGCCGTCGCCGCCAAAATGGTGGCTGAATCCGAAAGGAAGGATATAGCCGCCATAGCCTCGCGCCAGTGTACGAAGTATTACGACCTCGCGAGCCTCGCCCAGTCCATACAGGATGAGAGCCGCAACTCCACCCGTTTTATATGTATATCAAAGGATCTCGAAATCTATCCCGGGGCCGACAGGACAAGTCTTATGGCGGTCCTTCCCCACGAGCCGGGCTCGCTGTATAAGATGCTGTCGATACTCTATTCCCTCGGCATAAACCTCAACAAGCTCGAGAGCCGCCCCCTTCCCAACCGCGATTCCGAATTCATGTTCTACTTTGATCTCGACGCGTCGGTCTATTCGCCCCGCTTTCAGCAGCTGATAAGCGAGCTGTCCAGCACCTATGAGGTCTTCAGCTATCTGGGCAGCTACAGCGAGGTGCGGTGATGCTGCGCTGCGGTCTTTTGGGAAAAACCCTCGCCCACAGCTACTCGCCCGAGATACACTCCATGCTGGCAGACTATGAGTATCTTCTGTATGAAAAAGCGGAGACAGAGCTTGAGGCCTTCCTCCGTACCGGCGGATGGGACGGACTCAACGTCACTATACCCTACAAAAAGGCCGTTGTTCCGTTTTTAGACGAGCTGTCTGACACGGCGAGGGCGATCTGCAGCGTCAATACCATAGTCCGCCGAAGCGACGGAAGGCTGTTCGGCGACAATACCGACTATTACGGCTTTTTGAAGCTCGTCGAAACGAGCGGGATATCAGTTTCCGGCAAAAAGGCCCTCGTGCTCGGCAGCGGCGGCGCGTCGGTATGCGTTTGCGGCGCGCTGCGCTCTCTCGGAGCCAAGCCTGTCGTCATAAGCCGCAGCGGAGAAAACAACTATTCCAATCTCGACCGCCACGCGGATGCGCGTATAATAGTCAACACCACACCGCTGGGCATGTACCCGAACAACGGCGTTGCCGCAGTCGATCTCAACAAATTCCCCTCGTGCGACGGCGTCCTCGATATAGTATACAATCCCGCGAGGACCGCTCTGCTGCTTCAGGCCGAAAGCCTCGGCATACCCCATCGGAACGGTCTCTATATGCTGGTCGCTCAGGCAAAGCGCAGCTGCGAGCTGTTCACGGGCAATTCAATCGACGACGGGTCAATCGAACGCATCTGCAGCTCTCTTGCAAAGAAAATGCGCAATATCGTCCTCATCGGTATGCCGGGCAGCGGCAAAAGCACCGTCGCCCGCGAGCTCGGCCGCCTGACCTCCCGTCCCGTGCTCGAATGCGACGCCGAGATTGAAAGGCGTGCGGGCATGAGCATACCCGATTTTATCAACAGCAGGGGCGAAGGCGCCTTCCGCGACGCCGAGACCGAGGTCATATCGAGCTTCGGCAGGCTGTCGGGCAGCATAATATCGACCGGCGGCGGCTGCATATTGATGGAGGAAAACTACTCCCATCTGCATCAGAACGGCATCATAGTGTGGATACAGCGCGATATCGGCGTTCTGCCCAAATCAAACCGTCCCCTGTCCCAGAGGGGCAGCCTCGACGCTATGTACGCTCAGCGTGAGCCGCTGTACCGCCGCTTTGCCGACTTCACGGCAGACAATGATCAATCGCTCGATAAAACATTAAGTGATATAAAGGAAGCGGTTTTATGAAGTTTCTTGTCATCAACGGACCGAATCTTAACATGCTCGGCGTCAGGGAGCCCGATATATACGGCGGGCAGGACTATAAGGCCCTCGTCGCCTTTATAGATAAGTCGGCGCAGGATGCCGACGTCGAGGCGGACTGCTTCCAGTCCAACCACGAGGGAGCAATAGTCGACGTCATTCAGCAGGCCCTCGGCATATATGACGGCATAGTTATAAATCCCGCGGCCTACACCCACACGAGCGTCGCCATACTCGACGCGCTCAAGGCCGTCGCTCTGCCCGCCGTTGAGGTCCATATATCCGACGTGTCAAGCAGAGAAGCCTTCAGGCAGATATCTTATCCCCGCAAGGCCTGCATAGCGACCTACATGGGGCTCGGCTTCGAGGGCTACAAAAAGGCCCTGCTGCACCTTAAATCGCATATCGAAAAATCCGGTAAAAGCAGCAGCTGAAAGGCTCGCTTTTAAATAATTCTGAAGAGGTAAAAAGCATGTACATTCTTTCCAGAGTCTGGCGTTCCTGACGCCGAGGATTATTCAATTTCCGTCCACATAACTCAATCAATGAAACAAATCGCAAAATCCCTGCAAAACGCGCAATGCAATACTCCTATATAAGCGGAAAATCGAAAGGAGCTTCTAAAATGGACAAAAACGTACCTTACAAAATATATCTCAACGAGGATGAACTCCCCAAGGCATGGTTCAATATCCGCTCTGCGATGAAGAACAAGCCCGCCCCTCTGCTCAACCCCGGCACACATCAGCCCATGAAGGCCGAGGAGCTCGCCCCTGTTTTCTGCGAGGACCTCATAGCGCAGGAGCTGGACAACGACACCCCCTATTTCCCCATTCCGCAGGAGGTGTTCGACTTCTACAAGATGTACCGCCCCTCGCCCCTTGTTCGGGCCTACTTCCTCGAAAAGGCGCTCGACACCCCTGCGCACATCTATTACAAATTCGAGGGCAACAACACCAGCGGCTCCCACAAGCTGAACTCTGCAATAGCTCAGGCCTATTACGCCAAGAAGCAGGGGCTCAAGGGCGTCACCACCGAGACCGGCGCCGGCCAGTGGGGTACCGCCCTCTCTATGGCCTGTTCGTATTTTGATCTCGACTGCAAGGTTTTCATGGTTAAGGTCTCCTACGAGCAGAAGCCCTTCCGCCGCGAGGTAATGAGGACCTACGGCGCGAGCGTCACCCCCTCCCCCTCCGAGACGACCGAGGTCGGCCGCAGGATTCTCGCCGAGCATCCCGGCACCACCGGCAGCCTCGGCTGCGCGATATCCGAGGCGGTCGAGGTCGCCGTATCCACCCCCGGCTACCGCTACGTGCTGGGCAGCGTGCTCAATCAGGTGCTGCTCCATCAGAGCATCATCGGCCTCGAGACCGATATAGCCCTCAAGAAATACGGCATAAAGGCCGATATGATAATCGGCTGCGCCGGCGGCGGCTCCAACCTCGGCGGGCTTATCGCCCCCTTCATGAGGGATAAGCTCAACGGCGAGGCAGACTATCGCATCATCGCCGTCGAGCCCGCCTCCTGCCCGAGCTTCACGAGGGGCAGATACGCCTACGACTTCTGCGACACCGGTATGGTTTGCCCCCTTGCCAAGATGTACACCCTCGGCTCGGGCTTCATACCCGCACCCAATCACGCGGGCGGTCTGCGCTATCACGGCATGAGCTCCATACTGTCTCAGCTTTACGACGACGGCCTTATGGAAGCTGTATCGGTCGCCCAGACCGACGTATTCAAGGCTGCCGAGCAGTTTGCACGCGTTGAGGGCATACTCCCCGCGCCCGAGAGCTCCCATGCGATCAAGGTCGCTATCGACGAGGCTCTCAAGTGCCGCGAGACGGGCGAGGAGAAGAACATCGTCTTCGGCCTTACCGGCACCGGCTATTTCGACATGGTAGCCTATGAGAAGTTCCACGACGGTCTGATGGAGGATTATATCCCCACCGACGCCGAGCTGGAGGCCAGTCTGAAAAGCCTGCCCGTTGTGGAGTAATTCAGACGGAAAAGCTCAGGCATTCTTCCGAAAAGAGGTTGTTTTCAATGGATTATAAAAGAATTCTCACCATACAGGACATTTCCTGCGTCGGTCAGTGCTCGCTGACCGTCGCCCTGCCTATCCTGTCGGCCTGCGGCCTTGAGACGGCCATACTTCCTTCTGCCGTGCTCTCGACCCATACCGCCGGCTTCAGCGGTTACACCTTCCGTGACCTGACCGACGATATTCCCGCGATAGCCGCACACTGGAAGAAGGAGAATATCGGCTTCAGCGCAATCTACACCGGATATCTCGGCAGCACGAAGCAGATAGAGTACGTCAGGGATATATTCAGGGATTTCAAGGGCGGCGGCCTCACCATAGTCGACCCCGCAATGGCCGACAACGGGAAGCTCTACCCCGCCTTTGACGGCAAGTTCGTCGAAGCTATGAAGGGCCTCGCCTTCGGCGCCGATATCATCGTCCCCAACATCACCGAGGCGTGCTTCCTTACCGGCTGCGAATACAGGAGCCAATACGACGAGAGCTATATTAAAGCTCTCGTCGGCAGGCTGCTCGAGGGCGGCACTCCCACCGTCGTTCTGACCGGCGTCAGCTACGACGACGCTACGACCGGCGTGGTTGTGGCCGACAGCAGCGCAATGAGATACTATCGGCACAAAAAGTATCCCCATGGCTGCCACGGCACAGGCGACATCTATGCCTCTGCCTTTGTCGGCGCCCTGATGAGGGGCAAGTCCTCCTATGACGCCGCCGTTATCGCGGCCGACTTCACCCTTCGCTGCATCGAGATAACCTCGGGAGACGAATCTCACTGGTACGGCGCGAAGTTCGAGCCTATCCTTTCCGAGCTTATCGAGGCTGTTTCGAAATAACCAGACGCAGTGCGCCCGTTTGCGCAGTCTTCAAACGCCCTATCAAAAAAGCATCCCGCGCAAAATTATGAGGGTGCATTATACTGATAAAAAGCCGGGCCGCAGGTTTTCCTGCGGCCCGGCTTTTTTGCCTTTTTTAAAGAGATAATATATTACGGTATTACGGTCAGCACAGCGGCGTCGCTGGTCAGCTTGCTGCCGTTGGAATCGGTCACCTTGCAGCGGTACTTATTCCCGCTGCGGTCCTGCGTTGCCGGTACGGTGAGGGTCGCGGTCTTATTGCCCTCCGCGGGCGAGTTGTACCACTTCGCACCGCCGTCATCGCTGAACTGCCACTGATATTTCAGCCCGTCGCCGGAAGCGGCTACGGTGAAGTGGGCGGTGTCGCCCACATTCGCCGTCACGTTCTCGGGCTGGGCCGTTATCGCAAATACCGCCGCCTCAGTCACCGTCAGCGTAGCGGCGCTGCTTGTAAGCGCGCTGCCGTGAGAATCGAATACCTTGCAGCGATACCTGTTTCCGCTGCGGTCCTGCGTTGCCGGTACGGTGAGGGTCGCGGTCTTATTGCCCTCCGCAGGAGAGTTGTACCACTTCGTACTGCCGCTGCTGCTGTACTGCCACTGATAGGTCAGCCCGTCGCCTGTGGCCGTTACAGTGAAGTGTACGGTGTCGCCGACGGCAGCCGTCACGTTCTCGGGCTGGGCCGTTATCGCAAACACCGCCTGCCCGTTCACAGTCAGTGTAGCGGCGCTGCTTGTAAGCGCGTTGCCATGAGAATCGAATACCTTGCAGCGATACCTGTTTCCGCTGCGGTCCTCCGTTGCCGGTACGGTGAGGGTCGCGGTCTTATTGCCCTCCGCAGGAGAGTTGTACCACTTCGTACTGCCGCTTTCGCTGTACTGCCACTGATAGGTCAGCCCGTCGCCGGTAGCGGCTACTGTGAAGTGTACGGTGTCGCCGACGGCAGCCGTCACGTTCTCGGGCTGGGCCGTTATCGCAAACACCGCCTGCCCGCTGACTGTCAGCGTGGCTGCGTCGCTTATAAGGGTGCTGCTGTGAGAGTCGGTCACCTTGCAGCGGTACTTGTTCCCGCTGCGGTCCTCCGTTGCCGGTACGGTGAGGGTCGCGGTCTTATTGCCCTCCGCGGGCGAGTTGTACCACTTCGTACTGCCGCTGCTGCTGTACTGCCACTGGTATGTAAGCCCGTCGCCGGTAGCGGCTACTGTGAAGTGAACGGTGTCGCCCACATTCGCCGTCACGTTCTCTGGGTGGGCAGTTATCGCAAATACCACCGGATTGGTCACGGTAAGGGTAGCGGCGTCGCTTGTAAGCACGCTGCCGTGAGAGTCGGACACCTTGCAGCGGTACTTGAGCCCGTTTCGGTCCTCCGTTGCCGGTACGGTGAGGGTCGCGGTCTTATTGCCCTCCGCGGGCGAATTGTACCACTTCGTTCCGCCGTTATCGCTGTACTGCCACTGGTATGTAAGCCCGTCGCCGGTGGCTGTCACGGTGAAGTGTACGGTGTCGCCCACATTCGCCGTCACGTTCTCTGGGTGGGCAGTTATCGCAAATACCACCGGATTGGTCACGGTAAGGGTAGCGGCGTCGCTTGTAAGCGTGCTTCCGTGAGAGTCGGTCACCTTGCAGCGGTACTTGAGCCCGTTTCGGTCCTGCGTTGCCGGCACGGTGAGGGTCGCGGTCTTATTGCCCTCCGCAGGCGAGTTGTTCCATGTCGTACCGCCGTTATTGCTGTACTGCCACTGGTATGTAAGCCCGTCGCCGGTGGCTGTCACGGTGAAGTGTACGGTGTCGCCCACATTCGCCGTCACGTTCTCGGGCTGGGCTGTTATCTCAAATACCACCGGCTCAGTCACAGTAAGAGTAGCGGCGTCGCTTATAAGGGTGCTGCTGTGAGAGTCGGACACCTTGCAGCGGTACTTGAGCCCGTTTCGGTCCTGCGTTGCCGGTACGGTGAGGGTCGCAGTCTTATTGCCCTCCGCGGGTGAATTGTACCACTTCGTTCCGCCGTTATCGCTGTACTGCCACTGGTATGTAAGCCCGTCGCCGGCAGCGGTTACGGTGAAATATGCAGTGTCGCCGACTGTCGCCGTCACGTTCTCGGGCTGGGCCGTTATCGCAAATACCGCCGGCTCAGTCACAGTAAGGGTAGCGGCGCCGCTTGTAAGCGCGCTGCCGTGAGAGTCGAATACCTTGCAGCGGTACTTGTTCCCGCTGCGGTCCTCCGTTGCCGGTACGGTGAGGGTCGCGGTCTTATTGCCCTCCGCGGGCGAGTTGTACCACTTCGTACTGCCGCTTTCGCTGTACTGCCACTGATATGTAAGCCCGTCGCCGGCAGCGGCTACTGTGAAGTAGACGGTGTCGCCGACTGTCGCCGTCACGTTCTCGGGCTGAGTCACTATCTGGAGCGGGGTGGGCTCGGGCTCTTCCCCTTCAGCCATAACGGTGATGCTGTTGTTGTTGCCGATCATGCCGCGTATCTCTTCGGCAAGGCTGTCAAGATCTACCCCTGTTTCTCCGGAGTCCAAAACGACTATGGTGCCGCTGCCTGAAATCGCGCCGTAGTTATAGAACCACACCACGTCGTCGCCGTCTGTTCTCACCGAACCCACGCGGAACAGGCCGTTCAGAACAATCTGCCCCGCTGCGCCGCCTTCTGCCGGCGCCGCGCAGTTTTCAATGGTAGAGCCGAAGCGGGCCTCAATAACGCCGCCCTCGTCTACCGTTACCGTACCGTAGTTTTCGCAGTAGTCGCCCTGCGTGGTGCGAAGCGCGCCGCCGTTGTAAACCCTTATGCTGCCTGCGTTGAACGAGGGCATTACGACCTCGCCGCCCGAAAGGGCGTTTACGATGCCTGCGTTTTCGGCAAAATCGCCCACAATACCGCAGTTCTGGCCGCTGTTGGATACGTTTATCGTTCCGTAGTTGCAGAATGCGGCCTCGGGCATTACTTCATCCCAATCGCCCTCGAAGGTAAACCACGCAACGCCGAGCGCTCCGCTGCCCTCGACGGTAATCGTGACGCCCTTCGGCACCACCATCATGACATTGCCGTAATTATCGATATGCTGCGGATCAAGCTTCACCGTGCAGTCGGTATCGACGGTGAAATCATCCGCGAGGACTATAACGTCGACGGGCTCGTTCGACGAAAGAGCTGCAACGAGCTCTCTCTGCGAGCTGACCTCATAGACGATCGGCTCCGGCTCCGGCGTTTCGCCTACAATGGGTATGCTCACTGTCTGAGTAAACGTGGTCTGGTCGGGCCCGTAGCCGCTCACCGTGAACTCGAGCAGGCCGCTGTCCGGCATAACGCCGATGGTCACCGCAACGGCGTTGGCGTTGTACAGCACCTCGATCTCGGCCTCGTAATCGCTCGTCTCGACGGCCTCGGTTATATAGCCGCCGCCATAGGGCACGATGTAAACCGTCGGATACTGATCGTCATAATCCCACTGTTCCAAATAATAATTGTAATAGTCGACGGGCTCCTCCGGAATGGCGCTGTAAAAGCCTATTGCCGGCAGCTCGTAAACAGGCTCATCGCCGGCGAAAATTTCAAATCGCACCTCGGCCTCGCCGTAGTAAATATCACTCGCAACGCATACTATGGTTTTATCCGTTCCGTCGCCAACGACCCGATAGGAAGGGTCAACGGCGCCGTCTATCTCTTCAAGCCACGTATGGTTGAAGTCCTCTTCGGGGAAATCGTGCTCCCATTGTTCGACGTGCTCAATAAACCACTGATAGGAAACATCGCCCTCATCAGCTTCGGCGGTCACCTGAAGCAGGGCGCTTTCCCCCTCGGCCAGATAAATCTCGGTATCGCCGACGGCCGAGGCGGTGAGGCCGTTTTCAACCTCAATTATATAAGTAATACGCTTCTCGTTGCCGTATTCATCCGATATCCAGCACCACACTTCGATACGCTCTCTTATATCGGTGAGCTCGACTGAGGCGGCGTCGCAGTATTTCTGATCGCCGAAGCCCTCCCAGTTGTAATATACGCTTACGCCGTCGTTCACCGTAACGACAGGGGCGAGGGTAACGCTGCCTCCGAGAGGCACCTTTATACGGTCGCCCGCGGCGCCGTAAGAAACCTCAAGGCCGCTGTCGACCGTTATGACATAATAAATAACAACGTTGTTGCCGTAGCGGTCAATCACGGTGCAGTTTACGGCGGTGCGCCCCGTAACATTTTCGACCGTGTAGGAACTGAGGCCGGTGGCGTCCGGCAAGATCTCTGCCTCGCCCTCGCCCGAATCGGACGACCAGTAAACCGCAAGGTCGCTCATATCGTCGGCCGCAACACGCACCTGAAGCACGGCGTCTTCCCCTGCCGACACTCTCAAAAAGCGGCCGCTCAGATTTTCGACGGAGAGGTTGTTTTCGACCCCTACCTCAAAATAAACGCTGTCATAATTTCCGTATTTATCGTAAGCACCGCAATAATACCACCCATAGTCGGTCACATTTTCAACTGTCAGTGAATCGCCCGCGGCCCCTTCAACGGGCTCTCCGCTGTTGTCAAACCACTGATAGGTGACGCCGTCGGCGTCATAAGCGGAAGCGCTTACCTTCAAATAGGCCGAGTCGCCTGCCTGCGCCACCATAGGCACGCTGCTTTCGTCGGCCGCGATGCTGAAGCCGTTGTCAACATAAACGTAGAACCAGCATTCGGCCGTGTTGCCGTATCGGTCCTGCGCCGAGCAGGCGTAGGTTTTTCTCATCACAACGTTTTGAAGGGTCAGCGAATCGGAGGCGGTATTCGGTATTTCGGTTTTGACGGCCGGCCAGACGCTGTCGTCCACCTCATACCAGCCGGTCCATGTCATGCCGTTTAAATTCGCGCCGGCGGCCTCGGCCTGAAGGGTAACGCCGGCGCCCGGGCGAACGGAGACGTTTGATTTGTAGTCCACCGGCCGGAGGTTGAAACCATTATCTATATACAGATAGAAATCGGCCCAGTAGGGGTCGTTCTGAGTATAGCCGTAGCCGTCGCTTATTTCGCAGCGGTAACGGAGGCTCTCTTGGGGCTCGTCGCCCGTGAACACCGGAGTAGTGTAGGAGGCGCCGGTCGCGCCCTCAATATCGGCGGGAGCGTACATTCCGCCCTGAAGATCCGGGTAATATACCCACTCCACCCACTGATAGGTCACGTTCGACGTATCGTCGGCCGATACGTCCACCGAGAAGGTGACGCTCGAGCCGGGAGCAACGGACACAACGCTGCTGTAATCAGCCTCAAAGTGATTGTCCCACGGAACGATATTCACGTTTACAAGGAAGCTGTGCAGCTCGCCGTCAGGTATGCCGAAAAGCTCTATATCGAATACGAAGGGCTCGCCCGGCGTGAAGAAGCCGCCGCTCCTGTCCGCATAGAGGGTCCAGCACTGCTCATCTTCCTCGCCCCCATAGACGAAATACATTTCGCTGTAAAGGTCGGGCTGATAGCCCTCGGGCACGCCCTCTACCGTGAAGGTAAAGCTCTGACCGAGCTGCGCCTCAAAGTCGGCGTAGGCATAGGGGTACTCGCTCGAGAATTCGGCGTACGTTACCGGCTCGCCGTCGCTTTCGACGGAGACCGAGATATCATATTCATCCGCCTGCGAATAGCCCATCGAAATAAAGCCGTGATAATCCTCTTCGACCGGGATATCATCCATGGCCGTGATTTCATAGTCAAGGCGGTCGGAATAGACGTTTCCTTCGCCATCCTCGGCCGTGACCTCAATATAGAGCTGCATATCGCCGTACACGTAGAAGCTGTAGCTTGCCTCTCCTTCGCTCACGAGGGTGTATTCTTCAAGCTCATAGTCGTACTCATACCACTCATAGAGCGGGTCTGACAAGCCTTCAGACATATCGATAACCGGCTCGAGGGTCACCTCGGCTCCGTAGTCCACCAACTGGAGGAGATTATCCTCTTCGTCATAGACGGAAATATATTCGTCTCCCTCGGCAAATGCCGGTACGGAGAGAAGGCTTACCGTCATGGCAAGGCAGAGAAAAACCGAAATAAAGCGCCAAAGTTTTCGTTTCATGTCATGATGCCTCCGTTTCTGTCGTTTTGCTGCAGCTTTGATGTTTGAGAGAACGCGTGTTTGCGCCTTTATACATAACAAATATATCACAAACCCGCACGGATTTGTATATAAATATTAAAATATTATTAAATGTTTTTTTAAGCGTCTTTTGAGCCCGGCATGCGAAATGGAAACGGGCCGCAGGTTTGCCTGCGGCCCGTTTCCATTTATCTTTTCTTGAAGAAGCTGCTCTATTACGGTATTACGGTCAGCACAGCGGCGTCGCTGGTCAGCTTGCTGCCGTTGGAATCGGTCACCTTGCAGCGGTACCTGTTCCCGCTGCGGTCCTCCGTTGCCGGTACGGTGAGGGTCGCGGTCTTATTGCCCTCCGCGGGCGAGTTATACCACTTCGCACCGCCGTCATCGCTGAACTGCCACTGGTATTTCAGCCCGTCGCCGGAAGCGGCTACTGTGAAGTGTACGGTGTCGCCCACATTCGCCGTCACGTTCTCGGGCTGGGCCGTTATCGCAAACACCGCCTGCCCGCTGACTGTCAGTGTAGCTGCGTTGCTTGTAAGCGCGCCGCCGTGAGAATCGAATACCTTGCAGCGGTACTTGTTCCCGCTGCGGTCCTCCGTTGCCGGTACGGTGAGGGTCGCGGTCTTATTGCCCTCCGCGGGTGAATTGTACCACTTCGTACTGCCGCTGCTGCTGTACTGCCACTGGTATGTAAGTCCGTCGCCGGTAGCCGTTACGGTAAAGTGGGCGGTGTCGCCGACTGTCGCCGTCACGTTCTCGGGCTGGGCCGTTATCGCAAACACCGCCTGCCCGCTGACTGTCAGCGTGGCTGCGTTGCTCGTAAGCGCGCCGCCGTGAGAATCGAATACCTTGCAGCGGTACTTGTTCCCGCTGCGGTCCTCCGTTGCCGGTACGGTGAGGGTCGCGGTCTTATTGCCCTCCGCAGGAGAGTTGTACCACTTCGTACTGCCGCTGCTGCTGTACTGCCACTGATAGGTCAGCCCGTCGCCTGTGGCGGTCACGGTGAAGTGTACGGTGTCGCCGACGGCAGCCGTCACGTTCTCGGGCTGGACCGTTATCGCAAACACCGCCTGCCCGCTGACTGTCAGCGTGGCTGCGTTGCTTGTAAGCGCGCCGCCGTGAGAATCGAATACCTTGCAGCGGTACCTGTTCCCGCTGCGGTCCTCCGTTGCCGGTACGGTGAGGGTCGCGGTCTTATTGCCCTCCGCGGGCGAGTTGTACCACTTCGTGCTGCCGCTGCTGCTGTACTGCCACTGATAGGTCAGCCCGTCGCCGGTGGCGGCTACTGTGAAGTGTACGGTGTCGCCGACGGCAGCCGTCACGTTCTCGGGCTGGGCCGTTATCGCAAACACCGCCTGCCCGCTGACTGTCAGCGTGGCTGCGTCGCTTATAAGGGTGCTGCTGTGAGAGTCGGTCACCTTGCAGCGGTACTTGTTCCCGCTGCGGTCCTCCGTTGCCGGTACGGTGAGGGTCGCGGTCTTATTGCCCTCCGCGGGCGAGTTGTACCACTTCGTTCCGCCGTTATCGCTGTACTGCCACTGGTATGTAAGCCCGTCGCCGGTGGCTGTCACGGTGAAGTGTACGGTGTCGCCCACATTCGCCGTCACGTTCTCTGGGTGGGCAGTTATCGCAAATACTACCGGATTGGTCACGGTAAGGGTAGCGGCGTCGCTTGTAAGCACGCTGCCGTGAGAGTCGGTCACCTTGCAGCGGTACTTGAGCCCGTTGCGGTCCTGCGTTGCCGGCACGGTGAGGGTCGCGGTCTTATTGCCCTCCGCAGGCGAGTTGTTCCACGTCGTACCGCCGTTATTGCTGTACTGCCACTGGTATGTAAGCCCGTCGCCGGCAGCGGTTACGGTGAAATATGCGGTGTCGCCTACGGTCGCCGTCACGCTCTCGGGCTGGGCCGTTATCGCAAGAGGCGCGGCCGAGCCTACGCGCACGTTGCGCAGGGCCATACCGTCGAGTCTATAGCTCTGGCTGCCATCCTTATGGAAGGTCCACGTCAGCGTGTGCGCGCCGGCAGCGAGCCCCGTTTCAAATTCGGTCCAGTTCTCGGCCTCACAGCGTTTCAGATGCTCCACGCCGTCTATTGAGAACGTACCGTAATCATAAATGTTGCCCGACTCGCTGCCCTCGCTTGACGCTATGTACTCAAATGTGACAGGTGCGGCGGCGGCGAGATTGACGTCTATGGAGAGAACGGATTCCGTGCTGTTAAATCCGGCGTTGCCGGAGGAGGCGGCAAGCGTGCCGCCTATATCGCGCACAAGCCACGGATATGCGCCGGTGCTGGTAAAGCTGTTGTTCTGACCGACGGCGTTCAGAAGCTGATCGCGTAGACCGGGCGTGCTGAGCACGACCGTGGAGGTGGTCTTCGTGTTGCCCGTGCGGTCGGTCACGACGCAGCGATAACGCAGACCGACACGGCTTTCTGTTATCTTATCTGCGAGCGTGGCGGTCTTGGCGCCGTTGGCAGCGCAGGCGCTCCAGTTCACTCCGTCGGCGCTGTACTGCCACTGATATTTCGGAACGCTGCCCTGCGCTTCGACCGTGAAGCTGAAGTCGTCGTTCAGCGCGCCGCAGAAGTCCCTGGGCTGAGCGGCGATATTCAGCGACTTCTCATACAGGTAGGCATGACTGCTGGTCAGCGTGTTGCCCTGCCGGTCGGTCACGATGCAGCGGAAGCTGGCATCGATGCGTGCTTGCGTCAGCGTGCCGGAGACCGTGGCCGTCTTGCTGCCGCTGAGGTTGCAGTTGCTCCATTCCCCATTGTACGGGCGAATCTGCCACTGATAGGTCAGCCCGCTGCCGCTTGCGTTCACCGTGAACGTAAACGGCTCGCCGAAGCCGACATAAATGTTGCTCGGGTTGCTGAGTATCTGCAGCTCCCGTTCCACGAGACGCACCGCGTTCGTGTAGACCGTGCTGCCGCTGTCGGTGATCCTGCAGCGGTAGAGGTTCGCCAGCCGATCCGCGGTGAACTCGCCGGTGAGGGTGTCGGTCTTGTTGCCGGCGGCGGGGGAATCATACCAGTGAGCGCCGCCGTCCGGACTGTACTGCCACTGATAGCTCGGCGCATTTCCGATGGCTGCGGTGTGGAAGGTGAATGTGTCGCCGATGCCGCCGACAAAGTTCTCGGGCTGCTCGCTGACGGTCAGGGTCGGGTCGGCGATCCTGATGCGGCGCAGCTGGAAGCAGTCGCCGCCCTCGCCGTCTGTGCCGCCGTCCTTATGATACTTCCAGACCAGCGTGTGGGCGCCGGCGGGGATCTCCACGGCAAACTCGGTCCACGCCTCCGCGCGCACGCGCCTGAGGGTATAGGGACTGCTCTCGCCGTCAACGACGAGGGCGCCGTAATCGTAGTAGCTTCCGCCGTCCGCTCCCTCGCCGAAGACGCGGTATTCAAAGGAAAGTATCTTTTTCGCGTTGAGGTTGACGCTGAGCGTTATGGCGGACTCGGTATTGTGATATCCTGCGTTGCCGCTGTAAGCGTAAGCCACGCCGTCCTCAATGTCAGCCAGCCAGGGATACGTCGCGTCGTTCGAGAAGTGCAGCGCGCCGCCGGCGACGTTCAGCGCCTCGTCCACGCCGGGGAGCATATAAAGACGCACTGTGTCGGTATACAGCGTCTGCCCCAGGTGGCTCGTGATGCGGCAGCGGTAGCGAAGCGCGGTGCGCTCCTCGTTTATCGTCAGATTAAGCGTGTCGGTCTTGTTGCCCTCCGCCGGGGAATTGGTCCAGTGTGCGCCCTCGTCGGCGCTGTACTGCCACTGATAGCTTGCAGCGCCGACGGCCTCAACATGGAAGCTCGCCGGGTCGCCGTCCGTGCCGACAATGTCTTGAGGCTGCGTCGTTATCTCAAAGGGTACGGTGATATGCACCGCGTCGGTGGTGAAGGTCTGCGCGTCGGCGCCGGTGATGTAGCAGCGGTACTGCTTTGCCGCCGTCGCGGCACTGACGGTCAGGTGCAGGGTGGCGGTGGTGTTGCCGCTTTCTGCGCAGCCGCCCCAGCTGACGCCGTCCGTGCTCTCCATCCACTGGTAGGTCATCGCGCCGGCGAAGTCAACGTAAAACTCCACCTCTTCGCCCACCTCCGCCGTCACGCTCTGGGGCTGGGCGACCAGCTGGAACACGTCTGTCAGAGCCACGTGCTTATAGGCGTATATGTCGCCGGTGTAGCGCCGGCCGGCCCAGCGCACGTCGTCCGCCGGGGCGCCGTTGACAGTCACCGCGGGGAGCTGATCGGGGTCAAACTCAGAAATGCCGGATCTGTTCTCGATATTGAACCGGAGGTAATAATCGGCCAGCGGGTCGAGAGCCTCTTCACTGTTATACAGCTCCGTGTAATTGCTGCCGTTTTTCTTCACGAGGCAGGTGTACCAATCGGGAACATACGCCCCGTTATTCGTCCTCAAATACACGTACCAGAGGCCGGATTCGTTCCCGGATTTGCTGCAGGTGACGGCGTTCATCAGCTCTGTGGTGATCTGAAGGCCGGTGCGCGTTGAGCCGAGGACGACGGCGTTTTCATTATATGTGACGGCCACGTTCTCGATGAACGGGCGGTCCAGAACGTTGACGGTCGCCTCGGCGTACTTGCTGTTGTCCCGCACGGAGGTGGCCCGCAGCGTCAGCGTAGAAGCCGTCTCGTATTCGCTCACTGCAACGTTGGCGTAGTTCGTTCCGGTGCTGCTGATGCTGCTGACATCGGACTCGTGGCCCGCCATGGGCGTGGAGCCGGTCAGCGTCCACTCCACGTCGTGCACGTCCGTGCCCTCCACGGTCACGATGAATTGCTGCGAACCGCTGCGGTAAGTATCGGCCGACGCGGGGGACAGGGACACGCTGCTGATGCCCACCGCCTCGGAAATCACGGTGACGGTCGCGTCGGCGTAAACGTTGTAGTTGATCGCGGAATAGGCGCGGACGGTGAGCTCCGTCGCCGTCTCATCGGCGGCCACGGTCAGAAGGCCGGTGTTGCTCATGCTGGTGCCCAGCTTCTGATGGCCGATAACGCTCCATGCAACAGAGCTGTTCGTGCCCTGCGCCGCGGCGGTGAACTGCTTTGTCGTGCCCTTCTGCACCACGGCAACCGCCGGGTCTAAATCCACATTCCATGCGCAGTCCGCCGTCTCGTTGAGATATACCCTCTGATAGGCGTAGATATCGCCGTCGGTGCGCTGGTTGGCCCATTGCACGTCGTCCGCCGGGGCGCCGTTGATGGTCACGGCAGGCAGGTTCTCCGTGTCAAAAACGCCGTTGCTGCCGTTGTCCTCCACATTGAACCGGAAATAGTATTCCCTCTCCGGGTTCAGCGCCTCGTCGCTCGAGTCCAGCATGCGGTACTGCGTGCCGTCCTTGTACGCCAGACAGGTGTAGGAAACGGGAGTGTACGTCCCGTTATTTGGTTTCATATACACGTACCAGGGACCGGACTGGTCCCCAGACTTGCTGCAGGTAACGGCGTGAGCCAGCGCCGTGCTGACCTGCTTGCCCGTCAGCCGGGTGGTGGGAAAGGCGATCGCGGTATCGTAGGTGATCGCCACTTCCGTGATGGTCTCCGCGGCCGCCAGCGCCGTGACCGGCAGCAGCGAAAGGGCCATTACAAGCACCAGAAGTATGCTCAATGCTTTGTTCGTCAGTTTCATCATCATTCCTCCTCTGTCCCCGACAGCCGGCGCACCCCGCGTAAAGCTTGCGGCGCCCCCGGCCTTACGGGTTTTCGGGCACAATATGACATTGTAGGAATATTATATATCATTATTCAGAAAAATGCACCCCTAAAAGTCGGGATGTTTTTTATGCATTTTGTCCCGGCTTCCCTGCCGACTGTTTAATACAAGCAGGAATACCTCTTGACATATCCTGATACATCTGATAACCTAATGCTTAATATTAGATTATCAGATGTATCAAACCGCATGTTGCCCTCTGTCTGCTGTTCCGTATAATGCAGCTCAGTTCGAAAGGAGCCGATATGAAAAGCAAAAGGACCATAAGCGATATGCTTGCCCTTATTGTGCGCATAACCTCGATACCTCCCGTAATGGCCGCTGTGATGATAACTCTCCTCTTTTTTTACAGCGACGTTTTTTCGACAGCCTCCGAGGTTGTTTTTGCCTTCTTCTTCCTCTCGGTTGTGCCTGTTGCCGCCTACCCCTGCTTGTACCTTCTCGCAGGGCTCACCGCAAAGGGGCGCGAGGGGCAGCGCGACCTTGCCTTCATCCTCTCCGCCGCCGGATATGCCGCCGCCGTCGTCTACGGCGTGTTTTTCACGAAAAACATAAACCTCACCGTCATCTATACCCTTTATCTTGTCTCGCTGCTGCTGCTTTTGCTGTTCAACAAGGTCCTGCGCATAAGGGCGAGCGGCCACGCCTGCAGCGTGACAGGCCCCGTCGTGCTGCTCGTGTATTTCCTCGGCGCGCGCAGCCTGCTTTTCGGCGTTATCGTCTACGCCTGCATTTTCTGGGCCTCCCTCGCCGTCAAGCGGCACACCGCCGGCGAATTTCTTGCCGGCTCCTCAATATCGCTGATATCGGCTGTCGTATCGCTGTTTTTTATCGGCGCATAAAGAGCCGCCGCCGTGAAGCAGGTCCCAAACGCCGAACGGGGGGACGCTTTTTACCGCCAAGCGCCTCCCCTGCTTATAATTTGCATAAACAGGTCATAAAAAGGCGGCTGTTTGTTGACTTTGTTATTTTTTGCTGATAATCTAAATATAAGAGGATTATACACTTGTTTCTCTGTTCCTATATTCTCATATACAACTGATACAGGGAGGAATACGGCGGTTATGGATCAGGTAAACATGCGCGAGGCCATGACATGCAAAATGGCAAAGCTCATAGGCTACATGTCGATGAAGCTTCCCGACGACGTCGAGGCCAAGCTCCGCGAGCTGTCCGAAAAGGAGGATTCGGGCATAGCAAAGCTCTTATACGACACATATTTCAGAAATCAGAAGATAGCCTTCGACCTCAAGCGGCCGAGCTGTCAGGATACCGGCATGCTCCAGTTCTTCATCAAATGCGGGAAGGATTTTCCCCTTATTCTTGAGCTGGCCGACCTTCTCAAGGATTCGGTCATGAAGGCCACGGTCGAGACCCCTCTTCGCCACAACGCGGTCGAGACCTTTGACGAGTACAATACCGGTCTCAACGTCGGCAAGGGCGGCCCTACAATCATGTGGGACATAACCGAGGGCGATTCGTGCGAGATAGACGCCTACATGGCGGGCGGCGGCTGCACCCTGCCCGGCCACGCGATGGTGCTCATGCCGGGCGCCGGCTATGAGGGCGTGGTAAAATATGTTCTCGACGTTATGACCGAGTACGGGCTCAACGCATGTCCTCCCCTTGTTGTGGGCGTCGGCGTTGCCACCTCGGTCGAGACGGCGGCCCTTCTGTCCAAAAAGGCGCTGTTCCGTCCCCTCGGCTCCCACAACCCCAACGAGAGGGCGGCAAAGCTCGAAAAGCTGCTTGAGGACGGCATAAACAAAATAGGGCTCGGCCCGCAGGGCATGACCGGCAAATACTCCGTCCTCGGCGTCCACGTCGAGAACACCGCAAGGCATCCGTCGGTCATCGGCGTCGGCGTCAACGTCGGCTGCTGGTCGCACAGGCGCGCCCACGTCATATTTGACAGGGACCTCAACGCAAACGTCACTTCGCATAAGGGGGTGCAGCTGTAATGGAAAAAAAGATTCTTACCACTCCGATAAAGGCGGAGGATCTCGAGGGTATAAAGGTCGGCGACGTTATATATCTCAACGGCCATATCACCACCTGCCGCGACGTCGCCCACAGGCGTGTCGTTGAAGAAAAGCTCGACCTGCCCATAGACATAAATGGAGGCGCCATAATCCACGCCGGTCCCATAGTAAGAAAAATCCCCGGGACCGAAAACAAGTATGAGATGGTCTCCATCGGGCCCACCACCAGCATGAGGATGGAAAAATTCGAAAAGGAATTTATCGAGGAGACCGGCGTTCGCCTAATCGTCGGCAAGGGCGGCATGAGGGAGAATACCGAGGCCGGCTGTAAGCAGTTCAAGGCCATTCACTGCGTCTTCCCCGCCGGCTGCGCCGTCATCGCCGCGACCGAGGTCGAGGAGATAGAGCAGGTCAACTGGATGGACCTCGGCATGCCCGAATCGCTTTGGACCTGCCGCGTAAAGGAATTCGGCCCCCTCATAGTCTCCATTGATACCGAGGGCAACAACCTCTTCGAAAAGAACAAGGTGACCTTCAACAAGGTCAAGGACGAGGTGTACGAGGAAATCTGCGAGCAAGTGCATTTCATTAAATAAATCCGCTTAAAGCTTATAATGAAACGGGGGATATATAATGGAAGCCAGAGTTATCGAAATCAGCGGCAAGCCTTATGACAGAGGCGTTCAGTACGGCAAGCAGGCAAAGGACCTGATAGATATCTGCATATCCAATTACAGCAGATACATCGCAATCGACTCGGGTATGGACTGGGCTATGGCCCGCAGGGTCGCGACCGGTTATAAAAAGCGCATCGAGGCCTTCCGCCCCGATTACATTGATGAGATGAAGGGCATAGCCGACGGCGCCGGATGCGAATTTGAGGATATTCTCGCCCTCAACTGCCGCAGCGAGCTGCGCGCCATGAGCGGCTACGTGCCCGCCGAATGCACCGCCTTCGGCGTGCTCCCCCTCAGGAGCGCCGACGGCCACACCTACACCGGCCAGAACTGGGATAACCAGACCCTCCAGCGCAAGTGCATGGTTATCGTCAAAATACGCAGGGATGACGGGCCCGACGTGATGCTCTTTACCGAGGCCGGCTTTATCGGCGGCAAGGGCATGAACGGGAACGGCGTCAGCCTGATGCTCAACGCCCTCTTTGTCGGCTATGAGAAGGAGGCTCTGCCTCTGCACATAAAGATGCGCGCCGCTGTCGAATGCGGCGATATCAGCTCTGCATTCTCCGCTTTGGCGACGGGCGCGACCGGCGTGGGCGCCAATCTGCTGCTCGGCACCGAGGGCATGGCCGTTTCGCTCGAGCTGCTCCCCCACGATAACGACGCCATCCTTCCGACCGACGGTATCGTCGTCCATACCAACCACATCCTCAGCCCGCGCTTTGCCGGCGTAAAGGATAACTACAGGAACGACGGCAGCACCTTCCTGCGCTTCGCACGGGCCGACTGCCTCCTTCGCTCCAAGGATAAGGTATCGAAGGACGACATCATCGCTATGCTCAGCGACCACTCGGGTTATCCTTTCGGGATATGCACTCACGTCGTCGAAAGCGACCCTGAGGATATGCAGTACAGCACAAATTACTCCGTCATAGTCGACAATACCGAAAAGGTCGCCTATTACTGCTGCGGCAACCCCTGCGAGGGCGAGTTCAAGGCTTACAGGCTGTAATCTGACATAAGCGTTTCGCCAAAGCGCTGCATTTGTCAAAAAAATCCGAAGGGGCATGTGCCCCTTCGGATTTTTTATTGTATAATAAGCTTGAACACCGCTTTGCGCAGCCATCACACAGCGGCAGGCGGAACCATTCTTTCCCTCAAGGAGGCGTCTTATGGAAACCCGGCCCTATATCCCGTGGAAGCAGGCCTTTGACTTTATGACGGATGTATTCGTCTGCTTCGGCGTGCCCGAGCAGGATGCGCGCATCTGCTCCGACGTGCTGCTCGAGAGCGATCGCCGCGGTATCGAGAGCCACGGCTGCAACCGCTTCAAGCCCATTTACCTCGACCGTATCGAAAACGGCACCCTCGAGCCCGTAACAAAGCTCGATATACTTAAAGAGACCCCCACCACCGTCGTCATGGATGCAAACAACGGCATGGGCATGGTCGCAAGCTACCACATGATGGAAATACTGATAGAAAAGGCGAAAAAGCTCGGCATGGCGGGCGGCGCGATATGCAATTCCACCCACTACGGCATCGCAGGCTACTGGTCCGGCATGGCGGAAAAGGCCGGCATGATAGGCATAACCGGCACAAACGCCCGCCCGAGCGTCGCTCCGACATGGGGCGTCGAGCCAATGATGGGCACAAATCCCCTGACCTTCACCATGCCGACCGACGAGGCCTTCCCCTTCAATTTCGACTGCGCGACCAGCATCGTGCAGAACGGTAAAATAGAATATTATGCAAGAAGCGGCAAGCCGACCCCCGCGGGGCTCGTCGTCACGCCCGACGGCGGCACCCTGACCGATTCGGAGGATATACTCGCCAAAATGCCGTCGGGCGGCTGCGCTCTGCTGCCGATAGGCGGCTTCGGCGAGGAGACGGGCGGCTACAAGGGCTTCGGCTTTTCCACCGTCGTCGAGATACTCTCCTGCGCCCTTGCGGGAGGCCCCTTCTTAAAGGCTTTAAACGGCAAAAATCCCGACGGCAGCCCGAGAAACTACCGTCTCGGCCATTTTTTCTTCGTCGTCAATCCCGAGTTTTTCATGGGGCTCGACACCTTCCGCGAAACCGCAGGCTCGGTCTGCCGCACCCTGCGCGAAAGCCGCAGGGCCCCCGGCGCCGGGCGCATCTACACCGCCGGTGAAAAGGAGTATATCGCCTCAGAGGAGCGAAAGGACAAGGGCGTGCCCGTGGGCGAGAGCATACAGAAGGAGTTTATCGCCCTGCGCGACAGGTTCTCACTGCCCTACCGGTTCCCCTTTGAGGACATATAAGGCATTCCCGCTCAGCGGTCGGCACGGCTCGCCTTATCTGTCAGGGCGGAAAAGGCGCACGTCATATTGGACCCTCCGCCGTCCGTCAAAGCGCGCTCCTGCTTTTTCTCAAAGCCGGGGAGCGGCTTAATTCACTTGACATACCAAGCCGAAAAAAGTATCCTTTCATTAGCGCAGATATAAATTATCCTTAAAGGGGTGCATTCAGCATGAGATTTCCCGAAGCTTCAAGCGGCATAAAGAAAGTATATCTGGCCGAAATATTCGCCCTCATCGCGGTCTTCTGTACTCTTCTGGCGGCAGCCGGAGCGCTCACAGCCATAGGCACAGCCGCTGTCGACGCAGCCGATGCCGAAACGCTCGGCTCCTCCGATGTCGCCCTCGCCGTCGGCGCCGGGGCCGTCATGCTCATAGCCGGCGTGCTCGGTATTCTGTCGATAATATTCAACCTTATCGGCCTGAGGGCAGCAAGTCACGACGATAAATTCTTCAAATGGGCCTTTATCGCCGCCATTGTCAGCCTTGCCCTTGCCGTTATCGGCGGCATGTCCCCCTCCGATTCGATCGAGTACATGGTCTTCGACATTGCAAACGACGTCGCAACCGCGCTGATTACTGTCTTTGTCATCAACGGCGTCGTCAGCCTCGCCGGCCAGCTCGGCAATCAGGATATGGCAGAAAGCGGCAGTCGTCTGTTAAGGCTGATTATCGCCATGTACGTTCTCATAATAGCAGCCTCCGTTATTTCCTACATCTTGACCTCCGTCTCCTCAAATAATATGATCACGGCCATCTTTGCCTTTATTCCCGCCGTATTGAGCGCCATACTCTTCATAGTGTATCTTATCTATCTGAATAAGGCCAAAGCAATGCTCGCGCAGTGAGCTCCGTTTTCATGCAAAAAGTCCCCGTCGCATGACGGGGACTTTTTATTGGTCTTAAGCCGGAAGCGGCTTTTACGTCCGGTCCGGTCAGATTCTGCCGAGCCTGCAGAACTCGGGCACCCATTTTTTGTCCACATTGACCGACACGACGCCGAATATCGACGGATCGCAGGCCTGGCAGACAGCCGCGTCGCACACGGCGGTAAGCATTGTAAGGGCGGACATCTTGTTCATCGAGCCGTACTCCATCAGGAGGGCTACCATGTCCTCAGAGGCATATTGCACCGCAAGACGCAGATCGATATCGGCGCCGATAACAAGCAGCTCGTCCTCATAGCGTATAACGGGGCAGTTGAGCTTCATACCATCTATTTTTTCAACCGACAGCTCTATCTCCCCAGGTATCTCAACGGCCATCCCCTGAAGCTCGCCGCAGCCCATCGAGGCGTGGAGGTCCCCCGCGCCGAGGAGCGCGCCGTCGCAGAAAACGGGAAGGAAAATATCGGAGCCCGCTCCGAAAAAGCGGCAGTCCATATTGCCGCCGTGACGTCCGCAGAAGCCGGTAGCGACGCTGCCCTCGGCCGGCGTTACGCCGAGCGAGCCGATATGGGGCCTGAGCGGAATGGTCAGCCCGCAGTCCAAATCTATCTTATCTCCGTTGACCGTCGCAAAGGTGACGTCGGTCTCGTCGACCAGCCTGTAAGCTACGCCGAAGTCATGCTTGTGGACAACATATCCGCGCTCGGCTACGCTCATGCTGTGGACGGTTACCTTTATTACGTCTCCGGCCTTAACGCCCTCGATGTACACAGGCCCCGTGTAGGGGTTGGTCTGCGGCTGATCCGTTCCCCACGCAGGCGCGCTGGTAAGAACCTGATCCCTTCTCTGGAGCCTCCCCTTCCTTGCATCATAGGTCTCGAGCAGAAAATGCTCGCCCTGTTTGACGGTGAGCTTGGGCGTTTCATCCTTACTGAGAGCATATATGCACTGGTCCCTTAAAAGCTTTTTCATCAAATACGCCTCCCGTTCAACTTATATTTTTATTTTATCATCGTATAAAAAGGCGGTCAACTGTTCTGTTTCCTTAAAAAATCGAACCGTGCATCCCGTGAAGGGGCAAAAGGCCGTTGATGGAAAAAACCGCTCCCTCATAATTCTCGGCAGAGAGCTGTGCGCAGCATGACTGCCTGTTGAGCAAGCGGCGATATAATGGTAAAATAACTGCAGCAGGCTTTGACTGCGCAAATCTGCGTCTTATCCGGAAAGGGCTGTAAAGAGAATGACAATTGACGAGCTGCTGCAAACGCCGTATTTTATAATCGATATCCTGCCGAAGCAGGTTCCGAAAGAGAGCCCCGGGCAGTTCTTTGCCGTCGAGGAATACTTTCTTGAGAAAAAACGGCTGTCTGCAATCAAGCAGAGGCATATCAACGTGATACTTAAGCTGAATTGTTACAGGCCCGTTTCTCTGGATGAAGAGGCGGCGGTAAACCCTCCGCCGGAGCTGATTGCCGAAAAAATGAAGAAACGATATATCTGCATTAAGATTGACGATTCCATGATCGTCTCCGAACCGGACGATACCCACATGACGGTATTCAATCCGGATGATGAATTGCTGGAGCTGATAAAAGCCATAGCAATCACAGAAGGGCTGTTTGTCTGGAAGCCATAATTGTAAAAACCGGACTTAAACCACCCGGCCTGTACGGATAAAAAGGCTTTGCCATGCGCAGAGGTGAAGATAAGGCCGCAGCGAATCGGCGTATCGGCGAGACGATTGCGCCATGCCCTTCGAAGGCATGGCCCTTTCGCGGTACAATCGAATGCAAAAGCAAAGAGCGGCCCCTCGGCCGCCCTTTGCTTTTGTATCAATCGGTTAAAACTCCTACTTTCTGCAAAGCCTTGCGGCACAAGGTTTTGCAGAAAGCAGGAGCACATTACTTGGTGATTTTTCTGTTTTCAAGATGCTGTGTGATTTCTGTGCCGTCCTT